>Ga0209564_1000032_pt1 | contig 464041 bp, 406 predicted proteins | sample AraplaCol_mMF_r2_FD_184272 | JGI IMG/M metagenome (GOLD analysis project Ga0209564, IMG submission 184272) | Arabidopsis root microbial communities from North Carolina, USA - plate scrape MF_Col_mMF_r2 (SPAdes) (version 3) | ecosystem: Host-associated > Plants > Roots > Endosphere | place... | reverse complement strand
GCGGTGATTGCTGCCGTCATGCATAAGCTGGCACATCTGATCTATGGCGTTATTCATACCGGCAAGCCCTTCAACCCAAATTACTTAGCCAAAGGGCTTGCTATTCAAGACGGTATCTGACCCCGGATCTATTCGGCGATGGCGAAGGGCCCGCTATGGACCGCCGACAGGATGGCCTCGATCGCCGGGTGGGTGATTTTGCGGGCGTTGGAGATGGCGTAGAACTGTTCGCGCAGCTCCGGGGCGTCGCCCACCAGCACCGCGCCGAACTGTTCCTCGATGTCCTGCGCCAGCGCCGACGGCGCGAAGAACAGCCCCAGGCCGTTGCGGCCGAAGGTGTTGAGCATGGCGTTGTCCTCGAACTCGCCGACGATGTCCGGCCGCACCTTGTGCTGCACGAACCAGGCGTCGATGCGCCCGCGCAGCGCGTTGTTGCGGGTCGGTAGCAGCAGCGGGGCGCCGTGCAGGCTGGCCGGAAAGTTGCGCCGGTATTTGCGCGCCAGCTTGTGCACGCCGAACAGCTTCATGTCGCTTTCGCCCAGCAAGTGACTGAACACTTTCAGGCTGCCGCCGGCGCGCACGGTGCGGTCGGTCAGCACCACGTCCAGCTTGCCCAGCGCCAGGTCGGCCAGCAGCGATTCGAACTCATCCTCCATGCACACCAGCCGCACCTGCAGCTCCAGCTGCTGCGTGGCCTGCAGCAGGCGGTAGGCGATCAGCTTGGGCAGCGAGTCGGAAATGCCCACCGCCAGCCGCATCTTGTTGGCTTCCGTTTCGTCCAGCGCGTCCTGCAACTGGTCGCCCAGCAGGAAGATCTGGTCGCAATACGTGAGCGCCAGCTTGCCCGCCTCGGTCGGCACCAGACGCCGCCCCTGCGGCTCCAGCAGCTGCTTGCCTATCGATTGTTCCAGCGATGCGAGTTGCATGCTGATGGTCTGCACGGCCAGCCCGAGGCGCTCGGCCGCGCGGGTGACGCCGCCTTCCTTTGCCACCATCCAGAAGAAGTACAGATGCCGAAAATTGAGTCCGCTGGTTTTCATGATCTTCTGTTTTTACGAAGTAATACTTCAATTATCTTCTATTTTTAAAAACACCGTTGTTCTCTACACTGCATCCCATCGATTCATAACCAAGAGAGAAAAAGAATGAAACACTTCAAAGTGTCATTCCTCGTCACGTTCCTCTGCCTTGCGGCAGCGGGCTGGTGGGGCTACGAACTGAGCGGATGGGGCGGCGCCTTGTCCGCCGTGGGTATCGCCGCGATCCTGGCCGCGATGGAAGTGTCGCTGTCGTTCGATAACGCGGTGGTCAACGCCTCCGTGCTGAAGACCTGGGACGCCTACTGGCAGAAGCTGTTCCTCGGCGTCGGCATCATCATCGCGGTGTTCGGCATGCGCTTGCTGTTCCCGCTGGTGATCGTGGCGGTGGCTGCGGACATCGGCATCATGGATGTGTGGACGCTGGCGCTGAACGACCCGAAAACGTATTCGATGCACCTGACCAATCACCACGCGGAAGTGGCGGCATTCGGCGGCATGTTCCTGCTGCTGGTGTTCCTGAACTTCCTGTTCGATGACGAGAAAGAAGTCCACTGGCTGGGCAACGTCGAGAAGAAACTCGGCTCGCTGGGCAAGGTCTCCTCGATCTCGGTAATGATTGCGCTGGCTGTCCTACTGGGCTCCATGGGCCTGGTAGGCGAAGCGCAAAAGCTGGTGGTGCTGGTGTCTGGCCTGTGGGGCATCCTGATCTACGTCGGCGTCGATGCGGTCAGCAACCTGCTGGAGAAGGAAGAAGAAGGCAGCAATGTCGGCGATCTGGTGAAGAAGGGCGGTATCGGTGGTTTCCTGTACCTGGAAGTGCTCGATGCTTCGTTCAGCTTCGACGGCGTGATCGGCGCGTTCGCCATCACCACCGACGTCGTGATCATCATGCTGGGCCTGGCGATTGGCGCGATGTTCGTCCGCTCGCTGACGGTCTACCTGGTGAAGAAGGGCACGCTCGATGAATTCGTCTTCCTGGAGCACGGTGCGCACTATGCGATCGGTATCCTGGCCGCGATCATGTTGGCAAGTATGAAGTTCCACATTCCGGAACTGTTCACCGGCCTGATTGGTGTGGCCTTCATCGGCGCCTCGCTGTGGTCCTCGGTGCGCCATCGCCGCCAGAAGGAAGCCGCTGTCGCCATCGCTGCATAAAGCATACAAGAATTCGGCGGACCGTTAATTACGGACACGGTCCGCCGCCTGTAGTACCCCAAGTCCGGTTCTCTTTTTAGGAGCATCACATCATGGCAATCAGTCTGCAAAAAGGCGGCAACGTCAACCTGAGCAAAGAAGCACCAGGCCTGTCGAAAATCGTGGTTGGTCTGGGCTGGGATGTACGCAGCACCGACGGCAAGGACTTCGACCTGGACGGCTCGGCCTTCCTGCTGAAAGTGGACGGCAAGGTCCGCGCCGACAACGACTTCATCTTCTACAACAACCTGAAATCGTCGGACCAGTCGGTGGCCCACTCGGGTGACAACCGCACCGGCGCCGGCGACGGCGACGATGAAACCGTCACCATCGACCTGACCAAGGTACCGGCCGACGTGGAACGCATCGCGATCTGCGCCACCATCCACGAAGGCGACGAGCGCCGCCAGAACTTCGGCATGGTGCAGAAAGCCTTCATCCGCTGCCTGAACGGCGCCGGCAACGGCGAGATCGCCCGCTACGACCTGTCGGAAGACGGTTCGACCGAGTCGGCGATGATCTTCGGCGAGGTGTATCGCAACGGCGCCGATTGGAAGTTCAAGGCCGTAGGCCAGGGCTTCAAGGGCGGCCTGGGTCCACTGGCTTCGTCGTTCGGCGTACGCGTTTAATTTTTAGTTGAAGAAGAAAGGACTCAGTCATGCCTAAATTTTCGATCACCGGCGATATCGATCCCTTCCTGCACGTCTCGCTGGCTCACGGTGAAAAGATCTACTGCGAGTCGGATGCGATGGTGATGATGGAAGCGGCGCTCGATTTGAAGGGCAAGGTAACCGGCGGCATCGGCGCGGCCATCATGCGCCGCTTTGCCAACGGCGAGTCCTTCTTCCAGCAGCACATCGAAGCAGTGCGCGGCGAGGGCGATTGCCTGCTGGCGCCGCGCCTGCCGGGAGCGATGCAGGTGCTCGACGTCGGCCAGCATCAGTACATGCTGAGCGACGGCGCCTTCGTCGCCGCCACCTCCAGCGTCGAGCTGAAGGTGCGTACCCAAAGCCTGGGCAATGCGCTGTTCGCGCAGAGCGGCGGCTTTTTCATCACCGAGACGGCGGGTGTCGGCCAGGTCGCGGTATCGGGTTTCGGCTCGATCTCGCAACTGGATGTGACGCCGGGCCGCGACGTGATTATCGATAACTCGCATGTGGTGGCATGGGATAGCGCGCTGCGCTACGAAATCTCTGTCACCACCGGCGGCAACAGCGGCTTTCTGAGCAATCTGGTCAACAGCCAGACCAGCGGCGAAGGCATGGTGCTGCGTTTCTCCGGCCAGGGAAAAATCCTGATCTGCTCGCGCAACGGCGCGGCGTTCCAGGCCTGGGCGCAACGCGGCGTCGCAACGTAATTCATAGGAGTCAAACATGACTGTCAGTTTAAGCAAGGGCCAGAAAATTTCTCTGGCCAAGGAATCAGGCGGCGCATTGGGCCGCGTGACCATGGGCCTGGGTTGGGATGCGATCAAGTCCAAGGGCTTCCTGGGCTTCGGCTCGAAGACCGAGGCGGTCGACCTGGACGCCTCGTGCGTGATGTTCAACGAGTCCGGCGCACCGGTCGATGTGATCTGGTTCCGACAGCTGAAGAGCCGTGACGGCAGCATCCAGCACACCGGCGACAACCGCACCGGCGCCGGCGATGGTGATGACGAGCAGATCAACGTCGACCTGGACGCCGTGCCTTCGACGGTCAAGAGCCTGGTGTTCACGGTGAACAGCTTCACCGGCCAGACTTTCGCGCAGGTGGAAAACGCCTACTGCCGCCTGCTGGACGCCAGCGGCGGCAAAGAGGTGGCGCGCTTCAACCTGTCGGTGCAGGGACCGCACTCGGCGCAGATCATGGCCAAGCTGTACCGCCACAACGGCGAGTGGAAGATGCACGCGATCGGCGAAAACGGCAAGGGCCGCACCTTCGACGAACTGCTGCCGCAGATCGCCGCCCACCTGTAATTTCTGTTGTGGTTTTTTGGGAGCCATGGAAACGGCGTTAGCGCTATAATGTTTCCATGGAAAAACTAAAAGACTACGCCGAGATTGTTGCCCAAGCCTCCAAGGGGGAATTGGTTTTTCCGACCAGCGTCAACGCCGCCTTGCGGCTGCAACTGGCGCTGGCCGATCCCGATTGCGACATGGAAGACGTGATCCGCAAGGTGCTGGGCGAGCCGCTGCTGGCCGCGCGCACCGTGGCGCTGGCCAATGCGGTGGTGTTCAACCGCGGCGGCGCGCCTGTCACCAGCGTGCGCTCGGCGGTGCAGCGGGTCGGTTTCCGTAATCTGTACACGATGGCCGCCGCGATGGTGGTGCGCCAGTTCGGCAGCCGCATCCGTGACGCCGCCTTGCGCGCCCAGGCCGAACAGCTGTGGCGCCATTCCGCCCACGTGGCCGCGCTGGCCCATGTGATCGCCCGCAAGCTGACCCGCACCGACGCCGATACCGCGCTGTTCGCCGGCATCGTCCACGAGGCGGGCGGTTTCTACCTGTTGTCGCGCGCCGACGACATTCCCGGCCTGCTCGATGACCCGGAAGAGTGGATGGGCGCGGCGCAGGAAATCATCACCCGTGAAATCATGAAGAAGATGGCGATACCGGAACCGGTCAGCCAGGCCATCGTCTCGCTGCGCGGCGCCACGCTGACGCCGCCACCTCTGGGCCTGCGCGATACGCTGCTGATCGCCAAGCATCTGGCGCCGATACGCTCGCCGCTGGCGCCGGAACGCGAGCATGCCAGCCTGTCCGGCTTCTTCGACGACAATGCCGCGCTGGAGCAGATCCTGTTCGAATCGGCCGACGAAGCCGCCTCCATGAGCGCCGCACTGCTAGCTTGACTGTGGCAAGAGTGTTACTTCTGAACTAGTCTTCATGCACTAATTGTGACAAAAAAAGTGTCTAAGGCACAATTGTTGTCAAAAATCTGGCAAACTGCGGTTCGTGCGACACGCCAGAAGCGTGTATGCTAACAGTCGTCATACAACAGTTAAAATAACATGAACCAGACCGCCGCCGCACCCATGCCAGCTCCCACCGTCCTCGTGCCGAAGAAGAAGCACCGCAATCTCGCCCAGGGCGTGGTTGAGGCCTTCACCGGCAGCATCCAGGCCGGTACGCTGAAGCCGGGCGAAAAGCTGCCGACCGAGTCGGTCATCATGGAAATGCACGGCGTCAGCCGCACCGTCGTGCGCGAGGCCATCTCGCACCTGCAGGCGGCCGGGCTGGTGCAGACCCGCCACGGCATCGGTACCTTCGTGCTGGAGCCGCAGCCGGCCAACCTGCGCATCTCGGCCGACACCATCCGCACCATCGGCGACGTGCTCGCCATCCTGGAGCTGCGCATCAGCCTGGAGACCGAAGCCGCCTGGCTGGCGGCCACCCGCCGCACGGAAGAGCAGGTGCAGGAGATGGGCGCGGTGCTCAAGCGCATCCAGAATTCGCAGGGCCGCCCCGGCTCGGTCGAGTCGGACGTGGCCTTCCACCTGCTGATCGCGCAAGCGACCGGCAACCGCTACTTCGTCGACATCCTCAGCGACCTGGGCAACACCATCATCCCGCGTGCGCGCGTGAACTCGGCGCAGCTGGCGCACGACGATCCGGCCGTGTACCTGGAGCGCCTCAACCGCGAGCACGACGACATTTACAACGCCATCCTGCGCAAGGATGCCGAAGCGGCCCGCGCCGCCATGCGCACCCACCTGAGCAACAGCCGCGAGCGCCTGCGCCGCGCGCAAGAAGGCATCGCCGCCGGCCAGACCGCATAAAAGCCACGGGAGCAGGGCGATCCGGCAGATTTTGCTAAATCGCTTGCTCACTAACGCATATAGTTGTACGATGTCATACAACAAGTGGCGAAGAGCCGCCACCTTCCTTCCTGAGATGCGCCCGTCGATTATTGGAGACCTTATGCAACCGAATGACCTTAAAAAAATTCTTTCCTCCGGCCTGCTGTCGTTCCCGGTGACTGACTTCGATGCCGAAGGCAACTTCCGCAAGTCGACCTACATCGAGCGCCTGGAATGGCTGGCTCCCTACGGCGCCAGCGCGCTGTTCGCCGCCGGCGGCACCGGCGAGTTCTTCTCGCTGACGGCCAACGAATACACCGACATCATCAAGACCGCCGTCGACACCTGCGCCGGCCAGGTGCCTATCCTGGCCGGCGTCGGCGGCCCGACCCGCGTGGCCGCGGCCTACGCCAGGGAGGCCGAGCGCGTTGGCGCGCAAGGCCTGCTGCTGCTGCCGCACTATCTGACCGAAGCAAGCCAGGACGGCTTGATCGAACACGTGGCCGAAGTCTGCAAGGCCACCAACTTGGGCGTGGTGGTCTACAACCGCGCCAACTGCCGCCTGACGCCGGACTCGCTGGCCAAGCTGGCCGACCGCTGCCCGAACCTGATCGGCTTCAAGGATGGTGTCGGCGACATCGAGCTGATGGTCTCGATCTGGCGCAAGATGGGCGACCGTTTCAGCTACCTGGGCGGCCTACCGACCGCAGAAGTTTACGCGGCCGCGTACAAAGCGCTCGGTACCCCGGTATACTCGTCGGCGGTATTCAACTTCATGCCGAAATTGGCGATGGACTTTTACCATGCGGTCGCGTCGGATAACCACGCCGAACAAAACCGCATGCTGGACGAGTTCTTCCTGCCTTACCTTGAGATTCGCAATCGTAAGGCCGGCTACGCAGTGAGTATCGTTAAGGCAGGCGCACGTCTGGTGGGTCACGATGCAGGTCCGGTGCGCGCACCGCTGACCGATCTGACGCCGGAAGAATGCGACATGCTCGATAAGCTGATCCGCAAGCAGGGCGCACAATAAGTCCTGCGGCACAAAAATATAAAAACAAGCGCGGCTGGTCCGCGCTTTTCATACATTAAGGAGTCAATATGCAGATTGCAGGTGAAATGGTTATCGGCCGCAGCGCGGTCCTGGGTAAAGAAGGCACGATGAAGGCGATCGATCCATCGCGCAACGTGGAAATCGAACCGGCCTTCGGCCTGGCTGGCGCCGCCGATCTGCAGCGTGCCTGCGAACTGGCCGACCAGGCTTTCGACATCTACCGCGCCACCGGCCTGGAAGCGCGCGCGAAGTTCTTGGAAACCATCGCCGACCGCATCATGGACATCGGCCCTGCGCTGATCGAACGCGCGATGCAGGAAAGCGGCTTGCCGCAAGCCCGCCTGGAAGGTGAGCGTGGCCGCACCTGCAATCAACTGCGCCTGTTCGCGAAAGTCGTGCGCGACGGCCGCTTCCAGTCCGCCACGCTGGACAGCGCGCTGCCGGAACGCACGCCGCCGCGCAGCGATCTGCGCCTACGTAAAATCGGCCTGGGCCCGGTCGCCGTGTTCGGCGCGTCCAACTTCCCGCTGGCGTTCTCGGTGGCCGGTGGCGATACCGCGTCGGCGCTGGCCGCAGGCTGCCCTGTGGTGGTCAAGGCCCACTCGGCTCACCTGGGTACTTCGGAACTGGTCGGCAAGGCTGTCGCCAAGGCCGCTGAAGAATGCGGCATGCCGGAAGGCGTGTTTTCGATGTTGATCGGCTCCGGCCAGACCATCGGCCAGAACCTGGTCAGCCATCCAGCCATCAAGGCCGTGGGCTTCACCGGTTCGCGTTCGGGTGGCCTGGCGCTGATGCGCACCGCCGCCGCGCGCAAGGAGCCGATCCCGGTCTACGCGGAAATGAGCTCGATCAATCCGGTGTTCCTGCTGCCGGGCGCTTTGGATAACGCCAAGCTGCCGCAAGCCTTCGCCGATTCGCTGACCCTGGGTTCGGGCCAGTTCTGCACCAACCCAGGCCTGCTGGTTGGCCTGAAGAGCGACAAGCTGCAAGCCTTCGTCGGCGCAGTGGCAGGCACGCTGGGCGCGAAGGGTGCGACCACCATGCTGACCCCTGGCATCCACAAGGCCTACGTCACCGGCGTCAGCGGCCTGGCTGCGGTCGACGGCGTGCAGCAGGTCGCCGCAGGCCAGGGCACCGATGCGCCATGCGCAGCGCAAGCCTTCCTGTATCAGGTGGATGCGAAGTCCTTCCTGACCAACACCGCGCTGGAAGGCGAGATCTTCGGACCGACCTCGCTGCTGGTTGTCTGCGACGATGAAGCGCAGATGCTGGCCGTGGCTGAACACGTCGAAGGCCAGCTGACCGCCGCCGTCCACGCCACCGCCGACGACCGCCAACTGGCCGCTCGCCTGATGCCTACGCTGGAACGCAAAGTGGGCCGTATCCTGTTCAACGGTTTCGGCACCGGCGTGGAAGTGTCGCACGCGATGGTGCACGGCGGCCCGTTCCCGTCGACTTCCGACAGCCGCACCACGTCGGTCGGCGCCTCGGCCATCGATCGCTTCTTGCGTCCTGTGTGCTATCAGGATGTGCCTTCGTACCTGCTGCCTGAGTCGCTGGCTGACGCCAACCCGCAGAACCTGCCGCGTGTCGTCAACGGCGATCTGGTATGGAACGCGTAAGCGATATCGTTTGCACGGTGGGCGAAAGCCCAACGTGGAGTGCGGCGGAATCGGCCTGGTACTGGGTCGATATTCCCGCCAAGCGGGTGTGGCGGATGGATGGCGCTACCGGTGCGGCGCGCTTCTGGACCACCACCGAAATGGTCGCGTGTGTCGCGGCCAAGGCGGGCGGTGGGCTGGTCGCGGGCATGGAGACGGGCATCTTCAGTCTTGAGCTGGGCGAGGCGGAAGCCGCCGCGCAGATCAAGCTGGCGGCGCCCGCCGCCGGCCTTGGCGCTGGCATGCGCTTCAACGACGGCCGCTGCGACCGTCAGGGGCGCTTCTGGAGCGGCACCATGTTCATGGATATGTCGGCCGCGCGCGCGGTCGGTGAGCTGTATCGCTATGACATGGAGCGCGGCATTTCCGCGCCCGTGGTGTCGGAGCTGATCACGCAGAACGGCCTGGCGTTTTCTCCGGACGGCCGCATCATGTACCTGTCGGATTCGCATCCGGCGCGGCGCATGGTGTGGGCGTTCGATTACGACATTGATGACGGCGTGCCATCAGGCCGGCGCGTGTTCGCGGACATGTCGAACTATGCGGGCCGTCCAGATGGTGCGGCCATCGACAGCGACGGCTGCTATTGGATCTGCGGTAACGATGGCGGCTGCGTGCTGCGCTTCACGCCGGACGGCAAGCTGGATCGCCGCATCGACGTGCCGATGCTGAAGCCGGCCATGTGCTCATTCGGCGGCAAGGATCTCGATACGTTGCTGGTGACGTCCATCGTCTCCGGCAAGCCGGAGGACGCGGAGTGGGGCGGCGCGGTGGTGCTGCTGCGGCCGGGTGTCAAAGGTGTGGCGGAAACGCCGTTCGGCCTGTAACGACGGGGCGGATGCTGAACAGGCATCCGCTTTTTTTTTGACTATTACCACCTCACACCCTGGTTCGTTCATTTGGTTTTTCTCAAACAAACCGACCGAAAAAAGCGCAGTATAATTTTTATCAAATGTGCTGTGACGGAGGTGCATCATGAGAAGCATGACGGTTGAAATGTCTCCTGAGATCGACGATACCCTCACCATGATTGCTTGCGCGCGAGGAATCAGCAAGGGCGAAGCCATGCGACGGGCGTTCTTGTTGCTGAAGGTTGCGTTCGAGGAAAAACAAAAGTGCGATGGTTCGTCGCTCGGGTTTGTACGGCGGATGCCGGATAACACATTAAAAGCTGTTGGCGTTGTCACGGGCATCTGATGGATGAGGAACCCGAACGAAGACTTGATGTCACGGATCGGACATTGAGTAGCGTCAGTGTCAGTGAAAGCGAGCGGCTCAAGTTTGCTAAGCAGATATTGATGGGACTGGCTTTGCTATGCACCTTTGCCATGGCTGCCTACGCTTGTTATCCTGAGAACCCGGCGCTGGCGTAGATGTTTGAGCTGGTCAAGATAGGAGCGTTCCCATTGGTTACGCTCGTCATTTCGTTTTACTTCACCAACGGCGCCAGAAAGTAAAAGCAGCAAGTCACTGCTTCTTCAACACCAGCTTGAACTGCGTCACCCATTTATCCTTGATGTACATTTCGCTGAAGGCCTCGTAGGCGTCGGCGCCTGAGGGCGTCCAGCGGACACGGTAGGTGAGGGACTGGCCGTCGGCGACATATTGTGTGGCGGGGAATTCCAGGCCGGTGGCGGTGGGCGCCATCGTGCCGCGGCTGTAGCCACCGCCGTTTTCCACGTACAGAAAAGCCACCTGCTTCGCAGCCGAATCGTAGTAGTAGATCGTCTCGCCCACATAGTCCGGCTTGCCCGGCGTGCGCACCGTGTGCACGTCGCTCAGCACATTCCCTTCATACTTCCACTGGAAGCAATGCTCGTCGCTCTGCTTCCCTTCGGGGAAATCACCCTTCCAGCAATGTCCGGCCAGAAAGGCCATCGGCTTGAGCGCTTCGGCAGGCGCGGCTTGCGCGGCGACGGCGGAGGAGGACAACAACAGCATGAGCAATGGACGCATGGCGGACCTCGAACGTGGAAGTCCGGCCAGTATAGGCGAATCCGCATGGCCGCAGGCGGCCGGTTGTGCCGATACCACGCTCACCGAACCCCGTTGCGCGGCGTTCCGGCCGGGGGCAACCGGAACGCCGCCGCGCTCAAGCCCAAAGGCGAGCTCAATCCGTTACGTGAATCTCGTGATAAGCGCCGTCTGCGAAATAGATGATCTCGCAGCTGGCTTCGCCGAAGCACAATCCGATCGACTCGTTGGCGATGCTGAGCGGCGCGCAGCTTTCGCCGCTGTGGCATACCGGCTGGTAGCTGCCCGGATGGACCAGCGACAGGCGTGGTGGGTTGGCGTGAATGTCCTTGAAGGTCTTGACGATGCTGGCCGCGCCATCGGCCGGCGTGCCAGGTACCACGGCCAAACCATAGGCGCCGCCGTTCTGCACCAGCATCGCGGTATCGGCGTTGCCTTGATGCTGGAACTGGCCGGACAGCGTCATGCTCGCATCCGGCGCAGAGGCGGAGGCGGGCAGCGGCGCCCATCCCTGCGGCAGTTGCTGGATGCTAGCCGCGCCGCCATAGGCGTTGCCGGTGGAGGACAAGGCGAGCAGCAGGCCCGCTGCAATACTTGCACGCTTCAATTTCTCAGTAACCGGATACAGGGACATGTAGAACCTCCGCGATGTTTTTATTGCATCGAGTTGATTCTATTTTTCACCGCATGCGTGGTCAATCAATAAATCATTACAGTTTTGTAATGGTGGTGTTGTGGACCTTGCCGCCGATGACGACGTTCTTCAACGTCAGGCCTTTGACGTTGTAGAGGAACCAGGGTTGCTCCATGTTGGCGGGCAGGCCGAAGTCGCAATCGCTGATGGTGACGTCGGTGACTGGCGCCACGGCAGGCATCGGCAAGGGGCCGTTGTAGTCCGATGCCACCGGCCCCAGTATCACGATCGCCTGATAGCACGACACGACCTTGCCATCCTTGGTCTTCACGTTGCCGACCTTGACGTTGGAGATGTGGACGTTGCTGACCACCGGCGGCCGCATGCGGACGTTGTCGCTGACCGGCGTGTAGTCGCAATCGAAGGTGACGATGGCGCCGGCCGCCGTGGCGACAGTCTTCGACTGTATCGGCGATCCAGGCAGCGACGCATAGAACGAAGGGCTGGTCTGCACGCCATTGGGTATCGAGATATCGCGCACGTAGAAGTTGCGCAGGTAGCCACCGCGATTCAGATTTGTCTTCAGCCGGATCGCGGTGTTGAGCGGATTGGTGGCCCAGTTGATGTTCTGGAAAATCAGATTCTGCGCGTAGACGTTCTGGATGCCACCCGCCATTTCGCTGCCCAGCGTGACCGCGCCATGGCCGCTCTGCATGGTGCAGTTCTGGATCACGATGTTCTGCGACGGGCCATACTGCGTATCGAGATCCTTGCCGGCCTTGATGGCGATGCAGTCGTCGCCGGTGTCAAAGGTGCAGCCGTCGATCAGCACATGGTCGCAAGCCTCGGGATCGAAGCCATCGCTGTTCGGGCCCAGGCTTTCGCAGTGGACCTTGCGGATGACGATGTTGCGGCAGTGGACAGGATGGTGCTGCCAGAACGGCGTGTGTGTGACGTGGTAGCCCTGCAGTAGCACGTTGGTGCAGCCGATCAGCTGTATCATCGGCGGCCGCAGATAGTGGCCCAAGCCGAACACGCGCCGGGACAGCGGCACGCCTGCCTCCGACAACGCCGGCAGGTACTGGGCGTCCGCGCGCCAGCGGGCGCCTTCGCCTTGTATCAGCAGGCGTTCCGCGTCGGTCAGCTGCGGCGCGATGGTCGACAGCGACTCGGCGTTCAACGGGTTCTCGGTATTCTCCGACATCTTCCCCTTGGTGAAATTGGGCGTAGAGCCTTGCGCCACCGCGTTCAGCGTCTTGAGCTTGCCCTTCCAGGTCCACCAGCAATCGCCTTGTTCGTTGAACGGCACGCCGCCCTGGCCGTTCAGGGTGCTGGTCCAGTCGTCGCCGGTGAGGGCGATGTTGTCCTGGCCGTAGGCGTAGATCATCGACGAGAAATTGAGGCAGTCGTTGCTCTGCCAGCGCGAGATGGACAGCTTGCCGTGCTTGCCGCAATCGATGTCGCCATACTTTGCGTAGTCGGCCGGGTTGTTGCTGAAGTAGAGCTGCGCGCCCGCGCTCAGGTGCAGGTTCACGTTCGACAGCAGCACGATGGGGCCGGCGCAGTACCAGTTCCCGGCAGGGACCAGCACGCGGCCGCCGCCCGCTTCGTGGCAGGCGGCGATGGCGGCCTTGATGGCGGCGTAGCAGTCGGGTGAACCGGCGGCGGGCGTGTCGACCACGTCCTGTTCTTCGAACGAGATCCAGGCCTTGACCTTGGCCATGGCGCAGGTCTGCGCGCCGTAGGCGGTGACGATGAAATCCTGTTTGCGGAACTTGAGCGGCTTGGAGACGCGGTCGATGATGGCTTGCGCTTGCAGCCATGGATCGGGCGCGGTGGCGGCGCGGGCCTGGACTCCGAGCGTGAGGCCTGCTGCTGCGGGTAATGCCTTCATCAAGCTGCGGCGCTGGGTGTTGATCGTCATGCGGTATTCCTTATTCATCCGAGTTGTTGAACTCACCGAGGAAGATGTCCGGCGGCGATGGCTTTACGGTATAGCCGAGATCCTTGATTGGATCGATACCGGCGTTAATCAGGTTGTTCCAATGGTCGTCGGAGTTGTATTGGACGGGGCGGTAGGCCAGCGTGCCTTTCCTGTTCCAGTCCGACCAAGGGGATGTGCGGTTGATGTGCGGGCCGATGCGGGAATTGAGCACCACCATTTTTCCCACCGCTTCCAGCGATGTCCTGGCGACGGTTCCTTTGGGCGCCTGGTAGCCGTTGGCCGGGCCGAAGGTGCAGCTGTAGCCGTCGACCGGCACCGTGGCGTAGGGCGTGCAGCGCGAGCTGTGGAACCATTGGCGCAGCAGGTAGAACGTGCCCGCGCGCGCGTTGGTCGAGCCGTCGTGCGTGAAGCGGCAGTGGTCGAAAACAAAGCCGTAGCGGGTTTTGACGTGCGTGTCCGGCGCGGCGGCGTAGGAGAGGCCGCGGTCGCCCAACGACTTGATCTCGGTCTGGTGGAAGTAGGCAGTGCTGTCGCCGAAGATGAAGTCGACGTCGCCTTCGATGTAGGACTTGTTGAAGAAGCTGCGCGAGGTGCTGCCGGTCTGCGGAGACTTCAGGTAGAGCGTGTCCTGGAACCCGATCAGGCGGATGTTTTCGAATTGCGCTTTGTCGGCGCCGTCCACCTGCAAGGCCAGCGCCTGATGGTGGACGTTGTTGATGTTCGGGAGCGCTTCGGCACGGGCGTTGCCGGTGTCCTTGTTGTAGGCGTTCTCGAAGGTCAGGTTGCGGGCCTGGAAGCCTTGGTTCTGCACCCAGACGGTGGCGGTGCCGAAGGTGCCGATCTGCGTGCGGTCCTTGATGGATGCGTACATCACCTGCACGGCGGCGGGTGCGGCGGCGAATTGCGCGCTGTATTGGGCGGCGTAGGCTGCGCCGGTGTTGGATGCATCCAGCTTGGCGGTGATCCTTGTGGCAGCTGGGTCTTTGCCTTCGCCGTAGAGGGTGATCGGCGCGGAGGTCGCGGGGATGTAGACCAGCTCCCGGTAGGTGCCGGGTTTGATCAGCATGTAAAGGCGTTTGGCAGGACGGTCCTTGCTGTCGATGACGGCGCGGCTGACGGCTTCCTGCACGGTGTTGAATGTCTTGACGCCATCGGCTTTTGTGGACTGGTCGACGATGTAGTCGGGCGTGTAGGCTTTGCCGGTGGCCAGCGGATCGGCCAGCGGATCCCACGGGTCGATGGTTTCGCTGCCAGCCGCGCCGACGTATTTCAGCACCTCGCGGTAGGCGAATTGTTTGGATTGTTCGATGCTGAGCTGCGGGCGCGCTGACGGCGCGCTGGCTGTAAAGCGGTTCATGCAGTCGGCTTTTGGCGTACTGCCAATCTCACCGGTGAGATTGGCGAACTCGATCTTCCTGTCTGCCTTGCCGGCGATCTCCACGTCGTGCAGCGTGGCTTGCAGCGGGTGTTGTTCATCGTGCCCCTGCATGATGACGCGCCCCGGCGTTACGCTGTGCACGCCGTCGAAGCTGATGTTGGTGTAGACCGGAATGAGCGCACCTTCCGCGCGCGGGTTATAGCGAGTGCTGATGTCGATAGGTGTTTTGACGTCACGCAGGCAGACGTTCTTGTAGCGGACCTGATCCACCACGCCTCCACGCGAGACGTCGCTCTTGATGCGCAAACCGGACGTGGTGCCATCCATGCTCAAGTCGTCGACCAGCACGCGGCGCACGCCGCCGTTGGTTTCACTGCCAATGGACATGCCATGGCCGCTGTAAAAATGATTGTGCAGGATGGAGATGTTTTCCGTCGGCCCGTTGCCGCCGGCCTTGATGGCGACGTTGTCGTCGCCGGTGCGGATATGGCTGTAGGCGATGGTGATGTTACGCGACGAGATGGGATCGATGCCGTCCGTATTGCGCGCCGTGGCGGGCGTGTCGATGCGCATGCCCCATGCGGTGAAGCCGTCCACGTTGTTCAGCGTGACGTGGAAGTTGGGCGAGTTCCGCAGTGTGATCCTGTGCAGCGTGAAGTCCTGCGACGCGGTGACTTCGATCAGGCGCGGCACGTTCTGGCGGGCGTCTTCCTTCTGTGCGCGTCGGGCCAGCTGCCACCATGATTCGCTGCCGCCATCGACCACATGGCCGCCCTGGCCGTCGATGCTGCCAGCACCGAAGATGCCGCTGCCCCTGGTCCTGTCGGCGGTGATGAAGGGTTTGCAGCCCTTGCCGATCTTATCGACAATGCCGCAAGCGCCTGTGCCGCGATCGAACAGTTTGGGATTGGTGCTGGCGTACAGCGTGGCGCCGGCATCGATCAGCAGGCTGACGCCGCTGCGCAATGTGAGCGGGCCGGAGACGAAGCTGCGCTGTTCATTGTTGGCCGTCAGCCGCACTGCTTGTCCGGATGCGCAGTGGTCGATGGCGTTCTGGATGCGGGTGGTGTCGTCCTTGGCATCGGCAGCTGTTAGCACGGCGCAGGAAAGCGGTTCGACCGGCTCGGCGATTGTGCGCGCGTCCTGGGCGCTTACGCCGGAAGCGGCCAACAGGAAGGCGACACCCGCAGGGGACAGCTGTTTCATCACTGTTCGCTCTCCGGCTTGAACTGGCCGGCAGTTTCCGGCAAGGCGCGCTTCATCTCTTCCATCACCATGCGCGAGAAGTAGGCCGCGCCCTTGGCGCCGACGTGGGTTCGGTCGAAGGCGGATTTGGCCGCGCCAGCGACTTCCACCTTGCCCGCAGCCAGCGCAGCTTCGGTGATCTTGTCGGGACGCGGCGCCACAGCCAGCGTGTCGGCTTCGTCCTCGCCCATAGCCTGCACGGCAGCGTAGCTTTCCGCGTTCAAGTCCAACAGCGCGACGTGCTGCGCGGCGGCGGTGGCGCGGATCACATCGGCCCACGGCAGCAGATTGTTTTCGAGGACCTTGTTGGTGAAGCTGCGACGCGTCAGCGGCGTTACCAGCACGGGGATGCCGCCCAGCGCTTTCACCTCCTGCACATAGCGCGCCATGTTGACGGGGAATTCGGTTTTCAGGTCGGTCGAGCGGCCAGGCTTGCCCGGCTGGTCGTTGTGGCCGAACTGGATCAGCACATAGGTGCTGCGGTAGGCGGCGCTGCCGCGCAGCAGGCCCTCCACCTCATCCCAGCGGCCTTCGGCGCGGAAGCTGCCGGAGCTGCGCCCGCCCTTGGCCAAATTGAGGCAGGTGTTGGCGCGGTTGACGCGCGCGCAGAAGGCGTCGCCGTAGCCGCTGCTGTTTGCCATCGTCGAATCGCCGACCAACAGGATACGGATAGGTTTTGCAGGCGCCTCTGCTGCGGTGCTGGCACCTGTCAGCATCAACGCGGCGGCGATGGTGAGACTCTGGAAGTTCATGACGGTATCCAAAAAAAAGCGCCGGCCGCATTGCGGTCCGGCGCCTGAACTCAGGCGGAGAAACTCTGAGTGACAGCCTTGCCGGCGATCTTGACGTTCTTCAGCTTCAAGCCCTTGACGTTGTAGAGATACATAGGCTTGTCCGCATTGACCGGTGTACCCAGATCGCAGTCGCTGACTTCGATGTCGGACACCGGCAGCACCACCGGCTTGCCCGGACCGTTGTAGTCCGAGGCCACCGGCCCGAGGATCACGATGGCCTGGTAGCAGGAATAGCTGCCAGCCTTGGTCTCGACGTTGGCGCAGGTGACGTTCGAGATCCGCACATGGCTGACGCTAGGCGGACGGATACGTACGTTGTCGTTGATCGGATCGTAGCCGCAGTCGATGGTGATGATGCCGCCCGCCGACGTGGCCACCGACTTGGTCGGGATCAGCGAACCAGGCAGCGTGGAGTAGAAGGCCGGCGTGGTGCGGATGCCGTTCGGGATATGCACGTTACGCACATGCATATTGCGCAGGTAGCCGCCACGGCTCATATTGGTCTTCAGGCGGATCGCGATGTTCAGCGGATCGGTCTTCCAGTAGCTGTTCTCGAACACCAGGTTCTGCGCGTAGATGTTCTCGATCCCGCCGGACATGATGCTGCCCAGCGTGAGCGCGCCGTGGCCGCTCTGCATTTTGCAGTTCTGGATCACGATGTTCTTGGCAGGGCCGAACTGGATGTCCGGTCCCTTGCCCGAATCGATGGCGATGCAGTCGTCGCCGGTGTTGAAGTGGCAGTCCTCGATCAGCACATTGGTGCACGATTCGGGATCGAAGCCATCGCTGTTGGGGCCCATGCTGTTGGCATAGATTCGCTTCACATGCATGTTGTGGCAGTTGACCGGATTGTGCTGCCAGAACGGCGTGTTGGTGGTCTGGTAGCCTTCGAACAGCACGTTGGTGCAGCTGATGAACTGCACCATGTGCGGACGCAGGTAGTGGCCGACGCCGAAGATGCGCTTCTCCACCGGCACGCGGGCTTCCGCCAGCGAACGCAGGAAGTAGGAGTCGGTGCGCCACTTGTCGTTGGGGCCTTGTATGAACAGGGCTTCCGCTTCGCTCAGGTGCGGCGCGATCTCGCGCAACGAGGTAGGGTTGACCGGATTGACGTGCACTTCGGTCTTGCCCTTGGTGTGCTTGACGTAGTTGCCGGCGCCGGCGGCGATGTCGCCGGCCCAATTCGGTTTCTCGCGACCCTTCCACGACCACCAGCAATCCGGATCGCCGTCGAAGGCCACGCCGGCCTGGCCGTCCAGGATGCTGGTCCAGTCCTCGCCGGTCAGGGCGATGTTGTCCTGGCCGTGGGCGTATACCATCGACGAGTAGTTCAGCAGGTCGTTGCCTTCCCAGCGCGTGATCGACAGCTTGCCGTTCTTGCCGCAGTCGTAGGCGCCGTACTTGGCGTAGTCCGCCGGGTTGTTGCTGAAGTAGACGTGGGCGCCGGCCTTCAGGTGCACGTTCACGTTCGACAGCAGCACGATAGGGCCGGCGCACAGCCAGTTTCCGGCCGGGATCACCACGCGGCCGCCGCCGGCCTTGTGGCAGGCCGCGATGGCCGCCGCTATCGCCGGGTAGCAGTCGTGCGAACCTGCCACCGGGGTTTGCAGCGTGTCCGATTCGGTGAACGAGGTCCACGCCGTCACCGGCTTGACCTCGCAAGTGGCGGCGCCGAAGGCCGTTACCACGAAGTCCTGGTCGCGGAACTTCAACGGCTTCTTGAAGCGGTCGATGATGGCCTGCGCTTCTTTCCACGGATCGGCCGCCTTGGCGTTGGCCGCCAGCGCTGCCGGGACGGCGGCGCTGGTGACGCCGGCCGCCGACAGGGCTTGCAGGAAGCGGCGGCGGCCGAAGCCTCCGCCTTTCTGTTCGACTGTATGCATCTGTGCTCTCATCAGAAGGTGTAGGTGGCGCGGACGTTGAAGGCGCGGCCGATCGGGCTGGCGGCGCTGCTCAGATAACCGAAGCTATACAGACTGCTGTTGGTGACTGGCGGGTTCACGTTGAACAGATTGGTGATGCCGGCCGTGACCTGGGTGTTCTTGAAGCCGTTGTAGGTCGTGGTCCAGTTCCATACCTTGTACGAGTTGATGTTGCGCCAGTACTGCTGCGCCACCAGGTTCTGGTCGGTGTACTTGGAGTTGTAGTTCTGGGTCAGCTGCGTGTTCCAGTTACCGCTCGCCCAGTTCAGTTTCAGCGTGTGCTTCCAGCGATAGGTGATGATAGGGAAGCTGGAGGTGGTGCCGTTGCTGGCCAGGCCGAACTGGCCGATGTTCGATACGTACGGGCTGCCTTTATCCAGCTGGTTGTCGAACTGGGTCAGGTAGGTGCCGTCGATGGATACCTTGAAGTCGCCGATGGACATGCGCGGGAAGGCATACGATGCGGAGACGTCGACACCGGCCGCTTTCTGGCCGCCCAGGTTCATCGTGGTGTTCTTGATGTAGTTGATGGTGCCGTCGGCGTTACGCACGAAGAAGGATGCGTACTTGGCCGGATCGAGGAAGTAGACCTGCTCTGGCAAGTTCGCCAGCATGTCGGTCATCTTGATGTTCCAGTAGTCGATCGACACCATTGACGACTTGGTCGGTTCGAACACGGTGCCCAGCGTGAAGCCTTTCGATTTCTCCGGCACCAGCGCAGCGTTGGAGCCGGTCTGCTTCGGCAGGTTGGTGTTGCAGACGGTCGATGAGACCAGGCCTGGCAGCGCCTTGCCGGTACCGGTCACGCCTGGCGTGCCGCCTGGGCAGAGCACAGGATCGTCCCACTTGGCCGAGGTCAGGCCGGTGGCGCCGGCCAGGCGGTAGCCGTAGCGGTCGAACAGAGTCGGTGCGCGGAAGCCGGTGTTGGCCGAGCCGCGGAACATCAGCTGCTTGGACGGCTCGTAGCGGAAGCTGACCTTGGGATTGATGGTGTTACCGAAGTCGCTGAAATGGTCGTCACGCACGGCGACGTTCAGTTCCAGCTTCTTGGTGATCGGGATATTCAGTTCAGCAAACAGCGCGGCGACGTTGCGCGCGCCTTCGCCGTGCGACGGCGAAGCGCTGGCGTAGGTGACTTCGGCGCTGATCGGCAGCTTGGTGTCTTCGGTGGTGTCGCGGTGGAAGTCCGCGCCCAGCGCCAGCGCCATGGAGCCGCCTTCCAGTTCCATCAGCGAACGGCTGGCGGTCAGGTCGATGCCGGTGAAGGTCGATTTGGAGGTCCGGTTCTTGACGTTGTCGACCCGGAGGGTGTCGAGGTAGGCCTTGCCGTCGGCATCTTGCAGGCCGAACGGATTGAGCGCTCCGCTTTTCAGGCCGTCCAGCAGGCCTTGGCCTTTGACGTAGCCGGAGTAGTAGTAATTATCGCGTTTCGAAATGCCGATCACCAGGCCTGCCTTGTAGTCCCAGCCCGCCAGCGTGCCTTCGTCGCTGATGGCAAGGCGCTGGTTCAGCTGCACGTCCTTGGTGGTGGCCAGGCCCAGGTCGGCCACGGCCCAGGTCAGGATCAGCGGTGCGTTGTTCAGGCCTGCGACTGCGGGTACGCCGCCGCTTTTACCCGGATACCATTTGCTGGTGGAAGGCAGCGTAGCGCTGACGCCGTTGACGGCCAGCGCGTTGGTCGGGTTCTTGGTGCCGAGGATGAATTCCTCGCCGCGCGAGTAGTCGACGGTGACGACGTGGTCTTCGCTGATCTTCTTGGCGGCGCGGGCGTAGAACGTGACCTGCTGGTTGGCGTACAGCGAGGTGCCGTACTCGTTGTTGTCGAGGATACAGGTACCCTTCTGGCCGACGATGGAGTAGGGTGCCAGGCAACCGCTTGCGCCGTATGGGTTCTGCGCGGTCTTGTTGGTGGAGGTGGTGAAGTTGGCCGGCGTGGCGTTGCCGCCGGTGCCCAGCGTTGGCGGGCGGCCGATGCTGGTCAACAGCTCGGCGGAGCTCAGGTCGGCGCGGTCTTTTGCGGCCAGGCGGGTGCGCTGGTGGGCGTCGATGGTGCCGTAGAAGCTCCAGCCGTCGCGTTCCAGGTTGCCCTTGCCCCAGGTGATGCTGGCGCGCTGTTCGTCGCCGCCGCCGTGCTTCTGCGGTTGTACTTCCTGGCCGGTCAGCGACAGGCCTTCGAAGGAGGTCTTGGTGATGAAGTTGACCACGCCGCCGATCGCGTCGGAGCCGTAGATCGACGAAGCGCCGTCGCGCAGGATCTCGACGCGCGACAGGGCGCTCATCGGAATCACGTCCAGGTTGGCGTAGCCGTCGGCGATAGCCTCGTTGGCCATGCGGCGGCCGTTCAGCAGTACCAGGGTACGGTTCACGCCCAGGCCGCGCAGGTTGATGTTGGTGCCCGAGCCGGCGTTGGACGGCGCCAGCGATGCGGACTGCGGCAGCGACATCATGATGTCGGCCAGCGTGGTGATGCCCTGCTTGATGAAGTCTTCGGCCTTGACGGTGCTGACCGGCAGCGAGGCCTCGGTGGCCAGGCGCTTGATGCTGGAGCCGGTCACTTCGACGCGGGTCATTGCCGCTTCTCCGCTCTGTTGTGCGGCCGCCTGGTTGGCCAGCGTGAGTACGGCCACGGTGATGGCCGACAGCAGCAGGCGGGGTTGGACGGAACGGTTCTGGACCGAGTGATCGGACGTGTTCATGCTAGTCTCCTTCGTCTTTTTGAATAAAGTTATGCGCCGTGCTGGTAAAGCACTGGACGTGAGTGGAGCACCTCGCGTGCTCCGTGCCGATGAGACGAGGGCCGCCATGCAGGCAGGCCGAGGTCCAGGACGGTCGATAACTTATTGCTTTGTTCGCGGACTGGCATCGAGGCCAGTCCTGCGGTGCTGCTGTGCTGCGTACTGCTGTTTAAATCCTTATCCGCGTGAGAAGGTGCGGGTTACGCGTTCCAGGTGGGCGCGCATGGCTTTGCGCGCCGCCGCCGGATCGTGGGCGGCGATCGCCTCCAGGATGCGGCGGTGATCCTTCAGCGTTTCCTGGCGCAGTTCCTCGGTCTGGAAGTGTTCCTTGAGTTTGTGCCACAGGCGGCCGCGCTGGTCCCACAGATAGTTCAGCGATCCCACCAGCGCGCTGTTGCCGGTGGCGCGGGCGATGGCGAGGTGGAAGTTGCGGTCGGCCTGCTCGTTGCTCGAATAATTGTCGTGGTTCTGCTCCATCTCGACGACGGCCTTGAGGATGGCGTCGATGGCGCCGTCGGTGGCGACGCGCGCGGCGATGGCGGCGATTTCGGATTCGATCAGGCGGCGCGCGGACAGCACCTCGAACGGGCCGGGACCCGCTTCCGGCAGATCGGCCGCCGATGGTTCCGGCACTTCGCTGACGTAGACGCCAGAGCCGCCGCGCACTTCAATCACGCCGCCCAGTTCCAGCGCGATCAGCGCTTCGCGCAGCGAGGCGCGGCTGACGCTCAACTTGGTGGCCAGATCGCGCTCGGACGGCAGGCGCTCGCCGCCGGCGATCTTCTCTTCGCGTATCAGTTCCTGGATGCGGTCTGCCACCACGCGGTACAAGCGCGGTTCGTGGGCGGTGCTATCGGCAGGGGCGGAAGTCTTTTTCAGCATCTGTGTCTCGTATTCGTAGGGTGGCTTGAATATCGCCATCTGGTCAGGCCATTCTAAGGTGGTCAGACCAAATATGCAATGTGGACTAGCCAAATTAATTTTTAGCTGTCATACTAAAATCGTCATGCAGCTGCGGGAAGGGGGAGTTTACAGGGCTGTAGCCCCGCAAACAAGCCGTTTCAGCCTGTGGTGCCACGGCCACAAACAGCGGCTGTCCGGCCAGTCCGGAAGTGGCCTGACCACTTTGCAGTGCACAAAAAAACGCGAAAAAACAACGTTCGCCGGGATGCCGATCCCGGAACAGGAAGACAGGGAACACACATGCCGACACCGACGATCACAGGGACGCCGCGCTACATCCTCATGCACGACAACGATAACGTCGCCATCGTCGTCAACGACGGCGGGCTGCCGGCCGGCGCGGTCTTCGCCAGCGGCCTGGCGCTGCTGGAAGCCGTCCCGCAAGGCCACAAGGTGGCGCTGTGCGATATCGCCAAGGGCGATCCGGTGCGGCGCTACAACGTCACCATCGGCTACGCGGCGTGCGATATCGCGGCCGGCAGCTGGGTCGCCGAGCCGCAGGTGGAGATGCCGGCCGCACGCGAACTGGTCAACCTGCCGATATCGACCAACCTGCCGCCGCCGGCCGAGCCGCTGGAGGGCTATACGTTTGAGGGCTTCCGCAATCCCGACGGCAGCGTCGGCACGCGCAACATCCTGGCCATCACCACTACCGTGCAGTGCGTGGCGGGCGTGGTGGAGTTTGCGGTCAAACGCATCAAGGATGAGCTGCTGCCGAAGTATCCGAACGTTGACGACGTGGTGGGGCTGGAGCACACCTACGGCTGCGGCGTGGCGATCGATGCGCCGGGCGCGATGGTGCCGATCCGCACGCTGCGCAATATCAGCCTCAATCCGAATTTCGGTGGACAGGCAATGGTGGTCAGCCTCGGTTGCGAGAAGCTGCAACCGGCACGCCTGTTCCCCAAAGGCTCGATTCCGATCCAGAACGGCGGCGGCGCCGATCCTGCGCTGGTGTGTTTGCAGGATGCGGGCCATGTGGGCTTCATGTCGATGATAGCTTCGATCATGAAGCAGGCCGAGATCAACCTGGCCGCGCTGGACAAGCGCCGCCGTGAAACAGTGCCCGCTTCCGAGCTGGTGGTGGGCGTGCAGTGCGGCGGCAGCGACGCCTTCTCCGGCGTGACCGCCAATCCGGCCGTGGGTTACGCCACGGATCTGCTGGTGCGAGCAGGCGCCACGGTGATGTTCTCCGAAGTGACCGAGGTGCGTGACGGGATCGATCAACTGACTTCGCGTGCGGCGACGCCGGAAGTGGCGGAAGCGATGATCCGCGAGATGGAATGGTACGACAATTATCTGAAGCGCGGCGGCGTGGACCGCAGCGCCAACACTACGCCGGGCAACAAGAAGGGCGGCCTGTCGAACATCGTCGAGAAGGCGATGGGCTCCATCGTCAAATCCGGCAGCAGCCCGATTTCCGGTGTGCTGTCGCCGGGTGAGAAGCTGACGCAAAAAGGCCTGATCTACGCCGCCACTCCTGCCAGCGATTTCATTTGCGGCACGCTGCAGGTGGCGGCGGGCATGAACCTGCACGTCTTCACCACCGGGCGCGGCACGCCGTATGGCCTGGCCGAGGTGCCGGTCATCAAGGTCGCCACGCGCAACGAGCTGGCCGAGCGCTGGCACGATCTGATGGATATCAACGCCGGCCGCATCGCCAGCGGCGATGCGACGATCGCGGACGTGGGCTGGGAGATGTTCCAGCTGCTGCTGGATGTCGCCAGCGGACGCCGTACCTGGGCCGAGAAATGGAAACTGCATAACGCACTGGTGCTGTTCAACCCGGCCCCGGTGACTTGATAGAAACCGAGACAAAAAAATGACTAAACCATTTAAACGATTACTGCTGACCGGCGCCGCCGGCGGCCTGGGTAAAATCCTGCGCGAGCGCATCCGGCCTTGGGCCGATGTGGTGCGCTTGTCCGATATCGGCGACATGGGCGCTGCGCGCGAGGGCGAAGAGGTCGTCCAGTGCGACCTGGCCGACAAGGCTGCCGTGTTCAAGCTGCTGGAGGGTGTGGACGCGGTGCTGCACTTCGGCGGCATCTCGACCGAGAACACGTTCGAGAACATCATGGCGGCCAATATTGCCGGTACCTACAACCTGTACGAGGCGGCTCACAAGCATGGCGTCAAGCGCGTGGTGTTCGCCAGCTCGAACCACACCATCGGCTACTACAAGACCACCGACTACATCGACGCCGACAGCCCGATGCGGCCGGACAGCCTGTATGGCGTGAGCAAGTGCTTCGGCGAGTCGCTGTCGCGCTACTACTACGACCGCACCGGCATCGAGACGGTGTGCCTGCGCATCGGCTCTTCGTTCCCGGAGCCGGTTAATCCGCGCATGCTGGTGACGTGGTTCAGCTACGACGATCTGGTGGAGTCCTTGCGCTGCGCGCTGTTCACGCCGCGCGTCGGCCATACGATCATGTTCGGCGCTTCGGCCAATCCGGGCAGCTGGTGGGACAACAGCAAGGCCGCGCACCTGGGCTTCAAGCCGAGGGACAGTTCGGCGCAGTTTGCGGCGAACTTCCCGGAGACCGGCGCCTATCCGCCGAAAGACGATGTCGCCACCATCTACCAGGGCGGCGCATTCCTGACCTCGGGGCCTCAGTACAAGGACTGAGTGGCGCCGTGGCCGGAGAAGCGGCTGCGGTACTGCCCGGGACTCACGCCCAGCTGGCGCTGGAATACGCGCCGCAGGTTCTGCTCTTCCACATAGCCGGTGTTGGCCGCGATGGTCTTCAGCGGCAGCGCGGTCTTTTCCAGCGCGCTGCATGCGGCCTCCAGCCGCATCGCTTCCACCATTCTTGCCGGTGTGCGCCCCAGTTGCGCGGCGTAGCTGCGGGCGAAGGTGCGCGGCGTCATGCCGGCTTGTTCGGCCAGCCGGTCCACCGTCAACGTTTCGCGCAGATTGGCCGCCACCCACGCGTGCAGCTCGTCGAAGCGGCCGCCTTGCTGCGCCTGCGCCGCCAGCGGCACGCTGAATTGCGACTGCCCGCCGGTGCGCTTGATGAACATCACCAGCTGGCGCGCCGTTTCGATGGCGACGTGATGGCCGTAGTCCTCCTCGATCAGCGCCAGCGTCAGATCGATGCCGGCGCTGACGCCGGCCGACGTCCAGACCGAACCATCCTTGATAAAGATTTTGTCGGCGTCGATGTCGATATTCGGATGCAGTTTGTGCAGGCGCTCCACCCATTCCCAGTGCGTGGCGACGCGTTTGCCGTCCAGCTGCCCGGTGGCGGCAAGCAGGAAGGCGCCGGTGCAGACGGAGCACAGGCGGCGCACCTTGGGCGTCTGGCGGACGATCCAGTCCACCAGCACCGGCGGCGAGTAGTACTCCTGGCCCTTGCAGCCGCCCACCGCGATCAGCGTGTCGATGGCCATGCCTTCCAGCGAGGCGATGGACACGGTCATCACCGGCAGGCCGGCGCTGGTCGTAATCAGGCCGCCGTCGGCCGAGGCGACGATGGTTTCGTACAAGGCGGGGCCATTGCCGCTGTGGCGTTTGCTGGCCGTGACGAGCGCCTGCAAAGGGCCGCTCAGGTCCAGCAGGTTCATGTCGTCATAGGCGAGCAGCACGACGCGCAGGGTTTGTTTCGGTGGCATGGCGGTTATCGCGGTATGGGCTTCAGTGGTAGGAAGGATACTCGAATTCCAGCGCCACCAGCTTGGCGGTGCTGCGGCCGTAGCGTTGCGCGACGCCTGCCAAGGCGAGATCCAGCGCCTTGTTGGGCAGCGTGGCTTCGGCGAGGGGCGGCAGCAGTTCGGGAAGGTCGGCGGCGCCTTGTACGCGGTCCGGCACAATGGTCAGGCCGGAGCGGGTGCGCAGAGGCTCGGCGCTGGCGGCCACGGTGTAGACCTTGCTGCGCTGGGAGCGCGACCAGGCGTCGGCGGTGTAGGCCAGCGTGATTTCGTCCACGCCGGTTGCAACGGCCACACCCAGGTTGTCGACCGAGTGGAACCAATGATTGGTGTAGCCGGCGATATAGGCGCTCAGGTTGGTGCCCAGGCGCGGGCGGAAGGTGTCGCTGTCGTGCTCCGTGCTCCAGCCGTCGGCGCCGACCTGCCGGGCGACGTCGTCGGCGCGCTCGCGGCCGGCGATGGCTTCCACCAGTGCCAGCGTGATGGGCATGGAGGCGCTGACGCCGGCGCTGGAGATGACCTTGCCGTCGGCGACGTAGCGGGTGTTGCTGATCCACTGCGTGTCTGGATAGTGTTCCTTGCGATAGGACTCGGTGGCCCAGTGCCCGGTGGCGCGGCGGCCTTTGAACAGGCCCGCGTTGGCAACCACCAGAGCGCCGTCGCAGATGCTGACGACGGTGGCGCCTTTCGCGCCTTGCGCGGCGACCCATGCGACGAGGGTGGTGTCGGCAGGCCGGCTGACTGCCGGTACGATCACGTAGTCGGCGCCTTGCGGGTAGCGCTGGTCGAATTCGGCGGTGGTGGCGTCGGCTTGCAGCGTCAGCGTCGGGCGCATGGACAGCGGGCCGGCCTTGGTGGCGACGCTCAGCAGCTGCACCGCGCCGGAGCGGGCCAGTACGCCGTAGGGGATGACGAAGTCGGTCAGTTCGGTGCCGCTGTTTTCGCCGACGACGGCGACCACCGGCATGGCGCGGCCGAAGCGGTCCTGGTAGGCGGGCACTTCGCCCGCCGTGGCCAGGTGGCCGACCAGCAGAAGGAGGTAGATCAGTTTGCGCATCGCGATAGTCCTGTGGATTTGAGGTGACAGCGGATTATCGGAGCTGCGCGGCGTGGCAGGATGACATAAAACAGTCAATTCCTGCCACGCCGGTTTTTATCTCAGCGCCAGAACTGCCAGGACAGGATGACGGCGTTGTACGCCGCGTGCACCAGCATAGGGCCGAGCAAGGTTTTGCTGCGCTCGTAGGCCCAGGCGGTGCACAAGCCGAGCACGAAGACCGGCAGTATCGACACCGGCGGATGCACCACGGCGAAGATGGCGGCGCTCATCGCCATGGCCGGCAGCGCCGGCATGGAGCGGCGCAGGCCGCCGTAGATCAGTCCACGGAAGATGAACTCTTCGCACAGCGGCGCCGCCACTACGGCCAGGGCCAGCAGCCAGGCGCGCGAGCCGCTCGATGCGGACATCTGCTTTGCGATCTCCGGCCACACGGACGTGTGCTGCAGGCCGGCCATATACGCCAGTCCGGTGGTGCAGGCGATGGCGGCGGCCAGCGCGCCGTAGCGCAGCGTCGCCGCGAGATCGCCGCCGCGCAGCACCGCCGGCACGCCGCCGGTCTTGCTGCGCCAGTAGACGAAGCGCATCAGCACATACACCAGCAGGCCGGCGCCGGCGAAGGCCATGGTCGCGGCCTTGAGCGTCGGGGTGTCCGTTCCTTGCATGATCAGCAGGGTGATCAGGCCCTGCATGATGAAGAAGGCGGTGGCGGCGATCAGGCCGTCGGCAGTGGAGACGCGCGGCGGCGGTGCGGCGGCCGGGTCGAGCAGGTAGGGCAGGGCGTCGCGCGCCTTCTGCCACAGCGCCAGCGCCATCGACGCGACCAGCACCATCACCACCAGTTTTTGCGACCACACGCTGCTGTAGATCGACCAGGTGTAGAAGCTGGCCAGCAGCATGTAGAGGTAGACGTAGGTCGGCCGCACGCGGGCGCGCGCTTCGACCGCCTGCGGGTCGCAGGCGAACACGCCGAGCGAGACGGCGATCATCGAGTAGATCGGGATGCCGGTGAAGACGATCAGCAGCAGCGCCAGCATGCGCCATTCGAAGTGCGTGGTGTACCAGGCGCTGATGCCGATGACGACCAGTGGATAGATCATCGTCAGCGTGCCCCACAGCTGGGCCTTTTCCTTCAACACGCTTTCGATCGAGCGCGGTACAGTGTACAGCAGCCACAGGACCTGGCCTTCGTTGTTGAGGGTCTGGAAGGCCGACAGCATCAGCACATAGACGCCGATGCCGAAGGCGATGGCGGCGGTGGTGGTGTGGTGCTGGCCCAGCTCCGCGAAGCTGTTCAGCTTACCGTTGAAGATCATCTGGCTGACCACGATCACCACCGGCAGCAACAGCGTCTGCACGAGGAAGTTGCGGTCGCGGCTCAGCAGGCGCAGCTCGCGGCGTTTGAGCGGCGACAGCGCGTTGGACAGCCGGGCGCGCAGTCCGACGCTTGCGGTGGCATCGGTGGCGACGGGCTGCTTGCGCCGCACGCTCTCTCGCGCGCCGGAGTTGACCACGCCGTGGCGCAGCTGGTAGCGCATCAGCGCCACGCCGGCCCACATCAGCACAGCGGTTTCCAGCAGCAGGATGGCGATCATGTACACGGCCGCGCCCAGGTCGGGCGCCTGCATCGCTTGCAGCACCATGCCGGGCGGCGTCCATACCGTCCAGGCGGGGAAGCCGCGCGCGAGGTCCATCACGAAGCCGCTGGCGCCGGGCATGCCGAGCGCCATGATGAAGTAGATCAGCGGCATGCTGAACAAGCCGGTGATGGCTTGCAGGTTGCGCAGCTGCGATGCGGGTAGCCACATGCGCAAGCCGGTGTCGGCCAGCGTGTGCAGCAGGGCGGCCAGCGGCAGCAGCAGCGCCATGGCCAGCAGCGCCGCCAGCAGCGCGTACCACCCCAGGCCGGAGTACCAGCCGATGACGGCGAGCGGCGGCAGCAGCGCGAACATGCCGCTGAAGTTGGCGGCACTGCGTTCCAGCAGGCGTCCCCACAGCAGCGTGGAGCGCTCGACCGGCATCGTCACCAGCCATTCCATGTCCCAGTCGGGCTGCGCCAGTTCCTTGCTGCCCAGCGGGAGCAGGACGGCGATTGCGAACAGCAGCGTCACCACCATCGTCAGGCTGCGCGCCAGCTCGGGGCGGAAGGGCGCGGCGTGCAGTTCGGCGGCGGCTCGTTCCAGGTCGTCAAAACGTTCGCCTTCCTTGCCGACCACGTGGCAGGCACTGTGGGCGGACAGGTTGCAGTCCATATTGAGCACCACGTTGCGCGACACGTTGAAGAAGGTGAACAGCATGAACGCGACCATCACCAGGGTCAGCACCCACAGGCTGCTTTTCTTGCCGATGCCGTTGCGTCCCTGCTTCTTGCGGAACTTGCTGAACACATTGTTGGCGACCATGTTGCGCTGGCGGGTCAGGCGCATCTTCATCATCAGCCAGATGGCGCGCCCTGGCGTCAACGGCTGCATGGCTTGCCGCGTCATTCGGTGCGCTCCGCTGCGGCTTCGTCGGTGATCTTCAGGAACACGTCCTCCAGCGATCCGCTGGCCGAGGCTTTGGCGCGGATCTCGTCCAGCGTGCCGGTGGCTACCAGTTGGCCGTGGTGGATGATGCCGACCCGGTCGCACAGCTTTTCCGCCATGTCCAGCAGGTGGGTGGAGACGAAGATGGTGACGCCGCGGGCGGCCGCCGCCAGCAGGCGCTCCTGCACGTCGCGCGAGGCGCGCGGATCGAGGCCGTTGATCGGTTCATCGAGGATCAGCACGACCGGATCGTGGATCAGCGCGCAGGCCAGGCCGAGGCGCTTCTTCATGCCCAGCGAGTAGTTGACGGCGTAGTCCTCGGCCGCCTCCTGCAAGCCGAATTCGGCCAGCAGGCGCGCGCCGCGCTCGGCCGCTTCGGCACGCGAATAGCCGTGCATCTCGGCGACGAATTGCAGGATCTCGCGGCCGCGCAGGTAGTCGTAGAAGATGGGCGTGTCGGGCAGGTAGCCGACGCGGCGTTTGACTTCGGCCGGCTCGGTGTGGCAATCGAGGCCGTCGATGCGAACCTGGCCGGCGCTGGGCACCAGGATGCCCATCATCATGCGGATGGTGGTGGTCTTGCCGGCGCCATTGGGGCCGAGGAAGCCGAAGACTTCGCCGCGCTTGACGGTCAGGCTCAGGGGTTTGACGGCATCGAAGCCGCCGTAGACTTTGGACAGTCCCTGGAATTCGATCATGTTTTTCCCGACAATGTTATGAGAATCTATATTCATCATAGCATCGCCGGGATACGGCGGGGAGGGCTTACGGCGCGGTTTTGTAAAGACTCATGCCGAAGCGCTCGGTGCGCGGATGCCAGTTGCCGGTGATGTCGGCCGAGGCCAGCACGCGCTCGGCGCGGCCGATCAGCAGGGCGCGCGGCACCAGGCCGATGTAGCGCGAATCTTCGCTGTTGTCGCGGTTATCGCCCAACATCATGTACTGCCCTGCGGGCACGGTGACGGGTGCGAAATCGCGGCGGGCCTGCACCTCCGGCATCAGCTGGATGCTGTGGGCGCGGGCGTCGGCGATGGTTTCGCCGATGTGCAGCGCGGCCAGGTCGCCCAGGCCCTTGACGGTCTCGGTGCCGTGGCCGAGCGGAGCGTAGCCGGCCGGCTGGCCGTTGATGACCAGGCGTTCGTTGCGCATCTCGACGCGGTCGCCCGGCAGTGCGATCACGCGCTTGATCAGGCGCGTGCCGTCCTTGGGCGAGGAGAAGGTGACGATGTCGCCGCGCTGCGGCTCGCCGGTGGTGCCGATGACGACGTCGGTCAGCGGCACCTTGACGTTGTAGGCCAGGCGGTTGACGAACACCACGTCGCCTTCCAGCAGGTTGGGATGCATGGATGCGGATGGAATCGGATTCCAGTCGGCGATGGCGGTGCGGAAGATCCCGAACAGCATCAGGAAGAGTAAGAAGCCTTTGTTGGCGCGTGCCCAGTTTTTCATTGCAGTCCCCGCAGTGGTATCGATGGTTTAGTGTGTTGTCCGATTCTTAAACATGGCTTAGCTACGGCCTTACTTCGGCGCAGGCCTAACTATCGCGCTGGAATTGGTGGCATTCTGGTCACATGACGACTTCTTACATTCCCCCAAAACACGCGTTGGATGCGGTCACGCATGCCAACCCTTATCCATATTACGACGGATTGCTGGCGCGGCAAGGACTTCATGTCGATGCGGGTCTCGGGCTGTGGATCGCGGCCGGCGCCGAGGATGTGATGGCGGTGATGCGACATCCGGAGTGCCGCGTGCGGCCCACGGCGGAGCCGGTGCCAGCTGCCATTGCGGGCGGCGTGGCGGGGCAGGTGTTCGGCGCGCTGGTGCGCATGAACGACGGCGAACGTCATGCGCAACCCAAGCTGGCCTTGCAGCGGGCGCTGGCCGGCGTGAGCGCGCAGGCCGCGCGGCAGCGCGCGGCGCAGATCGGCCGGCGCTTGTGGCGTGATGATGGGCTGGCGGACTGGATGTTCGAGGTGCCGGTGTCGGCGATGGCCAGCCTGCTGGGTTTCGCGGACAGCCGCTTGCCGGCGGTGGCGGCGTGGATGGGCGAGTTTGTGGCTTGCCTGTCGCCGTACAGCGATGCATCGCAGATCGAGCGCGCGCATGCGGCGGCCCAGGCGCTGCTGGCCGGCTTCAAGGAGTTGATGCGCGAGGCGTCGGCGTCGGCCGCGCCGGGAAGCTTGCTGGCGCAGGTGGTCGCCGAGGCGGAGGCGGTGGGCTGGAACGAGTCGCACGCTTTGCTGGCTAATCTGGTCGGCCTGCTGTCGCAGACTTACGAAGCGACCGCTGGACTGATCGGCAACAGCGTGCTGGCGCTGGCGCGTCAGCCGGAGGAGGAGCGCAGCGGCGGGGAGGATGCGGCTGCGCTGGTGCAGGCGGTCAGCCGCTTCGATCCGCCGATCCAGAACACGCGCCGGTTCGTGGCGAACGATTGCGAGATCGGCGGCGTGCCAGTGCTGGCGGGGCAAACGATATTACTGGTGCTGGCGGCGGCCAATCGCGATCCGCGCGGCCAGGGACGTGAATTCGGTTTTGGACATGGCGTGCACGCATGCCCGGGGCAGGCGTTGGCCTGTGCGTTTGCCACCGGCGCGATCGAGGCTTTGATGGCCGGACCGGCGGTGCCGACATTGAACTGGACGTATCGCCGTTCACCCAACGCCCGCATACCGGTCTTCAGCTGAGACAATTTGTCCCGATGTATGGAATTTGCTTTTAAGTAGTATGCCTGCAGAAAATAGCCAGGAAATACTCAAAATGATGGAATGGATCCCTGTAGTCTTCGTTACGTTCAAGTTTCTCGTGCTTGGCACGGGGATGTTCTTCGCCATCAAGTGGCATTACGATCAAGGAAGGAAGACGAAGGAGAGGCGCGCGGTGCTGCGCGCCAGCGGCCAGGTGGCAGCCGCCTTCGTGCTATCGCTGCTGGGCCTGGGCCTCGTCACTTTCGTCCTGATCAGGATGCTCGGTATGGACTTGACCTTCCCGTGACGCTAGTGCGCCGGCTTCTGCACCAGCGCGCTGCCGGCGCCGTGGCGGTGGCCTTCGCTGACGGCGGTGACGGTGCCGTCAGGGTTGAACACCAGCGCGTTGGCGGCGCCGATTTCTTCCGGCTTGTTCCAGTGCTGGCCGGTCTGCTCCAGCGCCTTGGCCTGGCTGCTGCCGGCGAAGCCAGGCTCGACGTCGGTGGCCATGCCGTTGCGCTCGGACAGGCGCGGCGCGTTGAGCGCGTCCGGCATGCTCATGCCCAGGTCGACGTAGTTGAAGATGGTTTGCAGCACGGTGGTGATGATGGTGCCGCCGCCGGGACTGCCGATCGAGAAGGCCGGCTTGCCGTTCTTGAAGGCCAGCGTCGGCGACATGCTGCTGCGCGGCCGCTTGCCCGCTTCCGGCACGTTGGGCGCGGGGCCTGAGAAGTCGAAGTCGGTCATCTCGTTGTTCAGCAGGAAGCCGTAGCCGGGCACGACGATGCCGCTGCCGCCCCAGGCTTCGATGGTGTAGGTGTAGGCGACGATGTTGCCGTCCTTGTCCGACACGGTCAGGTGGGTGGTGTGCGCGCCTTCGGCCAGCAGCTTGTTGGCGTTGGGACGCAGCGGCACGCTGAGGTCGTTCTGGAAGGGATACGGATCGCCGGCCGGCGCCTGCACGCTGGCCTGGTTGGGATTGATCAGCTCGCGGCGGCGGGCGGCGTAGTCCTTGTTCAGCAGGCCGGCCACCGGCGCTTCGACGAATTCGGGATCGGCCAGGTAGGCGTTGCGGTCGGCGAAGGCCAGGCGGCTCGCTTCCAGGTACAGGTGCTCGGCCTTCTCTTTCGGCATGGCCTTGAGGTCGTAGCCTTCGAGGATGTTCAGCGCTTCGGCGATGGCGATGCCGCCGCTGCTGGGCAGGGGCATGCCGTACAAATCGTAGCCGCGGTAGGTGCTGTGCACCGGCTGGCGCAGGCGCGCTTCGTAGTTGGACAGGTCGGCCATGGTCATCCGGCCGGCGCGTACTTGCACGCCGGCTGCCACGTTCGGCCGGTTCACCGCGTCGACCACGGCGCGGCCTATCTTGCCTTCATAGAAAACCTTCGCGCCGCCGGCCGCCAGTTCGCGGTAGGCCTTGGCCAGGCCCGGGTTGCGCAGCATGGTGCCGGGGGCGATGGCCTTGCCGTTTTTCAGATACAGCGCGGCGGTGTCGGGGAACAGCTTGAACTTGTCGCGGTTGCCTTCGACCAGGTGCGAGAAATTGTCGTTGACGGTGAAGCCGTTGGCGGCCACGCGGATGGCCGGCGCCAGCACCTGCTTGAACGACATCGAGCCGTAGCGGTCCAGCGCTTCGTGCCAGCCGCGCACGGTGCCGGGCACGCCGACTGCCATGCCGCTGGCGAGCACGGTGTCGAAGTTCATCTCCTTGCCGTCCTGCTGGAACACGGTGGGCGTGAAGTTGGCCGGTGCGGTTTCGCGGTGGTCGATGGTGATGACGCGCTTGTCCTTGGCCAGGTAGATGACCATGAAGCCGCCGCCACCGATGCCGCAGCTGAACGGATCGGTAACACCCAGCGTTGCCGCCGCCGCGACGGCGGCGTCAATCGCGTTGCCGCCCTGGTTGAGGATGGCCAGCGCCGCCTGCGACGCCGGCTCGCTGATGGTGGCGACGGCGCCGCCGCTGCCCGTGGCGACCGGGGTCTTGGCCCAGGCCGCCGATGGCAGCAGCAGCGTGACGATGATGGTGGAGACGAGGACGGTGCGGGCGGGGCGGCGGAGCTGGGTCATGTGGGCGCGGGTCTCGGGTTAGGATGAAGGTGCGTTGCTCACCCTCAAGCTTACCCGATAATCCGGCGCGGCTTCATTCTTGGCAGGGACCGCCTGCGGTTCGACCCCGGTCAGCGTGAACGTCAGGCCGTTTTGCGTGACGCTGGGACTGGCGTTGGGCATGCTGTCCGACAGCACGAAGTTGCTGGTGCTGCCGTCGGCGGCGGTCAGCGCGAAGCTGTAGCTGATGTAGCCGGCCCATACGCAGACGGCGCCGGTGCGGCAGCGGCTGTCGTTGACGCGCTCCAGCTTGAGGCGGGGCGCGCCGGCGGTGGCGCTGCTGATGCCGGGCGTGGCGGCGGGCGTGATGGCGACGCTGGCGCCCTGGGTCAGCACGTAGTCCTGCGCGAAAGCTGCTTGCGCCGGCGCCGCGCCGGAGCGGCCGACGGCGGATGCGGAGCCGCAGGCATGCAGCAGGGCCATGGCCGCGACCAGCAGCGGCAGGATGATCAACTGCCGCAGTAGGGTGGTTTTCATCATTCCCTCTTCCTTCGAAGTAGACGGCAAGCTTAGCAAAAAGATCACTAAGGCGTCGCACGAAACGCGGATTTACCGCGCCACGTCAAACTTATGGTTGCGTGCCGTAGAATGGGGGCCCTGAATCACATTGATCGAACAAAATGAAAAAGACCGGCATGGCGAAAAGCGACGCTAAAAAATTGATGGGCCAGATGTCCGCCCCTGGCGCCGCCAGCTTCGGCAAGGTGGCCGAAGTGGTCGACAAGCGGGAACAGCGCAAGCGCGACCAGGCGCTGGGGCTGGTGCCGTTCGCGGTCAAGCTGAACGGCGACCTGGTGCAGCAGTTGCACGCCAAGGCCAAGGAACGCGAGATCGACCTGAACCAGCTGGTCGGCGAGTTGCTGGCGCAGAGCCTGGCAGCCTGAAGCAAAAAAGCCGCGCGGTGCAAACCGGGCGGCTTTTTTTTTAACGCACGGTGGCTTATACGTAGGCCGCCAGCGCGCCCTTCATTTTCTTCAGCGCGGCGACTTCGATCTGGCGGATGCGCTCGGCGGAAACGCCGAATTCTTCCGCCAGCGTGTGCAGCGTGGCGCCGGAGCCGTCGTCATTGGCCAGCCAGCGGGCTTCGACGATGCGGCGCGAACGGGCGTCCAGCTTGCCCAGCGCTTCTTCCAGGCCTTCCGATTGCAGGCGCGTCACTTGCTCCGCTTCCAGCACGCGGGTCGGCTCGCTGGCTTCGGACGACAGGTAGGCGATCGGGGCGAACTTGTCGTCTTCGTCGTCGTTCGGCGATTCCAGCGCGATGTCGCGGCCGCTCAGGCGGGTTTCCATCTCGATCACTTCTTCGCGCTTGACGTCCAGCAGCTTGGCCAGGCTGTCGATTTGCGTAGGCGTCATCGCGTCCAGGCCGGTCTTGTGGCTGCGCAGGTTGAAGAACAGCTTGCGCTGGGCCTTGGTGGTGGCCACTTTGACCAGGCGCCAGTTCTTCAGGATGTACTCGTGCATCTCGGCCTTGATCCAGTGCATGGCGTACGACACCAGGCGCACGCCCTGGTCGGGGTCGAAGCGCTTGACGGCTTTCATCAGGCCGATATTGCCTTCCTGGATCAGGTCGGCGTGCGGCAGGCCGTAGCCCAGATAGCCGCGCGCGATCGATACCACCAGGCGCAGGTGCGACAGCACCAGCTCCTGGGCGGCGCCCAGGTCGTTCTTTTCCTGCAGGCGCTTGGCCAGCGAGACTTCATCGTCGTGCGTCAACATCGGCAGGCGGTTGACGGCCGAAATGTAGGCGTCCAGGTTGCCCAGGTTGCCAGTGAACCCGAGTCCCAGGGCGCTATTGGTGGCTGGTACCAATGCGGTCGGTGCGGACATCATAGTCATTTTCATTCCTTCGCTCGATGATATTGCTTAGTCTCAATGTTTCAGAATTTCTGTAGAGAACTGTTTTGCTCTTCAGTACACATATATTAGCACTCTCCTTCGATGAGTGCCAATCACCAGATATTAATTCATTCCATAGCAAAAAACTATGAGGTTAATCAGCATCATGGCAGTGTTTAATCAAGCATGCGCGTCGGAGCTTAGGCCTGACTTAATGGTAGACGCAGCGCAAGACCGCTTCCGTGCGGATGCGCACGGAAGGGTGGGGGATCAGTTCAGGCGGGACAGGTGGCGCTGCACGGACAGCAGGGCGCCGATGAGGCCGAGGCCGGCGGACAGGGCCAGCAGGCCGCCCATGGCCAGCGGCGGCAGCGGCGCCAGCTGGAATTCGGAGGCGTACAGCCGGGCGAATTCGGCGATCGCCAGGTTGAGCGGCTGCAGCGCCAGCGACACGGCGCCCAGCGCCACGCCGCCCGCGCACAGGCCCAGCAGCGCGCCGGTGTAATAGAAGGGGCGGTGGATGAAGCTGTCGGTGGCGCCGATCAGCTTGGACACCAGGATTTCCTCGCGCTGGGTCATCACCTGCAGGCGGATGGTGTTGAAGATCACCGCCACCACCACCGTGCCCAGCGTGGCCGCCAGCAGCAGCAGGGCCAGGCGCAGCACGTTGAGCAGGGCCGCCAGGCGCTTGACCCAGGCCGAATCGACCTGCACCGTGTCGACGCCGGGCAGGGCGCGGATCTGTTCGGCCAGCTGGTCGACGTCGCCGCCGGCCTGGGCGTTGCGGAAGGCGTCGAGCTTGAGCACGTAGCTGTCGGGCAGCGGGTTCTCGCCCAGCGTGGTCAGCACATCGGCCAGGCCGCTCTTGTCCTTGAGCTGGTCGAGCGCTTTTTCGCGCGGGGTGAAGACGATCTTGGCCTGCGGGTCGCTGACTGTCTGACGCACCGTCTGGCGCAGCGACACGGCCAGCGCCTCGGCCTGCTCGCGCGGGGTGTCCTGCTTGAGGAAGACGCTGATTTCGGGATCGACCGACAGCTGTTCGGACATGGGGCGCACGTTGTCGAGCAGGGTCAGGCCGGCGAACGGCAGGGCCAGCGCGATCGCCACCACCAGTATGTTGAACAAGAAGCCGCCCGGCGAGCGGCGCAGGTGCACCAGGGCCGCGGCCAGCGCGTAACGGTGTTGGCGGAACCAGAGCGTCATGCCGCCACCTCCAGTTGACCTTGCTTGAGGTGGATCACGCGCGCGGCGGCGTCCAGCATCTGCTCGTCGTGGCTGGAAATCAGGCAGGTGACGCCGACCGAGTGGAAGGCCTTGAGCGCGTCGAGCACCTTGTCGGCGCTGGCGCGGTCGAGGTTGGCGGTGGGTTCGTCGGCCAGGATCACCTGCGGCCGGTTGACGATGGCACGCGCGATCGATACCCGCTGCTGCTCGCCGCCGGACAGGGCCAGCGGCTGGGCGTTGGCGCGGTCGAGCAGGCCGACCTTGTCGAGCGCGGCGCGGGCGCGCTGCTCGGCCTGGGCGCGCGAGGCGCCCGTCACCAGCAGCGGCAGCATGACGTTGGCCAGGATGGAACGGTCGGTCAGCAGGCGCTGCTGCTGGAAGATCAGGCCGAGGTTGCGGCGCAGGAAGGGCACGGCGGCCGGCTTGATGCGGGCGATATCCTGGCCGTTGACGATGACCTGGCCGGCGCTGGGGCGCTCCATGGCGGCGATCATCTTCAGCAGCGTGGACTTGCCGGCGCCCGAGGGGCCGGCCAGGAACACCAGCTCGCCCTTGGCCACGGTCAGCGAGATATCGCGCAGGGCCGTGGTGTCGGCTCCATAGTGTTTCGAGACGTTATGGAATTCGATCATGGAAGGGCTTATCCCAGCAGGGCGTCGACGAATTCGGCGGCGACGAAGGGTTGCAAGTCTTCGATCTTCTCGCCGATGCCGATGAAGTAGACCGGCACCGGACGCACGCGGGCGATGGCGGCCAGCACGCCGCCCTTGGCGGTGCCGTCCAGCTTGGTGATCACCAGGCCGGTCAGTTGCAGGGCGTCGTCGAAGGCCTTGACCTGGGCCAGCGCATTCTGGCCGGTGTTGCCGTCGATGACCAGCAGCGTTTCGTGCGGCGCGCCGTCGAGGCCCTTGCCGATCACGCGCTTGATCTTTTTCAGCTCTTCCATCAGGTGCAGCTGGGTCGGCAGGCGGCCGGCGGTGTCGATCATCACCACGTCCAAGCCCTTGGCTTTGCCGGACTGGACGGCGTCGAAGGAGACCGCGGCCGGGTCGCCGGACGCTTGCGAGATCACGGTGATGTTGTTGCGCTGGCCCCAGACCATCAGTTGCTCGCGGGCGGCGGCGCGGAAGGTGTCGCCGGCGGCCAGCAGCACGGACTGGCCGTGCGACTGCATGTGCTTGGCCAGCTTGCCGATGGTGGTGGTCTTGCCGGCGCCGTTGACGCCGGCGATCATCATCACGGTCGGCTGGTGGCGGCCCAGTTCGAACGGGCGTTGCAGCGGCGTCAGCAGCTCGATCATCAGCAGCTTGAGCGCGGCCTTGACGGCGGCGGCGTCGAGCAGCTTGTCGTCCTTGACCTTTTGTTTCAGCGCGTCGAGCAGGTATTCGGTGGCGTCGATGCCGGCGTCGGACATCAGCAGCGCCGCTTCCAGCTCTTCATACAGGGCGTCGTCGATCTTGGCGCCGACGAACAGGATGGACAGGTTGCTGGAAGTCTTGGACAGGCCGGCCTTCAGGCGCGACATCCACGACAGCTTGGGCGCGGGTTCCTCGATGGGCAGCAGATCGGGCAGATCGGATGCGGCGGCTGCGGGAGCAGGGGCTGGCGCGGGCGCGGGCGCGGGCGCGGGCGCCACTGGCACTTCGGGGGCGACGGGTTTTTTCTTGAAGAAACTAAACATGGATATGTGGTTGGGGGGCGCTTCAAGCTGATGTCCGGCAGCGCCGGACACGGGGAAATGCGGGTATTTTACCAGAGCGCGGCGCGGCGGCCTGTTTATGCTACCGGAATGACAAGATTTCAGCCGGCGGCGGCGGCATGGCGCAAGCGCCATTCGGCGATGGCGCCGCTGATGTCGGACAGTGCATAGACCCGCACATGGGGCGGACGGCGGCGGCGCAGCGCGGCGTTGCCGCCGCCGGCCCACAGTTCGACGCCGCCGCCGAGGCGGGTGTGCAGCTCGGTCAGGCCGTCGAGCGCCTGGCGGGCGTTCATCGCCACCGAGAAGGACAGGGCGATGATGTCCACACGCTGCACGCGCGCCGCTTCGACGATGTCGAGCAGCGGCGTCTGCACGCCCAGCGAGATGCAGTGCGCGCCCTCGGCCACGCACATCGCCTCGGCCATCAGCAGGCCCAGGCCGTGGCGCTCCTGTGGCAGGGTGGTCAGCATGATGCGCGGCGCGCCCAGGTTGCTGGCGTTGGCCTGCGGCATGGCGAAGATGGCGCTGCGCATGACCACCGTCAAGGACTCTGTATATAAGTGTTCTTCGAAAGTGGCGAGGGAGCCGCCGGCCCAGGCTTCGCCGATCAGGCTGGTCAGCGGCGCCACCAGTTCGATCACGAAACTCTTCAAGCCCATCATCAGCAGCGCCTGCGACAGCTTGCGGCGCAGCGCTTCCATCTGGTGGCTCTTGCACAGGTCCAGATAGCTTTGCAGTTCCGGCGGCGGCACGGTGGCGCCGTGCATGCTGACGGCGGCCTGGCCGGTCAGGGCCCGCAGTTCGTCGGTGCTGTACTGGATCACCTTGCCGGGGCGGTAGCCCAGGTCGATCAGGCGTTTCACCAGGCGCAGCTTGTGCACCTGCTCGATCGGATAGACGCGCTCACCGTTGGGGTCGCGCAGGGGCTGGGGGAAATCGTAACGCCGTTCCCAGACGCGCAGGGTTTCCTTGGCGACGCCGGTGTCGCGCTCAACGTCGCTGATCGTGCTCGGAACTGGTTGTGAGGAAACTATAGTAGTCATCAGGCATACGCGGCCGCCATTTTTTTGACAGTCGCAAGGGTTGGCACAGGGTCCGGGTGCACAGTGCGCTGACGGCCGGGCCGTGGCAACGCGACCTGCATTTTACATTCGATTCGCGCCTGAAAGTATCGCGCCGCCATCGCGTTTTGCTTCGCGCAAGCCACAGAAAAGAGCTTGTCCACGACACACAGTTGACATCAAGAACTAATGAACTGAATATCGGTTTTGCCCCATCGATGTCCTGGACAAAATAATTTGTCGGAACGAAAAAAATATCGGGAGGTTGTTGTAGGCAGCCCAATTTCCAGGGCGGGGACTGTGCTGGAGTGCGCTAGATCAAGTGCGCGGGCCCATGCATGGAATTCATGTAGCGACCGTGTGTTTCTCACCGCATTCCCCATGATTTTGCAAGAGCTTATGATGGTTTTGTCTCCAATATGCAACAGGTAGCAATTTCTTACAAATTGCTGATGCACTGCAACACCTTGCGCGCGCGACAAAATTTCCTACACAAATAAAGCGCTAACACTATGAGCAAAGTTGGTGTCTGGGCTATTTTGCCGCTTTAAACTGCCAAACAATGTCCTGAGTTGTAAGCTTATTACCATTGAGTCGAGGCGAACATCGGGGCGCTTCAGTATAAAATGGCGTCAGAAATAGCAAAGTGGCTATTTTAACTTGGTCCGACAACGATGTAGTAACGCATGCATAGATCTTGCATTTGTCACTCGGGCAGCCCGTACCACGGGGTGCTGCAATGGATGCATCGGGCGGAAATACCGGGCTAGTTGGCTAACTCGGCAGGAAATATTGCGATGCGGTAAAATGCGGGTGTTTTGAATTTCTGGCAAGAGTGACTGGGGTCAACATGAACGCTTTTACACTTGGCAGACCAGCAAAGCATCAGTATAGTGCCGCCTCCGACGCAATTTGCGTCGCGATAAAGCCGGCGTCGATTTAATCGGCCGCAATTTAAGTGAACGCGACCCGCACTTGGGACCGCATCGTGGCAGCTGGGGAGTTTGCCCTCACGCACAGACGGCGCTGCAGATGGCGCCGATAAGCACCGAACACGCCGCAATACTAGCTTTACCTTTTTACAGCAACACAACTGAAGGAAACACGTAATGAAAAAATCCCTTATCGCCATGGCCGTCCTGGGCGCAATGAGCTCCGCAGCGTTCGCTCAATCGAACGTCACGATCTACGGTATCGTCGATGCCGGTATCGTTAGCGAGCGCGGCGGCGTTGCCAACACCACCAAAGTAAGCAGCGGCGTAGGCTCGGCCTCCCGTCTGGGTTTCAAAGGTACGGAAGATCTGGGCGGTGGTCTGAGCGCTGTCTTCGTGCTGGAATCGGGCATCAAAGCTGACACCGGCGAGTCCGATGTTGCTGGTTCGATCGCTAACCGTCAATCGTACGTTGGTCTGAAATCGACCACCGCTGGTCAACTGACCCTGGGTCGTCAGTACACTCCGTACTACGAAACCCTGCGCGACGTGGCTGACCCGTTCGCTCTGGGCTACGCTGGTACCGCTAAAAACCTGTTCGGCGTGGCTGGCAACAACACCCGCAACAGCAACGCTATCGTTTACCAGTCGCCATCGCTGGCTGGTTTCCAAGGCGAGATCTCCTACTCGGTAGGCGAGCAAGCTGGCGACGCATCGGCACAACGTCAAATCGGCGGCTGGGCTGGCTACTCGAACGGTCCTCTGAACGTTCGCGTTGCTTACAATGCACGTAACAACGACACCGTTGCTCCTAAACTGAGCACCGACGTTGGCCACAACACCCTGATCGCTGCTAACTACGACTTCGTCGTTGTTAAAGCTTACGCTGCTTTCAGCAAAGACAAGGGCACCAACAGCTCGCCACTGGCTAACGCCAACAACCCATTCGGCTACATCGCTGCTCCAGTTGCTACCCGCGACAGCAACGTTGCTCTGATCGGCGCTACCGCTCCTATCGGCGCGAACGGCACCCTGATGGCGTCGTACACCCGCAAGAACGACAAAGAAGCCCTGAACCACGATGCAGATCAGTGGGCAGTTGGCTACTCGTACGCTCTGTCGAAGCGCACCAGCACCTATGTTGCTTACGCTAAGATCAAAAACAAAAACGGCGCTAGCTACACCGTTGGTAACAACAGCGAAGCCGGTTCGGGCGACAAGGCTTTCAATCTGGGCCTGCGTCACTCCTTCTAATCTGATCTGATCAGTTAGAATCCACAACGGCTGCCTGGTGCAGCCGTTGTTCATTTCTGAAAGCCGTTACCATGATCACTACCCGACGTGCCGCGCTGGCCGGCGCCATCCTGCTGGCGTCCTGCGCGGTGTTCGCCGCGCCGAAGATGGCGCGCAAGCCGGCTGCGCCGGCCGGCACCTTGCCGCGCTACGGCATGCTGGTGTACTCCGACCTGTGCGTGCATGCGGACAGCGGCGAGTTCGGCGGGCAGCGCATCACGCTGCAACGGTTTTCAGAAGTGGACACGGTGTTGTATGAATACACGGCCGGCGGCTTGAGCTGGCCGGTGGTGGCCAGCGAGGTGACGATCGATCCGCGCGGCAAGCAGCTGTACTTCACGGTGCAGCCGCCGGACGAGGACGAGCGCGTCATCAGCGGCAAGCTGGCCGACGGCGGCAAGACGCTGGTGCTCGATGGCGGTTATTGCGACGACCAGTCGGTGCCGATGCGCTTGTCGCTGGTGACGGACTTCGGCCGCAAGGCCGGCGCCTGCCGCGCCTGTCCGGCGTCGAAGAAGAAAAAAGAGATGGAAGAGGAAGTGCCGGCGCCGCCAGCGGACGCCGGCAAGACCACCACCGCCGGCCTGTGAGCCGGCGGTTTTTTTTGACGATTATTTCGCGGCCTTGGCCGCTTGCGCGTTCTTGCGGATGGTTTCCAGCGTGGCGCCCGGGGTGATCAGGTTGCCGTCGTAGCGCAGCTCGATCACGGCCGGCAGCTGCTTGCTGTTGGCGTAGGCCAGCGCGCGCTCCAGCGCCGGCCCGAAGTCGGCCGTCGCTTCCACCACTTCACCATGGCCGCCATAGGCCACGGCCAGCGCGGCGAAGTCAGGGTTGTGCAGCTGCGTGCCGGACACGCGGCCCGGATAGTGCAGCTCCTGGTGCATGCGGATGGTGCCGAACATGCCGTTGTTGAACACGATGATGACCACGCCCGCGCGGTACTGCACGGCGGTGGCCAGCTCCTGGCCGTTCATCATGTACTCGCCGTCGCCGGCGAAGGTGATCACGGTGCGCTGCGGGGCTATGATCTTGGCGGCCACGCCGGCCGGCACGCTGTAGCCCATGGCGCCGCTGGTCGGCGCCAGCTGGGTGCGCATGCCGCCGTAGCGGTGGAAGCGGTGCGCCCAGGTGGCGTAGTTGCCGGCGCCGTTGGTGATGATGGTGTCGTGCGGCGCGATGCGGTCGATCTGCTGCACCACCTGCCACAGGTCCAGCGGCGCTTTGCCGTCCTGGAAGATGGGCGGCTGCTGCTGCCATGCGGCCAGGTCGGCCTTGGCTTCGGCCACGGTGCCGCGCCACGCGGCGCTGTCGACCGGCGCCATCGCGGCCAGCATCGCCGCCACTTGCGGCATGCCGCTGTTGATCATCAGCTCGGCCTGGTAGACGCTGCCCAGTTCCTCGGCATCGGCGTGCACGTGGATCAGGCGCTGGGCCGGCACCGGCGCGGCGATCAGCGCGTAGCCGCCGGTGGTCATCTCGCCCAGGCGCGGGCCGATGGCCAGGATCACGTCGGCTTCGCGCACGCGCGCGGCCAGCTTGGGATTGATGCCGATGCCGACATCGCCGATGTAATTCGGATGGTCGTTGTCGAGCAAGTCCTGGAAGCGGAAGGCGCACGATACCGGCAGATGGTTGGCTTCGGCGAAGGCTTGCAGGTCGGCGCAGGCTTGCGCGTTCCAGCCGCCGCCGCCCAGCAGGACCAGCGGCTTTTTGGCGCCGGCCAGCAGCGAGCGCACCTGGGCTATCTGCGCGGCCGACGGCGAGGCTTGCACCGGCTGGTAGCTGCGGGTGTCGGCCACGGCGGCGACGGCGGTCAGCATGTCTTCCGGCAGCGCCAGCACCACCGGGCCGGGACGGCCGCTGGTGGCGATCTGGAAGGCGCGGGCGATGTATTCCGGCACGCGGTCGGCGCGGTCGATCTGCGCCACCCACTTGGCCATCTGGCCGTACATGCGGCGGTAGTCGATTTCCTGGAAGGCTTCGCGGTCGACGAAGTCGTTGCCGACCTGGCCGATGAACAGGATCATCGGCGTCGAATCCTGGAAGGCGGTGTGCACGCCGATCGAGGCGTTGGTGGCGCCCGGGCCGCGCGTGACGAAGCAGATGCCGGGCTTGCCGGTCATCTTGCCGTAGGCGTCGGCCATGAAGGCGGCGCCGCCTTCCTGGCGGTTGATGATGAAGCGGATGTCGGAGTCGTGCAGGGCGTCGAGCACGTCGAGGTAGCTTTCGCCTGGCACGCCGAAGGCGGTGTCCACGCCGTGGATCTTCAGGGCGTCGACCAGGATCTGGCCGCCGGTGCGGGATGGTTGCGTCATGTCTGGCCTTATCGGTATAGGTATCCACCATTCTACGACCCGGAAAAGGCTGCGGCTTTTCTAATGGCGACACCAAATTTCAGATTTGCAGGGGCGGGCTGTTACAATAGCGGTTGAAGCAAGCCAGACAGCCGCTGGCCAGCGCGTAATGCCTGGCGGGAGGAAGGTCCGGACTCCATAGAGCGGGGTGACGGTTAACGGCCGTCCGCTGAAAGCCGCAAGCGCAAGCCCAAGGTATAAGGCGAGGAATAGGGCCACAGAGACGAGCGTATTAAGTTACGGTGAAACGCGGTAACCTCCACCTGGTGCAATTCCAAATAGGCACGCGATGATGCTGCTCGCGGAGCGTGCGGGTAGGAAGCTTGAGCGCTGGAGTAATCCAGCGCCTAGAGGAATGGCTGTCATAGCGCAGGTTCGCCTGCGCCGTAACAAAATCCGGCCTATCGGCTTGCTTCAACTAATAACGATGTTCGCGGCTGCCGCGGGACCGACGCGCACGCCGCGGCACCCCCGGGGACTTTGCCGATGAAAAAATACATACTGGCCTTGGATCAAGGCACTACCAGCTCGCGCGCCATCCTGTTCGACCATCAGGGCCGCATCTGCGGCAGCGCGGCGCAGGAATTCCCCCAGCATTTCCCTCAGCCCGGCTGGGTCGAGCACGACCCCAACGAGATCTGGAACAGCCAGCTCACGGTGGCGCGCAAGGTCTTGCACGACAACCACGTCGACGGCGGCCAGATCCTGGCGATCGGCATCGCCAACCAGCGCGAGACCACGGTGGTGTGGGACCGCAAGAGCGGCGAGCCGATCGCGCCGGCCATCGTCTGGCAGGACCGCCGCACGGCCGACACCTGCGAGGCGCTGCGCGCCGACGGCAAGGCCAAGAAAATCACCGACATCACCGGCCTGGAGCTGGACGCCTATTTTTCCGCTACCAAGCTCAAGTGGCTGCTCGATCACGTGCCCGGCGCGCGCGAGCGGGCGCGGCACGGCGCGCTGGCCTTCGGCACCATCGACAGCTGGCTGACCTACAAGCTGACCGGCCGCCATGTGACGGACGTCAGCAACGCCGCCCGCACCATGCTGTTCAACATACACCTGATGCGCTGGGACCACGACCTGTTGCAGCTGTTCGACATCCCCGAGGAGATGCTGCCGCAGGTGGTGTCGTCGAGCGAGGAGGTGGGCCATACCAGGGCCGCGCTGTTCGGCGCCGAGATCCCGGTGGCCGGCATCGCCGGCGACCAGCAGGCCGCCACCTTCGGCCAGGCTTGCCTGAAGCCGGGCATGGTCAAGAATACTTACGGCACAGGCTGTTTCATGATGATGCATCTGGGGCGGCATCCGGTGGCCTCGCACAACCGGCTGCTGACCACGGTGGGCTGGCGTGTCGACGGCGCCACCGATTACCTGCTGGAGGGCAGCGTGTTCATGGGCGGGGCCACGGTGCAGTGGCTGCGCGATGGGCTGGGCATCATCCAGCAGTCGGGCGAGGTCGAGGCGCTGGCCGCCAGCGTGCCGGACAACGGCGGCGTGTTCATGGTGCCGGCGTTTGTCGGGCTGGGCGCGCCGCACTGGGATCCGTATGCGCGCGGCGCGCTGGTCGGCCTGAGCCGGGGCAGCAACCGCGGCCACATCGCCCGCGCCGCGCTGGAGGCGATCGCCTATCAAAGCGCGGAGCTGATGGCGGCGATGCAGAAGGATGTCGAGGCTTCGCATCGCGACATTCCGCTGACCGAGGTGCGCGCCGACGGCGGTGCGGCCCGCAACGATCTGCTGATGCAGTTCCAGGCCGATCTGCTGGGCGTGCCGGTGGTGCGGCCTACCGTGACCGAAACCACGGCGCTGGGCGCGGCCTATCTGGCCGGGCTGGCGGTGGGCTACTGGGAGACGCAGGAAGAGATGGCCGCGCAGTGGTCGTGCGAGCGCCGCTTCGAACCCGCCATGTCGGCCGACCGCCGCGCCGAACTGCTGGGGCAGTGGGGCCGCGCGGTCGAACGCTCGCGTGGTTGGGACACTGTGCGATAGCGCTCCGCAAAAAAACAGTCTTCAGTCGAATGCCACGTCTTCAAGGCGGAAGCGATACTTTCTACGCTCCGGCTCGGTCCAGCCTGGGCCGGGGGTGATGTTGCGCGGTGCTGGTGGCGTGACGGGATTCGGTTCGGCGACCGGCATGGCAGGCAAGGTTGTGGCTGCGGTGGCTGGAGCGGCGGCGGAGATGGCAAGCGTGGCCGGGGGCGCTGAGGTGCTCGCGGCGCGGGCCAGTTCACGGCGGCGCGCTTCGGCCATTTTCCAGTTCTTTTCGCCGGGCATGCGGATGGAGATGTCATGCCACGCGTTGCGCACGCTGTCGGCGTAGCCGCCGGCGAATTGGTTGGGCGAGATGGCGCGGCCTTTGTACATGATGTGGTCGCCTTCGACGATGGCGTATTCATGGTCGCCGCGGTAGGCCATCCGCAACCATGTGCCTTCGGGCAGGAACAGCGTTTTCCATTGGTAGCCGCGCGGTGCGGCTGGTGGTGCTTCGCTTGGGGTTGCCAGCCATAGCCGGATCGCGGCGTCGACGGCTTCGGCCGGATCGATGGCAGCGCCGGTTTCGCGCAGCCGCTCCATCAGTGCGAGCAGAGTGGTGGGGGAGACCTGCACGCTCATTGTGGCAAACATACTTTTCTCCTTACTGAAATCTACTGCATTCTGCTTCTGGCTACTGAGTTAGACCGGCGCAGTAGCAGGAAGTTCAATTCAGTAGATTTCAGGAGAAGATTCAGTAGGTTTGCCAGAAGGAGAATGGGGTGGCACCCCCGGTGTCTATTCTCACGGCAAGGTTCCCGCGCGCGAAAGGATGAGGTAAGATGGAATATCTTGCCACCTAAGCAACTGGAGGAGCGATGCAAAATGTCGAGTTGAATGCGATCGAAATCCTGTTCGATGAACTGAGCGATGTCGCGTTTTTCGTCAAGGACCGGGACGGCCGCTATCTGGCCGCCAACCGCACGCTGGTGCGGCGCTGCGGCCTGCGCACCAAGCAGGAAATCGTCGGCAAGACGGTGCTGGAAGTGCATCCGCGCCATCTGGCGCAGACCTATATGGCGCAGGACCGCGAAGTGATCGAGGCCGGCCACACCATCAACAAGCACCTGGAACTGCACCTGTATCCCAACCGCCGCCACGGCTGGTGCCTGACCCACAAGACGCCGCTGCGCAACGATGCCGGCGCCATCGTCGGCCTGGTCGGCACCTCGCACGACCTCGGCCTGGCGGACGACTTGCATCCCGTGTACCGGCAAATCGCCAGCATCGCCCAGCACATCCGCGATCATTACCGCGAACCCCTGTGCCTGAACCAGCTGGCGCAGGACGCCGGCCTGCCGCTGGCGCGCGTGGAGCGCCTGTTCCAGCGCGTGTTCCACTACAGCCCGCGCCAGCTGCTGCTGCAATCGCGGCTGGACGGCGCGCTGGCGCTGATCGAGGCCGACCCGGCCCGCAGCATCGCCGACATCGCCAACGACTGCGGCTATTCGGACCACAGCGCCTTCAGCCGCCAGTTCAAGGCGCTGACCGGCATGACGCCGATGCAGTACCGTGCCCAGCAGCATGGCGAGCGCCCACAGGCTGCGCCGAGCATGGCGTCGTGGGCCGAACTGCGCGCCTGACCCTCAAAACTGTGGTATTTCGGCGCAAGCGCTGTGCCGATCCCACGTCCCCGGCTGTTTAAATATAGCGAACCGCCGCGCACCCTCCGGTGCGCGCAATGCCTTGCAAACTCATCAAGCTAGTATCACCCAGCCGACCCGCCCACAAGGCGCGCGGCGAATACTTATAACTATCTTGAAGAGAGGCAGACATGTCGTTATCGAGGAATATCCTGTATCTAGGCGGCCTATGCGCCGTCAGCCTGGCCTTTACCGCCCATGCCGACAACGGCGGCGACCCCGCCGCAGACAAACACGGCCGCCTGAAACAGGCGCCCATGCCGCACCAGCGCCAAAGCTTGCCGCCATCTGTCGAGCAGCAGAAGTACCAGCTGGCGCCGACCACCAAGCCGCGCTACGACCTGCTGCCGCGCCAGCAGCGCAACAGCCTGACGCCGCTGAGCGCCACGCCGGAATGCAAGGACATGACCAAGCTGGCGACCTACAGCGGCGCCGCGCTGGCCGACTACCTGGTCAACCTGCCGGACTTCGAATGCACCTACGGCCTGTTCTCGCTGACCCCGGCACAGGGCGCGACGATCTACTCGGCCGCCAACCTCAACGCCATCGCCAGCCGCTTCACGCAGGAAGCCGGCAGCTACAACGCCAGCAATATGGCGCTGGTCAACCTGGCGCTGTACCTGCGCGCCGGCTACTACCTGGCCGAAGGCGGCACCATCGCCCAGCCGGCGCAGTCGGTGAAGACGACGCTGCGCACGCCGATCAAGCAGCTGGCCGAGAGCACCCGGCTGTACGCGCCCAACGCTGCGGCCTACACCACGGCCGGCGAAACGCTGCGCCTGATCACCAATATGCACGACGAGGCCTACTACCTGCCCAGCATGAAAGCCCTGGTGCAGCGCTACACCAACACCCCGGCCAACCCGAACGCGGTCGACGCGCTGCGCAACAACAGCACCAGCGGCGGCTTCACGTCGGCGCTGACGGTGCTGTTCTATTCCCACTACCGCGCCGACGCCGCGCCGGTGGTGCAAAACGACCTGTCGTACGCGACCGCGCTGAACGCCTTCGTCACGTCCAACAAGACCGCTCTGCTGGGCGGCAACTACAGCTACCAGCTGAACGATGCGACCAACGAGGCGTTCCGCTTCATGCAGTACCCGGCGCTCAAGGCCGGCGTCAAACCGATGGTGCTGAACATGCTGGCCACCAGCAGCCTGACCAGCGCCGACAGCGAGCTGTGGCTGGCCGCCGCCAGCGCCGTCAAGTACTACGACAACGCCAATTGCGCCGAGTACGGCACCTGCGACTACGTCACCAAGCTGGCCAACTCCGTGCTCAAATACAGCAAGTCCTGCAGCCCGACGCTGCGCATCCGCGCCCAGGACATGACGCCGGCGCAGCTGCAGGACAGCTGCGACAAGCTGGCGGCCGAGGAGGGCTATGTGCACGACATGCTCAAGACCAAGCGCACTCCGGTCGCCAACGACAACAACACCTCGCTGGAACTGGTGGTGTTCGACGACTACAGCAACTACAGCAAGTACGCCTCCATCATCTACGACATCAGCACCGACAACGGCGGCATGTACCTGGAAGGCGAGCCTGACGTGCCCGGCAACCAGGCCCGCTTCATCGCCCACGAAGCGTCGTGGCTGCGTCCGACCTTCCAGGTGTGGAACCTGGAGCACGAGTACGTCCACTACCTGGACGGCCGCTTCGACATGCTGGGCGACTTCGGCCAGGCCACGTCGGTGCCTACCGTCTGGTGGATCGAGGGTATCGCCGAGTACATGTCGCTGCGGAATAACAACCAGGTCTCGATCGACGTCGCCAAGACCGGCACCTACCGCCTGAGCCAGATCTTCGGCAACACCTACAGCATGAGCGACTATGTGATCCGCGCCTATCGCTGGGGTTACATGGCAACCCGCTTCATGATGGAGCGCCACCGCGCCGACGTCGATGCCGTGCTGGGCATGTTCCGCATCGGCGACTACAGCGGCTACCAGAGCTTTATGGCCCGCATCGGCACCAGCTACGACGCCGAGTTCGCCGACTGGGTCAACAGCGCCACCACCGCTGGCCAGCCGCCCATGCCTGAACCGCAGCTGCCGGCCTGCGCCTCGACCAGCTACCTGGGCAAGAACTGCGGCATCGGCGGCCTGAACTCGTCCACCGCGGCCTATGTCTACCTGATGGTGCCGGCCGGCGCCACCAACGTGAAGATCTTCAGCCGTGGCGGCAGCGGCGACGCCGACATGTACGTGGCGCTGGACCGCTACCCGAGCGTCGCGTCGTACGACATGGTGTCGGCCGCTGCGGGCAACTCGGAAAACGTCAGCATCGCCAATCCGGTGGCCGGCCACTGGTACTACATCATGCTGAAGGCTAAAACCAGCTTCAGCGGCGTGACGGTGTACGCGACCTACGATTAAACCGGTCTTAGAAAGCGCTTAAAACGGCAGCCGCCCGGCTGCCGTTCCTGATTTCCGCCCACGGATTTCGTATAATGCGGCGTGGCGGTGCGGTGCTTAACTTGTCTATACAAGTTGCCCTGCGCCGTGGCGCTGTCCCCGCACGACCCCAGGTTTTTCCATCCAGCTGAGTGCGCCGCCGGCGCGACTTGCCGCAAGAAATCCCCCCGCTGCCGCCCGTACGCCCCTGTTGTCGTTTTAATACTGCAATGTTGGCGTCTTGCAACTATATGCATTTAATTCAATTATTTTATTCGCTCTTTTTCCCCGTTTTAGTGCGTCCAAACACATGTGCACAGATGAGGTAGCACATTCACTGTTTGTCATAAGTACTTAATTTACCTAACTATTTTATTTCTAGCTGGCTTCAAGGAATCGCGCTAAGTCCTTAATTTCATTACTAAAATCGCTGTTTCGTTTGCCTGAAAGCGCTTGACCACTATTCTTGCTTCCTCTAAAGTGGGCATCTGTGTGAAAAAGTGTCTTTTTGTGGGAAATTTCACCCGACTTAGCGGCGGGGGAGATGAAAACCGGAAAGCGCCGATCATGCTCCGCTAACCCTACTGAGGTCAAAAGGTAATCCCGTGTTTCAAGGCGCGTCCGCAATTAATCTCGATGCCAAAGGCAGGATGTCTATCCCTGCCAAGCACCGTGACGCGCTCTCGATCCAGTGCGAAGGCCGCCTCACGCTGACCCGCCATCCCGACGGCTGCGTCATGTTGTTCCCCCGCCCGGTGTGGGAGCAGCACCGCCAACAGATCTCCCAATGGCCGTTGCAGGCCCGCGCCTGGCAGCGCATCTTCCTCGGCTACGCCACCGACGTCGAAATGGACACGGCCGGCCGCATCCTGATCGCGCCCGAGCTGCGCAGCGCCGTCGGCCTTGAACGCGAGGTCATGATGATGGGCATGGGTTCTCATTTCGAAATCTGGGATGCCGCCAAGATGGCGCAACAAGAGCAGCAGGCGATTGAAGCCGGCACCCCCGATGTTCTCGCTAATTTCTCTTTCTAAGGCTCCGTGATGACCACTACATCGGTGCCGGAATTTCAGCATCGGACGGTGCTGCTTGACGAAGCGGTCGACGCGCTGGCGCTGGACGGCGCGCGCGCCGACGGCGTCTACGTCGACGGCACGTTCGGCCGCGGCGGCCACTCGCGCCTGATCCTGTCCAAACTGGGCGCCAAGGCGCGCCTGATCGCTTTCGACAAAGACCTGCAGGCGATCGCCACCGCCGAGCAGATCAAGGACCCGCGCTTCACCATCGTCCACGACAGCTTCGCCACCATGCACGCGGCGCTGGCCGAACGCGGCGTGGCGCAGGCCGACGGCATTTTGCTTGACCTGGGCATCTCGTCGCCGCAGGTGGACGATGCCGCGCGCGGCTTCAGCTTCCGCAACGACGGCCCGCTCGACATGCGCATGGATACCACGCGCGGCATGTCGGCGGCGGAGTGGCTCGCCACAGAAACTGAACAGACACTGGAAAAGGTGATCAAGGAATATGGGGAAGAACGGTTTGCTTTTCAGATTGCAAAGGCGATTGTTGCTCGCAGGGCAGTCGAGCCAATTTCAACCACACGACAGCTTGCCGGCATCGTGGCAGGCGCGGTCAAGACTCGGGAAAAGGGCAAGGACCCGGCCACCCGCACCTTTCAGGCTATCCGGATTTTCATCAATAAAGAGCTTGAAGACCTCGAGATCGGTCTGACCCAGGCCTGGAACAGCCTGGCGCCGGGCGGCATCATCGCCATCATCAGCTTCCACTCGCTGGAAGACCGCATGGTCAAGCGCTTCTTCGCGTCCAAGGCCAATGTCGAGCAGCCGGACCGCCGCCTGCCGATCCGCGCGGTCGACCTGCCGCAGCCGGAACTGAAGCTGCTGGCCAAGTTCAAGCCATCCGACGCCGAGATCGACGCCAACCCGCGCGCCCGTTCGGCCGTGATGCGTGTCGCTCGCCGCCTGCCATTCCCTGCGACCTCTGTGAAGGGCGCGGTATGAGCGGCAAGATCAACCTGGTGCTGACGGCGCTGCTGGTGGCCTGCGGGCTGTCGTTGGTGAACGCGCAATACCAGGCGCGCCATCTGTTCATCGAACTGGAACGCACGCAGTCGCAGGCGCGCCAGCTCGACATCGAATGGGCGCAATTGCAGCTGGACCAGTCGACGCTGGGCAAGCACGCCCGCATCGAGGAAATCGCCCGCCGCGACCTGAACATGACGCCGCTGACCGCCGCGCGCACGCAATACCTGACGCCGGAAGGATCGAAATGAGCCGCGCCAGCAATACCAACACGTCGCGCGTAGCCCGCTCCAAGGGCGTGCCGTTCTCCAAGAACCCGGTGCTGGCGGTACGCCTGCCGGTCTGGCGTTCGCGCGTGGTGCTGTTCGTATTGTTTGCCGCCTTCGCCGGCCTGGGCGCGCGCGCGCTGTGGCTGCAAGGCTTGTCGACCCAGTTCCTGCAGAAGCAGGGCGAGATCCGCTACGCCCGCACGCTGGACCTGCCGGCCACGCGCGGCAAGATCACCGACCGCGATGGCCAGGTGCTGGCGTCGTCGGTGCCGGTCAAGGCCATCTGGGCGATTCCGGACGACGTCCAGGAAGCGCCGCCGGCCAAACTGAAAGAGCTGGCCAAGCTGCTCGACATGAGCAACGCCGACCTGCAAAAGAAACTCGACTCCGACCGCGGCTTCGTCTACCTGAAGCGCCAGGTCGAGCAGGACGTGGCCGACCAGATCACCAAGCTGGGTATCGACGGCATCCAGACCCGCAAGGAATACAAGCGCTTCTACCCGCAGGGCGAAGTGACGACCCACGTGGTGGGCTTCACCAACGTCGAAGACGCCGGCCAGGAATCGATGGAACTGGCGCAGCAGAAGACGCTGGTGGGCCAGCCGGGCAGCCGCCGCGTCATCAAGGACCGCCTGGGCCACATCGTCGAGGACATCGAATCGGTGCGCGAGCCGCACGACGGCAAGGACTTGACGCTGTCGATCGACAGCAAGCTTCAGTACATCGCTTTCACGCAGGTGAAGGAATCGGTCGAAAAATTCCACGCCAAGGCCGGTGCCGCCATCGTGCTGGACGTGCACACCGGCGAAGTGCTGGCGCTGGCCAACTGGCCGACCTACAACCCCAACGACCGCTCCAAGCTGACCGGCGAGCAGCTGCGCAACCGTGTGATGACCGACACCTTCGAGCCGGGTTCCTCGCTCAAGCCGTTCACCGTCGGCCTGGCGCTGGACGAAAAACGCATCACGCCGCACACCATGTTCGACACCGGCAACGGCGCCATGGTGATCGCCGACCACGTGGTCCACGACACCCACCCGCACTACCTGATCGACGTCCAGACCATCATCCAGAAGTCGTCCAACATCGGCACCTCGAAGATCGCGCTGGGCATGCCGCCGCAGGAAATGTGGGAGATGTTCACCAAGGTCGGTTTCGGCCAGCAGCCCAAGTGGGGCTTCCCCGGCGCCGTGGCCGGCCGCGTGCGTCCGTATAAATCGTGGCGTCCGATCGAGCAGGCCAATATGAGCTTCGGCCAGGGCATCTCGGTATCGCTGATCCAGCTGGCGCGCGCCTACATGATCTTCGCCCGCGACGGCGACATCATCCCGCTGTCGTTCCAGAAAGTGACGGAAGCGCCGCACGGCACCCAGGTGGTCAGCGCCAAGACCGCCGCCGAGATGCGCGAGATGCTGGAGATGGTCACGCTGCCCGGCGGCTCGGCCGTCAAGGCCCAGGTGCCTGGCTACCGCGTCGGCGGCAAGACCGGCACCGCGCAGAAGTTCATGAACGGCCGCTACTCGCAAACCAAATACATCGGCAACTTCGTCGGCATGGCGCCGATGTCGAACCCGCGCTTCATCATCGCCGTGATGATCGACGAACCGGGCGGACCGGTGCACGTCGGCGGCGACGTGGCCGGCCCCGTGTTCTCCGCGCTGGCCGCCAACGCGCTGCGCGCCAAGAACATCACGCCCGATTCAACCCTTACCCATATCATCATTCCTGATAATGCAGCACAGGAGAAAATGTGACGACTTCTAACTTCGACCCCTTGGCCGTTGCGGCCGCAATCCGCAAGCTGACGCCGTCCGCGCAGCTGGCTTCGGATTCGCGCCGCATCAAGCCGGGCGATGTGTTTTTTGCCTACCCGGGCGATGCCGGCGACGGCCGCAGCTTCATCGAGAGCGCCATCGAGCAGGGCGCCGCGCTGGTGGTGTTCGACCCCGCCGGCTACACCTGGAACGACAGCTGGGCCGTGCCTTACCTCACCGTCGAACAGCTCAAGCGCCACGCCGGCGTGATCGCCCACGCTTTCTACGAGCAGCCGGATGCGGCCATGTTCACCGTCGGCGTCACCGGCACCAATGGCAAGACCTCCAGCGCCGTCTGGCTGGGCCACGCGCTGTCGCGCGGCGCCGAGCCGGCTGCCGTCATCGGCACGCTGGGCGTGGGCCTGTTCCGCGCACGCGGCGATGTCGAGTACGACGTCACCGGCTACACCACGCCGGACGCGGTGCTGCTGGCGCGCACGCTGGCCGGCCTGCGCGGGCAGGGCGCCGCCGCGCTGGCGATCGAAGTATCGTCCATCGGACTTGAGCAGGGCCGCGTGGCCGGCATGCATTTCGACGTCGCGCTGTTCACCAACCTGACCCGCGACCACCTGGACTACCACGGCACGATGGAGGCCTACGAGGCCGCCAAGACCAAACTGTTCGACTGGCCCGGCCTGAAGACGGCGGTGGTCAACCTGGACGACCCGATGGGCCTGCGCCTGATCGCCCACCTGCAGGCGAAAGCGCCGCTGGCTGGCGCGATTCCACTGATCGGCTACACGCTGCACGACGCCACCGCACGCCCGGACATCCCGGGTGTGCTGATGCTGCGCGCCAGCCAGTTCCGCAGCAGCCGCAACGCCGGCACCGAATTCCATCTGGAGTGCGCGCTGGGCGTGGCGCTGGTCAAGACGCATTTGGTCGGCAACTTCAATATCAGCAACGCGCTGGGCGTGATGGGTGCGATGCTGGCCAAGGGCCTGGGCCTGCGTGCCGCCATCGAAGCGGTCGAAGCGCTGCTGCCGGCTCCGGGCCGCATGCAGCAGGTCGGCGGCCAGGATGCGCCGATGATCGTCATCGACTACGCACACACGCCGGACGCGCTGGAAAAAACCCTGGCCGCGCTGCGCCCGGTGGCCACCGACCGTGGCGGCCAGCTGTGGTGCGTGTTCGGCTGCGGCGGCGACCGCGATCCGGGCAAGCGCCCGCAGATGGGCAAGATCGCGCAGATGGCCGACCACGTGCTGGTCACCAGCGACAACCCGCGCAGCGAAGATCCGCATTCGATCATCGAGCAGATCGTCGCCGGCATGGACCGCAACAACCCGGCATCGACGGTGCAGACGCTGGACGACCGCGCCGCCGCCATCCTGTCGGCGATCAAGCACGCCGGCAAGCCGGACGTGATACTGCTGGCCGGTAAAGGCCACGAGCCGTACCAGGAAATCAAGGGCAAGAAACTGCCATTCTCCGACGCCGACCACGCGCAGCTGGCGCTGTCGGCCCGCTTAACCATGATGAGGACGAATTGATGCGTGCAGCACTCGCACAGATTCTGCCTTCTGTGTCCGGCGCCAAGCTGATTGGCTCCGGTGAAATTGTATTTGACGGCGTCTCCACCGACAGCCGTAGCGTAGCCGCAGGTTCGCTGTTCGTCGCATTGCGCGGCGAGGTTTTCGACGCCCACAACTTCCTCGCGCAAGTCGCGGAGAAGGGCGTCGCCGCTGTCGTTGTCGAAGAACTGCCGGAGGGCTGGAGCCTGCCGGCCATCGTCGTACCGAACACGCTGGTGGCCCTGGGCCAGATCGCCAACTACTGGCGCCGCCAGTTCACGATGCCCGTCATCGGCGTCACCGGCAGCAACGGCAAGACCACGGTCAAGGAAATGATCGCCGCCATCCTGGCCGCCGCCCACGGCGAAGACGGCCGCCTGGCCACGCGCGGCAACCTGAATAACGAGATCGGCGTGCCATTGACGCTGTTCCGCATGGACGCGCAGCAGAAGTCCGCCGTGGTGGAGCTGGGCATGAATCATCCCGGCGAGATCGGCCGCCTGAGCGCCATCGCCGCGCCCACCATCGCCATGGTCAACAACGCCCAGCGCGAGCACCAGGAATTCATGCACACCGTGGAAGCGGTGGCGCGCGAGAACGGCGCCGTGCTGGCCGGCCTGCCGGTGCGCGGCGTGGCCGTGTTCCCGCATGGCGACGAGTTCACGCCGGTCTGGGAAGAATTGTCGGCCGGCCGCCGCATGCTGCGCTTCGGCCTGACCAAGGACGCCGAGGTGAGCTGCACCTTCCGCCCCGGCGACTTCGGTAGCGAGATGTTCATCACCATCCGCAGAAGCGAGGGCGAGTGCGCAGGCGAGCCTGATCAGTTCTTCGTCAACCTGCAAGCGGCGGGCGAGCACAATGTGCGCAACGCGCTGGCCGCCGTGACATGCACCTACGCCGCCGGCATCGCGCTGGACAAGATCAAACTGGGCCTCGACACCTTCGCGCCGGTCAACGGCCGCCTGCAGAAGAAGGCCGCGGCCAACGGCGCCGTCGTCATCGACGACAGCTACAACGCCAACCCGGACTCGGTGCGCGCCGCCATCGACGTGCTGTCCAGGGCCGCCGCCCCGCGCGTGCTGGTGCTGGGCGACATGGGCGAAGTCGGCACCCAGGGCCGCGAGTTTCACGAAGAAATCGGCGCGTATGCGCAGACCAAAGGCATCGAACAGGTGCTGGCAACCGGCGAGCTGGCGTCCCACATGAGTGGATCCGCCATTCGTCATTTTGAAAACTTCGGCGATTTGCTGGCTGCTGTCGAAGCAGCCGTCACGCCGGATGCAACCGTATTAATCAAGGGCTCCCGCTTCATGAAAATGGAACGGGTCGTGCAGCATTTGATTGGATCGCAACAAGCTAACAAGGAAAGTCACTAATCATGCTGCTCTGGCTCGCACAGTATTTTCAGCAGGACCTCGGGCCACTCCGGGTCTTCAACTTCATCACCTTCCGCGCGGTGTTCGCCACCGCGACCGCGCTGCTGATCGGCCTGTCGGCCGGCCCGGCCGTGATCCGCAAACTGACCGCGATGAAGTACGGCCAGGCCGTGCGCACCGACGGTCCGCAGACCCACCTGAAAAAACACGGCACCCCGACCATGGGCGGCGTGCTGCTGCTGATTTCGATCGGCGTGTCCACGCTGCTGTGGTGCGACCTGTCGAACCGCCTGATCTGGCCTGTGCTGATCGTCACGCTGGGCTTCGGCGCCGTCGGCTGGGTCGACGACTACCGCAAGGTGGTGCGCCAGGATCCTGAAGGCATGCGCTCGGCGGAAAAATATTTCTGGCAGTCGCTGGTCGGCATCGGCGCCGCGCTCTACCTGGCGTTCTCGGTGTCCGCGCCCAACGCCGGCAAGGTGTTCGAGCTGTTCTTCGCCTGGGTGCAGTCGGGCTTCTCGATGGACCTGCCGCCCAAGGCCGACCTGATCGTCCCGTTCTTCAAGACCATCAGCTACCCGCTGGGCGTGTGGGGCTTCATCGCGCTGACCTACTGTGTCATCGTCGGCACCAGCAACGCCGTTAACTTCACGGACGGCCTGGATGGCCTGGCGATCATGCCGACGATTATGGTCGGCTCCGCGCTCGGCCTGTTCGCCTACCTGACCGGTAGCGCCACGTATTCGAAGTACCTGTTCATCCCGCATATTCCCGGCGCGGGCGAACTGATTATCTTCTGCGGCGCGCTGGCCGGTGCTGGCCTGGCCTTCCTGTGGTTTAACACCCACCCGGCCCAGGTGTTCATGGGCGACGTCGGCGCGCTGGCGCTGGGCGGCGCGCTGGGCACCATCGCCGTCATCGTGCGCCAGGAAATCGTCCTGTTCATCATGGGCGGCATCTTCGTCGCCGAGACGGTGTCGGTGATTATCCAGGTGGGCTGGTTCAAGATCACCAAGAAGCGCTTCGGCGTTGGCCGCCGCGTGTTCCTGATGGCGCCCTTGCACCACCACTTTGAACAAAAAGGCTGGAAAGAGACCCAGGTCGTCGTGCGCTTCTGGATTATCACGATGATGCTGGTGCTGGTCGGACTCTCTACGTTGAAACTGCGCTGATGATCTACGAAGGCAAAAACGCACTGGTACTGGGACTGGGTGAATCCGGTCTGGCGATGGCGCTGTGGCTCGCCCGCAGCGGCGCGCGCGTGCGCGTGGCCGATACCCGTGAAGCGCCCGAGCGCCTGCCGGCGCTGCGCCTGGCCGTGCCGGACGCGGAATTCGTCGCCGGCCAGTTTGGCGCGTCGCTGCTGGACGGCGTCGACATGGTCGCCGTCAGCCCGGGCCTGGCGCCGTATCGCGAGCTGGCCGAGATCGCGCCTGCCGCTGCCGCCGCCGGCGTGCCGGTATGGGGCGAGATCGAACTGTTTGCCCAGGCGCTGGAAGCGCTGGAACAAGAACGCGGCTACACACCCAAGGTCATCGCCATCACCGGCACCAACGGCAAGACCACCGTCACCACGCTGGTCGGCCAGCTGTGCGAACGCGCCGGCAAGACCGTGCGCGTGGCCGGCAACATCAGTCCCGCCGCGCTCGACGTGCTGCGCGAAGTGATCGACGCCGGCACGCTGCCGGAAGTGTGGGTGCTGGAGCTGTCGTCGTTCCAGCTGCAAACCACCTTCACGCTGGAAGCCGACGCCGCCACCGTATTGAACGTGACCCAGGACCACCTGGACTGGCACGGCGACATGCCTTCCTACGCCGCCGCCAAGCACCGCATCTTCGCGGCCGACACCGTGCGGGTATTGAACCGCGACGACGCCACCGTGATGCGCATGGCCAGCGCCACCGGCACCAACGTCACCTTCGGCACCGACGCGCCGACCCTGCGCGACGACCTGGGCCTGAACAGCGAACGCGGCGTGCTGTGGCTCGCCACCGCCGTGCCGGCCGAGGAAGAGGGCGAACCGAAGAAGCGCAAGAAGAACGATCCGCCGCCGCCACCGGTCGAGTGCATGGTCAAGAACCTGATGCCGGCCGATGCGCTGCAGATCCGCGGCGTGCACAACGCCGCCAACGCGCTGGCCGCGCTGGCCCTGTGCCGCGCCATCGACCTGCCACTGGCACCGCTGCTGCACGGCCTGCGCGAATATCGCGGCCAGCCGCACCGCGTGGAACTGGTCAGCGCCATCAACGACGTCGAATACTACGACGACAGCAAGGGCACCAATGTCGGCGCCACCGTGGCCGCCTTGAACGGCTTGGGCAAGGCCTTCACCGGCGCCAACCAGCGCCTGGTGGTCATCATGGGCGGCGACGGCAAGGGCCAGGATTTCACGCCGCTGGCCGAGCCGGTATCGCGCTACGTGCGCGCCGTGCTGCTGATCGGCCGCGACGCGCCGCAGTTGCGCGCCTCGCTGGCGCCGTCCGGTGTCGATCTGGAAGACTGCGGCACCGACCTGCCGCAAGCCGTCAAGCGCGCCAGCGAACTGGCGCAAGCCGGCGACGCCGTGCTGCTGTCCCCGGCCTGCGCCAGCATGGACATGTTCAAGAACTACGCGCATCGCGCCCAGGTGTTCATCGACACCGTGCGCGAGATCGCCCTCGATGCAGGACAGGAGCTCTGATGGCCTTCCAGATGCCGTTCCGCTTTGCTGACAAGTCGACGCCGCCGTCGATGGACAGCCGCGCGCGGCAATCGAAGATGATGGAATACGACCAGCCGCTGGTCTGGGTCACGCTGCTCTTGATGCTGCTCGGCATGGTGATGGTGTACTCGGCCTCGATCTCGTTGCCGGATTCGCCCAAGTTCGCCAACTACGTCCGCTGGCAGAACACCTACTTCCTGCAACGGCAGGCGATGTTCATCGGCGTCTCGCTGCTGGCCGGGCTGTTCGTGTTCCGCATCCGCATCTGCGACCTGCAGAAGGCCGCGCCGTACCTGTTCATCGGCACCCTGGTGCTGCTGGTGATGGTGCTGATCCCCGGCCTCGGCGTGGTGGTCAACGGCGGCCGCCGCTGGCTGTCGCTCAAGGTGTTCAACGTGCAGCCATCGGAGCTGATGAAAGTGGTCGCTGTGCTGTACGCCGCCGACTACACCGTGCGCAAGCAGGAATATATGCACAAGCTGACCAAGGGCTTCATGCCGATGGCGGCGGCGGTCGGCTTCGTCGGCCTGTTGCTGCTGCTGGAGCCGGACCTGGGCGCCTTCGGCGTGATCGTCTGCATCGCCATGGGCATCCTGTTCCTGGGCGGGATCAACGCCATCTGGTTCGGCGGCATCGGCGCGGTGCTGGTGGTGATCTTCGGCTCCATCATCGCGCTGTCGAAGTTCCGCCGCGAGCGCTACTTCGCCTACCTGAACCCGTGGGAAGAAGACAACGCATTGAACAAGGCTTACCAGCTGACCCACTCGCTGATCGCTTTCGGGCGCGGCGAGATTTTCGGCGTTGGCCTGGGCGGCAGCGTGGAAAAGCTGCACTACCTGCCGGAAGCGCATACCGACTTCCTGCTGGCGGTGATCGGCGAGGAACTCGGCCTGGCCGGCGTGCTGGTGGTGATCGCGCTGTTCTACTGGCTGATCAAGCGCGCCTTCGACATCGGCCGCCAGGCCATCGCCATCGACCAGACCTTTGCCGGCCTGACGGCCAAGGGCATCGGCATCTGGATCGGTGTGCAGACGTTTATTAACATGGGTGTCAACCTTGGCCTGCTGCCGACCAAGGGCTTGACCTTGCCGCTGATGAGCTATGGCGGCACGGGTGTAGTGATTAACTGCGTCGGACTCGCGATCCTGCTCCGGATCGATTACGAGAACCGGGTTCTGATGCGTGGTGGCAGATTATGAAACGATTGATGATTATGGCGGCCGGCACCGGCGGCCACATTTTCCCCGGCCTGGCGATTGCGCAGACGCTGCGCGCGCGCGGCTGGGAAGTAACGTGGCTGGGTACCGCCACCGGCATGGAGCAGGACCTGGTGCCCAAGCACGGCATCGCGATGGACAGCATCGACTTCACCGGCATGCGCGGCAAGGGCATCAAGCACTCGCTGGGCGGCGCGCTGAAGATGGTCAAGGCCTTCGCCGCCTGCTTCGGCTACATCGGCAGCCGCAAGCCGGACGTGGTGCTGGGCATGGGCGGCTATGTCACCGTGCCGGGCGGCCTGATGGCGCGCATGCGCGGCGTGCCGCTGGTGCTGGTCAATGCCGACGCCGCGCTGCTGCTGTCGAATAAAACGCTGGTGCCGTTCGCCGAGCGCGTGTGCTTTGGCTTCCCGGCCAACTTCGGCAAGGCCGCCAGCAAGGCTGTCGTCACCGGCAACCCGGTGCGCAAGGAGATCCTCGACATGTCCGCGCCGGCCGAACGTTTCGCCGGCCGCGAAGGTCCGTTGCGCATCCTGGTGGTGGGCGGCAGCCTGGGCGCGAAAGCGCTGAACGACAACCTGCCGGCCGCGCTGGCGCTGATCCCGGCCGCGCAGCGTCCGCAAGTGACGCACCAGTCGGGCAAGAAGAACATCGATGCGCTGCGTGCGGCGTATGCGCAAGCGGGCGTGCAAGCCAATGTGGTCGACTTCATCGATGACATGGCGGCCGCCTACAGCCATGCCGACGTGGTGATCTGCCGCGCCGGCGCCATCACCGTGTCGGAGCTGACCGCAGCCGGCGTGGCCAGCGTGCTGGTGCCTCTGGTCGCATCGACCACCAGCCATCAGCGCGACAACGCGCAGTGGATGGCGAAACAAAACGCGGCGATCCACATGCCGCAATCGGAAATGAGCGCGCAGAGTGTAGCGACGCTGTTGGAAACGCTGACCCGCGGCGCCTGCCAGACCATGGCAACGGCGGCGCGCAGTGTCGGCAAACGCGATTCGAACGACGCTATCGCACAAGTATTGGAACAACTAGCATGAAGCACAAAGTACAGAATATTCACTTCGTCGGCATCGGCGGCAGCGGCATGAGCGGCATCGCCGAGGTGCTGCTGACGCTCGGCTACACCGTGTCCGGCTCGGACCTGGGCAGCAACGCCGTCACCCAGCGCCTGGCCGACATGGGCGCGACCGTGTTCCAGGGCCACGCCGCCGCCAACATCGGCGAAGCCGACGCCGTCGTCACCTCGACCGCCGTCCAGCAGGACAATCCTGAAGTCGTGGCTGCGCGCAGCCGCAAGATCCCCATCGTTCCGCGCGCCGTGATGCTGGGCGAGTTGATGCGCCTGAAGCGCGGCATCGCCATCGCCGGCACGCACGGCAAGACCACCACCACCAGCCTGGTCGCATCGGTGCTGGCGCAGGGCGGGCTCGATCCGACCTTCGTCATCGGCGGCCGCCTGACCGCCGCCGGCGCCAACGCCAAGCTGGGCACCGGCGAGTACCTGGTGGCCGAAGCCGATGAATCGGACGCCTCCTTCCTGAACCTGACGCCGATGATCGAAGTGATCACCAACATCGACGCCGACCACATGGAAACCTACGAGCACGATTTCGAAAAGCTCAAGCAGGCCTTCGTCAACTTCACGCACCGCCTGCCGTTCTACGGCCGCGCCATGCTGTGCATCGACGATCCTCACGTGCGCGCCATCCTGCCGCAAGTGACCAAGCCAGTGACCACCTACGGCTTCCACGAAGAAGCCGAAGTACGCGCCGTGAACGCCCGCGCAGTCGGCGTCGAGATGCACTTCACCGTGATCCAGGAAGGCTACCCTGACCTGGACGTGGTGCTGAACCAGCCCGGCCTGCACAACGTGCAGAACGCCTGCTCGGCCATCGCCATCGCCCGCGAGATCGGCATCGAAGACAAGGACACGCAAGCCGGCCTGGCCGCCTTCGCCGGTGTCGGCCGCCGCTTCACCAAATACGGCGATGTGGCGATTCCAGGCGACGGCGCCAAGGCGGGGACCTTCACGCTGGTGGACGACTTTGGCCACCACCCGCTGGAGATGGAAGTGACCACCGCCGCCGCGCGCGCCGCCTATCCTGGCCGCCGCCTGGTGCTGGCCTTCCAGCCGCACCGCTACAGCCGCACGCGCGACCTGTTTGAAGATTTCGTCAAGGTGCTGGGCACCGTCGACGTGCTGGTGCTGGCCGAAGTCTACGCCGCCGGCGAAGCGCCTATCGTGGCCGCAGACGGCCGCGCGCTGGCGCACGCATTGCGCGCACGCGGCAAGACCGAACCGATTTTTGTTGAGGCGATCGGCGATATGCCGGAAACCATCATGGGTGTGGTACGCGACGGCGACGTCGTCATGACCATGGGCGCAGGCTCGATCAGCGGCGTCCCTGCCAAACTGACTAACTATCCAAAGGTCTGAAAGTGAATCACCTTACTCCTGTTGACGCAAAAGCCTTCGGCAAAGTCGGCGTGCTGTACGGCGGCCGTTCCGCCGAGCGCGACGTGTCCATCATGTCCGGCAACGGCGTGCTGAAGGCCCTGCAAAGCAAGGGCGTGGACGCCCACCTGTTCGACACCGGCGTCCGTACGCTGGCCGAACTGGCCGCCGAAAAATTCGACCGCGTGTTCATCGCGCTGCACGGCCGCTTCGGCGAGGACGGCAGCCTGCAGGGCGCGCTGGAACTGCTGGGCATTCCATACACCGGCAGCGGCGTCATGGCCAGCTCGGTGGGCATGGACAAGATCACCACCAAGATCGTCTGGCTGGCCGCCGGCCTGCCGACGCCGCGCTACGCGGTGCTCAGTGCAGCCTCCCTTGCCGGCTCCGACCTGGACGCCGTGGCGGCCGACCTGGGCCTGCCGCTGATCGTCAAGCCGCCGCACGAGGGCTCGACCATCGGCATCACCAAAGTCAGCGCCGCCAATGAATTCAAGGCCGCCTTCGATATCGCCGCCGCGCTGGACGACTCGGTGCTGGCCGAGGAATTCGTCACCGGCCGCGAGTTCACGGTCGCCATGCTGGGTTCGGGCGCCAATGCGCGTCCGCTGCCGGTGGTGGAGATCGTGGCCCCGCAAGGCAATTACGATTACCAGAACAAGTACTTCACCGACGATACCCAGTATTTCTGCCCGGCCGTGCTGCCGGAAGCGCTGACGCAGGAGATGCAGCGCCTGGCCGTGCTGGCCTACCGCGCCATCGGCTGCGAGGGTTGGGGCCGGGTCGACTTCCTGCTGCGCGAGAGCGACCAGAAGCCGTTCCTGCTGGAGGTGAACACCTCGCCCGGCATGACCGGGCACTCGCTGGTGCCGATGGCGGCGCGCGCGGAAGGCATCAGCTATGAAGAGCTGTGCGTGGAAATCCTGCGCACGGCGCGCTTGAAGATGAAGGGTTAAGTAACAGGATGTGGCAAGACGCTAAAGCCTTGAATGCGACCGCCAGCGGCATTTTCGTCCTGACGCTGTTGGCATCCATCGCGGCAGGCGTGTGGTGGGTAGCGCAACGGCCGATGTTCAACCTGCGCACCATCCGTATCGAGACGATCGGGCAGGACGAGTTAAGGCATGTGAATCACCTGACGCTGCGCAGCAACGCGTTGGGCCGCATCAAGGGCAACTTCTTCACGACGAATCTGGATGCGGTACGCCAGGCGTTTGAATCGGTGCCCTGGGTGCGCCGCGCAACGGTGCGCCGCGAATGGCCGGACCAGCTGATCGTGGCGCTGGAGGAACATGAGGCGCTGGGCACGTGGGGCGAGGATGGCAAGCTGCTGTCGACCAAGGGCGATGTGTTCACCGCCAACCTGGCCGAAGCGGAAGAGGATCACACGCTGCCGGAGTTCGATGGACCGGACGGCAGCGAGAAGGAAGTACTGTCGCGTTACGACGAGCTGCGCACCTGGTTCGCGCCGCTCAAGCTGGTGCCTGAGTCGTTGTCTTTATCGGGGCGCTATGCATGGACGGTGCGGCTGAATAACGGCATGAGCGTGGCGCTGGGGCGGGAACAGACCAGCACCACGTTGAAGGAAAGGGTGGACCGCTTGATGGGCATTTATCCGCAGTTGGTGGAGCACTTGCCCAACATCGAGACCATCGATATGCGGTACCAGAACGGGCTGGCCCTGAGCGCGACGGGATTGAAGATTCCGGCCGAGGGAGCCAAGCCAAAACCGATCGTGAAGAAAAAAATACAGTAGGCAGGGATAAATGACTAAAGACGCGAAAAACCTGATCGTTGGCCTCGACATCGGCACCTCCAAAGTGGTGGCCGTGGTGGCCGAGGTGATGGGCGATGGACGCCACGAAGTGATCGGGCTGGGCCAGCACGAATCGAAAGGCCTGAAGAAGGGCGTGGTGGTCAACATCGAAGCGACCGTCGAATCGATCCAGCGCGCGCTGGAAGAGGCGGAGCTGATGGCCGACTGCAAGATCCGCAATGTCTACGCCGGCATCGCGGGCAGCCATATCCGCAGCTTCAATTCCAGCGGCATGGTCGCCATCAAGGACAAGGAAGTGACGGCCACCGACGTGGCGCGCGTCATCGAAACGGCAAAAGCGGTTAACATCCCGACCGACCAGCAGCTGCTGCATACGGTACCGCAGGAATTCATCGTCGACAGCCAGGAAGACGTGCGCGAACCGATCGGCATGAGCGGCATCCGCCTGGAAGTCAAAGTCCATATCGTCACCGGCGCCGTGTCGGCGGTGCAGAACATCGTCAAGTGCGTGCGCCGTTGCGGCCTCGAAGTGTCGGACCTGATCCTGCAGCCGATGGCATCGGCCGACGCCGTGCTGACGCCCGATGAAAAAGAACTGGGCGTGGTGCTGATCGACATCGGCGGCGGCACCACCGACGTCGCCGTGTTCTCCGACGGCGCGATCCGCCATACGGCCGTGATCCCGATCGCCGGCGACCAGATTACCAACGACATCGCGATGGCGCTGCGCACGCCGACCTCGGAAGCGGAAGAGATCAAGATCCGCTACGGCGTGGCCAAGCAGGTGCTGGCCGATCCGGGCGAGACGCTGGAAGTGCCGGGCCTGGGCGACCGTGGTCCGCGCAACCTGTCGCGCCAGGCGCTGGCCGCCGTGATCGAGCCGCGCGTCGAAGAGCTGTTCGCCATGGTGCACCAGGTGGTGCGCGAGTCCGGCTACGAAGGCGTGCTGTCCTCGGGCATCGTGCTGACCGGCGGCACCGCGATCATGCCGGGCATGGTCGAGATGGCGGAAGACATATTCCTCAAGCCGGCGCGCCTTGGCACGCCGGACTACCGTGGCCAGCTGGCCGACGTGGTGCGCAGCCCGCGCTACGCGACCGTGCTTGGCCTGTTGTTGGAAGCGAAAAAGCAGTACCTGCGTGGCCATATCGTTACGCGGCAGGATGGTTCGGTGAAGGCAGTATGGCAGCGCATGAAAGAATGGTTCTTGGGTAATTTTTAAGCTTATTTTTCTAAACTATTTATATTAAAACCGCAGTTTTCAATCCCCAGTTCTTCTAACGATATGAGGACTGGCGCTTGAAAACCGCATTCTGATAGGGAGTCACATCATGGAGTTTGATATGGTCGATAACGCAGCTTTGGGCACCGTCATCAAGGTCGTCGGAGTCGGCGGCGCAGGTGGCAATGCAGTTCAACACATGATCAACAAAGGTATGGTCGGCGTCGAGTTCATCGCCGCCAATACCGACGCCCAGGCGCTGTCGACCTCCAAGGCCGACAACGTGATCCAGATCGGCGAGACCGGCCTGGGTGCGGGGATGAAGCCCGACGTCGGCCGCAAGCTGGCCGAGGAATCGCGCCAGCGCATCGAAGACTCGCTGCGCGGCGCGCACATGGTCTTCATCGCCGCCGGCATGGGCGGCGGCACCGGCACCGGCGCCGCACCGATCGTGGCGGAAATCGCCAAGTCGCTGGGCGCGCTGACCGTGGCCGTGGTGTCGAAGCCGTTCTCGCACGAAGGCCAGAAGTGCATGGACATCGCCGACGAAGGCCTGGAACAGCTGTCGGCCAACGTCGACTCGCTGATCGTGATCCTGAACGAGAAGCTGGAAGAGATCTATGAAGACGAATCGCTGATCGAGTGGCTGCAGCACGCCGACGATGTGCTGAACAACGCCGTCGCCGGTATCGCCGAGATCATCAACGTGCCGGGCCACATCAACGTCGACTTCAACGACGTCAAGACCATCATGGGCGAGCAGGGCAAGGCCATGATGGGCACCGCGACCGCGTCCGGCGTCGACCGCGCGCGCATCGCCGCCGAGCAGGCAGTGGCTTCGCCGCTGCTGGACGGCGTCGACCTGTCGGGCGCCCGTGGCGTGCTGGTCAACGTGACCGCGTCGCGTGGCCTGAAAGGTAAGGAGATCAAGGAAGTCATGGCCGCCGTGCGCGCCTTTGCCGCGCCGGACGCGTCGATCGCCCAGGGTATCGCCTACGACGACAACATGGGCGACGATATCCGCGTCACCGTGGTCGCCACCGGCCTGGGTAAAGCCAAGAAGCATGTGCAGCTGGTTCCCCAGCAGATGCTGCGCACCGGCACCCACAACAGCCCGATGATGCCATCGGCTGCACTGGGCGGCGGCGCGGCTTCGTCGTCGGTCTCGATGGGCGCGACCAGCGGCATGGGCGGCGGTGCATCGCCAGCCTTCGACGGCATGAAGGCGCCGGCCGTATGGCGCCGTGAATCCGCTTCCGAGCAGGTGCGCGCGATGGAAAAGAATGGCATGGAAACCTATGACATTCCAGCCTTCCTGCGCAAGCAGGCGGATTAAGGCATACTGCTGGCTCTAAGCCGGTGAAAGCCGCGCCTTGGCGCGGCTTTTTTACGTTCAACATTTATAAAAGGAGTCATCCATGACCATCAAGATTGGCGACACCCTGCCAGAAGGCACCCTGTCCGAATTCATCGAAACCGAAACCGAAGGCTGCTCGCTGGGCCCGAACACGTTCAACGTACAAGACCTGGTCAAGGGCAAGAAGATTGCGATCTTCGGCCTGCCAGGCGCCTACACCCCGACCTGCTCGGCACAGCACGTGCCAGGCTACGTCAAGCACGCCGCCGACCTGAAAGCCAAGGGCGTCGATGAAATCTGGTGCATCTCGGTCAATGACGCCTTCGTCATGGGCGCGTGGGGCCGCGACCAGAAAGCCACCGGCATCGTCCGCATGATGGCCGACGGCAATGCCGCTTACTCCAAGGCCCTGGGCCTGGACGCCGACTTCAGCAAGTTCGGCATGGGCACCCGTTCGCAGCGCTACTCGCTGCTGGTCGACAACGGTGTTGTGACCCAGCTCAACATCGAACAAGGCGGCAAGTTCGAAGTATCGAACGCCGAAACCCTGCTGGCCCAGGCGTAATCGCCGGACTGGTTGGATGCAGTAAGAAAACGGCGCCGCGGCGCCGTTTTTCATTACCACCAGCCGTTATCGTTCAATACCATTTTCTTGTAGTAGTCGATGTTGGCGCGCAGCGTGAACAATATCGCCGTGCCGATGCCGACCGCGCGTTTCACCAGGTCCCAATCGATATCCGGTGCGACAGCATCGAGCAGAGAAAGCAGCAGGAAGCCAGGCAGCCAGTAGGTCAACGCTTTTCGCCACATGCCTTTGAACAGATAGTAAAACGGAGCGAATAGCAGCGCCCAAAAATTGAACAGCGTTCGAAAGCGCTCGCTTGCGCTCAACGTTTTTTTCCTGGGCAGAGCAGGGCCGCCCGCCCGTTCGATCAAATCAAAGCGGATGCGCCAGATCTGTGGCAAGTCTGCCTGGGCAGCGCGGTTGCCGGTTTCGCAGTTGTCCATGAGTCGCTCCTTCGTTCAAGTGATGGAGTCTCATGGTGGCAGTTTGAAGTGTGTGGAATTTTGATTATGGGCAACAAGCGTTGACGGGCGAGGCAATACGGATCAGTAGTCCTGCACGCGCAGGCACATGGCCAGTTCGGCGGCCAGCCGGCGCCGTTGGCTCGCGCCGATGAAGCGGCCGACTTCGATCTGCTCGCCGCGGTCTTCGAGATGAATCAGATCGCCGTCGCGCCGGGGCGGCAGCAGGCGGGTGGTGCGTGGATGCAGATTGCGCTTGCTGCGCTTGCGTCCCCGGCATTGCTCCACCACGATGGCGCCGGGCGAAAGCGCGATGCGGTCGTAGTCGCCCCGGTGGCGCGCGCAGTAGTGCAGGCAGGCCGCCAGCGCCGCCTGCTCCAGCGCGGCGTAGACCAGCACATACCAATAGCCCTGCCACAGGAAGGCCAGCGCCACCAGCGCCGACGGCACGCACAGCGTCGCGAACACCAGCGCCAGTTGGCGCTGGGTCAGTGTGCAGCGGCGCTCCAACAGCCAGCTGCGCGGTTCCGATGGCACATCGCGCGGCATCGCATGCTCCCTGGATGGCAAGCCTCAAGTATATCCCCGTTCACGGGCGCGGCGCCGCCAGGTCAGTAGATGTCGCCGAAATCGTGCTTGGCCTTGAACAAGGTCGAGTCGATGGAGAACGAGCAGTCGGCCTGCACGGCGAAGTATTTCAAGGTCTCTTCCGGCGCCGTCGCGAACAGGCTGCGGATCGCCGTCACGCGCTCGGCCGGAGTGCGCATGCGGGCCGTCCATTCGTCGAATTTCATTTCCAGCTTCCAGTCGCCGGCGCGTTCGCAGATGAAGCCGGCGTCCGCCAGCATCGCCAGCCATTCGGACGGCCGGTAGTCGCGCACATGCGAAGCGTCGCGCAGCAGTTCGACCGCCTGCAAAGTGGTGTCGTGCAGCGCGTTCTCCGGCGCGGTGATGTCGATCACGACCAGCACGCCGCCTTTCTTCAGCACCCGCTTCACCTCGCGCAGCGCGGCCGGCACGTCCAGCCAGTGATGCGCGGAGAAGCGCGTGACCACCATGCAGAACGAGGCGTCCGCGAACGGCAGGCTGGCGACGTTGCCCTGCTGCGTGGCGATGTTGTCCAGCCCCCGCTCGGCGGCGGCGCCGCGCACCACGGCCAGCATCTGCTCCGACAGGTCGAACGCCGTCACGGACTTTGCCACCGGCGCCACGGCGAAGCTGGCGTGGCCGGCGCCGCAGCCCAGGTCCAGCACCGTCGGATGCGGCCCCAGCAGGCGGGCGATTTCGCGCAGCGCGGCCAGGTCGGCGCCTTGCGCGTGGACGGCGCTGGTCAGGTAGGCGCTGGCGGTATTGCCGAACTGCTGGGCGACGACGGCTTGCTGTTTCATGTTTTTCTCCAGGAAGGGACGAGTCAGGGCAGAATAGGCGTGTTTTTATCCTGTAACAAGACAAGTACTTATCCTGGTATAAGAACTACCATGCACAGCAAACTTGGCGAATTCATCCGCGCCCATCGCGAGCGCACTCTGCCCGACAGCGTCGGCCTGCCCGGCGGCGGGCGGCGCCGCACGCCCGGCCTGCGGCGCGAAGAGCTGGCGCAGCTGTGCGAGGTCAGCCCGACCTGGCTGACGTGGCTGGAGCAGGGCAGGGAGGTGCAGGCGTCCGGCAAGATGCTGGCGCGGCTGGCGGAAGTGCTGCATCTGTCGGCCGCCGAGCGCGCATATCTGTTCAGCCTGGCCGACCGCCTCGATCCGCATCACGACGACGACGGCGGCAGCGCGGAGGAGGCGCTGGATGCGATCGTCGCGGCCGTCGGCGCCCCGGCCTACATGCTCGACCGGCAATGGGATGCGGTGGCGTGGAACCCGCAGGCGGCGCAGCTGTTCGCGGGCTGGCTGCCGCCGTCGCCGTCGCCGCAGTCGCGGCCGAATCTGTTGCGCTATATGTTCCTCAGCGCGGCGGCGCGCGAGCTGATCGTCGATTGGCCGGAGCGCGCGCGGCGGCTGGTGGCCGAGTTCCGCGCCGACATCGGCCGCCACGCCGGCGAGCAGGCGCTGGCCGGCCTGATCGCCGAGCTGTCCGACGCCAGCGCGACCTTCGCCGAACTGTGGACCTTGCAGGACGTGGTTGGCAGGGAGGGCGGCCTGCGCCGCTTCCGCCATCCGCAGCAGGGCGAGCTGAGCTTCAACCAGGTCACGCTGCACCTGGCCAAGCGCCACGACCTGAAGCTGGTGATGCTGCTGCCGCACTGATGCCGCAGCGGTAAGTTGCCCTACCGGGATTTTGCTTGCGTCAGTGCGTCGTTGATGGCCGCGCACAAGGTGTCGAGGTCGATGGGCTTGGTCAGGTAGCGGAAGAAGCCAGCAGCAATGCCGCTGCGGATTTCGCTGCGCATGGCGTTGGCCGTCAGCGCGATCACCGGAATGTGGGCGGTGCGCGTGTCGTCGTCCAGTACTTTTTTCGCTTCATGCCCGCTCATGCCAGGCAGGTTGATGTCCATCAGGATCAGGCTGGGCTGCTGGCTGATGGCCAGCGCGATGCCTTGCTGGGCGTCGGTCGCGCTGACCAGCCGCAAGTCGCCGCGAAAACTGATCGCGTCTTCGATCAACTTCAGACTGGCGGGATTGTCTTCGATGTAGAGGATGGTGGCCGTTTCGCCGCGATGCGGGACGATGCCGAACGAGGCCGCCTCGGCCCGGGCTTGCTTTGCCGCCGGCAATGGCTCCTGCGGCAAAGCCGGCAGTTCGATCCAGAACACGCTGCCGACACCAACTGTGCTGCTGACGCCCAGCGAGCCGCCCATCAGTTCCACCAGGCGCTTGGTCACGACCAGGCCGATGCCTGTGCCTTCTTCCGAACCGGCCTCCTGGCCCAGGCGGTTAAAGGGTTGGAACAGCGCTTCCAGCTGTCGCGCATCCAGTCCGGCGCCGGTGTCCTGCACCGAGATGCGCACCAGCTGCTCCGTCGACGTGACGTTGAGCACCACCGCGCCGCTTTTGCGGTTGTACTTGATCGCGTTCGACAGCAGGTTCAGGATAATTTGCTTGAGGCGGGTATGATCGGCCAGCACCACCACCGGCTCGGCCGCCGGATACAGCATGCGGATGCCGCGCCGGTTCGCCTGCTCGTCGAGCATCGCCACCAGGTCGGTCAACAGCGGCGACAGTTGTACCGGCTCCAGCGACAAGCTCATGTTGCCCGATTCGATCTTGGCCAGGTCGAGGATTTCGTCGATCAGGGCCAGCAGGTGCTTGCCGGCGGCGACGATGTTGAGCACGAAGGAGCGCTTTTGCTCCTTGGTCGATGGCAGCGCGTCGTTGGCCAGCAATTGCGAGAAACCGAGGATGGCGTTGAGCGGCGTGCGCAACTCGTGCGACATGCTGGTCAGGAAGCGGTCCTTGGCCTGGTTGGCGCGCTCCAGTTGATACTTCTGCTCGTTGAGGGCTTGTTCGATGCGCTTGCGGTCGGTGATGTCGCGGATCGCCGAGGACACCAGCACGCCGTCCTCGGTCTCCAGCGGCGACAGGCTGATCTCGACCGGGAACTCGGTGCCGTCGCGGCGCAAGCCATGCAGCTCCAGTCCGGCGCCCATTGCGCGCGGCCGTGGCTGGCTGACGAAGCCTTGCCGCAGCGATGGGTGCTTGGCGCCGTAGCGCGCCGGTATCAGGACTTCGATCTTCTTGCCCAGCAGTTCGGCGCGTGGATAGCCAAACAATAGTTCGGTCTGCGAATTGATCAGCACGATCTCGCCGGCCTGGTTGACGATGATGATGGCGTCCGGCGCCGATTCCAGCAGGCCGCGGAATTTCTGTTCCGCTTTCTTGCGTTCGCTGACGTCGCGGATCGCACTGATGACGAAGGTTCCGGCCTCGGTCTGGATCGGCGACAGGCTGATCTCGACCGGGAATTCAGTCCGGTCCTGGCGTACGCCGTGCAGGTCCAGGCCGGCGCCCATGGTGCGGGGGCGCGGCTGCTCAAAGTAGCGCGTGCGGTAGCCGACGTGGGCGTCGTGGAAGCGCTCCGGCAACAGCACTTCGATGCGCTGGCCGACCAGCTCGTCGGACTTGTAGCCGAACAGGCGTTCGGCCTGGGTGTTCGCCAGCACGATGGTGCCGGTGAGGTTGGTGACGATGATGCTGTCCGGCGTGGATTCGAACACGCTGCGGAACTTTACCTCCATCAGCTGGGCGTCGCGGGTTGCCTTCAGCTGGGTCCGGTCCCTGGTGCTGGAGACGATGTAGCGCACCTGGCCCTTATCGTCTGGAATCGTGACGCTGGAGGTGTCGATGTAAATCAGGCTGCCGTCTTTTTTCTTGCGCAGCGATTCATAATCGCAACTGCCGATTTCGTCGAGCTTGCGTCCAATTTCCCGGTCGGCGTCGGCCTGTCCGGGCAGGGAAATCAATGACCATAGATTGTTGCCGATGGCTTCTTCAGCGACGTAGCCGAAAATGCGCTCTGCGCCATGGGTCCAGCGCACAACGACACGGTCGCGCGTGGTGACGATCACGCCACCTGGTGCTTCGGTCAAAATGAGCTGGTCCAGATCGTCTGGCTTGAGCATGGGGTGGAACCGGTTATTCGTTCATTAAAAAGCAGTTGTTCAACATAATCAATTTTGTCGACCCCGTCAACGCACTTGCCATTCGATATCGTTGTAATTCGATGCGGCGCTGGTGATGCCGCCATTGCAGCCTTGACAGGCCTGGCAACGACGGCAAACATTTGATGTTATAGTTCCCGCATCATTCTGACGTCCCCCCATGGTCGGCCGTTCCGAGTGACGTCGGCTTCCCTGTTTTCTTGCCTTACCGCCTGCGGTGATGGCTGCGCGCTGGGCGCGGGATGGGGACGTCCCTTTGTGCATCAGATTTTAAGAATGCTCACGTGCCGATCGAACTCAGCTTTGCTACACCGGTTGCGCTTCCCGCGCAGTCCAGCGTCATCCACCTCTACCCGTCGGTCGACCTGGCCGACGCGTTTGCCATCAGGCTGCCGTCCGGCGCCTCCCGCGATCCGGATCTGCTGGCCCGGTTCATCTTTGCCCACCAGCCTGCGTGGATCGGGAAGCTCACCAATCTGCGCGATCTGATTGTTTCCCGCTTTGGTCTGAAGACCGCCAGGCATCTGGCCACCCTGGCCAACGATGCGCAGGCCGGGCGGCTTGGCATCTTCAAGGTCTACCGCACCAGCGAAACCGAGGTGGTAGTGGGGGAGGACGACACGCATCTCGATTTCCGTCTGTCTATCCTGTGCAGCGGCGGGCCGGAGGCCGACGGCGGACGCGAACTGACCTTCTCGACGGTGGTCCATTGCCATAATCTGCTGGGGCGGGTCTATATATTTTGCATTGCGCCTTTTCATCGCATGGTGGTCAAGGCCAGCCTGCGCCGCGCTGCGCGCATCGGCTGGCCTGTTACGGCCTAACCTACTGTAAGGAACTGAGCAGGGATGAACTCGCCAATCAACGGACTGCAAACTGTCGCGCACGATCAGGCGGCTGCGCTATTCCAGTTCTTTCAGCTGTATTACTACGAGAACTCGGACTGGGCGGCTGAAGACCTTGGCGAAGATGGATTATTTGACGCTTGTGCGGCTTCAATCGCCGACTACATCGGCGCTCCCGACAAGGGTGCGTACTGGATCAGGAAGGACGGCGCGCTGGCTGGCTTCGTGGTGACTGAGCCGGTGACGCTGCCCGACGGCGCGGTCGCGGAAGAACTGGCCGATTTATTTATACTGAAACGCTACCGGCGCCAGGGTTTGGCGATGGCGGCGGTCAGCGCGCTGGCAGGGAAATTCCAAGGGCCGTGGATGGTGGCGGTCTACCGCGACGACAGCCGCGCTGACGCCTTCTGGCGCCAAGCCTTCGCCCGTCTTGCCCTCGCGAGTGTGCGGCAGTACGAGGATCCCGAACTGCCGGAGTTCAGGCTGTACGCCATCAATGAACAGTAGTGTATTCAACGAATAATGAACCGCAATGCCTTGACGATACTGGTGGTGGAAGACCATCCGACGATCGCGCGCCAGATCGTGACGTTCCTGGATGGGTTGAAGTGGCAGACCGACCACGCCGCCACCGGCGCGCTGGCCATCGAGCTGGCCACGCGCGAACCTTACGATGTCGTTCTGCTCGATCTGAATCTTCCCGACCTCGACGGACTGGAAGTCTGCCGCGCGATCAAGGCGCGGGCGCCGCGCAATGTGCCGGTGCTGATGCTCACCGCCCGCGACGCATTCGAAGACAAGGCACGCGGCTTCAACGAAGGCGCGGACGATTACCTGACCAAGCCGTTCGACCTGCGCGAGCTGGCCCTGCGTTGCGAAGCGCTGGCGCGGCGGGGACAGCTGCACATCAGCCAGGAAATGCGCGTCGGCCCGCTGACGCTGCTACCGCGTGAAAAGCGCGCCCTCTACGACGGCGCTCCGGTGCCGCTGACGCTGATCGGATTCAGGATATTGTCGATGCTGTGCGCCGTGTACCCGCAGGCCGTCTCCCGCTCGGCGCTGATGCACGAGCTGTGGGGCGCCAATCCGCCCGACAGCGACGCGCTCAAATCGCACATCTACGCGTTGCGCAAGCAACTGGAACTGGCCGGCGGCGGGAAGATGGTCGTCACCATTCCGCAGCTCGGCTATAGGCTGGCACTGGATGGGGCCGATCATGTTTAGGTCGATCCGGCATGGCCTGTTTGCCGCGCTGGCCGGCTTCACCATTTTGATTTGCGTTGGCTATACCGGACTCGCGCTGGTCATTGCCTACGTCACGGAAGACATGCTGATCGACAGGCTGATGGAGCGGGAGGCCGCCGTCGTGGCCGCACATTTCCGACTGCACGGCGAAGTCGTACAGCCTGGCGACCAGATGATGCGCGTCTACCGCAGCGCCGAGGCGTTGCCGCCCGTCGTGCGCGAGCGGGTCGACGCCGGATACGAGCGCGCCGAAATCTCCACCGGCACAGGCCAGCACTATCATCTGCGCACGCTCGATCTGCCGGCGCAACGCGCATATCTGCTGGCCGATGTCCGTCCGCTGCTGGTGGTATCCAAGCTGATCCAGGATGTCGGCGGCGTGCTGATCTTCGTTGCGCTGGGCTTGATCGCATTGGCACTGTTGCTGGCCTACCTGCTGTCGCGGCGGCTGGTTTCGCCGTTGCAGGTGCTGGCGAACGAGGTGCGCAGCCTGTCGCAGGACGATCCGGTCGCATTCAGCGCCCGCCAACGCCGCGACGAAATCGGCTACCTGGCGGACAAGCTTGGCGCCACGATTGCCGAGCTGCATGCCGCGCTGAACCGTGAGCATGCGTTCACGCGTGATGTCAGCCATGAGTTGCGCACTCCGCTGACGGTCATGCACAACGTCCTCGGGCAGGCCAAGTCGGCGCCGCTGGGCGCGCCCGACGTGGAGCAGTTGCGGGCAGGCCTCGGCGAAATCGGCAATACCATCGACGTCCTGTTCGCACTGGCGCGGGCGGAGCATATCGCGGAGGAGGCGTTCGACCTGCGCGGCTGCATCGAGGAAGGCTTGCTGCGCCTGCTTGACAACGGCGCCTGGGAAGACGGCCGGCTGGCGCTCCAGCTGCCCGATCGCCTGGAGGTATGGGGCAACCGCCATTTGTCTACGCTTCTCATCAATAACTGCCTGGGCAATGCGCTGTTCCATGGCGGGGCCGGCTCGTGCTTGGCGCTGTCGTTTGCGGACGGCGTTCTCAGCCTGGGCAACACGGTCGATCCAGGCAGGGCGGGCACGATGCAAGGCTTCCAGCATGGTCAGCACCTGCTGCGGCGCATCGCCACGGCCATGCGCTGGGAGATCGCCTTCCATGCCGGAGCAACGGTGTATCGCGTCGAGATCGCGCCGCGGCGGACGCGCTGAAATCCGCCGGATTTCACCAGGGTTTCACCACCGGTTTTCTATGCTGCGTACTCGTCAACTTTTCCGATATACGCGCCATGAAAATACTGATCAGCCTCATCCTCCTCGCCTGCACGTCCCTGCCGGCATACGCCCAGGTGCAATCCCTCCTGCACAAGGAAGAAAAGCGCCGCTATCTCGTCTATACCCCGCCGTCCTATGCCGGCCAGCCGCAGAAGGCGTTTCCGGTGGTGTTCAATTTCCACGGCAGCGGCATGAGCATGGCCGAACAAATGCTTTACACGCAAATGAATCGCGCGGCGGATCGCCATCAGTTCATCGTGGTCTACCCCTTGGGCGTCAAGCAGGATTGGAACGTCGGATTCGGCACGTCTTATCTTGAGGGCAGCGACGACATCGGCTTTACGGAAGCGTTGCTCGCCAAGCTCAAGCAGGATTACCGCATCGACAGCCAGCGTGTGTATGCGACCGGCTTGTCGCGCGGCGGCTTCTTCACGCTGCGCATTGCGGCCGAGCTGCCGCAGCTGTTCGCGGCAGTGGCGTCGGTCGGCGGACCGATGCCGGAACCGGTGAAGCAGCACCATACGAAGCAGGGCAAGGTGGGTGTGCTGCTGGTGCACGGCACGGCGGACCAGGTGGTGGCATATGGCGGCAAGCCAGGCGGCTATCTGTCGGCGGAAGACAGCTACAGTTATTGGCTGAAACATAACGGCATGGGGGCGGCCGGGGCCAGCCGCCGCGTGATCGACGGCGACGCCGGCGATGGCACGGACGTGACCTGGGTGGAGCAGGGTAATGGCCAGCAAAGCGTGGCGCTGGCCACGGTGAGGGAGGGGGGCCATACCTGGCCTGGCGCCGATCCGTTCAACGTCGGTCTGCCGATCGGCAAGACCACCTGCGATATGGACGCCAATGACGTTATCTGGCAATTCTTCGACAAGCACCGCCGTTAAGAAGGCGGGCAATTTATAATGCCCGGCATGAAACCACTCATCGCAGTTTTGCTGGGCGCCCTGTCGAGCTCGGCGCTGGCCTGCCAGGCGCCAAGCCCGGACAGCCTGCGCGCAGCCTGGATCACCTGGCGGGCGGCCACGCTGAAGGACGAGCCGGGCGCGTCGGCCCGGCTGTACAAGTTCCCCTTCCTGCTGCTGTCCGCCTATCAGGGCGACCGGCCGCTGCGCGTGACCAAGGCCGCCTTCAACGACAATTACTCCGACCTGTTCGGCGCGGACATGCAGTTCCGCCAGGATCTGAAGAAGACCACGGACAACGAATACATCGGAAAAATCGATTTCGACGACAAGGACTGCAAGCTCAAATTTGCAGTCCGCATACACGACACCAACTTCACCTACGACCAGAAGACCGGTTGGCTGGTGCAGTCGATCTACATGCCGGAAGCCTACGGCCTCTTCAACAAAGGCGACACCAAGGGCATACGCTGAACTTAGCGCTTGGCGCGGCGCTTGGCCAGGCCGATCAGCGCGACGCCGGCCAACAGCATGCCCCAGGTTTCAGGCTCAGGCACCGGAGCGAGTGCGGTGTAAATCGTCAATGTCGGTGCGCTGAAATTGACTGCGGCAACTGAGCTGAGTTTATGTTCGGTGTATTCATTCTCCCACCAGGTCGCGTACTGTGCCCAGACGCCGGTGTGGGTGGCAAAAGTGAGTCTGGTGGCACGATCTAACGCAAGATTGTAGACGCCGAGCTCCATGGGCGCGGGGGATATGATATCCGTAGATGTCTTGGAGAGGAACTGTCCCTTCGTATCGGTCAGATAGATGCTCGCGGTGTTCTCTGCGGCGCCGGGACGCCAGGAATTATTTGCTTCGGGTGGCTTAGCCGGCGTCTGCAACGTCCCCGACGTCAACCCCGAGATGGAATAGCCGGTGATGATGCGGCCGGCCGTAGGCGCGATTGTCATATTCATCTGAAATTCGTAGGCGTCACCGAGACCGCCAGTGGAAAGCTGGTGGACTTGTTGCCAGACCGCAGTGGAGAATTTGGTCACACCACCCTGGTCGCTCAAGACATTGAGCGTCGTTGAGCCTTCATAGTCGCTAATCGATGTAATGTTGAGCGTCGTGGTGTGTACATCAGGTATCGCCGCATAAGACAGCAGCGGGGTGGCGAGCGCCAATGTTGCTAGTAATTTGTACATTCAGGTTTCTCCTGGTGGTGGATAGATAATTCAGGGCTTAGCGCTTGGCGCGGCGACGGGCAATGCCGATCAATCCCACGCCGGCCAACCACATGCCCCAGGTTTCAGGCTCCGGCACGGGAGCGAGTGCGGTATAAATCGTCAAGATCGGTGCGGTAAAGCTGGCTGCCGCGGTGGATGGAATTTGATAGAACTTGTCCGGCCCGTCCGACCAGCTTGCATAGCTTGCGACGGCGTAAACATAGCTTTCGAAACTGAAGCTGGCCGCATGATCTATCGAAAGATTGTTGGCGCTGACTTCCAGCGGCGCGGTGGCTGTGAAATTGTAGATATCGCTGCTGAATAGTTTGCCGTTGTCAACCTGGAAGTTCAGGGTGGCGAAGTTGCGCGCCATGCCAGGCTGCCAGGAGTCGTTAGCCTCGGGCGGTCGTGGTGCTGTCCACAAAGTACCGGATGAAATTGCCGAGATGGAAAAGCCCGTGATGACATAACCGGCGGTCGGCGCGATGTTCAGATCCATGTTAAAGCCGGCGTTTGCGCCCCAGCCACCACTCGTCGTCACATTATTGGCGGTCTGCCAGACCGCCGTCGAAAACTGGGTCACACCGTTCTTGTCGCTCAATACTTCCAGACTTGTCGATCCATTATGGTCGCTGATCGAAGTGATATTGAGCGTGCTGGTGTGCACGTCCGGCATGTTTGCAGCATGCGACAAAAGCGGTGTCGCAAGCACTAAGGTGGCAAGAATCCTGCGCATGTTGGTTCTCCTAGTGAGGGGGGGATTTGGATGAGCGGAACCTTATTATAATGTAATTATTTTATTTATAATATGAATAAATAGCTATCATGCGCTAAGTGAGTCTGCTTATGCGGAATTGATGCTGGCCGGCGAAGCGTTCTGCAAGGAAAGTAGCCCCTTGCTATAATCGGCACGATCGGGCACGGCCTGCCGGTCCTGGCTCCGGACGTCGCCATGATGACGTTCCCAGTGGTCCGCACGGACCTGTCGCAAGGAGCTTCCCCTGTCCACCGCCACCCGCTCTGAAAACCTGCACAGCATCTACGCCATGCTGGCCGCAGTCGCCATGTTTTCCTTCATGGACACCACCATGAAAGTGCTGTCGTCCCACTATCCCGCCACGCAAGTGACCGCCATGCGCGCGCTCAGTTCGCTGCCGCTGCTGTGCGGCTACATGCTGTATCGCGGCGCCTTCCGCGGTATCTTCCGCGTGCGCTGGGGCATGCATGTGTTCCGCAGCCTGCTCGGTATCGCGATGCTGACCTCGTTCGCGTACGGCCTCAAGGCGCTGTCGCTGGCCGAGGCGTATTCGATCTTCTTCATCGCGCCGTCGCTGATCACGGCCTTGTCGGTGTTCATCCTGAAGGAGAAGGTCGGCACCGGCCAGTGGGTCGCCATCGTGGTCGGCCTGCTCGGCGTGCTGGTGGTGCTGCGCCCCGAAGGGACGGGCTTTCTGACCCTGGGCGGCCTGGCCTTGCTCGGCTCGGCCGCCTGCTACGCGATGGCCGCGATCACCAGCCGCGTGCTGGCCCGCACCGACAGCAACGAGTCGATGATGTTCTGGTATCTGCTGATGATGGCGGCCGGCGGCCTGGCGATGTCGGCCAGCCACTGGGTGCCGGTGCGCGCCGAGGATGGCTGGGTGCTGCTGGCGCTGGCGCTGAGCGGCTTCCTCGGCCAGCTGGCCATCACGCGCGCGTTCAGCTCCGGCAAGGCTTCGGTGGTGGCGCCGTTCGAATACTCGGCGCTGGCCTGGGGCGTGGCGATCGACTGGCTGCTGTGGCACACGCTGCCGGACGGCTACACGCTGCTGGGCGCCGGCATCATCATCGCCAGCGGCATCTACCTGGTGCGGCGCGAATCGGTCCACGCCGAGGCCGAACATCCTTGATTGTGGGAAACCCCGCCGGCAGCGCGGCGGACCCAACTTCGCTATAATCGTCGGATGTTAAAACAACGCACTATCAAAGAACTGGTCCGCACCACGGGTGTCGGCCTGCACTCCGGCACCAAGGTCGAGCTGACCCTGCGCCCGGCCGCGCCGGACACCGGCATCGTGTTCCGCCGCGTCGACCTGACGCCGGTGGTGGAGTTCCCTGCCAGCGCCATGGCCGTGGGCGATACCCGCATGGCGTCCGTGCTGGTCAAGGACGGCGCCCGCGTGTCGACCGTCGAGCACCTGATGTCGGCCTGCGCCGGCCTGGGCCTGGACAATCTGTACATCGAAGTCAGCGCCGAGGAAATCCCCATCATGGACGGTTCGGCTTCGTCGTTCGTATATTTATTGCAACAGGCTGGCGTGCAGGAGCAGCCGGTGGCGAAAAAATTCATCCGTGTGCTGAAGCCGGTGGAAATCCGCGAAGGCACGGGCGAGAAGGAAAAATGGGCCCGCCTGACCCCGTACAACGGCTTCAAGCTGGACTTTTTCATTGAGTTCAACCATCCGGCCGTCGACGGCACCCAGCAGCGCGCCCATGTGGACTTCGGCGACGTCTCCTACGTGCACGACGTGGCCCGCGCCCGCACCTTCGGCTTCATGCAGGACGTGGAAATGCTGCGCGGCATAGGCCTGGCGCGCGGCGGTTCGCTGGAAAACGCCATCGTGATGGACGAGTACCGCATCCTCAATTCGGACGGGCTGCGCTATGACGACGAATTCGTGCGCCACAAGATCCTGGACGCCATCGGCGACCTGTACCTGGTCGGCCACCCGCTGCTGGCCAGCTACGAGGCGCACAAATCCGGCCACGCGCTGAACAACCAGCTGCTGCTGGAGTTGCTCAAGCATCCGGATGCCTATGAAATTGTCTCGTTCGAGACCAATGAGGTTGCGCCGCCGTCGTATCTGCGCCAGATGGCGCGTGAGTGGGCGCTAACTTAATCTAGGTTGGCCGCCGCTTGGCCACCATCGCCTTCAACGCAGCGATCAGCGTGGCGTTCTGCGGGGTGTCCTCCAGCGCATCGCCGAGTTCGTCGAAGGCCGTCACGGCCGCCTCGGTCAGGGACAGGGCGCGCATCTGCTCCTTGATCTCGGCCGGTTTGCTCATCTGCACCTTCAATTTCACGCCATGCACCTGCCAGCCGCGCCGCGCCAGCGTGTCCTGCAGCTTGGGCAGCTGCTGCTTGAGCTTGGCCGCCAGCGCCGCATTCGGCAGCGACAAGGTCAATTGTCCATCCTCGAAGGCCAGGATTTCGCAGTACTTGAACATGGCCGGCAGGGCCGCCGCACAATCTTTTTGCAGGGAAGCCATGCGCTCGATGGCCGGCAGCAGGGCCGCCATTTTGTCGTCGCGGCGCAGGAAATCGGTCGCGCCAATGGGAGTGCGGCGCGTGATGGACAGGTTGGAGGAGTTGAATCGCATGCGCAACAACATATCACAGCGGCAAAAAAACGTCACCACCGGTTAAAATAGCTTGATTTTGTGACATTGTTCGCTCTTGGGCTATTGTTAAACAGGTCAATAACCCAATGTAGGCGCGGACGCATGATAAAATCACCGTCTTTTGCCATAGTCGAACTCCGTGCGGTAAGGCGTTTTTCCCCTACAGAGCTTTTTTTAACGGCGTTTTTTCAAGAATTCAAGCATGTCATTACTGACCCAGATTTTCGGTAGCCGCAACCAGCGGCTGCTCAAGCAATACCAAAAAACGGTACGCGAGATCAATGCGCTCGAGCCGGCGATGGAAAAACTGTCCGACGCCGAGTTGCAAGCGAAGACGCCTGCATTCAAGGAACGCATCGCCAATGGCGAATCGCTGGACGCGATTCTGCCTGAAGCGTTTGCCGTCTGCCGCGAAGCAAGCAAGCGCGTCTTCAAGATGCGCCACTTCGACGTGCAGCTGATCGGCGGCATGGTTCTGCACTACGGCAAGATCGCCGAAATGGGCACCGGCGAGGGCAAGACCCTGACCGCGACCCTGCCGGCCTATCTGAACGCGCTGTCGGGCAAGGGCGTGCACATCGTGACCGTCAATGATTACCTGGCGCAGCGCGATGCGGAAACCATGGCCAAGCTGTACAGCTGGCTGGGCCTGACGACCGGTATCAACCTGTCGCAGATGGAACACGCGACCAAGCAAAAGGCTTACGCGTCGGACATCACCTACGGCACCAACAACGAATTCGGTTTCGACTACCTGCGCGACAACATGGTGTTCGAAGCCCGCGACCGCGTGCAGCGCGTGCTGAACTTCGGCATCGTCGATGAAGTCGACTCGATCCTGATCGATGAAGCCCGCACCCCGCTGATCATCTCCGGCCAGGCCGAGAACCACACCGACCTGTACTACAAGATCAATGAAGTGCCGCGCCTGCTGACGCTGCAAGTCGGCGAGGAAACCCCGGACGGCAAGGGCAAGGTTGAAGTTCCTGGCGATTACACCAAGGACGAAAAAGCCCACCAGGTGCTGCTGACCGAAGCCGGTCACGAAAAATCCGAAGCGATCCTGACCAAGATGGGTCTGCTGCCGGAAGGCGCCTCGCTGTACGACTCGGCCAACATCACGCTGGTGCACCACCTGTACGCGGCGCTGCGCGCGCACGCGCTGTACTTCAAGGATCAGCACTACGTGGTGCAGAACAATGAAGTGGTGATCGTCGACGAATTCACCGGCCGTCTGATGACGGGCCGCCGCTGGTCCGACGGCCTGCACCAGGCAGTCGAGGCGAAAGAGGGCGTGAAGATCCAGAACGAGAACCAGACCCTGGCCTCGATCACCTTCCAGAACTACTTCCGCATGTATTCGAAGCTGGCCGGCATGACCGGTACCGCCGATACCGAAGCCTACGAATTCCAGGAAATCTACGGCCTCGAAACCGTGGTGATCCCGCCTAACCGTCCTTCGCAGCGCAAGGACCGTCAGGACCAGGTCTACAAATCGTCGGCCGAGAAGTACAACGCCATGATGCTGGAAATCCGCGAATGCTACGACCGCGGCCAACCGGTGCTGGTGGGTACGACCTCGATCGAAAACTCGGAACTGCTGTCTGGCATCCTGACCAAGGGCGGCCTGCCGCACAACGTCCTGAACGCGAAACAGCACGCCCGTGAAGCGGAAATCATCGCCCAGGCAGGTAGCCCGAAAGCGATCACCATCGCCACCAACATGGCCGGCCGCGGTACCGACATCGTCCTGGGCGGCAACGTCGAGAAGCAGATCCAGTTCGTTGAAGCCAATCCTGATCTGAGCGACGCCGACAAGGCAGCGCAATCGAAGGCACTGCGCGACGGCTGGCAGGCATTGCACGAGCAGGTGGTTGCTGCCGGCGGCCTGCATATCGTCGGCACCGAACGCCACGAATCGCGCCGCGTCGACAACCAGCTGCGCGGCCGCGCCGCACGTCAGGGCGATCCTGGCATGTCGCGCTTCTTCCTGTCGCTGGACGACCAGCTGCTGCGCATCTTCGCGGGCGACCGCGTGCGCGCCATCATGGACCGTCTGAAGATGCCGGAAGGCGAGCCGATTGAAGCGGGCATCGTTTCGCGTTCGATCGAATCCGCACAGCGCAAGGTCGAGGCACGCAACTTCGATATCCGTAAGCAGCTGCTGGAGTACGACGACGTCGCCAACGACCAGCGTAAAGTGATCTACCAGCAGCGTAACGAGCTGCTGGAAGCGACCGACATTTCGGAACTGATCCAGTCCCTGCGCCACGGCGCCTTCACCGACCTGGTGCGCGAATACGTGCCGGCGGAATCGGTGGAAGAGCAGTGGAACATCAAGGGCCTGGAAGCGGCGCTGGCTGCGGAATGGCAGATCGACCTGCCGCTGCGCGAGATGCTGGAAAAAGAGCAGAACCTGAACGACGAAGACATCCTGGAGCGCGTGATCGCTGCGGCCGATGCGCTGTATCAGTCGAAGATCGATATCGTCGGCAAGGAATCGTTCGGCGGCTTCGAGCGCAACGTCATGCTGCAAAGCGTGGACAGCCACTGGCGCGAGCACCTGGCGGCGCTGGACCACCTGCGTCAGGGCATCCACCTGCGCGGCTACGCCCAGAAGAATCCTAAGCAGGAATACAAGCGCGAAGCGTTCGAGCTGTTCGGCCAGATGCTGGATATGATCAAGAACGAAGTGGTCAAGCTGATCATGACGGTCCGTATCCAGTCGCGTGAAGAGATCGATGCGGCGGAAGCGGCGATGCAGCAGTCGCACGTGGAAAACGTCAGCTACCAGCACGCCGACTTCAACCCGAACGCGGCGCCGGAAGACCTGCTGGCGCCATCGCCTTCGCTGGCCGGCCTGCCGCCAGAACTGCAAGGCCTGAGCGGCGAGCAGCTGATGGAGCTGGGCCTGAAGGTCGGACGCAACGACCCATGCCCATGCGGCAGCGGCAAGAAGTACAAAGCCTGCCATGGCAAGCTGGCATAAATAAAAAAACCGGAGCTAGTCTCCGGTTTTTTTATCATGCAACTTAGATTTCCGAGTTCGCTAATTTACCAATGCAAAGGCTTTTGTATTGGTTTCTTTCTGGTTAGGACCGTAGGCGGCAGTTGAGCATCATCCAGCAGGTCGTCGGTGAGATGCGCGATATTCCAGTGAGAAAATTTTGAAAGAGAACCACTTGTTCGCCTGCGGGTATTTGTCCCGGGAGCAGGTGGGTGGACTGGCCCGTCTTTTTCTCTTCCAGTTTCCATACCCGCACGCGCTTGGTTCGGTCGTAAGGTTGTCCCTCAACAAATACCGGCAATAAAGCACCGCCTTTGTCGTATGCATGGCTGCCCAAGACTATTTCAAAACGATCACCGTAAATCGTCTTCAATGCCCGGTGGTATGTGGACTGTGCCTCTACTGAAGCCGTTCCGTGTGTGGCAAAAGTGGCTAGCGCTGGAGCGGTGAAAAAAACGACCTTCTCCAGAGCTTCGTTCTGGTCTCGCCGCGCTAGTAACGCTTCGAAGAATTTCACGATATCAAACCATTTGAATGGTGTGCCTCGTAACCGTCCATAGTAAAGGTTATAGCCATCGACGTAGGCTATGGTCTTCCTGCTTGGCGCTTTGGTTGTACACACCAGTTTGCTCGCTTGGATGTGAAAAAGCCGCCCATGAGAGCGGCTCTTCCGTCCCAAGTAAAAGCCAACTTAATGACCCTACAAGGGATGAGTGGTGTAACGATGCTAAACCGGATTAACTTGCTTGTCAACGCGCTCAAAGCTGGCGTTCGTAGACGGCGCGGATGCCGGCGCGGGTCGGGGTGCTGGCGGTGCGCGCGGTGCTGGCGCTGCCTTCGGCGTAGTACTGGCCGAGCAACTGGTCCTGGTGCAATGCGTTCAGTAGCGACATGCGTAGCCGCGATTTGCTGTCGAACTTCCATAGCGCGTAGGCGTCCAGGGTGCGTGTCACGCCGGTGTGGCTGGCCAGCCTGTCGCTGATGCGGACCGTGCCGCCGGTCTGCAGGCCGGCGTTGAGGCCCAGCGTCAGCGCGCCGGCGGGGCGGTAGTCCAGGCCCACGTTGGCGCTGAAGGGGATCTGCGCGCCAAGGCGATTGTCCGGCCCCGGCACCGCATCGAGCCGAGACCAGTTGCGTGACGCATTCAAGCGCACGTCGGCCGGCCATGCGCTCAGCGGGAATTTGGCGTCGAACTCGATGCCTGCCGCCTTGGCCTTGCCGCCGTTGTACGGCGTTGTCACCCACGATCCGTTTTGCTCGAACAGGCGCTGCACCGTCACATCGCGGATGCGCCGCGCATAGGCGGATATGCTCGCCGAACCTTCCTTGCCGAAGTACGACTCGTACGCCGCGTCCAGTCCCCACGCCAGCTCCGGCCGCAGATCGGGATTGCCCTGCACGTCCGGGTTGGTGGGACCGTTGTCGTTGTTGATGGTGTAGCGGCGCGGCAGCAGGTCGCGCGTCGGCGGCGCCTTGTAGGTGCGGGCGAGGGCCAGCCTTATCTGGTCGCGCTCCTGGTTCGGCAGCTTCCACATCATCTGCGCCACCGGACTGAAAACGCTGGAGCGGTTCTGCACCGCCGCCAGCATGGCGCCGTCGGTGCGCGTGTCCAGCCCTTCCCAGCGCAGGCCGAGATAGGCTTGCAGGCGCGGCGTCACGTCCCACTCGTCCTGGGCGAAGAGGGCGATGCGGCGTACGCGCGCCTCGTATTCTTGCAGCAACCGGCCCAGCGCCGCACCGCTCGCCGCGCTGTCGTCCTGGCGGCGCATCTCGCTGCGCCGCGTGTCGGCGCCGTCCCAGCCGATAGCCAGGCTGTGTGCTTCGCGCAGGCGGGTCAGGTATTTGCCGGTGGTGGTGATGCTGTCGTCGTCGGCACTCGACTTGACGGCGCGCGTGAACAGCGGCGTGCCGTCCGCGCCGGCGCCGTGGAAGGTGTAGTCGGTGTTGCGATGGTTGTAGTCGTAGCCCAGCTTGACGCTTAGCTTGCCGTCGGCGCCGACCGCGTGCGTCCACGTCAAGCCGCTGCGCAGGAAGGCAGTGTGCGACTGCGAGCGCCAGTCGCTGTCGGGGTAGGCGGTCGATGTGCCGTAGATGGTGGTTTCTCGCGAGTCCCCGTGGCTGCTGGTGCGGTACAGGTCCAGCAGGTTTTGCCAGGCCAGCGTGTCGCCGTTTGCCAGCGTCCAGTTCAGGCGCGGCGCCAGATTCAGCTTGGTCTGCTGCGATGCATTCAGCTCGGTGAAGGTGCGCAGCGCCGCCGGGCCTTCCACGCGCTCGGTGGTGGCGGGCGTGTTGCGGAAGCCGGTGTCGCTCAGCGTGCCGGCCAGTCCGTACGACAGCGCGCCGTCGCGGTCGGCGATCTGCATCGTGGCGGAAGAGCCGGTCACGCCTTGCAGGTTTTCGACGCCCAGTTTGATGTCGCGCTGCGCACGGCCGCCTTTGCGCAGGATCACGTTGATGCTGCCGGCCAGCGCCTGTGCGCTGTATTCGGCCGACGCGGTGCGCAGTATCTCGATGCGCTCTATCAGCTCCGGCGAGATGGCGTCGATGGACATGCCCGGCGGCGCAGGCTCGCCGTTGATCAGCAATTGCGTGTAGCCCGCGCCCAGTCCGCGCATGCGCACCTCGCCGCCGGCCACGGAGATGCCGGGCTGGCGCTTGAGCAGGGCGGAGAGCGTGCTGTCGCCATACAGGTCGATGTCGGTGCGGCCGACGACGATCTTGGCCGCCGTGTCGTTGCGGCGCAGGTTCTGCGTGGCCGAGCCGCTGATCTCGACGCGCTGCATGTCGGCGGCGTCCTGCGCGCGTGCGCCTACCGCGAGGCAGAGCAGTAAAAGTGGTTTCATGACGGGTATTTGAGTTGGTCCGGCGCAGAGTATCGTGTCCGGCGAGGATCCGCGCAGCGCCTTTGTGACGAGCGCCCGGAATGCCGTGACGGCGTGCTGCCGCGGCGCAAGCAGGTTTTGCCAGGCCAGTGTGTCGTCGTTGTTCAGGGCCCAGTTCAGGCGAGGCGCCTGGTGCCGCTCAGCGTGCCTGTGCCGCCCTGGGCGGCGCGGCCTGACCCCTCTGTTGGAGCGTATGCCGCCGCGGCCGCGCGGCAGCTTGCCGGTATCCTGCAGGCGCAGAATGCCGGCAGGCTTGAATCAAGCCTGTTTGCGGCGGCGCGCTGCGAAGCCGATCAGGCCCAGGCCGGCGCCGAGCATGGCGTAGGTGGACGGTTCCGGTACCGCGTGGGCGATCGACTGCACGCCGATGTAGTGGTGCACGATCAGGGCGTCGTTGACTCTCCAGTCGGACGCCGAGAAGGCGCCGCCGCAGCCGCCGCTGGACGAGTCCAGGCACCAATAGTTCTGGCCCGAACCGATGTTAGGATTCTGGAACAGGGCCATTTTGCCTGTGCCGGAGAAGTCGAACGACAGATCGGTGCTCGATGCGATCCAGCTCGACGGGCCATATACCTGGGAGTTGCCATGGTTTAAGGTAAAGCTGCTGATACCGTCATTGAGGACCAGATTCCAGTCCAGCATATCGCCAGAGCCGATGTTGCCCACGCTGCCGTTGGTGGTGATGTAACCGGTGATCGAGGCCGCGCCTTCTTGCTGATTGACGAGGTACTGGATGTCGGCCTGGGCGTTGCCTGCCAACACGAGGAGGGTGCCGGCGCCGAGCAGGACGCGGGAGAGTAAATTAATGGACATGGGAAGCCTTTTTTATGTAAAGGAAGAGAAAATAATTAATTATTATTACTATATTCTCATCAATAATTGCATTAATGGTTGTTAAAGTGATACGTTGCAAAAATACTCCGGCCGGCTTCAGGTGGGTGGCGAGCGGACGCCTTTGTGACGAGCCCCCGGAATGCCGTGACGACGCGCCGCCTCAGCGCATTTTGACCGCGCAGGCGGCTGATATACTCGCCGTAATGGATCAACCCTCCCTCACATGGCGCGAAGCGCGCAACACCTTGCTGGTCAACCTGCTGGTCTGGGGCGTGCTGTGCGCGGTCGGCGCGGCCGGCGTCTACAGCGATGTGCTGCGCCAGGGCGGCACCCGGAGCTATGGCCGCGTGCTGCTGAACTGGGATCTGAATCATGCGTTGATGCTCACGCTCAGCGTCAGCCTGTACCTGATCTTCCGCCGCTGGCCCGCGCTGACCGCCAGTGCGCGTGCTATCGCCCGCAGCTACGGGCTGGTGCTGCTCATCTTCGTGCCGTTGCAGATGTTCTATCTGGCGGTGCTGGACGCAGCACGCGCCGCCCAGCCGCTGGACCTGGCACACGTCTGGCAGTTGTTCATCACGCCGCACGGGTTTGACGTATTCCTCGAATTCGCCTGGACTACCGGTACATTCACCGCAGTCGCCGCAGCCTGCATCTGGCGCGGCAGCCAGGCGCGGGACCGGGCGTGGCAGCAGGCACTGACCGACAACCTGAATCTCAACCTCGAACTGGAACGCCAGCGCATGCTGGCCTTGCGCGCGCAGCTGGAGCCGCATTTCATCTTCAATGCGCTGAATGCGATCAGCGCGCTGGTACGCACCAGCGATGGCGACCTGGCGCTGAACGGCATCAACCGCCTGAGCGACCTGCTGCGCTACGCGCTCACGGCCAGCAGCCGCGATTGGGTCACAGTCGGCGAAGAGCTGGCCTTCGTCGGCGACTATCTGGCCTTGCAGCGCCTGCGCTACAAGGCGCGGCTGCAAGTCGCGATGGAGATCGGCGATGTGCAGGGTGGGGACTGTCCGCCGCTGCTGCTGCAGCCGCTGATCGAGAACGCCTTGCGTCACGACCTGGACTGCCACGAAGGCCAAAGCGACATCCGCATCACCGTGCAGCGTGACGGCGGGCAGCTGCACATCAGCATCGGCAATCCCGTCACGCCGGGCGCTACACCCAACCCCGGCCTCGGGCTGGGGCTGGCCAACACGCGGGCGCGCTTGCAGCTGGCCTATCGCGGCGCGGCCTCGCTGCACAGCGCCGCGCGCGACGGTCGGTATGAAGTCGAGATCCGTATGCCTTTCCACGTACAGGAGTGACGGCGATGCGCGTCTTGCTGGTCGATGATGAGGAACCGGGGCGCATCAACCTGCGCTACGCGCTGGCGCGGCATCCGCAGTGGCAGGTGGTGGCCGAATGCGCCAGCGCCGCTGCCGCGCGCGAGCTGCTGGCGCAGCAGGAAGTGGACCTGGTTTTCCTTGATGTGCAGATGCCGAGGGAATCGGGCATCGACCTGGCGCGCAGCCTGAGCGCGATGGCGGAGCCGCCGCTGATCGTGTTCGTCACCGCCTACAACGTCTACGCCATCGAAGCGTTCGAAGTACACGCGATGGACTACCTGCTCAAGCCTTTCGACGATGCACGCCTGGCGCAGACGCTGGAGCGCGCCGCCGCGATGCTGGCGCAACGCCAGCTGGCAGGCTTCGCACCGGCGCTGCGGGCCTATGTCGCTCCGCCTGCCGGCTACTGGCAGCAGGTCAGCGTGCGCTCGATCGGGCGCATCGAATGCATACGGCTGGAGGATGTGCAGTGGATGGAGGCGGACGGCAACTACGTCAAGCTGCACCTTGCCAGGCGCTGCGTGTTGTACCGCATTCCGCTCAGCCGCCTTGAGGAACGTCTCGATCCTGCGTGCTTCATTCGCGTGCATCGTCGCGCCATCGTCGCGGCAGGGCAGTGCGCCACGCTGTCCGTGGTGGGCGATGGCAGCTATCTGCTGGCGCTGCGCTGTGGCGATACCGTCGCCGTCAGCGAGCGCCACGTGGAGCCGGTGCGCGCCCGCCTGGCCGAAGCCTAGCCCTGGCGTGCGGGCTCCCGCTGCGGCGCCACGCGCGGCAGCAGCATGCGTACCGCCGTCCCCACGCCTGGCGCCGAGTCGATGGTGATGCGTCCGCCCAGCACGCCGGTGACGATGTTGTAGACGATGTTCATCCCCAACCCCGTGCCGCCCTGGCCCATCTTGGTCGTGAAGAAGGGATCGAACACGCGCCGCAGCACGTCCTCCGGCATGCCCGCGCCGTCGTCGCTGAACATCAGTTCGACGATGTCGTCGTCCACAGTCTCGGCGCGCACGGTGATGGTGCCGCCCTTTTGGTGTTCGAAAGCGTGGGTCAGCGCGTTGTTCACCAGGTTGTTCAGGACCTGGTACAGCGCGCCGGGATAGGAATCGAAAATCAGGTGATCGGGTATCTGCATCGCCACCTCGCATTCGGCGCGGCGCAGGCGCGGCATGTAGGTGGCCATGGTGTCGTGCACCGCAGAGAGCATGTCGAATTCGCGGCGCTGGTCGTTGGTCTGGTCGACGGCGATCTGCTTGAACGAGGAGATCAGCTCCGCCGCCTTGTGCAGCGAGCCTGATATCAGCTGGCTGGCCATGCGCACCTCTTCCAGATGCGCGGTCAGTTCCGAGCGCCGCAACGCGCCGGCCGCCACGTGCTTGTCGAATTCCACCACGCGGTCGCGCAGCGCGGTGGAGGCCAGCAGGCTGTTGCCGATCGGCGTATTGAGTTCGTGCGCGATGCCGGCCACCAGCGATCCGAGCGACGCCATTTTTTCCGCCGCCAGCAGTTCGTCCTGCGTGTGCTGCAAGGTCTCCAGCGCCGTACTCAGGTCGGCGTTGGCGCGCTCCAGCGCGGCCGAGCGTTCGCGCACGCGGGACTCCAGCGACACGTTCAAGTCCTTCAATTCTCGCTTGGCGTTGAGTTCCTCGGTCAGGTCCAGCAGCGCCCAGATGATGGAGTCGTTGCCGTCCAAGGTCAGCGAGGACGACCAGATCGCCACGCTGCCCACGCTGCCGTCAGGCAGCAGCACGCCCGCGATGGCGCCATGCACCGCGCCGTCGGTCTGGTACATTTTCCAGATGCGGTCGCGCTCCAGCGTGCTGGCCCAGAACGGCACTTCGTCGCTGCGCTTGCCGATCAACTTGGCCGCGCCGGCGCCGAAGGTGTGCGTAACGGCGCGGTTGGCGGCGACGATGCGGCCGTCGCGGTCCGACACCGTCAGTGGCAGCGGCGCCATGTCGAACAGGGTCTTGAAGCGCGCTTCCGATTCCGACAACCGCTTTTGCGACTGTTCCAGCTGGTCGATGCGTTCGCGCAGCGCCGCGCTCATGGCGTTGAGCGCGCGCGTGAAGACGGCGATTTCGTCGTCGCCTTCGACCGGCAGCGCCTTGCTGTAGTCGCCCAGCGTCATCTGCTGCGATTGGCCGGTCAGCGCGCTGAGGCGTCGTCCTATGCCGTGGGTGAAGGCGTAGAACATCACCACGCCCAACGCCAGGCCCACCAGCGAGATCACGCCGCCCTGCAGCATCACCTCGTCGCGGGCCTGCTTCAAATCCTTGGTGGTGAGGCCGAAATTGATCGAGCCGACGCGGTTATCGCGCAGCAGCAGCGGCGAGCGCGCGTGCAGCGTGCTGTCTTCGATGATGGTGCGTACGCCTTTGAAGCTGGTGCCGCCGCCTTGCCGCAGGATCTCGGGCAGCGGCATGTCGCGCTTGCCGGCTTCGATGATGGGCTTTTCATCCTGGTCGAGGATGACCAGGTAGCGCAGAAAACTGTCGTCGGGATCGGCCAGCATTTCGGCCAGATAGCCGGTCAGTTCGGGCAGGCGGCCGCGCGTGGCGTAAGGGCTGAGGGAGAGATTGAGCGTGACCGCGTATTCTTGGGCGACGCGTTCGGCATTGGTGCTGACGGCGTGGTTCATCAGGCGCAGGCTGTTCCAGATCAGCAGGCCAACCACCAGCGCCTGGATGACGGCGCTCAGCAGCAGAAATTTCGCGCGCAGCGATAGACTCAAAACGTGCTCTCCTCAGGGCATAGCCAGGAGAGCACGGGGCTACCTGGAAGTTAAGGCAGGGTCAGAATCACTTTGACGGTGTCGTCTACTGCCGACTTGTCAATATAACCGATCGCCTTCGGATCGGCAGCAACTGCTTTCTTCACCTCGGCGTTGTTCGGGTATTCCTTCGGTGGCGTGGCTTTGCCGGTAAACACCAGCTTGGACCACAGCGCCTTTACCTGCGCGGGATCCTTCTCCGCGACCTTCTGGTAGAAGTCGGCGCGGATGTGCGAGCCTTCGGCCTGGTCGACCGGCGTGAACAGGTTGGATTTACCCAGGAAGAATTGCGATGCCTGTTCCGAGAACATGCGGGTCGCCGGATTCTTCTGGCTGACGATAACAACGGTTTCCGCCGATGCGCCGGCCGCGGCCAGCGACGACAGCAGTGCAGCGATAATCAATTTTTTCATATTGGTTCCCCGATTAGAAAACGAAGTCGAGCGCGGCGCCGACGACGGTGATGTTGTTGTTGAAGCCTGGCTGTACGAAGATCAGCGAACCGGCCTTGGTCTTAGGCTTGACGCGGTCGATCTGCACTTTCAGGGCCAGCGATTTGGCGAAGTCCCAACGCACGCCGATGATGTCCGAGGTTTGTTCCGGCGATGGCAGCAGGCCGTAGACGACGGCGCCCAGCGGGCTGTTCTTCGGCAGGGCCGCAGGCGGCGTGACCGAGCTGCCGGCGTCCTTGTAGGAAGCGTGGGCGTAGTAAGGCAGGACCTTGCCGACGCGGTAGCCGACCATGGAGTACCAGGCGTTGGTGTCCGGGATGTAGACCGGCTCTTTGGCGCGGCGCTGTGCGTATTCGGTCTGGACCACGATGTTGTTCCAGTCCATGGTGCCGCCGATCGAGGTGAAGGCGATCTTCTTGCCGGTGGTCAGACCGAGGTCGTTGGCCAGCTGGGTGAAGCCGAACTGGTTCAGCGTGCCGGTCAGGCTGTTGATCGGCGCCAGGTCGTTGATCTTCATGTTGGCGCGGGCGTGGCCGACGCGGACCAGGAAGGGACCGTATTCGCCGGTGAAGCTGATGCCGGCCGCTGGTGCGCGGTAGGTGGCGACCGAACCGGCGCCGGTAGGCACGAACAGCTTGCCGCGGCTGACGCCGACGAAGGCCTGGGTGGTGAAGTTGATGGCGCCGAAGGCGTGCTGGTAGTTGATGTCCGCGCCGTCGACGTTTTCGATCGGAGCCTGGCCGTACATTTCAATCGGAGGACGCATCATGGTGTTGGCGTAGCCAACGTTCTGGTAGTCCGAGATCAGGAAGGTCGGCAGCACCACGCGGCCAACGCGCACGCTGGTCTCGTCGTTGATGCGGGCTTTCAGGAAGGCCCAGGTCAGGTCGGTGGTGAAGGTCGGGCTGGTGTTCTTGCGGGTCAGGATCTGCGCAGTGCCGGACAGCCAGTCGTTGATCTTGTAGGTGGCTTGCAGACCCAGGTTGGTGTCGAGGCCGATCCGGGCCTTGTCGGACACGCCTTCTGCCTGGTTGTAACGGGCGAACTGGGCCTGGTCGGTGTTGCTCTTGGCGACACCCAGCGTGCCGAAGCCGCTGATGCTCAGGTTGTCGTCGCCCATGGTGCCTGCCTGTGCCTGCATGGCGGCGGTGGCGGCAAATACGGCAGCTACTAAAAGTTGCTTTTTCATGTGGTCTGTTTCCTTAGATTTGTTGTCTGGTGTTTTACTGCTGTCGACGATCGTGTCGTCTGTTTTGTCTGGTGACATGCGGGGATGCGGCATTCGGGCTACACCTTAAACTAATTTCCGTACGGCATGAAATTGTTTTTAAGAAATTAGATCGAACGTTCTAAAATCTTGTCGTTTTTGCGCTGAATTTAGTGATTTTCCCAACGAATTCATGGGGTTGTATGACATCCTTCTAGTGCTTTTTGAGCAAATTTGAGCTTAAAACATGCCTTGGGGAAATTCTATGAATTTGTAACTATTGGTGGCTATGATGCGATGCGCCAATTTGGCCGTCAGGTATTACAATAGCGGCTCCCACTTTCCACTCACGAGAACACTCATATGGCCGTCAATTCCCCTCTGCCCGTCGCCTCCGCACTGAAGCCTGTAGCCGGCATCGAAATCGGCTTTGCCGAAGCCGGCATCAAAAAGCCGAACCGCAAGGACGTGCTGGTGATGAAAGTGGCGCCGACCGCCACCGTGTCCGGCGTGTTCACGCTGAACCGCTTCTGCGCCGCGCCGGTGCAGATCGCCAAGGCCCACCTGGCGGCGGCCAAGGAAAGCGGCAAGCCGATTGCCGCGCTGCTGATCAACACCGGCAATGCCAACGCCGGCACCGGCGAACTGGGTCTGTCGCTGGCCAATGAAACCTGCGCCGCGCTGGCCGCGCAGCTGGGCTGCGAAGCGTCGCAGATCCTGCCGTTTTCCACTGGCGTGATCCTGGAGCCGCTGCCGGCCGCCAAAGTCATCGCCGGCCTGCCGCAAGCCGTGGCCGGCCTGAAGGCCGACAACTGGTACAACGCCGCCGAAGCCATCATGACCACCGACACGCAGCCGAAAGCCGGTTCGCGCACCGTCACCATCGGCGGCCACACCGTCACCATGAGCGGCATCAGCAAGGGCGCCGGCATGATCAAGCCGAATATGGCGACCATGCTGGGCTACCTGGCGTTCGACGCCAAGGTGGCGCAGCCGGTGCTGGACGTGCTGGTCAAGCAGGTGGCCGACAAGTCGTTCAACTGCATCACCATCGACGGCGATACCTCGACCAACGATTCCTTCATGCTGATCGCCACCGGCGCCGGCTCGCTGGAAATCACTTCGGTCGATACACCTGAATACGCCCAACTGGCGGCCGCCGTTACCGAGCTGTCGCTGTTCCTGGCGCAGGCCATCGTGCGCGACGGCGAAGGCGCGACCAAGTTCATCACCATCACCGTGGAAGACGGCGCCAGTGTGGACGAGTGCCGCAAGATCGCTTACTCGATCGGCCATTCGCCGCTGGTCAAGACCGCCTTCTTCGCTTCCGACCCTAACCTGGGCCGCATCCTGGCCGCCATCGGTTACGCCGGTGTCGACGACCTCGATGTCAGCAAATTGAATCTGTACCTGGACGATGTGTGGGTCGCCAAGAACGGCGGCCGCAATCCGGACTACAAGGAAGAAGACGGCCAGCGCGTGATGAAGCAGAGCGAGATCCTGGTGCGCGTGAAGCTGGCGCGTGGCGCGGCCGCGGCCACCGTCTACACCTGCGACCTGTCGCACGACTACGTGAGCATCAACGCCGACTACCGTTCCTAAGATGGCGACGCCTCTCGAACAATTCCTGGTGCGCGCCGAGGCTTTGCTGGCGCGTGTGGAGGCGGTGCTGCCGCAGGCGCCGCGTGAGCCGGACTGGAAGCTGGGCTTCGCCTTCCGCTGGCGCAAGCGCAATGGCGGCGGCGCCAGCTATCTGCAAGCGGTGGCCCATGTGTCGCCGATCGCGCTGGACGACTTGCAGCACATCGGCCCGCAGAAGGAGCAGATCGAGCAGAACACCCGCCAGTTCGTGCAGGGCAAGCCGGCCAACAACGTGCTGCTCACCGGCGCGCGCGGCACGGGCAAGTCCTCGCTGATCAAGGCTTGTCTGAACCAGTTCGGCAAGGACGGCCTGCGCCTGATCGAGGTTGACAAGGCCGACCTGGCCGAGCTGCCCGATATCGTCGACATCGTGGCGGGCCGGCCGGAGCGCTTCATCATCTTCTGCGACGACCTGTCGTTCGAGGAGGGGGAGAGCGGCTACAAGGCGCTGAAGGTGGCGCTCGATGGCAGCATCTCGGCGCAGTCGGACAATGTGCTGATCTACGCCACCTCCAACCGTCGCCACCTGATGCCGGAGCGTATGTCCGACAACATGAGCTACAAGCACGACGAGGATGGCGACCTGCATCCGGGCGAGACGGTGGAAGAGAAGATTTCGTTGTCCGAGCGCTTCGGCCTGTGGCTGACCTTCTATCCGTTCAAGCAGGACGACTACCTGGCCATCGTCGGCCACTGGCTGTCGTCGCTGGGTTGCAGCGAGGCGCAGATCGAAGCTTCGCGCGCCGATGCGCTGCGCTGGGCCTTGCAGCGCGGCTCGCGTTCGGGCCGCGTGGCCTGGCAGTTCGCCAAGGATTTCGCGGGGAAGCAGGCATGAGCGGCGCCGAAGTGAAGGTCAAGCCGGTCGATGTCTCGGTCGGCATCCTGATGAAGCCGAATGGCGATGTGCTGCTGGGCCAGCGCCCGGCCGGCAAGCCGTACGAAGGTTATTGGGAATTCCCCGGCGGTAAAGTCGATCCGGGCGAGACGGTGCTGGAGGCGCTCAAGCGCGAGTTCGTCGAAGAGCTGGGCCTGACCATCAACAGCGCCGAGGAGTGGTGCGGCGTCGAGCATGTGTACGAGCACGCGCATGTGCGGCTGCACTTCTTCATCAGCCGCGACTGGAGCGGCGAGCCGCAAAGCCTCGAAGGCCAGGCCTTCGCCTGGCAGGGCGCGGTCGGCGTAGAGCCGCTGCTGCCGGCCACCATTCCGCTGCTGGAGTGGCTGGACATGGTGCGCTACGGTCCATGAACCAACTGAAAATTTGGCGCATTGTCGCGGGCAGTGCGCTGGCCGGCTGCGTGGTGCTGGGCGCCTTGCTGCTGTGGCCCGCGCCGGCCGCACCGGCGTACGTGGCCGTGCTGTCGGCGCCTCAGGACAACGGCGCCGGCTGGGTGGTGCAGGTCGCGCCGGACCGCCAACTGACGCTGACGCCGCTGCACGGCACGCTGGTCGCCAATCGCAAGGCGCTGCAATTCTGGACCACGCCGGCGGGCGCCGCTTCGGTATCGCTGGGATTGGTGGAGCAGGATCGCCAGTTGAAGCTGGCGCTGGACAAGCAACTGCCGCTGGCGGTGGACCAGGTGTTTGAATTGACGCTGGAGCCAGCGTCCGGATCGTCGAGCGGCCAGCCGGCCGGACCGGTGCTGTACACCGGCGTCGCCGTCAGGACGAACTGATTACTCTTCGTCGTTGGGATCGACCGGCGGCGCGGCGGGGATGGTGTACTTTTCCTCGGCCCAGGCGCCGAGATCGATTTGTTTGCAGCGTTCCGAGCAGAACGGACGGAATTTATTCTCTTCCTTCCACTCCACTTTGGCGGAGCAGGTAGGGCAGTCAACTACGGTGGCCATGAGCTATCTTTAAAAGTTACAGAGGGTGAGCTCGAATGGTACATCATCTTCCAGCGGCTTGGGTTTCAGGTCCCCGCCCTGCGAGGTGAAACGCACCCACAACATATACTTGTTGGCCGAGATTTCCGGGATCGCGCCCAGCGATTCGTCCAGCGTCAGACGCAGCATCTGATAGACCTTGCCCTGCAACATCTGCTGATAACTGCCGGCCACGGCGATCATCTTGACCGGGCCGCCGGAATCGCGCAGCAGGCGCAGCACCAGGCCCAGCGCGTCGAACAACGGCGCCAGCGGCGCGAACCAGGTGGCGATGTCGTTGAAGCGCTGCTCGGCCGGCCGCTTTTGCCACGCGTAGTAGGACGGCAGGTCGAATTCGCAGGCGCCGCCGGGAATGATGGTGCGGCCGCGTATGCTCATCAGCCACTCGTTGTCGCGCACGTTCTGTCCGGTCTTGCCCTGGGCCGCGACCAAGGCGCTGCTCACCCCGTCCAGCTCGGCCAGGATGGCGTCCAGCGTTTCCGCCTGCACGTTCGGGTTCATGCGGTAGCCCAGCAGCGATTGGCGCTGGCGTTCCAGTTCTTGCAACAGATCGGATTTCAGGTCGGCGCGGCCGGCCACCTCCAGCATGTCGAAGATGGTCGCCAATGCGACGTGGTGCTGCATAGGATGTTCTTGATGCACAAAGAACTTGAATTTCTCGTACAGATCCTCTAATCGCAACAACGTGCGGATGCGCTCGTTGAAAGGATATTCGTAGACAATCAAAATAACATCCCTCTGTAGGTGGACTTGCGATTAATTCCCGTGATTTTGAAGCAAGCCAAGCAAAATTACAAACGTTGCGAGAGTATTGTCACCGTTCTTTTCGAAATTACGAGCGCATTTGCAAATATAAATCGTGCAGGCGGGCTATTTGGGGCTCCAAAGCCTCGATTCCGCCGCCGTTTTCGATAATGTCGTCCGCCGCGGCCAGGCGCTGCTGGCGGCTCGCCTGCGTCGCCATGATGGCGCGGACTTGCGTTTCCGGCAAATTGTTACGCGCCATCACGCGGGCAATTTGCACTTCTTCCGGGCAGTCTACCGCCAGCACGCGCGTTACCCGCGCACGCCAGGTGCCCGATTCGACCAGCAGCGGCACGGCGAACATCACGTAGCTGCCGGTGGCCGCCTCGGCTTCGGCCAGCGCGGCGTCGCGGATGCGCGGGTGCAGGATGGCTTCGAGCCGGGTCTTGGCGCCGGGATCGGCAAACACCAGCGCGCGCATGCGGGCGCGGTCCAGCGCGCCGCTGGCGTCGGCGAACTCGGCGCCGAATTCGGCCACGATGGCCGGCATGGCTGCGCCGCCGGGCGCCGTCAGGCTGTGGGCGATCTGGTCGGTGTCGACTATGCTGGCGCCGCGTGCGGCGAACATATCGGCCACCGTGCTCTTGCCGCTGCCGATGCCGCCGGTCAGGCCGATGGAGAAGGGCAGTGTGCTGTTCATCGGTTCTTAGAAATAGGGATAAATGGAACGGGTGAAGGCCGTGATCGGCCCGCTGTACAGGAAGGCGATCAGGCCGGCCGCCGCCAGGTAGGGGCCGAACGGGATCTGGTACTCCAGGCCCTTGCGGTTGACGATCATCAGCACGATGCCGACCACCGAGCCCACCAGCGACGACATCAGCACGATGGCAGGCAGCATTGCCCAGCCCATCCATGCGCCCAGCGCGGCCAGCAGCTTGAAGTCGCCGTAGCCCATGCCTTCACGCCCGCGCACCAGTTTATACGCCCAATACACGCTCCACAGCGCCAGGTAGCCGGCCGCCGCGCCGATCACCGCGTCCTGCAGCGATACATAGGTGTGGTTGACGTTGAGCAGCAGCCCGGCCCAGATCAGCGGGTAGGTCAGGTCGTCCGGCAGCAGCTGGGTGTCGGCGTCGATGAAGGTCATGGCGATCAGCGAGTACAGCAGGAACAGGCCGCCCAGTCCTTGCCAGCCGCTGCCGTAGTGCCAGACCACGGCCACCGACAGCGCGCCGGTCAGCAGTTCGATGGCAGGGTAGCGCGGCGAGATCGGCGCCTTGCAGCTGCTGCACTTGCCGCGCAGGACCAGGTAGCTGAGCACCGGGATGTTTTCCAGCGCGCCGATCTGGTGATTGCAGTGGGGGCAGGCCGAGCGCGGCACGACCAGGTTGTAGCGTTCGGTGTGCGGTTCGTCCTTGCCGGCCTCGACGGCGCAGTAGTTGTCCGATTCGCGCTGCATCATTTTCGGCAGGCGGTGGATCACCACGTTCAGGAAGCTGCCGAACAGCAGGCCGAACAGGCCCGCGATCAGGCTGATGGCGAGGTCGCCGGCGGGCGCAAACAACAGGGTCGGTTCAGGCATGGCAGGTCGGGCCGGTAGATGATCACAGAGGCCCATATTAAAGCATTACAGCAACATTGCGGGACGGTTTTTCAGCGTGCGCGGCCGCCGTCAAGACCCTCCTTGGGGATATGGGAAGGCGGCGGAGAGTGTGGCAAGGTGGAGAGTCTGCCATTCTGCGCCGCTGAGTTCGCGATTGTCCTCTCTTACCTCGACCCCGCTGCTGTTGTTATCGGGCCTGTTGCTGGCGTGCCTGGCGCTGGGCGGCCTGCTGCTGGCCTGCCTGCGCGGCGCCGGGCGCCGCCACCGGCACCGGCTGGCGCGGATGGCCGAGCGCGAGCAGGCCGCCTTCGCCTTGCAGGACACGCTGCTGCAAAACATGCAGGGCCTGATCTTGCGCTTCCAGGGCGTGGGCCACCGGCTGCCGGACGGCAGCGCCGAGCGCGCCACCATAGAAACCATCCTCGACCAGGCCGACGAGGTGTTGGCCGAGAGCCGCCAGCGCATCCTCGCGATGCGCGTGCCGGCGGTGCGCGGCGACAACCTGAGCCAGGCCTTTGCGGCGCTGGGCCAGTCGCTGCAGCAAAGCTTCGATACCGGGTTCCGCCTGATCGTCAGCGCCGCGCCGACGCCGCTGAAGGCCGAATTGAGCGAGGAAATCTACCGCATCGTGCGCGAGGCGCTGTACAACGCCTTCCAGCACGCGGGCGCCGCGCAGATCGAGCTGGAGCTGATGTATGGCTGTGAATTTTTCTCGCTGTATGTGCGCGACGACGGCAAGGGCATGGCGTTGCGGCCGCCGTCCGGCTACCGCGGCGTGGCGGCGATGCGCGCGCGCGCCGAGCTGCTGGGCGGCGGCGTCGAGATGCTGAGCCTGGAAGAGCAGGGGACCGAGGTGATCTTTAAAGTCCCCGCGCGGGTGTGCTACCAGCAGCCGAACCGTGCCGGTTGGCGGCGCCGGCTGGCGACCTGGCTGGGCCGGGCTGACAATGCGGGGTGAAGCTGGCAGCGCTACCGGACATCAAGCTGTAAGGCCTGGTTGACGTCGATCGCATTCAGCAGACTCGCGACAACGCGTCTGCTTTCTCCGAGATCACGCAGCTTGATGTCGAGCTTTTCCACTTCGCGCTCCAATGCCGCCCTGGCGTCGGCGCAAGGATGGAAAACCGGCTTGATGCCGAGCACGCAGGGTAGCAGCAGGCGGATGCTCCTGATCTTCAATCCGGCCGCGCTGAGCAAGTGGATGCGGTGCGCCGCGTCCACCTCTTCGGGACCGTAATCGCGGTAGCCGGAACCGGTCCTCTTCGGCTTGAGCAAACCTTCGTGTTCGTAATAGCGCAGCATGCGCTCGCTAACGCCGGTGCGGCGAGCCAGTTCCCCGATACGCATGACATCTCCTGAAAAATACGCTTGACCTTGACACCACTGTCAGAGTTTAGCCTATTTCCAGTGGCGGGATTATCCGCCGCCAAATTCGCAAAGGGACTGCTCATGACGCCAGAAAATGACACGTTTGACGGAACGTTTCCGTTCGCGCCGCGCTTCAGCGAAGCTGCCGGCTTTCGCATGCACTACGTAGATGAAGGCCCCAATTCCGGGGAGGTTATCCTGTGTCTCCATGGCGAACCGACCTGGGGTTATCTGTTTCGCGACCTCATCGCGGCACTGTCGGACCGCTACCGTGTGATCGCGCCCGACCACATGGGATTCGGCAAGAGCGAGACGCCGGGAGATCGCATGTATTGGCTGCAGGATCATATCGACAACATCGAACAGTTTGTGCTCGCCCTGGACTTGAACGACATCACGCTTGTCATGCACGACTTCGGCGGCCCGGTCGGCATGGGACTGGCCGCTCGGCATCCCGGTCGTATCCGTCGCATCGTCAGCACGAATGGGCCCACGCCGTTTGGCCAGAGCACTTTGTCCGATCGATTGAACGCGAATGCCGCATCGTCGCCATGGTTTCAGTGGATCTTGCGCGCCGAATCGCAAGGCCGTCTCAAGCCCGTGCTGGACGAATTGGGTTTCAATATCCTCAGTACGTTGAAGCTCAACGGCATCGAGAACCATGGCCGCATCACCGATACGTGGTTGCGTGCCTACGGTTCACGTTTTGCCGTGCCGGCCGATAGTGCGGGGGCGATCGGCTGGGCCCAGGGCTTCGCGACCGGGGCGCATCGTTTCGAAGTTCCGGACGCTGCTGCGCTCGACGCGATCCGGTCGAGGCCTGCACTTGCAATTTGGGGCGATGCCGACCGGACCTTGGCGGCAGAGCACTTTCTGCCGCTTTTCAGCGAACTGTTTCCCCTGGCTGCGGTCCACCGGCTCAAGGGAGTCGGCCATTACTGTCTCGAAGACGCGCCGCGAGAAATCGCCGACCTGATCGCGACATTTTTACATGCTACCGACCAGCGCCCATACAGCGGCAGCCGCAACCGATGATGAACGGACCGGAGCAGTACAGCGGCAACCTGCGCGCGATCTACGCGATGATGTTCGCCGTCGCCATGTTCTCGCTGATGGACACGGCGATGAAGATCCTGTCGGTGCAGTATCCGGCCATCCAGGTCGCTGCGCTGCGCGCGCTCGTCTCGCTGCCGCTGGTCGGCGTCTACGTGCTGTGGCGTGGCGCGGCACGCAGCCTGCTGCGCGTGCGCTGGCCGCTGCACCTGGGGCGCGGCGTGATCGGCGTCGCCATGCTGTCGCTGTTTGCCTTCGGGCTGAAGCGCCTGTCGCTGGCCGAGGCCTACACCATCTTCTTTTTCGGCCCGATGATGATCACGGCGCTGTCGGTGTTCATCTTGAAGGAGCAGGTGCGCGCCGGCCAGTGGATCGCCATCGTCGTGGCCATGGCGGGCGTGCTGGTCGTGCTGCGTCCCGACGGTTCGGGCTTCCTGACCATCGGCGGGCTGGCCGTGCTGGCCTCGGCGGTCTGCTACGCGGTGTCGGCCATCTGGGGCCGCATCCTCGCGCGCACCGACAGCACCGAGCAGATGATGTTCTGGCTGATGATGCTGATGTCCGTTGGCGGCCTGGTCCTGGCGCTGCCGGGATGGGTGCCGCTGCGGGCGGACGATGGCTGGTTGCTCGCGGGCCTGGCCGTCACGGGTTTTCTCGGCCAGCTTGGCCTCACCACCGCTTTTTCCTCGGGCCAGGCGTCGAAGGTGGCGCCCTTCGAATACTCGGCCCTGGCCTGGGGCGTGGCGCTCGACTGGCTGCTCTGGCAGGCCCTGCCTGACCGCTACACGCTGATCGGCGCCGCCATCATCATCGGTTCGGGTATTTACCTGCTACGCCACGAAACGCCCCGCGTTGCCTAGACCACCGAACCGAGCTTGAAGATAGGCAGGTACATCGCCACCACCAGGCCGCCGATCAGCACGCCCAGGATGACCATGATGGCCGGTTCCATCAGGCTCGACAGCGAAGCGACGGCCTCGTCCACTTCTTCCTCGTAGAAGTCGGCCACCTTGCCCAGCATGGCGTCCAGCGAGCCGGACTCCTCGCCGATGGCGACCATCTGCGTCACCATGTTCGGGAACACGTCGGCGCTCTGCATCGCCACCGTCAGGCTGGTGCCGGTGCTGACCTCGTTCTGGATCTTGCGGGTGGCGTCCAGGTAGACCGCGTTGCCGGCCGCGCCGCCCACCGAATCGAGCGACTCCACCAGCGGCACGCCGGCGGCGAACATGGTGGCCAAGGTGCGGGTCCAGCGGGCGATGGTGGCCTTGCGTATCACGTCGCCGAACACCGGCAGGCGCAGCAGCAGGCGGTCCATGAAGCGCTGCATTTGCAGCGAGCGCTGCCACGCTCGGAAGAAGAAGTAGATGGCGCCGAAGATGCTGCCGAAAATCAGATACCACCAGGCCACGAAGAATTCCGACAGCGCCATCACGAACAGCGTCGGCGCCGGCAGGTTGGCGCCGAAGCTCTTGAACACTTCCTTGAACGCCGGCACCACCCAGATCATGATGACGGCCGTGACGATGAAAGCCACCGCCAGGATGGACACCGGATACATCAGCGCCGACTTGATCTTGGCCTTCATGGCCAGCGTCTTTTCCTTGTAGATCGCCAGCCGCGTCAGCAGGTCTTCCAGGATGCCGGCCTGTTCACCCGCGCCCACCAGGTTGCAGAACAGCGGATCGAAGTACAGCGGGAACTTGCGGAACGCCTGGTTGAGGCTGGTGCCGGTCTCGATATCGGCGCGCAAGTCCATCACCAGCTTGGATACCGAGGGATTGGAGTGGCCCTTGCCGACGATGTCGAACGATTGCAGCAGCGGCACGCCGGCCTTCATCATCGTCGCCAGCTGGCGCGTGAACAGCGAGATATCCTTGTCGGTGATCTTCTTGCCGCTGCGGTAAGCCTTCTTCTTAACCTTGGTCACCATGATGCCCTGGCGGCGCAGGGTCACGTTGACCACGGCCTCGCCGCCGGCGCGCAGCTCGCCGCGCACCGTCTTGCCGCTCTTGTCCTTGCCCTCCCAGGCGAAGATCGATTCCTTGACCTGGTTGCCCGCGTTGCCAGAAGTCGCCATGGGGATATGTCCTATTCGTTGGTACAGCCGAGCACTTCTTCAAGGCTGGTCAGGCCGTTCCTGACCTTCACCAGGCCGGACTGGCGCAGCGACTTCACGCCTTCCTCTTCCGATTTGGCGGCGATCTCCATCGAGTTGCCGTGCGCCAGGATGATGCTCTCGATGGCGGGGCTGATCGGCATGATCTGGTAGATGCCGACCCGGCCCTTGTAGCCGCCGCCGTTGCAGCGTTCGCAACCGACCGGGCCGTAGGGCTTCCAGCTGCCGTCCAGCTCGTGCGCCTTGAAGCCGGCCTTGAGCAGCAGCTCGTTGGAGATCTCCACCGGCTGCTTGCAGGTGCACAGCCGCCGCGCCAAGCGCTGCGCGGTAATCAGGATCACCGACGAGGCGATGTTGAACGGCGCCACGCCCATGTTCATCAAGCGCGTCAGCGTCGACGGCGCGTCGTTGGTGTGCAGCGTGGAGAACACCATGTGGCCTGTCTGCGCCGCCTTGATGGCGATGTCGGCCGTTTCCAGGTCGCGGATCTCGCCGACCATGATGATGTCCGGATCCTGGCGCAGGAAGGACTTCAGCGCCACCGGGAAGGTCAGGCCGGCGCGGTCGTTGACGTTGACCTGGTTCACGCCCGGCAGGTTGATCTCGGCCGGGTCTTCGGCGGTGGAGATGTTGATGCCGGGCTTGTTGATGACGTTGAGGCAGGTGTACAGCGACACCGTCTTGCCCGAGCCGGTCGGCCCCGTCACCAGCACCATGCCGTAGGGGCGCTGGATGGCGTCGAGCAGCAGCTCCTTCTGGTCGGGGTCGTAGCCGAGCGCGTCGATGCCCATCTGCGCCTGGGTGGCGTCGAGGATACGCATCACGGTCTTCTCGCCGAACAGCGTCGGCAGGGTGGAGATGCGCAGGTCGATGGTCTTGGTCGGCGACACGATCAGGCGCATGCGGCCGTCCTGCGGGATGCGCTTTTCCGAGATGTCCAGCTTGGCCAGCACCTTGATGCGCGACACCAGTTTTTCCTTGATCGAGATCGGCGGCTGGGCATGCTCCATCAGCACGCCGTCGACGCGGAAGCGCACGCGGTAGAACTTTTCGAACGGTTCGAAGTGCAAGTCCGAGGCGCCCATGTTGACGGCGTCCATCAGCATCTTGTTCAGGAAGCGCACCACCGGCGCGTCCTCGACATCGTTGGCGCCGGGATCGGCGGCGGCGTCGGCGGCCGGGGCTTCGTCCTCGGCGAACTGGATGTCCGACTCGTCGCCGGCCAGGTCGTTGATGGCCTGTTCGCTGTCCTTGTTGAGCCGCGCCAGCAGTTGCAGCAGCGCGTCATGGGCGACGATGACCGGTTCGACCGTGGATTCGGTCTGGAACTTGATCTGGTCCAGCGCCTGGGTATTGGTCGGGTCGGATATCGCCACCGACATCTTGTTGCCGCGCTTGGCCAGCGCGATCACGCGCTGCGCCTGCATCAGCTTGTTGTCGATGATCTTGGCCGGCAGCGCGTCGAGGTTGAGCGCCTGCACATCCATCATCGGATAGGCGAAGGTTTCGGAGCAGAACATGGCGAGCGCGCGGGCGTCGATGGCGCCGCTGGCCAGCAGCACATCGATGAAGGCGTGCTTGTCGCTGACGGCTTTTTTTTGCAGCATGTCGGCCTGGGCCGCGGAGAGGCGGCCGGCTTGCATCAATGCCCTCGCCAGCCCCGGCATCGGGGCGCCTGGCGCGGCGTTCGGTAGGACTGCTGCCATAGATGCGTCTGCTGGATGGAGGGGGCTGGATCACGGAATGATGCTCTCAGGCATCATATTTGTAAAGCCGTTTGTCCTCCCACTGAAACGATTGTACTCCCCACTGTTGCGTTTGCCGCAGCAGTGCGCGGTTTAGTGGCCGCGCTTGCCGGAGGGGCGTATCAATTTGACGACTTTGATCGCCTGGTCGTGCACCTGCACCACTTCGATGATGCAGTTGGCGACTTTGATGCTGATCGGTGCGTCTGGTATTTCCTGCAACAGCTCCAGCATCAGGCCGTTCAAGGTCTTGGGGCCGTCCAGCGGGAAGGCCAGGCCGAGGCGCTTGTTGATGTCGCGCAGCGCGGTCGAGCCTTCCAGCAGGCACTCGCCCTGCTCGGACCAGCCGAAGGAATCGGCGCGGGCGGCGCCCGGCATCGATGTCGTAAATTCACCGATCATTTCTTCGATGATATCGTCCAGCGTGACCAGGCCCTGCACCTCGCCGTATTCGTCGACGATGATGCCCAGGCGTTCCTTGTTCTCCTGGAAGTACTGGAGCTGGGTGAAGACGCCGGTGTCTTGCGGGATGAAGTAGGGCGTGGTCAGCAGTTCGCGGAAGTGTTCGACGGTCAGTTCGTCTTCCTGGTTCAGCAGGGCCACAGCCTTGCGCACGTGCAGGATGCCGATGATGCGGTTGATCTCGCCTTCATAGACGGGCAGCTTGTTGTGGTAGCAGGTGGTCAGCTCGCGCTTGATTTCCTCGACCGTCAGTTCCAGGTTCAGCGCCTCGATCTGCGAGCGCGGCGTCATGATGTCCTCGACCGAGATGGTTTCCAGGTCGAACAGGTTGAGCAGGATGCTCTTGTGTTTCTGCGGGATGAAGTTGCCGCCTTCAAGCACGATGGAGCGCAGCTCTTCCGGCGACAGGCGGGCATCGTGCGCGTGGGCGCCGGCCTTGATGCGGAACAGTTTGAGTACCAGCGTGACGAACAGGTTGACGAACCAGATCACCGGCTTGGCCAGCGCCATCAGCGGCTTGAGCACCATGCTGGTGGGCAGGGCGATCTTTTCCGGGAAGGTGGCGCCGATGACCTTGGGCGAAATCTCGGCGAACACGATCAGCAGGAAGGCGACCACGCCGGTGGAGATGGTGATGACGTTGTCGTCATGGCCGAAGGACTGGATGGCGATGGCCGTCACCAGCGCGGTGGCCATGGCGTTGATCAGGGTGTTGGCGATCAGGACCAGCGACAGCAGCTTATCGGTGCGGTCGAGCAGCCACAGGGTGGTGATGGCGCGGCGGCTGCCACGCTTGGCCATATGGCGCAGGCGATAGCGATTGGCCGCCATCAGCGCGGTTTCGGCCATGGCGAAGAAGGCCGAGCACAGTATCAGGAGGGCGAGCGCAAGAAGTTGCGCCCAAAACGGCACGGTATCCAAGAGTCACCGTAAAGAATCTTGCATGGGAAACTGGTCGGCCTGATCACTGCACCGGCCCAGACGGCATGGCCCAAAACGCAGCCACAGAGCTTCGAATTCTAAGGCAAGCCCGCCTCCGATGCAAGTTTGCCTACATTGCCTACTTGAGTTTGCGGAGCTGAGCGAGGTTGTAGGCTTTGTTTTTATCGCGCTTCGATACGCTGAGGACGATGACAGTCACGACCTCGTCATGCACTTCGTAGACGAGGCGGTAGCCGGCGTCGCGCAATTTGATCTTGTAGGTGTTCTGCATGCCAGCTCCGGACAAGCGGGCGGAAGGAACATGCGGTTCAACGAGGCGTCTGGCAAGCAGCTTTTTGAATTGTTCGCGGATAGAGTGGTCCAGCTTCTTCCACTCCTTCAATGCTTGCTCGTTAAACTCCAGGCGGTAAGTCATAGCTCATCAAGGGATACCTTGACGGTTTTGCCGCCGCGACGGTTTCGCGCCAATTCTGCGAGCTCCAAATCCTCCAGTTTGTCGATCAGCGCCTCGAATGCTTCCGCCGGGACCAAGTAGGCTGTCGGCCGGTTGTGGTTGAGGATCGCAATCGCTTCGTCGCCGGCTTCCTCGATAATTGCGCCGAGATTGCGGCGCAGCTCGGTAATGCTGACCGTGCTGGCTGCATAGATAGGATTCGTCAAGGCCATGTCAACCTCCTGTTCAGGATGCGAAAAATGTACATTATTTTGCACATTTTTGCACGCTATTCCGGATCGGGTTACGGCGCTACTTGATGAGCATCAGGGCCAAAGCGGCGGTGGGCGCGCCATTTTCCTGGCGGGCGGTCAGCGGTTCGGCGGCTTGCACCCGGAAACCGGTGGCGGCGGCCAGGCGCTCGATGTACTGCTGCGTGTGGGCGTAGCGGTTCGATGGGCGCAGCGCGTAGTCGGCGCCTTCGCCCGCTTCCACCGAGAAGCAGAAGTGGCCGCCGTCGCGCAGCGCGCGGTGCACGCCGGCGAACACCGGCGCCAGGTCGCCGATGTAGACGAAGACGTCGGCCGCCACAGCCAGGTCGCAGGAGTCTTGTTGGCCGTTCAGATAGGTGGTCAGGTCGGCGCAGGCCAGCGTGTCGTACAGGCCGCGTTCCGCCGCCTTGTCCAGCATCTGCTGCGACAGGTCGACGCCGGCCAGGCTGCGCGAGTATGGCCGCAGATACGGGCCGCACAGGCCGGTGCCGCAGCCCAGGTCCAGCGTGTCCAGTTGGCCCGCGAGCGTGCCGTCGGCGATGGTGCGGCGTATCAGCCCATCCAGATAGGACGGCGTCTGGTAGTCCAGCACGTCCACCAGATGCTGGTCGAAGTGATTCGCGTACTGGTCGAACAGCGAGCGCACGTATTCCTGCGGCAGCACGGCAGGCGTCTCGCCCGCGCCCACCGAGGCCAGCGCGAAGGCGATGGTTTCTGGATTGTCGCCATGCGCCAGCGCCGCGCGATAGGCTGCCACGGCTTCCTCGTTGCGCTGCATCGAGCGCAGCGTGTTGCCGCGTGCGTAGTGGGCCAGCGCGTAGTCCGGCTTCAGCGCCAGCGCCTGGTCATAGCTGTCCAGCGCCGCATCGAAGATCCCCAGCCGCTGCAAGGCCGCACCCTGGCCGTTGTAAGCCTCGGCCCATTGCGGCCGCAGATGGATGGCGCGGTCGAAGCTTTCCACCGCCTCCGGCAGGATGCGCAGGCAGTGCAGCGCATTGCCGCGTGCGAACCAGGCATCGGCGTAGCGGTCCTTGATGCGCAGGGCGTCTTCGGCCGCGCTCAGCGCGTCCAGATAGCGCCCCTGATCCTGCAGCACGATGGCGCGGTTGCAGTGGGCTTCGGCATAGGAAGGCTGGATCGCCAGCGCGCGCTGATAACTGAGCAGCGCTTCATCGAGCTGCCCAAGCCGGCGCAGCGCGTTGCCGCGATTACTCCAGGCCATGGCGTAGTCTTCTTGCAGGGCGATGGCGCGGTCGTGGCTGGCCAGCGCCTCGTCGGCGCGGCCGGCGTCGAGCAGCGCCACGCCGAGATTGCAGTGCGCCTTGGCTTGCGTACCATCGACCTCTATGGCCTGCTCAATCAGCGCGATGGCCGCCTGCGCGTCGCCTTGCTGGCGCGCGATCACGCCCAGCAGATGCAGCGCATCGAACTGGCGTGGTTCGAGTTCCAGCACCTGGCGGTACAAGGCTTGTGCGGGTTGCAGCCGTCCCTGCTGGTGCAGTTCGACGGCTTGTTGCAGAAAGGACGCGGTCAGCGCTGAAGTGGATTCATTCATGGTGCGCGCATCTTAGCCGATGCGGCGCCCGAACGGCTGAAAATCAGCTGCCGCGATAGGTCGAATACGCCCACGGCGAGACGACCAGCGGCACGTGGTAATTCTGGTCGGCGCTGGCGATGCCGAAGGCCAGCGTCACCTCGTCGATGAAGCGCGGCTCGGGCAGGTCCACACCCTGGGCCGCGAAGTAGGCGCCGGCGCCGAACACCAGCTCGTACTTGCCCGGCTTCATGGTCTCGCCTTCCAGCAGCGGTACGGCGCAGCGGCCGTCGGCGTTGGTGACGTCGGTTTTCAGCAACTCGCGACCCTGCGCCGTCACGGCATACAAAGCCACCTTGACGCCGACGCCTGGTTTGCCGACAGTGATATCGAGAACGTGTGTACTAAGCTTGCCCATGGTAAGTCCTATATCGGTAGGTAATAAGTATCTATTGGACAAATCATATACCGATGCCGTTCTACGCATATATGATTGCAGATATATTCCTCATAGACTAGCCAGCGCCATGACCAACTACGACAACTACCCGCGCGACCTGATCGGCTACGGCCCGAAGCCGCCTCACGCCCAGTGGCCCAACCGTGCCCGCGTGGCCCTGCAATTCGTCCTCAACTACGAAGAGGGCGGCGAAAACAATGTGCTGCACGGCGATGCCGGCTCCGAGACTTTCCTGTCCGAGATCATCGGCGCCGCCTCGTTCAGCAACCGCCACATGAGCATGGAATCGATCTACGAGTACGGCTCGCGCGCCGGCCTGTGGCGATTGCTGCGCATGTTCGAGGAACGCAAGCTGCCGTTGACAGTCTTCGGCGTGGCGATGGCGCTCAAGCGCCACCAGGAGGCGGTGGCCGCCTTCCAGGAACTGGGCCATGAAATCGCCTGCCACGGCCTGCGCTGGATCACCTACCAGAACATGGACGAAGCCACCGAGCGCGCCCACATGAAGGAAGCGGTGCAGATCATCCGCGAGCTGACCGGCAGCGCGCCGCAAGGCTGGTACACCGGCCGCGATTCGCCGCAGACCAAGCGCCTGGTGGTGGAACACGGCGGCTTCCGCTACGACGCCGACAACTACAGCGATGACCTGCCGTTCTGGCAAAGGGTCGACTACACCGACGCCGAAGGCAAGGCCGCCGTCGCGCCGCAGCTGATCGTGCCGTACACGCTGGACACCAACGATATGCGCTTCGCCGCCGCGCAAGGCTTCAACTCCGGCACGCAGTTCTTCGACTACCTGAAGGACGCTTTCGATGTGCTGTACGCCGAGGGCGACCCGGCCGGCTTGAACCAACCGAAGATGCTGTCGATCGGCCTGCACTGCCGTATCGTCGGCCGTCCGGCGCGCGCCGCCGCGCTGGCGCGCTTCCTCGACTACGTGCAAAAGCACGATAATGTGTGGATCACCCGCCGCATCGATATCGCCGAGCACTGGCGCAAAACCCATCCATACGCAGGTTGAGGTCACGATGTCCGAACCGATACGCTTTTACTACCGTGGCGCAGTACAGGAAATCTCCGGCGCCGCGCCTACGCGCACCGTGCTCCAGCACCTGCGCGAAGATCTGCATTGCACCGGCACCAAGGAAGGCTGCGCCGAAGGCGATTGCGGCGCTTGCACCGTGGTGGTCGGCAGCCTGAACGCCGCCGGCCAGCTGGAGATGAAGGCCGTGAACTCCTGCATCCAGTTCGCGCCCACGCTGGACGGCAAGGCCTTGTTCACCGTGGAAGACTTGCAGCAGCCCGACGGCACGCTGCATCCGGTGCAGCAGGCGATGGTGGAATGCCACGGTTCGCAATGCGGCTTCTGTACGCCGGGCTTTGTCATGTCCTTGTGGGGCATGTACCTCGACAAGGACGGCCAGCCCGCGCAGCGCAAGGAGATCGACGATTGCCTGTCCGGTAATCTGTGCCGCTGCACGGGCTACCGCCCCATCATCGACGCCGCACACCGCATGACGGAGCTGCCGAAGGCCGGCTTCGACCGCACCGCGCTGGCCGCACAACTGCGCGCATTGCAGCGCGACGCCGGCAGCAGCTACACCGCACACGGCCAGAGCTTCCACGCGCCGCGCACATTGGACGAACTGGTGGCGCTGCGCGCCGCGCATCCGAAAGCCACGCTGCTGTCGGGTTCCACCGACGTCGGCCTGTGGGTGACGAAGCAGATGCGCGACCTGGGCGACATCATTTACCTCGGCCACGTGAGCGCGCTGCAAACCGTCGTTGAAGCGGACGGCATGCTGCACATCGGCGCGGGCGTGACGCTCAACGATGCGTACCAGGCCTTGTGCCGCCTGTATCCGTCGCAGTTGAGCGAGATGTGGCAGCGCTTCGCGTCGCTGCCGATCCGTAACGCGGGTACGCTGGGCGGCAATGTCGCCAACGGCTCGCCGATCGGCGATTCGATGCCGTGGATGATCGCCGTCGGCAGCGAAGTGGTGCTGCGAGGCCCGACAGGTGAGCGCGTGATGCCGCTGGAAGCGTTCTATCTCGATTATCAGAAAAAGGATATGCAGCCGGACGAATTCGTGGCCGCCGTGCGCGTGCCGCTGCCACGTGAGGGCGTGCAGTTCCGCACCTACAAGCTGGCCAAGCGCTTCGACCAGGATATCTCGGCCGTCTGCGCAGCATTCGCGTTCAAGCTCGATGGCGACGTGGTCGTGGATGCCCGCATCGCCTTCGGCGGCATGGCCGCTACGCCGCGCCGCGCACCGCGCGCGGAAGCCGCGTTGAACGGCCTGCGCTGGAACGAAGCCAATCTGCGCGTAGCGATGGACATGCTGGCGCAGGACTTCGCGCCGCTGTCGGATATGCGCGCCTCCAGCACCTACCGCATGCAGACGGCGCAGAACCTGCTGCGCCGCTTCTGGTTCGAAACCCGCGCCGACGCGCCGCTGGCGGCCGATGCCGTCAACGCCTTCGCCTGCCGCGCCTGAAAGGAGCCATCATGAATCAACCAGTCGCTCCCTCGCTGCTCGCCGCGCAGGCGTGGAAGGCGGTCGGCGTCGCCCGTCCGCACGAATCGGCCGAGCTGCACGTGCTCGGACAAGCCACCTACACCGACGACATCCCGGAACTACAAGGAACGCTGCACGCGGCGCTGGGCCTGTCGTCCAAGGCGCATGCGCGCATCAATGCGATGGACTTGACGCCGGTACGCAATGCGCCCGGCGTGGTGGCGGTCTACACCGCTGCGGATATCGTCGGCACCAACGATTGCGGACCTATCATCCACGACGATCCTATCCTCAGTGCGGGAGAGGTGATGTATGTCGGCCAGCCGATTTTCATCGTCGTCGCCGACACGCACGACAACGCCCGCCGCGCCGCTCGCCGCGCAGTGGTCGCCTACGATGAACTGCCGGCCATCTTCACGCCGCAGGAGGCCAAGGCGGCGCAGTCGTACGTGCTGCCGCCTATGCACCTCAAGCGCGGCGATTATCAGGCTGCGTTCGAAAGCGCGCCGAATGTGGTCAAGGGCCAGCTATTCGTCGGCGGCCAGGAGCAGTTCTACCTGGAAGGCCAGATCGCCTACGCGATCCCGAAGGAAGACCACGGCATGCTGGTGCAGTGCTCGACCCAGCACCCGAGCGAGATGCAGCACGTGGTGGCCCATGCGCTGGGCGTGCATTCGCACAAAGTGCTGGTGGAGTGCCGCCGCATGGGCGGCGGTTTTGGCGGCAAGGAATCGCAGTCGGCCCTGTGGGCGGCGTCGGCCAGCATCGCTGCGGCCAAGCTGCGCCGCCCGGTCAAGCTTCGCGCCGACCGCGACGACGACATGCTCGTCACCGGAAAGCGCCATTGCTTCTTCTACGAATACGAAGTCGGCTACGACGACAGCGGCAAGATCGTCGCCGCCAAGGTCGACATGACCTTGCGCGCCGGCTTCTCTGCCGACTTGTCCGGCCCCGTGGCGACGCGCGCGGTCTGCCACTTCGACAACGCCTACTACCTGTCTGACGTGGACATCCGCGCCGGCTGCGGCAAGACCAACACGCAATCGAATACCGCCTTCCGTGGCTTCGGCGGCCCGCAGGGCGCGATTGCCATCGAATACATCATCGACGAAATCGCCCGCAACCTGGGCCGCGACGCGCTCGATATCCGCCGCCTGAATTTCTACGGCAAGACGGATCGTAACGTCACGCCCTACGGCCAGGAGATCGTCGACAACGTGATCGAGGCGCTGACGGCGGAGCTGGAGAAGACCAGCGAATACCGCACGCGCCGCGCCGCCGTCGAGGCCTACAACGCCACCAGTCCCGTGCTGAAGAAAGGGCTGGCGCTGACGCCGCTGAAGTTCGGCATCGCCTTCAACGTCACCCACCTGAACCAGGCGGGCGCGCTGGTGCATGTGTACGTGGACGGCTCGGTGCTGGTCAATCACGGCGGCACGGAGATGGGGCAGGGCATCAACACCAAGGTGATGCAGGTGGTGGCGCATGAACTGGGCCTGGACCTGGAGCATGTGCGCGCCACCGCCACCGATACCAGCAAGGTCGCCAACACTTCGGCGACGGCCGCTTCCACCGGCGCGGACTTGAACGGCAAGGCGGCGCAGGATGCCGCGCGCCAGATCCGCGAACGCCTGGCCGCCTTTGCCATCAAGCTGTATGGCGATGAGGATGGCGTGCCGGTGCAGTTCTTCGACAACGCTGTGCATGTGAATGGCCATGTGGTGCCGTTCCCTGAACTGGTGCAGAAGGCTTACCTGGCTCGGGTGCAGCTGTGGTCCGACGGCTTCTACGCCACGCCCGGACTGCACTGGGATCCGAATACGATGAACGGCCATCCGTTCTCCTACTACGCTTATGGCGCCGCCGTGTCCGAAGTGGTGGTCGATACGCTGACCGGCGAATGGAAGCTGCTGCGCGCCGACGCCTTGTACGATGCCGGCCGTTCGCTCAATCCTGCCATCGATCTGGGGCAGGTGGAGGGCGCGTTCATACAGGGTATGGGCTGGCTGACCACCGAACAGCTGTGGTGGAACCCGGCCGGCAAGCTGATGACGCATGCGCCGTCGACGTACAAGATTCCCGGCGTGTCCGACTGCCCGGAGGATTTCCGCGTGCGGCTGTTCGACAACGGTAACGTCGAGGACAGCATTCACCGCTCCAAGGCCGTGGGCGAGCCGCCGTTGCTGCTACCGTTCTCGGTGTTCTTTGCGATACGCGATGCGATTTCCAGCGTCGGCGGACATCGCGTGAATCCGCCGCTGAACGCTCCGGCTACCAGCGAAGAGATTCTGCGCGCGATCGCTGCTGTGGAATTCGCGGCTTGAGGATATCGATATGAACGAGTGGCTGACAACCGTGATGGCGGAACCGGCAGTGCTGGTGACGGTGGCTATCGTCGAGGGCTCCGGCCCTCGCGAGCCCGGCGCCCGCATGCTGGTTACGGCTGGTGGTCAGGTCGATACCATCGGCGGCGGTCATTTGGAGATGTGCGCGGTCGATGTCGGCCGCAGCATGTTGAAAAGCGCCGGCAGGACGGGCGAGGGCGTGCCTGCGCGGCTGGAGCGTTACGCGCTCGGGCCGACGCTGGGCCAGTGCTGCGGCGGCGTGGTGCATCTCGCTTTCGAATTGATCGACGCATCGCTGGCCGACGTCATGGCGAGCCTGCGCAAGCGCTGGCGTGAAGACGGCTGGCGTCTCAGCGCCATCGACGGCACGCCCGTCTCGCTGCTGCTTGACGCCGACGGAGCCGTGGTCGCGGGCGCCTCCGGCGATGCGGCGGCATTCGGCCCTGCATTCCCCGTCATCGACCACCAGCGCGGCACCCACATCCTGCGCGACACCGCCGGCCGTCGCTGGCTGGCCGATCCCTGCCTGGCGCCGCGCGCGCACCTGCTGCTGTTCGGCGCCGGCCATGTCGGCGCGGCCATCGTGCGCATGCTGGGCGAACTGCCTTGCACCGTGACGTGGATCGACGAACGCGAGGATATGTTTCCGCAATCGATACCGGCCAACGTCACCGTCGAAGCCACCGACGCGCCGGAAGCCCTGGTGGCCGCAGCCCCCGCAGGCGCCAGCTACCTGGTCATGACCCACAGCCACGCGCTGGACCAGCGCCTGAGCGAAGCGATCCTGTCGCGCTCCGACGTCGGCTGGTTCGGCCTGATCGGCTCGAAGACCAAGCGCGTGCAGTTCGAGCGCCGCATGGCCGCGCGCGGCCTGCCGCAAGAGCGCATCGCCGCCATGGTCTGCCCGATCGGCATCGCCGGCATCACCAACAAGCTGCCCGCAGCGATAGCCGCCTCCGTTTGCGCGCAATTGCTGATGGTGTGGGAAGCGCAGCAGATCGCCGCGCTCGATGTAACCGCGCCGGTGCGCCTGGCCGCGTCGCGTTAGAATCAGCATTCCTCTTCAGGACATCGTCATGCCTAACACTTTGCAAGCCTACCGCGGCAGCTTGCTGCACTTTCTCGCCGATCCGGCGTTCAGCGCGCAGTCGCATGTCTGGCATGAAGACGGCCTGCTGATCGTCGCCGATGGCAAAGTGCAGGCGGCCGGAGACTACGCCACGCTGCATGCGACGCTACCTCCCGCCACCGAGCTGCACGACTACAGCGGCAAGCTGCTGATGCCCGGCTTTATCGACACCCACGTGCACTACCCGCAGACCGACATGATCGCCTCGCCGGCGGAAGGCCTGCTGCCATGGCTGGAGACCTACACCTTCCCGACCGAGCGCCAGTTCGAAGACCCAAGCCACGCGGCCGGCGTGGCCGACTTCTTCCTCGACGAGCTGCTACGCTGCGGCACCACCACCGCGATGGTCTACTGCACCGTGCATCCGCAATCGGTGGACGCCTTCTTCGCCGCCAGCGAGCAGCGCGGCCTGCGCATGGTGGCAGGCAAGGTGATGATGGACCGGAACTGCCCGGACTTCCTGCGCGATACCGCCGAATCCAGCGCCCGCGATACCGAAGCGCTGATCCAGCGCTGGCACAAGCGCGGCCGCGCCCTGTACGCGATCACGCCGCGCTTCGCACCAACGTCCACCGAGGAGCAACTGCATCTGGCCGGCGAACTGGCGCGCTCCTATCCCGATACCTATATCCAGACCCACGTCTCCGAAAACGAAGCCGAGTGCGCATGGGTGCGCGAGCTGTTCCCCAACTCGCGCAGCTACATCGACGTGTACGACAGCTACGGCATGCTGCGGCCGCGCGCCATGTACGGCCACTGCATCTGGCTCAATGAGCAGGACCGCGTACGCATGGCCGAGACGCAGTCGGCCGCCGCCATCTGCCCGACCTCCAACCTGTTCCTTGGCAGCGGCCTGTTCGACTTCGAACGCGCCGACCAGGCGGGCGTGCTGCTGTCGCTGGCGACCGATGTGGGCGGCGGCACCTCGTTCTCGATGTTGCAAACGATGAATGAAGCCTATAAAGTAGCGCGACTGAAGGGCAGTTACCTGCCGGCCTTGCGGATGTTCTACCTGGCCACCCTGGGCGCCGCCCGCAGCATGCAGCTGGAGGGCACGATCGGCAATTTCGCCGTCGGCGCCGAGGCGGATTTCATCGTGCTCGATCCGCAGGCCACGCCGCTGCTGCAACGTCGCACCGCGCGCGGCGAGAGCCTGGAGGAGCTGCTGTTCGCGCTCGCGCTGCTGGGCGACGACCGTGCGGTGGCGGCGACCTGGTCGGCCGGCCGCCAGGTGCACGCCCGCGTAATGACTTAATCACATTGGAAGACTCATGCAAAAAAATATCGCCAGCCTGAAGGCCGTTGCCATCGCCGCCGCCCTGTTCTGCACCTTGCCGCACGGCGCGCAAGCGGCCAGCAACGAGGAGAGCGCCAAGCGCCAGTTCGCCGCGCTGGTTGCGGGACCAGAGCCGAAGACGGCCGAGCTGACGATGTTCCTGACCATGATGCCGAAGGGCGGCGACCTGCACCACCACTACTCGGGCGCGATCTACGCCGAGCAGTATCTGGAATGGGTGGACAAGGAAGGCTTCTGCGTCAACAAGAACACCTACCTGATCGACACCAACAAGGCCGACACCGCCGCCGAGCAGGCCAAGCCGCTGGCCGACCGCGTCTGCCTGTCCGGCCAGGATGTGATGAACAATAACAGCGTGCTGGCCAACCTGCTGCAGCGCTGGTCCGACAAGGACTTCTACAACCACGGCGCGCTGCAATCGCCGCCGGATCGCCAGTTCTTCGATACCTTCGGCTTCTTCGGCCCTGTGGCCTCGACCAACGCGGCCGACGGCCTGCAACGCCTGAAGCAGCGCGCCATCCAGGAAAACCTGGGCTATATCGAGACCATCTACGAGATCGCGCCGATGGCGCAAGATGCCGACTTCGACCGCAAAGCCGCAGCCGGTGGCATCACCGACGCCGACCTGGCCAGCTACGCCGCCAAGCTGGAGACCAATGGCGCCTTCCAGGGCTGGATCAAGTCCTACCTGGACAACGTCAACACCGCCAGCGTCGGCATCGACGACGACAACTTCACGATGCGCTACCAGCCGTTCGCGCTGCGCTTCCTGACGCCGTCGCAAGTGTTTTCGCAGATGGTGTCGAGCTTCAAGCTGGCCACTTCGCATCCAAAGATCGTCGGCGTCAACATCGTCGGCCAGGAGAGCGTCAACGTCTCGATGCATGACTACGCGCTGCACATGCAGATGTTTAAGTTCCTGAAAACCAAACAGCCGGGCGTGAAACTGGCGCTGCATGCGGGCGAATTGGCGCTCGGCGTGGTGCCGCCGGAAGGTCTGACCTTCCACATCAAGGACGCCATCGACGTGGCCGGCGCCAGCCGCATCGGCCACGGCATCGACATCGCCCACGAGACCGGCTCGCTGGCGACCATGAAAAAAATGCATGACAAGCAAATACCGGTCGAGGTCAACCTGACCAGCAACCAGTTCATCCTGGGCGTCAAGGGCGAGGCCCATCCTGTCACGCTGTACCGCAAATACGGCGTGCCCTTCGTGCTGTCCACCGACGATGCCGGCGTGTCACGCAACAACCTGTCCGGCGAATACGTGCTGTACGCGGCCCGTTACAAGCCGGACTATGCCGAGATCAAGAAGCTGTCCTACGACAGCATCCGCTATTCCTTCCTGGCTGATGCTGATAAACAACGGTTATTGAAGGCATTGGACGGCAAGTTCGCCAAATTCGAGGCCGCAATCGCCAAGGGCCACTGAGTCCGCTCCGGGGCCGGCCTGGCCGGCCCCGGATGTTGCGCTGCCGCGACGAGCAAATTAGTGTTACCGATCTAAATCCCTTCCAGCCGCTTTTTGCGCGGCTTGTCATATATGTCACATTCCGGTCGGAGTGTGGCGACATTGCGACATATGCGGCCTAGTCCGCACCAACTTTGTGCGTTTTTCGCGTGAATTTATTTCAAGCAGCGCACCGTCAACTATAATGCTCCCCTTAAAGATACGCCTCGCTTACAGAGCGAAACCTGCGCGGTTCAGCGCCCCATTTATATCGCTTTCGTCTAAATCCCTAAAGTAAATCGTATTTGTCACACATTTTTTGCTGATGCATAGTGGCTTGATATGCTTGCAAACTGCCAACTTTGTTGCGGTTTTCAGGGCGTTGCATGCAAATGTCAGTCAGATAAGGTAGTGGCAGTCTCATCGACTGACTTCTTGTCATGTTGATGAAATATTTACTGGTTACAATTTTGTGATGTCATGGGCACTTTGTGTCAAGAATGTGACCGAAGGCCACAAGCCCGTCCGGTTCAGGCATCGAAGAACACAATAAATTTTTTTACATAAACTGGGAGTTCCCTTAATGCAATCCGCCGTTAAACACAATCCGAAGCTGCGTCTGAGCCTGGTCGCTCTGGCTTGCCAGATGGTCTGCATGGGCGCCGCGTTCGCACAGTCCGACGCCGCTCCGGCCGCCAAGCCAGCCACCGAAACCGTGACCATTACCGGCCGCAAAGTCGGTATGGGCCTGATGGTGCAGGAAGACGTGCCAAAAGCACGTTCGACCGTTACCGCCGAGGAACTGGCGAAACAGCGTCCTACCGGTAACGCCTACGACGCCCTGGCCCTGCTGCCAGCAGTGAACACCTACGGCTACGACGCGACCGGCCTGTTCGGCGGCGGTCTGACCCTGCGCGGCTTCAACAGCGACCAGATCGGCGCGACCATTAACGGCGTTCCAGTGAACGACTCGGGTAACTTCGCCGTGTTCCCACAAGAATACGTCGACCAGGAAAACACCTGCACCACCTTCGTGACCCAGGGTTCGACCGACGTCGACTCCCCACAAGTTGGCGCCACCGGCGGTAACTTCGGCATCACCACCTGCGAACCAGAAGACAAGCAGCGCTTCCGCGTAGCCCAGTCGCTGGGTCAGCTGAGCATGTTCAAAACCTATCTGCGCTACGACACCGGCCGCTTCTGGGATAACAAGGCCAAGGTCTTCATCTCGGTTTCGCAAGCCAAGTCGGACAAGTGGAAAGGCGCCGGCGAAGCCAACCGCAAGCACATGGACATCGGCTTCAACTACGACTGGGATCGCTTCAACTACATCCACGGTACCGTGTTGTACAACCGTCAGTTCAACAACAACCTGAGCACCTTCAACCTGGCCGACCTGAACAAGAACGGCTACTACTACGACTACAGCACCACCTTCATCGGTCACGCTCCAGCGAGCCCAGGCAAAGCAGTCAGCGATCCGGCACAGAACAACGCCGACTCCTACTACAAACTGGCGATGGGTCCGTTCGAGAACGTGATTGCTTCGGCAACCGCCAAGTTCCGCATCGGCGAAAACACCGACATCAAGTTCCTGCCTTACTTCTGGTACGGCTACGGCACCGGCGGCGTACAGCAAAAACTGCAACAGGAAAATGCCTTCCTGAACCCGGCCACCGGCAAATTCGTCGGCGTCGACCTGAACGGCGACGGCGACACGCTGGATAAAGTCTGGGTCTACAACAGCTCGATCACCCGCACCCAGCGCCCAGGCGCATCGGTTTCGGTGACCCATAACTGGAACAACCACCAGATCCTGGCGGGCTTCTGGTATGAGCGCGCGACCCACCGTCAAACCGGCCCGATGGAAAAAGTCGACAACAACGGCAACACCACCGACATCTGGCTGCGTGAAGGCCTGGTAACGCGTCCGGACGGTTCGCCGTACCAGTCGCGCGACTGGAAGAGCATCTCGACCGCGTTCCAGGGCTTCATCCAGGACACCGCCACCTTCATCGACGACAAGCTGACCGTCAACGTTGGCCTGCGCACGCCGCACGTCAAGCGCGACTTCAGCAACTACGCCAACGAAGGCACGGTGCAGACCGCGCCGAACTCGGGCATCAGCTATCGCTACGACAAGACCTACTCGACCGTGCTGCCGCAGCTGGGCGTGCGTTATCGCATCACCAACGACGACCAGCTGTTCGCCAGCCTGGCCAAGAACATGAAGGCGCCACCTAACTTCGTGTACTCGACCACCAACGGCAACCTGTCGCTGATCAACAATATCCCGACCCTGCTGGGCGACGTGCGTCAAGAAACCTCGATGAACCTGGACATGGGCTACCGTCACCAGACGACCGCCATCACCACCCAGGCCACCATCTTCTTCAGCGACTTCAAGGATCGCCAGGCAACCGCCTTCGACCCAAGCTCGCAAACCTCCACGCTGACCAACGTCGGCAAGGTGAAGAACAAGGGCTTCGAAGTTGAAGCGGGTAACACCCCGGTCAACGGCTGGTCGTTCTACGCTTCGCTGGGTTACAGCAGCAGCGAGATCCAGGAAAACCTGCAGGCCGGCAAAGGCATCTACCTGCCAACCAAGGGCAACCAGTTCCCACTGACCCCGAAATGGAAAGGCGGCCTGTCGGCTTCGTACGAGACCGACAGCTGGTACACCCGTCTGAAAGCTAAAGTCACCAGCACCCAGCAGGCGACTCTGGCCAACGACGAACTGGTTCCTGGCTACACCACCGTTGACTTCGACGCTGGCTACCAGTTCCCAAGCGGCCAGTTCTTCAAGAATCCGAAGCTGACCCTGAACGTGTCGAACCTGCTGGATCGCCAGTACCGCAATCCATCGTCGCAGTCGGTGACCAACGCCACCGCCTACCCAGGCGTGACCGCGAAGAACGTGTTCTACTACCTGGGCGCTCCACGCTTTATTTCGGCAACGCTGCGCGTCGACTTCTAAGTTAAGATACCGGTCTGGCGCACGCACTGCGGTGTACGCTCCAGACCTTATCTGACAGGCAGGCCTTCGGGCCTGTTGTCGTTTTCGGGCCGGGTTGTTTTCGATCCGGCCATATGCGAGCGCCGCGCGCGACGTTCGCATATGGCCGCCGCCATCAGGGCGGCCGCCGCATCCGGAGTAACGTTAGATGATCAAGCCTTTCCTGCCGGCGCGCGCGCTGCGGTCCCTACTGGTCCTGCCTGCCTGCGCCGTGCTGGTCCTGTCTTCCTGCACCCTGTCCAAGCCGGCGCGGCCGCCGGGCATCACCGATATCGAGCTGGTGACGCTGAACGATTTCCACGGCAATATCGAAGCGAGCAAATATGTGCTCGACAGCGCCAACGGCGGCGCGCCGCGCACCGTCGTCGCCGGCGGCATCGACACGCTGGGCGCGGCGCTGCAAGCCTGGCGCAAGGCCGATCCCGAGCTGCTGCTGGTCGGCGCCGGCGATCTGATCGGCGCCAGCCCTGCGATCTCGTCGATGTGGGCCGACGAACCGACCATCGCCGCGATGGACCTGCTGGGCCTGCGCGCCAGCTCGGTCGGCAACCATGAATTCGACGCCGGCCGGGTGGAGCTGCTGCGCCAGCAAAAGGGCGGCTGCAATTCGCCGCGCGCCGACAAGGCCTGCAAATTCGAGAACCCCTACGGCGGCGCCAAGTTCCAGTACCTGGCCGCCAACGTCATCGACATGGTGACGAAAAAGCCGCTGCTGCCGGCCTACAAGATCGAACAGGCGCACGGCGTCAAGATCGGCTTCATCGGCGCGGTGCTGCGCGACGCCACCGAGAAGGCGCCGGCATCCGGCATCGCCGGCCTGGACTTCGTCGACGAGGCCGACGCCATCAACCGCCAGCTGCCGGAACTGCGCAAGCAGGGCGTGGGCGTGTTCGTGGTGCTGATCCACCAGGGCGGCCGCACCACCGATAAATTCGACCAGCAGGAATGCAGCCATCTGACCGGCCCTATCGTCGACGTGGTCAAGCGCCTCGATCCTGCGATCCGGCTGGTGGTCAGCGGCCATTCGCATCGCGGCTACCTGTGCCGCGTGGACGGGCGGCTGGTGACGCAGTCCGACATGGGCGGCCATGTCCTGTCGCGCATCAAGCTCTCCGTCGATACCGCCAGCAATACGCTGCGCGACGTCAGCGCCCGCCAGGAGGTGATGGTCCCCGGGACCTGGCCGGCCAATCCGGCGCTGGACGCCTATCTGAAAACGGTGCGCGACCGCAGCGCCAGCGCGCTGGCGCGTCCGGTGGCGGCGCTGGCCGTGCCCACCGTGCCGCGCGAGAAGCAGGATGACGGCGAGTCCGCGCTGGGCGACCTGGTCACGGACGCCACGCTGGCTGCCGGCCGTCCATACGGCGCGCAGATCGCCTTCGTCAACAACGGCTCCTTGCGGCACGACCTCGATACCGGCGCGGGCAACCGCGTCAGCGTCGGCCAGCTGCTGGCGGCGCTGCCGTACACGAATTCGCTGGTGGTGATGAACCTGCGCGGCGCGCAGATCCGCGAACTGCTGGAGCAGCAATGGCACGGCGGCCGCGATATCACGCGCGGCCTGCTGCAAGTGTCGGATGGCTTCAGCTACACCTGGGATCCACGGCGCGGCGAGGGCAGCAAGGTGCTGGCCGATACGCTGATGCTGAACGGCGTGCCGATCGAGAACGGCACCGTCTACCGCGTGGTGGTCAACAACTTCCTGGCCGAGGGCGGCGACGCCTTCCCGGCCTTCACCCTGGGCGCCAACCGCGCCGAGACCAATATCCGCGATATCGATGCGCTGACCGATTATCTGACCCGGCGCGAACAATACGGCAAGCCGGCCGGCCGCAGCGAAACACAGGGGCGCATCAAGCGCCTGCAACAACCTTAGGAGTCACCATGCGTCGCGTTTTACTTTCCGTTTTGCTGCCAGCCCTGCTGGCGTCGGCCCTGCCTGCGCGCGCCGAGTTTTCCATCCCCGGTTTTGAACTGGTGCAGACCGCGCCGGTGGAAACGCCGCTGCACAGCAGCGATCTGCGCGACCCGGCCACCGTCTGGAACGAGTTGTTCGACGGCGCCAGGAGCGAGATCGTGCTGGGCCAGTTCTATGTGGTGGGCCACGAGGGCAGCGTGTTCAACAAGGTGATCGAGCACCTGGCGGCGGCGGGCAAGCGCGGCGTCAAGATCCGCTTCCTGCTGGACCAGAAAGGCGTAGGCCTGTCGGACAAGGCCACCATCGAGCAGCTGAAGGCGATACCCAACCTGGAACTGCGCATCATTGATTTCAACAAGCTGACCGGCAACGGCATCCTGCACGCCAAGTACCTGGTGGTGGATGGCGCCACCGCCTACATCGGCAGCCAGAACTTCGACTGGCGCTCGTTCGAGCATATCCACGAAACCGGCTTGCGCATCACCGACGCCAAGATCGTCGGCCAGGTGCTGTCGGTGTTCAACCAGGACTGGCGCGCGCAGGCGATCACCGCGCAGGGCCAGGTAGCAGCGGCGCTGAACGTCAAGGCCACCACGCCGGACATCCACCAGGGCGCCTTCCTGCTGTCCAGCCCTAACCAGTTCAACCCGGCCGGCGTCGGCGATTCCGAAGCGGGCCTGCCGGCGCTGCTGGCGGAAGCCAAGAGCGAAGTGCGGGTACAGCTGCTGGACTACGCGCCGCTGAGCTACGGCCCGAAAGGCACGCGTCCTTACTACGCCGTGATCGACAACGCGGTGCGCGCCGCCGCCAATCGTGGCGTCAAGATCAAGCTGATGGTCTCGAACTGGAACCTGGAAGAGCTGCCGCAGGTTTACCTGAAAAGCCTGGCCGTGCTGCCCAACGTGGAGATCCGCGTGGTGACGCTGCCGACCGCCGCCAGCGGCTTTATTCCGTTCGCGCGCGTCATCCACAGCAAGACCATGGTGATCGACAACCAGGTTGCCTGGGTAGGCACCAGCAACTGGAGCGGCGGTTACTTCGATTTGTCGCGCAACCTGGAAGTGGTGATGCGCAACGAGAAAATGGCGCAACGCCTGGCCGCGCTGCACGAGCAGACCTGGAGCTCGCAGTACGCGCAGCCGCTGGACATCAACAAGAAATATCCGAAACCCGCCAAAGGCAGCCCTGAATGAAGAAGCTTGTTTTAACCGTGGCGCTGAGCAGCGCCTTCATCTCGTTCAATGCCCACGCATGGGGTAACGACGGCCACCGCGCCGTCGGCGCCATTGCCGACCAGCTGCTCCAGGGCAGCAATGCAGGTCAGCGCGTGAAGGCCTTGCTGCTGCCCGGCGAGAGCCTGGAAAAAGTCTCCATCTGGGCCGACTGCGTCAAGGGTACGTATTGCGGCCCGCAGAGCGAGGAGATGCTGGCCTATGTCGCCGCCAATCCGCAGCACGCCGAATACCACTACACCGACGTGCCGTTCCAGAACGCGCACTACCACGACCATGACGCCGGCACCGCCGACGTTGATATCGTGCAGACGCTCAAGCAGTGCATCGCCACGCTGCAGGGCAAGGGCGACAAGATCAGCAACCCGCACGGTTTCACGCAACGCCAGGCGCTGCTGATCCTGACCCACCTGGCCGGCGACGTGGTGCAGCCGCTGCATGTGGGCGCGGCGTTTGTGGACAAGAACGGGGCCTTCGTGGTGCCGCAGAAGCAGGCGCAGATCGACGCGGTCAATATGTTCGACGCGCGCGGCGGAAACAACCTGCTGCTGGACGATATCAAGTTGAGCGCCAACAGCGCGCAGCTGATTCCGGCCGCGCCGTCGGAGGACAAGCCTGCAACGCCGCCGCGTGCGCCGCAGACCACGCGTCCCTTCCATTCGTATTGGGACACGACGGTGGTGAACTATGTGTTCCGCCGTGTGGGGGCACGCTCGCCGCAGGAGTTTGCGCAGCTGGTTATTGCTGGCAAGCCGGCGGTTATCGCCAGTACCGGCGATCCAATCAGCTGGCCGTATGCCTGGGCCGACCAGTCGCTGGCCGTGGCCAAGCTGGCGCATGCCGGTGTGACGGCGGGCGCGATCGGCCAGCAGACCAGCAAGACCGGCGAAGTCTATAACGTCTGGGCGCTGACGGTGCCGGACGATTATCCTGTCCCCAGCTCGGCCGCCGCCAAGACGCAGCTGATCCAGGGCGGCTACAACCTGGCCGCCGTGCTGCAGGCTATCTGGCCTTAGACCGGCTTACTTGCCGGTGAGGGGATTGAACCACAGTTCGCCGCGCGCCAGCGGCGTCTGTGGCGTCAGCTTGGGATTGGCGAGGTTGATGACGCGGCGCTTGTGCATGGCCGTGTTCTTGATCAAGTCTCCCTTGTAGCGCTGGAACAGCGCGTTCAGCGAGCCGTCCTTGATCATCATTTCCATGCCGGTCTCGATGCGCTTTGCCAGCAGCTTGCCCTCGGCATCGCGACGCACGAAGAAGTAGCGCGGCAGCGGATAGTGCAGCAGCAGCGTTTGTTCCACCGCCATCTGCGGATGGGCGTCGTGCCTTTCCTGGAATTCGCGCATCGCCTCGTCGGCCGAGCGTGAGTAGAAATCGAAGCGCTCCGCCTCCAGCATGGCAAACAGGCCGTCGTAGCTGCTGCCTTCCACTACCGGCACGCCGGCGCGCTGGAAGATGGGGATGTCGGCCCAGCCCTGGCCCAGGCCCGCGCGCAGGTGGCGCAGGTCGGCGACGTTCCTGATGCGGGCGAAGCGCTGCTGGTCGGCGCCGCGTATCAGCAGCAACCGGTAGCCCAGCAGGCCACGGTCCACCGGCAGGCGCACCGGCAGGAACTGGCGCTCCAGCTCCGGCGTCGTGGCTCGCACGAAGATATTGATGCGTCCCGACGGCGACGACATCTCCTGCACCACGCGCGGCGGCGACATCGCCACCGTGGACTGGTGCTGTTCGAATACGCCGTACTGCGGCGTGGTCTTCTCCAGCGCCGTGCGCAGCACGGCCCAATCGTAGTCGTAGCGACTATCGATGCCATCGCTGGTGAGCGGGTAGGTGAGCTGGGTGGCCGCCCGGCCGGGCGTCGCAACCAGGCAGGATGCCAGCAGCAATGCTTGCCACGCTCCCCGCAATCCATAACCCCTGTTCCGCTTCATGCTGCCTGTACCCTCTGAAATGGCTAGTGTGCCATGCCCTGTGGCGCTGCACCAAATTTTTCGGCGCGGTGGCATAACAACGGATCTTTCCGCCTCGCCCCTGTCCAATTGACTTTGCGGCATCAACGTGACTATGCTAGAGGCACAGTTTCAAAGCTGCAATGCCGGCCCAGCCCCCGCCGCCCCGTTAGGTTGTTTACCTGTTCCATAACGTAGTCGGAGGTGTCGAAATATGAAGCATGCATTTTGCATAAGCGTAGCAAGCGTGTTGGCCTTTGCGGCCGCCGCACCAGCAGTGGCACAGAACTCCGCCGAACCGGCGCCCGCAGCGTCGCCGTTCACCGCCAACGTCACGTTGGCATCGCAGTATATCTCGCGCGGATTCCGCCAGACCTGGGGCAAGCCCGCATTACAGGGCGGCTTCGATTATGCAGGACCGAACGGCTTTTCCGCCGGTACCTGGCTGTCCAACGTCAGCAACCGCTTCGTTGAAAACGGTTCGCTGGAGTGGGACCTGTATGGCGCTTATACCGGTGCGGCAGGCGATGTAGGCTACAGCGCCGGCTTCTACTACTACAAATATCCGGGCGCTGAAATCCGCGCCACCCACACGACGTACGACTACGGCGAACTGGCGCTGGGGCTGACCTACAAATTCGCCTACGCCAAATACAACTACACGTTTACCAAGGAATTCTTCGGCATCGAGAACGCGCGCGGCACGGGTTATCTGGACCTGGGCGCCAACGTCGAACTGGGTGACGGTTACACGCTTAACCTGCACTTCGGCCATGGCCGCGTGGCCAACAACAGCGCGTGGAGCTGGCGCGATTACAAGGCCGGTGTGACCAAGGTGCTGGCGCCCGGATGGGCTGTATCTGCGGCCTACACCAAGGCGCACGGCAAGACCAACGCCTACGACAACTACACGCTGGGCATCCCCAATTCCGCCGGCGTGATCGAGGCATCGAATCCGGCTGATGGCACGCTGGTACTGGCGCTGACCCGAACCTTCTGACTTTTCTTCACAGGCCTCACATGAGCATAGCTTTCTCAACCAAGTCCTCGTCGCCTTCGCGATTCGGCGTCTCACTTTCCTTGAACGGCAAGATCTGCGCGGCGGCCACCGCGCTGGTGGTGCTCAGCCTTGCCGTGACGGCCACCGTGATCGGCATCCGCAGCAGCGCCAGCGCAGAGGCGGCGGCGATGAACCTGGCCCGCACCTCCGCGCGCGAGGTGGCGGGCACGCTGCAGGCCCGCATCGTCAGCAATCTGTCGGCGGTGGTCAACCTGGCCGGCGCGATGCGTGGCACGCGCGGCGCCAACCAGGCATTGGGCCGCGACCAGATCAACGAGATGGTCAAGGCCACGCTGCTCGGATCGGAAGACCTGATCGGCGCCGCCGTCACCTGGGAGCCGAATGCGCTGGACAACAAGGATGCGGACTTCGCAGGCAAGCTGCCGCTGTACGATGCGACCGGCCGCTACATGCCGTACTGGACGCGCGGCAGCGGCGGCGGCACGCACGTCGAGCCTATCGTGTTCGACAGCGCCCCCGGCGCCAACGACTGGTACGACATTCCCAAGCGCAGCGGCAAGGTGTTCTTCACCGAGCCATACATCTATCCGGTGGATGGCAAGCCGACGCTGATGGCGTCCTTGGTGGCGCCGATTATGATCGAAGGTAAATTCCAGGGCACGGCCAGCGCCGACTTCATGGTGACGCGCCTGACCAAGATCCTCAACGAGTTGAAGGTGATCGACGGCGCCAAGCTTAGCCTGATCTCCAACGGCGGCCTGTATGCCAGCACGCCCGTCGCGGAAAAGCTGGGCAAGAAAGCCGACGACGTGCCGGCCGCCGGCCTCGATCGCGTGCGCCAGGGGCAGGCCTATGAATACGAGGATGCCCAGGGCCTGGTGCATCTGCTGCAACCGTTGTTCATCCACGCCGAGACCGGACCATGGTCGGTGCAGCTGACCTTCCCGAAAAGCGTGGCGCTGGCGCCTGCGCGCGAGCTGTTGATGTACACGCTGATCGTGTCGCTGGTGTGCGCGGTGGCGACGGCGCTTGTGCTCATCACCGTGGTGTTCCGCCTGACTGCGCCCTTGCGCACGCTGGGCGAACGCATGACGGCGCTTTCCAGCGGCGACGCTGACCTGAGCGTCAAGCTGGAAGTGAACGGCAACGACGAGCTGGCGGTGATCGGCAACGGCTTCAATCAATTCGTCGGCAATATCCACGATGTGCTGGTGCAGGTGAGCTCCAGCGCGGAGAACGTGGCGCGCGGCAGCGCCGAGATCTCGCACGGGAATAGCGACCTGTCTGCGCGCACCGAGCAGCAGGCCAGCGCGCTGGAGGAAACCGCTGCGTCGGTCGAGGAGTTGACCAGCACCGTCAAGGAGAATGCGGAGAATGCGCGCCAGGCCAACCAGCTGGCGGGATCGGCGTCGGAAGTGGCGCAGCGCAGCGGCGCGGTGGTGTCGCAGGTGGTGGCGACGATGGCGTCGATTAATGATTCGTCGAGCAAGATCGTGGACATCATCAGCGTCATCGACGGTATCGCTTTCCAGACCAATATCCTGGCGTTGAATGCTGCGGTGGAGGCGGCGCGCGCAGGCGAGCAGGGACGCGGCTTCGCGGTGGTGGCATCGGAAGTGCGCAACCTGGCGCAGCGCAGCGCGGCGGCGGCCAAGGAGATCAAGGCGCTGATCGACGATTCCGTCAGCAAGGTGGCCGACGGCAGCCGGCTGGTGAACGAGGCGGGCAGCACGATGGATGAAGTGGTGTCCAGCGTGCGCCGCGTGACCGCGATCATGAGCGAAATCACCGTCGCCACGGCGGAGCAGAGCGAAGGCATCTCGCAGGTCAACCAGGCCATCGTGCAGATGGACGGCGTGACGCAGCAGAATGCGGCGCTGGTGGAGGAGGCGGCTGCGGCGGCGGAGAGCCTGCAGGAACAGGCTTCCCACCTGGCGCAGGCGGTCAGCGTGTTCAAGCTGGATCGCGGCGCGTCAGCGCCATTGCCATCGGCAGCATCGGCTGCGCCCGTGCGTAAGGCGCTTGCTGCGGTACCGCGTACTTCAACGCCGGTTGCGAAGGTGTCGGCTCCCGCACCGGCGCCCAAGCGCGCTGCGATTGCCACGCCCAAGGCGTCGGCCAAGGCCGACAGTGAGTGGGAGGAATTTTAACAACGCACGGTCAGCCTCACTGCGCCTGTATTACCTCGATGCCCAGTTCGCGGTAGGGCGTCAGCAGCGACTCCGATACGCCGGCACTGACCACGATCGCGCCGATGCGTTCCAGTGGCGCGATCTGGAACGGCGATGCCGTGTCGAGTTTTTCCGGCGATGCCAGCACCACCGTTTTCACGGAAGCGGCCGCGATGGCGCGCTTGATTCCTGCCTCGTCGTGGTCGCCGGTGCTGATGCCGTGCAGCGGATGCAGGCTGCACACGCCCATGAAAAAGATGTCGGCGCGGATCTGCGCAATCGCCTCCAGCGCGGACGGCCCCATCGCCACGATGGAGTGCTTGAACAGCCGGCCGCCAATCAAAATCACTTCGACCAAAGGATGGCCGGCCAGCTCCACCGCGATGCTTGGGCTGTGCGTGACGACGGTGCAGCGCAGCGTCGGCGGCAGCGCACGCGCCAGCTGGACGGCCGTGGTGCCGCCGTCGATGAACACCACTTGTCCGGGTTCGATCATGGCCGCCGCCGCGCGCGCGATGGCGGGCTTGGCATCGCTGGAAAGCTGCTGGCGCTGGGCGAAGTTGCCCATCGCCGGCGAGGCGGGCAAGTCCAGCGGCAGGGCGCCACCGTGCACGCGTTGCAGCAGCCCTTCTGCCGCCAACTCGCGCAGGTCGCGGCGGATGGTGTCCTCGGATAGTCCCAGCTCTTCGCTGAGGGGTTTGGCGACGATCTGGCCGTCCTGTTTCAGGCGGGCGATCAGCAGTTCTTTGCGTTGACGTGTCAGCATATGCATGAATTTTCTTGATGTTGCACGATATTGCATGATATCGTAAAAAAACGCAACCTTGATCAAGGAGATCGACATGCCCGAAGACCGCATCCGCATCCATAAAGTGGAAACCCTGTCCGATGACTGGTTCCTGCTGCAAAAGACCACCTTCGACTACCGCCGCAACGACGGCAGCTGGCAGCGCCAGACGCGCGAGACTTACGACCGGGGCCACGGCGCCACCATCCTGCTGTACAACCGCGAGCGGCGCACGGTGGTGCTGGTGCGGCAGTTTCGTTTTCCGACCTACGGCAGCGGGCATGATGGCTTCCTGATCGAAGCCGCCGCCGGTTTGCTGGACAAGGCCAGTCCGGAGGACCGCATCAAGGCCGAGGTGGAGGAGGAAACCGGCTATCGCGTGGGCGAGGTGCGCAAGGTGTTTGAGGCCTTCATGAGTCCCGGTTCGGTGACGGAGCGCCTGTATTTCTTCGTGGCCGAATACGATCCGGGTTCGCGCATCGGCGACGGCGGCGGCATCGAGGAAGAGGGCGAGGACATCGAAGTGCTGGAGCTGGCGATGGACGAGGCCATGCAGATGATGGCCGACGGCCGCATCGCCGACGGCAAGACCATCATGCTGCTGCAATACGCCGCGCTGCACCTGCTGCCCGTGTCCTGAACCGAGCTGAGCTGCAAAAATCCGCAGTCCCGGCTGCACTCTTTGTGTGCGCTCAATCGGCAAATGGGCTACAGTCATACGGTGGCGTATGAACCTTTTTGCCGATCAAAAAATCCTTGAGTTTTGCAAGCGCCATCCGTCGGCGCGGGCCGCGAAGTAGCGCGCACGTTCTTTCGATATTCACCCATCCGGAATATGACAGATGGTGCAAACAGTACCTTAAAGGAAAGGTCAAACGATGAATACATTGACCGATAGCCGGCATGACGTTGACATGACCGCTTTGCAGGATGCCTGGCAAACCTTCGACAATATTGCACACTTGCGTCGACTGGATAGCGAGGTTGACTATCAGCACTCCAAGGGTTTATTGGAAAGAATCTGGGCGGTGGTTGGCGAGGATGGTCAACACCCGCTGGGTAGTCTGCGTGGGCTGCTCTCGAGCATGGTGAGCGACTATGAAAAAGTCCACTATTCGCTTGGGGCGTCGGAGCCGCACGAAATGCTGGCGTTTCTAGTCGAGCAGGGTGAACGGACTGCGGACGATTTTCACGGGATACTGGATCCAGTCGAACTGGATGCGGTACTTGCCGGGAAACGAAAGATCGACATGGAATTGGCCGGGAAATTGGCCGGCTTGTTCGGCGTGCCGGCCACAATGTTTTTGAAAAGCGATAACATCCCCGCATGAGAGCATATTTTTTAGCGGTACTGCTGGCGGCAGGCCAGGCCGCCGCCGCGGGGGATGCCAAGGTTGGGGCGGCGCTGTTCAAACGCTGCGCTTCCTGTCATCAGGTCGGGCCTTACGCGCAGGGCGGCTTCGGGCCGCAGCTGAACAGCATCGTCGGCCGGCGTGCGGCGTCCACCAAGGACTACAAGTACTCGGAAGCGATGAAGAAGTCGGGACTGGTGTGGGACGAGAAAACGCTGGCCGCTTATCTGCGAGCGCCGCACGATGTGGTGCCGGGGACGAGCATGCGTTTCTGGGGGATCAAGGATGAACAGCAGGTCGCCGACCTGCTGTCCTTTATGCGCACGCTGAAGTAATCAGCGGGACTTCACGAACGGCGTGCCGAGTGCTTTCGGCGCCACCGACTTGGCCATCAGGCCCGCCAGCACGATCACCGTGACCACGTAAGGCACCATCTGGATCAGCGAGCCTGGCAGACGGCCGACCAGCGGCAGGTCCACGCCTTCGATCTGGATCTGCACCGCGCCGAAGAAGCCGAACATCAGGCAGCCGAGGAAGGTGTACACCGGACGCCAGTTACCGAACACCATCGCCGTCAGCGCCAGATAACCAGCACCGGCCGACATGTCGCGCAGGAAGAAACCGCTCTGCACGATCGCCAGATAGGCGCCCGAGAACGAGCACAGGATGCCCGCGATCAGCATCGCCATGTAGCGCTGGCGTTCGACGCTGACACCGGCAGCATCGGCCGCATGCGGGTTCTCGCCGCAAGCGCGCAGGCGCAGGCCGAAGCGCGTGTGGTACAGCACCCAGTGCACCAGCGGCACCAGCGCGAACGCCAGGTACACCAGCACCGAATGGCCGCCGATCAGGTGCGCGTACAGCCAGCCGATGAACGGTATGCCTTCAACGGCGGCGCTGCCCGGCAGCACCACATCGAACAAGCGCGCCTGGCCCAGGTCCGGCGTGCGGCCGCCCTGCTGGAAGAAGAACTGCGCGACCACGAAGGTCAGGCCGCTCATGGCGATGTTGATGGCGATGCCGGCTACCAGTTGGTTGCCGCGCTGCGTAATCGCGACGTAGGCCTGTAGCGTCGCCAGCAGCACCGATACCAGCATGCCCGCAGCCACGCCATACCAGGGGTTCTGCGTGGCGAAGGCCACGGCCGCCGAGACGAAGGCCGAAGCCAGGATCTTGCCTTCGAGGCCGATGTCGATCACGCCCGAACGTTCGGCGAACAGGCCGGCCATGCCGGCGAAAATCAGCACCGGCGCATTGCGCACGGTGGACACCAGGATGCTGCCGATTTGGAGGTCTTCAAAAGTCATGACAGTCTCACTTTTTCCGTTTGATCAGGGCGGCAATGGCGGGGGCGTAGAAGTTCTCCATCGCGCCGCAGAACAGGATGATCAAGCCCTGGATGAAGATGAAGGTCTCAGGCGGGATGTTCTGCTTTTCCAGCGACAGGTCGAAGCCGCCCTGGATCAGCGCGCCGAACAGCACGGCCGACAGGAAGATGCCCACCGGATGCTGGCGGCCCATCAGCGCAATCGCGATGCCGACGAAGCCCGCGCCGCCGACGAAGTTCAGCGACAGGTAGTGGGTCGAACCCATGATGGAGTTGACCGAACCCAGGCCGGCCAGCGCGCCGGAGATCAGCATCACGGTGATGATCATCTTGCTGATGCGGACGCCCGCGTAGTGCGCCGCATGCTTGTTCAAGCCGGTGGCGCGCAGCTTGAAGCCCCACGAGGAACGCGACACCATCACGCCGTAAATCACCAGCGCGATAATCGCCAGGAAGAAGCTGATGTTGAGCGGCGTCTCGCCCAGCACCGGGAACCACTGGTTCAGGCGCGGCATCTCGGCGGCCGCGCTGAAGGCGCGGCTGGCCGGATTCTGTTCGCCCGCCGGCACCAGATACTTGACGATCACGGTGTTCATCAGCGCACCGGCGATGTAGTTGAACATGATGGTGGTGACCACCACGTGGCTGCCGCGTTTCGCTTGCAGGTAGCCGGGCAGGAAGGCCCACAGCGCGCCGAACAGCGCGGCACCGATCATGCCGATCGGGATCAGCATCCACATCGGCAGCGAGCTGTCGAAGGTCAGCATGGCCAGCGTCAGGCCCAGGCCCGCGAAGTACATCTGGCCTTCGGCGCCGATGTTGAACAGGCCGGCCTGCATGGCGATTGAAACCGCCAGGCCGGTGAAGATGAAGGTCGAGGCGTAGAACAGCGTGTAGCTCAAGCCTTCCGGATTGACGACGGCGCTGTTGATCAGGATGCCCATCGATTCGACCGGGCTTTCGCCCAGCAGGTAGATCACCAGCGCGGCCACCAGCAGGGCCGACAACAGGTTCAGGATGGGCATTACAAACGCGGTTGCCCAGCGTGGCAGGTCGTGGTTATTCATGATTTGTGCATCCCGCCCATCAGCAAGCCGATACGGGTAGTGTCGAATTCTTCAATTTTCAGTTCGCCGGTGATGCGGCCGCCGCACATGACCAGGATACGGTCAGCCAGCGCGCGCACTTCTTCCAGCTCCACGGACACCAGCAGGATCGCCACGCCGGAGTCGCGCAAGGCGAGTAGCTGCGTGTGGATGCTTTCGATGGTGCCGATGTCGACGCCGCGCGTCGGCTGGCCGACCAGCATCAGCTTGGGCTGCGCCAGCACTTCGCGGGCGATCACCACCTTTTGCTGGTTGCCGCCGGAGAGCAGGCCGATACGCAGGTCATGGTTGTTGGGACGGACGTCGAAGTTCTTCATCAGCTCCGCGCAGCGCGCAGCGATGGCCTTGAAGTCGAACAGGCCCCAGCGGTTTTTCAGCTTGTCCTGGTAGCCGAGGATGGTGTTGTGCATGACCGAGAAGGCCTTCACCACGCCATCGCGCAGGCGGTCTTCCGGAATGTGGGCGATGCCCAGTTCGCGGAAGGTGCGCGGCAGGCCGTCGGCGTCGGAACGGCCGGCGAACGGCAGCGCCTTGCCCAGGAAGTCCAGCTTGCCGGAAGTCGGCAGGCGCATGCCCGACAGGATTTCCATCAACTCGCTCTGGCCGTTGCCGGATACGCCGGCAATCGCGACGATCTCGCCGGCGCGCAGCGTGAAGCCGATGTCGGCCAGCAGCTTGACCTGCTGGTCGTCCACCAGTTGCAGGTTCTCGATCTGCATCACCGGCGCGCCCGGGTTGTAGGGCTTGCGCGGCAGGTTGTTCTCGATAGGACGGCCGACCATCATATTGGCCAGGTCTTCCTTGGTGGTGCCGGCGGTCGCCACGGCGCCGATCACGCGGCCGCCGCGCATCACGGTGACGGTGTCGGTGATGTCGAGGATCTCTTGCAGCTTGTGCGTGATCAGGATGATGGTCTTGCCCTGTTCCTTGAACAGGCGCAGGATCTCGAACAGCGACTCGGTCTCCTGCGCGGTCAGCACGGCGGTCGGCTCGTCCAGGATCAGGATGTTGGCGCTGCGGTAGATCTGCTTGAGGATCTCCACGCGCTGCTGCGCGCCCACCGACAGGTCGTGGATGACGGCCAGCGGATCGACGTCGAGACGGTAGCGGGTGCAGATCTCGCGCAGCTGCGCCTCGACGGTGGCGCGCTTGGACTTGAGCTGGAAGCCGCCTTCGCTGCCCAGCATCACGTTGTCGAGCACAGTCATGTTCTCGACCAGCATGAAGTGCTGGTGCACCATGCCGATGCCCAGCGTGATCGCTTCCTGGCTGTTGCGGATGTTGCGCGCCTGGCCATCGAGCAGGATTTCCCCGCCGTCGGCGCGGTAGTATCCGTACAGGATGCTCATCAGGGTCGATTTGCCGGCGCCGTTCTCGCCCACCAGGCCATGGATGGAACCCTTGGCGATGGTGAAGTTGACGTCCGTGTTCGCTTTCACAGCTCCGAAATGCTTGGAGATGCCGCGAAATTCTACTGCTGGCTGCATAGGATCGTTTTCGGTACGGTTAAGTAAAATGTTAAACGCGCCGCACGGGGAATACCCCCCGGCGGCGCGCTCAATGTTCAAACAGGTATCAGGCCGGGCAGGCAGCGCCCGAACGGATGTCGATAACTTTCACTTTGCCGTCGATGATGTCCTTGCGGGCACCAATGACGCGCTTCTCGATTTCCGGGGTGATCAGCTTGCGGTTGTGCTCATCCAGCGCCCAATCCACGCCGTCTTCCTTCAGGCCCTTGGCGGTGACGCCGGCCTTCCAGGTGCCGTTCTTCATCTGCATGAAGGAGTCGTAGACGGCATTGTCGACGCGCTTGACCATGGAGGTCAGGATGCTGCCCGGGTACAGGCTGTTCTGGTTGGAGTCCACGCCGATCGCCAGCTTGCCTTTTTCCTTGGCGGTTTGCAGCGTGCCCAGGCCGGAACCGCCGGCGACGGCAAACACCACGTCGACGCCGCGATCGAACTGCGAACGCGCCAGTTCGCCGCCCTTGGCAGGGTTGTTCCACGAGTCGGAGGTGGTGCCGACCATGTTCGAGCTCACTTCAACCTTGGGGCTGACCGACTTGGCGCCCTGGGCGTAGCCGCAGGCGAAGGTGCGGATCAGCGGGATGTCGACGCCGCCGATGAAGCCCAGCTTCTTGGACTTGGAGGCCATGGCCGCAGCCACGCCCACCAGGTAGGAGCCTTCTTCTTCCTTGAAGGTGATGGAGTTGACGTTGGCGCCTTGCGCCACGCCGTCGATCAGCACGAAGCGGACTTTCGGGAATTCCTTGGCGACCTTCTGCACGGCTGCCTGCTGGGCGAAGCCGATGGAGGCGATCAGGTCCAGGTTCTTGCGGGCGAGGCCGCGCAGTACCTGTTCAGCCTGGGTATCGCTGGAGGCTTGCACCTCGATGAAATTGATGTTGGTTTCCTTCTTGAAGCGCGATGCGCCTTCAAAAGCGGACTGGTTGAACGACTTGTCGAACTTGCCGCCTGCGTCATACACGATACCCAGTTTTGGGTCAGCCGCGGACGCGCTGGCAGCGATAAACAGTGCTGCAACCGTCAAACTAAGTTGTGAAAGTTTCATGAATAGGCTCCTGGAAGATCGATATTGTATATTTTTATTGGACGAAACATGTAATTTGGCGCCGCTTTATCGCGGCAAACCCCTGATTTTTAGAGGTTTGCCTCGGGGATTTACTCTACCAGCGCCAGGAGTTTGTCGAAAGCTTGTTCAAATTGCAGCAAGCCGGCGGCCAGCAACTGCTGCCCCACCGTTTCCAGATCGATGCCGTGGCGGGCCAGTTGCGCCAGCGTGGTCCGTTCCGCCTCGATGTCGGCATCCAGCGTGCGGGCCGCCTCGCCGTGGTCGCGGAAGGCGTCCAGCGTGGCGTCCGGCACGGTGTTGATGGTGTCCGGCCCGATCAGGCCTTCGACGTAGCGCACGTCGCGCTGCGCCGGGTGCTTGGTGGCGGTGCTGGCCCACAGCAGCCATTGCGGCGTGGCGCCGAAGGCGGCGAACACGGCGAAGCCGCCATCGTTCTTCCACTCGTGGTAGGCGAGGCGGGCGGCGGCCATGGCGGCGCGGCCGCGCAGGGCGACGGCGCTGCCGTCGGCCGAGTTTTCCAGCAGGGCGTCGACGGCGACGTCGATGCGGCTGATGAAGACGCTGGCGACGCTGGCGATGCGCTGCACCGAGGAGGTGTCCTGCAGGCGCCGGGCCAGGCCGCGGCGGTGGGCGGCGCGCACGGCCTGGATCTGGCTGGCGGTGAAGATCAGCGTCATGTTGACGTTGATGCCGGCGTAGATCACTTCCTCCAGCGCGGCGATGCCGGCCGGCGTGGCCGGAATCTTGATCATGGCGTTGGGACGGCCGATGGCGGCCCACAGGCGCTTGGCGGCGGCGATGGTGCCGTCGATGTCCTGGCTCAGGCGGGGCGACACTTCAAAGCTGACGAAGCCGGCGCGGCCGTCGGATTCGCGGTACAGCGGCGCGAACAGGTCGCAGGCGCGCTGCACGTCCGGCAGCACCAGCGCCTCGAAGCGCGCTTCCGGCGTCGCCAGTCCGGTGCGCAGCTGGGGCAGGGCAGCCTGGTAGGCGGGGTCGTTCTGGATGGCCTGGTAGAAAATCGCCGGGTTGGACGTCAGGCCCTGGATGCCGTCGGCAGCAATCAGGTCCGCCAGCTGGCCGGAGGCGAGCAGCTTGCGGCTCAGATTGTCGAGCCAGATTTGTTGTCCCAGGTCGCCGACCGCGCGCAGGCGGCTGTGTTCGAGCATGTTATTCATCTACATCTACCGTTCCAAGAATGTGACGCGGCGGCCGGGGCCTGGCGTCATGTCGCACTGCCGCAACAGTTAAGGCCGAATATAAAATGTTTGTGCTGTTGCTTTTTTGTCCGTTTGGAAAAATTTCCTGCTTGTTGGATAAATCACTTTCCGCATGTTCAGGGGCTGCCAGGGCATCCGGCCGTCCCTATGGAATCAGGTGCTTACCTGCAAGCGCAGCGCTTTTCCCTCGCTGGACGGCCTGTTTTCGAGGCCGTCCACTACTATGCATCAGCGCCGATATGTACGACAAATTCGATTTTGTTTAGTTATTTATATAAAATTGATATGAATCGAATCACTCAAAAAGTGAGTTTGTGTCATTTTTTTCCATGCTAGCATGGTTGGTAATTTGCATATCCTTATGCGAAACAGCGTAGTTTCGATACATTTTTACCAATAAAAAACAACGACATCGTCCGCCGCCGGACACCATGGCCGGCAGCGAGGGCGAGATTTTTGGATTGATATTTCAACCTTGCCTACACAATAGGGAGCAGTACTCATGAGCAAAAAAAGTAGTGGTTACGCAGTGCGATCGCTGATCGCGCTGGCAGTTGCAAGCGCATTCCCCCTGCACGCGGCGATGGCCGCCGAAGCGGCGGCCGCAGCAACGGGCCAGTCGGCAGCCGATGCCCCGGATACCGCCACCAAAGGCCAACTGGAAACCGTGATCGTGACCGCGCAACGCCGCGCGGAAAACATCAAGGACGTCCCGATGTCGATCGCCACGCTGAAAGGCGACAAGCTCGACGTACTGACCTCGGGCGCCGCCGACATCCGTTTCCTGGCCGGACGCTCGCCGTCCGTCAACGTTGAATCGGATTACGGCCGTACCTTCCCGCGCTTCTATATTCGCGGCCTGGGCAATACCGACTTCGACTTGAACGCTTCGCAGCCGGTCGGCCTGGTGATGGACGACATCGTCCAGGAAAACGCCATGCTCAAGGGCTTCCCGGTGTTCGACGTGGACCAGGTTGAAGTACTGCGCGGCCCGCAGGGCACGCTGTTCGGCCGCAACTCGCCAGCCGGCGTGATCAAGTTCGAATCGGCCAAGCCGGTCTTCAAGCAGGAAGGCTACCTGAGCCTGGGCCTGGGCAACTACTCGGCCAAGACTGCCGAAGGCATGTTTAACATCCCGGTCAACGACATGGTCGCGCTGCGCTTCTCCGGCACCAGCCAGCACCGCGGCAACCGCGTACACAACACCAATCCGACCGCGAACAAGGGCACCCAGGACTTCGAAGGCTACGGCGACAACGCCTTCCGCCTGCAAGCCCTGGTCAAGCCGAACAAGGATTTCAGCGCGCTGTTCAACTACCATGAGCGCGATTACCACGGTAGCGCCACGCTGTTCCGCGCCAACATCATCAAGAAGGGCAGCAACGACCTGGTCGACGGCTTCGACTACGGCTCCTACCCGTCGGACGGCGTCAACTACCAGAAGCTGACCACCAAGGGCGGTAACATCCGCCTGAAGTACAACCTGAACGACATCACGCTGCACTCGATCACCGGCTACGAAACGCTGAAGTTCAACAGCCGCGCCGACGTTGACGGCGGTTACGGTTGCAACGTGGGTGGCTGCCAGGTGCTGCCTGCCGGTCCGGGCCGGATTCCGTTCCCGGTCGAAACCGCCGACTTGCTGCCTAACCACAAGCAGTTCTCGCAAGAGTTCCGCGCCGAGTCGAACTACAAGGGCCCGCTGCAATGGATCGGCGGCCTGTTCTTCTTCGACGAAAACATCCAGATCGATTCGATCAGCTTCAACTCCTTCGCGCCGAACAATCCGCAGAACAGCGCCTATGCGCAGCAGTTCCAGAGCGCCAAGTCGTGGGCGGCCTTCGGTTCGCTGAACTACACCGTCAGCGACAAGCTCAAGGTCCGCGGCGGCCTGCGCTACACCAACGACAAGAAGGAATTCTCGGCTGTCCGCTACGAACCGCCTCTGATGTCCGGCCCGTTCGTGATCGAGAACACCTCGCACAACATCAGCTGGGATCTGAGCGGCACCTATGAACTCGACAAGACCACCAACCTGTTCGCCCGCGTGGCCACCGGCTACCGCGCGCCGTCGATGCAGGGCCGCCTGAACGGCTTGGGCGACATACCATCGTTCGCCAGCGCCGAAAAAGCGCTGTCGTATGAAGCCGGTATCAAGCAAGACCTGTTCGACAAGCGCGCGCGCCTGAGCGCCTCGGTGTTCCAGTACCGCGTCAAGGACAAGCAGCTGACCGCCGGTAGCGGTACGATCAACATGAATCAGCTGATCAACGCTGAGAAAGTGACCGGCCAGGGCGTTGAAGTGGACTTCCAGGCCAATCTGAGCGACGAGTTCAGCATGACCCTGGGCGGCAGCTACAACGATACCGAGATCAAGGACAAGAACCTGTTCGTGCAATACTGCGGCAACCTGCCGAACACCGCGCCGTACGCCTACGGCTGCACGCCGGCTAATAAAGATCCGGTAATCGCCGGCGTCTCGCGCATCAACGGCAACCCGCTGCCACGCGCACCGAAGACCCAGCTGAACTTCACGCTGAAGTACAGCAAGGAAATCGGCAATGGCGAGTTCTATGCCTTCACCGACTGGACCTATCGCACCAGCTACAACTTCTTCCTGTACGAGGCGCCTGAGTACAAGGCCAAGCCTCTGGCGGAAGGCGGCGTACGCGCAGGCTACAAGTGGGGCAACGGCAAGTATGAAGCGGCGCTGTTCGGCCGCAACATCACCGACAAGCGCGTGATCCTCGGCGCCATCGACTTTGACAACCTGACCGGCATGTTGAACGAGCCTCGTACCTGGGGCGGCACCTTCAAGGTCAACTTCTAAGCCACGGAGCGATGCCCGTAAAAAACACCCCTCGGGGTGTTTTTTTTATGGACCTCGCCAATCAGCGCCGGCCCGCTTCAATCGTGCGGGAAGGTCTCTTCGGAGAGGACGATGTTCTTGCCGTTGATGGTGAACTGATAGATCGCCTTGTTGCTCTTTTTTGGATACGTCATTTTGAGCTTGGCCTTGGTTGGACCCAGTTCGAGCTTGCCCAGCTTTTCATCCTCTTTACCCAGCCTGGCCGCGATCGCGGGCGCGTTGTACGGCACCAGGTCGTCAGCGTTCTTGTCGCTGCTCATGATGGTGGCCATCAATGGATTCCATTCCTTTTTGTCCACCGGCACGGCTTCGTACAGGAAAGGCGCACCCGTGACGCTCTTCATATGGCTGACGAATTCCTCGTCCATGCGATATTTTTCCAGTACATCTTTCAATTCCAGCGGCTTCAGGTTTTTCACCTTGACGCAGCAGATGGTCACCAGGGGATCGCTATTTTGAAAGGCTGTGAAAACCGTCTCTTCGGTCAGTTTTCTGTTTGCGAAAATATAGTTGGTGCGCGCCACCAGCTTGCTGTTGGAGTCCGACACCGCGATCTTTTCCCACAGCCCGACCACGGGTTCGTTCTGTGCCTGTACATTGCCTAGTGCAGTTGCAAGCATCAACGTGACTGCAATTTTATTCATGGTGTATTCCTGTTGTTTTTTGCTGTAATCTCCCGCTACCCTTCATGAAGGTCAAAACGCTGGCGGTGCGGGGTCTTTTTTAATGGATGGAGCCTGATTCGTGGATCATAACGTCGTTAACCTGTGGCCCCTGCTTGGCGTGGCCGTCATCATACTTGGCTTTGCGCTGCGCGCCCACCCGGTGCTGGTGGTGATCGCCGCCTGCGCCGTCACCGGCATCGCCTCCGCCATGCCGGTCGAGAAGCTGCTGGCCACCATGGGCACGGCCTTCATCAAGACCCGCAACCTGCCCTTGATCCTGTTGCTGCCGTTGGCGGCCATCGGGCTGCTGGAGCGCTTCGGATTGAAGGAGCACGCGCAGGCCTCGATCGCCCGCATCAAGTCCGCCACCACCGGGCGCCTGCTGATCGTCTACCTGGCGCTGCGCGAGATCACCGCCGCCTTCGGCCTGACCAGCCTGGGCGGCCACATTTGCATGGTGCGTCCGCTGGTCGCGCCGATGGCCGAAGGCGCGGCCGAAACCCGCTACCCGGCGCTGACCGATGAACTGCGCCACCGCATCCGCGCCATGTCCGCCGCCACCGACAACGTCGGCCTGTTCTTCGGCGAGGACGTGTTCGTGGCCTTCGGCGCCATCGTGCTGATGCAGACCATCCTGCGTGGGGAAGGGCTGGAAGTCGAACCGCTGCACATCGCGATGTGGGGCATACCGACTGCGGTGACGGCCTTCATCATCCATTCCTGGCGCCTGCACCGGCTGGACGCGCAGATCGCCCGCGCCATGCTGAAGCAAACGCAGAAGGAGACGGCATGATCATCAAGCTCGATTTCTTCTTCTATGTGCTGGGCGCGATGCTGCTGCTGGTCGCCTTGATGGCGCTGGCCGACAAGCACAATCCCAAGCGCTATTCGAGCGCCTTGTTCTGGGCCTTGTACGCGCTGGCCTATCTGGCTGGCGACCAGTTGCCGCCGGTGGTCTCGGGCATGCTGGTGGTGGTGATGGCGCTGATCGCCGGCTTCGGCGGCGTCACGCTGGGCCGCTATGGCGAGCGCACGGCGGAGGAGCGCAAGAGCAGCGCGCAGCGGCTCGGCCACCGGCTGCTGATCCCCGCACTGATCATCCCGCTCACGACGATGATCGGTTCGACCTTGCTGAAGGACGTGCATCTGGGCGGCCTGCTGCTGCTCGATCCGAAGAACACCACGCTGGTCAGCCTCGGTTGCGGCGCGGTGTTCGCGGTGATTGCCGCCTGCTGGATGACGCGCTCCACGCCGGTACAAGCGGTGCGCGAGGCACGCCGCCTGACCGACTACCTGGGCTGGGCGGTGGTGCTGCCGCACATGCTGGCGGTGCTTGGCCTGCTGTTCACGGAGGTTGGCATGGGCAAGGCGGTGGCGCACCTGGTCACGTCGTATATCAACCTCGATGTGCGCCTGGTGGCGGTGGCGGTGTACTGCGTCGGCATGGCGCTGTTCACCATCATCATGGGCAACGGCTTCGCGGCCTTCCCGGTGATCGCGGGCGGCGTTGGCATCCCGGTGCTGGTCGGCGTGTACCACGCCAATCCGGCGGTGATGGCGGCGATCGGCATGTTCAGCGCCTACTGCGGCACCTTGATGACGCCCATGGCCGCGAACTTCAACATCGTGCCCGCCGCGCTGCTGGAACTGCCGGACAAGAACGCCGTCGTGAAGATACAGGTGGGGACGGCGTTGCCGCTATTGCTTGCTAATATAGCACTTCTTTATTTTCTAATGAACATGTGAGACGCATGGGACTTGGAGTAGAGTAGCGCACAAACAGCGCAGCAACGGAGTCCAGTAGATGAAAAAGATAATATTGTTGACGGGGTTCGAACCGTTTAACAAGGAGACCATCAACCCCTCGTGGGAAGCGGTACGCACCCTTCAAGGCTGGCACGAAGGCGACTTCGTGGTCCACGCGCGCCAGCTGCCGTGCGTGTTCGGCCAGGCCAGCAAGGTGATGCACCAGGCGGTGGAAGAGCTCCAGCCCAGCATCGTGATCGCGGTAGGGCAGGCGGGCGGCCGCGTCGATCTGTCGGTGGAGCGCATCGCCATCAACATCGACGACGCGCCGATTGCCGACAACCAGAAGCGCCAGGTCGTCGACCAGCCGATCGTCACCAGCGGCCCGGCGGCTTACTTTGCTACGTTGCCGATCAAGGCCATCGTGCATGCGCTGCGCGAAGCGGGCTTGCCGTCGTCGGTGTCGCAGACGGCGGGGACTTATGTGTGCAACCACGTGTTCTATAGCCTGATGCATCAGGCGCATGAATGGGGCACGACGATGCGCGCCGGCTTTATTCACATACCGTACCTGCCGCAGCAGGCGGCCGCGCATCCGGGTTCGGCCAGCATGAAGCTGGAGGACATGGTCGAAGGCCTGCGCATCGCCATCCGCACCACGCTGGCCCACGATGTGGACATGCGCGAAGCGGGCGGCGTCACGCACTAGACCCCGGGCTTTACGGGGTTGAGGATGTTGAGGAAAGCCCGTACCACCGGCGCATCGTCCAGCGTGGTGTAGGTGATGTACAGATTCGCCGACGGCGGATTGGTACGAATCGGCAGGAACACCACCCCCGGCCAGCCGATGCGGCTGGTGGTCTCCGGCAGCAGCGCCACTCCCAGCCCCGCACCCACCATCGCCAGCAGCGTCTGCGGCTCGGACGCTTCCTGGAATATCGTCGGCTGGAAGCCGGCCTTCACACAGCATTGAATCAGATAGCGCGGGAAGGACGACTTGTCCAACGCCAGCGTCAGCATCGGCTCGTCGGCGATGTCGGTCAGCTCGATCGCTTCTTCCTTGGCCAGCGGGTGATGCTCGTTGATGGCCACGCACACGTCTTCGCGGAAGCACAGTTCCTGGCGCAGGTTGTCGTTTTTCAGGTCATCCTCGTCCAGCCTGGGCTCGCGCCAGAAGCCGACGTCGATCTGCTTGGCGCGCAGTGCGTCGTATTGCAGCGTCGGACCCAGTTCGTGCAGGGTCCAGCTCACACGCGGGAACTTGGTCTGGAACTCTTCCAGCAGACTCGGTATCGGCCCCCACATCGCCGAGCCGACGATGCCCACCCGCAGCCGTCCCACTTCACCGCGGTCGATCTGGCGGATGGTGTCGATGGTCATGCGCATCTTGCCCAGCAGGTCGGCCGCCTCGCTCATCAAAGCCTTGCCCGCCACCGTCAGCTCGAAGGTGCGGGTGGTGCGGGCGAACAGCTTCACGCCCAGTTCACTTTCCAGCTTCATGATCTGCTGGCTCAAAGGCGGCTGCGAAATGTGCAGGCGCTCGGCGGCGCGGCTGAAACTCTTTTCTTCTGCGACGGCGAGGAAGTACTTTAGTTGTTTCAGATCGATGGACATGGCGTTCTTTGGGCGATGTGGTTCGAAGTCAGTGTGCCAGCATGGCCACCGCAAGGGCGGCGCCGCAACGGGCGTTGTTCTTCACCAGTGCGATGTTGGTCGCCAGGCTGCGGCCCTCGGTCAGCTGCTTGATGCGGGACAGCAGGAAGGGTGTGACGTTCTTGCCGGTGACGCCTTGCGCATCGGCTTCCTGCAAGGCTTGCGCGGTGATGGCGTCGATCTCCGCCTTCGGCATCGCTTCATCGGCCGGCACCGGATTGCTGACCACCACGCCGCCCTTGAGGCCCAGCTGCCACTTGGTGTGGATGAAGGCTGCCTGTTCGGCCGCCGCGTCGAGCTGGAAGTCGGCGTTGAAGCCGCTCTCGCGCGTGAAGAAGGCGGGAAAGCCGCGCTGGCCCACGCTGATCACCGGCACGCCGTGGGTCTCCAGATATTCCAAGGTCAGGCCGATGTCGAGGATGGACTTGACGCCGGCGCACACCACCGCCACCGATGTCCGCGCCAGTTCCTGCAAATCGGCCGAGATATCGAAGCTGGTCTCGGCTCCACGGTGCACGCCGCCGATGCCGCCGGTGACGAACACGGAGATGCCTGCCAGTTCGGCGCAGATCATGGTGGCCGCCACGGTGGTCGCGCCCAGCTTCGATTGCGACAGCACGTAGGGCAGGTCGCGGCGGCTGACCTTCATGGCGTCGGGCGAGGTGCCCAGCAGTTCCAGCTGTTCTTCCGACAGGCCGATGCAGATCTTGCCGCCGATGATGGCGATGGTGGCCGGCACGGCGCCGCCGTCGCGGATGATCTGTTCGACTTCACGCGCCATCTGCACGTTCTGCGGATATGGCATGCCGTGCGAGATGATGGTCGATTCCAGCGCGACGATGGCTTTGCCGGCGGCGCGGGCGGCCGCTACTTCTGGCGAAAAGAGGAGGTATTGGTGCATGGTGTGATTCCTTATGCCTTGTTGGGGAAGAGCGGCGGGTTGTATTCCGCCGACAGGTCGAAGTCGTGGATCTCGTCGAGGACATCGGCGGCCAGCATCGGCGAGACGGTTTCCTGGGATTCGAGCGTCATCGCGGCCACCTTCAGGCCACGGCGGCAGGCCAGCGTCAGATCGGCGCTGCCTTGATACAGCGACCAGCAGACGGCGGCCGAGAAGGCGTCGCCGGCGCCGGTGACGTCGACCACGTCCACCTGGTGCGCGGCCAGCCATACCAGCTCGCCGTCGCGGGTGTGGAACACGCCCTGGCTGCCGCAGGTGACGATGACGTCCTGCGCTCCCTGGGCCTGTACTTCGCGGCAGGCGGCGCGCACGTCGGCTTCGGTCGGCAGGGCGCGGCCTGCGCGGGTTTCCAGTTCGCCGCGGTTCAGTATCAGCAGGCGCAGGCCTCTCAGGTCGGCCGGCAGGCGCGCCATCTTCGGCTGCGACACCGCCACGATCACCAGCGGCACATTGTCGGTGCGGGCGTTATCGAGCAGCAGGGCGATGCTGTCGGCCGGCAGGTTCAGGTCCACCACCGTCATCGCGGCGGCGGAGCGCTGCGGCTGGCGGCTGGCCAGGAACTCCGGCGTGAGGCGCTCGTACAGCGCCATGTCGGCCAGCGCCACCACCATTTCGCCGGCATCGTCGAGGATGGCGGTGTAGGTGCCGGTGGGCGTGTCGGGCAGTTTCAGGCTGCCGCGCGTGTCGATGCCGGCGCGTTCCGCATGGTCTTGCAGGCTGCGGCCGGCGACATCGTCGCCCAGCGCGGTCAGCAGCGCGGTCGGCAGGTTCAGGCGCGACAGGTTCTCGGCGATGTTGCGCGCCACGCCGCCGTAGACTTCCTCGGCGGTGGCGGGATTGGAGGTGCCCAGCTGCATGGGGGCGATGGTGCGCAGCTTGCGGTCCAGGTTGGCGGCGCCTATGCACATCACCGGGCGCTTGTCCGGCAGCACGTAGGCGCGGCCCAGCAGCCGCCGTTCGCGTATCAGGCCGGCAATGTGGCCGGCCACGGCGGAGCGCGACAGACGCAGTTCCACCGCCAGATCCTGCTGGGAGATAAAGGGGTTGGCGCGGATCAGCTGGTAGAGCTGGTCCTTCTTGGATGAGTCGGTCACGGGGTGCTCGCTAAAACATTTGTCCATCATGGTAAACATTTGTTCAAATCAAGTCAATCACGCACGGCGGCTAAGTTTGCCTTGATTTATAATACCGCCGATTTATACGAGTTTTGTATAAATCCTTAAGAAAAATGGTATTTGCCATACATATAGAGGATGATGCATAGTGTCAGCTTCCCCAGCCACAACAGAAAAACAGAGGATAACCATGTCTAATAATTCCCCATTCCAGGCAGCTGACATCATTCGCGCCCGTATCCCTGCCGGCTTCAAGCCGCGTATCGCAATGATTCTGGGTTCCGGCCTGGGCGTGCTGGCGGAACAAATGACCGACGCGGTCACGATCAGCTTCAATGAACTGCCAGGCTTCCCGATCAGCACCGTGCACGGCCACGCCGGCGAACTGGTGATCGGCACCCTGTCGGGCGTATCGGTGGTGTGCATGAAGGGCCGCGGCCACGTCTACGAAGGCTACGGCCTGGGCGTGATGACCAGCGCCGTGCGCACCATGAAGCTGCTGGGCTGCGAAATGCTGTTCGTGACCAACGCCGCAGGTTCGCTGCGCACCGAAGTCGACGCCGGTTCGCTGGTGGCGCTGACCGACCATATCAACTACCTGCCGGGCACCCCGATGATGGGCCCGAACGACGAACGCTTCGGCCCGCGCTTCTTCAGCATGGCCAACGCCTACGACGCCGACCTGCGCGCGCTGCTGCACACCTCGGCCAAAGAGAAGAACGTCACCCTGCACGACGGCGTCTACATCGCCTACGCCGGTCCTAACTTCGAAACCCCTGCCGAAATCCGCGCCTTCAAGACGCTGGGCGCGGACATGGTCGGCATGTCGGTGGTGCCGGAAGTGGTGTCGGCCCGTCACTGCGGCCTGAAAGTGGTTGGCGTGTCGGCCATCACCAACCTGGCGGAAGGCCTGTCGCCGTTCCCGCTGTCGCACGAGCAGACCCTGAAATACGCGGCTGTCGCGGCGACCTCGCTGATCGAAGTGATCCTGGGCTTCCTGGCCAACGTGGCCAAAACGCCGCAGGCGTAAGATTCCCGAGGGGCGGCCAAATGTCCGCCCCTTCTGCTTTATAGGAGTTCGAAATTATGAAACGCGCATTTATCCTCTTGCTCGATTCGTTTGGTCTGGGCGCCACGCCCGATGCCGCGAAGTACAACGACGTCGGCGCCAACACCTTCGGCCACATCGCCGAGTGGGCCGCCAAGAACGGCACGCCGATGTCGCTGCCGACCATGGAAAAACTGGGCCTGGCCGCCGCCGCCCATACCGCCAGCGGCCAGTGGGCTGCCGGCTTTGAACAGCGCGACGGCTTCACCGCCGCCTACGGCGCGGCGCGCGAGCGTTCGACCGGCAAGGACACGCAGTCCGGCCACTGGGAAATCGCCGGCGTGCCGGTGGAATTCGACTGGGGCTACTTCCCGAAAACGGTGCCGTCGTTCCCGGCCGAGCTGACCGCCAAGCTGCAGGAACTGGCCGGCGTGCCGGGCTTCCTGGGCGACTGCCACGCATCGGGCACGGAGATCATCAACAAGCACGGCGACGAACATGTCGCCAGCGGAAAGCCTATCATCTACACCTCGGCCGACTCGGTGCTGCAAATCGCCGCGCACGAAGAATCGTTCGGCCTGGAGCGCCTGTATGAAATCTGCGAGATCGCCTTCAAGCTGGTCGAGCCATACAACATCGGCCGCGTGATCGCGCGTCCGTTCGTTGGCGCCAACGGCAACTACACCCGCACCACCAACCGTCACGATTACGCGGTCGCACCGCCGGCGCCTACGCTGCTGGACCACGTGAAGAACGACGGCGGCGAAGTTATCGCCCTCGGCAAGATCAGCGACATCTTCGCGACCCAGGGCGTATCGCGCCTGGTCAAGGGCAAGGACAATATGGCGCTGTTCGACGCGCTGATGAAGGTGGAAGAAGAAGCCGGCGACAAGTCGCTGACCTTTGTGAACTTCGTCGACTTCGACCAGGCCTTCGGCCACCGCCGCGACGTTACCGGCTACTCGAATGCGCTGCACGAGATGGATGCCCGCCTGCCAGAATTCATCGCCAAGCTGAAAGAGGGCGACCTGGTCGTGATCACCGCCGACCATGGCTGCGATCCGACCTGGCCTGGCTCCGACCACACCCGCGAACACATCCCGATGATCTTCTTCGGACCGGGCGTGAAGGCGCAGCAGCTGCCGATCTCCGAAACCTTCTCCGACATCGGCCAGACCCTGGCCCATCACCTCGGCGTCAAACCACTTTCCCACGGAAGCAACCTGTTATGACCTTCAAACGTAACGAAGCGGTCCCACTGGACCTGGGCTGGATCAACCACATCCACATCAACAAGAGCGCCGCCGACCGCCGCGCCGCCAGTCTGGCGAACCGCCGCACGGTGAAGAAGGAATTCCAGGCCGCCTGGCTGGTCAAGGCCATCGGCCTGATCGACCTGACCACGCTGTCCGGCGACGATACGCCGGGCCGCGTCGAGCGTCTGTGCATGAAGGCCATGCGTCCGCTGCGTTCGGACCTGGTCGAGGCGCTGGGCCTGCAGGACTACAAGCTGACCACCGGCGCCGTCTGCGTGTACCACGAGATGATCAAGCCTGCGGTGCAGGTGCTGCAAGGCCGCCTGCCTATCGCCGCCGTGTCGACCGGCTTCCCGGCCGGCCTGACCAGCATGGAAACCAAGGTGCGCGAGATCGAACTGTCGGTGGCCGCAGGCGCGACCGAGATCGACATCGTCATCACCCGCCAGCACGTCTTGACGGGCAACTGGCAAGCGCTGTACGACGAGATGCTGGCTTACCGCAAGGCTTGCGGCGAAGCGCACGTCAAGGCGATCCTGGCGACCGGTGAACTGGTCACGCTGGAAAACGTGGCCAAGGCTTCGTGGGTCTGCATGATGGCTGGTGCGGACTTCATCAAGACCTCCACCGGCAAAGAGCCGGTCAACGCGACGATCCCGGTATCGCTGACGATGGTGCGCGCGATTCGCGACTACCACGAGCAGACCGGCTTCAAGATCGGCTACAAGCCGGCGGGTGGCGTCGGCACGGCCAAGGCCGCGCTGCAATACCTGTCGCTGATGAAGGAAGAACTGGGCAACGAGTGGCTGGAGCCGCACCTGTTCCGCATCGGCGCATCCAGCCTGCTGACCGACATCGAACGCCAGCTTGAGCACTATGTGACCGGCAACTACTCCGCCGCACATCGTCATGCTCAACCTTAACGCGCAAACATCAGAATACGGACACGTCATGCCAACCATCAAAGAGATCCTGAACACCATGGAATACGGCCCAGCACCGGAAAGCACGAAAGAAGCGCAAGCGTGGCTGGAGCAGCACGGCCGCACCTTCGGCCTGTTCATCGACAACCAGTGGAGCGAGCCGGGCGAGTTGTTCGCCTCGACCAATCCAGCCGATGCGGCCAAGCTGGCCGACCTGACCCAGGCCACCGGCAGCGACGTCGATCGCGCCGTGGCAGCCGCGCGCGCCGCGCAGCCGGGCTGGCAGGCACTGGGCGGCCATGGCCGCGCCAAGGTCATGTACTCGCTGGCCCGCCTGATGCAGAAGCACGCGCGCCTGTTCGCCGTGCTGGAAACGCTGGACAACGGCAAGACCATCCGCGAAACCCGCGATGTCGACCTGCCGCTGGTGGCGCGTCACTTCTACTACCATGCCGGCTGGGCGCAACTGCAAGCCGAAGAATTCGCGGACTACCGCGCCGTCGGCGTGGTCGGCCAGATCGTGCCTTGGAATTTCCCGTTGCTGATGCTGTCGTGGAAAATCGCACCTGCCATGGCCGCTGGTAACACCATCGTCTTCAAACCGGCTGAATTCACGTCGCTGACCGCGATGCTGTTCGCCGAGATCTGCGTGCAGGCCGGCGTGCCTGCCGGTGTGGTCAACATCGTCACCGGCGATGGCCGCGTGGGCGAAGCCATCGTCAACCATCCAGGCATCGACAAGCTGGCCTTCACGGGCTCGACCGAAGTAGGCCGCTTGATCCGCGTTGCCACCGCAGGCAGCGGCAAAAAGCTGTCGCTGGAACTGGGCGGCAAGTCGCCGTTCATCGTCTTCGACGATGCCGACCTGGATGCCGCCGTTGAAGGCCTGGTCGATTCGATCTGGTTCAATCAGGGCCAGGTATGCTGTGCGGGTTCGCGCCTGCTGGTGCAGGAATCGGTACAGGATAAATTCCTGGCCAAGCTGCGCGCCCGCATGGACAAGCTGACCCTCGGTTCTCCGCTGGACAAGTCGATGGACATCGGCGCCCTGGTCGATCCGGTGCAGCAGCAGCGCATCGCCGGCCTGGTGGACTCGGCCCGCGCCGAAGGTTGCGAGGTTTATCAGCCCAAGTGCGAGATCCCTGCCAATGGCTCGTGGTTCCCTCCAACGCTGATCACCGGCGCATCGACTTCCGCCGCCGTGGCGCAAGCCGAAATCTTCGGCCCGGTGCTGGTGGCGATGAGCTTCCGCACTCCGCCGGAAGCCGTGCAACTGGCGAACAACACCGTCTACGGCCTGGCCGCCTGCGTCTGGACCGAGAACATCTCGCTGGCGCTGGATGTCGCGCCGCAGATCAAGGCCGGCGTGGTGTGGATTAACACCGCCAACCAGTTCGACGCCGCTTGCGGCTTTGGCGGCTACCGCGAATCCGGCTTCGGTCGTGAAGGCGGCCGCGAAGGCATGTACGAATATCTGACCGCGAAATCGGAAGATGCACGTCCTGCATCACCTGTGGTGGAAGCCAAGGCCAAAGCCAAGGCGGCAGCACCGGCAGCGGGTGGCGCGTTCGCCATCGACCGCACCGCCAAGCTGTACATCGGCGGCAAGCAGGCACGCCCCGACGGCGCCTACAGCCGCGCCATCCACGGCGCTGACGGTTCCTTCATCGGCGAAGTCGGCGAAGGCAACCGCAAGGACATCCGCAACGCAGTGGAAGCAGCGCACAAGGCTGGTGGCTGGGCGAAAGCTACGTCGCACAACCGCGCACAGGTTCTGTACTACATCGCTGAAAACCTGGCCGCACGTGGCGAGGAATTCGCAGCCCGTATCGCCGCGATGACCGGTTCGAAGAACGCGGAAAAAGAAGTGCAGGCTTCGATCGAGCGCCTGTTCTACTACGCAGCATGGGCCGACAAGTACGACGGCCTGGCGCACCAGCCGCCGATGCACGGCATCACCGTGGCGCTGAACGAACCGGTCGGCGTGATCGGCATCGTCTGCCCGAACGAAGCGCCGCTGCTGGGCTTCATCTCGCTGGTGGCGCCGGCTATCGCGCTGGGCAACCGCGTGGTGGTGGTGCCGTCGGAAGCGCATCCGCTGTCGGCGACCGATCTGTATCAGGTGTTCGATACGTCGGACCTGCCGGACGGTGTGGTCAACATCATCACCGGTTCGGCGGACGAACTGGCGCGCACGCTGGCGACGCACTCGGACATCGACGCGGTATGGCGTCATGACGGTTCGGCTGAGGGCTGTGCTGAAGTGGAGCGCCTGTCGGCGACTTCGCTCAAGCGTACCTGGGTCGGCGGCGCGAAGGGCCGCGACTGGTACAGCACCGCGCAATCGGGCGGCCGCGCAGTACTGGCACACGCATCGCAAGTTAAGAACGTCTGGATTCCATACGGCGTTTAAGTAAGAGCTTCGGTACGGCAGGGCGGGTCTGCGGACCCGCCTTTGTGCTTTCAATACCCTACACAATCAAGTGGAGAATTCCATGTTTTTACCTCAAGAGATCATTCGCAAGAAGCGCGACGGCGGCGTCCTGACCGCTGAAGAGATCCAGTTCTTCGTCGGCGGCATCACCTCGAACCGCGTCACCGAAGGCCAGATCGCCGCGCTGGCGATGGCGGTCTACTTCAACGACATGACCATGGACGAACGCGTGGCCTTCACGCTGGCGATGCGCGACTCCGGCGAAGTGCTGGACTGGCGCTCGCTGGACCTGCCAGGCCCGGTGGTCGACAAGCACTCCACCGGCGGCGTCGGCGACGTGGTCTCGCTGCTGCTCGGCCCCATGGTCGCAGCCTGCGGCGGCTTCGTGCCGATGATCTCCGGCCGTGGCCTGGGCCACACCGGCGGTACGCTGGACAAATTCGATTCCATCCCCGGCTACACCACCGTGCCGACCAATGAGCTGTTCCGCAAAGTGGTCAAGGAAGTCGGCGTCGCCATCATCGGCCAGACCTCGTCGCTGGCGCCGTCGGACAAGATCTTCTACGGCGTGCGCGATGTCACCGCCACCGTGGAGTCGGTCGCCATGATTACCGGCTCCATCCTGTCGAAGAAGCTGTCGGCAGGCCTGGACGCGCTGGTGATGGACGTTAAAACGGGCAGCGGCGCCTTCATGCCGACCTACGAAAAATCGGTGGAGCTGGCGGACAGCATCGTCAAAGTCGGCAACGGCGCCGGCATGATGACCTCGGCCATCCTGACCGACATGAACGAATCGTTGGCGCCATACGCCGGCAACGCGCTGGAAGTACGCGGCGCGATGGATTACCTGAGCGGCAAATCGCGTCCTGCGCGTCTGCACGAAGTGACGATGGCGCTGTGCGCCGAGATGCTGGTGCTGGGCAAACTGGCCGCCACCGAAGAGGAGGCGCGCGCCAAGCTGCAAGCGTCGCTGGACAGTGGCGAAGCCGCCGAGCGCTTCTCGCGCATGGTGGTGGCGCTGGGCGGCCCGGCCGACCTGATGGACAATCCGGACAAGTATCTGGAGCGTTCGCCTATCATCGTTCCGGCGCCTGCGCTGGTTTCCGGCTACGCTGCCGCAGCCAACTGCCGCGAGATCGGCCTGGCCGTGGTGTCGCTGGGCGGTGGCCGTCGCCGCGCTGCCGATCCGATCGACTTCGCTGTCGGCTTGACCGGGCTGGTTGGCCTGGGCGACAAGATCGAAGCCGGCCAGCCGTTGGCGATGGTCCATGCGCGCACGCAGGAAGCAGCGGATCAGGCGATCCGCGAAATCCAGGCGGCCTATCACATCGCTGGCGCAGCACCGGCCGCGAACCCGGTTATCTACCGCACGATCCGTCCTTAATTTCGAGAGCAGGCAATGAACAAACAAGAACTGATCGCCGAAGCCGCCGCCGCGCGCCTGAAGGCTTACACGCCGTACTCCAACTTCAAGGTCGGCGCTGCGCTGCTGACCAACGACGGCAAGGTCTTCCACGGCTGTAACGTGGAAAACGCCTCCTATGGTTTGTGCAACTGCGCCGAGCGTACCGCCTTCTTCAGCGCTTTCGCCCACGGCTACAAGCAGGGCGATTTCGACCAGCTGGTCGTCATCGGCGAAACCGACGGTCCCATCGCACCATGCGGCGCATGCCGCCAGGTGATCCTGGAGTTGGGCGGCAACGAGCTGCCGGTGCTGCTGACCAACCTCAAAGGCGACATCTACGAAACCACGGCAGCCGAACAACTGCCGAACGCCTTCGGCGGCGCTGACTTGAAGAAGAAGTAAGCTTGGCTTTCAAGAAGACCATCGATGTGCAGGCCGCCGTCGCGATTGCGGCGTCGGAGGCGATTGCCGCCAAGACGCAGGGCACTTTTGGTGTCGGCGGCCTGATGCTCGACCAGCACGGCAACGTGCTGCAGTCGCTGCACAATAACGTCATCAAGCAGGGGCTGATCTTCGACCCGACCGCGCACGGCGAGCGCCAGTTGATCGACTGGTACTACGCCGAACGCGCCAAGGGCCGCGAACTGCCTGCGCCGGAAGACATCACCATCGTCACCTCGCTCGATCCCTGCTGCATGTGCAGCGGTGCGATCCTGGCCGGTGGTTTTAATGTGGTGGTGGCGGCGCCGGATAAAAGCGCGGGCATCAATTACGACGCCAGCGCCACCTTCAGCGCGCTGCCGCCAGCACTGCGGCCACAAGCCGAAGCGGCGTTCAGCTATCCGGCCATCCTTGGTTCTTCGCTGTACACGCGCGCCAGTTCGGGGGCTGCGCCGAAGTCCTTCTTCATCGGTAAAACCATTTCGGAACCGACGCAGGCCTTATGCTCATTGGTGTTCGAGGCCACGTCCGGCGAGGTGATGGAGCTGTTCAACACCGATCTGCCGCAGCATCAATTGAAATGCCCGATGACGCTGGCGCCCGATCACGCCATCGTCCACGCGCTCAAGCAGCTGTATCCGGACGCGCTGGCCTACCGCTGCACGCCGCAGCAGCCGGACGCCGGCCTGGCGCCGTTCCTGCAGCAGGCGATGGCGCGTGACCGCGAACATGGCGGGGCAGGGGATGCGGTGGCTTTGCTGGATTCGTTCGGCAATCTGCTGCTGTGCATGCCGGGCCGCATGTCGCAGTCGGGCATCCGCAGCGCCTTCATGGAAACCACACGGGCCTACGCGCAGCTGCGCTACAAGCTGATGGCCGGCGCCACGCCGGCGCAGCAGGAAGAGGTGCGCCAGTATCTCGGCCATCCGAAGGACGGCACCTTCGTGTTTGCGAAAGGGCCGGACAGCGGCGCGATCAGCTTCATGAACCTGGGCGCCTATGGCTCGACGATGGAAGGTCCGCTGCCGCTGAAGAATCCGACGCAATTCCAGTACGTGCTGCCGGGGATGCCGGAAGAGGAACTGGCGGCGATGTGTGCCGCCATGCCGCCGCTGTATCGCAACATCATCCGCATCCGCCCCACGCAGGTCGCCGACCCAGGCTTGATCGCCGCTCTGACGTAAGCTTGTTTCGCGCGCTTGGCGCGCGCAAGAGATAGTGCTAGGCTTAGTTCCATCCCCGTCGATTTCCGTTGGAGGAATTGGAAATGTCCACATTGCAAAAAGAGCTGCAAGTGTTCGCTCAGAATCTGGCCACGTTGCTGCAGAACGAAGGCAGATATGTTGTTATTTCCGGAGACACCATACTCGGCACCTATGAGAGCTTTGAGGAGGCTGTCAAAGCAGGCTACGGAAACTTCGCGTTGACCCCATTTCTCGTGAAACAAATCCTGCCGGTTGAGGAAGTCGTTTTCATTAGTCGTGACGTTCTTCCAAAATGCCCAGCATAAATTTCAGCATCAGCCGTGATGGCCCGATCGTCGGGGTCATGATCGGTGCAAGCACGTTATACAGAAATGTGCTTTCTGCTGCGGGACAAGCCGTTCCTTCGCCTGTTCGGGGGAAGTTTCTAATCGACACCGGCGCCAGTCAAACATGTATTGACTCGAATCTGGCTGGTCGGCTGGGATTGCCCGCAGTCGGTTCGATTGATGTCCATACGCCTTCCACCGAAGGTATTCCGCAGGCTTGCAGATTGTTGGAGGCGATGCTTGTCATCCCTGGCAAACGATCATCGGCTGGTTATCGTGTTTCAACGCTGGGGTTGGTGGAGGTTCGTCTGGCGGGGCAAGCTATAGATGGCCTCATCGGCAGAGACCTGCTGAACCGTTGGACGTGCATCTACAACGGCACAGCGGCCTCGTTCGCCTTGTGCTACTAGCTACGCCGCGTTGGAGTCGCTCTGCATCATGCCGAACAGGTTGCCGTCCAGGTCCTTGGCGTAGGCCAGCCAGCCGATGCCGGGGATCGGCATTTTCGGTACCACTACGTCGGCCTTCAAGGCCGCCACCTGTTTCAGCGTGTCGTCGAGGTTTTCGACATCGACCGTGCAGACGAAGGCGTTCACGCTTTGCATCGCTGCGGGCACCGCGCCCTGGCGCGGCAGCAGGCCGCCGTTGATGCCGCGCTGGCTGGCGTCGCCCGTGTCGATCAGCCAGTATTCGCCGCCTTCCCACTTGTTGAAACTCCAGCCGAACAGCGCGCTGTAAAAATCGATCAGCACCTGCGGCTGGCTGGCCTGGATTTCAAAATGTACCGGACGTCCCATGGTCGTCCCCTCAATCCGCCGGATCGTAAGTGCCGATGCTCCAGATGTGCCCCTCGGGGTCGCGGCAGGTGAAGCCGCGTCCACCGTAGTCCTCATCCTTGATGTCGAGCAGGATCTCGCCGCGAGCCTCTTTCACGCGGGCGTACACCTTGTCGGCGTCGTTGACCACCAGGTAGGAACTCTGCGTGTTGAACTGGCCGATCTCGGAAGGCTGCTTCATCAGGCGTCCGAACTCGGTGTCGAACACCGATCCGAGCATGATCATGCTGTTGCCGAAGCTGAGCTGTGCGTGGGCGATGCTGCCGTCTTCGTTGGGCACCACCAGCGTCGCTTCAAAGCCGAACGTGGTGCACAGCCAATCAATGGCGGCCGGCGCGTCGCGATAGCGCATGCATGGTATGACGTTGCAACGGGTTTGTTTGGGTATGCTGGACATCGTTTTCTCCCCTGTCTTGGTATGGAACAGATTCGATCGATTTCAGACCCCATCCGTTCGCCGAACTGGTGCGGACGGATGGGAAAAGGGAGTATATATTGATAACGATCAGACGGGGATTACATTTGCTGGAACAAGTGGGTATTGCCCCGGCTAACTTCCAGTTGCTCGTCGAAGTTGCGGATCTTGACCATCTGCCGCCCGCGCAAGTCGCGCGTGACTTCTTCGATGGCATCGACCCGCACCAGCGTCGAGCGGTGGATGCGCCAGAATTCGTCCGGGTCCAGTTCGTCGGCCAGCTCCTTCAGCGTTTTGCGTATCAACACTTCCGATTGCGCGGTCTGTACGCGTGTGTACTTTTCGTCGGCGCGGAAGAACAGCACTTCGCGTGTGCTGATCATGCGCAGATTGCTGCCGACCACCGCCTGTATCCAGCGCAGGTAATCGGGCTTGGCGGACGGCTTGCTCTGGCTCGACAGCAGTTGGCTCAGTTGACGCTCGATGTTGGACGGCTGCTGGCCGATCAGCGATTGCAGCCGCGTGCAGGTGGTCTTCAGGCGCTCGCCGCCGGCAGGCTTGAGCAGGTAATCCAGCGCGCCCTGTTCGAACGCTTCGATCGCATACTGGTCGTAGGCCGTCACGAACACCAGGTGGCAGCGGTTGAACAGCATGCGCGCCGCTTCGATGCCGGACAGGCCGGGCATGCGGATGTCGAGGAACACGATGTCCGGCTGGTACTGGCCGGCCAGCGCCACGGCCTCGATGCCGTTGGCCGCCTCGGCGACGATCTCCAGCCCCGGCCAGGCTTCCAGCAGGCGCGCGCGCAGTTGGCGGCGCATCGGTTCCTCGTCGTCGGCGATCAGCGCGGTGGCGCGGCGTTGGCCGTTAGGTGTGACGATATTCATTTCGAACTCCCGGCAAAAATATCCGGCGCATACGGGATGCGGATGCTGGCGCGGGTGCCGCCGGTCAGCGGCGCTTCGATCACCAACTGCGCGCGGTTGCCGTACAGGATGCGCAGGCGTTCCCGCACATTGGCCAGGCCGATGCCGTCGCCGGCGTGCAGATTGAAGCCGATGCCGTCATCCAGCACGTCCACTTGCAGCATGGCGCCGTCGACGCTGGCGCGGATGTCGATGCGGCCGCCTTCTATCTTCGGCTCCAGGCCGTGCTTGATGGCGTTCTCGATCAGGATCTGCAACATCATCACCGGGAAGGTGGCGCTCAGCATTTCCGGCTGCACGTCGACCGACACCGCCAGCCGCGAGCCCATGCGGGCCTGCATGATGGCCAGGTAGGCGCGCGACATGTCGATCTGCCGGCCCAGCGTGCCGCTGCCCTTGGCGCGCATCTGCGGCAGCGTGGCGCGCAGGTAGTCGATCAGGTTCTGGTGGATGCGCGCGGCCTGCGGCGGATCGGTTTCGATCAGCTGGCCGATCAGCGCCAGTGTGTTGAACAGGAAGTGCGGTTCGACCTGCGCCTGCAAGGCCGCCATGCGCGCCTCGATCAGGCGCCGTTCCATGCCTTCCTCGTCGGCGTGGCTGGTGGCGTGGTGCGCTTCCAGCTCGGCTTTGCGCTTGCCGCCGGCCAGCACCTTCAAACTCAAGGACAGCAGGATGAAGGCCACGGTTTGCTTGGGCAGGCCGAACGGCGTCAGGCCGAACAGCAGCAACAGCAGCCACACCATCATCAGCTTGCGCCATTCGACCTGGGCCAGCCAGTCGAAGAACCGCCACCACATGCTGGTGGCGGTTTCGCCTATTTCGCGGATGATGTCGAGCAGGCTTTTGGCGTTGTCATAGCCGGCCTTGGCCAGCCCGCGCTTTTTCATTGCTGCTGCTCCTGGCGACGACGCTGGCGGCGGCCACCGACCACGCAGGCGCCGACGGCGATCTTCAGCACCAGGAAGAAGGCGAACAGCACCATCGCCAGCGGCAGGATGGTGAGGATGAAGGCCAGGATCAGCGCGGCGCCCAGCAGGGCGGGCGGCGACATGCGCTGCACCAGCCGCACGCCGTAGCGCACCGTCTGGGCGAAGGCGCGGAAGATTTCTTCCATCAGATCCATCACGGCCTGGCTGTTCAGTTTGCTCATTTGCTTCTCCATCAAAATCGTTGCGATGGAATCACTGTATCAAAGCCTTCCCTTATGCCGTACTGGATTCCGATCAACTGCGGTTTGGGCGGGATGGCCGGTTGTTCCGCCGGATAAGCTGCGCTTAAATCAGTGCTCGGGCGTAACGCCTGTTGCAGCGTTCCAGTCGCTGCGCAGCAGGCCGTAGATCACGCTGTCCGAGATTTCTCCGCTGACAAACCAGCGCTCGCGCAGCAAGCCTTCGCGCTGGAAATGCAGGCCCTCCAGGATGCGGCCGGAAGCAATGTTGTCGGGATGGATATCGGCTTCGATGCGGTGCAGTTCCAGCGCGCCGAAGCCGTGGGCGATCAGCGCCGCCAGCGCTTCCTGCATGTAGCGTTTGCCCCAGTGCGGCCGCGCCAGCATGTAGCCGATTTCGCAGCGGTGGTTGCGGCGGTCGAAGGCGTACAGCGTGACGGTGCCTATCAGTTCGCCGTCCGGCAGCACCATCGCCAGCCGCAGCGCGCTGCCGTCCTGGTAGCCCTTGAGGGTTTGCTCGATGTTGTCGGCGGCCTGGGCGGCGTGCAGCCACGGGCCGCTGCTCCAGTAGCGCAGGGCCACGGGATCGGAAAACAGGCGGAATAGCGCGTCGGCGTCGTTGCTGTCGACAAAGCGCAGCGTCATGCGGGCGGTGTGCAGTTGGAACGGTTCGAAGCTGGGCATGCTGGGGCGGCTCAAAGTAGGGGACTTGCCAGCTTAGCGGATTTCGTTCGCCGCTTGGTGATTTTCATAATGCTGCCAATAGGAAAACAGTGATACAATAAAAACAATATATATTATTTTTCTCATATTTTCCTAAAGGACTGTTCCATGATCGCTCGCACTTGCTTCGCCCTCGCCGCTGCAACCCTGCTGACGGGAACGGCCTGCGCCGCCCCGCTGAACGCCAACGAAATGCTGCAACAGTTCAATGTCGTCGTCAGCGGCGACCTGGCCTCGACTTCGCACGTCGATGGCCGCACCTATGCGGGCGGCAATGTCAGCGGCGGCGACTATGTGCAGCACGTCAACGATACGCCTGCTTCGGCCTATGCCGGCCTGACCGTGGGCGGCAGCTTTTCCGGCGTCGCGCATGTGAATGGCCTGGGCCTGGTGACCGGCGGCGACGCCAGCGGCGTCAACGTCAACAGCGGCGCGTCGTATATCGGCGGTTCGTCCAACGGCTCGTCCTTCGGCGGCGCGGCCTGGATCAGCGGCACGGCCAGCAACGTCAACTTCAACGGCGCCGGCCATGCGGGCAGCTACATCAACACCAATAACAACAACCCGCTGGCCGCACCGACCGGCGCGATGAACAGCACGCTGGCGGCGTCGACGTCGACCAACTTCGGCGCGGTGATGAACGGCCTGTCGAGCCAGCTGTCGGCGCTGCACGCGACTGCCGGCACGTCGGTCAGCTACAGCAACAACGACAGCAATGTGCTGTTGAGCGGCACCGCCGTCAACGGCGTGCTGGTGTTCGACCTGACCCAGGAGGACAGCAAGATCTTCTCCAGCAAGGTGACCGACATTTCGTTCAACCTGCACGGCGCCGGCACGGTGATCTTCAACACCAACGACAGCAGCCTGAGCCTGACCGCCAATTTCAACCAGGCGCAGGCGTTGGGCAGCCAGCTGATCTGGAATTTTGCCGGACATGACACCGCCGTCACCGTCGGCCGCACCTTCGGCGGCCAGGTGCTGGTGGCCGATGGCAGCTTCCGTAACGTCGGCGGCGCCAATGTCGAAGGTGGCGTGTTCGCCAAGACGCTGTACCAGTACGGTGAAATCCACCTGCAAAGCTTCACCGGCACGGTGCCGGCCGCGCCGGTGCCGGAACCGGGAACCTACGCCATGCTGCTGGCTGGCCTGGGGCTGATGGGCGCTATGCTGCACCGCAAAAAATAATTGCGGAGATGTGCTGTACGGCAACGAAACGTGATATCCTTGAAGTAATTTAAATTGCTATCAAGGAATTATTCATGGTCGCTGCTGTTAAAACCGCTGTTTCCGCTGTCGTTCTTGCAATTGCTTCCCTGGGTAGCGCGCAGGCTGCCGTGCTGGATCTGGGTCTGCACGGCGCCAATGTATTTTCCTTCACCGACTTCAAGGCGCCCAGCGCCGACGTCGAAGGCGCCATCATGGCCGGCCGCGACGTGCAGCTGAGTAGCTATTCCGTCAACGCCAACAACGTCGACGCCTTCGGCCATTATTCGCTGATCGTCGGCCGCGACCTGAAATTCACCAGCGGCTCGATCAAGAACGGCGACACCTTTGTCGGCGGCAAAACCGACGTGACCAAGCAGGTTGACGTGTACTCGAAGATCCAGACCGGTACCGCGCCGGTCAACATGGGCGCGCTGGCCGGCCAGCTGAAAACCACCTCGACCTCGCTGTCCAAGCTGTCCACCACCGGCACCGCGACCGAACAGTGGGGCGGCCTGAACATCGCCGGCAGCAAGAGCAAGACCGGCGTGGAAGTGATCGACATCGACGCCAAAACGCTGTCGAAAGTGACCTACTTCAATTTCAGCAACCTGACCGCCGGTTCGACCCTGATCTTGAACGTCAGCGGCGACAAGGGCAGCTTCAACGGCGGCTACCAGGGCTTCGAGAATTACAACGTGCTGTTCAACTTCTACCAGGCGACCGACCTGGGCGTGCACACCGGCCTGACCGCCAACATCCTGGCGCCGCTGGCCACGGTCACCGGCGGCAGCGGCGTCATCAATGGCAACGTGGTGGTCGATTCCTGGCTGTCGTCGGTGCAGATCAACGCCAACCATTTCTTCAAGCCGATCAACGTCGCTGGCTACATCACGGCGGTGCCGGAACCGGAAACCTACGCGATGATGCTGGCTGGCCTGGGCCTGATCGGCTTCATGGCGCGTCGCCGCAAGCAGGCTGCGGCACGCTGATCGCTGCCAGCACCATATCGACGATGACCTGCTCGGCATCGTCGAAGTCTTTCCTGGTCAGCTGTTTGCGGTTCAACACCAGCGCCATCTGGGCCGAGAAATCCGCATAGGACTGCGTCATCGCCCAGATCGCAAACAGCAGATGCGTCGCATTGATCGGCGCCACCTTGCCGGCGCTGATCCACTTCTCGAACACTTCGATATCCTTGCGCAGCAGCGGCACCACGCGGCTCTGGATCTGCGCGCCGTACAGCTGCGCGCCGCTGATCACTTCCATCGCATACACGCGCGACGCCCACGGCTGCTCGCGCGAGAAGCGCAGCTTGGCCTGGATGTAGGTGCGCAGCACGTCGCGCGGATCCTGGTCCTCGGCGGCCAGGTTCTCCATCCGCTCCAGCCATTCGTCCAGCACCTCGTCCAGCACGCGCTGGTACAGCGCCTGCTTGGTGGGGAAGTAGTACATCAGGTTCTGCTTCGACAGCCCGGCGTTCTCCGCCACGGTGGCGATGGAGGTGCCTTCATAGCCGCATTCGGCAAACACCCGCACTGCTTCGGCGGCGATGTCCGCTTCCAGTTTGTCGCGGTTGAGAACACGCCGTTTGATCTTCGGCGCTGGCTCTGCATTCAGTTTTGCTGTCGGCATGTGAGTCTCAGGAAGGTCAGGAGTTGAGGATGGTCGGTGTAGGCCACGTTGAAGCGGAACCAGATCGATTCCGGCGCGCGCAGCATGAAGAAATCGCACGGCGACAGCAGGATGCCGGACTTGAGCGCCAGGTCGGCGATGATCTTGCCGTTCCATTCGGCGGTGGGCGCGGTGCTCCAGCCGGCGCTGACGAACATGCCGCCGCGCGGCCTGGCCAGCGGCTCCATGCCGGCGCTGCGCAGGCTGTCGATGGCGCGTTCGCGGCCGGCCTCCAGCTGGGCGATCAGCTTTTCCACCATGCGCTTGTAGGGCCGCGCCGTGATGGCGTGGTAGACGGCGCGTTCGTTGATCTCGGAGGTGGTCAGCCCGGCCAGCATTTTCACGCGCAGCAGCTCGGGGATCAGCGAGGCCGAGGCGCAGATCGAACCCACCCGCAGCACCGGCGACAAGGTCTTGGAAAAACTGCCGACGCGGATCACGCGCCGCAGGCCATCCATCGCCGCCAGTGAGGCCTCGCCGCGTGGCGCCAGTTCGCGGTAGATGTCGTCCTCCACCAGCCAGAAGTCGAACTGCTCGGCCACGCCCAGCAGGCGGTGCGCCTGCGCCACGCTGAGCGAAGTGCCCAGCGGGTTTTGCAGCACCGTGTTGACGAACATGAGCTTGGGCTGGGTGAGCGCGGCCTGCCGCGCCAGCGCGTCGAAATCGAGGCCGTTCTCGCCGCGCGGTATGCCGACCGCCACGCAGCCGTGGTGGCGTATCAGCGACAGCAGGTTGCTGTAGCCGGGATCTTCGACGAAGACGGTGTCGCCCGGCTTGGTCAGCGTGCGCAGGATCAGGTCGAAGGCGTGGGTGGCGCCGTGGGTCAGCAGCACCTGTTCCGGTTCGACCGGGAACAGCTCGTCGCTCAGCGTGGCCGACAACTGCTGGCGCAGCGAGGGGAAGCCGAGCGGGTGGCCGTAGCCGCGCAGGCGGTTGGCCGGGATGCGCATCGCGTGGCGCACGGCGTCGAGGATGGTGTCCTCGCCGTACCACTCGGGCGGCAGCCAGCCGGCGCCCACGGCCAGCGCGTCCGAGGTGCCGGAATAGAGGTCGGGGGTGAGGGCGTCGATGGCGGTCGGCGTCACCTGTAGCATGGACGGCAGCAGTGTCGCGGGAACGTCCTGGCGGGCCACGAAATAGCCGGAACCGCGGCGCGAGGACAACAGCCCCAGCGTCACCAGGCGGTCATAGGATTCGACAACTGTAAAGGTGCTGATGCCATTACACTTCGCGAATTGCCGCACCGAGGGCATTTTCGTTCCCACGCGCAACTCCCTGCGGCCGACCATGCCGCTGATGGCCGAGACGATCTGATCGACCAGGCTGCCTTTCCTGCTGCGCTCTATGGCGAGCACCGGCCAGCCGCCGGCATCGGGCGCGCAGTCCGCTTGATCGATCACAGAATTCGCTGCTTCCATCCTTGACTCCAATGACTGCTGAAATCAAAACTGTAGTGTTTTTGTTGCCAGTACGGTTGGACAGTTTTGATATTTGTGTATCTGTGCCATAGTTGTTGCGCTGTCTATTATTGCATCATCATTTTGCCAACTGGTAAATTTTTTTACGGTTCGTCAAAAATATCCGCAAGTTAGATCCCAGGAGATGAGCATGAACGAATCCAGACCTGAATCGATGGCGTCCTTCTGGATGCCATTCACGAACAACCGCGATTTCAAAGCCCATCCGCGCCTGCTGGTGTCGGCCAACGGCATGTACTACAAGGACGTCGACGGCAACAGCATCCTGGACGGCACCGCCGGCCTGTGGTGCGTACCGTGCGGCCACGCGCAGCCGAAGATCGTCGCCGCCGTGCGCGAGATGGTGGGCCAGCTCGATTTCGCGCCGACCTTCCAGATGGGCCACCCGGCCGCCTTCGACCTGGCTGAAAAGCTGATGGAGTACACCAACCACAAGTTCGGCCATGTGTTCTACACCAACTCCGGTTCCGAGGCGGTGGACACGGCGCTGAAGATCGCGCTGGCGTATCACAAGGCGCGCGGTGAGGCGAGCCGCACGCGCCTGATCGGCCGCGAACGCGGCTACCACGGCGTGGGTTTCGGCGGCATCTCGGTCGGCGGCATCGCCGGCAACCGCAAGCCTTACGGCGTGATGCTGCCCGGCGTCGACCACCTGCCGCACACGCACAACCTGGAGAAGAACGCCTACACGCGCGGCGAGCCGGAATACGGCACCGAGCTGGCCGACGAACTGGAACGCATCGTCGCGCTGCATGACGCATCGACCATCGCGGCGGTGATCGTCGAACCGGTGGCCGGTTCCACCGGCGTGCTGATACCTCCGAAGGGCTATCTGAAGCGCCTGCGCGAGCTGTGCACCAAGCACGGCATCCTGTTGATCTTCGATGAAGTGATCACTGGCTTCGGCCGTTTGACGACGCCTTTCGCGGCCGACTACTTCGACGTCGAGCCGGACATGATGACCACCGCCAAAGGCCTGACCAACGGCGTGATTCCAATGGGCGCGGTGTTCAGCAAAAAATTCATTCACGACGCCTTCATGGAAGCGCCGGCTGGCATTGAGCTGTTCCACGGTTACACCTACTCGGGCCACCCGGTGGCCTGCGCCGCCTCGCTGGCGACGCTGGAAGTGTTCAAGGAACAGAAGATCCTCGAACACGCGGCCGGCATGGCCGAGTACTGGGCCGACGCGGTGCATTCGCTCAAGGGCCTGCCGCACGTGATCGACATCCGCACCATCGGCCTGATCGCCGGTATCGAGCTGGCGCCCATCGCCGGCAAGCCGGGCGCGCGCGCCTTCGCCGCCTTCAAGCAGGCCTTTGCGGACGGCGTGTTGATACGCACCACCGGCGACATCATCGCGCTGTCGCCACCGCTGGTGCTGGAGAAAAAACACATCGATGAACTTTTTGGAAAGCTGACGACGGTACTTAAAAACTTAAACTAACGAGGAGAACACCATGCTGGTAGGCGTCCCAAAAGAGATCAAAAACCAGGAGTCCCGCGTTGGCCTTACCCCGGCCAGCGTCAAGGAGCTCGTATTGCGTGGCCATCAAGTACTTGTACAAAAAAACGCCGGTGTCGCCATCGGCTTGAGCGATGCGATGTATGAGGGCGCCGGCGCCACCATCATCGACAGCGCAAGCGAAATCTTCGCGCGCGCCGAGATGATCGTCAAAGTGAAGGAACCGCAGCCGGAAGAATGCGCGATGCTGCGCAAGGGCCAGATCCTCTACACCTACCTGCACCTGGCGCCGGACCCGGAGCAAACCAAGGCGCTGGTGGAATCGGGCGCGGTCTGCATCGCCTACGAAACCATCACCGGCGCCAACGGCGGCTTGCCGCTGCTGGCGCCGATGAGCGAAGTGGCGGGGCGCATGTCGATACAGGCCGGCGCCGCGCACCTGGAAAAATCCAAGGGCGGCATGGGCCTGCTGCTGGGCGGCGTGCCTGGCGTGGCGCCCGGCCATATCGCCATCATCGGCGCCGGCGTGGTTGGCACCAATGCCCTGCAGATGGCGGTCGGCATCGGCGCGCGCGTGACGATTCTGGACAAGAACATCGACCGCCTGCGCCAGCTGGACCTCATCTACGGCAACCGCATCTCCACCATGTATTCGAACGCGCACTCGATCGAGGAAGCGGTGCTCGATGCGGACCTGGTGATCGGCGGCGTGCTGGTGCCCGGCGCTGCGGCGCCCAAGCTGGTGACGAAGGACATGATCGCGCGCATGAAGCCGGGCGCGGTGGTGGTGGACGTCGCCATCGACCAGGGTGGCTGCTTCGAAACCTCGCACGCCACCACGCATGAAAAGCCGACCTACGTGGTCGACGGCGTGATCCACTACTGCGTGGCCAATATGCCGGGCGCCGTCGCCCGCACGTCGACTTTCGCACTGAATAACGCAACCATCGGCCACGCAGTAGCGCTGGCCGACAAGGGCTGGCAGAAAGCGCTGAAAGCCAACCCGCACCTGAAGAACGGATTGAACGTTTGTCTCGGCCACGTCACCTACGAAGCGGTGGCGCACGGCCTTGGCTATACCTATGTGGACGCGGACAGCCTGCTGGGCTGAACGCTTTTTGAAAGAAGATCATGAGTAACCTGGACACCATCACCCATTACATCAACGGCGTTAAAGTCGATACGCAAAGCGGCCGCTATGCGGACGTGTTCAATCCCGCGCTGGGCGAGCCGGTGGCCAGGGTCGCCCTGGGTACGACGGAAGAAGTCGATGCCGCCGTGCGCGCTGCGGAAGCGGCTTTCCCGTCGTGGTCCGCCACGCCGCCGCTGACGCGGGCCCGCGTTCTGTTCAAATACCTGCAACTGTGCCAGCAGCACACCGACGAATTCGCGGCCATGCTGACGCGTGAACACGGAAAAACCTTCGCCGATGCACAGGGCGAAGTGGCACGCGGTATCGAGATGGTGGAATTCGCGGTCGGCATTCCGCAATTGCTGAAAGGCGAGTTCACCGACCAGATTTCGCGTGGCATCGATGCCTGGTCGATGCGCCAGGCGCTGGGCGTGGTGGCCGGCATCACGCCGTTCAACTTCCCGGTGATGGTGCCGATGTGGATGTTCCCGGTGGCGCTGGCATGCGGTAACACCTTTATCCTCAAGCCTTCCGAACGCGATCCGTCGCCGTCGCTGCTGCATGCGCGGCTGCTGAAGGAGGCCGGGTTGCCGGACGGCGTGTTCAACGTCATCCAGGGTGACAAGGTGACGGTCGATGCGCTGCTCGATCATCCGGTGGTGCAGGCGGTGAGCTTTGTCGGCTCGACGCCGATCGCCGAGTACATTTACTCGCGTGGCTGCGCTGCGGGCAAGCGCGTGCAGGCATTGGGCGGCGCGAAGAACCACATGGTTGTCATGCCGGATGCGGACATGGAGATGACCGTCGATGCGTTGATGGGCGCTGCGTACGGTTCCGCCGGTGAGCGCTGCATGGCGATCTCCGTGGTGGTGGCTGTCGGCGATGCTGGCGACAAGATCGTCGATGCACTGGCAAAGCGCACCGCCGCACTGAAAGTGCGCGACGGCATGGCGTCGGATGCCGAAATGGGGCCTGTCGTTTCAAGCGCGGCCAAGCAGCGCATAGAGCGCTTGATAGGCGAGGGCGTGGAGCAGGGCGCGAAGCTGGTGGTCGATGGACGCAACCATGTGGTGGCCGGACGCGAGAACGGCTTCTTCATCGGCGGTACTTTGTTCGACCACGTCACGCCGGATATGACGATCTACAAGGAAGAGATTTTCGGCCCCGTGCTGTGCATGCTGCGTTCGCCGGACGTGGGCAGCGCGGTGGAACTGATCAACCGTAACGAGTATGGCAACGGCGTGGCGATCTACACGCGTGACGGCGGTGTGGCGCGCGAGTTCGTGCGCCAGATACAGGTCGGCATGGTGGGCGTGAACGTGCCGCTGCCGGTGCCGATGGCCTTCAACAGTTTCGGCGGATGGAAGCGCAGCCTGTTCGGCGACCATCACGCCTACGGTCCCGAAGGCGTGCGTTTCTACACGCGCCACAAGGCGGTGATGCAGCGCTGGCCGAACACCGCAAGCGCTGGCGCAGAATTTGCATTCCCTCAGATGAAGTAAATAGCAAACATCTTAGCCAGGAAATCGTATGATGATCGAATCTCTCAAATACATGCCCCAGCCGAAGGAAGCCAATGCCGCACTGGCTGAACACTTCACCGACCTGGCGCCAGCGCTGAACGCGCGCCAGGCAGCGATTGAAAGTTCGCGCTGCCTGTATTGCTACGATGCGCCGTGCACGCGTATCTGCCCGTCCGATATCGACGTCGCCAGTTTCATCCGCAATATCCACGACGAGAACATCAACGGCGCGGCCGTCGGCATCCTCAAGCAGAACATCCTGGGCGGCAGCTGCGCGCGCGTCTGTCCCACCGAAATCCTGTGCGAGGACGCCTGCGTGCGCAATCACGATGCGGAAGGCCAGCCGGTGAAGATCGGCCTGCTGCAGCGCTACGCCATCGACAACATGACCATCACCGAACATCCGTTCAAGCGCGCCGCATCGACCGGAAAGAAGATCGCCGTGGTCGGCGCAGGCCCTGCGGGCCTGTCGTGCGCGCACCGCCTGGCGATGCTGGGCAACGACGTGGTCATCTTCGAAGCGAAAGAAAAATCCGGCGGCCTGAATGAATACGGCATCGCCAAGTACAAGCTGACCGATAACTTCGCGCAGAAGGAAGTGGACTTCCTGCTGCAAATCGGCGGCATCGAAATCAAGCACGGCCAGGCGCTGGGCGGCAACGTGCAACTGAAAGACCTGCACGCCCAGTACGACGCGGTGTTCCTCGGCCTGGGCCTGGGCGCCAGCAAGCAGCTGGGCCTGACCGGCGAGGACGCGCCAGGCCTGCTGGCCGCCGTCGACTACATCGCCGCGCTGCGCCAGGCCGATGACCTGAGCAAGCTGCCGCTGCCTGCTCGCGCCATCGTCATCGGCGCCGGCAACACCGCCATCGATATGGCGGTGCAGATCCAGCGCCTGGGTGCGGAAGAAGTCACGCTGGTGTACCGCCGCGGCTTCGATGCGATGAGCGCCACCGAACACGAACAACACATCGCGAAAGAAAACCAGGTCCGCATGCGTACCTGGGCCCAGCCGCAGCAAGTGCTGCTGGATGAAGCGGGCCGCGTGCGCGGCATGCGCTTCGAGAAAACCGCTGTCGTCAACGGCCGCCTGGCCGGCACCGGAGAAACCTTCGAGATCGCGGCCGACGCGATCTTCAAGGCCATCGGCCAGGGCATGGACGAAAAGAGCATCAGTGATCCACTGGCGAAAACGCTGAAACGCGATGGTGACAAAATCCACGTCGACGATCAGTTCCGCACAGTCCTGCCGCGCATCTACGCCGGCGGCGACTGTGTGGCGCCCGGACAGGACCTGACCGTGCAGGCGGTGCAGCACGGGAAACTGGCGGCACACGCCATCCATCAAGACATCAACGGTATGAAGGAGGCTGCATAATGGCTGACCTGAGCATAGAATTCTGCGGCATCAAGTCCATCAATCCGTTCTGGCTGGCCTCCGCGCCGCCGACGGACAAGGCCTACAACGTGGTGCGCGCATTTGAAGCAGGGTGGGGCGGCGTGGTGTGGAAGACACTGGGCGAAGACCCGGCCGCCGTCAACGTGTCGTCGCGCTATTCGGCGCACTACGGCAAGAACCGCGAAGTCCTCGGCTTCAACAACATCGAGCTGATTACCGACCGTTCGCTGGAAATCAACCTGACCGAAATCACGCAGGTGAAAAAGGATTGGCCGGACCGCGTCATCATCGTCTCGCTGATGCTGCCATGCGAAGAGAAGCTGTGGGCCGACATCCTGCCGCTGGTGGAAGCCACCGGCGCCGACGGCATCGAGCTTAACTTCGGTTGCCCGCACGGCATGCCGGAGCGCGGCATGGGCGCGGCCGTGGGCCAGGTTCCAGAATACGTGGAGATGGTCACGCGCTGGTGCAAGACGCACTCCAAGCTGCCGGTCATCGTCAAGCTCACGCCCAACATCACCGACGTGCGCGCACCGGCGCGTGCCGCCAAGGCTGGTGGCGCCGATGCGGTCTCGCTGATCAATACCATCAACTCGATCACCCATCTGGACCTGGACCAGATGGTGGCCTTCCCCATCGTGGGCGGCGCCAGTACGCACGGCGGCTACTGCGGCTCGGCCGTCAAGCCGATCGCGCTGAACATGGTGGCCGAGATCGCGCGCGATCCGCAAACCCAAGGCTTGCCGATCTCCGGCATCGGCGGCATCGGCAACTGGCGCGACGCGGCGGAGTTCATGGCGCTGGGTTCGGGCTGCGTGCAGGTCTGCACCGCCGCCATGCTGCACGGCTTCCGCATCGTCGAAGAGATGAAGGATGGCCTGTCGCGCTGGATGGACGAGAAGGGCTACAAGAGCATCAGCGAATTCGTCGGCAAGGCCGTGCCGAATACGACGGACTGGAAATATCTGAACATGAACTACCAGGTGATCGCGCAGATCAACCAGGACGACTGTATCAAGTGCGGCCGCTGTTACGTGGCATGCGAGGACACGTCGCACCAGTCGATCGCACAGCTGATCGATGAAGCCAGCGGCACGCGCACGTATGAGGTGATCAAGGAGGAATGCGTGGGCTGCAACCTGTGCGAAATCACCTGCCCGGTGCAGGGCTGCATCACGATGGTGCCGCAGGATACGGGCAAGCCATACATGAACTGGACCCAGGACCCGCGCAACCCGCGTGCGGAGAACATCAAGGTGACCGAAACAGTATAAATGGTATATAGGTACGGAACTTGCAGCGATAGAAGGAACATCAACCTTTGGAGAAAGCCCCGTGAGCAAAGAACTCTCTGGCAGCACGCAACTCTGGAACGAAGACCTGGCCCCGACATCGGCGGCGCAACGTACCTGGCGCTGGTATCACTTCGCCGCGCTGTGGGTCGGCATGGTGATGTGCATACCGGCCTACACGCTGTCCGCCAGCCTGATTGAAGGCGGCATGTCCGGCTACCAGGCCGTGCTGACGGTGTTCCTTGCGAACGCTATCGTTTTGCTGCCGATGCTGTTGATCGGCCATGCCGGCACCAAGTACGGCATTCCGTATGCGGTGCTGGCGCGTTCGTCCTTCGGCACCGCCGGCGCGCGTCTGCCCGCGCTGATGCGCGCCATCGTCGCCTGCGGCTGGTACGGCATCCAGACCTGGTTCGGCGGCCAGATGATCTACACGCTGCTCGGCGTGATGTTGGGCGGCGACATCGGCGGCGACAAGATCGCAGGACTGGGCATCAACGGCGCGCAGCTGTTGTGCTTCCTGGCCTTCTGGGGCATCCAGTTCTGGTATATCGTGCACGGCATGGACGCGATTCGCAAACTGGAGACCTACACCGCGCCGCTGAAAATCCTGATCTGCTTCGTGCTGCTCGGCTGGGTCTACAACAAGGCCGGCGGCTTTGGCGATTTGCTGTCGGCGCCTTCGCAGTTTGTCGTAGGCGGCAAGAAGGCCGGCCAGTTCTGGTCCGTGTTCTGGCCTTCGCTGACGGCGATGGTCGGCTTCTGGGCCACGCTGGCGCTGAATATTCCCGACTTTACCCGCTTCGCCAAATCGCAGCGCGACCAGGTGCTGGGCCAGTCGGTCGGCCTGCCTGTTCCTATGGGCCTGCTGGCGATGATGGCGGTGATCGTCACCTCGGCCACGGTGGTCTTGTACGGCAAGGCGATCTGGGATCCGGTCGACCTGTCCAGCCGCATGACCGGCGCCGCCGTGCTGATCGCGCTGCTGATCCTGTTGATCGATACCGTGTCCGTCAACCTGGCCGCCAATCTGGTCGGCCCGGCCTATGACTTCTCGTCGCTGGCGCCCAAGCAGATCTCGTACAAGGTGGGCGGCTACATCACCGCCGGCATCGCGATCCTGATGATGCCCTGGAAGATACTGGAGTCCACGCAGGGCTACATCTTCACCTGGCTGATCGGCTATTCGGCGCTGTTGGGCCCCATCGCCGGCATCCTGATCGTCGACTACTACCTGATCCGCAAGACCGAGTTGAATGTCGGCGAGCTGTATCGCGAAGACGGGCAGTACTCGTATGGCAATGGCTGGAATATGGCGGCACTGGTGGCGTTTGTGATCGGCGTGCTGCCGAATATTCCCGGCTTCCTCAACGCCGCTTTCCCGGCTTCCTACCCCGATGTGGCGGCCGAATTTAAAACGATCTACACCTACGCCTGGTTTGTCGGAATCGCTATTTCGGCGCTGGTGTATGGGGTTATGATGAAGGGCAAAGCGGTGCCCGCAGTGCGGGCCGCCCACCCCTAAAAGAAGATCCAGGAGACATCCATGACAACTATCATTCGCGGCGGCACCGTCGTCAACGCCGACCGCGCTTTCCGTGCCGATGTGCTGTGCTACGGCGACAAGATCGTCGCCGTCGGCGACAACCTGGACGCGCCGGCATCGGCCAAGGTGATCGACGCCAGCGGCCAGTACGTGATGCCGGGCGGGATAGATCCGCATACGCATATGAACCTGCCCTTCATGGGCACCGTCACGCAGGATGACTTCTACACCGGCACGGCGGCAGGCCTGGCCGGCGGCACCACCACCATCATCGACTTTGTCATCCCGGCGCCGAAGCAGAACCTGATCGAGGCCTACCACCAGTGGCGTGGCTGGGCGAAGAAGGCGGCCGGCGACTACTCCTTCCACGTGGCGATCACGTGGTGGGACGAGACGGTGCATCGCGATATGGGCATCCTGGTGCGCGATCATGGCGTGAACAGCTTCAAGCACTTCATGGCGTACAAGAACGCCATCATGGCCGACGACGAGACGCTGGTGAAGAGCTTCCGCCGCTCGCTGGAACTGGGGGCGATTCCGACCGTGCACGCGGAGAACGGCGAGCTGGTTTATCAGCTCCAGCAGGATCTGCTGAAGAAGGGCATGACCGGTCCGAGCGCGCATCCGCTGTCGCGTCCACCGGCAGTGGAGGCGGAAGCGGCCAACCGCGCCATCGCGATTGCCAATGTGCTCAACACGCCGGTGTACATCGTGCACGTCTCCTGCGCCGAGTCGCTGGACGCCATCACCCGCGCGCGTGCCAACGGGCAGCGCGTGTATGGCGAAGCGCTGGCCGGCCACCTGGTCATCGACGAAAGCGTGTACCAGAGCGACGACCTGGAATTCGCGGCGGGCCATGTGATGAGTCCTCCGTTCCGCAGCAAGCATCACCAGGCCGCGTTGTGGCATGGTCTGCAAGGCGGCAACCTGCACACCACCGCGACCGATCACTGCACCTTCTGCGCCGAGCAGAAGGCAGCCGGCAAGGACGACTTCACCAAGATTCCGAACGGCTGCGGCGGAGTGGAAGACCGCATGTCCGTGATCTGGGACGCCGGCGTCAACAGCGGCATGCTGACGCCGTCCGAGTTCGTCAAGGTGACGTCGACCAACGCCGCGCAGATTTTCAATATCTATCCGCGCAAGGGCGTGATCGCCGTCGGCGCCGATGCCGACATCGTGGTCTGGGATCCGGAAGGCAGCCGCACCATTTCGTCGCTGACGCAGTTTGCCAAGGGCGGCTTCAATGTATTCGAAGGCCGTACCGTGCGCGGCATCCCGAGCACCACGCTCGCCGCCGGCAACGTGGTGTTCCATCGCGGCGTGCTGATGGCGGTGGAGGGCGCGGGCCGCCACATCGACCGTCCGTCGTTCAAGCCGACGTCGGCGCGCTAATTTAGAAGGAGTACTGTAATGAGCGACATGCGTATTAACGGCGACCGCCTGTGGGCGGCGCTGATGGAACTTGCCAAGATAGGCGCCACCGCCAAGGGCGGCGTCAAGCGCCTGGCCCTGACGGACCTGGACAAGCAGGGCCGCGACCTGGTGGTCGGCTGGGGCAGGGAGGCCGGCATGTCGGTCACGGTCGACCAGATCGGCAATGTCTTCATGCGGCGCGACGGTACCAACAACGCGCTGCCGCCGGTGATGACCGGCAGCCATATCGACACCCAGCCCACCGGCGGTAAATTCGACGGCAACTACGGCGTGCTGGCGGGCCTGGAAGTCGTGCGCACGCTGAACGATTTGAAGATCAAGACCGAGGCGCCGATTGAAGTCGCCTTCTGGACCAATGAAGAAGGCTCGCGCTTCGTGCCGGTGATGATGGGCTCCGGCGTGTTCTGCGGCGCCTTCAGCCTGGAGACGGCTTACGCCGCCAAGGACACCGAGGGCAAGACCGTCGGCGAAGAACTGGCGCGCATCGGCTACAAGGGTGACCAGGTGCCGGGCGACCATCCTATCGGTGCTTATTTTGAAACGCACATCGAGCAGGGGCCGGTGCTGGAAGACGCCGACAAGGTGATCGGCGTGGTGCCGGCCGTGATGGGCCTCTCGTGGTACGACTGCGTGGTCAGCGGCATGGAAGCCCATGCGGGGCCTACGCCCATGGGCCTGCGCAAGGATGCATTGCAGGTATCGACGAAGATCATGCAGGAGGTGGTCGCCATCGCCAACCGTTATCCGCCATATGGCCGCGGCACGGTGGGCATGGTGCAGGTGTTCCCCAACAGCCGCAACGTGATACCGGGCGAGGTCAAGTTCAGCATCGACCTGCGCAACGTGAACGATGAGCTGCTCAACACCATGCACGAAGAGATGCTGGCCTTTATCGACAAGACCCGTAGCGACACCGGCTTGAAGATCTCGATCGAGCGCGTGTCCTACTATCCGCCATGCCCCTTCCATCCCGAATGCGTGGACGCGGTGCGCAATGCCACCGCCAAGCTGGGATATTCGACCATGGACGTGGTCTCCGGCGCCGGCCACGATGCGATCTATGCGGCCCGGCTTGCGCCGGCTGGCATGATCTTCGTGCCTTGCAAGGATGGCATCAGCCACAATGAAATCGAGGACGCCAAGTCCGAACACCTTGAGGCAGGCTGCAACGTCCTGTTGCACGCGATGCTGGAGCGTGCGCGTATTGTTTGACCGTCACCCGGCCGGGGAGCATACTCACTTGTGGCAGGCTATCAACCCACAAAATGGATCAGGCTTCCCCGGCTCCCAACATGCAAGTACCACCCCAATCGCTCGCGGCCGCGCTGGAAACAGCCTGCCTGACCGCCACGCTGGAAAGCATCTCCGATGCGGTCCTGATGCTGGACCACAGTTGGAACATCCGCTACATGAACGGCAACGCCGAACGGCTGCTGAAGGTACAGCGTTCCGAGGTTATGGGGAAAAATGTATGGACGGTTTTCCCCGAGGCGGTGGACGGCCCCTATTACCGCGCCTATCACCAGGCCGTGGAAACCAACAGCGCGGTGGCTTTCGAGGAGCATTACGCGCCGCTTAATCTGTGGACCGAAATCCGCGCCTATCCGTCGGCGGAGGGGGTGACGATCTACTTCCGCGACATCAGCGAGCGCAAGGCCATCGAGGCCCAGATCCACAACATGGCTTTCTACGACAAGCTGACCGGCCTGCCGAACCGCCAGCTGCTGCTGGACCGCGCCGGACATGCGCTGTCGCTGGGCCGGCTGGGCGCCATGCTGTTCATCGACCTGGATAACTTCAAGACCATCAACGACACGCGCGGCCACGACAAGGGCGACATCCTGCTGCAGATGGTCGGCGATCGTTTGAACGCGGCGGTGCGCAGCTGCGATACGGTGGCGCGCTTCGGCGGCGATGAATTCATCGTGCTGCTGGAAGACCTGGGACCGACCGAGGATGTAGTCGCCAAGGCGGCGCAGGAGATCGCGGCCAAGATTATCCATGCCTTCGGCGCGCCGTTTGTCATCGAAGGCGTGGACCAGTACAGCACCCCGAGCATAGGCGTCACGCTGTTCAACGGCTCGTGCGGCAGCGTGGACGAGGTGCTTAAGCGCGCGGACCTGGCCATGTACCAGGCCAAGGCGGCAGGCCGCAACAACGTCTCCTTCTTCGATCCGGCGATGCAGGCCCGCGTCACCGCGCGCGCCGCGCTGGAAGCGGATATGCGCCGCGCGCTGATCAACGATGAATTCGTTCTCTACTATCAGCCGCTGATGAACATGGATGGCACCATGGCGGGCACGGAAGCGCTGGTGCGCTGGAAGCATCCGCAGCGCGGCCTGGTGTCGCCGGCCGAGTTCATACCGGTAGCGGAGGATTCGAACCTGATCCTGCCGCTGGGGCGATGGGTGATGCACGAGGCCTGCCGCCAGTTGGCGCGGTGGGCCGGCGCCAAGCGCACTGCAAAGCTGACCATGGCGGTCAATGTCAGCGCCCAGCAGTTTCACCGTCCCGATTTCGTCGAGCAGGTTCTTGAAGCGCTGGCTGAAACCGGCGCCCGGGCCGACAAGCTGCGGCTTGAAATGACGGAAAGCCTGCTGCTAAAGGATGTTGAAGGCACGGTGGAAAAGATGCAGCGCTTGCGTGCCGCAGGCATCACCTTCGCGCTGGACGATTTCGGCACAGGCTACTCGTCGCTGTCGTATCTGCACCGGTTGCCGCTGGATCAGTTGAAAATCGACCGCTCCTTCATCTGGGCCGCCGTCAAGGAGGACAGTGGAGCGGCCATCGTCCGCATCATCGTGGCGCTGGGCAGGGCGTTGAATATGTCGGTGGTGGCCGAAGGCGTGGAGACGCTGGAACAGCTGAACTTCGTCATTGCCGAAGGCTGCCAGAGCTACCAGGGATATTTGTTCAGCAAGCCGCTGCCCGAGCCGGAACTGCTGGCGCTCATCGAAGGCTTGTAGTCACTGTATTCGGTTTTACCTGACTCTCTGAGAGGTAACAAGATGAATGGGGACATTTCACGCCGCAGTTTTTTGAAGGCCAGCGTGGTTGCTGGCGTTTCTGTCTATATCGCGCCGCTGGGCGGCAAGGCATTCGCCGCACTGTTCGAGGAAAAGATCCTCACTCCGGTCGCCTGGGACGGCAAGGCCGGACTGGCCAGGTTTCGTATCGATGGCCTGTCCAAGGTAACCGGCGCCAAGGTGTTCGCCCGCGACATCCGCTCGCGCGACATGCCGCACTGGCCGCAGCAACAAGCCCACGCCCTGATGCTGCGCGCCACCCGTACCGACGTACTCTTTGACGGCATCGACCTGTCGCTGCTGGGAGCGGACCTGAAGCCGGATCGCATCGTCACGGCGGAAGACCTGGTGCGCGACGGCGTCGCCTTCCCCGGCTTCTACGGCGCCGACATGCTGCTGCCCGCCGGGAAGCAGCCGGCCTATCTGGGGCACGCGGTGGCGGTCCTGATCTTCAACGACTTCGCCCGCTTCCGCGCGGCCAAGGATGCTTTGCAGTTCAAGGATGGCGTGGTGCGCTACGGCGCCGCCGTGCCTCCGATGGAGCGCGATCCGTGGGGTACCTTCCGCTTTGTGCGCGTGGGCGGCGCCACGTCGGCCGACATGGACGTTTTCTCCAGCCTGAAAAACGCGCCGGTGTTCCCCAGCGCGATGCGCAAGCAGCAGCCGGTCTGGCCGGACGGCATAGAACACGGCAAGCTGGGCGAGCAGGGCATGTATTACGCCAACCAGATCAAGGAAGAACTGGATCGTCCTCCGGCCGACTGGCTGGTGCTGGAACGCGACTACAGCACGCAGTCGGTGGACACGGCGGCGATGGAGCCGGACAACGCCAACTGCTGGTACGACGCCGCCGCTCAAACGTTGCACATGGTGGTGCCGACGCAGTCGCCGCAGGAGGTCATCGACAGCACTATCGAAATGCTCAAGAAGAGCAAGTTCCCGCTCAAGAAGCTGTTCCTGCATCCGTGCTACACGGTGGGCTACGGCTCCAAGGACCACTACAACTTTCCGTTCTACGGGCTGATGACGGCGCTGTACGCAAACGGCAACCCGGTGCGGCTGGCCAACGACCGCTACGAGCAGTTCCAGTCGTCGATCAAACGCCATGCGTTCAAGATGAAGTACCGCGTCGCGGTCGACCGCAAGAGCGCAATGCTGCAATCGTTCCAGGGGAATTTCGAGGCCAACGGCGGCGGGCGCTGTAATTTCTCGCCGTCGGTGGCGATGGTGTCGGCAACGGCTGCACAGTCGATCTACTATTTTCCAAAGAACGATTTCGCCGCCGTGGCCATCGCCACGCGCGCCATCGACGCCGGCTCGGCACGCGGCTACGGCACCTTGCAGAGCATGGCCGCAACCGAAATGATGATGGACGAATTCGCGGAAAAACTGGGATTGGATGCGATTGATTTCAGGCTGAAGAACGCTCTGCGCTCGGGGATGAAAAATACCCAGGGAGCGATTCCTGCTGGCGCGGTGCGGGTCGACGAGGTGCTGCAAAAGGCCAAGGTGCATCCGCTGTGGACCGGCCGCGCCGGCGCCAAGCGCGCTTTTGAAGCGGCCCATCCAGGCCACCGCTACGGCGTGGGATTCGCCTGCGTGCAGAAGGACTTTGGCACTGGAGCCGAGAGTTCCTTCGCCAAGGTGCAGATCAACGCCGACGGCGCGATCGAATTGTCACACAGCGGCACGGAGATCGGCACCGGCATGTCGACGTCGCAGGCGGTGGCGTGCGTCAAGTGGCTGGGCAAGCCCGCCGGAGCGGTGCGCACCGCCGTCACCGAATGGGACGACCTGCCGGTGGTCAGCAGCGGCGATCCCTACATCATGAGCCAGGCCGACCAGGACAAGCTGTCCGCCAATCCGCGCTGGTCACCGACCTACTGTTCTCCCGCCAGCGCCACCAACTCCGCCTACTACTTCACGCACAGCACGCGCGAAGCGGCCCGAGTGGTCTTCATGCACGGCCTGTGGCCGGCCGCGATGGCCATCTGGAGCGAGGGCTATGCGGGCGGCCAGGCGGCGTCGCTGGTGGTGCGGGTGGAGGATGCGCGCTGGGTCGATGGCAAGCTGTCCGCCGGCGGCTTGCAGGCGCTGTCCTGCGAGCAGCTGGCGCGCAAGGCGCACGAGCTGGGACTGGTGACCGGCGCCACGGTACATGTGTTCAACCGCTGGCAGTGGAGCGAGGCGGAGTTCGACGTCAACGGCGCCGGTGTGCGCTTGCCGATAGATGGCCTGTCGCTGCGCTATGGCGACGGCGCGGACCAGGGCAGGAAGGCAAGCATGAGCTCTGCCGGCGGCTACCATGTGCTGAACCGCAAGCGTGTCTTCATCCCGCCCGTGCAGCGCAATAACGCCACCGTCACCTACTACAGCGCGGTGGGCACGCTGGTCGAGCTGTCGGTGCATGAGGCCAGCGGCAAGGTCGAGCTGCTCAGCCATCATTCCATCATGGAGTGCGGCAGCATGCTGTCGCCGCAGCTGGTGTCCAGCCAGTTGCAGGGCGGGCTGGCGATGGGCATAGGCCATGCGCTGTACGAATACCTGCCCCTTTACGAGGAAGGTCCGGGTAACGGCACCTGGAACTTCAACCGCTATCAGCTGCCGCGCGCGCGCGATGTCGCAGTGTGGAAGCAGACGGCGGATATCCTGCCGCCGTTGACCGAGACCGATCCGCCCAAGGGCATCGCGGAGGTGGTGATGATTCCTGTGGTGGGCGCCATCGTCAACGGCATAGCGCACGCCATCGGTCACCGCTTCACCGACTTGCCGGTAACGCCGGAAAAAATCCAGGAGGTGCTGGCATGAGTATCGCGACCCAACCCATTACGCTGACCATCAACGGCAAGAAGGTCGGTCCCATGCAGGTGGCGGAAGGCTTGATGATGATCGACTTCCTGCATGAATACCTGGACCTGACCGGCTCCCGCCTTGGCTGTGGCCAGGGCGTGTGTCATGCCTGCGTGGTGATATTGGATAAGGCCGACGGCACCAGCGAGGAAGTCCGCTCCTGCATCACCGGCGCGCATTTCTTCGACGGTAAAAAAGTGCGCACGGTGGAGGGCCACGCCAAGTTGAACGACAAGGGCGAGGTGGTGGCGCTGTCGCCGGTGCAGCAGAAATTCCTCGAACATTTCAGCTTCCAGTGCGGCTACTGCACGCCGGGCTTCGTGAACGCGGCCACGGTGCTGCTGGAGCGCCTGAAACGTGCGCCCGTCAGCCGCGACCAGATCGACGAGACAATCACGGAAAGCCTGAACGCCCACATCTGCCGATGTACCGGTTATGTGCGCTACTTCGAAGCGGTCAAGGATGTCGTGTTGAATACACCCGGACTGGTGAAGGAGGGGAAATGATGAACCGCCATCTTGCTCTTCTCGCCGCAGCGCTGGTAGTGGCGGCGCAGTCGGCCGCCGCCGGCAGCGATGCAGTCAGCCGCGGGCGCTATCTGGTCAAGGCGGCCGATTGCGCCGCCTGCCATACTTCGGCCACCGGTGCGCCGTTTGCCGGCGGCGTGGAACTGAAATCCGACTTCGGGACTTTTTACGGTACCAACATCACGCCGGACAAGGAGCATGGCATCGGCAAATGGACCGCCGGCGAGTTCTATGCGGCCTTGCGCGACGGCGTGGCGCCGGACCGTCATCTGTATCCGGCCATGCCTTACACCTCCTACCGCTCGATGAGCCGCGCCGACAGCGACGCCATCTTCGCTTATCTCATGCAGATCAAGCCGGCGGCGGTGGCCAACAAGGCGGCCGATCTCAAGTTCCCGTACAACATGCGCTTCGGTATGCGCTTCTGGAATATGCTGTTCCTGAAGGACGCGTTGCCTGACGCCTCGGCCGGGCAGTCCCCCGCCTATCTGCGTGGCCGCTATCTGGTCAACACGATGGGGCATTGCGCGGAATGTCATACGCCGCGCGGTGCGCTGGGGCAGATGGATGGGGCCAAGCCCTTGGGCGGCAGCGCGATGGCGCGCATCGCCGCGCCGGATATCACGCCGGCCGGCCTGTCTGCCTCGGGATGGACGGCGGCCGACCTGTCGTCGTTCCTGAGAACCGGCGTTGCGCAGCAAGGATCGGCGTATGGCGAGATGTTCGCCGTGGTCCACCTGAGCACCCAGCATCTGACGCCGGGCGACATGTGGGCAATGACCACCTATCTGCTGGGCGACAAGCCCTTGCCGCCGCAGCCCTTGAAGCCTGCACCGGCCGGCGCGGATGCGTCCATCGACGCGGGCCGCCGTACCTATATCGCCGTCTGCGCCGGTTGCCATGGCGTCGATGGCGGCGGCAAGCCGCATGTGGCGGTGGCGATGAAGGGCAACACCACGGTGCGCAGCGCCGATCCGCGCAATCTGATCGCCGTCACGCTGGATGGCATCGAGGCCCAGCGCTTCGGTGCGAAGGAAAGCATGCAGGCCATGCCGGGCTTCGCGGCCAAGTTGAGCGACAAGGAAATCGCCGGCTTGTCCAATTTCCTGCGCGTGAGCTGGGGCGGGCAGGCCGGCACGGTTGGCGAGTCCCAGGTGAAGGAGTTGCGGACGGCAATCGGGGGGCTTCGTGCTCGGTAAGTCTCCTTTGGCAGCAGTGCTGCTCTTCGCCTGCGGCTTTGCCCATGCTGGCGCTTACCGCTGCGTATCGCTCAACTATCCTCCATTGATCCAGCAGGACGCCGGCCGTCCGGTGCATGGTCTGGCGGTCGACATCGTCACGACGGTGATGGCGGGCCTTGGCCATACCGCCAGCGTCGAAATCCTGCCCTGGGGCAGGGCGCTGGCGTTGATGCGCCAGGGCGAACGTGATTGCATCTTCACGATCTTTCAGTCGCCGGAGCGCGAGCAGTTCCTCGACTTCAGCCGCGAATCGCTGATTCCGCAGATTATTTACTTCTACGCCAGGGACGACCACAGCGTGCGCTTCGACGGCGACTTTGCCGCGCTGGCCGGACTGCGGGTGGGCACGGTGCTCAGCGTGAACTACGGCGCCCGCTTCGAGGCGGCGCGCCCGCAACTGGCGATCCGCGAGGTGGCCACGCTGGAACAGAACTTCCGCAAGCTGACACTGGGCCGTGTCGATCTGATACCCAGCAACGTGTACACCGCCAGCTACACGCTCGACAAGCTGCTCGGCGCCGACCAGGCCAGTCATATCGTCAAGCTGCCGCAGGCGATCGACAGCGTACCCAGTTACATCGCCTTCGCCAAGGGGCGCCAGTTGACCGCGTTGCGCGACCAGTTCGACCGGGGCCTGCGCGCCCTGGTCGCCAGCGGCGAATACCGCCGGCTGCTTGAGCGCTATCGCATCGAGTGGACGCCTGAACTGAGCCGGCAGGTCGAGGGGCGCTAGCCCGGCATGACGCTAGGCGGGGCGGAAGCTGCGCAGGAAATCGAGCAGCACCACGGCCGCTAGCTCGGCATCGTCGGCCGTCATCGTCTCCAGCGGATTGTGGCTGATGCCGCCGTTCCCGCAGCGGGTGAACAACATCGCCACGTCGGTGATCGCGGCCATCGCCATCGCGTCGTGGCCGGCGCCGGATAGGAGGTCGAAACGTGGCAGGCCTGCGCGCTCGATGGCGGCGCCGAACTGCTGCATCAGGCGTGGCGCGCACGGCGCGGCCGAGGCGTCGACGATCTGCTGCATGCTCACTTCCACCTGGCGCCGCGCGCAGATCGCCGCGATGCCGTCCAATACGTCCTTCACCGCAGCGAGCCGCACGGCGTCGTCTGCGGCGCGTATATCCAGCGACAGCTTGCATGCGCCGGGGATCACGTTGACCGAGCCGCCCGGCACCTGCAATTGGCCCACCGTGCCGACCAGCGACGCGCCTTGCGAGCAGCGCCGCTCGACCAGCAGCACGATTTCGGCGGCGGCCGCCGCCGCGTCCTTGCGCATGTTCATCGGCGTGGTGCCTGCGTGGCTGGCAAGGCCGGTCAGCTCGACCAGGTAGCGTGAGCTGCCGGCGATCGCCGTCACCACGCCCAGCGCCAGGTCGTGCTGCAGCAGCACCGGGCCTTGTTCGATATGGACTTCGACGAAGCCGAGCAATTGCGCCGGATCGCGAGCGATGGCGGGGATGCGCGTGACGTCGTGGCCGGCGGCCAGCAGCGCGTCGCGCATGGTGACGCCGTCGGCGTCGGTCTGGTCCAGCAGCGACAGGTCGAAGCGGCCCGTCACCGCGTTACTGCCCAGGAAGGTGCTCTTGAAGCGCACGCCTTCCTCTTCGGCGAAGCCGACGATCTCGAAGTGGAAGGGCAGCTTCTCGCCGCGCTGGTGCAGGTGGCGCACGATGGCGATGGGCAGCAGGATGCCGAGACGGCCGTCGTACTTGCCGCCGTTGCGCACGGTGTCGTAGTGGGAACCGGTCATCAGCGTCTTCGCTCCCGGCGCGTCGGAGCGGTAGACGCCGACGACGTTGCCGACGTCATCGATGCGGGTGTCCATGCCGGCTTCGCGCATCCAGTCCATCAGCTGTGCTGCGGTCTTGCGGTGCGCGGGCGTCATGTAGGCGCAGGTCAGGTCGAAGTCCGTGTTGGCGCTGTTGTCGGTGTCGCTCCATGCGCCTATGGTCTCGCACCACTGCATGATGGTGGGGCCGAAGTCCAGCGTTACGCCCAGCAGGTCGTTCAGGCGCAGCTCTGCGATGCGCTTAATCTGGCGCAGGCACTCGGCGATTTCGTCGGCGCGCTGGTTCTTCAGGCGGCGCGTGAAGGTGGCGATGATGGCGCGGCGCGTCAGCCCTTGTCCGTCCGGGCCTTTGACGGCGAGGATGAAGGGGAAGCCGAATTTGTCGTTGTAGCCCGCGTTGAGCTTGTGCAGCGTGGCGAATTCCTCGGCGCTGCACAGGTGCAGGCCGGACTTGGCTTGTTCGTTGGTGGATTCCGCCGTCAGCTGGCCGGAGACGGCTGCCTTGCCCGCCAGTTCGGGGTGGGCGCGGATCAGGCCCAGTTGCTCGTCCAGCGATGCGGCGCTGACCACGGCCTGCAAGGCCAGCTTGAGCGCGGTGGCGTTGGCAAAGGGGCGCCGGGCCGCCGCCCGTTCCGGTATCCACGGCGAGTGCTCGTAGATGCCGCGCAGGCGGTCGGTGAAGGTGGCGGCGTCGCAGCCGTTTAATTCGGATAGTGTCGTCATAGCCTAGTGTAATCGCAACTGGGCTGCCCAGTTATATGCGGTATCCGCTAAGGTTTATAAGGTTTGCTATTTGCCGAGCGCCTTGGCCGCCGTGGAGACTTGTTCGCGCAGCCATTTGTGTTCCGGCGCCTGGTGCACGCGCTCGTGCCACAGCTGGTAGAAGCGCATCGACGGGAACTTGACCGGCACCGTGTAGGTCTTCAGAGGCATATTGCGCTCGTAGTAGCGCACGAACTGGCGGCCGGTGGTCAGCACCAGGTCCGTCTGCGTCAGCATGTAGGGGATCAGGCCGAAGTAGGCCGATTCCACCGCGACTTTGCGCTGCAGGCCCTGGCGCTCCAGGAAGTCGTCGATGACGCCGTGGTAGCCGGGCAGGATCTGCGTCGGCGCCACGTGGGGCAGGGACAGGTAGTCGGCCAGCGTCATGTCCTCGCTGCCGGTGCGCAGCGCGTAGGGACAGTCGGAACGCATCACGCAGATGATCGGGTCTTCGAACAGCTTGGACATGTGCAGGTGCTCGGGCGGCTCGTCCCAGTTGGCGATGACCAGGTCCATGTCGCCGTCCGACAGCAGGCGAACGTAGTCCACGCCCGGCCCCAGGCTGTGGATCTTCACGCGGCTGTTGGGCGAGCCACGGCGCAGCAGCGCCACAAGGTTGGGCAGGAATTGGCTGTCCAGGTAGTCCGGCGCGGCGATGTGGAAGGTGCGCGCTTCCTCCTGCGGCACGAAGGGCGTCTTCTTCAGGAACAGGTTCTCGGTCTCGTCGAGGATGCGCTTGGCCGGTATCAGCAGGCTTTCGCCGTGCTGGGTCGGCACCATGCCGCGCGCGCCGCGCACCAGCAGCGGATCGCCCGTTAGCTCGCGCAGCTTGCGCAGCGAGGCGGAGATGGAGGGCTGCGGCTGATTCAGTTTGAGGGCGACGCGTGAGACGTTCTTCTCAACCAGCAGCAGGTAGAGGATGCGGATCAAATGCAGATCCAGGTGTTGCGGCAGGGCGGCCATGTGACGATTTCTGTTATACGGGATTGGATATGTTTAATATACTCTAATGTTCATGTGGTCGGCGTCAAATCCGTTTATCTTCTGTAAATTAGCCACACTCTTTACCCTGAAAGCACCCATGGACTTTTTCGCCTATCTGATCCCGTATGGCCTTGAGTGGCTGAACCTGATCGTGCGCTGGCTGCATATCATCACCGGCATCGCCTGGATCGGCGCTTCGTTCTACTTCGTCTGGCTGGATAACTCGATCCGCCCGCCCGCACCAGGATCGGAGCTGGCGAAGAAGGGCGTGTCCGGCGAACTGTGGGCCGTGCACGGCGGCGGTTTCTACAACCCGCAAAAATACCTGGTGGCGCCGGCCGAGCTGCCGAAGGATCTGCACTGGTTCAAATGGGAGGCATATTCCACCTGGCTGTCCGGTATCGCGCTGCTGACCATCGCCTACTACTTCAACGCGCAGGCGATGATGATCGATAAGTCGGTGGCCGATATCGGCAGCTGGCAGGCGATCGGCATCGGCGTCGGCACGCTGGTCGTCGGCTGGACCGTGTACGACCTGCTGTGCCGCTCGCCGCTGGGCCAGCGCGACCTGTGGTTCGGTGTGGTGGTGTTCGCGCTGATCGTCGGCGCCGCGTATGGCCTGACCCATGTGCTGAGCGGCCGCGCCGCCTACATCCACGTCGGTGCGCTGATCGGCACCATCATGGTCGGCAATGTGCTGATGCTGATTATTCCCGGCCAGCGCAAGATGGTGGAGGCCATGTCGGCCGGCCGCCTGCCCGATCCTGTCCACGGACAGAAGGCCAAGCAGCGCAGCGTCCACAATAACTACTTCACGCTGCCGGTGCTGTTCATCATGATCAGCAACCACTACGCGATGACCTACCGGAACGACCATGCGTGGCTGGTGCTGGCCTTCATCATGGCGGCCGGCGTCTTCATCCGCCACTTCTTCAACCTGCGCCACAAAGGGCGCGTCGAGTGGCGCTATCCGGCCATCGGCGTCGCGCTGCTGATCGGCGTGGCGGTGGCGATCGCGCCGCCGCGTCCTGTGGCGTCGGCCGCCGCCGCCGATCCGGTGGCGCAATTCTCCAAGGTGAAGACCGTCATCGACCAGCGTTGCGTGGCCTGCCACTCGGCGCATCCGACGCAGCCTGGCTTTGCGACGGCGCCCGCCGGCGTGATGCTCGACAGCGCGGAGCAGGTGCATCAGAACGCGGAAAAAATCTACAAGCAATCGGTGCAGCTAAAAGCCATGCCGCTTGCGAACCTGACCAATATGACCGATGCCGAACGGGCGCAGATTGCGGCCTGGTTCGAATCCGGCGCCAAGTGAGAGAACAGCGATGACGACGAACAAAGAACAACTGGCTCAATGGATCGACGCGCACTTCGATGAAGAAGTAGGCGTGCTCCAGCAACTGCTGCGCGTACCGACCGATACCCCGCCAGGCAACAACGCGCCGCATGCGGACATGGTGGCGGACCTGGTCAAGGCCTACGGCTGGACCGCCGAGAAGCACGCCGTGCCGGCCGATGTGGTGCAGGACTACGGCATGGAGACCATCACCAACCTGATCGTGCGCCGCCCGTACCAGGCCGGCGGCCCGACCGTGGCGCTCAACGCCCACGGCGACGTGGTGCCGCCGGGCGACAACTGGACCTATCCGCCGTATGGCGGCGTGGTGGAAAACGGCTATATCTACGGCCGCGCCGCCGCGGTCTCCAAGTGCGACTTCGCCACCTACATCTTCGCCACGCGCGCGCTGGAGGCGCTGGGCGTGCCGCTGAAGGGCGGACTGGAACTGCACTTCACGTACGACGAGGAATTTGGCGGCCTGCTGGGCCCCGGCTGGCTGCTGGAGCAGAAGCTGACCAAGCCGGACTTCGTCATCGCTGCGGGCTTCAGCTACAACATCGTCACCGCGCACAACGCCTGTTTGCAGCTTGAGATCACGGTGCACGGCAAGTCCGGCCACGGCGCGATGCCGGAGACCGGCCACGACGCGCTGCAAGCAGCCACCCGCATCCTGAACGCGATCTACGACCAACTGCCGGAGCTGAAGAAGGTCAAATCGAAGATCGCAGGCATCGATTCGCCGACCATGCTGGTGGGCCGCATCGACGGCGGTACCAACACCAACGTCGTGCCGGGCAAAGTCGTGTTGAAGATGGACCGCCGCATGATCCCCGAAGAAGACCCTGTGGTGGTGGAGGCGCAGGTGCGCGCGCTGATCGAGAAGGCGGTGGAAGGCCAGCCTGGCATCCGCATCGAAATCAAGCGCCTGCTGCTGTCGCACGCGCTGCGCGAGCAGCCGGGCACGGAGAAGCTGGTGGCCAGCCTCCAGCAGAACGCGCAGACCTTCATCGGCGAGAAGATCCCGGCCCAAGGCACGCCGCTGTACGCGGATGCGCGCCTGTACGGCGAACATGGCATCCCTGCGGTGCTGTACGGCGCCGGCCCGCGCAGCGTACCCGAGTCCAACGCCAAGAAGGCCGACGAGCGCTTGCAGCTGGAAGACCTGCGCAAGGCGACCAAGGTGGTAGCATGCACGCTGTTGGATTTCCTTGGAGAGTGAGATGTTTGAAAAGAAGATGATGGCCGGCTGGGGCGATATGGATTTCAACAGCCATATGCGCAACACGGCCTTCCTGGACAAGGCGGGCGATGTACGCATGCTGTTCCTGTCGGAGAATGGCTTCCCGATGAGCGAATTCATGCGCCTGAAAATCGGCCCGGTGGTGATGAAGGACGAAATCGCCTACTTCAAGGAAGTGATGCTGCTGGAAGAGATCACCGTCACGCTGGGCGTGGCGGGTTTGTCGGCCGATGGCAGCCGCTGGTCGCTCAGCACCGACATCATCCGCGCCGACGGCAAGCTGGCCGCGCGCGTCACCAGCACCGGCGGCTGGCTCGATCTGGCGGCCCGCAAGCTGATTGCGCCGCCCGCCAATCTGCTGGCCACCTGGCAGTCGCTGGGCAAGACCGCCGACTTCCAGGAACTGAACACCAGTATCAAATAAAGCTATTTGCCTTCGTAGAACTTGCGGTGCAGCTGCGCCGGGGCGCCACGCGCCGCCAGGCGCCTGGCGGCTTCGGACAGCGATGGCGCCAGCGCCTTGTTGTCCTTCCCGAGGTAGATGTACAGCGGCAGGTCTTCCACGGATACGCTGCTGTGCCCCTGCGCCAGCAACGGCCTGGCTTCGTTGCTGATGCCGCCGTCGTCGAACACGCAGGCGTCGTCGCGCGCGGCCAGCACCATTTGCAGGCAGGCCGATTCGCTTTGCACGTCATGCGGCTGGATCGCCGGCTGCAACGCCTCCAGCCTTTGCTGGTACAGGTAGATGCCGCGCTTGTAGCTGACCGTCTTGACCTTCTTCGCCAGCGACTCCCAGCTGGTGATGTCCTTGTCGGTGCGGGTGAAGATGCGTGTGCGCGAGACGATGAAGGGTTCGTCGAGGCGCACATAGTCCGGATGCTTCCGGATATAGCCTTTGACGCGGCCTACCTCGCCGACGATGGTGCCGGCGGCGAGCATCGCTTCGGAGCGCCGCCCAGGCAGGGTTAGCAGCGTGCAGCGCTCCTTGCTTTCTTCGCACAGTTGCTGGAGATAGGCGCTGGCATACAGGAACAGCGGCGAGTTCTCGTCGTGCGTGGTGCCGAACACCAGTTCCTTCCCGGCCTGCGCATGCGCGCAGCCCGCAACGGCAAGCGTTGCGGCGATCAGGAGTGTCAACTGGCGGCGTGGCATAGATACCTTTTCAAACTTCAAAATCCTCGCTCATCATAACGGATGCGGACTGTTACGTGCATCTGCAGGATTATCGTATGATATGTTCATTATTGTCCAAACGGCCAGCCAGTGTATCGATACGATTTGATCAGCTGTCACGATTGCGGCGCGCTTCACAAGCGGCGCCCCGTGCTGCCGCGCGAGAAAGCGCGCTGCGTGCGTTGCCGGTCCATTCTCTATCGCGGCATCCATTCGGACGTCAACCGCATGGCCGCCATCACGCTGGCCGCCATCTTCACCTTCCTGATCGCCCAGCTGTGCCCCATCGTTGAACTGGATGTCGGCGGTTACACCTCCAGCGCCACCTTGCTCGGCGCGATACGCGTGTTGTGGACCGAGCAGATGCAGGTGGTGGCGACGATCGTATTCCTGTTCACGGTGCTGCTGCCGGCGGTGGAGCTGGGCGCGCTGCTGTACGTGACGCTGGCCTTGCGCAGCGGCGTGCGGCCGCGCGGCTTCGACCACCTGTTGCGCGCCGTCGGTGCTGCGCGGCGCTGGGGCATGACCGAAGTGCTGATGATCGGCATCCTGATCACCATCGTCAAGATGACCAGCCTTGCGCAGGTGATGGTGCAGCCAGGCCTGTTCGCCTTTGGCGTGCTGACGCTGATGCTGGCCATCGTGGTGTCCTTCGATCCGCAGATGCTGTGGAATATCGGCGAACACCTGCCAGGGCCGCGCCGGCCGGCGCAGGCCGAGTTCCGCTACACGCCGCGCACGCGCCTGGCCGCCTGCCACAGCTGCGGCCTGGTGGCGCAGGATCAACCGGCTTCGCACCAGCATTGCGCACGCTGCGGCGCCGTGCTGCACCGCCGCCGCCCAGATAGCGTGGGGCGGACCTGGGCCTTCCTGCTTGCCGCGACCATCCTCTATATTCCCGCCAACCTGTTGCCGGTGATGTACACGCATTCGTTGTTCGGCAAGGAGGACGACACCATCATCAGCGGTGTGGTCTACTTCTGGACCAGCGGTTCGCCGGCGCTGGCGGCGATCATCTTCATCGCCAGCATCGTGGTGCCGGTGCTGAAACTGGCGGCGCTGTCGCTGCTGGCGTTCACGGCGCAGCGGCGTTCGCGCTGGCGCCCCTTGCAGCGCACGATGCTGTACCGGATCGTGGAGTTCGTCGGCCGCTGGTCGATGCTCGACATCTTTGTTATTACGCTGACGGTGGCGCTGGTGCGCTTCCAGTCGCTGGCAGTGATTACCGCCGGTCCCGGCGCGCTGGCGTTTTGTGCGGTGGTGGTGCTGACGATGCTGGCGTCGATGCAGTTCGACCCGCGCCTGATCTGGGACCCTATAGATTCGAATGGAGAGAACCATGCCTGAAAACGACAGCGGCGCGCCGCCGCTACCCGAGCCCCGCGTGGAGAAGGCCAATCGCTGGCTGCCTTCGCTGGTGTGGCTGATTCCGCTGCTGGCGGCGCTGATAGGTTTGGCGCTGGTGGTGAAGTCGGTGATGGACCAGGGGCCGACGGTGACGGTGAGCTTCCGCAGCGCGGACGGTCTGGAGCCGGGCAAGACCAAGGTCAAATTCAAGGACGTGGATATCGGCCTGGTACGTTCGATTACGCTTTCGCGCGATCTGTCCAAGGTGCTGGTGACGATCGACATGAGCAAGGAGGCCGAGCGCTTCACCGTTGCCGATACGCGCTTCTGGGTGGTGCGTCCACGGGTGGGGGCGAGCGGTGTGTCCGGGCTGAGCACCTTGCTATCGGGTGCCTACATCGGCGTCGACGCCGGCAAGGCCGAAGAGACCAAGCACGATTTCATCGGCATGGAGAAACCGCCGCAAGTGGCCGGCGACGACAAGGGGACCAAGTACACGCTGCACGGCGAGAGCCTGGGGTCGATCGATGTCGGTTCGCCGATCTTCTATCGCCGCATCCAGGTAGGGCAGGTGGTGGGCTTCGACCTGGACGAAAAAGGTCATGGCGTGAAGATGACGGTGTTCGTCAATGCACCGTACGATCAGTACGTGGGCAAGAATACGCGCTGGTGGCATGCCAGCGGCGTCGATGTGCGGCTGGATTCGAACGGCTTCAAGGTCAACACCCAGTCGCTGGCGGCGCTGCTGGTCGGCGGCATCGCGTTCGAGACCATGAGCGGCCAGAAGCCGGACCAGTCGGCGTCACCCGGCAGCGATTTCCCGCTGGCCTCCGACCAGGCCAGTGCGCTGCGCGAGCCGGACGGCGTGCCGATTACGACGGTGCTGTATTTCGACCAGTCGCTGCGCGGCCTGTCGCCCGGCGCGCCGGTGGACTTCCGCGGCATCGTGCTGGGTGAGGTGCGCTCGGTGGGCGTGGAGTTCGATCCGGTGAAGAAGAACTTCCGCATGCCGGTGACGGTGGACATGTACCCGGCGCGGCTGGGCCGCAGCTTCCAGCAGACCGTCTCCAGCGAGCAGGATCGCAACGCAGGGCCGGTGGTGCTGGAGCGCCTGGTGGCGCGCGGCCTGCGCGGCCAGCTGCGCACGGGGAACCTGTTGACCGGCCAGCTGTATGTGGCGCTGGATTTCTTCCCGAATGCACCACAGGCCAGGCTGGATGTGGCGCAGTATCCGCTGGAGGTGCCGACGGTGCCGAACAGTCTGGACGAACTGCAGACGCAGATCTCCAGCATCGCGCGCAAGCTGGATCAGGTGCCGTTCGGCGAGATCGGCAACAACCTGCGCGATACGCTGAAGAGCGCCAATGTGCTGTTCAAGCAGCTCGACGCGCAGGTGGTGCCGGAGATGAAGGATACGCTGGGCGCGGCGCGCAAGACCTTCGGCGAGGCCAATCAGCTGTTGCAGAAGGATTCGCCGGTGCAGTCCGATCTGCGCGAGGCCTTGCAGCAGTTGACGCAAACGCTGCAATCGCTGAACGCCTTGTCTGATTATCTGGAGCGTCATCCCGAGTCGCTGATACGCGGGAAGACCAGCAAGCAGGATACCAAGGGGGAACCGAAATGAAGCAGCTTACAACCGCATTGACGATGGCGGCCGCGCTGCTGCTGGCCGGCTGCGCCGCCACGCCGCCGGAGCATTTCTACAGCCTGAGTAACGGCATGGGCGTGCCCGCGCCGGCTGCCGCGCAGGCGGGCTACTACATCGAGCTGCCGGCGGTGGCGGTGCCGCAGCAGGTGGCGCGCTATCAGATGGTGGTCAGCACGGAGGCGGGGCGCATCGATCTGCTGGAGCATGAGCGCTGGTCGGCGATGCCGGCGTCGGAGATCGGCCAGGCACTGTCGCTGGCGATCACCGGCGAACTGGGGACGGTGGACGTGTTCCGCACGCCGACCACGGACGGTGCGCCGGTCTACCGCATCAGCACCAACGTGCAGCGCTTCGAATCCGCGCCGGGCCGGTATGCGTTGATCGACGCGGTATGGAGCGTGCGGCTGGTCGGCAGCAGCAAGGTGCTGACCTGCCGCAGCGTCGCCAACGAGCAGGTAAGCGGCGGCTACGACGCGCTGGTGGCCGGCCACCGCCGCGCCGTCACCCGCATCGCCGCAGATATCTCCAAGGCCGTCCGTGGCCTGGCCTCGGGCGCCAGCGCCGGCTGCTAGTCCGCAGCCTGCATGGCTTGTTTGATTTGATCGCGCAGCCACAGGCTGGCCGCGTCGTTGTCGACGTTGGCGTGCCAGTACAGGTAGATGTCCAGCGATGGCATCTGCAGCGGGAAGGGCAGGATCTGGTTGCCGAACTGCTGGTTCACCACGCGCGCCAGCCGCTCCGGCATCGTCAGCGCCAGGTCGGTCTGGCTGACGGCGCGGCAGGCGGCGAAGTAGTGCTGGCAGCGCAGCCTTACGCGCCGCTGCAATCCCAGCCGGCTCAGTTCAAAATCCTCCAGCCCCGGGCCGCGCCGGCGCGAGCTGGTTTGGATGTGCTCCAGCTTCAGGTAGCCATCCAGATCCAGCGCGCCGCTCACCAGCGGATGATCGCGCCGCACCAGCACCACCGTCTGGTCGGTCGCCAGCAGCGTGCGGCGGATGTCGTTCGACAGCGGCAGCAGGATGTCGATCGCCGCGTCCAGCGTGCCGGCCGCCAGCTCGCTTTCCAGCTCGCGCCGGCCTACCTGCAAGGTGTTCAGCCCCACCGACGGCGCGTCCTGCGCCACGCGCGCCATCAGCGGCGGCAGCACGCTCGCCTCCAGCACGTCGCGCAGCGCCAGCGAGAAAGCGCGCTCGCTGGTGGCGGCGTCGAAACGCTCGGCGCCGTTCAGCGTCACTTCAAAGCCGCGCAGCGATTGCCGCACTGGGTCGATGATGGAACGGGCCAGCGGCGTCGGCACCATCACGTGGCCCTGGCGTTCGAACAGCGGATCGTCGAACAACTGACGCAGGCGGTTCAGCGCGTGGCTGATGGCGGGCTGCGTCAGGTTCATCTTCAGGCTGGCGCGCGTGATGCTGCCTTCGGCGTAGATTGCCTCGAAGACGATGAACAGATTGAGATCGACCTTGGATATATGCATGAGATTTATGCGGCTAAATTAATACTATTCATTTGATGAATTATAGGCCGGGCGTTAAGCTGGTGCCTGTTTTGATCTGGAGCTGCAAGCAAATGGGACAAATTTATCTGGTGCGCCACGGGCAGGCCTCGTTCGGCAGCGCCAATTACGACCAGCTGTCGACGCTGGGCTACGAGCAGGCGCGCCTGCTGGGGCAGTGGTATGCCAACAGCCGCCAGTCCTTCCAGCGCGTGGTGGTGGGCGGCATGGCGCGGCATCGCCAGACCGCCGACACCTGCCTGGCCGAGCTGCCCAAGCCGCAGCTGGCCGACGCCGAATGGATTACCGATGAAGGCTTCGCCGAATTCGATCACCACGAAGTACTGCGACGCCATTGTCCGGAGGCGGTCGACGCGGCGGCCTTCCAGCAGCTGCTGGCGCGGCACGAGGAGCCGCAGCGCGCGCTGGAGCATCTGTTCCGCGCCGCGATGCAGCGCTGGATGAGCGGCTGGCACGATGACGAGTACACCGAAACCTGGCCAGAGTTCCGCCGCCGCTGCGTGGCCGCGCTGGAGCGGCTCGACACCGACAGCAGCAAGCAGGCCACCATCGTGTTCACCTCCGGCGGCGTGATCGCCACGCTGATGCAGCACCTGCTTGGCTTGCAGGACTATCAGGTGATGGAGTTGAGCTGGTCGCTGGCCAATTGCGCCGTCACCAAGCTGCTGCAGCGCCCCGGCCAGTTCACGCTCAGCTACCTGAACAACTACGCGCATCTGGAATGGCTGGGACAACCCGGCGCCGTCACCTACCGATAAAGGACCGCATCATGGATTTCGACTACAGCCCGAAAGTAAAGCAGCTCCAGGCCCGGCTGACGGCCTTTATGGACGAGCATATCTATCCGAACGAAGCGCGCTTCCACGCCGAGATCGACGCCAACCGGGCGGCAGGCGACGCCTGGGTGCCGACCAAGGTGATGGAAGAGCTCAAGCTCAAGGCGCGCGAGGCGGGGCTGTGGAATCTGTTCCTGCCCGATTCGCAGCACGGCGCCGGCTTGACCAACCTGGAATACGCGCCGCTGTGCGAGATCATGGGCCGTGCCGTGTGGGCGCCGGAAGTGTTCAACTGCTCGGCGCCGGACACCGGCAACATGGAAGTGCTGACCCGCTACGGCACCGAGGCGCAGCAGCGCGAGTGGCTGGAGCCGCTGCTCGATGGCCGCATCCGTTCCTGCTTCGGCATGACCGAGCCGGACGTGGCTTCGTCGGACGCCACCAACATCGCCAGCTCCATCGTGCGCGATGGCGACGAGTATGTGATCAATGGCCGCAAGTGGTGGTCCTCCGGCGGCAACGACCCGCGCTGCAAGGTCTTCATCTTCATGGGCAAGAGCGATCCCGATAATCCCAATCGCCACCTGCAGCAGTCGATGATACTGGTGCCGCGCGATACGCCCGGCGTGAAGGTGCTGCGCCACCTGCCGGTGTTCGGCTTCGACGACGCGCCGCACGGCCACGCCGAAATCGTGTTCGACAATGTGCGCGTGCCGGCTTCCAATCTGCTGCTGGGCGAGGGCCGTGGTTTCGAGATCGCCCAGGGCCGCCTCGGGCCGGGCCGCATCCACCACTGCATGCGTTTGATCGGCCTGGCCGAGCGCGCGCTGGAGCAGATGTGCAAGCGCAGCTTGAGCCGCGTCGCTTTCGGCAAGCCGGTGGCGGAGCAGGGCGTGACGCTGGAACGCATCGCCGAGTCGCGCATCATGATCGACCAGGCCCGCCTGCTGGTGCTCAACGCGGCCTACATGATGGACACGGTCGGCAACAAGGTCGCGGCCAAGGAGATCGCCATGATCAAGGTGGCCGCGCCGACGATGGCCTGCAAGGTGATCGACTGGGCGATCCAGGTGCAGGGCGGCGGCGGCATGGCCGATCCTTTCCTGGCCTCGGCCTACGCCGGTGCGCGCTCGCTGCGGCTGGCCGATGGTCCGGACGAAGTGCACCGCAGCCAGATCGGCAAGATGGAGCTGGCGCGCTACAAGGCGCCGCGCAGCCATTGATGCCGGTGTTAGAATCGCCGCATGGATGACACCCCGGATCACAATGCAGAGCCGCCAGTAGCGGCCCCTCCGCGCCGCAGCCGCCGCAAAAGCGGCGGCACCACATTGCGCGACGTCGCCAAGCTGGCGGGCGTGGCGCCGATCACCGCGTCGCGCGCGCTCAACACGCCGAACGCGGTGTCGGATGCGATACTGGAGCGGGTGCGTGCGGCCGTGGAGCAGACCGGCTACGTGCCCAATATGCTGGCCGGCGGCCTTGCCTCGCGCAAGAGCCGCCTGGTGGCGGCGGTGATCCCCACCATCTCCGGCAATGTGTTCCTGGAGATGGTGCAGTCGCTGACGGCGTCGCTGGCGGCGTCCGGCTATCAGCTGATGCTGGGCCAGTCCGGCTACGAGGATTCGCGCGAGGATGAACTGCTGGAGGCCATCATCGGCCGCCGTCCCGACGGCGTGGTGCTGACCGGGATCATGCGTTCGCCGCAGGGCCGCCAGCGCCTGCTCACCAGCGGCATCCCCGTGGTGGAAACCTGGGACCTGACGCCCGATCCCATCGACATGCTGATCGGCTTCTCGCACGAAAAAGTGGGCGAGGAAGTGGCGCGCTATCTGCACGCGCGCGGCAGGCGCCGCGTCGCCACGCTGAGCGCCAACGACCAGCGCGCCATGCGCCGCATGAAGGCCTTCTCCGAGACTGCGATTGAACTCGGCATGGCGCGGCCGGGCGAGACCGAGGTGCCGGGCTGGGTGGTGCCGGCGCCCACCAACGTCGGCCTGGGCCGCTCCGGCCTGCGTGAACTGCTGGCCCGCCATCCCGACATCGACGCGTTGTTTTGCAGCTCGGACATGGTGGCGCTGGGCGTGCTGACCGAGGCGCAGGCGCAGGGCATCGCGGTGCCGGAGCAGTTGGCCGTGGTCGGCCTGGGCGACCTCAGCTTCGCCCGCGACCTGCAACCGGCGCTGACCACGGTGCGCATCGACGGCGCCACGATAGGCAGCACCGCTGCCCGCTTCATCGTCGACCGCTCGCAGGAGCGGGAGGTGCGCGACGGCATCATCGACATCGGTTTTTCCATCATCGAGCGCGACAGCGCCTGAGCACGCCACCCCGGCGGGCTGCTTGCGCAGCCGTTCCTGAAAATTATTGACATCTCCAACTGCACGGATTAACCTGAGTCATCGTACAACTGGTACCGGTACCATGCATGGGGAGCGGAGCGCAGTTTGCGGGGCAAAACCGCGTTAAGCCTGATGAAATGGTGCGGCGCGGGAGTTCGGCGATGTGGTTTGAGTTGTTGTTAAACGTCTACACATCGTACAACTAAGCAGAATTACGCAACGGTATTTATCTGTTAATTAGGGGACAAAAGTGTTTAACAACAATTACAAGCAACAATCGACCACGATCAAGATGACGCCGATGGCCTCGGCCCTGGCGCTGGCCCTGTTCGCCATGACGGCGCAGGCGCAGGAAGCGTCGACCGCCAAACCCGGCCAGCTGGAAACCGTGGTGGTGACGGCCAACAAGCGCGTGGAAAAACTGGAAAGCGTGCCGATGGCCATCTCGGTCATGAGCGAGCAGGAAATCCAGCGCGCCAATATCCGCGAGTTCGAAGATGTGGTCAACATGATGCCGTCGCTGACGCTCAACTCCGGCACCACCGCCGCCAACAACGCCATCTTTATGCGCGGCATCGGCACCGTGTCGGTCGGCATCGGCGTCGAGTCGGACGTGGCCGTCATCATCGACGACATTCCCATCGCCACCCAGTTCCAGGCCTTCAAGGACTTGGCCGACGTGTCGCGCATCGAAGTGCTGAAGGGCCCACAGAGCACGCTGTTCGGCAAGTCGGCCGTGGCCGGCGCCGTCAACATCGTCACCAAGCCGCTGACCGGTCCGATGACCTATCGCGGCAGCACCTACCTGAGCAGCGACCATGAATGGCGCGTCAATGCCTCGATGGGCGGCACCATCAACGAGCACTTCGCCATGCGCCTTGCCGCCAGCAACACGCGGCTGCCGGGCACCTTCCACAACCTGACCGACGGCCGCGATGTCAACGGCTCGGGCGGCAAGACCTTCCTCGCCAAGCTGCAATGGACGCCGCTCGACAATCTGTCTATCGACTTGTCGCCGCACTACAATTATTCGGAGAACACGCGCGGCGTCACCGCCATCAACGGCTTCTTCCTGCGCACCGGTTCGGCCGCTGCGGGCAACCTGGTGTCGACGCCGGTGGGCCTGGACGGCGTCTACTTCAACGGCAACCCGCTGCTGCCGGCGTCGTCGGTGCTGGCCGGCATCAACGTCAACGATCCGAACAACCGCAATGTGCGCCGCGACTTCCCGACCGGACTGATCTCCAGCGACCGTGGCACCGGGCTCAAGCTGACCTACACGCTGCCTAACGATGCGCAGCTGATGGCGATCAGCTCGGTGGACAAGTACCTGGCCAACGATTTCCGCGACCAGGATTTCGCCGACGTGCCGACCATCGCCGAAGCGGGCAAGACCGCGCTGACGCAGGGGAACAACCAGTACGGCACCTACGACATCCGCACCAAGACGCAGGAAATCCGCTACGTCTCGCCGGACCGGGGCAACTTCAAATACGTGGCCGGTTTGTGGGCGGCGCATAACGAGATTTATCGTCACTTCATCCGTGGCTATTGCGTGGCGCCGGCCCTGTGCAACGGCAACTCCAACTCCAGCCCGACCAACTACTACACCGACATCTACAACACCAACAAGGCCATCTTCGGCCAGGCTTCGTGGGAGTTCGCGCCGACCTGGACGCTGGAGGCCGGCCTGCGCAACAACCTGGAAACCTCGGGCTTCCACTATGCGCGCAACTACTACACCAACCAGGTCGACCGCGCCAGCTTCGTGCCGGGCCCGGTTGGCGTGGACCAGTTCCAGAGCACCGGCAACGCCGACCGCGCCTACACCGGCAAGGTCAGCCTGCAGAAGCAGGTCACGCCGGAGTTGATGGTGTACGTGATGGGCGCGACGGGCTACAAGGGCAAGGCGTATGACGTCACGTCCGGCCTGAAGGCGGTGGCGGCGTTCCCGGTGCGTCCGGAAACCAGCCAGACGATGGAGATCGGCGCCAAGGCCAATCTGCTCGACAACCGCCTGTCGGTGGCGGCCACGGTGTACAACTCGGAGTTCTTCAACTACCAGCAGAACGTCACCTACGTGCTGCCGAACGACCCGACCATCTACAGCCAGCTCAATTCGATACCGCGCATCCGCACGCACGGCTTCGAGATCGACAGCCATCTGCTGGCGGCCAAGGACTTGACCATCAACGCGTCGCTGGCGTTCACGCTGCCGACCATCGAGAAGTGGGCGAATGGTCCGTGCTTCGCCGACACCACCAACGTCGCCGTCGGCAACACCAAGCTGGCGGCCAATGGTTCGCTGGCAGGCCAGAACCCGAGCTGCTTCCCGATCGCGCCGGGTTCGACCACCGGCGTGCAGAACCTGGACAACAGCATCTTCCCGGGCACGCCGAAGATCAAGCTGAACATCGGCACCAATTACGAGTTCCCGGTACCCACGCTGCCGGTCAATGGTTTCGTCAACGTCAACGTGCGCTACCAGAACGAGTACAACACCAACATCAACAACGATCCGCGTTCGGTCAATGCCGGCTACAGCATTACCGACCTGGGCTTTGGTGTGAAGGACCAGAAGGGGCGTTACGGCATCAGCTTCCGTGTGAACAATCTGTTCGACCGCTTCTACATCCCGAACGCCAACGCCAGCGGTCCGGCGTTCCGCGCCGGCCCGACGTCCACCTCGCCGGCGCTGACGGTCAACAGCTGGGTGCCGCCGCGTGATGTGTTCCGCTACTTCAGCGTCAAGCTCGATGTGAAGTACTAAGCGTCCGCATCGCTTTTAAAAACGCATGCCGCCATCCTGGGCATGCGTTTTTTTTGCGGTGCCGTTTGTGAGGACGCAAGCGTGTTTCACTCTGTTCGGAGCAAGATCCAGTTCTTGTCCATGTTTTGTGGGAGGGCTTGGAAATGACTATCGACATAGCGAAATTTGTAGACCAATTGAAGAGCAATGCGAGGAAGATGAGCCAGGGACGTTGTGCGAAATATGTGCGCCTGGCGTTGGAGGCCGGCGGGGCCAATACCACTGGCCATCCGCACGATGCCAAGGCCTGGGGGCCGCTCCTGTTGCGCAATGGCTTCCATGTGGTCGCCTCTGAAGATCCTTCGCAATTATCCGCGGAGAAGGGCGACGTCGTCGTGATGCAGCCGCCGGATGCGTCGGGTGCGGGGCACATCCAGGCATACGATGGAAAGAACTGGGTATCCGATTTTGTACAGACCGGCTTCTGGCCCGGACCTGCATATCGAAAAGAAAGGCCAAGCTATGCCGTCTATCGCCCTTAGCCGTCTTCTTGGACTGCTCGCGCTTTCGCTCGCCGCACTGACGGGCAGCGCGCAGAACGCCGCCCCTTCGGCGCTGTATGAACCGGTTTTTGGCTTGCGATACGAGTTGGCCATGACGCATTTCGATACGCTGCCCGACGATGAGATTCGCAAGTGCCCGACGCTGGCGGATGACGAACGCATGCGGAGCCGGACATGGGTTTATGCCGCTGCGCGGGATGAGGGGCGGCGATACTACGTTATCGGTGGGTACTCGATCCGCTCGGCGCCCAAGCCGCCCAACTTCCCCAAGTACGAGCTCAACCGATACGGCACGGTGATTGAAATTGACGGCGATGCATGCATCGTCTTTGGTCCGGCTCGCGAAGTGTTCGATGCCAGGTTGTTCGACGAAATTCCGCAACCGGTGCTGGCAGCCTTGGCGGATAACTTGTCGGCGACGCTGGCGCAGGCATTTGGCGGACGGGGGCGTTTGCAGCGGGAATTTCGACGGCAAAACATTCCGATGATGAAGCTGAGCCCGGAGCTGGGCAAGGCCTTCGCAGCCGATAAGTAGGTCGGAGCATCGTCCGTTGGCAGGCTGTATGCGCATACAGTATAATTCTGGCATGACGCATACCGCCCACAACGGCTTTATCCTGACTCGCCACTGGCGAGACGCGGCCCATGGGACGGAAATCGAGTTCTGGCTGGCGACCGACGACGGCCCGAAAAAGATCCGCCTCACCGCGCAAACGTCGGTGGCTTTCGCCGAGGCCAAGCAGCGCGCGGCCATCGAGGCGCTGATCGGCGATCAGCCCGGCATCGAGCTGCGCGCCCTCGAACTGAAAACCTTCGAGCAGGAACCGGTGGTCGGCATCTATGCCTCCCGCTACAAGCAGCTGACGGCGCTGGAGCGGACCTTGCGTGAACACGGCATCAAGATGCTGGAGGCCGATATCCGTCCGCCCGAGCGCTACCTGATGGAGCGTTTCATCACCGCCGCCGTGCAGATCGAGGGCGGCCAGACGCAGGGCGCCACCGTCATCCACAACTGCAAGCTCAAGCCCGCACCCGAGTATCGCCCCAAGCTGAAGATGGTCTCGCTCGACATCGAAACCAGCGCCTTCGAGGATCTGTATTCGATCGCGCTGGAAGGCTGCGGCCAACGCCAGGTCTATATGCTGGGCGAGCCGCCGGCCGAGTCGTCGCAGCAGATCGACTTCGACCTGGAATACTGCGCCACGCCGCGCCAGTTGATCGAGAAGCTCAACGCCTGGTTCGCGCGCCACGATCCCGATGTGCTGGTCGGCTGGAACGTGGTGCAGTTCGACCTGCGCGTGCTGCAAAAGAACGCCGACAAGTACAAGCTCCCGCTGGCGCTGGGCCGCGAAGGCAAGACCATCGAATGGCGCGAGCATCCCGGCCAGAAGGGCTATCTGTTCGCGCCCGTGGTCGGCCGCATCGTTCTCGACGGCATCGATGCGCTGAAGGCCGCGTCGTGGACCTTCCCGTCCTTCAGCCTGGAGAATGTGTCGCAAGCCATGCTGGGTGAGGGCAAGGACATCGGCGACGTCTACGACAAGATGGCCGAGATCGAGCGCCGCTTCCACGAAGACAAGCCGGCGCTGGCCCACTACAACCTGAAGGACTGCGAGCTGGTCACGCGCATCTTCGACAAGGCCAACCTGCTGGCCTTCATGATCGAGCGCGCCACGGTGACGGGGCTGCAGGCCGACCATCTCGGCGGATCGATCGCCGCCTTCGGCCATCACTACCTGCCGCGGATGCATCGCGAGGGCTATGTCGCGCCCAGCGTTGGCGATATCTCCGGCGGTGCGTCGCCGGGCGGCTTCGTCATGGAGTCCAAGCCGGGCCTGTACGACTCGGTCGTGGTGCTCGATTACAAAAGCCTGTATCCGTCCATCATCCGCACCTTCCTGGTCGACCCGGTTGGCCTGATCGAGGGCGAGGTGGCCGACGATCCGGCGTCTGTGGTGGAGGGCGTCAACGGCACCGTGTTCTCGCGCACCAGGCATTGCCTGCCCGAGATCACCACGCAAATCTGGAAGCAGCGCGACGCCGCCAAGCGTGCCAAGAACGAGCCGCTGTCGCAAGCGTTGAAGCTGCTGATGAACTCCTTCTGCGGCGTGCTCGGTGCGACCGAATGCCGTTTCTTCAATCCCCGCCTGGTCTCCTCGGTCACGCTGCGCGGCCACCAGATGATGAAGCAGACCCGCGAGCTGGTCGAGGCGGAAGGCTACGACGTGATTTACGGCGACACCGATTCCATCTTCATCTGGCTGAAAAAGGAATACGGCAACACCGAGGCGCTGGCCATCGGCGAAGGCCTGGCCGTCAAGATCAACGACTGGTGGCGCACCATGCTGCGGGAAAAGCACGGCCTCGAATGCCATCTCGAAATCGAGTTCGATACGCACTACCGCAAGTTCTTCATGCCGACCATACGCGGCACCGAGACCGGCAGCAAGAAGCGCTACGCCGGCCTGGCCGTCAATGCCAAGGGGGAAGAGGAAGTGATCTATCGCGGCCTGGAAGTGGCGCGTAGCGATTGGACACCGCTGGCGCAGCAGTTCCAGCAAGGCTTGTTCACGCGCATCTTCAAGGACCAGCCCTATCAGGATTTCGTGCGCGAGTATGCGCGGAAGACGCTGTCCGGCGACTACGACGAGCTGCTGGTGTACCGCAAGCGCCTGCGCCACCGGCTCGACGAATACAAGGTCAACGTACCGCCGCAAGTGCGCGCCGCGCGTCTGGCGGATGAGTACAATCAGGCGCAGCGCCGTCCGCTGCGCTACCAGAACGGCGGTTGGATCAGTTACGTGATGACCACCAGCGGCCCGGAGCCGACCGAAGTAGTGCGCTCGCATATCGACTACGAGCACTACCTGAACAAGCAACTGCAGCCGATCGCAGATTCGATACTGCTGCCGATGCACGACAGTTTTACCAGCCTCACCACCAAGCAAGCCAGCCTTTTCTAAAACGGAGATAGCATGAGCGATTTCAAGAAACTGCACGATGGAAGTAAACTGCTGAACCTGCCGAATGCCTGGGACGCCGGCAGCGCAAGGTTGTTTGAAAGCCTGGGCGCACCGGCGATTGCCACCACCAGCGCCGGCGTGGCCTGGGCCGCAGGCTATGCCGACGGCGGCCAGATGCCGGCCGAGGTGGCGATCAACGTCGCCGCCAACATCGCCCGCGTGTTGACGGTGCCGCTGTCGGTAGATATCGAAAACGGTTATTCGGACGATGCCGACGCGGTCGCGCAAATCGTGCTGCGCCTGATCGATGTCGGCGTGGCCGGCATCAACCTGGAAGACGGCGGCGACGCGCCGCAGCTTCTGGCCGCGAAAATCACCGCCATCAAGAAGCTGGCGGCGCAGTCGGGCAAGGACATCTTCATCAACACCCGCACCGATGTGTATCTGCGGGGCCTGGCGCCCGAAGGCGAACGCGTGGCCGAAGTGCTGAAGCGCGCCGCGCTCTACAAGGAAGCCGGCGCCGACAGCCTGTTCGTGCCGGGCATCTGCAAGGTCGACGAGATCAAGGCGGTGGTGGCCGGCGCTGGCTTGCCGGTCAATGTGATGGACTGGCCTGGCCTGCCTTCCGCCGATGAGCTGCACCGGCTGGGTGTGCGCCGCCTGAGCGCGGGCTCCGGCATTTCGCAAGCCTTGTGGGCGGTGGCCGGCGACATGGCCAGGGACTTCCTGGCCACCGGCAGCGCCGGTCCGCTGGTCGCGAAAGCCATGCCGTATGGCGATCTGCAAAAGTTGTTTGTCGCGTCGCGCTGACGATAAAAAACGGCACCGCATGCGGTGCCGTTTTTTTATGACGCTTGAGCTTATGCCGGTTGACGGCCGCCGATGACGGCGCGGCGGTTGTCGAAGCTGTAGGCGCCGGCGCCGAAGGCCACCACTTGCAGCAGGCCGCCTGCCATCGCGATGTTTTTCAGCAGATGGATCATCTGGTTCTGGTCGCCGACCGCGTGGTGGAAGGCCAGCGCGGTGACGATGGAGAACGCGGCCAGTCCGGCAGCGACCAGGCGGGTCTGGATGCCGAGTGCCAGCAGCAGGCCGCCGCCCAGTTCAACCGCGATGGCGACCGCCAGCCCGGCGGTGGCGAACGGCAGGCCGGAGGAAGCGATGTAGCCTATCGTCGCGGCTGGCGCCAGCAGTTTGCCGATGCCGCTCATGACGAAGATGGCAGCCATCAGTACGCGGCCGATGGCAGGGATGATCGAAGTGTTAGCGTTGTTCATGGTCGTTCCTTTTCAATGAGTTGGATTACATCAAATTTGCCGAGCGCAATTGGGTGCCGATGCGCTCGATTTCTGTTTCGCCCTGCGCCAGCGCGGCCAGGCTGGTGTGCACCGAGTAATAGCCTGTGACCAGTTCGTGCGGATGCTTGACCGCCGAGCCCAGCACGAATTCCGTCTCGCCTTCAGCGACGAAGTCGATGGCGCCGCCGCCTTCTTCGAACACCGCCACTTCGCGGCCGATCTCGGCATCGCCCACATGCAGCGCGCCGCTTGCCACTGCTGCCCATGCCACGTCGTGGCCGGCTGGCGGCTGGTAGGTCCAGCGTTCGCCGTCACGCAGTTTCACGTGCAGGTAGTTGATCGAAGCGCGCGGCTGGATCAGGCTGACGGCATCGCCGTAGCGGCCGATGATCACGCGCGCCGGACCGCTGCTGCTCACTTGCTCCGCCGCCAGATACTGGCTATGCGCCGGGCCGTTTTCATCTTCCGGCGGCAGCGCCAGCCACAGCTGGAAGCCGTGCACGCCCTGGCCTTCGATGGGGCCGCCGTCATGCCAGACGCCGTTGCCGGCGCTCATCCACTCGACGCCGCCGGCGTGCAGCACGCCTTCGCTGCCGGTGGTTTCGCGGTAGGCCGTGGCGCCGTCCATCACCACGGTGACGGTGGCGATGCCGGAGTGCGGATGCATGCCCATCTTGCCGCCACGGCTGGCTTCCATGCGGAAGCGGTCGAGGAACACGAAGGGCTTGATCATCTGGCCGACGTCGCCGGGGCTGACCAGGCGTGTGATCGGGCCGCGGGTATGGCCTTTGCTGCGGAATGCGATATTGCGTGTTTTCATTTGCTTGCTCCTTGTTTGCAGTGCATGGAAGCCATCTTAGGCTCGCTCAATCCATCTGAATAGCCTATATAATTGGATAGATAGTATCCAAGGAGTAGATACATGCTTGACGCCATGTCGATGGACCAGCTGCGCACCTTCATTGCCGCGGCTGACGAAGGAAGTTTTTCCGCCGCCGGACGCAAGCTGCGCCGGGCGCAGTCGGTGGTCAGCACCACGCTGGCCAATCTGGAGTTGCAGGTGGGGTTTGCGCTGTTCGAGCGCACCGGGCGCTATCCGCAGTTGACGGAGGCGGGCAGGGCGCTGCTGGAGCAGGCGCGCGCGGCCGTCGGCGGCATGGATGCGTTCAAGGCCAAGGCGCGCACGCTGGCCGAGGGGCTGGAGCCGGAGCTGGCGGTGGCGGTCGATGTGATGTTCCCGATCGCCACGCTGACGGCGGCGGTGCAGGCGTTCAAGGCGGCGTTTCCGACCACGCCGCTCAGGCTGTACGTGGAGGCCCTGGGCGCGGTGGTGCAGCCGCTGGTGGCGGGCCAGTGCAGGGTGGCGATCATCGGCTCGCTGCCGGAGATACCGCCCGGTTGCGCTTCCGAATTCCTGCTCAGCGTGACGGCGGTGTGCGTGGCCGCGCCCGGCCATCCCTTGACGGCGCTTGAAGGCGCGATCCCGCAGGCGCAGGCCGCGCAGCAGGTGCAGCTGGTGTTGACGGATCGCTCGGACTTGACGGCCGGGCGCAATTTCGGTGTGGTCGCGGCGCAGACCTGGCGGCTGGCCGATCTCGGCGCCAAGCACGCCTTCCTGCGCGCCGGACTGGGCTGGGGCTACATGCCGCTGCACATGGTGGAAGACGACCTGCGCACCGGCAAGCTGGTGCGCATCACGCTGGAGGCGCACGCGCCGCTGGGGCCGGGTTTCTCGATGCACGCCATCCACCTGCGCGACCATCCGCCCGGCCCGGCCGGACGCTGGTTCGTCAACCAGCTGAAGCTAGGGTAGGCCGGCGTACTCTTTGAGCAGGTTGGCGTACTCGCGTATGCCCGGGGAGGCGAGCCAGGACCACATTTTCTCCACCCGGGCCGTGTGCGCGGCGTAGTAGTTTTCGCTGGCCGCCAGCCAGATGTGGTCGGTGAAAACCGGCTGCGGCAGGCGGACGATGGCTCCCCGGTATTTTTGGGCGATGTAGGCGTCCATATCGTTGGGGAAGGTGACGGAGACGGCAAAACCGTCGATGCGGTAGAGCCGCAACTTCTCCAGGTTGCGGGCGATATCGACGGCGCCGCTATCGACTTTCAATCCGAGATTCTGCATCCGCAGCTTGTAGCTGGCGCCCAGGGTGATGCCCAGCAAACGGTCCTGGAAATACTTGGACGGATCGGTGGCGCGAGGTATCTGGTCGGCGCTGCGGACGAATACGACGATGTTGAGCGGCAGTGCGCGCGCAATGTCGAGCTGGTGGTTTTTATCGCGTGGGAAGACGATGCCAGCCGTATCCCTGGCGCTGCTATCCATGGGCGCGAAGTCCAGTTCGCCTGCTGCCAGCGCCGGTTTGATGCGCATGACCGGCAGCCGCTTCAGGTTCGCTTCGCAGCCGACGCTGGCGGCGAAGCGCTGCACCAGCTCCGCCGATGCGCCGGGCTTGGCCGGTACGTCGGCGCCTGTACCGAGCCAGTAGGGCGGCCGCTCCTGGTCCAGATAGCCTATGCGTATCGGCTCGCAGGCGGCTGCGGCACCGCACTTGCCGATGGCAATGGCGAGCGCAAGCGCGAAAATGCCGAATCTCATGGGTCGTCCAGGCCTCGGTAACAATGATCGCATTATGACAGCTGAAACCCGGCCTTGCTTTTATCCGGTCTGTGCGCACGCTTGTAGCAAAAAACAAACGTTTTCCTGACGGCCGCAAAACGCGACTGGCGAGGCTGTTTTGCTTTTCCAGGCGGCCAAATTTGCTTGATGTTTAAAGTATCTCGCCATAGGGGAATTGCTGTTTTGCTATATGTCTCTTACTTTTAGTTACAAGTTTCCGTTAGGAATAGCGGCTAATCATTGAGAAACTTGGTTACATTTTCCTTACAATTTAGTTGTGTGTGCTCTTTGACAGACGAGTTCGCGGATCACAGAATCGGCCTCACACCGGCTTAAGAAAACGTTAATTTTTCCGCGTTTGAGCCGTGTGGTGGTAGCGGTATCCCTCTAACCTGTCTGCAAAGGAAAACCCATGACTTTGAATAAAGCAATGATGGTGCTGGTGCTGTCCCTGGCTGGTGGCACTGCCATGGCCGTGCCGCATTCTGCAACGGTTGATTTCTCCAAGGGGCAAGAAGGCTGGTGGGGCATGCAGCCCCTCAACGGTGTCGGCGGTTCCCGCATCGACACCAGCATGGGTCACGCGGCGCCCGCCTTGCGCACCGTGATCGACAACTTCGGCGTTAGTTGGGGCACCCATTTCAACCAGGCTTTCATCGGCGACTATACCAAGCTCGCTGGCGTCACCATCGGCCTGGATATCTCGGCGCAGCAGATCGATTTCTTCGGCCAGGAAGTGTCACGCGACCTGGTCGTCGAACTGCGCGATTACGACAACAAGCCGGCCAACCTGCCATACACCAGCGTGTTCTACAACCTTGGCAGCATCGATTCGACCAAGGGATGGCAGCATCTGTCGGTGACTATCGGTGACACCAAATCGCTGGCGCTGCCTGCCGGCTGGGGCGGCTATGGCGGTCCCGATGGGCAGGGGCCGACCTTGCCGTCAGGCCGGACCTTCGCCAGCGTGCTGGCCAGTGTGGATGAGATCGTGTTCACGACGCTGAAGCCGGGCTATGTCTTCGACTACGCCAGGTACGACGTCGCGATCGACAACCTGTCGATCGCGGCAGTGCCAGAACCATCCACCTACGGCATGCTGATCGGCGGCATGGGTCTGGTCGGCTGGATGGCGCGTCGCAAATCGCGTTCGGCCGTCTAAGCTAGTTGCGCTGACCTGTGTTAGTCGATGGACCAGACATAGGTCAGCGTGGCCCAGGTCGGCTCGGCCTGGCTGTCGCTGCTGGCCGGTTTGAAGCGGCATTGCGACAGCGCTTTGCGGGCAGCCTTGTCCAGGTCGGAGGAGCCGCTCGACTTCTGTATTTTCGATTCGAGGACCCGGCCATCGTTCGCTACCAGCAGCGCCAGTAATACCGAGCCGCTCTCGCCATTGCGGTAGGCGGTGATCGGGTAGGTCGGCGTAGGGCAAGCGCGGGCGTCGACAAACACCGCCGGACGCAGTGCCGAGCTGGCGCTACTGGCGCTGGCAACCGGTGGCGCGCTTGCCCGGCTGGTTTCGGCCAAGGTCTTCGCTTCGCTGCGTGCAGGAACCGGATCTGCCGGCCGCTCGACTTCTTCGCGCGCACGGCTGGCCTCAGGCGCCGCAGCCGACTTGGCGGCTTGGACGGGAGGCTGCGGCGCCGGAGCCGGCTTGGCTGCCTCGGCAGGCTTGGCTGGCAAGGGCGGCGGCTGTTTGGTATTGGATGCCACGGTCGGCAAATCCAGCTTGTGCAGGCCCAGGCCCATGCTTTTCAACATGGCTGTCAGGCGTTCATATTCCGATGCCTTGGCGCTTGCACTGGTCGCTTTCGACGCTGCGGATGGCTTCGCCAGTTCCGATGCGACAGCGCCTATGCCGGACGGGGCCGCCGCTTGGGCGCTGGCGGCGGGGGCAGCCTTGGCTTTGGCTGAGCTGTTCGCCGCTTGGGTTTCGGCCTGCGGCTCATCGGCGCTTGGGGCGGCAGCGCTGTCCGTGGAATAGACGGCAGCTTGCTCAAGGCGCAGCATCGATTGACTGTCCCGCCAGACATACCACAGCACAGCCATGGTCGAGATTGTCAGCAAGCCGAGCACCGCAGCGGCGATGCGGGCATGCCGGCCTTGCGCATGGCGATGTATGCTGCGGAGTAATTCGTTTGCTTTTTTCCTGACGGCAGGGCGCTGTTCGCCGAGGATTTGCAAATCGTAGAGCTCGCGCTGATCCAGATCGGACAGCACGCTGTAGGCGGTGTTCAAGCGCGCCATCATCTGCACGGCGGCCTGGTCTCCAACGTTCTTATCTGGGTGATGTTTCTGCGACAGCGAACGATACGCCGCGCGTATCACTTCTGGTGGAGCGTCGCGGGTGACGTTGAGACATTCGTAATGGCTGGGAAATTTTGTCATCGGATAGAGCGATTGTTATTGACCGCGACCTGGGCATGGAACTTGTCGACAGTGCAAGATACTATATTGAAATCACGTTGCGCGAACGCATTCTCAACGCTTGCCGGGAAAGAATGACCAAAAAACAACAAATGTGTTGCGCCGGCGCGGCTGGCCGGGATGAAGGAGGGAAGGTGAGGATGCTGCACGGGGTTTTGGTCGGGGTGAGAGGATTCGAACCTCCGGCCTCTGCGTCCCGAACGCAGCGCTCTACCAGGCTGAGCCACACCCCGATTACGTAATAATTACACCAGATTTCATCGCTGTTTTCAATCGGGCGCAAATAAGCCGCTGACGCCGCAAACCAGTCAATTTGTGACCAGATTCCAACGCTCAGCCCGCTAATGGCAAGTTTCTTGCTTTGCAAAAAGATCAAGATGGTTAATATGATTAATTATCAGAATATGCATCTTTTTGGGGCGTCGCCCTTACTGACATGGGAAGGTCTGGCATGAAGATACGACAAAAGATTATGTGCAGTTCCGTCGCTGCGGCGATGGCGGTGTTGTCCGCTCCGGCTTGGGCGCAGGTCAAGCCGTCCGACGAGATCGAAGTGGTCAAGGTCACGGCCCAGAAGCGCAAGGAAGATCCGGCCAAGGTGGCGATGAGCATCACCGCCGTCACCGGCGCCCAGCTCCAGGCCGAACACGTCAACGACTTCACCGACCTCACGCGCGTGGTGCCCAACATCTCCTTCACCGCCGCCAGCGGCAACGGCGGCGCCGGGCCCGGCACCGAGAACATCGAGATCCGCGGCATCAGCTCGACGGCCGGCGCGGCCACCGTCGGCATCTACCTGGGCGACGTCTCTATCACGGTCGGCAACGTCTACACCATGGGCACGGTGGAGCCGAAGTTCTTCGATATCGACCGCGTCGAAGTGCTGCGCGGTCCGCAGGCCACCTTGTACGGCGCCAGCTCGATGGGCGGCACCATCAAGTTCGTGCCGAACGAACCGGACCTGAAGGAGCGCGAATTCAGCACCTACGGCGAGCTGTCCAACACCAAGGGCGGCAGCGGCAACTACGCGGCGAATATGGTCGCCAACTTCCCGCTGATCCCGGACGAGCTGGCGCTGCGCATCGGCGTGCAGGCCCAGCACACGGGCGGCTACATCAACCAGGTCGATGGCGACGGTAATAACCTGGCCAGCAATATCAACAAGCTCAGCGATCAGGAAATGCGCATGGCGCTGAAGTGGAAGCCGATCCGCTCGGTGACGATCACGCCGTCGGTCTACTACCAGAAGGTCGATGCCAAGGATATCGCCGCCTTCAACCTGGACCGCCCTAACTACCAGGCGCAGAAGCAGGTGCGCGAACCGTCCAAGGACACGCTGCTGACGCCAAGCGTCACCGTCAACTGGGACTTGGGCGCGATGGACCTGACCTCGGCCACCAGCTACTTCGAACGCAAGTTCGACCGCACGCAGAACGGCTCGGCCTACAACAGCTATTCGCTGTCGACCTTCCTGACCTCGACCGATGACGGCGGCAAGGCGCCGCCGGAACTGATCGCGGCGATCGCCGGCCTGCCGTCGGCGGTCTACCTGAACAACCAGGTGCGCCAGGTGTCGCAGGAGTTCCGCCTGGCGTCGCGGCCTTACGACGCGGCCGTGTCGCCGTGGACCTGGCTGGCCGGCGCCTACTTCTCCAACCAGCACACCAACATCATCGAGAACGATCCGATCTTCGGCGTCACCGATACCTTCAAGAGCTACGGCTTCGACATCGCCGATCCTGACCTGCTGCCCGGCGCGCGGCCAGGCCAGTTCCCGGGCGATAACTCGTTTGCCGGCGCCTTCCATTTCCGCGAGAAGCAGAGCTCGGTCTTCGGCGAGGTCAACTACTACTTCACGCCGACCGTGCACGCCACCGTGGGCGCGCGCTACCTGAAGGCCGATTCCACACTGGACCAGCGCAACGGCAACTACCTGGCCGGCGCCGGCAACAACAGCAGCGCCAGTTCGTCGTCGAAGGCCTTCACGCCCAAGTATGCGCTGACGTGGGAAGTCAATCCGACCAACACCGTCTACACCAGCGTGGCCAAGGGCTTCCGCCTGGGCGGCAACAACATCTATGTGCCGCCGACCACCTGCTCGCAAGACCTGGAGGCGAACGGCCTGACCAAGGGACCGGATTCGTATTCGGCCGACAGCCTGTGGAGCTACGAGCTGGGCAGCAAGTCGCGCTTCCTCAACAACCGCCTGACGGTCAACGCCGACGTGTTCTACGTGAAGTGGAAGAACATCCAGCAGGGCGTCTACCTGCCGACCTGCGCCTACACCTACAACGCCAACGCCGGCGACGCCACCAGCAAGGGCTTCGAGTTCGACATCAAGGCCAAGCCGCTGCCGGGCCTGACGCTGACGGCTTCGGCCGGGTACGTCAAGGCCGAGCTGTCGAACGACGAGGGCTCGCGCAACGGCGTGGTGGGCGCGGTGGCCGGTGCGCAAGTGCAGGGCGTGCCGAAATATAACGCCGCCTTCAACGCCACCTACAACTTCGCGGTGTTCGGCGACAAGAGCGCGTTCGTGATGGGCGGCATGCAGTGGGTGGGCGCCAGCAAGGGCTCGCTCAATCCGGCGCAGACCGACTACGAACGGCCGGCCTATCACACCGCCGACTTCAGCGCCGGCATGGCCTTCGACCGCTACAACGTCAGCGTGTTCGTCAAGAACGCCTTCGACAATGACACGGTGATCCAGCATCCGCAGGTGGCGTCCATCGTGCAGGGCTACCGGCTGGCGCCGCGCAGCATAGGCGTGAGCGTGGCGGCGAAGTTTTAAGCGATAATGCTGCCTTTGAATTTCACGCAAGGGCAGCATCATGACCATCACGATTTATCACAACAACGCCTGCGGTACTTCGCGCAAGACGCTGGAGGCGATACGCGCCACCGGCGTCGAGCCGCAGATCGTCGACTACGTCAAGAACCCGCCGTCGCGCGAGGCGTTGAAGGCCATGATCGCCAAGGCCGGCCTGAGCGCGCGCGCGGCGATGCGCGACAAGGGCGATCTGTACGAAGAGCTGGGCCTGGCCGACGCGTCGCTGTCGGACGATGCGCTGCTCGACGCGATGATGGCCCATCCCATCCTGATCAACCGTCCGTTCGTGGTGACGGACAAGGGCGTGCGGCTGTGCCGTCCATCCGAGCTGGTGCTGGAACTGCTGTAACGATGAATACCCTGCGCCGGCTGTGCCGTTTGATACTCGCCGTCATGATGGTGCTGGCGCCGGCCGCGCATGCGGTGCCGGTGCCGGAAGGCTGGGATCTGGCGTTCAAGGCGCAGCGGGCCGAGGCGCCGCCGATACGGCGCGGATGGAACGATACCTTCAACCTCTATCAGCAGATCGACAAGCGCGGCTGGCAGATCCGTTATCTGTTGCAGCAGGTGCCGCTGGACAAGCTGGATGCCGCCGTGTTCGTGCAAGGGACGTTGCGTCGCCATGGACTGTTCGTCCAGGGCGAGCGCGCGTATCTGGTGCTGGAACGCGGCTACTCGTCCTTCGATGTCCGCCCGGTCAATGCGGACGATGCGCGCCGTCTGATCCGGCAATACGCACGGCACGACGGGCCCACGACAATGACCAACCTGGCCTCGGACGACGCCATCCATTGCACCACCAAGGTCGCCAGCTCGGTGGTCAGCCTGGTCCTGGACGGCAAGGCCAAACAGTATTGGCTGTCCGGCGCGGACTATTGCGAAATGCAGGTTGATCTGCTGGGGCCGCTCAAGGAAATCATGTGCGGCGGGCACTGCTACACGAGCAAGACGGTCGACCGTTGGGCCGGGGCGCTGGAGAAAGAAATCAAGAACCTGCCGGCCACCGGTCCGGTGACGGGCGCTGCGCCGGGCGACGCGCGTACCGGCCTGACGTCGCGTGGACCGGTGTTGCGGGATGCGGCCGCCGTATTGCGCGACGGCGGCACGGCCGAAGCCATGTGCTATGAGCTCAACGAGTTGCTGGATTTGCCGTCACCAACGGAAAAGGGGCGCGGACGCGACTACAAAGATGGCGACGATGCGGAGATCAACGCCGCCATGCTGGCGCTGCTGGGACGGCTCGACCCAAGCTGCACCTACAAGATCGGATCGCCGTTGCTGCACGTCCTGGTCCGCCGCAGCGCACCCGCCGTGGTCGAACTGGCGCTGCAGCGCGGTTTTCCAGTGAATCAGATCGATTACCACACGCCGCTTGACGAAGCGATTTTCGAAAAGCGCGAGGACATCCAGCAAATCCTCAGGCGCGCCGGCGGCGTGCAGCACACCACGGCCGGCAAGTAAGCGCGGCCACAAATAAAAACGGCGCCTAAGGCGCCGTTGTCGTTTAGTGCGTGCGGTGGACCGAGAAGTGGGCCAGTTGCAGCAGCGATTCCTTGTAGACGCTGTCGGGAAGGTCGGCAATCGCGGCCGCTGCGCGTTCGGCCGCCGTCACCGCCTGCTGGCGCGTGTAGTCCAGTGCGCCGCTGGTGGTGATCGCCGCCAGGATGGTGTCGAAGTGCTGCTCGTCGCCTTGCTCGATGCAGCTGCGCACCAGCTCGCGCTGCTCCGGCGTGCCGTTTTCCATCAGGTAGATCAGCGGCAGCGTAGGCTTGCCTTCGCGCAGGTCGTCGCCGACGTTCTTGCCGATTTCATTGGCGTCGCCGGCGTAGTCCAGCACGTCGTCGATCAGCTGGAAGGCCGTGCCCAGCGAACGGCCGTATTCGCCGGCCGCTTCGATTTGCGTATCGTTGCAGCCGGAAATCAGCGCGCCCAGCTCGGCCGCAGCTTCGAACAGCTTGGCGGTCTTGGAGCGGATCACTTGCAGATAGCGTTCCTGGTTCACATCCGGGTCATGCATGTTCAGCAGCTGCAGCACTTCGCCTTCGGCGATGACGTTGGTGGCGTCCGACAGGATCTGCATCACGCGCATATTGTTCAGGCCGACCATCATCTGGAAGGCGCGCGAGTACAGGAAGTCGCCCACCAGCACCGAGGCGGCATTGCCGAACAGGGCGTTGGCGGTGGCGCGGCCGCGGCGCAGCGACGATTCGTCGACCACGTCGTCGTGCAGCAGCGTTGCGGTGTGGATGAATTCGACCACAGCCGCCAGCTCGTGGTGCGCGGTGCCCTTGTAGGCATAGGCGTTGGCCACCAGCAGCACCAGCACGGGACGGATGCGTTTGCCCCCGGCGCTGATGATGTATTCAGCAATCTGGTTGACCAGGCTGACCTCGGAATGCAGTTTCTGGCGGATCACCGTGTTGACCGCATCCATGTCGGCGGCGATCGTGTGGGCGATATTGTTTTGGGTGGCGTTTTGGGTAGCGGCAGACAAGGCGAACCTGTGCGGTAGACTATTGGTGCCGAGATTATACGTCATGCCCCCGCCTACAGGGGCTGCCTCCCCCATCCGGAGCAACATGTTTGCCAAATATATAAGGTGAAGGCGACAGCAAGATAGTCGACATACCACGCCCGTGGGCATTTGTGAATAGTTTTTGACGCGAAATCCCATCCCATGTATAATCAGCGGTTCCCCGGTTTCCATGCCTGCCTCTCAAGGGCGTTGCAAGGACATCGGACGAAATTTTCTTAAACATTTGATGAGGTTTCAAATCATGTACGCGGTCATAAAAACCGGTGGCAAACAATACAAAGTTGTCGCTGGCGAAAAACTTAAAGTAGAACAGATACCGGCAGACATTGGTTCCGAACTCACCATCGATCAGGTCCTCGCCGTTGGCGAAGGCGAGAGCATCAAATTTGGTGCTCCTCTGGTTGAGGGTGCAAAGGTACTGGTTACTGTTGTGGCACACGGTCGTCACGATAAAGTGAAGATTTTCAAGATGCGTCGTCGTAAGCACTACCAGAAGCATCAAGGCCATCGCCAAAATTACACCGAAATCCAAATCGTATCGATCAACGGCTAATCGCCGTTTGCCCGAGAATTAGTATCCAAGGAGTCTTAAATGGCACACAAAAAAGGCGGCGGCACAACGCGAAATGGTCGTGACTCAGAATCAAAACGCCTGGGCGTTAAGGTTTATGGCGGTCAATCGATCAATGCTGGTGGCATCATCATTCGTCAACGCGGCACGCCAGTGCGCGCCGGCGAAGGTGTTGGCATGGGCAAAGACCACACCCTGTTCGCTCTGGTGGACGGCAAGGTCAAGTTCGTAGTCAAGGGCGAAGGTTCGAAGCAATTCGTTACCGTCGTTCCAGCGTAAATAACGCTACCAGCCCGGTGCGCTAGCCGCACGGGCTGTTTTGTAAGGCGCAAGCCTTCAATCGAAAGGCTCTGCCCACGGTAGGGCCTTTTTAGTTTTATGGCGGTACATCATGAAGTTTATCGACGAAGCAAAAATTGAAGTAATCGGTGGTGACGGCGGCAATGGTTGCGCCTCGTTTTGCCGTGAAAAATTCCGCCCGTTCGGCGGCCCTGACGGCGGCGACGGCGGCAAGGGTGGCTCGATTTGGGCTGTAGCGGACCGTAACATCAATACCTTGGTCGATTTCCGCTTCTCCAAAGTGCACCGCGGTAAAGACGGCGAATCCGGCCGTGGCGCCGATTGCTACGGCAAGGGCGCTGACGACATCCATCTGCGCATGCCGGTCGGCACGCTGATTATCGATGATCTGTCCGGCGAAATCCTGGCCGATTTGACCGAACACGGCCAGATGGAACTGCTGGCCAAGGGCGGCGAGGGCGGCTGGGGCAACATCCACTTCAAGACCTCGACCAACCGCGCCCCGCGTCAAAAGACCGAAGGCAAGGAAGGCGAACGCCGCGACATCCGCCTGGAACTGAAGGTGCTGGCCGATGTCGGCCTGCTGGGCATGCCGAACGCCGGCAAGTCGACCTTTATTTCGGCCGTGTCGAACGCGCGTCCCAAGATTGCCGATTACCCGTTCACGACGCTGCACCCCAACCTGGGCGTGGTCCGCGTGTCGCACGAGAAGAGCTTTGTGATCGCCGACATTCCCGGCTTGATCGAAGGCGCTTCCGAAGGCGCCGGCCTGGGCCACCAGTTCCTGCGCCACTTGCAGCGCACCGGTCTGCTGCTGCACATCGTCGACCTGGCGCCGTTCGAAACTGAAGTCGATCCGGTCAAGGAAGCCAAGGCGCTGGTCAACGAACTGAAAAAATACGACGAAGCCTTGGTCGACAAGCCGCGCTGGCTGGTGTTGAACAAGCTGGACATGGTGCCGGAAGCGGAGCGCGTCAAGCGCGTCAAGGACTTCATCAAGAAGTTCGGCTTCAAGGGCCCGGTGTTCGAGATCTCCGCGCTGAGCCACGACGGCACGCAAGAGCTGGTCAACGCCATCCAGAAGCACCTGGAAGAGAAGCGCCACACCGAGCAGCGCGCCGAAGAAACCCAGATGACGGAAGAGGCGCGTGGCATCTCGTCCATCGACCCGGACGATCCGCGTTTCAAAATCCTCGACTAATCCTCTGCATCACCGGCATAATCAGTTATCAGCTGATTATGCCTTTCCATCTCGGCGCCCGTCCTGCCACAGCAGGGCCGGCGACTGTTAGCGGCAAAGCAGGGCAATCCGCCCGCCAAATCACAGCACTGAACCCATCATCCGCTTGTTTGGAGAATTGTCGCACCCATGAATTCCGTCATACAAAAAGCTACGCGCATCATCATCAAGGTCGGTTCCTCGCTGGTCACCAACGACGGCCGCGGCCTGGACCACGCCGCCATCGCGCGCTGGGCGTCACAGATTGCGGGCCTGCGGGCCCTGGGCAAGGAAGTCGTGCTGGTATCGTCCGGCGCCATCGCCGAGGGCATGCTGCGCCTGGGCTTCGAACAGCGCCCCACCGACATCCACGAATTGCAGGCCTGCGCCGCCGTCGGCCAGATGGGCCTGGCGCAGATCTACGAGACCAGCTTCCGCGCCCACCAGCTGGGCACGGCGCAAGTGCTGCTGACCCACGCCGACCTGGCCGACCGCGAACGCTACCTGAACGCGCGCTCGACGCTGACAACCTTGCTGCGGCTGGGCGTGGTCCCCATCATCAACGAGAACGACACCGTCGTCACCGATGAAATCAAGTTCGGCGACAACGACACGCTGGGCGCGCTGGTGGCCAACCTGATCGAGGCCGACGCGCTGATCATCCTGACCGACCAGCAAGGCCTGTACAGCGCCGATCCGCGCAAGGATCCGTCGGCGACGCTGATCCAGCAGGGCCGCGCCGGCGATCTGGCGCTGGAGGCGATGGCAGGCGGCGCGGGCAGCAGCCTGGGGCGCGGCGGCATGCTGACCAAGATCCTGGCGGCCAAGCGCGCCGCCAAGTCGGGCGCGCATACCGTGATCGCGTATGGCCGCGAGAACAATGTGCTGGAGCGGCTGGCGAGCGGCGAGGCGATCGGCACCGAGCTGGCGGCGCAGACCGGCCACCTGACGGCGCGCAAGCAGTGGATGGCCGATCACCTGCACACGGCGGGCCAGGTGGTGCTGGACGCCGGCGCGGTGCAAAAGCTGAGCAAGGAAGGCAAGTCGCTGCTGCCGATCGGCGTGGTCGATGTGAAGGGCGAGTTCGGACGCGGCGCCGTCATCACCTGCGTCAGCGCCGACGGCGTGCCGGTGGCGCGCGGGCTGACCAACTACACCAGCGCCGAAACGCGCCGCATCATGCGCAAGCCGTCCAGCGAAATCGAATCCATCCTGGGCTTCGTCGAAGGCCAGGAGCTGATCCACCGCGACAATCTGGTGCTGGTATAGCCTAGAGCTTATCCGGGGCCGGGGTCTTGCTGCGGTAGTCGCACAGGTCGAGCTGCATGCAGTTCCAGCACTCCGGCTTGCGCGCCTTGCAGGTGTAGCGGCCGTGCAGGATCAGCCAGTGGTGGGCGTCCTGCAGGAATTCCTTCGGCACGAATTTCAACAGCTTCTGTTCGACGATGTCGACGTTCTTGCCCGGCGCCAGGCCGGTGCGGTTGGAGACGCGGAAGATGTGCGTGTCCACCGCCATCGTCGGCTCGCCGAAGGCCGTGTTCATCACCACGTTGGCGGTCTTGCGGCCCACGCCCGGCAGGGCTTCCAGCGATTCGCGGTCGCGCGGCACTTCGCCGCCGTGCAACTCCACCAGCATCCGGCACGTCGAGATGACGTTCTTGGCCTTGGTCTTGTACAGGCCGATGGTCTGGATGTAGGTCTTCAACTCCTCCTCACCCAAATCCAGTATGGCCTGCGGCGTGTTCGCCACCGGGTACAGCTTGCGCGTGGCCTTGTTGACGCCGACGTCGGTGGCCTGCGCCGACAGCAGCACGGCGATCAGCAGCTCGAACGGCGACGTGTATTCAAGTTCGGTTTCTGGCTTGGGATTGGCGGCGCGGAAGCGCTCGAACATTGCTTGGCGTTTGGCTGGATTCATTGCTTGCTGTCGGATTCTTTCTTGAGGCGGGCGCGTTCCATCGCGGCGGCGATGATGGCGCGCTTGCGTTCCTTCTCCGCTTCGCCGGCGGCGTCGGCCGGATCGAGCGCGTGCACCGCAGCCATCTTGGCCAGGGCCTTGGCGGCCAGGCGGGCGTCGTTTTCCTGCTGGTCGCGCCGCAGGCGCAGGGTGCGGAAGTCGTGGCGTTCGCGCGCGGCGTCGGCGTCGGCCTGGCGCCAGGCGTCCCAGCCGGTGGTCTCGGTGACGGGGTACATGACGATGCAGTCGACCGGGCAGGGCGCGACGCACAGGTCGCAGCCGGTGCACAGCGCGGGCGCCACGGTGTGCATCAGCTTGGCCGCGCCGATGATGGCGTCCACCGGGCAGGCCTGGATGCACAGCGTGCAGCCTATGCACAGCGACGCGTCGATGTAGGCGACCGCGCGCGGGCGCTCCAGGCCGTTGACCGGGTTCAGCGGAATGACCGGATGGCCGGTCACCGATGACAGCCTGGCGATGCCTTCCGCGCCGCCTGGCGGGCATTGGTTGATCTGGGCGGCGCCGGCGGCGATGGCTTCGGCATACGGCCGGCAGCCGTCATAGCCGCACTTGGTGCATTGCGTTTGCGGCAGGACGTCTTCGATGCGGTCGGCGAGTGAGGGGGGAGTCGGCACGGCGGATGTGATGGCGATAAAGCGCCATTATCCAATAAAAAAGCCCGTGTGGCTTGGCGACGTTGTCGAACGTCGCCCGCACACACGGGCTACTGGTGGAGGGTGGTGCCCGCTCAGCCGTGTTTCTTGATGAACTCGGTGATTTTCGGGCACACCATCTCGCGCCAGCGGCGGCCGGAGAAGATGCCGTAATGGCCGGCGCCGGGCGCGACATAGTCTTGCTGCATGTCGGCCGGGATGCCTGTGCACAGGTCGTGCGCGGCCTGGGTCTGGCCGGCGCCGGAGATGTCGTCCAGCTCGCCTTCGACGGTGAACAGCGCCACCGAGGTGATGTCCTGCGGACGCACCAGCTTGCCGCCGACCTGCCACGTGCCCTTGGGCAGCGCGAAGTCCTGGAACACGGTCTTGATCGTGTCCAGGTAGTACTCGGCCGGCATGTCCAGCACGGCGTTGTATTCGTCGTAGAACTTGCGGTGGCTGTCGGCCGGCTCGTCGTCGCCTTCGACCAGGTGCATGTAGAACTCGCGGTGGCTCTGCGCATGGCGGCCCGGGTTCATGGCGATGAAGCCGGCGTGCTGCAGGAAGCCCGGGTAGACCTTGCGGCCGAAGCCAGGGTAGTTCGGCGGCACCGCGTAGATCACGGTGTTTTCAAACCACGAGAATTTCTTTTCGGTGGCCAGGTTGTTGACCTGCGTCGGCGAGCGGCGCGGGTCGATCGGGCCGCCCATCATGGTCATGGTCTTCGGCAGCGCCGGATCCTTGGCGCTGGCCATCAGCGAAATCGCCGCCAGCACCGGCACGGTAGGCTGGCACACGGAGATCACGTGCACGTTCGGACCCAGGTGGCGGATGAAGTCCTGCACGTAGAAAATGTAGTCGTCCAGGTGGAACGCGCCTTCGGACAGCGGCACCATGCGCGCATCGGTCCAGTCGGTGATGTAGACGTCGTGGTCGTGCAACAGGCCGCGCACGGTGTCGCGCAGCAGCGTCGAATGGTGGCCGGACAGCGGCGCCACCAGCAGCACTGTGGGCTGCTTGAGGGCCTTGATCTTCTTGTCGTCCAGGTCTTTCTTGAAGTGGATCAGGCGGCAGAAGGCCTTGTTGACGACGACCTGTTCGATGATGCCGACGTTCTCGCCCTTGAGCTCGATGCTGTCGATTTCAAACGCAGGCTTTTCGTAATCCTTGCCCAGCCGGTACATCAGCTCGTAACCCGCCGCGATCCGCTGCGAAAACGGCGTGTGCGCCAGCGGCGACACCGGATTGCTGAACATCTTGGACGAGGCGTCGGCCCATTGCATCAGGGGCGTCAGGAACGAGCGTTGCATTTCGTGCAGTTGGTAGAGCATATGTATTCCTGGGATCGAGAGCTTGGTGCGATGCACCAATACCATACATCATAAGCCAGATTATAGAATAATTGTTCGTGACGTAAAGCATTCCAAAATACTGCGGGGCAAGCCTACGTATTATCCACAATGCCGCCGCACTCAAACAATAATACCGCCGAACCAATAAAAAAAGCAGCGTTTCCGCTGCTTTTGTGTAGGACAGTTGCTTACCGCACTTAATCGAAGACCGGGGTCTCGACGCCGAGCACCTTGTGCAGCTTCGGCGAAGTGGTGGTGTACTGCATGTGGATCTTCTTGTCCGGGAAGATGTAAGGCGCGGCGCCGAAGGCGGCTAGCGCGGCTTCGTGGAAGCCCGACAGGATCAGCTTTTTCTTGCCCGGATAGGTGTTGATGTCGCCCACGGCGAAGATGCCCGGCACGTTGGTTTCGAACTTCTCCGTGTTCTGCACCTTCAGCTGGCGGCGCTCGATGTCCAGGCCCCATTCGGCGATCGGGCCCAGCTTCGGCGACAGGCCGAAGAACACCAGCAGCATGTCCAGCGGCACGCGGCGGGTGACGCCGTCGGCGCCGGTCACTTTGAGCTGCGACAGCTTGCCGTCGGCATCGACTTCATGGCCGGTGGCCTGGCCGATGATCAGCTGCATCTCGTATTCATCGCACAAGGCTTTCATCTTGGCGACCGACGCCGGCGCGGCGCGGAAGTCTTCGCGGCGGTGCAGCAGCACGACCGACTCGGCCTTGCCGACGAAGTTCAGCGCCCAGTCCAGCGCGGAGTCGCCGCCGCCGCAGATGACCAGGTTCTTGCCTTCGAACAGGGCAGGGTCCTTGACCTTGTAGTGCAGCTGCGAGCCTTCGAACACTTCGATGCCGTCGACCTTCAGCGTGCGCGCCTGGAACGAACCGACGCCGGCCGCGATGAAGATGGTCTTGGTGATGAAGGCGGTGCCGGTGCTGGTTTCGACGTCGAAGCGGCCGTCGTCGCGGCGCGCGACCTTGGTCACTTCCTGGCCCAGGTGGAAGGTCGGCTCGAACGGCTCGATCTGCTTGAGCAGGTTGTCGGTCAGTTCCTGGCCGGTGCACGACGGCACGGCCGGGATGTCGTAGATCGGCTTGTCCGGGTACAGTTCCACGCACTGTCCGCCCACCGCGCCCAGCGAATCGATCACGTGGGCTTTGATTTCCAGCAGGCCGAGTTCGAAGACCTGGAACAGGCCGACCGGGCCGGCGCCGATGATGACGGCATCGGCTTCGATGACGCCAGGAGGAGTGACAGTGCTATTCATACGTGGGTTCCTGTTATTTCAGTAATGGTTAGGCAACACGAGGCTGCGCGCCGGCTGTCGCCAGCGGACGTGGAAGGCGCTGCCCCTTTGCTGCCTCGCCAGACGGCGTCTTAGCGTACCAGCAGGTGCAGTTTTTCTTTGACGTCCTTGAACTGATCCGCTTCCGGCAGCGGAGGGATAGTCTTGGTGATCGAAGGCCAGTTGCGGGCGAGGTCGACGTTGATCTTGATGAATTGCTGCTGGTCGCCCGGCACATCTTCTTCGGCGAAAATCGCATTGACCGGGCACTCGGCCACGCAGACGGCGCAGTCGATGCACTCGTCCGGATCGATGGCGAGGAAGTTCGGGCCTTGGCGGAAACAATCTACCGGGCAAACATCGACGCAGTCCGTGTAGCGGCAGCTGATGCAAGATTCGGTGACAACGTGGGTCATAACAGTCCTATCAATGTTGGTGTGCAGCGGCGTCGGCGGCGGTGGGATGGCCCGGCTAACCTCAGCAAAGCACTGTATTTTAAGGTAATTCGCTATTTCTCACAAATTGCGCTTATATACAATACATATAAGCAAATTCGTTCCGGCGTTGGGCGGGAGGCCGCCGGGCTCCGGGGCGGCCGGGCTGGCGCAGCCGCGGCGCAACTGGCATCATGGCGCTTTTTTGATTACCGAGGATGCCGGATGGCAGATATCAACATCGCCCAGGCCCACCACCTGGCGCCGGAAGCGGCCCGCGCGGCCGCGCAGCAAGTGGCCGACAAGCTGGCCGAGCAATTTGATTTGGAATGTGTTTGGGACGGCGATGTGCTGCGTTTCGAGCGCAGCGGCGTCAGCGGATCGCTGAGTTTGCTCCCGGAAGAGGCCCGGTTGCATATCGAACTGGGCTTCCTGTTCGGCGCGTTCGCCTCGCAGATCGAGGCCAAGGTGGCCGATAAAATGCGCCGCGTGTTCACGGGCGCTTGAACCCCGCACGGCCAGGCGGGGTCCGACCCCTAAGCGGCGGCGCCGGCATGGCGCCAACGCATGCGGGGTGGAATGCTTACTTCAGGCCTTCGATCAGGTCGATGTACTGCTGCTTGGCCTCGTCCAGCGAGGTGCCTTGCAGTGCGGCCCAGGCGTCGAACTTGGCGCGGCCGACGAAGTCGGTCATGCCGGGACGGTCGCCGGTGGCGTCGCCCGCCGAGCCCTGCTTGAACAGCGCGTAGATCTTCAGCAGCGTCATGTTGTCCGGACGCTCAGGCAGATTCTTGGAATCGAGCTGGGCTTGCGCGAATTGCTCTTCTAAACTCATCACTTCTCCTCGTGTGTGGAATGGGGTACGCGCCATCATACCCGCAGCCACCGCAAAAACGGCTAGAGGGACTCCTCAAAAACAGAACGGCGGGCATGCCAGTCCGAGGACATGGCATGCACCGCCGTTTCCGGTGCCCTCGCGGGCACTGACACTGCGGCGCGAACGCCGCGTGCTGGCCTGCTTACTTCTTCTTGGTCGGGTTGACGGCCGATTTCAGGGTGGCGCCAGCCGAGAATTTAGGAGTTTTCGACGCGGCGATCTTGATCGCTTCGCCGGTTGCAGGATTGCGGCCTTTACGGGCAGCGCGTTTCGCCACGGAGAAGGTGCCGAAGCCGGTGATGCCTACCGTGTCGCCTTTTTTCAGACGCTCGGTGATGATGGCGATCAGAGTATTCACTGCACCGTTGGCGGCAGCAGCGGACACTTCAGTGCGTTTCGCAAATTCTGCAATCAATTCGCCTTTTTTCATTACTACCTCCTTGGTTATTAGAGCGCGCAGATTAGCATAAATATTGTCAAATGTAATGGTTTCTGTACGAAGTAGCCCTTACAGTAGCTGCCGCGCCACGCTGCACTGCAATAAAACCCCCGTGTTTACAGGCGCTACGCGGTGCGAGCGATGCCGCCATACGCCGTAAAAAGGTTTATGATGGAACGACCACGGACGGGAATTATGACCTTTTCAGACGAGACACTGATTGCATACGCCGACGGCGATCTGGACGACGCCACCCGTCGTTCCGTCGAGTCCGCCATGCGCCGCGACAGCAGCATAGGCCGCCGCGTTGAGCGCTTGCGCGCCGCGCGCGACGAACGCTATGCCGGACACGCCCAGCCCGGCCTGGAACTGGGCGGGCATCCGCGCGCCAACGTGGTGCAGCTGGCCACCGTGCGGGCGCAGCGCGCCGCGCAGCAGCAGGCCGCGCGCAAGGCCGCCAAGCGCCAATGGGGCTGGCTGGAATGGAGCGCGCTGATGCTGGTCATGGTGCTGGGCCTGGCGGCCGGCAAATTCGGCCTGGGGCGCTGGCAGCCGGGCTGGTTCGGCGACGCGCCCGCCGCGCCCACCACGGTGGCCAGCCGCAACGGCATGCTGATCGCGCAGGGCCGGCTGGATGGCGCGCTGAGCCAGCAGATGGGCGGCGCCGCGCCGTCGGAGGGCGAGGTGCGGGTGGGACTGAGTTTTCTGTCGAACGAGGGCGGTTACTGCCGCAGCTTCACACTGGTCGGCCTGAGCCAGGATCTGGTGGGGATAGCTTGCCGCGTGGGCGAAGAATGGCGGATACCGGTGCTGGTGCAGAACGCGCGGCCGGTGCCGGCGATGGGCGCCTACCGGATGGCCGGCACCGAAATGCCGACGGCGCTGCTGGAAGCGATAGACCAGCGCATCGTCGGCGGCATGCTCGACACGCGAGCGGAGCTGGAAGCGCTGCGCAGGAACTGGCAGCGCTAACCGGACTTAAACGCCCAGCAGTTCGACGTCGAAGATCAGCGTGGCGTTCGGCGGGATCACGCCGCCGGCGCCGCGCGAGCCGTAGCCCAGGTCGGCAGGGATGATCAGCTGGCGCGTGCCGCCGATCTTCATGCCTTGTACGCCTTCATCCCAACCGCGGATCACCATGCCGGCGCCCAGGGCGAATTCGAAAGGATCGTTGCGGTCTTTGCTGGAGTCGAACTTCGGACCCTTGCTGCCGTCGTCGTTGCGCAGCCAGCCGGTGTAGTGCACGGTGACGTTCTGGCCGGCTTTGGCTTCGGCGCCTTCGCCCACGGTCAGTTCGATGTATTGCAGACCGGATTCGGTGGTGATGGTGGACATGATTTTCCTTCTATGGATACGTTAAAGACAGCCTCGAATTGTAGCAGGGCGCCCGGGCGAAGGAATAATTACGGCATTTGTCTCGTCCCGGCGCAGTTTGCACGTAAAATAAACGTTTTGCTCTTTCAAGCGATTTTTTCATGCTCTGTAGTTTCCGCCGTATCGTGCTTTCCTGTGTCTGCGCCGTCACTGCCATCGGCAGCGCGCAGGCGAACGTAGTGGTTGTGCTCAACTCGCGCGACGCCACCGTGCAGCTGCTGGACCAGGATACCTACAAAGACCTGTCCACCATTCCGGTCGGCAAAGAGCCGCACCATCTGATGTCGACCCCGGATAACAAATCCCTGATCGTCGCCAGCTCGGTGGGCAACGAGCTGATCTTCCTGGATCCGAAGACCGGCCAGGTCCAGCGCACCATCAAGGACATCCTCGATCCGTACCAGATCGGCTTCTCGCCGGACCAGAAGTGGTTCGTGTCGAACTCGCTGCGCCTGGACCGCGTCGACCTGTACAAATACGATGGCGCCAGCCTGACGCTGGCCAAGCGCATCCCGCTGGCCAAGCTGCCCAGCCACATGGCCTTCAACGCCGCCAGCAATATGGTGTTCATCACCCAGCAGGGCAGCGACCAGGTCAGCGCCATCGACCTGAACACGCAGACGCTGAAGTGGACCATGTCGGTCGGCAAACTGCCGGCGGGTATCGCCATGACGCCGGACGACAAGTACCTGCTGGTCGGCATCATGGGCAGCGATTACGTCGAAGTGATCGACTGGAAAACCCAGAAAACCGTCAAGCGCATCAAGACCGGCCAGGGCGCGCACAACTTCCGCGCCGCCGGCGACGGCCGCTACACCTATGTGTCGAACCGGGTGTCGAACTCGATTAACATCATCGACCAGAAGACGCTGGAAAACGTCGGCCAGATCAATGTGCCCGGCGGCCCGGATTGCATGGAAGTGACCGCCGACGGCAAAACCATGTGGGTAACTCTGCGCTGGATCAAGAAGGTGGCCGTGATCGATCTGGCCACCCGCAAAGTGACCAAGCTGATACCGGTGGGACGCTCGCCGCACGGGGTGTTCTTCTTCAACTCCGCCCAGCGCATGTAATGAAGGCCGCCGCCGCCCTGACCGTGCTGGCGCTGGCGGCTTCGCCGGCGATGTCGGCTGCCGGCCAGGCTGGCGAAGCCAACAATGGCGCGCGTGAGCTCAACGACGCCGCCCGCGCCGCCAACGCCCATGCCCGCAACCTGAACGGCCCGGCGCGCCGCGCGGCCGAAGCCAAGGCCGCCGGCATCGCCGCTGCGGCTGCGGCTGCGGCGCCGGCGGCAGCACCCGCGGCAGCACCCGCGGCATCTGCCGCGGTGGCCGCATCGGCAAGCGCCGCCACCACGGCCGCCGCCAAGCCGCAGCCGGCCGTGCTGCACCACAGCGCCTGCAAGGGCACGATCTACCTGACCTTCGACACCGGCAGCCAATCCCAGGCCGGCTTGATCGCCGATACGCTGAACCGCCACAAGATCAAGGCCACCTTCTTCCTGGCCAACGAGAAAACCGTCAACGGCGATTACTCGCTGGATCCGTCGTGGTCGGCCTACTGGAAGGCCCGCGTGGCCGAAGGGCATGCGATCGGCTCCCACACCTTCGACCACGACGTGCTGGCCAAGGACGGCGCCAACGGCGCCATCCTGGTCAAGCCCGGCTTTGGCGCGCACGCCGGCAAAATCATTTCCCTGACGCCCGCGCAGTATTGCGAAGAGATCAAGCGGGTCGACCAGCGCTTCGTCGAGTTGACCGGCAAGCACCTGGACCCGATCTGGCGCGCGCCGGCCGGCCGCACCACGCCGCGCGCGCTGGCGGCGGCGCAGTCCTGCGGCTACGCCCACGTGGGCTGGGCGCCGGCCGGCTTCTCCGGCGACGAGCTCTCCAGCACGGCCTACCCGAATGCGGTATTGTTGCAAAAGTCGCTGCGCGACCTGCGCGATGGCGACATCTTCGTCGCCCACATGGGCATCTGGTCGCGCAAGGAGGCGTGGGCGCCGGCCAACCTGGAGCCGCTGATCAGCGGCCTGGAGCAAAAGGGCTATTGCTTCGCCACGCTGCGCGAGCACCCCGACTATCTTTCACAGTTCAAGCCGAGTTCGAAACACCCATGATGCAATTAATTTCCGACTGGCTGGGCGCCGCCCAAGGCTGGTTGTTCGAGACAGTGATACAGCCGCTGGTGTTCCAGCTCGGCTGCGGCGAATTCGTCGAGGAAGCCTTCGAAGGCACCGAATGGCTGCTGATCGGCATGCTGGAGCTGACGCTGCTGTTCCTGGTGCTGCGTCCGCTGGAGGCGATGATCCCGGTGCACAAGATCACCGACCCGCGCGCCCGCTGGAACGATTTCATCTACACCGTGCTGCACCGCATCGGCCTGTTCTCCGTGCTGATCTTCTTCACCCTCGACCCGCTGATGGACAGCGTGGCCGCCATGCTGCGCTTTGAAAGCTTCCACCCGCTCAACCTGGAAAACCTGATGCCGGGCATCAGTCCGCTTGGCAGCTTCATGGTCTACTTCGTGGTGCTGGACTTCTTCGATTACTGGTACCACCGCGCCTCGCACCAGTTCAACTGGTGGTGGGGGCTGCACGGCCTGCACCACAGCCAGCAAAACATGAACCTGTGGAGCGACAACCGCAACCACCTGCTCGACGACCTGCTGCGCGACGTCTACATGGGCGTGATCGCGCTGTGCATCGGCGTCGAACCGTCGCAGTACGTGATGCTGGTGTCGGTCTCGCGCATCCTGCAGAGCCTGCAGCACGCCAATGTCCGCATCCACTTCGGCCGCGTCGGCGAATGGCTGCTGGTGTCGCCGCGCTACCACCGCATGCACCACGCGATCGGCGTCGGCCACGAGTCGCACGGCAAGGGCACGCTGGGCGGCTGCAATTTCGCCGTGCTGCTGCCGGTCTGGGACATCATTTTCCGCACCGCCAATTTCACGCCGCAGTTCGTCGCCACCGGCATCCGCGACCAGCTGCCGCAGACGGATGAGCGCGGCGTGGTCACGCCGGGCCGCGAGTACGGCAGGGGCTTCTGGGCGCAGCAATGGCTGGGCCTGAAGCGCATGGTGGAATACGCACGCAAGGATGTGGTCTGATGAATCAGGTGATACGTTCCTGGGGCCGGGCCTTCCTGTCCCAATGGCATGGCAAGATGCTGGCGATGAGCCTGGCGCCCTTCCTGCTGGCGGTCGGCGTCTGGGCCGTGGCGCTGTACTTCTGGCTGCAACCGCTGATCGACTACGTGCACGCGCAGTTCGCCGAGCACAATCTGTTCACGCCGGCCGGCAACCTGCTGGCGTCGCTGGGGCTGGCCTTCCTGAAGACCGTGATGCCGCCGCTGATCGCCATGCTGCTGTTCCTGCCGCTGATGATCTTGACCGCGCTGATCTTCATCGGCGTGATCGCGATGCCGCTGATCGGCCGCCACGTCGGCCTGCGCCACTATCCGCAGCTGGAGCAGCGCAAGGGCGGCAGCCTGCTGGGCAGCGCCGTGACCGCGCTGGGCGGCATGGCGATCTTCATCGGCCTGTGGATACTGACGCTGCCGCTGTACTTCTTCCCGCCGCTGGCGGTGATCGTGCAGGCGCTGCTGTGGGGCTGGCTGACCTGCCGCGTGATGGTGTACGACGCGCTGGCCGATTACGCCAGCGCCGAGGAGCGCCGCCAGATCCTGGCCGAGCACCGCTGGCGCCTGCTGGCGATCGGCGTCATCTCCGGCGCGGCCGGCGCGGTGCCGGGCGCGATCTGGCTGGGCGGCACCGTGATGGCGGTGGTGCTGTTCCCCTTCCTGGCGGCGGCGTCGATCTGGCTGTATGTGCTGATTTTTATCTTCACCGGCTTGTGGTTTGCGTATTATTGTCTCGATGCGCTGGCGCGCTTGCGCGCCACGGCCGTTGTTGTCACCACCATTGAAGAAAGCGGGCAATCATGACGATCGGTCTCATCATCATCGGCGACGAAATCCTGTCCGGCAGGCGCGTCGACCAGCACTTCCCCAAAGTCGTGCAGCTGCTGGCGGCGCGCGGCCTGCAACTGAACTGGGCCGAAGTCCTGGCCGACGACCCCGAACGCATCACGGCCACGCTCAAGCGCACCTTCGCCAGCGACGACATCGTGTTCTGCTGCGGCGGCATCGGCGCCACGCCGGACGACCACACGCGCCTGGCCGCCGCCAACGCGCTGGGCCTGCCGCTGGTGATGCACGAGCAGGGCAAGATCAACATCCAGCAGCGCATCCTGCAAATGGGCCGGGATGCAGGCCAGGAAGTCGATCTGCATTCGGCCGAGAACCTGCACCGCCTGAAGATGGCCGAGTTCGCTCAAGGCGCGGCGCTGATTCCTAACCCGTACAACAACATTGCCGGTTTCTCTTTGCACAAGCATTACTTCGTGCCTGGCTTCCCGGTGATGGCGTGGCCGATGATCGAGTGGGTGCTCGACCACCACTACGCCGATTTGTTCAACCGCGAGCCGCGCCTGGAGCAGTCTGTGCTGGTGTACGAGGCGGCCGAATCGGCGCTGACGCCGCTGATGGTGGAGCTGGAAGCGCAGTTCCCGCGCGTGAAGGTGTTCAGCCTGCCGAGCGTGGGCGATGCCAACACGCGCCGCCACATCGAGCTGGGTGTCAAAGGCGAAGCGGTCCAGACAGCCACTGCGTTTATTCAATTGTGCGCTGAGCTCAAGAAGCTCCGTGTAGAGTTCAGCAACACTTAGTGCCACACTGTTATCAAACGCTGCCAAACGGCGTTCTTCCCTCTGGAAGAGCGCCGTTGTTTTTTTGCGAAAAACAAACGGCGCGGTAAAATTATTCTGCTTCCGCGCCGGTTCGCACCTCGCCGATGTGGTGCAATGGAAGCTAGCAATGTAGTGCATACATTCGAGTAAGTTTTACTGAAACAGCTGACCGGTTTGAATCATATGTTAAGCAATCGTCGTTTCCGCCGGCCCCGTATTGTTGTTCGCGCAGTGCGCAAATTGCGCGCAGGCGCCGCAGCATTTGGCTATCGTCGCACCCGGCACTTGCGTGTCGTGCCGCCGCCCACTCCCGAACAAACCGAAGCGCATCTGGCCCAGGCCCAGATGGACCCGCCGCCGCCTGAAGTGCCGCCGAAGAGCAAGCGCTCGCGCAATGCTTTCCTGCTGGTGTTGCTGGTTGGCCTGTCGTTCGCGGTCTACTGGGGCGTGCAGGAAACCCGCACCTCCAGCATGCAGGCGCGCATCTTCACCGACCTGGTCGGCAAGATGACGTACAAGATGGAACCGGGCGCCAGCAAGGCGATCCGCTTCCCGAAAGACAGCCCCTACGACGAGCGGCTCGGCTACGCCGGCCTGCCGGACTACCTCGGCAAGCTGAGCGCGCGCGACTACCAGGTCAGCGCCCAGGTCCGCATCTCGCCGAAGATGGCCGAGCTGGCCGACATGGGCGTGTTCGCGACCTACCGCGAGAAGACCAAGACCGGCCTGACGATCTACGATTGCCGTGCGCAGGAATTGTTCGCCGCCAGCTATCCCGAGCGCATCTACAACAAGTTCGAGCAAGCGCCGATGGCCCTGATTAACAGCCTGCTGTTCATCGAAAACCGCGAGCTGCTCGACACCAAGTACCCGACCCGCAATCCGGCTGTCGAGTGGGACCGGCTGGGCAAGGCCGTGATTGAAAAGAGCGTCAGCTCGGTTGCCGGCGGCCATCGCGCGGCGGGCGGCAGCACGCTGGCCACGCAGATCGAGAAGTACCGCCATTCGCCGGAAGGCCGCACCGGTTCGATGAAGGACAAGCTGCAGCAGATGGTGTCGGCCAGCCTGCGCTCCTACCAGGACGGCCCGGACACCACCAAGGCCCGCCGCCGCATCGTCATCGATTACCTGAACACGGTGCCGCTGTCGGCCAAGCCCGGCTACGGCGAAGTGAACGGCATCGGCGACGGCATGTGGGTGTGGTACGGCCGCAGCTTCCCGGACTTCAACCGTCTGCTGGGCGGCAGTCTCGACAACCCGGATGCGGAAACCGCGCTGACCTACAAGGAAGCGCTGAGCCTGATGATTGCGCAACGCCGTCCGAGCTATTACCTGGGCGCCGGCGCGGCCGACCTGGAAGTGCTGGCCAACAGCCACCTGCGCATCCTGGCGCAGGACGGCGTCATCACGCCGGCCATGCGCGACATGGCCTTGCAGCAGAAACTGCATCCGGCCACCGGCAATGGCCTGGAGTCGGCGCCGGCGATGACCTTCGTCACGCGCAAGGCATCCAACGCGATACGCAACCACCTGGCCAATCTGCTGGGCGACAACCGCATGTACAACCTGGACCGGCTCGACCTGAGCGTGGTCAGCACGCTGGACGCGCAAGCCCAGACCGCCGTGACGCAAGTGCTGCGCGACCTGCGCGATCCCGAGAAGGCCAAGGCCGCAGGCCTGACCGGCAAGGGCATGCTGGGCAACGGCGATCCGGCCAATGTGGTGTACAGCTTCACCTTGCTGGAGAAAGGCGAGCAGAACAATCTGCTGCGCTTGCAGACCGATAACTTCGACCAGCCGCTGGATATCAATGAAGGCGCCAAGCTGGACCTGGGCTCGACCGCCAAGCTGCGCACGCTGGTCACCTATCTCGACATCGTCGACATATTGCACAAGAAGTACGGCGGCATGGATGCGGCGGCGCTGGGCAATGTCCGCGTCGATCCGCAGGACAAGCTGTCGCAATGGGCGCTGGAGTACTTCAAGGCGCTGCCGCTGGACAAGGGCGGGCGCGAGCTGACGCCGATGTTGAATGCGGCCATGGAGCGAAAGTATTCCGGCAATCCGGGCGAGGGCTTCTTCACCGGCGGCGGGCTTCACCACTTCGGCAACTTCTCCAAGGAAGACAACGGCAAGATCCTGACCGTGACCGAGGCGCTGCGCCACTCGACCAACCTGGTGTTCGTGCGCCTGATGCGCGACGTCGCCAAGTACTATATGTTCCAGTCGCCGGGCTCGTCGGCGTCGCTGCTGGCCGATGCGGACGACCCGCGCCGCGCGCAATACCTGGCGCGCTTCGCCGACAAGGAAGGCAAGGAATTCCTGGCGCGCTTCTACGTCAAGTACAAGGGCAAGCAGGCGACCGAGCTGGACAAGGTGCTGCTGGCGAACATCCGCAGCACGCCGGTGCGGCTGGCGGTGATCCATCGCACCGTCTATCCGGCGGCCAGCCAGCAGCAGTTCGCCGCCTTCCTGAAGGACAACCTGCCGTCGCAGAACGAGGTGCCGGAAGAGCGCGTGGCCAAGCTGTACGATCAGTACGCGATCGACAAATGGTCGCTGGCCGATCGCGGCTACCTGGCCAGCGTGCATCCGCTGGAGCTGTGGATGGCGGCCTATATGCGGCTGCACCCCGGCGCCACGCTGTCGCAGATGACGGCGGCCAGCGAGAAGGAGCGGCAGGAGGTCTACCAGTGGCTGTTCAAGACCCACCACAAGCACGCGCAGGACAAGCGCATCGCCGGCCTGATCGAGGTGGAAGGCTTCATGGAGATCCACAAGCAGTGGAAGAAGATGGGCTATCCGTTCGACTCGCTGGTGCCGTCGTATGCGACCACGCTGGGCGCGTCGGCCGACCGTCCGGCGGCGCTGGCGGAGATGATGGGGATTATCGTCAACGGCGGTGTGCGCAAGAGCAGCCAGCGCATCAGCTCCTTGCACTTTGCCGAGGGCACGCCGTATGAGACGGTGGTCACCAAGGGCAAGCCGACCGCCAATGAGCAGGTGCTGTCGCCGGAAGTGGCGCGGGTGGTGGCGGACGCGATACGCGGCGTGGTGTCGGACGGCACGGCCAAGCGCGCGCGCATGGCCTTCGTCGGCTCGGATGGCAAGGTGATCCCGGTGGGCGGCAAGACCGGTACCGGCGACCAGCGTTTCGACGTCTACGGCGGCGGCGGACGCCTGATCGAGTCGCGCTATGTGAACCGGTCGGCGACGTTTGTGTTCAATATCGGCGAGCGCTTCTTCGGTTCGATGACGGCTTATGTGCATGGGCCGGAGTCGAAGAACTACGACTTCACCAGCGCGCTGCCGGTGCAGTTGCTGGTGGTGCTGGCGCCCAACCTGATGCCGCTGATCGAGCCGCATCCGGTGGCCAAGCCGGGGGCGACGCCGCCGGTGATCGTCAAGACCGGCGGCAACGCCACTGCGGCGGTGACGCCGCCGCTGCAGGCCTGCGGAGGTTGATGGACGGCGGACGTGTTTCCCTTGCATAGTTGCTCATTTGTTGGCAATGTATCAGCCCATGAAACCGATACGCCATCACATGTCCAAAATCCTCAAGTTCACGCAATTCTCAGTGCGGGACTTGTTTGTCGCCGCCGCACCCACCATCGCGCTGATCGCCGGCGTCTGCCTGCTGGCCTACTGGCTGGTGGACCCGGCGCCGCCGCGCACGGTGCGCCTGGCCACCGGCCAGGAAAATTCCGCCTACGAGGAATTCGGCAAGAAATACGCGGCCGCGCTGGCCAAGCACGGCGTCAAGGTGACGCTGGTGCCGTCCGCCGGCTCCGGTGAAAACCTCAAGCGCCTGCGCGCCGGCGAAGTCGACATCGCCTTCGTGCAAAGCGGCTCCACCAACGAGGAGGCGGCCGAACGCGAAGGCCTGACCTCGCTGGGCAGCCTGTTTGTCGAACCGCTGTGGCTGTTCCTGCGCGAGACCAAGGGCAAGCCGCCCATCACCCAGCTGACCCAGCTCAAAGGCTTGAAGATCAACTACGGCCCCAAGGGCGCCGGCGCCCCGCGCCTGTTCCGTCAGGTGCTGGAACTGAACGGCGTCGAGAAGGGCGAGGTCGAGCGCTTCTCGCTGGCCAACACGCCGGCCACGGTGGAGCTGCTGGAAGGCCGCATCGACGGCCTGGTGTTCACCTCGGCGCCGGAAGCGCCGCTGATCCAGATGCTGCTGCAAACGCCCGGCATCAAGCTGTTCAACTTCAACCAGGCCGAAGCCTACGCGCGCAAGCTGCCCTTCCTGACGCATGTGGTGCTGCCGCAGGGGATCGTCGACCTGGGCCGCGACATCCCGGCCGAGGACTACAACCTGATCGCCCCGACCGCCACGCTGGTGGCGCGTGACGATCTGCATCCGGCGCTGACCGACCTGTTCGTGCAGGCGGCCAGCAGCATCCACAGCGGGGCCGGCTGGTTCTCGCAACAGGGCCAGTTCCCGTCGGCCAAGTACACCGAGATTCCGGTCGATGCCGAAGCGGCCAAGTACTACAAGAGCGGGCCGCCGCTGCTGCAGCGCTACATGACGTTCTGGCTGGCGAACTTCTTCGACCGCATGTGGGTCGTGGTGGTGGCGCTGGGCGCGCTGATACTGCCGCTGTCCAAGGTGGTGCCGCCTCTGTACGTGTGGCGCATCCGGTCGCGCGTGTACCGCTGGTACGGCCAGCTGCGCGCGGTGGAGCAGGCGGTGGAGGAGGCGCCGGAAGCGTCGCGCATGGAGGTCTACGAGGCGCAGCTGCTGCGCCTGAACGAGATCGAAGACCTGGTCAACCAGGTGTCGATCCCGCTGTCGTTCGCGGATGGCTTGTATGGCTTGCGCAGCCACATACAGTTCGTGCGCAAGCGTATCCAGTTCCTGATGGGCGAGTCGGCGCCCGCCGTCGATGAGGCGGTGGCGGTGTAAAGGACGCTAGGCGCCGATCCAGGGCAGGTCGGCCTTGCACCAGCCGTTGATGTTCTTGCGGTGGCCGCGCTCGTCCTTGTCGCCTTCGAAGCCTTCCAGGATGTCGTAGCAGTGCAGGTAGCCGTGTTCGGTCGCCAGCTTGGCCGCGTTGCGCGAGCGCACGCCCGAGCGGCACAGGAACAAGATCACCTGGTCCTTGCGCACCACCGAATTCAATTCCTCGATGAACTCGTGGTTGGCGTTGCCGCCCGGATAGATGGTCCACTGGACCGCACCATGTTGGGCTTCCGGTATCGCCACCCGTCCGACCCAGTCGCGCTCCGCGTGGGTGCGTACGTCGATCAGCTTGACGGCGTTGTCGGCGCTGATCAGTTCAAAGGCTTCCTGGGGCGTGACCGCGCCCGCGTACGGCCAGTCCTTGCTGCGGCTGCGCGCCAGCGCCAGAATATCGTCTATTTTGCTCATGTCATGTTCCAGAAATAAGTTTGAGTTTATTATAGGCTTCCTGCACGCGCACCACAGGCAGGCGCACCAAAGCCGTGCGTTTTTCGGAAATATTCCAAAAATGCACAAATACGGTGCAATATCTCGAACATGCACTCAGTTGGTGCGGTATTGAGCTGCCTCATATTGTGGCACTTGGGCCGGTCGGCGAATTTTAGATTCATTTGCCTGCAAGTTCAAAGACGCTATCGACATAAGCTGATGAGTTTTATGCTGGCACGAATACTGCTTACCAAGAGCGCACGAGCCCCACATTCCTTTAGGAGATACGCATGGCAATGACAGCCGCAGAAGTTCTGAAAATGGTCCAGGAAAACGAAGTCAAATTCGTTGATTTCCGTTTCGCCGACACCCGTGGTAAAGAACAGCACGTGACCGTGCCTGTGTCGCACTTCGACATCGACAAGTTCGAATCGGGTCACGCCTTCGACGGTTCCTCGATCGCCGGCTGGAAGGGCATCGAAGCATCGGACATGATTTTGCTGCCGGATCCGAACACCGCGAACATCGACCCGTTCATGGAAGAGACCACGCTGTTCATGCAGTGCGACGTTATCGAGCCTGCCGACGGCAAGGGCTACGACCGCGATCCACGCTCCATCGCCAAGCGCGCTGAAGCCTACCTGAAATCGTCGGGCATGGGCGACACCGCCTACTTCGGCCCAGAGCCGGAATTCTTCATCTTTGACAGCGTGCGCTGGAAGATCGACATGTCCGGCTGTTTCGTCAAGATCGATTCCGAAGAAGCATCGTGGACCACCGGCGAGAAGCTCGAAGGCGGCAATACCGGCCACCGTCCTACCGTCAAGGGCGGCTACTTCCCAGTGCCACCAGTGGACAGCTTCCAGGACATGCGTTCGGAAATGTGCCTGATCCTGGAATCGCTGGGCATCCCGGTCGAAGTGCACCACCACGAAGTGGCCGGCGCCGGCCAGAACGAAATCGGCACCAAGTTCTCGACCCTGGTCGAGCGCGCCGACTGGACCCAGAACCTGAAATACGTGGTCTGGAACGTGGCCCACAGCTATGGCAAGACCGCCACCTTCATGCCTAAGCCTATCGTTGGCGACAACGGTTCCGGCATGCATGTGCACCAGTCGATCTGGAAAGACGGCGTCAACCTGTTCGCAGGCGACGGCTATGCCGGCCTGTCCGACACCGCGCTGTACTACATCGGCGGCATCATCAAGCACGCCAAGGCGCTGAACGCGATCACCAACCCGGGCACCAACTCGTACAAGCGTCTGGTTCCAGGCTTCGAGGCTCCAGTCAAACTGGCGTACTCGGCTAAAAACCGTTCGGCTTCGATCCGTATTCCGCACGTGGCCAATCCTAAGGGCCGCCGTATCGAAACCCGCTTCCCGGATCCACTGGCCAACGTCTACCTGTGCTTCGCAGCGCTGCTGATGGCTGGCCTGGACGGTATCGCCAACAAGATCCACCCGGGCGAGGCAGCATCGAAAGATCTGTACCACCTGCCGCCGGAAGAAGACGCACTGATCCCAACCGTGTGCTCGTCGCTGGAAGAAGCGCTGGACAACCTGAACAAAGACCGCGAGTTCCTGACCCGTGGCGGCGTGTTCAGCGATTCCATGATCGACGCTTACATCGAACTGAAAATGCAGGACGTCCAGCGCATGCGCATGACGACTCACCCTGCCGAGTTCGACATGTACTACTCGCTGTAATAGCCATGCACCGGCAACGCCGGTGCGGCTAGTGCGGTACAAAACGCGGGGCGAGCAGAGCTTTCCCCGCGTTTTTCTTTGGATGTTGTATATTCGGGATGGATAGTTCCACCCACGGATTACGAATGACAACTCGTTTCAAAAGATGCGCGCTGCCGGTGTTGCTGGCGCTGCTGGGCTGCTCGGCCGCCCAGGCGCAGATCTACAAGTGCACCGCGCCCAACGGCAGCATCGAGTACACCGATATCAACCGCGGCAGCTACTGCAAGGCTATGGACTTGCCGGGCACCGTGGTGCCGGCGCCGCCGCGCCGCCAGGGCACGCCCGCGCGCGTCCCCGGCGTGCCGGCGCCGGTCAGCACGCCGGGGGATTTCCCCCGCGTCGACAGCGCCGAGCAGCGGGCCCGCGACGCCGACCGCCGCGGCATCCTGGAGGACGAGCTGAGAAACGAGACGCAGAAGCTGGCCGAGTTGCGCAAGGAGTTCAACAACGGCGAGCCGGAACGGCGCGGCGATGAACGCAACTACGCCAAGTACCAGGAACGGGTGGCCGGCATGCGCGACAACATCAGCCGCTCGGAAAAAAATGTGGAAGCCTTAAAACGTGAGATCGCGAATATCCGATGACTTTAGTCAGTAAGCAAGCCGGCCGGCACAGCCTGCCTTCACTGGCGGGGCTGGAACTGCTGGCCTCGGCCGTGGTGCTGCTGGACGCCGACGGCCAGATCGTCTACGCCAACGCCGCCGCAGAAAACCTGCTGGAGAGCTCGCTCAAGGCGCTGTCGCGCCAGACGCTGAGCGCGCAGTTCCTCAATCCCGGCGAACTCGACAACATCTGCGCCCAGGCGCGCGAGCACAAGTTCTCCGACCTGCGCCAGGACTTGATGCTGGAGCGGGCCGGGCGCGATGCGCTGCACGTGCACAGCATCGTCTCGGTGCTGGACGAGCCTGCCGGCCACATCCTGATCGAGCTGCGCGAACACCTGCAGCACCTCAAGCTGGACCGCGAGGAGCGCATCCTCGACCAGAGCCAGGTCAACAAGGAGCTGATCCGCAACCTGGCGCACGAAATCAAGAACCCGCTGGGCGGCATACGCGGCGCCGCGCAGCTGCTGGAGATGGAGCTGCCGGCGCTGCACGCGGGCCAGCTGCGCGAGTACACCCAGGTCATCATCAAGGAAGCGGACCGCCTGCAAACGCTGGTCGACCGCCTGCTGGCGCCGCACCGCCGGCCGCACATCGTCGGCGACGTCAACATCCACGAAGTGCTGGAGCGCGTGCGCAGCCTGATGCTGGCGGAGTTCCCGTCCGGCCTGACGATCTTGCGCGACTACGACGCCTCCATCCCCGAGTTCCGTGGCGACAAGGAGCAGCTGATACAGACCGTGCTCAACATCGCGCACAACGCGGCGCAGGCGCTCGCCAGCCGCATCGATAACGGCGATGCGGAGATCGTTTTCAAGACGCGCGTGGCCCGTCAAGTCACGCTGGCCAAGGTCCGTTACGGGCTGGCATTAGACTTGCATATCATTGACAATGGACCGGGCATCGCGCCCCAGATCCGCGACCGGATTTTCTACCCCTTGGTGTCGGGCAGGGAAGGCGGCAGCGGCCTGGGCTTGACCCTAGCGCAAACCTTCGTGCAACAGCACATGGGCGTGATCGAGTGCGAGAGCCGGCCTGGATATACGGATTTCCGCATCCTGCTGCCGCTGCCATAAGCCCAGGCAGGCAGGGGCGGACGCCGGGTCCCTTGATTGACGATCCATATTGCGGGATACACACAACACATGAAGCCAATCTGGATAGTAGACGACGACGAATCGATCCGCTGGGTACTGGAAAAAGCGCTGGCCCGGGAAAACCTGGCCACCAAGAGTTTTGCCAACGCGCGCGACGCCATCGCCGCGCTGGAGTTCGAGACGCCGCAAGTGCTGGTGTCCGACATCCGCATGCCGGGCGACTCCGGCCTCGACCTGCTGCAACTGGTGAAGTCGCGCTTCCCCGGCCTGCCGGTCATCATCATCACCGCCTTCTCCGACCTGGATTCCGCCGTCGCGGCCTTCCAGGGCGGCGCCTTCGAATACCTGGCCAAGCCCTTCGACATCGACAAGGCCGTCGAGCTGATCCGCCGCGCGCTGGACGAGAGCCTGCGCGAGACCAGCGTTGAATCGGGCCCGTCGGAAACCCCGGAAATCCTCGGCCAGGCGCCGGCGATGCAGGAAGTGTTCCGCGCCATCGGCCGCCTGTCGCAATCGAATGTGACGGTGCTGATCACCGGCGAATCGGGCTCGGGCAAGGAGCTGGTGGCGCGCGCGCTGCACAAGCACAGCCCGCGCGCATCGCAGCCCTTCATCGCGCTCAACACGGCGGCGATCCCCAAGGACTTGCTGGAATCCGAATTGTTCGGCCACGAGCGCGGCGCCTTCACCGGCGCGCAGACCACGCGCCGCGGCCGCTTCGAGCAGGCCGAGAACGGCACGCTGTTCCTCGACGAGATCGGCGACATGCCCTTCGATTTGCAGACGCGCTTGCTGCGCGTGCTGTCGGACGGCCACTTCTACCGCGTCGGCGGCCACCAGCCGCTCAAGGCTAATGTGCGGGTGATTACCGCCACCCACCAGAACCTCGAACAGCGCGTGCGCGAAGGCTTGTTCCGCGAGGACTTGTATCACCGCCTCAATGTGATCCGGCTGCGCCTGCCCAGTTTGAGGGAGCGGCGCGAGGACATCCCTATTTTGGTGCGCCACTTCCTGGTGCAGAGCGCCAAGCAGCTGGGCGTGGAAGCCAAGCGCATGAGCGACGCCACCTTGCAGTTCCTCAGCGGCCTGGATTTGCCGGGCAATGTGCGCCAGCTGGAAAACCTGTGCAACTGGATCACGGTGATGGCGCCGGGGCAGACGGTGGAGGTCAAGGACTTGCCGCTGGAGCTGACGCAGGAGCAGGGCGGCGCCGTCGCAGCGCCTGCGCCGGCCGAGCACTACGCGCCGGTGCAGCACCACGGCACGGTGATGGCGATACCGGTGCCGGAAGCGGGGCATCATGCGACGACAGGTTCGCCGGATGCGTGGCTGGGATTGCTGGAGGCGCAGGCCGCCACCATGCTCAGCGGCGGCCAGCAGGAAGTGATGGCGGTGCTGGGGCGGCAGTTCGAATCGGCGCTGATACGCACGGCGCTCAAGCACACGCACGGCCGCAAGAACGACGCGGCGGTGCGCCTGGGCATAGGCCGCAACACCATCACCCGCAAGATCGCCGAACTCGGCATCGACGGCGCCAAGGACGATTGATCCCGGCGCCGGCGCCGGTTTGAGGTAAGCTCTTGGCTGATGAGGCCAAGGGCTTTTTTTTTATGGAAACAGTATGTTGATTAATTGCGTGGCCTATCAGGACGGCCAGAAGCTGGCGGACATTCCGGTCGAGGAGATCAGCGACTACATCGAGAAGCCGGAGACCTTTGTCTGGGTCGCGCTGCGCGACGCCCAGCCGGACGAGCTGTCCATCATGCAGCAGGAATTCGGCCTGCACGAGCTGGCGGTGGAGGATGCGCGGCGCGGCCACCAGCGGCCCAAGATCGAGGAGTACGGCGATTCGCTGTTCGTGGTGGTCAAGACCATCGAGTGCCGCGACAACGATATCGCCATCGGCGAGGTCGACATCTTTGTCGGCGACAGCTATGTGCTGTCGGCGCGCGACGGCGGCAGCCAGCAGGGTTTCCTCGGCGTGCGCGCGCGCGCCGAGAAGGAGCCGCACATGTTGCGCCTGGGCCCGGCCTTCGTGCTGTATGCGCTGATGGACGCGGTGGTCGACCGCTACTTCCCGGTGCTGGACATGCTGGAAACCGAACTGGAAAAAATCGAGGAGCTGATCTTCAGCCAGGGCCGGCAGCGCGACAACATCCAGCGCTTGTACGAACTCAAGCGCAAGGTGACGATCGTGCGCCACGTGGTGTCGCCGCTGATGGAGGCGGTGGGGCGCTTGCACGGCGGCCGCGTGCCGGCCATGTGCCAGGACACGCAGGAATACTTCCGCGACGTGCACGACCATTTGCACCGCATCAGTTCCTCGCTCGACACGATACGCGACACCATTGCCACGGCGATCCAGGTCAACCTGTCGATGGTGGCGATCGAGGAGAGCGAAGTGAACAAGCGGTTGGCGGCGTGGGCGGCGATCTTCGCGATTTGCACTGCGTTTGCCGGCGTGTGGGGGATGAACTTCAAGGTCATGCCGGAGCTGGAATGGAAGTATGGCTATCCGTTCGCGCTGTCGGTGATGGTGGGCGTGTGCCTGTACCTGCACCGGCGCTTCAAGAAGGCCGGCTGGCTGTAGCAAAAAAAAACGCCCCGTTGCCGGGGCGTCTTCATTTCAAAGGCTTACTTGAACTTGTAGCCAGCGGTCACGTAGACGTAGCGGCCACGTGGATCGTACTGGTTGATGTCGTAGCCGGACTGGAACTGATTGGTCACCGCGGTGCCGATCGGGTCAGGCTGCTTGTCGAACAGGTTCTTCACGCCCAGCGCCAGGGTCAGGTTCTTGATGCCGCGCCAGGTGACGTTGGCGTCGTAGATGGCTTCCGACGAGATGAACACCTTGTTGTTGTTCAGGTCGTGGCCCACCTGATAGCCGCTGCGGTAGTTCTGCACCAGGGTGGTCGACCATGGACCCTTGCTCCAGGTGCCGGCCAGCTGGTGCTTCCAGCGCAGGATCACGCCGCCGTTCTGCGCGCCGATCACCGGAGTGCCGTCCTCGTCATTGGCAACGATGGTGCCGACCTTGTGCGAGATTTCGCCGCTCGGGCTGGTCTGGTCGAAGGTATCCATGTAGGTACCGTTCAGGTTGGCTTCCAGCTTACCGAAGCTGAAGTTGTCCTTCCAGTTGGCCGACAGGTCCAGGCCCTGCACGTTGGCGTTGCCGGTGTTGGCCAGGATCTGGCGGATGCTCTCGATCTCGTTGCCTTTCAACGTGACCAGGTTGGCGTAGGCCGGGTCGCCGGCGCGGAAGCGCGAGACCACTTCCTGCGCCGATGGCGTGACCAGGATGTCGCGGATGTTGATGTTGAAGAAGTCGACACCGATGCTGGCGGTCGACACCGGCTGCCAGATGGCGCCGAACGAGTATTGTTTCGACTTCTCAGGCTTCAGTTTCGGATCGCCGCCCGTCCACGAATTCACCTGCAGGCCGTTTTGCTTGGTCGCCGGATCGGTGAACTGCTCGGAGGTGCCCAGCGTCTGCGGCTGCCACAGATCGATCAGCGACGGTGCGCGGAAGCCGGTGCCGTAGGAGGCGCGCAGCACCACGGTCTTGACTGGCTGCCAGCGTGCGCTGCCTTTCCAGTTGGCCGAATTGCCGACGTCGTCGTAGTGGTCGTCGCGCGCGCCGAGGTTGATTTCCAGCGCCTTCGTCAGCGGAATGTTCAATTCGCCGAACGCCGAGTTCACGGTGCGGTTGCGGTCGACCGGACGGACGGAACCGCCCAGGCCGGAGATATCGCCCGACTGGTAGGCAGCGCTCGGATTGGTGGTGTAGTTTTCCTTGCGCGACTGTGCGCCCAGCGCGTATTGCGGGGTGATGCCGGCGATGGTCCAGAAGTCGCCGCTGATCTTGGCGTCGAACGAGTTGCTGCTCGATTTGGCGGCCAGGAAGTCGCCGCTGAACGCCGCGCCTTTGAGCTGGTCGGCCAGGGCGCCGGTCTGCACGCCGCCGGCGGCCCATGGATTCCAGTTGCTGCTGTTGATGATCTTGGCGTAGCCCACCTGCGAGAAGTAGCCGGTGGTGACAGCGCTGTTGAGCTTGGACTCGTTGTGGGTCAGCGCCACTTCGTAGTCGACCGCGCCGACGGTGCCCTTGGCGCCGACGACCACGCGCGCCTGCTTGGCGGTGTCGACGTTCTGGCGTGGGCCGAAGTCGAACACGCGCGAGGTGATCGACAGTGGTTTGCCGATCAGCGAGGTGTAGCCCTGGCTTTGCAGGTAGGGCACGGCGATCGACTGGTAGGCCGGGTTGTTCGGGTAGAGCAGCAGCGCCGCGTCCACGCCTTGCTTGGCGAACTCGCCGTCGGTTTCAAAGAAGCTGGCGCGCGCCGGCGAAGCCTGGTAGGTCTGGGTGACCTTGCTTTGCGAGTACAGCACGTCGCCGAACAGCTGGTGCTTGTCGTTGATCTGGTAGGTCAGGTTGCCGGTGAAGTTGAACAGTTCGCGATCAGGCGTCAGGCCGACGTCCGGGCCGCTGTCGTAGTAGCAGTAAGGCGAACCCTTGGCGCCGTCTTGCAGGGTGCCCATCTTGATGGTGCCGCACTTGTCGCCGATGGCCAGCGGGTTGCCGTAGCCGGAACCGCCCGTGCTGAAGCCGGCGTCCTTGCCTTTGCCCGGCGTGAACGAGCCCTGGATGTTGCCCAGGCCGGTCGCGGTGCCGTTGTAGTATGGCAGCTTGGTCGACGTGGCCGCGTAGTCGCGGTCGCGGCCGAACAAGGCCTTCTCTTTTTCGTAGGAGCCCGAAACAACCAGGTTCAGCTTGTCGGTGTTGTAGCCGCCGGTGATCGAGGCCTTGGTGTTCTGGCCGCCACCGCTTTGCGACGGGGAGCCGTAGCCGCCGGTGATCTCGATGCCGTCGGTCTGCTTGGACAGGATGAAGTTGACCACGCCGGCCACCGCATCGCTGCCGTACACGCCGGAGGCGCCGTCCTTGAGCACTTCGACGCGCTCGATGGCGGCCAGCGGGATGACGTTGACGTTGACGGAGGCGCCGTCGCTGCCGGCGAAGGCTGCCAGGCGGCGGCCGTTGACCAGCACCAGGGTGCGGGTCGAGCCCAGGCCGCGCAGCGAGATCGACGACAGGCCGCCGGTCGAGGTGCCGGCGCCGGTGGCATTGCTGGTGCCGCCCGCCGAGGAGAAGGCCGAGATCGATTGCAGCAGCTCTTCGGTGCTGGTGGCGCCGGTGCGGGCGATATCCGCCTTGGTCACGACTTGTACCGGCAGCGACGTTTCAGCGTCAACACGCTTAATCGACGAACCGGTGATTTCCACGCGCTGTATAACAGGGGTATCCTGTGCAAATACTGGCTGAGTCAGCAGGCCTGCACCGATCAGTGCGGCGCCGCCCGAAAACATCAGGCGCAGTGAACGCGAAATTACAGTTTCCATCATCATGCTTTTGAACTCCTGGCGAGGTACGAATTAGTACTTTGTCATTAAAAATTTCACTATGAATAATCTATCTATAAAATTATTCTGGCGGTCATCAGACCACTTGAGCTCGTCAGGGTCAATCTAAGCTCTGTAACAACGATGAAATAAACAACACTTTTGGCGGTTATTTCAAAAAAAGACGATTTATTTACACAAAAATACAAAGTTTTTGGTCGTTTATAGCCGAATCATGCTAATCGCATGGCAAACATTCAACCAAGTTCATGTCCAGCCGAGGGGTATGATGAGTGATGACAAGTTGTTATTTGGCGCCGAGGGCGGCCGGGTGCTGGCCGAAGCGGCGCTGCGTTCGATCACGGCGTCGACTGCGCGGGCGCGCGGCGACGATTTCCTGCGCATCCTGGTGCACGACCTGGCGCAGGCGCTGGACGTGACCTATGTGATCGCCGGCCGGGTGATCGACATGGAGGATGGCCAGGAGGGCATCCGCACGCTGGCCGTGTGGGGCGGCGCCGGCTACCTGCCGAACATGGAATACAGCCTGCTGCACACGCCCTGCCAGGACGTGACCGACCAGAGCATGTGTTTCCACGCCTGCGGCATCCAGGCGGATTATCCGAAGGACACGCTGCTGGTCGACATGCGGGCGGAAAGCTATATCGGCATGCCGATGATCGATACCGAGGGCCGCACGCTGGGCATCCTGTCGGCCATCGACACCAAGCCGATGTCGGAGGACAAGCGCTTGCTGGCCTTGTCGCTGTTGTCGATCTTCGCCGCGCGCGGCGCCGCCGAACTACAGCACCAGGAGCGCGAGCAGATGCTGGAGCACAAGGTGCAGCAGCGCACCGAGGCCTTGCGGGCGGCGCAGACCATTCTGATCGAGCAGGAAAAAATGGCGGCGCTGGGCGCGTTGGTGGCGGGCGTGGCGCATGAGGTCAATACGCCGATCGGGGTGGCGGTGACGGCGGCGTCCACGCTGAGCAGCTATGCGGCCGAGCTGGCCAAGTGCGTAGCGGGCGAGCGCGTCAGCCGCTCCGAGCTGGTGGCGACCGCCCAGCGCATGCAGGAGGCGGCCTTGCTGGTCGAACGCAACCTGCTGCGGGCCGCCGACCTGATCGGCAACTTCAAGCAGCTGGCGGTGGACCAGGGCAGCCTGCATGTGACCACGCTGGCGCTGCTGGAACACGCGCAGAGCGTGGTGTCGGCGCACGGCCCGGCCTTGCGCAAGACCGGCATTTCGGTGGTGCTCGATATCGCGCCGGAGTTGCGGGTGCGGCTGGACCCGGGGCGCTGGTCGCAGGTGCTGTCGAATCTGTTGATGAACAGCGCCAAGCACGCGTATCCCAATGGCGGCCCGGGCGTGGTGACGCTGGGCGCGCGCGTGGCGCTGGTCGATGGCGTGCGCTGGCTGTTGCTGGAGTTCGCCGACGACGGTGTCGGCATGAGCAAGGAAGTGCGCGAGCGCCTGTTCGAACCCTTCTTCACCACCAAGCGCGGGCAGGGCGGCTCGGGGCTGGGCATGCACATCGTCTACACGATCATGCAGCAGATGGGCGGGCAGGCGGCGGTCGAGGCTTGCCAGAGCGGCAGCCGCATCAAGCTGCGGCTGCCGGCTCCGGAGCAGGCTTAAGGCTTGGGCTGCTGGTCGGCGGCCATCGACAGGGCCACGGCCTCGGCCACCTTGATGCCGTCGACGCCGGCCGACAGGATGCCGCCCGCGTAGCCGGCGCCTTCGCCGGCCGGGAACAGGCCGCGCGTGTTCAGGCTTTGCAGCGTGTCGTCGCGGCGCTTGATGCGGATCGGCGACGAGGTGCGCGTTTCCAGCCCGGTCAGCACGGCGTCGTGCTTGAAGTAGCCCTTGACCTGCTTGTCGAAGGCCGGGAAGGCTTCGCGCAGCGCGGTCACGGCGAACTCCGGCAGGATGGTCGCCAGGTCGGTCAGGTGCACGCCCGGCTTGTAGGACGGCACCACGCTGCCGAACTCGGTCGAGGCGCGGCCGGCGACGAAGTCGCCCATCAGCTGGCCCGGCGCGTTGTAGGTGCCGCCGCCCAGTTCGAAGGCCTTCTCTTCCAGCCGGCGCTGGAATTCGATGCCGGCCAGCGGGTGGCCCGGGTAGTCGACTTCCGGCGAGATATTGACCACGATGGCGCTGTTGGCGTTGCGTTCGTTGCGCGAGTACTGGCTCATGCCGTTGGTGACGACGCGGCCCGGCTCGGACGCTGCCGCCACCACCGTGCCGCCCGGGCACATGCAGAAGCTGTAGACCGCGCGGCCGTTGGAGGCGTGGTGCACCAGCTTGTAGTCGGCCGCGCCCAGGATCGGGTGGCCGGCGTTGGGGCCGAAGCGGCAGGTGTCGATCAGCGACTGCGGGTGTTCGACGCGGAAGCCGATCGAGAACGGCTTGGCTTCGATGTAGACGCCGCGCTGGTGCAGCATCTCGAAGGTGTCGCGCGCGCTGTGGCCGACTGCCAGCACCACGTGGTTGGTGACGATCTTCTCGCCGCTTTCCAGCGTCAGGCCGCGCACCTGGCCGCCGTCCGGGCCTTGCTCGATCTCGATGTCGACCACCTTGTTTTCAAAGCGGTACTCGCCGCCCATCTGCTCGATGTTGGCGCGCATCTGCTCGACCATCTTCACCAGGCGGAAGGTGCCGATGTGCGGCTTGCTGACGTAGATGATTTCCTCCGGCGCGCCGGCCTTGACGAACTCGGTCAGCACCTTGCGGCCGTAGTGCTTGGGATCCTTGATCTGGCTGTACAGCTTGCCGTCCGAGAAGGTGCCGGCGCCGCCTTCGCCGAACTGCACGTTCGATTCCGGGTTCAGCTCGCGCTTGCGCCAGAAGCCGAAGGTGTCGACGGTGCGTTCGCGCACTTGCTTGCCGCGTTCGAGGATGATGGGACGCAGGCCCATCTGGGCCAGGATCAGCGCCGCGAACAGGCCGCAGGGGCCGGTGCCGATGACCACCGGGCGTGGGTTCTGGTCGTGGCCGGCCAGCTGCTCGCCGTGGGCGACGAATTTGTACGAGGTGTCCGGCGACGGCATCAGGTGGCTGTCGTGATGCAGGCGTTTGAGCAGCTCTGCTTCGTCCTTGACCTCGACGTCGAGCGAGTAGATCAGCACGATCGCGGTTTTCTTGCGGGCGTCGTAGCTGCGTTTGAATACCGTGTAGCCGAGCAGTGCGTCGGCGGCGATGCCCAGGCGGGCCAGGATGGCGGCCGGCAGTTCGTTCTCGGTATGGTTGAGCGGGAGTTTTACTTCATTCAGTCGCAACATGGTAGATCGTTCCGAAAAATTGCCGGGCCCCGTAGTTAGCGGGGAGGAGCGCGGGTGCGGCCCGCGAACCGCTATTTTACCGTATGCGCCCGGGCAAAAAAAAACCGCCGGGGTGAGCCGGCGGCTTTGGATCTTCCCAGGCCCGCAGGCCTGGGAGGGGATCGGCTTAGAACTTGGCAGCAGCGGTCACGTAGAACGTGCGGCCCAGTGGGCTGTTGTAACGACCGTCGTAACCAACTTGGTTACCGCCACCAGCGGTGCGGTTGGAGAACGATGGATCTTTGTCCAGCAGGTTTTTGATGCCGGCGGTGACCGTGTAGTTCTTGGTGATCTCCGCACGGGTTTGCCAGTCGTAGGTATCGGCCGATTTCACATCGCGTGCCATGCCCACGAACGCGCCCAAGGTACCGTCAGCATTGACTTCCTTGATCGAAGCGTCAGCGGCAGTACGCACTTGGTCGTGGTAGCCGGAACGGTAGTTCATGGTCAGGGTATGCGTGAACATCGAGGTTTTCAGGCTGACCGCGACACGGCTGATCACGCGGGCGGTGACATTGTTGAAGCTGTCGAAGCGACCCAGGCTGCTTTCCGTTTTGGTGATGGTCTTGCCGTTTTCATCAACATCCGGCAGGTCCACTTCCGACTTCAGCATATAGGTACCGGTCCAGTTGACGGACAGGTTGCCGTAGCCGGTTTTGGTACGGTAGGAATGATCCCAGTCGATACCTTTGTAGCGCGACGAACCCAGATTGAAGCTCGGCAGCAGAGTCGCCAGCTTGTTGGCGCCGATGCCGGCGTCATACACGGACGAGATCAGGCCGCTGAAGCCGGCCGGGTTGTTGAACACCAGGCCTTCGGACAGTGCCGCGATCTGGTTGGTCATCTTGACATTCCACAGATCGAAGCCCAGCGACACACTGCTGATCGGCTCGAAGCGGATGCCCAGGGTGTACTGCTTCGACTCTTCAGGTTTCAAGCCGGCGTCGCCCTTCACATTGTTACCGCCCGACAGCAGTGCGTACTGGGTGGTGCCGTCGCAATCCTTGGCGCGTGGATCTGGCGCCGTGACCGGGCATTTGTACTTGGCCGAGGTAACGCCTGCGTCAGTGATAGGTGCGATAACGGTGTCCAGATCGGCAACCTTGAAGCCGGTGCCATAGGAGCCGCGCAGCAACACGGTGTTGATCGGGTTGTAGCGGAACGACAGCTTGTAAGTTGCTTTCGACGCGTCATTGCCTTGTTCGCCGGAACCGATCAGTTTCGAATCCAGGTCATAGACCTTGTCGCTTTGGATAGCGTCATAGCTGTCGTAGCGCACTGCGGCCGATACGTCCAGATCCTTGATGACAGGGATCAGCAACTCGGCGAACGTACCCCAGTTCTTGCGCGAGCCTTCAACCGGCAGTGCACCAGGAGCGCTACCGAAGACGGTATCGGTGAAGGTTGGCTGTTGCGGGTTAGGGCCCTGGGTGATCGCGCTAGGCAGATAGCTGTACTTCTGCTTGGTCGTATCGGCGCCGAGACCGACTTGCAGCGGACCAGCTGGCAGTTGATAAACTTCGCCCGAAACGCGCAGGCTCAGGATGTCCAGTTTGGTCTTGGTTTCGCTGTCGAGTTCATGCAGCACGGCTGGTGCCAGCACGGCTGCCGAGCCACCCGCAGGAGCGAACGGATCGAAGGTCAGGGTTTGGAACTTGTTCTTGCTCATGAAGCCGCCAGCGTAGTTGGCGGTGCGGGTATTTTCCGAGTGCACGTAGGACGCGGTGTAATCGAAGTCCTTGACACGGCCTTCAACGCCGCCGGCGAAGTGGCGTGCTTCGGAAACATATTCTTCCGAGCGGCCGCCAGCATCGACGAAGCGCATGTTCATCTTGGCTTTCGTCACGTCAGACGGATTCACGCCCAGCTTCGCCAGGTAAGGCAGTACATTGGCGATGTATTTTGGGTCGGTCAGCGACAGTGCAATGCCTTGTGCTGCTGGGGCGAAGCGGCTGGTCTGGCTGAACTTGGAAGAGACTGCTTCGGCGAACGCCGTGGTGTCGCTGTTGATCTTGGCGCGGCCCGACAGGAAGAAACTGTCGCGCTTCGACTTCGGAATCAACTGTACGGTGCCCGAGTAGTCGAACCAGCAGGATTGATCGTCAGCAGTACCGATATAAGCGGTAGTCGGCGCGCACTTGCCGTCTTTCATGTAGTTCGGCGAGAACGTCAGTGCGCCGCGGTTTTTGGTTTTGACTGGATCGAAGTTCAGCGTGACCGAGGCAGGCGTGGTGTTGACGGCCAACTGGTACATCGAATACTGCTTGCCGCCTTCGGTGAAGCGCACCAGGCCGGTCTTGGCGAAATCGCGCTGCGAAGCGTTCAGTTCTTTTTGCTCATCGTGGCTATAGCTGGCCAGGATGTTGAAGCCGTCTTTTTCCAGGTCGCCGAAGCCCTTGGACATGGCGACGTTGCTGGAGCGGGCGCCGGCTTTTTCTGGCGAGGTGTAGGTGCCTTCAATGTTGAAGTCCTGCTGGTTTTTCTTCAGCACGAAGTTGACCACGCCGGCGATCGCGTCGGCGCCGTACAGGGCCGAGGCGCCGTCGGTCAGCACTTCGATGCGTTCGACCGCTGCCAGCGGGATGCTGGCCAGGTTGACCGCGCTGCCTGCGCCGTAAGGCGCCATGCGGCGGCCGTTCAGCAGCACCAGGGTGTAGCCGGCGCCGATACTGTGGATCGAAGCGTTCTGGATACCGCCGCCGCCGCCGTTGACCGAATCCGCAGAGGTCAGGAAGCCTTGCATTGCTGGCAATGCCTGAACCAGATCTTCTACGTTCTTGGCGCCGCTCTTGGCGATGTCGGCGCTGGTGATGACCTGTACTGGCACCGAACCTTCTTTGGCGATGCGTTTAATCGACGAGCCAGTGATTTCCACTCGTTGAATGTTGTCGTTGCCGGCTTCTTGCGCCATGGCCGATTGAGCGGCCAGACCAAAACCGATCGCTACACCACTCGAAAAGATCAGGCGTACCGAACGCGATAAAACTGTTTCTCTCATCATTGCTCAAACTCCTCTGCGGGAAAATTATGTGTGCTTTTTACGCTTTATGGGCGGGTTACTGAGATGTTCATTACGGATAGTAAAGAATTTCAGCCACCTTATGAGACCATCGCGCTGTATTTCCTGTCAACATAGCAAATTGTTGCCAGCCAAACAGCTGTATTGAAAATACAACGGTTTGGCGCGACGACAGAGGTGTTTTGAACGTAAATGTCGCTTGACGGAACGGATGGATGAGGCCCAAAACAAGCCGCAGCAGAGGGAATTCAGGGACTGCAGCAGGGCCATGCAGAATGCAAGTATTTTATTTGAAATATTAACTCTGGTAATATCAAAATCATATTAAAATGTGATGCGAAAAAACCACATCCATTCCTTGGCCCCCATCGCATTCCCGTAATAGCCAATTCGAAGCAGGTCGATATCTTTGCCTGGTACGCATGAATATCATTTTATAAACAAAATTATATGTCTTAATGACATGCCCGTATTAATCCATGCCGCCCCAGTTGGCGCTCAGTATGGCGAGCGCGGCCAGGCCCGCGGTCTCGGTGCGCAGGATGCGCGGCCCCATCGCCAGCGGCAGCGCGCCGCGGGCGATCGCCAACTGTTCTTCCGCCTCGCTCAGGCCGCCTTCGGGGCCGACCACCAGCGTCACCGGCTGCGGCGGCTGATGGCGCGCCCAGTGCGCCAGCGACTGTTCGGCGCGCGGCGTCAGGATGATGCGTTTGTGCAAGTCCTGCTGGGCGATCCACTGCTGATAGTCCTGCACGCCGGCAAGCTGGGCCAGGCGGTTGCGGCCGCTCTGTTCCGAGGCCGACTCGATGATCCCTTGCCAGTGCGAAAGTTTCTTTTCCGCGCGCTCGGCCGACAGCCGCACCACGCAGCGCTGCGCCGCCAGCGGCACGATGCCGCCGGCGCCCAGTTCGATCGCTTTTTCGATGATCCAGTCCATCTTGCTGGCCTCGGGCAGGCATTGCGCCAGCGTGACGGCGTAGGGCAGCTCGACGTCGCGCGGGTTGTGCGCCTTGACCTCGGCGGTCACGTTGCGCTTGCCGATCTCGCTCAGCGTGGCGCTGTATTCGCCGCCGTCGCCGTTGAACAGCGTCACCAGCTCGCCCTGGGCCAGGCGCAGCACCTGGATGTGGCGGGCCACGGCCTCGGGCAGGCTGACGAGCTGGCCGATGGCCAGCGGCTGGGAGATATAAAAGCGGGGCATGCGCGAATCCGGTCGGTTTGAGTTCCGCAATTTTAAATGGTGGACGCCTCGGTCTGGTAAAATAATGGGTTCAGCAAGTGAGCAGCACCGACAGGCAGCATCCCATTGCCCCCAGTTTCCATACTTTCGTGATAGACCTACGATGACTTCTACGCTCCCCACCACCCAAATGGCTAACGCGATCCGCGCGCTGGCAATGGACGCCGTCCAGAAGGCCAATTCCGGCCACCCAGGCATGCCGATGGGCATGGCCGAAATCGCTGTTGCGCTGTGGAGTGGCCATTACAGCCACAACCCGGCCAACCCGAAATGGGTGAACCGCGACCGCTTCCTGCTGTCCAACGGCCACGGCTCGATGCTGCACTACGCGCTGCTGCACCTGTCCGGCTACGCGGTGAGCATGGACGACATCAAGTCCTTCCGCCAGATGCACTCCAAAACCCCGGGCCACCCGGAAGTCGACATCACCCCGGGCGTGGAAACCACCACCGGCCCGCTGGGCCAGGGTATCGCCAACGCGGTCGGCATGGCGCTGTCCGAGTACCTGCTGGCAGCCGAGTTCAACAAGCCTGGCTTTGACGTGGTCAACCACTACACCTACGCCTTCGTCGGCGACGGCTGCCTGATGGAAGGCATCTCGCACGAAGTCTGCGCGCTGGCCGGCACCCTGGGCCTGAACAAGCTGATCGCCCTGTACGATGACAACGGCATTTCCATCGACGGCAAGGTCGAAGGCTGGTTCACCGACGACACCCCGGCCCGTTTCGAAGCCTACGGCTGGAACGTGATCCGCGCCGTCGACGGCCACGATGTTGCCGCCGTGTCGGCCGCCATCGCCGCCGCCAAGACCTCGAACAAACCGACCCTGATCTGCTGCAAGACCATCATCGGCAAGGGTTCGCCTAACCTGCAAGGTGGCGACAAGGTGCACGGCGCCGCGCTGGGCGACAAGGAAATCGCTGCCGTCCGCGAATACATCGGCTGGAGCGCCGCCCCGTTCGAAATCCCTGCCGACATCTATGCCGCATGGGACGCCAAGTCCGCCGGCGCCAAGCTGGAAGCCGACTGGGCCGCGACCTTCGCCGCCTACAGCGCGCAGTTCCCGGCCGAAGCGGCCGAACTGACCCGCCGCATGAAGGGCGACCTGCCAGCGGCCTTCGACGCCGCCCTGGCCGCCGGCATCGCCGCCTGCGTCGAGAAGAAAGAAAACATCGCCACCCGCAAGGCCAGCCAGAACGCCATCCAGGCGCTGGCGCCGGTGCTGCCGGAATTCCTGGGCGGCTCGGCCGACCTGACCGGTTCCAACCTGACCAACTGGAAAGAGTGCATCGCACTGCGTTCCGGCAAACCAGGCAACCACATCAATTATGGCGTGCGCGAATTCGGCATGTCGGCGATCATGAACGGCGTCGCCCTGCACGGCGGCTATATCCCGTTCGGCGCCACCTTCCTGACCTTCTCGGACTATAGCCGCAACGCACTGCGCATGGCCGCGCTGATGAAGCAGCGTTCGCTGTTCGTGTTCACCCACGATTCGATCGGCCTGGGCGAAGACGGCCCGACCCACCAGTCGGTCGAGCACGTCTCGTCGATGCGCCTGATTCCCAACCTGGACAACTGGCGTCCATGCGACACCGTCGAATCGATGGTCGCGTGGGGCGCGGCGGTCAAGCGCAAGGACGGTCCTTCGACCCTGATCTTCTCGCGCCAGAACCTGCCGTACCAGGAACGCAGCGCCCAGCAGATCGCTGACGTCGCCCGCGGCGGCTACGTGCTGAGCGAAGTGGCCGGCGCCAAGGTCACGCTGATCGCCACCGGTTCCGAAGTCGAACTGGCCGTGGCCGCCGCTGCCGCGCTGGCTGGCGAAGGCATCGCCGCGCGCGTGGTGTCGATGCCGTCGACCGATGTATTTGACCGTCAGGACGCCGCCTACAAGGCCAGCGTGTTGACCAAAGGCTTGCCGCGCGTGGCAATCGAAGCTGGCGTAACCGATTTCTGGTACAAATACGTCGGCCTGGAAGGCGCAGTGGTCGGCATCGATACCTTCGGTGAATCGGCTCCGGCAGGCGTGCTGTTCAAGCACTTCGGCTTCACGGTGGAAAACGTCGTGGCGAAAGTCAAATCTGTCATTGCATAATCTATAATTGCTTGTTGCATTACCTATTTTTCTAATCAGGAGCATAGTATGACGATCAAAGTTGCAATCAATGGCTACGGCCGCATCGGCCGCAATGTGCTGCGCGCTTTCTACGAAGGCGGCAAGAAACAGGACATCCAGATCGTTGCGATCAACGACCTGGGCGATGCCAAGTCGAACGCCCACCTGACCCGCTACGACACTGCCCACGGCAAGTTCCCAGGCACCGTGACCGTAGACGGCGACAATATGATCGTGAATGGCGACGTGATTCGCGTGTTCGCACAGCGCAACCCAGCGGAAATCCCATGGGGCGAGCTGGGCGTGGACGTGGTGCTGGAGTGCACCGGCTTCTTCACCACCAAAGAGAAAGCTTCGGCTCACTTGAAGGGCGGCGCCAAGAAAGTCATCATCTCGGCACCAGGCGGCAAGGACGTCGACGCCACCATCGTGTACGGCGTGAACCAGCACGTGCTGAAGTCCACCGACACCGTGATCTCGAACGCTTCGTGCACCACCAACTGCCTGGCCCCGCTGGTCAAGCCGCTGAACGACGCCATCGGCGTGGAAACCGGTCTGATGACCACCGTGCACGCCTACACCAACGACCAGGTGCTGTCGGACGTGATGCACGAAGACCTGCGCCGCGCCCGTTCGGCCACCATGAGCATGATCCCGACCAAGACCGGCGCTGCCGCCGCGGTTGGCCTGGTGCTGCCTGAGCTGAACGGCAAGCTGGACGGTTTCGCGATCCGCGTGCCGACCATCAACGTGTCGCTGGTCGACCTGTCGTTCATCGCCAAGCGCGACACGACCGTGGACGAAGTCAATGCGCTGATGAAGGCCGCCGCTGAAGGCGCGCTGAAAGAAGTGCTGACCTACCAGACCGAACCGCTGGTATCGATCGACTTCAACCACAACCCGGCGTCGTCGAACTTCGACTCGACCCTGACCAAAGTGTCGGGCCGCCTGGTCAAGGTATCGTCGTGGTACGACAATGAGTGGGGCTTCTCGAACCGCATGCTGGACACCACCGTTGCACTGATGACCGCCAAGTAATTTCGGTCTTCAATAAAAAAAGCCTCCCGAGTCAAACCGGGAGGCTTTTTTTTGCTTACATCAAACGATTACAGCGTACCGCGCACGCCCAGGTAGAAGCGGCGGCCGATCGGATCGTACACGCTGGCGTTGGTTTCCGTGCCGGTGGTATTGCCAGGCAAGCCGCTGATGATGGGTGCGGGCTTGGTGTTGAAGGCATTGTCGATACCCAGGTAGAGCTCGATCTTCTTCGCCACGTCATAGGTGAACTGGAAGTCGTTGTAGGTCTTGGAACCCACTTTGACCGAACCCGGCTGCAGCTTGTTGGTGAGCAGGAACTGATCGTTCAGTGCGCCGGAACCGGTGTACGAGGTCGTCATGTGGGCGCCGAACTTGTTCCATTTGTACGCCAGGTTGATGACGGCCTTGTTGCGGGCGTAACCGACTTCGCCGACGCTGTAGTCGCGGTCGGCGTCCTGCTGCGGACGCTCCCAGAAGTCCTTCAGGTAGGTGTAGGCAACGTTCGCGCTCAGGCGGCCAGGGCCGACGTAGTCCGACCACGACGCCGTGATGTCGACGCCTTCGGTGGCTTTGCCGCCGGAGTTCAGGTACAGGCTGTCGACATACTTCAGCGCGCCGACGCTGGAATCGCCGACGGTGGCGGTGCGGCGCGTGATGTACTTGCAGTAGGCCGCATCGCCGGTGTAGCACTGGTTCAGCGTGTACTGGCGGTCCGACAGCAGGATCGCATCCGAGATCTTGATGTTGAAGTAGTCGGCCGTGAAGGTGAACTTGCTCAGCATCGGGATCGAGCGCGGGGTCAGCACCACGCCGACGGTGGTCGAACGGCCTTGTTCCGCTTTCAGGCCCGGGTTGCCGCTGTCGTAGCCGCTGACGCCTTGCAGGTCGGGCTGGGTCAGCACGACCTTGCCGTTGGCGGCGATGTTGGCGCTCACGTAGGGATTGGCACGGCAGCCGGCATCGTATTTGCCGGTCGAGGTGGCGGTCACGCCTTCGCACGGGTCGGACACGTCGGGGAAGGTCTGGCTAGGCGCCGTGTACAGTTCGTTGATGTTCGGCGCGCGGGTCGAGGTGGCGCGCGTCGCGCGGAACTTGATGTCCGAGGTCGGCGCCCATTCCAGGCCGGCATTCCAGCTGTTGGTGTTGCCCACGGTCGAGTAGTGGCCGTTGCGGAAGGCGCCGTTGAAGGCCAGCGACTTGGCGAACGGCTGGTCTTTCAGCAGCGGCACGCGGGTTTCGATGAAGAACTCGCGCACGTGGTAGCCGCCCTGGGTGGGCGGCAGCGCGTTGCCTGCGTTCAGGCCGGCCTGGGTCAAGGGATCGGGCACCGCGCTCGATTGCTCGTCGCGCCATTCGAAGCCGGCCGCCCAGCCGATCTTACCGGCCGGCAGGTCGAAGTACTCGCCACTGATGGAACCGCCCGCAAGTTTCTGCGTGATCGAGGTGGTCAGCGAGCCTGGCGCGATCACGTATTTCAACGCTTCCGGGCTGACCGTGTTGTAGCCGAACAGATTGATCGGCACGCAACCGAAGGCGCGGGCGTTGGCATCGGCGCAGATGGCGTCGGTGGTGCTGCCGTTGCGGTTGACGTCGTTGACGTCGGGGATGGCTTCCAGCGCATTGCGGAAGTTCAGCACATTGACCTGGCCGGACGAGTTTTGCGCCTCCTTGGTCTTGCCGTAGGCGATGTAGGTATCGTAGCTCCAGTCGCCGACGCTGCCCTTCAGGCCGGTGGCCAGGCGGAAGGTGTCGCGGTCGGCGGTCTGGGTGCGGCTGCCCACTTCGGACATGCGGCGCGTGAAGCTGTAGTCGCGCAGGCCGTCGCCATCCTTGTCGGTGATGCGGTCGTACAGGTATTGCGGCACCAGCGGATTGCGCACCGCCTTGCCGTTGACCATGGTCTCGGCCGGCACCAGGCCCTCCGAGGCTTTGTAGATATCGTCCGAACCCAGGCCGAACGGTTCGGTGTTGGTGCGGGTCTTGGACGAGGCGAAGTTACCTTCGAAGAAGGCGCTGACCTTGTCGTTGATCGCATAGTTGCCGGTGGTGGCGAACAGGAAGCGCTCGGTCGGGATCGCGATGGTGCGGAAGGCCGAACGGTTGAAGCCGGTCGCGGCCTGGCCGTTGCCGCCGTTGACGTTCCACGGAATGATGTTGCCGGCGCGGTCGTAGGTGAAGTCCTCTTCGTCGCCGGTGAAGTGGCCCTGCGGCGCGAATGACGACAGATTGGGGACCGGGATGAAGGCGTCGCCGGCCTGTTTGGTCTTGGGCAGTTTCGAGGTCTGGTCGTTGGCCGAGATGGCGCGGTCGCGCGAGAATACCGCGCCCTGCTTGGAGTAGCCGAAGTGGCCCATGACATTGCTGGCGCCGTCGGCGCTGGAGGTGCCGAAGGTCAGCGACAGTTTTTTCTTGAAGTCGTCGCCTTCCGAGCTGCGGCCGGTCGAGGCGTCGAACAGCAGGCCGTTGAAGTTGCGCTTCAGGATGATGTTGACCACACCGGCCACCGCGTCCGAACCGTAGGTGGCGGAGGCGCCGCCGGTCAGCAGTTCGACGCGTTCGATGAAGTCGGTAGGAATGGTGTTCAGGTCGACCGCGGTGTCGCCCGGCACGCCGGACACGAAGCGGCGGCCGTTGACCAGCACCAGGGTGCGCGAATCGCCCAGGTTGCGCAGGTTGACGGTGGAGACGCCGGCGCTGGAGGTCACGAAGTTCGAGTTGGTGCGGCTCAGGCTAGGCGTACCCATGGTCGGATTTTTCTGCAGCAAGTCTTGCAGCGTGGTCGCGCCGGAGGCGGCAATGTCGGCGGACGACAGGATCTGCAGCGGCGATGGCGATTCCGCACCCGGAGACGAGATGCGGGAACCGGTGATCTGGACCTTCTGGATACTGTCCGCCGCAGCTTCTTGCGCGTGGGCAGCCTGTAAGCCGAGCGCCAGTCCGCCGACGCAGATCATGCGTACGGAACGGGATAACGTTGTTTCTTTGATCATTACCAACTCCTCCAATTTTTATCAGTATTGCAAATTGTCGGAAAAACATTTTTTCCGATCTGATAATGTATTTGGATGGTGATATTTTTGTAAACAAAAAATGGCAATACGATCAAAAAAACAATATTGCTGTTCCTTTTACGCTACAAGCTGACACGCAAGCCCAGATAGTAGCGCCGCCCGATCGCGTCGTAGGTCGAGGTGTCGGTCTCGGTGCCGGTCTGGTTGCCGGGCAGGCCGCTGATGATGGGCGGCGCCTTGGCGTTGAAGACGTTGTCCATGCCCAGATAAAGCTGCAGCGATTTCCTCAGGTCGTAGGTGAGCTGGAAATCGTTGTAGGTGCGCGAACCCACGCCCACCGTGCCCGGCGGGATGCTCAGGCTTTTCAGGAATTGATCGTCCAGCGCCACCGGGCCGGTGTAGGTGGCGGTCCAGTTCAAGCCCATGGCCCCCCATTTGTAGGCCAGGTTGAGACCGGCGCGGTTGCGCGGGGCGTTGGTGTTGGCTGCCGTGATCTCGCCGACATCGACGTTCTTTTCCGCCTCCGGCGTCGCCTTCTGCCATAAATCGCGCAGCCAGGTCCAGGCCAGGCGGGCGCTCAGCTTGCCGGGACCGACCTGGTCCGCCCACGAGGCGGTGAGGTCGACGCCCTCGGTGCCGAAGCCGCCGCTGTTGGTGGCGGCGATATTGCTGTACTGGATGGAGCCGGAACTCAGGTTGCCCACCGCGGCGGGACGGCGCGTGATAAAGCTGCAAAAGGCTTGATTGTTCTGGTTATAGCATTGATCCAGCGCATATTGACGGTCGGTGTTGACGATGGCGTCGGCGATCTTGATGGTGAAGTAGTCGAGCGTGAAGGTGAACTTGCGCAGCATCGGTACTGAACGTGGCGTCACCACCAGGCCTATCGTGGTGGAGCGGCCTTTTTCCGCCTTCAGGTTGGGGTTGCCGCTGTTGTAGCCGCTGATGCCCTGTTGGTCGGCCTGATTTAACGTGAAAATGCCGCCATGTGCGTTCATATTGGCGGCAACTCCCGGCGCATTGCGGCAATTGACGGCCAGAGCGCTGGTGCCGGAGAGGGACACGCCTTCGCAGGGATCGACCAGCCCGGTCGGGAAATCCTGGCTGGGAGCCTGGAACAGCTCGTTGATATTCGGCGCCCGCGTCGATTGCGCGCGCGTGCCGCGCAGCTTGATGTCGCTCGTCACGCCCCATTCGAGGCCGGCGTTCCAGCTGTTGGTGCTGCCGACGGTGGAATAGTCGCCGTGGCGCACCGTGCCGAGGAAGCTCAGGTCGCGGGCATAGGGCAGGTCTTTCAGCAAGGGCACCCGGGTTTCGACAAACACTTCGCGCACCAGGAAGTGGCCGAAGGTGGGCGGCAGTGCGTTGCCGGCGTTCAGGCCGGATTGCGTCAGCGGATCGGGCACGGCGCTGGACTCCTCGCTGCGCCATTCGAAGCCGGCGGCGATGCCGATGCGGCCGGCAGCCAGGCCAGGCAGTTCGCCGGTGACGGAGCCGCCCACCAGTTTCTGCGTGATCGCGGTTTCCAGCGAGCCGGGCGCGGTAACGTACTTGAGCGCGGCCGGCGAGATGCTGTTGTAGCCGAAGATATTGATGGGAACGCAGCCCTCGGCCACCGCGTGGTTGTCGCGGCAGACCGGCGCACCATCGGCGCCGGGGATGGCCTCCAGCGCGTTGCGCAAGCTCATGACATTGACCTGGCCGGTGGAGTTCTGCGCTTCCTTGGTCTTGCCGTAGCTGAGGTAGGCTTCGTAATTCCAGTCGCGCACCGTGCCTTTGAGTCCGGTGGCCAGGCGGAAGGTGTCGCGGTCCACGGTCGAATGGCGCGGGCCGAATTCGGACAGGCGGCGGGTGAAGAAGTAGTCCGGCAAGCCGTCGCCGTCGGTGTCGCTGATGCGGTCATATAAATACTGCGGCACCAGCGGGTTCTTGACCAGCACGCCGTTGACCATGGACGCGGCCGGCACCTGGCCGCTGGGCTTGTACACCTGGTCGGAGCCCAGGGGGAAGGATTCGATGTTGGTGTCGACCTTGGACGAGGCGTAAGTGCCTTCGAAAAACGCGCTGTGCTGGTCGTTGAACGCCCAGTTGCCGTTGGTGGCGAACAGGTAGCGCTCGGTAGGCACGGCGATCAGGCGGTAGGCCGAGCGGTTGAAACCGGTGGCGCCGACGCCGCTGCCGGCCGTGCCATTTTGATTCCACGGGATAATGTTGTTATTCGTGTCATAGGTGAAATCCTCGCTGTCGCCGAAGAAATGGCCTTGCGGCGCGTAGCCGGAAAAGTTGGGCCGTTTGGCGACGAAGGCCAGTTCCGGGTGGCCCTGGGTGATGGCCGAGGTCTGGTCGACGGCCGACGCCGCCCTGTCGCGCGAATACACCGCCCCCTGTTTCGAGTAGCCGAAATGGCCCATGACATTGCTCGTGCCGTCGGCGCCGGTGGTGCCGAAGGTCAGCGCCAGTTTCTTTTTGAAGTCATCGCCTTCGTTGCTGCGGCCGGTTTGCGCGTCGAATAACAGGCCATTAAAGTTTTTCTTCAAAATAATATTCACCACGCCTGCCACGGCATCCGATCCATAGGTGGCGGAGGCGCCGCCGGTTAATAATTCAACCCGTTCGATAAAATCGGTCGGTATGGTATTGAGGTCGACAGCAGTATCGCCGGGCACGCCGGAAACAAATCGCCGGCCATTCATTAATACCAGCGTGCGGGAATCGCCGAGGTTTCTTAAATTAACTGTCGATACGCCGGCGCTGGAAGTCTGGAAATTGGAATTGCTGCGGCTGATAGTCGGCGTGCCCATGGTGGGGTTTTTCTGCAATAAATCCTGCAGATTGGCGGCGCCGGAAGCGGCAATATCTACCGAGTTTAATATCTGCAAAGGCGAGGGCGATTCCGCCGCCGGCGACGCAATGCGCGAACCGGTGATCAATACTTTCTGCATCGGTTCGGCAGCTTCCTGGCCGATGGCGGCTTGCGTGCCCAGCGCCAAGCCTCCGGCGCAAAGCAGGCGTATCGAGCGGGCGAGCGTGTTTTCGTTGTTCATTATCCGACTCCTAGGGTAGGTCGCGGTTATTTTGAAATGTCACCGCTTATAGACTGACTAGGCTGCCGAAGAGTTCCCCGTGGACGTAAGCTCGTTTTTGGCGTTTACGTGCCAATAATTGGCATGTTCGCAGAATGAGGACGAAAAAAAACCGGGACATCGTCCCGGTTTGGTGTGCGCGCGGCAGGTTTTATTTGTAGATGCCGGAGCCGACCAGCATGTCGTCGACTTTTTCGATATAGCCGGATTTGGCTTCCACCGCCTTGGTGACCGGATTCGGCCATTTGAAATCGACCCAGCCTTTACCTTTGCCTTTGGCGAGGTCGACCATTTCTTTAATCATTGGTTTGCCTTCATTATCCTTGAGGGTAATCAAAGGTTTTCCAACCATTTTAGGATTATTGCCGTGAGCTAAAGCCACGCCATTTAAATCGTACACATAGATATACAGATCGCGGTCATGGAAAGTCGTATTGGCCGGATCGGAAATCGCCGCAAAAGCTTTTTCCTTGCCATCGGATTTAATCAGGGCAACCGCTTTTTTAACCATGGCGACGGCTTCGTCGGGAGTGCCTTTGTCGGCGGCCAGGACGGTCGATGACATGGCAAACATGCTCAAGCTTAACGCTGCGGCACCGAATAATGCTTTCATACCATTTCTCCTCTTGAGTAAAATTGCGACGGCGCTGAGCGCTCTGATGATTGTGTTTTTCAATATTACTGTAGTTAATGAGTTTAACTCACGGCGGTGGCAATTTAACAAATGAACCGTTGTTATGTGGCAACGTTGCCATCGAATATACTGCGCCACAAAGCCAGTACATGGGGCGCATGCGCGGCCACCAATTGCGGATCGATGCGCGCCAGGTCCTGGCCTTGCAGGCGCAGTTGGTGTTGCAGTTTGCGCAACTGGCGATAGGCGTCGCCGACCCGCGCCGCCAGTTCCGCATCGATCAATCCCAGCTCGCCGCACATTTTCAAAAGTGCAATGTTGCCGAAATTGGCGGTCAGCTGCGGATAGGCCGCGGCGTGCTGCAGGATCAGGAATTGGACGATGAATTCGATGTCGATCATGCCGCCCGGATCTTGCTTCAGGTCGAACAGCTCGGTGTGATTGGGCTTGGCGTCGACCATTCGTTTCCGCATTGCAATGACTTCCTGCTTCAGCGGACCGTCGGCCGGACGTTCCTTGCGCAGCACCGCCTGGCGGATTTCCTCGAAGCGCAGGCCGATGGCGGCGTCGCCGGCGCAGAAGCGGGCGCGGGTCAGCGCCTGGTGCTCCCACACCCAGGCCGAATTGCTCTGGTATTTCTCGAACGCCGACACGCTGGACACCAGCATGCCGCTGGCGCCGTCGGGCCGCAGCGCGGTGTCGATGTCGAACAGGATGCCGGCCGAGGTGTGCGATGTCATCCAGGTAATAAAACGCTGCGCCAGCTTGGCGTACTGGGCCGGGGCTTCCTGGTCGCTGTCGTCGTACAGGAAGATCACGTCCAGGTCGGACACATAGCCAAGCTCCTTGCCGCCCAGCTTGCCGTAGGCGATCACCGCGAACTGCGGCACTTCGCGGTGGCGCGTGGCCACCGTCTGCCAGATCGCCTTGATGGCGGCGGCGACGATGGTGTCGGCCAGCGCCGACAGGTGGTCGGCCAGCTTTTCCACCGTCAGGTCGCCGGCCAGGTCTTGCGCCAGCAGGTGGAACAGCTGGGCGTGGTGGATTTCGCGCAGGATGTCCATTTGCCGCTCGGTATCGCCCAGCGCCGAGGCCAGCTGGGTTTCCAGGTCGGCCGCCAGCGCCACCGGGTCGAACACGGCGTTGCGGACGCGGTCGTCCAGCAGCTCGTCCAGCAGGATGGGGTGCTGGCTGAGGAATTGCGCCGCCCAGCCGCTGGCGTGCACCATGCGGATCACCCGCGCCAGCGTGTGCGGATACTCGGTCAGCAGCGACAGATAGGCCGAGCGGCGTGCGATCGCCTCCAGGAAATCCAGCAGCCGGCCCAAGGTGGCTTGCTGGCTGCCGCCGCTCGATTCACGCGAGCACTGGATGATGATGGGCAACGCCGTGTTGACCAGTCCCAGCAGGCGGTTGCGGCTGGCCTCGGGCATCGATTGCAGGCGCGGCGCCTGCCAGGTGGAGATCAGCCGCTTGGCCGCGCCCTCGGGATCGTCGAAACCCAGCGCGGCGAAGCGCGACACCATGGCTTCGCGGTTGTCCGGATCGGCGCACTCGTTGCTCGATTGCGGATCGATGTCGTTGTCGCTGTTGCTGGTCTTGTCCGAGAACATTTCATCGAACTGGCCGGCGACGAACTGGCGGTGCGCTTCCAGCTGGGTCAGCAGGGTGGCGGTGTCGGCCAGGCCCATCATCTCCGCCACCAGCAGGCGGTCGGCATCGTTGGCCGGCAGCGTATGCGTCTGGGCATCGTCCAGGTATTGCAGGCGGTGCTCCAGATTGCGCAGGAAGGTGTAGGAAGCTAGAAGTTGATAGACGATGGCGTGGCTTAGCAAACCTTTCTCGGCGATGATGCGCAGCGTGGTGCGGGTCGAGCGGTCGCGCAGGGCGGCGTCGCGGCCGCCGCGTATCAGCTGGAACACCTGGGCCAGGAACTCGATCTCGCGGATGCCGCCGCGCCCCAGCTTGACGTTGTTGCTGCGGTCCGGGTGCAGCCGCTCCTGGCGGTTGACCTCGGCGCGGATCTGCGCGTGCATATTGCGGATGGCGTCGATCACGCCGAAGTCCAGGTAGCGGCGGAACACGAAGGGCCGCACGATGGCGTCCAGCGCGGCGATATCCTCGGGCTGGCCGGTGACGGCGCGCGCCTTGACCCAGGCGTAGCGCTCCCACTCGCGCCCCTGGACGATCAAATATTGCTCCACCATGTTCAGGCTGGCGGCCAGCGGACCCGAGCCGCCGTTAGGCCGCAAAGCCATATCGACGCGGAACGTGTAGCCATCTTCCGTGATCTCCGATAAAGCAGCGATCAACTTTTTACCCAGGCGCACGAAGAACTCATGGTTGGACAGGCTGCGCTGGCCCGGCCCGGCGACGGTGTCGCCATCCTCCGGATAGACGAAGATCAGGTCGATGTCGGACGAGACATTGAGCTCGCCGCCGCCCTGCTTGCCCATGGCCAGCACCATCAGCTGCTGCGGCTGGCCGGAATCGCGGCCGATCGGCGTGCCGTGGGCCGCCACCATTTCCGCGTGCAACTCCTGCATATGCTGCTGGATGGCGAAATCGGCGAAGCGCGTCATGGTCTCCACCACTTCGGCCAGATTGGCCTTGCCGCCGAGGTCGCGGCGTATCAGCACGCACACCAGCAGGTTGCGCAGCCGGCGCATGGCGCGCACCAGCGGCAGCGGCGGGGCGCCTTCCGGCACGTTGGCTGCTTCTTTTGCTAAATAATCAGCAAGATTAATCTGGGCAAGCGATAATTGCGCTAAATCATCAGCCTTGGCGGCGCGGTCGGGAGCGGCCGCCAGCCAGCGCTGGTAAAAACGGGACACAGTTGGTGCGATCATAGGCGACGTGTTTCCTGAAAAAAGCGGTGCGCCCAAGCCATAAGTGGCGCGGGTTTGCACAGGTGTTGCGGTAGAATTGCTGCGCAGGCATAAAAGCTTGAAACCGAGTTTAGCGATTTATTTGACGCATGGCCTGATTTATTAGCTTATTGATGCAAAAACCAGAAGAGGAGACTGTGACAGGCGAGGGGCCTTTGGCCGCGCGCTGGCACCGGCTGCGTGCCGCCTATCGCATCTGCAACCTGGCCACCCACCATGTGCTGGGTTTCACGCTCAAGCTGTTCCTGCTGCTGTACTTCGCCTTCGCCATCCTGTTCCTGACGCTGCGCTATGCGGTGCTGCCGAATATCGACCACTACAAGGGCGATATCGAACATGCCGCCAGCCAGGCCGTGGGCAACCGCGTCACCATTTCCCGCATCTACGCTTCCTGGAAGGGACTGCGCCCCAGCCTGTTCCTGGGCGACGTGGTGCTGCACGACCAGCAAGGCAAGCAGGCGCTGGCGTTGCCCAGCGTGTCGGCCACCGTCTCGTGGTGGAGCGTGCTGGCCGGCGCCGTGCGCTTCGACTCGCTGGAGCTGGTGCGCCCCGAGCTCGACGTGCGGCGCGAAGCCGACGGCCGCCTGCTGGTGGCCGGCATCTACATCGATCCAAACCGGCCGAGCGACGGCAAGGGCGCGGACTGGCTGCTGTCGCAGCGCGAAATCGTCATCCGCGAAGGCCGCCTGCAATGGACCGACTTGCAGCGCGCCGCGCCGCCGCTGGCGCTGGACGGCCTGACCATCGTGCTGCGCAACCAGTGGCTGCACCACCAATTCGCACTGAAGGCGACGCCGCCGTCGGCGCTGGCCGCGCCGCTGGACGTGCGCGCCGACTTCACCCATCCAGCCTTCGGTGCGCGGGTTTCCAATGTGTCGATGTGGAAGGGCGAGGTCTATGCCGACATCCGCGATACCGACCTGCTGGCCTGGAAACCCTGGCTGGACTTCCCGTTCGAACTCAATAGCGGCGGCGGTTCGCTGCGCGCCTGGGTAGGCGTCGACCAGTCGCGCCTGACCGGCTTCACCGCCGACGTCGGCCTGCGCGATGTGTCCGCCGTGCTGGGCAAGGAGCTGCCGCTGCTGGACCTGCGTCAGCTGACCGGCCGCATCGCCGCCCGCGAAGAAGTCTCGGCCACCGCGCCGCTGGTGAAGCGGGGCGCGATCAAGCCGCGCTTCGGCGCGCTGGGCCATAGCATCGAACTGAGCAACCTGACGCTGACCACCAGCGACGGCCTGGTGATGGCGCCGACCTCGCTGTCCGAACACTATACCGCCGCCAGCGGCGCCAAACCGGAGCGCTATGAAATCCGCGCCCGCCAGCTGGACTTGCAAACCATGGCCGGCCTGGCCGAGCGCCTGCCGCTGACCGAGCACCAGCGTAAGCTGCTGGCCGACTTCGCGCCGCGCGGCCTGCTGCAGAATTTTTCCGCCGAATGGCAGGGCGCGTATCCTGCCCTGCAGTCCTACCGCGTCAAGGGCGACCTGGTCGGACTGGGCCTGAAGCCGCAGCCGCCGCGCCTGGCGCAGGCCAAGACCGCGAAGTCGCCGGCCATCGCCGCCATGCCGGCCATCCCCGGCTTCGACAACCTGAGCGGTTCCATCGACGCCAGCGACCGCGGCGGCAGCTTCAGCCTGGCCTCGCAGCAGCTGGTGCTGCAAATGCCGGACTATTTCAGCGAAGCGTCGATGCCCTTCGATCACCTGAACCTGAAGGCGCGCTGGTCGTTCGAGCCGGACAACCAGCTGCTGCTGCAGATCGACAGCATGGACTTCCTGCAGCAGGGCTTGAGCGGCACGCTGCAAGGCACGCACAAGATGCCGCTGGCCGGCAAGGGCGCCGGCAATATCGACCTGAGCGGCACGCTGAACGGCTTCCAGCTCAACCGCATCGACCATTACCTGCCGATGCAGACCCCGCACGACCTGCGCGCCTGGCTGACCGGCGCGCTCGAAGGCGGCGTCGCCAGCGACGTCACGCTGCGCCTGCGCGGCGAGCTGGCGCACTTCCCCTTCCACGGCGACACCGGCGCCGACAAGGCGCGTGGCGAGTTCCGCGTGGCCGGCAAGCTGACCGAGGGCAAGCTCAATTATTCGCCTAGCCACTTCCTGCACGACGGCAAGGAGCTGGGCAAGGACGGCAAGCCGCTGCCGCTGTGGCCGCAGGCCGAGCACATCAAGGGCAGCTTCGTGTTCGACCGCGCCCGCATGGAAATCCGCGGCGACACCGCCACCACCGGCGGCGTCGCGCTGTCCGGCGTGAAGGCGGTGATCCCCGATTTGACGATCCACGATTCGATGCTGGAAATCGACGGCAATGCAGCCGGCCCGATGCAGGAATACCTCAAGTACATGGCCGCCAGCCCGGTGCTGGAATGGATCTCGCACTTCACCGACGAAACCCAGGCCAGCGGCAACGCCAAGCTGGCGCTGAGCCTGCGCCTGCCGCTGTCGCACCTGATCGACGCCAAGGTGCAGGGCGCGCTGCAATTGATGAACAACGATATCGTGCTGATGAACGACCTGCCGCCAGTGCAGGCGTCGCAGGGCAAGATCGAATTCAACGAACACGGCGTCAACCTGAACCAGCTGTCTGGCACTTTCCTCGGCGGCCCGGTCAGCATCACCGGCGGCAGCCAGAAGGACAATTCCATCGTCGTCAAGCTGGGCGGCATGCTGACGGCCGAAGGCTTCCGCAAGAATTATCCGATGCCGGCCATGCAGCGCCTGGCCAGCCACTTCTCGGGCGGCACGCGCTACACCGGCACCGTCACCGCGCGCGACCATCAGGTGGTGGTGGCGGTCGACTCCACGCTCAACGGCCTCGGCATTGAACTGCCGGCGCCGGTCAAAAAGGCCGCGCCGGATGCGCTGCCGCTGCGCTTCGTACTGACCAGCGCGCTGACGCCCGACGCCGCCGGCGCCGTGCATGATGATATGCGTATCGCCCTCGGCGGCAATATCGCCGCGCGCTACCAGCGCCAGAAGATCGGCAAGACGCCGTGGAAACTGGTGCGCGGCGGCATAGGCGTGAACACGCCGGCGCCGGAGCCGGACAGCGGCATGGCCTTCAACATCAGCCTGCGCGCCTTGAACGTGGATTCGTGGCTGGATTTCGGCACCGAGATCGCCGGCAAGGCCGACACTGCCTCGTCCGCCACCGACGGCGCCGACATCGCCCAGTACGTGATGCCGGACACCATCGCCGCCCGCGCCAGCGAACTGGTGATCGGCGACCGCAAGCTGGAAAACGTGGTGGTCGGCGTCAGCCGCCAGAAAAACGTGTGGCAGGCCAGCGTCGATTCCAGCCAGGCCAACGGCTACCTGACCTGGAGCGAACCATCGACCGGTCAGGGCCTGGGCAAGGTGACGGCGCGCCTGTCGTCGCTGGTCATTCCGGAATCGGCGTCCAAGGATGTGCAGGAACTGTTGGACGGCAAGAGCGCTGCCGCCACCATCCCGGCGCTGGACGTGGTGGTCGACCGCTTCGAATTGTTCAACAAGCAGCTGGGCCACCTGGAGCTGCAGGCCAACAACGCCCAGCTGTCGAACGCGCGCGAATGGCGCATCAGCAAGCTGTCGCTGGCCAACCCGGACGGCGAACTCAAAGGCACCGGCAAGTGGGTGACCAAGGATGGCGTGCACACCACCGGCCTGAACTTCAATCTCGACATCGCCGACGCCGGCAAGCTGCTGGACCGCTTCGGCTTCGCCGGCACGCTGAAAAACGGCAAGGGCACGCTGACCGGCGATATCGCCTGGAAGGGCTTGCCGTATGCGCTGGACCTGCCCAGCCTGTCCGGCGACATCAAGCTCAACGTGGAGAAGGGCCAGTTCCTGAAGCAGGATCCGGGCGCCGCCAAGCTGCTTGGCGTGCTCAGCCTGCAAGCCTTGCCGCGCTTGCTCAAGCTGGATTTCCACGACGTGTTTTCCGACGGCCTGGCGTTCGACGGCATCACCGCCAACGCCGCCATCAACCACGGCATCGCCAAGACCGACAACTTGAAAATGCACGGCGTCGCCGCCACCGTGCTGATGGACGGCAGCGCCGACATCGCCAACGAAACCACCAACCTGCATGTGGTGGTGATACCGGAAGTGAATCTGGGCACGGCGCCGCTGGTGTATGCGCTGGCCGTCAATCCGGTGATCGGCCTGGGCAGCTTCCTGGCGCAGCTGTTCCTGAGTGCGCCGGTGATGAAGGCCTTGACCTATCATATGCAGGTGACCGGGCCATGGAAGGCGCCGGTCGTCACCAAGCTCGATGCTTCCAAAGTGGAAGCGCCGCCCGCCGCCAAGGGCATGCACTAAATTGAACGGGACAGCCATGAATACAGTCGCCGCAGTACAAATGATTTCCTCGCCGTCCGTGACGGAGAACATCGCCACCGCGCGCCGCCTGGTCAAGCAGGCCGCCGATGCCGGCGCCACGCTGGTGCTGCTGCCGGAATACTGGGCCATCATGGGCTTGAACGACAGCGACAAGGTGGGCGTCGCCGAGCCGCTGGGCCGCGGACCTATCCAGGACTTCATGTCCTCGCTGGCCAAGGAGCTGGAGATCTGGCTGATCGGCGGCACCTTGCCGCTGGCCTCGGACGACGCCGAAAAAGTCATCAACACCACGCTGGTCTACAACCCGCAGGGCGAGCACGTGGGCCGCTACGACAAGATCCATCTGTTCGGCTTTACCAAGGGCACGGAGTCGTACAACGAAGCCAAGACCATCGTGCCGGGCAAGCATGTGGGCGTGTTCGAGGCGCCGTTCGGCAAGGTCGGCATGTCGGTCTGCTACGACCTGCGCTTCCCCGAGCTGTACCGCGCGATGGGGCCGGTGTCGCTGATCGTCGTGCCGGCCGCCTTCACCTACACCACCGGCCACGCGCACTGGGAAATCCTGCTGCGCGCCCGCGCCATCGAAAACCAGTGCTATGTGCTGGCGGCGGCGCAGGGCGGCAACCATCCGAACGGCCGCCGCACCTGGGGCCACAGCATGCTGATCGACCCATGGGGCGCGGTCAAGTCCGTGCTGGCCGAGGGCGAGGGCACGGTCCACGGCGATATCGACCTGGTGTTCATGGACAGCGTGCGCCAGAGCCTGCCTGCGCTCAAACACCGGACCATGTGAACTCCGCTACAATTGCACCACACTACTAGAAGACACCATCATGAAGCCATTTGAACCGAATCTGTCCACTCTTGCCGTGGCGCGCGACATCCTGCTGACGCCGTTCGGACTGGACGAAGCCAAGCTGCTCAAGACGCTGGGCTCGATGTTCACCCACAAGGTCGACTACGCCGACCTGTATTTCCAGTTCACCAAAAACGAAGGCTGGAGCCTGGAAGAGGGCATCGTCAAGACCGGCAGCTTCTCGATCGACCAGGGCGTCGGCGTGCGCGCCGTCTCCGGCGACAAGACCGCCTTCGCCTACTCGGACGATATCTCGGAAGCGGCCCTGATGGACGCGGCCTCGGCCACGCGCACCATCGCCCGCGCCGGCGCCGGCAAGATCAAGGTGGCCAGCGCGATGACGCCAAGCGGCGGCCGCTCGCTGTACCTGCCGCACGATCCGCTGGTCTCGCTGGACGCGACCGCCAAGGTCAAGCTGCTGGAGCGCATCGAAAAAATGGCGCGCGCCAAAGACCCGCGCGTGGTGCAGGTGATGGCCAGCCTGGCCGGCGAATACGATGTGGTGCTGGTGGTGCGCAGCGACGGCGTGCTGGCGGCCGACATCCGCCCGCTGGTGCGCGTGTCGCTGACGGTGATCGTCGAGCAGAACGGCCGTCGCGAGATGGGTTCGTCCGGCGGCGGCGGCCGCTACGACTACGGCTACTTCAGCGATACGCTGCTGGAACAATACGCGACGGACGCCGTCAACTCGGCGGTGGTCAACCTCGATGCGCGCCCTGCGCCGGCCGGTCCGATGACCGTCGTGCTGGGACCGGGCTGGCCCGGCATCCTGCTGCACGAAGCGATCGGCCACGGCCTGGAGGGCGACTTCAACCGCAAGGGTTCGTCGACCTTCTCCGGCATGATAGGCGAGCGCGTCGCCGCCAAGGGCGTGACGGTGGTGGACGATGGCACGCTGGCCGACCGCCGCGGCTCGCTCAACATCGACGATGAAGGCAACCCGACCCAGTGCACCACGCTGATCGAGGACGGCATCCTGAAAGGCTACATCCAGGACACCATGAACGCGCGCCTGATGAAGATGCCGGTGACGGGCAATGCCCGCCGCGAATCGTTCGCCCACCTGCCGATGCCGCGCATGACCAACACCTATATGCTGGGCGGCGACAAGGATCCGGCGGAGATCCTGGCGTCGGTCAAGAACGGCCTGTACGCGGTCAATTTCGGCGGCGGCCAGGTCGACATCACCAACGGCAAGTTCGTGTTCTCGGCCAGCGAGGCCTACATGATCGAGGACGGCAAGGTGACCTACCCGGTCAAGGGCGCCACCCTGATCGGCAACGGTCCCGAGGTGCTGAACCGCGTTTCCATGATCGGCAACGACATGCGCCTGGACCCGGGCGTGGGGGTGTGCGGCAAGGAAGGCCAGAGCGTGCCGGTGGGCGTGGGCCAGCCGACGCTGCGCATCGACGGCGTGACCGTCGGCGGCACCGCCTAAGAAAACACTTGCCAGATTTCGAATATTAGGGTTATAGTCAGTCAACTCTTACGGAACACGTTCATGACCCGCTTCTTCTTTACCGGCTACTTTTACTTTAGCAATTCCAACCCAAAGGCGGTGGAGTAGCGGCCGGTGCACGTAGAAGCAAAAAACGAGTTCCAGCAAATTCCAAAAAAACCGCCTCCCGAGGCGGTTTTTTTTTACCCATATTTTTTGATTCATCACCTGGAGAACAGCATGCCCCGTACCGATGATTTGCGCATCCGCGAAATGAAGGAATTGACGCCGCCGTCCCACCTGATACGCGAATTCGCGTGTTCGGAACAGGCCGAGCAAACCGCCGCCGACGCCCGCATCGCGCTGCACCGCATCCTGCACGGCCAGGACGACCGCCTGATGGTGGTGGTCGGCCCTTGCTCCATCCACGATCCGAAGGCGGCGATGGAGTACGCGCGCCGCCTGGTGGTGCTGCGCCGCGAACTGGCCGGCGACCTGGAGATCGTCATGCGCGTCTACTTCGAGAAACCGCGCACCACCGTCGGCTGGAAGGGCATGATCAACGACCCTTACATGGACAGCAGCTTCCGCATCAACGACGGCCTGCGCATGGCGCGCGAACTGCTGCGCGACATCAACGAGCTGGGCCTGCCGGCCGGCACCGAATACCTGGACGTGATCAGCCCGCAATACATCGCCGACCTGATCAGCTGGGGCGCGATCGGCGCCCGCACCACGGAATCGCAGGTGCACCGCGAGCTCGCTTCCGGCCTGTCGTGCCCGGTCGGCTTCAAGAACGGCACCGACGGCAACGTCAAGATCGCGGTCGAGGCGATCAAGGCGGCGTCGCAGCCGCACCATTTCCTGTCGGTGACCAAGGGCGGCCACTCGGCCATCGTGTCCACCAACGGCAACGAGGATTGCCACATCATCCTGCGTGGCGGCAAGACCCCGAACTACGACGCCGCCAGCGTCGATGAAGCCTGCAAGGCGATCGCGGCCCAGGGCCTGGCGGCGCGTCTGATGATCGACGCCTCGCACGCCAACAGTTCGAAGAAGCCGGAGAACCAGGTGCCGGTGTGCGCCGACATCGGCCGCCAGGTGGCGGGCGGCGACAACCGCATCGTCGGCGTGATGGTGGAATCGCACCTGGTGGCCGGCCGCCAGGATCTGGTGCCGGGCAAGGAACTGACCTACGGCCAGTCGGTCACCGACGGTTGCATCGACTGGGACAGCAGCGTGCAGGTGCTGCACGACCTGGCCGCCGCCGTGCGCCAGCGCCGCCTCGCCACCCAGGCAGCCGAGGCCGCCGCCAAGTAAAACAATGTAGCGCCGTTACACTCTTGATACAAAGGGCCCCAATGGCTATATGGGGCCCTTTGTTTTTGCGGATTGCTATCAAGAGTGTTGTAAGAACCCCGAATACATCACGAGTTCGATTGACCTTACCTTCTTGGCATGTTTTTATACCAAGCATGGATGGTGTCGTCGAACACCTTTCTACGTTAATTCACCTGTCCTGTTTTCAGCGCGACCTGTTGCCACCCCGGCAGCGGGCGTTGGACCGGTGCATTCAAAAAATAATAGCGGAGGTAAGTCATGATTCAAGAAAGAGTGTTGTCGCGTTCCTTGCGATTGATGTTTTCGGGCGGCGCCATCGCCGGCTTCGGTTTGCTGGCATTGCCGGCCATCGCGCAAGATGCGGCAGCCGACAAGCAGCCCATCCAGCGGGTCGAGATCACCGGCTCGGCGATCAAGCGCATCGCCAAGGAGGGCGCGCTGCCGGTGCAGGTGCTGACCGCGGCCGACATCAAACAGAGCGGCGCCACCTCCGCGACCGACCTGATCCAGATGCTGCCGTCGATGCAGGGCTTCGTGCCCTCGTCCAGTTCGGTCAACGGCGGCGGCGCCGGCGTCACCACGGCGGCGCTGCACTCGCTGCCGTCGAAGTACACGCTGGTGCTGCTGGACGGCCAGCGCATGGCGCCCAGCCTGCTCGGCAACGGCCAGGGCGGCGGCTACGCCGTCAACATCGAGAGCATACCGCTGGAGGCGGTGGAGCGGGTCGAGATCCTCGGCGACGGCGCCTCCGCGCTGTATGGTTCGGATGCGATCGCCGGCGTGGTCAACTTCATCCTGAAAAAAAACATGACCAAGGGCGAGGCCTACGCCACCTACGGCCAGCCGCGCGCCTCCGGCGGCAAGTGGAACAGCGCCGGCCTGACCAAGGGCTGGGGCGATCTCGACAACGACAAGTTCAACATCCTGTTCTCGTACAGCCACGACGAGCAGCAGCGCATCACGGCGCTGCAGCGCAGCTTCTCGGCGCAGGGCGCGTTCTTCAAATTCAACAGCGGCGGCAAGCAGTACTGGTTCGACCAGCGCACCGCCAACACCGAACCGGCCAACGTCTCGTTCAACGTGCGCCCGCGCGGCTCGGCCGACAGCGTCGCCACGACCGGCGTGGCGATCAATCCCTACCAGATCGCCAACGGCAATTGCGGCGGCCCGCTGGCCGGCCCGCTGGACACGCAGTGCGGCTTCAACTACGGCGCCACCGTCGAGGACGTGCCCGGTTCGCGGCGCGACAGCGGCCTGCTGAAGGGCACTTGGCAGCTGAACGAGGACACCAAGCTGTGGGGCGAACTGGTGCTGTCGAGTTATTCGATGACCGCGCAGTACGCGCCGTCCGCGCAGCCGATGGGCGTCAATTCCACCGACCGCTTCCCGCAGCTGTATGCGCGCTACATCCAGCCCTACCTGGACGCCAACAACCTGGAGAATCCGACCGGCGACGGCACGCTGGGCTACCGTTCGGTGCTGGTCGGCGGCCGCGCCGACGAATACATCACCGACGCCCGCCACTTCGCCGTCGGCGTCGACGGCAACGCCTGGGGCTGGGCCTACAACGCCAGCGTGATACTTTCGGAAAGCAAGATCAAGGACAAGGCCTACGGCGGCTACACGGACTTCGACAAGCTCAACGCGCTGGTGGCGTCCGGCGCCTACGATCCGGTGATGGGCAGCGGCGCCGACCAGCTGCGCGGCGCGCTGGTCAACGGCACCACGTTCTCGACCAACACCTCCAAGCTGAACACGCTGCACGCCGGCGCCCAGCACGACCTGTTCAGCCTGCCGGGCGGCACGTCCATCATCTCGCTGGGCGGCGACTATTCCAAGACCCGCTACCAGATCGCCTACCATCCGACCATCCTGTCCAACTCCGGCTACTCGACCCAGCCGGCCTCGGGCAACTATCCGGTGGGCGGCAACTACGGCCAGGTGCCGTTCGACGCCCGCCGCGACAACTGGGGCGTCTACAGCGAGGTGCTGCTGCCGCTGGCGAAAACCTTCGAGGCCACCGTCTCCGGCCGCTACGACAGCTACGACAAGACCCACAGCGAGTACATCTTCGCCAAGCTGGCCGACGCCAGCGGCCTGCGTCCGCTGCTGCCGTCGGGCGAGGTCGGCAACTCGTTCAGCGCCGGCACCTACAAGGTCAGCGCGCGCTGGACGCCGGTCGACAGCCTGCTGCTGCGGGCGGCCTACGGCACCGGCTTCAAGACGCCCAACATCAGCGACATCGCCGGCGCGCCGACCTTCTACGGCAGCACCGCCGGCAGCTACCGCTGCCCGTTCCCCGGATCGCCGGGTTGCCAGGTGGCGGCCCAGGCCCAGTACGACCTGCTGAATGGTCCGAACGGCGCCAGCGGCAGCGAAGGCCTGCAACCGGAAAAGTCCAAGCAATGGACCCTGGGCGGCCGCATCGAGGCGCTGCGCGGCCTGTCGCTGGGGCTGGATTTGTGGAACGTCCAGATCCGCAACCAGGTGCTGTCGGCCGGCATACCGGAGCAGGTGGGCTTCGCCAATCCGCAGCAGTACCAGCGGCTGTTCGTCAATCCCTATCCCGATCCCGCCGGCTACACCACGATCGCCTACATCCAGGCGCCGATCAACGGCGGCGTGGCCAACTACCGCGGCGTCGACTGGGACTTCAGCTACCGCAACAAGTCGCCGTTCGGCGACTGGAAGGCGGCCTGGACCGGCACGTATATGATCAAGCAGAACTACACCACCACCGCCGGCGGCGACATCAATTCCGACCTCGGCCGCTTCGGGCCGGACAATGCGGTGGTGTTCCGCGTGCAGAGCAACCTGGCGCTGAGCCTGACCAACGGCAAGCTGACCAACACGCTGACGGCGCACTACAAGTCCGGCTACCACGACCAGGCTTATCCGGCCGGCACGGCGATCTTCCCGGTCAATCCGGACGGCAGCCGCGGCAGCGACTCGGTGGACTTCGCCGGCTTGTGGACGCCGTCGTACACCACCGTCGACTGGCAGGGCAAGTATGACTTCGGCCGCTTCACGCTGACCGGCGGCATCAAGAACCTGTTCGACCGCAATCCACCGCTGACCTTGCAGAACGCCGGCGGCGGCAACCAGCTGGGCTATGACGGCCGCTACACCGATCCGGCCGGCCGTGCGTTCTACATCACGGGCAACTACAAGTTCTAAGCGCCCAAAAGAAAGTGGCGATGCGCCGGCCGGGGCCGGGGCATCGCCACTGGGGCGGGAGCTAAACTAGCTTAGAAGGTGTAGCTGGCGCGGGCGTACAGGGCGCGGCCGACCGGATCCGTGTAGCGTGGATCGTAACCCTTCTGGAACAGCGTACCCTGGTTCGAGAACGGTGGTTCCTTGTCCAGCAGGTTCTTCACGCCGGCGGTCAGGCTCAGGCCCGCGAAGCCGGTGTAGGTGCCCGACAGGTTCCACAGCGCGTACGACGGCACCTGGTTCTTGAACTGCGGCGCGAGGTCCAGGTTCTGGTCGGTGTAGCCGGATTTGTACGACTGGGCCAGCGTGGCGCTCCAGGTGCCCAGGCGCCAGTTCAGCGCGGCGTTGTGCTTCCAGCGGAACACCGGATTGTTGGCGGCGTAGCGGCCGACGTTCTGGATGAATGGACCGTCGCGCTCGTCCTGGTACTCATACTTGTGGACATAGGTGCCGTCCACGGTCAGCGTGAAGTTGCCATAGCCGGTGGTGCCGGAGCGCAGCGTCAGGCTCATGTCGACGCCGTCGGTGTTGACCTTGCCCAGGTTTTCCTTCAAGTCCAGGATGGCGAACGGCGAGCCGTCCGGATTGCGCAGGAAGCGCGCCTTGTACTTGGCGTAGTCGCCATAGATCGCTTCTTCCGGCAGCGCGTTGATCTTGTCCTTGAGGCGGATGTTCCAGTAGTCCAGGGCCAGCGTCGCTTGCGGGATAGGTTCCAGCACGATGCCCATCGAGAAGGTCTTCGATTTTTCCGGGCTCAGGTTGGCGTTACCACCTTGCAGCTTGAACTGTTGCAGGTCGCAGTCGCGCAGCGGGTTGGCGATCGGGTTGGACGACAGCACGCCGCCAGGGCACAGCACAGGATCGTTGTACGAGTTGTTGGTATCGTTCTTCGAACGCGGTGCATTTTTCTCGAACAGCGTCGGCGCGCGGAAGCCGGTCGAGGCCGAACCGCGCAGCAGCACTTGCTTGGTCGGCTGGTAGCGCACGCCCAGTTTCGGGTTGGTGGTGCTGCCGACGTCGCTGTAGTCATCGTAGCGGGCGGCGAACTGCACTTCCAGGTCCTTCAGCAGCGGCATGTTCAACTCGCCGAAGATCGCCTTGATGGTGCGGTCGCCTGCGGTCGATTGCGAACCCGACAGGCCGGAGCTGGCGGCCTGGCCGGCGATGTCGCGGTTGACGAAGAAGTCCGCCTCTTCGCGGCGCAGTTCGGCGCCGACGGCCACTGCCAGCTTGCCGCCGGCCAGTTCCATCAGCTCGCGGCTGGCTTTGGCGTCGATGCCGGTGTTGCGGGTCTTGCCGTTCTGGACCTGGCCGCGCAGCGCGGTGCTGGCCAGGTAGGTTTTGCCGGCCGCGTCCTGCGGTCCGAACGGGTTCAGGATGCCGTTGGTGACGCCGGCGGCGAAGGCGTCGTCGCGCACATAGCCGCCGGTGAAGTATTCGGCCGAGCGGCTTTCGGACAGCGTGAAGCCGGCCTTGTAGTCCCAGTCCTTGTACAAGCCTTCGGCGGCGATGCTCAGGCGGTCAGCCGCGCCCTTGGAATTGATGGTGCGCTGGCCGGCTTCGGTCGGACGCCAGTTGACCGACAGCGGGTCGCCCGACAGGCCAGGCATGGCAGGCACGCCGCCCGAATTGCCCGGATAGTATTTGCTCGACTTCGGCAGGATCAGGCCGGTCTGCGGCGGCGGCGCGGTGTGCGACACCACATCGTTTTCCGCGTGCAGGTACTCGATCGAGGCCTGGTGGTCGTTGTTGATCTTGAAGGTGGCCTTGCCGAAGAAGGCGGTCTGCTTTTGCGCCGGCAGATCGTCGATCAGGCGGGTGTAGTCCTGGCGGCAGGTGCCGTTGCTGGCGCGCGGCACCGACAGCGGCGCGTCGCAGCCTTTGGCGAAGCCGGGGTTGCCGGTCGCGCCCGAGGTCGGGTCGAAGTAGTTGCCCGGATAGGTGGTGCCGGAGGTCAGGTTCAGGCCGCGCTCAGGAATCACGCCGGTCTTGGAGAACTCGCGCTGCTGCGAGGTCAGGATGTCGAGCTTGTGGTAGTCGAACACGCCGAACACGTTGAAGCCGTCGGCGTCCAGGTCGCCGTAGCCGGTCGACAGGTTCAGGCGGTGCTCGTCGGCGCCGACCTTGCGTGGGGCGACCGCTTCGGCCGTGATGGTGGTGGACTTGACCGAGCGCTTGGTGATGAAGTTGATCACGCCGCCGATGGCGTCGGTACCGTAGATCGCCGAGGCGCCGTCGCGCAGTACTTCGACGCGTTCCAGGGCCGACACCGGAATGATGTTCAGGTCGACGCTGGCGCCGTCATACGGGTGGTTGGCGATGCGGCGGCCGTTCAGCAGCACCAGGGTTTTGTCGCCGCCCAGGCCGCGCAAGTCGGCGCTGGCCTGGCCGCCGGTCGGCAGGCCGCTGCTGTTGCCGCCGACCACGTTGCCGGAGCTGAAGCTGGAGCTGTTCGACGGGATGCGGTCCAGCACTTCCTGGGCGGTGGTCAAGCCTTGCTTGACGAAGTCGTCCGATTTGAACACGGTCAAGGGGTTGGCCGTTTCCGACACCAGGCGCTTGATCGAGGAACCCGTCACTTCGACGCGCTGGATCGGCTGGTCGGTGGTTTGGGCTTGCGCCAATGGAGCGATCAGGCCCAGGCCCAGCAATCCGCCGGTGCACACCAGGCGCACGGATCGCGCCAATACTGTTTCAACCATCATTATTTCTCTCTCCCATTTGAAAACAATGAACACCAAGTACTACAGTCTTTTTTGAGTCTTATGCAAAGAACCCGAAGTTCTTCACTTCTTCATAAGAGCATCCGTCCGTCTTTACTGTCAACGAACAAACGTTTATCAATGAACAAAATTGCCACCATCGGAGGAAAATCAAAGATGCATCAAATTGGTGCGAAAAGACGCTCTAATTCGGTGCGAAACGCTTCCCGGTACATAAAACATTGTTTGAAAACTAAAAAGAAGGGAAAGTATTGTCGCGGCGTCGTGGTCGTGCAACACGGTGGTGCAGGGGAGGGCGTGCGGGGGCGGGGGCGGCCGGATGGCGGGACGTTACATTAATGCGACAGTTGATGTTGCATCAGGGGAAAAGGCCCCGTCTTCCAGAAAAGACGGGGCCGGGCGGAAACCGGCGATCAGCCGGCTACCAAGGGGTTAGAACTTGTAGGAACCGACCAGGTAGAACTGGCGGCCCAGCGGGTCGGTGTAGCGACCGTCGTAACCGGACTGGTTACCACCACCGGCGTTGCGGATGGTGAACGGCGGAGCGATGTCGGCGATGTTCTTGATGCCGGCGGTCAGCGTGAACTGCTTGCTGAGCGAAATCTTGCTCTGCCAGTCGAGGGTGGTGTACGAGGACACGCGACGCTTGAAGGCAACGTAGTCGCCCAGGCTGCCGTCGGCGCCGACCGCGCGCACCACGCTGTCGTCTTCGCTGTACACCTGGTCGGTGTAACCCGAGTGGTAGTTGGCCGTCAGCGCGTGGGTGAAGCGGTCGCTGGTGCGCAGCGAAGCGGTCACTTTCGAGATCCAGCGGAAGGTCACGTCCGAGTAGGAGTTGAAGCGGCCGATGTTCTTCTCGACGCCGCTTTCAGGGGTTTCCTGTTCAGCTTTGCTCATGAAGGTACCGGTCCACTGCACGTTCAGCTTGCCGTACGGGGTGGCCGTTTTGTAGCTGTGATCCCAGTCGATGCCCTGGAAGTGCGACGACGCCAGGTTGAACGGGGTCAGCGCGGCGGCCAGCACGTTCTGCTTCTGGATCGGGTCGAAGTAGGAGCGCAGCAGGCTGTCGTACACCTTAGGACTGCCGAACACGGTGTCTTCCGACAGCGTCTGGATCTGGTTGTTCAGCTTGACGTCCCAGAAGTCGAAGCCGATCGACAGGCCGGCAGCCGGTTCCAGGCGGAAGCCCAGGGTTGCTTGCTTGGACTGCTCAGGCTTCAGTGCGCCGGCGCCGGTGGCGGCGTTACCGCCGGTCAGCAGGTTGTATTCCGACGAACCTGGGTTGCACAGCGGGAAGCGTGGATCGCTAGGCGAGGTGATCGGGCAGGCGTGGAACTGCGACGAACCGCCGTTCACCAGTGGCTTGACGATGTTGGTCAGGCTAGGCGCCTTGAAGCCGGTGCCGTAGGAACCGCGCAGCAGCAGCGTGTCGATCGGATTCCAGCGCAGCGCCAGCTTGTAGGTGGCTTTGCTGGCGGTCTCGCCCTGGGTGCCCGAGGCGATCAGGTTGCCGGCGGTGTCGAAGTTCTTGTCGTTGGTGACGGCGCTGAAATGATCGTAGCGGGTCGACGCGGTCAGGTCCATCGACTTCATGATCGGCAGCAGCAGTTCGCCGTAGGCGCCCCAGTTCTTGCGGCTGGCGTCGATCGGCAGTGCGCCGGCGCCGCCGCCAACGATGGCGTCGGTGAAGTCAGGCTGTTGCTTGTTCTGGCCTTGCGAGTACGCATCCGGGGCTTCCGAATAGTGCTGCTTGGTGAAGTCGGCGCCGAGCGCCAGTTGGGCGGTGCCGGCTGGCATCTTGAACAGCTCGGTCGAAGCGCTGGCTTGCAGCACGTCGATCTTCGACTTGGTCTCGTTGAGCTGGTTGTGCAGCACGGCTGGCGCCAGCACTTCCTTCGAGCTGCCCGACGGTGCGAACGGATCGAACTTGCCGTTGTTGACCAGGGCGTCGAAGGCGTTCAGGCTCATGTAGCCGCCGGCGGCGGTATCGGTCTGGCTGTTTTCCGAGTGGGTGTAGGCGGCGCGGTAGTCGAAGCCCTTGAACGAGCCGTCGACGCCGAAGGCCAGGTGCTTGGCTTCGGTCTTGTACTGGTCGGCGCGGCCGCCGGCGTCCACCAGGCGCAGATTCATCGCCACGCTCGTCACCGAGTTCGGGTCGATGCCCAGGCGCGACAGGTATGGCAGGATGGATTTCTTGTACAGCGCGCTACCGACCGGAATGCCCAGCGGCTGTGCCGGCGGCGCGTACACGGCGGTGTTGCTGAACGACGAACCCAGTGCTTCCAGGAAGAAGTTGGTGCTTTCGTTGATGCGGTAGTTCAGCGAGCCGAACACGCTGTCGCGCTTCAGGCCAGGCGTGTCTTGCACGGTGGCGGCGTAGTCGAACAGGCAGCGGTTGCCGACGTTGAACAGGTTGGGACCGTTACACTTGCCGGTTTCCAGGAAGTTCGGGCCGAACGATTTGCTGGTGGCGGTGCCGGTGGCGTCTTTGTACTTGACGGTGGCGTTGCCTGGAATCGAGTTCGAGCTCAGCTGGTACAGCGAGTATTTCTTGCCGCTGTCTTCGAAGGCGATCACGCCCGATTTCGAGAAGTCGCGCTCGGAAGCGTACATGGCCTTGCTCTCATCGTGAGCCGCCGACACCAGGATGTTGAAGCCGTCCTTGTCGATGTCGCCCCAGCCCTTGGAGATCGATACGTTGGAGGTCTGGCCGCCGCTGCTCTTCGGCGAGTTGAACGAACCTTCGATGATGGCGTCGGTCTGGTTCTTTTTCAGGATGAAGTTGACCACGCCGGCGATCGCGTCCGAGCCGTACAGGGTGTTGGCGCCGTCGGTCAGGATCTCGACGCGCTCGACTGCCGCCAGCGGGATGCTGGCCAGGTTGACGGTGGAGCCGGAGGTGGCCGGGGCCAGGCGGCGGCCGTTCAGCAGCACCAGGGTGTAGCCTTCGCCGATGGCGTGGATGGAGGCGGTCTGCAGACCACCGCCGCCGCCGTTGACGGACATCGAGGAGGTGGTGAAACCTTGCATCGAAGGCAGGGTAGCGATCAGGTCGGCAACGCTGCTGGCGCCGCTTTGCTCGATCTGCAGCTTGGACAGCGTCTGCACCGGCAGCGCGCCTTCGGACGTGATGCGTTTGATGCTGGAGCCGGTGATTTCCACGCGCTGGATCGTTGCATCCGGAGCGGTCTGAGCTACAGCCGCTTGCATGCCGAGCGCCAGGCCACTGGCGCAGATCAGGCGTACCGAGCGGGACAATACAGTTTCAACCATCATTATTTTTTGCTCCCAATTTAAAACGATGTAAACACAAGGGTGTGATTTATTTTTTTTATCGGCGATGCCTTGCCGTCTGAAAAAAACACCAACGTTTTTTTCGTCTTTTCATCAGATCACTCGCCGACATCGACTGTCAACGGACAAGCTTCCGAGCTGATAGCTAAAGGTTATTCTTTACGTGATTGCAACAATGATCCAAAAGTGGACGTTAAAACGCTCTAATTTGGTGCGTCCAGCAAAAAAACAGCCTGTAACATTGATTTAACATCAAAAAAGAAGGGAAAATCTTGTGACTTCGTCGGTTGCATGCAACAAGTTGGTGCGGTGCAATTTCATGAACCTGAGTTCATGCCGCAACGTGGCGTTACATTTATGCGACAAGCAGCGGCGCACCGGGTCCGAAACCCCTGCACCGGCGTATTAGTCTTTCGCTATCACCCCCTGGGCATTTCGGCTGAAGGCGATTTGTTGTATTGTTCAGGCACCTAACAGCGGCCAGAGGAAGCGTATGCAGTGCATCAAATTCGCCGCCGCCGTGAGCGCCGCCTGCTGGTCGCTGGCGGTGCTGGCGGCGCCGCCGGTCAAGACGCTGCGCTACATCCTGCCGGCGGCCGAAGCCAGTTTCGACCCGGCGCTGGGGCGGGATCTCTATACCGGCCACATCACCGAAGCGATCTTCGAAACCCTGTACACCTACGATTACCTGGCGCGCCCGGTCAAGCTGGCGCCCGAGACGGCGGCGGCCTTGCCCGAGGTGTCGGCCGACGGCAAGACCTATCTGATCCGCCTGAAGCCGGGCGTGCACTTCACGCCCGATCCAGCCTTTGGCGGCAAGCCGCGCGAGCTGACCGTGGCCGACTACGTGTATTCGTGGAAGCGGCTGTTCGACCCCCGGCTGGCCTCGCCGAACAGCTGGCTGTTGGAAGGCAAGGTGGTGGGCCTGGACGCGCTGGCCGGGCAGGCCAGGCAGACCGGCCGCTTCGACTACGACGCGCCGGTGCCCGGCCTGGAGCAGATCGACCGCTACACGCTGCGCATCCATCTGACGCACAGCGATTTCAGCCTGGGCATGATCCTGGCCTACGAGCCGATGGCGGCCGTGGCGCGCGAAGTGGTGGAGAAGTACGGCGACAGCAAGGGCGAGGTCGCCGGCCATCCGGTCGGCACCGGCGTCTACAAGCTGGGCCAGTGGATACGCGGCAGCCGCATCGTGCTGGAGGAGAACACCGGACACCGCGCCGAGCTGTGGAACTTCGAACCCAGCGCCGAGGACCGCGCCGACGACGAGCGCATCGTGCGCCAGATGCAGGGCAAGAAGATTCCGCAGATCGGCCGCGTCGAGATCAGCATCCAGGTGGAGGACCAGTCGCGCTGGCTGTCCTTCACCAGCGGCGAGGCCGATCTGTTCTGGCTCGACGGGCCGCTGTCGCCCAAGGGCCTGGTCGACGGCAAGCTGCGGCCGGAGCTGGCGGAGCGCGGCATCCAGCTGTCGCGCATCGTCGATCCGGTGCTGACCTATTACTACTGGAATATGCGCGACCCGGTGGTGGGCGGCTTCGGCAAGGAGAAGATCGCCCTGCGCCGCGCGATCGCGATGGCGCACGATGTCGACGAGGAAATCCGCCTGGTGCTCAACGGCGAGGCACGGCGGCTGGAGTTCCCCATCCCGCCGGGCGTGGAGGGGCACGATCCCGCCTATCAGGGCCTGCTGCGCTACGATCCGGCGCTGGCCAACCGGCTGCTGGACCGCTACGGTTACCAGAAGGGCGCCGACGGCTGGCGCACCCTGCCGGATGGCAAGCCGCTGCTGATCCACTACACCTCGCGCAACGAGGCGGCCGGCGTGCTGATGGCCGAGCTGTGGCGCAAGACCTACACGCGGCTGGGCATCCGCATGGAAAACCAGCGCATGATCTTCAGCGACATCCAGCAGGCGGAACTGCTGTGCAAGCTGCAGACGCGCACCTACCAGTGGATGGCCGACTACCCGGACGGCGACAACTTCATGCAGCTGTTCTACGGCCGCAACATCAACCAGAACAACAACGGCTGTTACCAGGATCCGCAGTTCGACCAGTGGTACGAAGCCAGCCACGCCATGCCGCCAGGACCGCAGCGCGACGCGCTGTACCGCAAGATGGCGCGGTTGCTGGAAGTGCAGGCGGCGGCGATGCCGGCCTATTCGCGCTATCGCAGCATGCTGGCGCAACCGGCCGTGCTGGGGTATAAGAAGCATCCCATCCTGCATCAGGAATGGAAGTACATCGATATCGAGCGCAAGGACTAGAAATGTTGGCTTATATTGTGCGGCGCCTGTGGCAGATGCTGCCGACCATGCTGGGCGTGGTGCTGCTGGTGTTCGTGCTGTTCAACTGGGTGGGCGGCGATCCGGCCTACATCCTGGCCGGTAAGATGGCCAACGCCGAGAGCATCGCCAACATCCGCCATCAGCTGGGCGTGGACCAGTCGTATCCGGTGCAGCTGTGGATCTTCATCAAGCAGATCGCCAGCTTCGACTTTGGCCTCAGCTGGGCGACCGGGGAGCCGGTGTCGCACATCATCGCCACGCGTCTGGGGCCGTCGCTGACGGTGCTGCTGCCGCTGACGTTGCTGGAAACGCTGCTGGGCATCGCGCTGGCGCTGGTGGTCGCCTTCGTGCGCGGCTCGCTGACCGACAGGGCGGTGATGATCGCCTGCACCGTCGGCATGTCGATCAGCATCCTGGTCTACATCATCGTTTTCCAGTACGGACTGGCCTACAAGCTGGGCTGGTTTCCGGTGCAGGGCTGGGGCGAGAGTTTCTGGGAGAACCTGCTGCGCTACGCCACCTTGCCGATCCTGATCGGGCTGGCGGTGTCGATCGCGCCGACCTTGCGCCTGTACCGCAGCTTCGTGCTGGACGAGGTGGGGCAGGATTATGTGCGCACCGCGCGCGCCAAGGGTTTGAGCGAACGGCGCGTGATGTGGGTGCATGTGCTGCGCAACGCGGCCATCCCCATCATCACGCATGTGATGGCCAACCTGCCGGCCTTGCTGATCGGCGCCTTTTTGCTGGAGCGGTTCTTCGGCATCCCGGGCATAGGGCGCGAGGTGATACTGGCGGTCGAGCGCAGCGATTTCCCGGTGATCAAGGCGATCACCGTGTACGTGGCTGCGGCGACGATGGTGTTCAATTTGTTGACGGACCTGATGTACCAGGCGGTCGATCCGCGGGTGCAGCTGACATGACGGCCGTCGTGCATGCCGGCTCGCCTGGACTGTGGTTGCTGGCCTGGCGGCGCTTGCGCGCGGATCGCGTGGCCATGGCGTCGCTGGCGGTGGTCGCGGCCTTCCTGTTGATGCTGGTGTTGTCGGCCAGCGGGCTGATCGTGGCGGACTGGGAGGCGGAGGTGGGCGTGAATTACGCGCCGCCAGGTTTTGTGGGCGCTGCTGCGGCGTCCAACGAGGTCCCGGTCGCGCCGATGCAGGCCTTGCCGGACAATCCTTTCGATCCGCTGGCCGACGACATCCGCGCCTTGCGCGCGCAACTGGCTGGCGCGGGCTCGGTGGAGATGTACGGCGTCGCCGACCCGCTGGCCGACGACATGGCGCAACTGCGCGGCGCGGGCCCGGGTGCTGAAGCGGCGCCCCGTGCCGGCGCTGGCCGGCGGCCGACGCTGCCGTTCGGCGGCGACAAGTGGGGCCATGACGTCATCAAGAAAACCATCAAGGGCGGCGAGACCTCCATCGTGGTCGGGCTGGTGGCGGCCTTGCTGGCGGTCAGCCTGGGCACTTTGTTCGGCGCGCTGTCCGGTTACTGGGGCGGCGTGGTGGACGACTGCTTCAACTGGTTCTACAGCATCTTCACCGCCATCCCCTCGGTGCTGATGATACTGGCCGTGGCCGCCGTGCTCCAGCAGAAGGGCGTGCTGACCATCGTGCTGATCCTCGGCCTGACCGGTTGGACCGGCCCCTACCGCCTGATCCGCGCCGAATACATCAAGCACAAGTCCCGCGAATATGTGCTGGCCGCCGACGCCATCGGCGCCTCGCACTGGAGCAAGATGTTCACGCACATCTTCCCCAACGTCAGCCATGTCGCGCTGGTGCAGATGTCCATCCTGGTGGTGGGCTTCATCAAGGCCGAGGTCATCCTCAGCTTCCTCGGCTTCGGCGTGCCGGTGGGCGTGGTCTCGTGGGGCAGCATGCTCAACGAAGCGCAGAACGAATTGATACTCGGCCGCTGGTGGCAGTTGACTGCCGCCGCCATCGCCATGGCGCTGCTGGTGACAGCCTTCTCGCTGTTTACCGACGCGCTGCGCGACGCCCTCGATCCCAAGGTGAAATGATGAGCGACACTCCACTGCTGGAAATCAGCAATCTGCGTATCGCCTTTCGCAGCGGGCGGCGCGCGATGGTGGACGCCGTCAAAGGCGTGTCCTTCCAGGTGCTGCGCAACGCCACCGTCGCGCTGGTGGGCGAATCGGGCAGCGGCAAGTCGGTCAGCTCGCTCGCCGTGATGGGCCTGCTGCCGGCCGACAGCGCCGTCATAGCCCCCGACAGCCGCATCCTGTTCGACGGCCGCGACCTGCTGGCGCTGTCCGCCGCCGAACGCCGCGCCTTGTGCGGCAAGGAGATCGCGATGATCTTCCAGGAGCCGATGTCGTCGCTGAACCCGGTGTTTACGGTCGGCGCGCAGATCGCCGAAGTGCTGCGCCTGCACATGGGTATGAGCGCGGCACAGGCCCGCCGCCGTACGCTGGAGTTGCTGGACGAAGTCGGCATCCCGGATCCGGCGACCAGGATAGACGCCTATCCCAGCCAGATGTCCGGCGGCCAGCAGCAGCGCGTGATGATCGCCATGGCCATCGCCTGCGAACCCCGCCTGCTGATCGCCGACGAACCGACCACCGCGCTCGACGTCACCATCCAGAAGCAGATCCTGGAACTGATCGCGCGCCTGCAAAAGCGCCACGCGATGGCGGTGCTGTTCATCACCCACGACCTCGGCCTGGTGTCGGAAATCGCCGACCATGTGATCGTCATGCGCCATGGCGAGGTGCGCGAGGCCGGTCCCGCGCGCGCCGTGCTCGACCGGCCGCAGGACGGCTACACCAAGGCGCTGCTGCATTGCCGGCCGTCGCTCGATGCGCGGCCCTGGCATCTGCCGGTGATCGCCGACTATCTTGCCGGCGCCGAACCGCAGCGCTACGCCGGCGGTGACATCGCCGAAGGGCAGGGCGTGACGCCGCTGCACCCGCTGGAGCGCCAGCGCGGCAGCGGGCCGGACGACGAGCCGCTGCTGGTGGTGAGCAATCTCAGCAAAAGTTTTTACCAGCGCGAAGGCTGGTTCGGAAAGCGCGAGTTCCAGGCGGTCAAGGATGTCTCGTTCACGCTGGCGCGCGGCAAGACCCTGGGCGTGGTGGGCGAATCGGGCTCCGGCAAGACCACCGTCGGCCTGACCCTGCTGCGGCTGCACCAGGCCAGCGGCGGCAGCGCGCTGTTCGACGGCCGCGACCTGCTGGCGATGTCGGCGCGAGAGTTCCAGGCTTACAAGCGGCGCATCCAGATCATCTTCCAGAACCCGTACGCCTCGCTGAACCCGCGCTTCACGGTCGGCCAGATCCTGCTGGAGCCGATGCGCATCCACCGCATCGGCGCCGGCGAGCGCGAGCGCATCGCGCTGGCCCACCAGTTGCTGGAAAAGGTCGGGCTGCCGGCATCGGCCTTCCAGCGCTATCCGCACGAGTTTTCCGGCGGCCAACGGCAGCGCATCGCCATCGCGCGCTGCCTGACGATGCAGCCGGAGATCCTGGTGTGCGACGAGTCGGTCTCGGCGCTGGACGTGTCGGTGCAGGCGCAGGTGCTGAACCTGCTGCAGGATCTGCAGGACGAGTTCGGACTGTCGTACATCTTCATCTCGCACGACCTGTCGGTGGTGAAGTACATCGCCGACCAGGTGATGGTGATGCACCAGGGCGCGGTGGTGGAAATGGCCGATTCGGACCAGTTGTACCGCGATCCCCGGCACCCGTACACGCGGGCCTTGCTGGCCGCGATACCGCGTCACGGTTAAGCGCTTTTTAAGATAAGATATCCGTATGGCGAACTTAATCCTTTTATTGCAAGAATATGGCGTACTGATCGTGTTCGCGATCGTGCTGGTTGAGCAGATCGGCCTGCCGATTCCTGCGTTCCCCTTGCTGATCGTGGCCGGCGCCTTGTCGGTCGATGGCGACAGCAGCTGGCTGGCGGTATTGTCAGTCAGCGTGGTCGCCTGCCTGATCAGCGACTATTTCTGGTTCCGCGCCGGGCGCTACTACGGCAAGCGCATCCTGCGGCTGCTGTGCAAGATTTCCCTGTCGCCCGATTACTGCGTCAGCCAGACCGAAGACAATTTCAACCGCTGGGGCCCGAAGGCGCTGGTGGTGGCCAAGTTCATTCCCGGTTTCAACACGATCGCGCCGCCGCTGGCCGGCGCCATGGGCACCAGCAACGCCACCTTCCTGGGTTTCAGCATTGCCGGCGGCATCGTCTGGAGCGCCACCGGCATCGCCATCGGCGCCGGCTTCCACACCCAGATCGACCAGGTACTGGAGATTCTGAGCACCATGGGCACCACCGCGCTGATCGTGCTGGGCGTGCTGCTGCTGCTGTTCGTCACCTTCAAATACATCGAGCGCAAGCGTTTCCGCCAGTCGGTGGAAATCGACCGCGTCACCATCGATGAGCTGAAAAAGTTGCTGGAGCAGGGCAAGGAGCCGGTGCTCATCGACGCCCGCAGCGTCACGGCGCAGATGCTGGAGCCGGCCGTGCCGGGCGCGCTGCTGTTCAACGGCGGCGAGCCGATACCGGAGCTGGCGGCGCTGGCCAAGGACCGCCACATCATCGTTTATTGCAGTTGCCCGAACGACGTCACTGCCGCCCACGTGGCGAAGGAACTGATCGGCCACGGCTACAGCCGCGCCAAGCCCCTGCACGGCGGCCTGGACGCCTGGAATGCCGCCTTCGGCGTGCCCCGCGAAGTCGACGAAGGCAATACGGCGTCAGTCTGAATCCGCAATCGCAGCCGCCCGCTCGGGCGGCTTTTTTTATGCAAAAATGGGAGCGCTTCCACAGTCCGTGGGTGCCTTAAAAATCGTAGTCATACTACGTAAAAAATATCCCATAATGTAATTTCATGTGGCAAAGCTGCTTCATGTGTACTAAAACTACAAACTTCGCTTGCTTCTCAGCGTGAAAATACCTTAAGCTTAGGCCTCAACTATTTTCGATCTATCATGACAGCTCAGTCCCTCCAAACGCCTCCCTCCCTGACCACCGCATTCCCAGGTGGCCCGCGTCTGCTGGCGGACATCGGCGGCACCAACGCGCGCTTTGCGCTGGAGACCGCTCCGGGCCGGATTGAAGCGATCGAAGTATTGGCTTGCGCCGCATATCCAACCTTGGCCGCCGCCCTGGTTGCCTATCTGGCCTCGCCGACCGTCGCCCAGGCCGGCGTCACCGGCATCAGGAATGGCGCTATCGCTATCGCCAATCCTGTCACCGGCGACATGGTGCGCATGACCAACCACCACTGGGAATTCTCGATCGAGGCGCTGCGCCGCGAAGTCAACTTCGACATCCTGGTCGTCGTCAACGACTTCACCGCGCTGGCGAGCTCGTTGCCGCAGTTGTCGGCCACACAAAAACACCAGGTCGGCGGCGGTAGCGCCATCGCCGGCACCCCACTGGGCCTGATCGGCGCCGGCACCGGCCTCGGCGTCTCCGGCCTGATTCCGGGCAAGGATGGCTGGACCGCGCTGCTGAGCGAGGGCGGCCACGTCACCTTCGCGCCGGCCAACGCCACCGAAGTCGCCATCCTGCAATTCGCCTGGAAAGAATTCGAACACGTCTCCGCCGAGCGTCTGATGTCCGGCGCCGGCATCGAGCTGATCTACCGCGCGCTGGCCGACCATACCGACATGCCGGCCGAAAAGCTGAGCGCCGCCGACATCTCGCGCCGCGCGCTGGCCGGCGAATGCACGCTGTGCGATGAAGTGATCGAGGCGTTCTGCTGCATGCTGGGCACCATCGCCGGCAATATCGCGGTCACGCTGGGCGCGCAGGGCGGCATTTATATAGGCGGCGGCATCGTGCCGCGCCTGGGCGCGCGCTTCGACCGCTCCGGCTTCCGCGCCCGCTTCGAGGCCAAGGGCCGCTTCAACAAATATCTGTCCGAAGTGCCTACCTGGGTCATCACCGCCGAGTACCCGGCGTTTGTGGGTGTTTCAGCAATCTTGTCAGAAAGACTTGCTGCCGCGTAAGGCTAGTTACATTTCGATGAAGCCGAAATGCGCGTTTTGCCGTTTTATCAGGTACAATTCGGCTTGTTGGATGAAACGTCTTTGATCGGTCTCGTATGTTTTCGCCCGAAAACTGCGCCTGCCGGCCGCGTTTCACGTAGAAAGCGATGGCCTAGGCCGTCGCTGGCATGTCCCTCTCTCCCGCCTGGCGCGCATCGGCCCGGGCGTCGGAAAAACAGCTTCAGCGAGTTATTCCAGCAGGCAGCATCATAGATGCCAGCCATTGCCTCACTGAATGTGATTGATTTCTTTCTTGCATGAAAATGCAACCACAAGATTGCTATGGATACAGCAGAGGCTAAAAGAGTCCTCGAAACCGCTTTGCTATGCGCTCGTGAGCCATTGTCGATCCACAGTCTGAAAAAGCTGTTTGTCGAAGTGGACGATCAAGACAGGCCGCGCGGTCCCGGAGTCGGTTCCGATACGATCAAGGAATTACTCGAAGAATTAAGGCTGGACTGGGCCGGCAAGGGTGTTGAAGTGATCAGCCTGTCGACCGGCTGGCGCTTCCAGAGCCGCCCCGAGATGAAGCTGTATCTCGACCGGATGAACCCGGAAAAGCCGCCCAAGTACTCGCGGGCGACGCTGGAAACATTGGCCATCATCGCCTACCGCCAGCCTGTCACGCGGGGCGATATTGAAGAAATACGCGGCGTCGCCGTCAATTCGCAGACGATCAAGATGTTGGAAGACCGGGGCTGGGTAGACGCCATCGGTTATCGCGATGTCGTCGGCCGCCCGGCTTTGCTGGGCACCACCAAGCAGTTTTTGGATGATTTGGGCTTGAATTCGCTGTCCCAGCTGCCTCCTTTGCAGCAAATCAGCGATACGCAGGGAGGCGGTCCGGACATGGAAGCGCTGGAAGCAGCCCTGCAGGAAAACTTTGACAAAGCGGCGCACCAAGCCGCGCAACAACCAGATGGTACGGATAGCGAGTTGCCAGTGGCCGAAGCAGAAGCCGCGACTAGCCCGGAAGCCGGCCAGCAAGCACAAACACAACCCGCGCCAGATGTAACGGTTGACGCTGAGCACAACCAAGAAACGAATAATGAACAATCCTAATTCCCCAGAGACAGTCAACGACGTAGCGCCGGCCGAAGTGGCCGCCAAGCCTAAGCGTCGCACCAAAGCCCAGATCGAAGCCGATACGGCAGCTGCAGCGTCGGGCGATGCGCCAGTCGCCGCCAAGGCCAAGCGCAAGACCAAGGCTGATGCCGAAGTCGCCGCCGCCGATGCACCGGCCCCGGTGAAAAAGCCGCGCGCCAAGCCGGCCGCCAAGTCCGTCGAAGCCGCCGCTGACGCCGCACCGCAGGCCGCCGCGCCAGCCGCAGCCGCCGATGCGCCAGCCAAGGCGCCACGCGCCAAAAAGCCAGCCGCCGCACCAGCCGCCGATGCCGCACCAGCAGCTCCTGCAACAGCTCCAGCCCCGGCAGTCGAAGCGCAAGCCGCTCCTGCCGAAGCCGGCGAGCGCGCAGAACGTGGTCCGCGCGGTCCACGCGGCCCGCGCCAGATGCGCGAACAGCGCGCTGCCCGCCAGGCCATGATGCCGCGTCCGGAACCGGTCGCCGCTGCTGATGGCGAAGCCGTTCCGGCAGCCGATGGCGCCGCTCCGGCCGAAGGCGGCAAGCCACGCCACGAGCGCGGTCCACGCGCCGATGGCCAGCGCAACGGCAAGAACGGTAAAGGCAAGAACGGCAAGCCGCGCAACGGCCAGAACGCCGGCGGCAAGCCTAACGACGCTGATGCAGCGTTCTCCTACGTCACCTCGGACGCCTTCGACAGCGACGAGCCGGCCAAGGGCCGCCACGCCGCACCGAAAGCCGTGCGCCGCGACCTGACCTCGGACGACGACGCGCCCAAGCTGCACAAGGTGCTGGCCGAGGCCGGCCTGGGTTCGCGCCGCGACATGGAAGAATTGATCGTTGCCGGCCGCGTGTCGGTCAACGGCGAGCCGGCCCACATCGGCCAGCGCATCCTGCCGACCGACGCTGTGCGCCTGAATGGCAAGCTGATCCAGCGCCGCGTCAGCAAGAAACCGCCGCGCGTGCTGGTGTACCACAAGCCAGCCGGCGAAATCGTCTCGATGGACGATCCGGAAGGCCGCCCATCGGTGTTCGACCGCCTGCCGACCATGAAGGCCGGCAAATGGCTGGCCGTCGGCCGCCTGGACTTCAACACCGAAGGCCTGCTGCTGTTCACGACCTCCGGCGATCTGGCCAACCGTCTGATGCACCCGCGCTACCACATCGACCGTGAATACGCGGTGCGTACGCTGGGCGTGCTGGAAGAAGGCATGCGCCAGAAGCTGCTGGCCGGCGTCGAGCTGGAAGACGGCCTGGCGCAGTTCTCCAAGATCGCCGACGGTGGCGGCGAAGGCATCAACAAGTGGTACCGCGTGATCATCGGCGAAGGCCGTAACCGCGAAGTGCGCCGCATGTTCGAAGCGATCGGCCTGACCGTGTCGCGCCTGATCCGTACCCGCTACGGCGCGATGACCTTGCCAAGCAGCCTGAAACGCGGCCGCTGGGAAGAGCTGGAAGAAAACACCGTGCGCGACATGCTGGCCGCCTACGGCGTCGATAAAAAAGGCGGCGACGCGCCTGCCGCTCCGCGCGGCAAAGGCCCGCAGCAAGCCAAGCCGGCCCAGAACAAGGGCCCGGAAAAGCGTCCGCAGCGCGGCCGTGATGCCGAGCGCGACGATCGCGACTTCGACGATGACGACGAGGACGATCACGACGAACCGAACTTCAACCGCGCCGACGTCAGCAACGCCAACGCGATGCCGTTCGCCAAGGGCCCGCGCGGCAATGGCCGTGGCCAGGGTGGCTTCGGTGGCGGCCAGGGCCGTCCAGGCGGCGCCGGCAATGGCCGTGGCGGCCAGGGCAGCGGTCGTCCGGGCGGTGCTGGCGCGCAGACGTCCGGCCGTCCAGGTGGTCGTCCACAAGGCATCGGCGGTTACGCCGGCGGCCGTCCGCTGGGCGAAGGCCCGGCGCGTCCGCAAGGCCAGGGTGGCCGTCCGCAAGGCCAGGGCCAGGGCCGCGCCCAGGGTGGTGGCCAGGGTGGTCAGGGGCAGGGCGGCGGCCAAGCGGCCAAAGGCCCGAGCCGTGGTCCACGCCAGCCCGATCCATTGCAAACCACTTTCGGCTTCGGTAATGCCGGCGCACCGCGCCGCAACCAGCCGCCGCGTGGTGGCGCCATCGATCATGGCATGCCGCGCCGCCGCAAGGGTTAAGGCAGTCAACTTGCAAAACGGGGCGCAAGCCCCTGTTTGTAAGGCTTCTGGCCTTGTATGAACTGTTGTAAGCCTGCTTTTCCGCCCCGTGCGGCATTGCAGCGGAAAGCATATAAGGTTATAATAACCAGCCTAGTAAAAGTTCTTCGCAGGGTACATCCCTGAGAATGCTTTCATCTGGCTGAGTATTACAAGAAGATGGGCAGATGCCCATTTTTTTTTTGGTGAACCGTTTTGAACGGTCTGTTTTTGATAAGTTGGAAACAGGCCTTGATTTGGAGAATTTCTTGCAGCTGCCGGATTTAATTGAAAAGACCGTCGCCGGTCTGGGCTATGAGCTGGTTGATGTCGAACGGGCCGAGCGCGGAGTGCTGCGCGTCTTTATCGATTTCACCGCCGCCGATGCCGAAGAAAAAGGCCCGATCACCGTAGAGGATTGCGCTACGGTCAGTCACCAGCTGTCGCACGTGCTGACGGTCGAGAACGTGAATTACGAGCGTCTCGAAATCTCGTCGCCAGGGCTGGATCGCCCGGTGCGCAAGCTGGAAGACTTCGTGCGTTTTGCCGGTTGCGAAGCAATCGTCAAACTGCGCACCGCGATGCCGGGTACGAACAACCGGAAATCGTTCCAGGGGATACTGCAAGAGCCCCAGGGCGATAATTTGTCGTTGGAATTTGAAGGTACTGATGGTCCGGCGCTGTTGGAGTTTACGCTCGCCGATATGGATAAGGCACGCTTGGTGCCACAGGTGGTTTTTAAGGGACGCAAAGCATGAGTCGCGAAGTTTTGTTATTGGTAGACGCGCTGGCGCGTGAGAAAAACGTCGATAAAGATGTGGTTTTCGGCGCGTTGGAGTTCGCGTTGGCGCAAGCCACGAAGAAACGCTATGAAGGTGAAGTCGATATCCGCGTTTCGATCGACCGCGAGTCGGGTGAGTTCGAATCCTTCCGCCGCTGGCACGTCGTGCCCGACGAGGCAGGCCTGCAACTGCCCGACCAGGAAATCCTGCACTTCGAAGCCAAGGAACAGATTCCGGACATCGAAGTGGACGACCACATCGAAGAGCCTATCGAATCCGTCGAATTCGGCCGCCGCTTTGCGCAAGACACCAAACAGGTCGTCCTGCAGCGCGTGCGTGACGCCGAGCGCGAACAGATCCTGGTGGACTTCCTGGAGCGCGGCGACTCGCTCGTCACCGGCACCATCAAGCGCATGGAACGCGGCGATGCAATCGTCGAGTCGGGCAAGATCGAAGCCCGCCTGCCACGCGACCAGATGATCCCGAAAGAAAACCTGCGTATCGGCGACCGCGTCCGCGCCTTCATCCTGCGCATCGACCGCAATATGCGCGGCCCGCAAGTGATCCTGTCGCGCACCGCTCCAGACTTCATCATGAAGCTGTTCGAGCTGGAAGTGCCGGAAATCGAGCAAGGCATGCTGGAAATTAAATCGGCGGCACGCGATGCCGGCGTCCGCGCCAAGATCGCCGTCTACACGGCCGACAAGCGCATCGACCCTATCGGTACTTGCGTCGGCATGCGCGGTTCGCGCGTGCAGGCTGTGACCGGTGAGCTGGGCGGCGAACGCGTCGACATCGTGCTGTGGTCCGAAGACCCGGCGCAATTCGTCATCGGCGCGCTGGCTCCGGCCAACGTTTCGTCGATCATGGTCGATGAAGAGAAGCACGCGATGGACGTCGTCGTCGACGAAGAAAACCTGGCCATCGCCATCGGCCGCTCCGGCCAGAACGTGCGCCTGGCTTCCGACCTGACCGGCTGGAAGATCAACATCATGACGGCCGAAGAATCGGCCGACAAGGCAGCCCAGGAAACCGCGGCGGTGCGTGCACTGTTCATGGAAAAACTGGACGTCGACCAGGAAGTCGCCGACATCCTGGTGGAAGAGGGCTTTGCCAGCCTGGAAGAAATCGCTTACGTGCCGATCTCCGAAATGCTGGAAATCGAATCGTTCGACGAAGATACCGTCAACGAACTGCGCACCCGCGCCCGTGACGCCCTGGTCACCGAAGCCATCGCTTCGGAAGAAGGCCTGGAAGGCATGGACGAGGCGCTGGTCGGTCTGGAAGGCATGGACCGCATCACCGCAGGCAAGCTCGGCCTGGCTGGTATCAAGACTGTAGAAGCATTTGCTGCACTGGCTTACGACGAATTTGGCGCCATCCTGGCCCTGTCCGCCGACCGTGCACGAGAACTGATTAAGAGTGAATTTGAAGATGTGACCGACGATGAGATGAAGTTGGTTGACTCAAAGTACGACGATCGTGCCAAAGGCTTGCAAGCCAAGGCATGGAGTCTTGCCGAATCCGCAAAGGCTTAATTTGAGTATCTTTATCATCTCCGCGACACATAGAAAAGAGGACTGAATGGCGAGTAACAACGTAGCCCAATTTGCCACCGAACTGAAGATGCCTGCAGATTTGCTGCTGACGCAGCTGCGTTCTGCCGGCGTCGAAAAAAGTTCGACGTCAGATCCATTGTCGAAAGATGATAAGGATAAGCTGCTTGATCACTTGCGCCGTACCCACGGTGCATCGGCTGATACCGAAAAGAAGAAGATCACGCTGACGCGCAAAGAAACCACTGAAATCAAGCAGGCCGACGCCAATGGCAAGGCCCGCACGATTCAGGTCGCTGTGAAGAAGGTACGCACCTTCGTCCAGCGCGACGAGCCGGTAGCCGCCGCGCCGGTGGCGCCTGCCGCCCCGGTGGTGGATGCCGCTGAAGTCGCTCGCCGTGAAGAAGAAGCACGCAAGCAAGCGGAACTGATCGCACGTCAGGAAGCGGAACTGCGCGAGAAGCAAGAGCGCCTGGCCAAGCTGGAATCGGAGAAGGAAGCGCAGGCTAAAGCCACCGCCGCCGCCGAAGCCGCCGCCGCCAAGGAAGCCGACGCTGAAGCGAAGAAAGCCGCCGTCAAGGCCGCTGCCGCCGCGACCGCCGTAGCCGCTGGCGCCGCGCCAGCCGCGACCGACGCCGCTGCCGAGGAAAAGAAAAAAGCCGCCGCTGAAGAAGCCAAGAAAAAGGCTGCCGCCGCCGCCAAGGAAGCCGCCGACAAAGCGGCCGCCACCGAGCTGGCACGCAAAGCCGTGGCTGATGAAGTCGCCCAGATCAAGGCCATGATGAACGCGCCACGCCGCGCCATCAAAGCCCCTGAGCCAGCGCCTGCGCCGGTCAAGGCCAAGGTTGCCGAAGGCACGCTGCACAAGCCAGCCACCGGCGCCGTCGCCAAACCTGGCGACAAGCCAGGCGACAAGAAGCCTGTCAGCGCGGACAAGAAATCGATCAAGTCGGCCAATGTCTCGTCGACCTGGCAGGACGACGCCAAGAAACGCGGCGCACCTGGCAACACCGCCAACAAGGGCCGTGGCAACACCGGTTCCGGTGGCCGTGACGGCTGGCGCAGTGGTGGCAAGGGCGGCCGTCGTGGTTCGCACTCGGATGACCGCGAAACCAACTTCCAGGCGCCGACCGAAGCCGTCGTCAAAGACGTCTACGTGCCGGAAACCATCACCGTGGCCGAACTGGCGCACAAGATGTCCGTCAAGGCTTCCGAAGTCATCAAGCAACTGATGAAGCTGGGCCAGATGTGCACCATCAACCAGGTGCTGGACCAGGAAACCGCGATGATTCTGGTCGAGGAAATGGGCCACAAGGCGTTCGCCGCCGAGATGGACGATCCGGAAGCACTGCTGGCCGACCAGGGTGAGCACGCTCACTTCGAGTCCGTGCCGCGCGCACCGGTGGTGACCGTCATGGGTCACGTCGACCACGGTAAAACCTCGCTGCTGGATTACATCCGCCGCGCCAAAGTGGCGTCGGGCGAAGCCGGCGGCATTACCCAGCACATCGGCGCGTACCACGTGGACACCCCACGCGGCACGATCACCTTCCTGGATACGCCGGGTCACGAAGCCTTTACGGCCATGCGTGCCCGCGGTGCGAAAGCCACCGACATCGTCATCCTGGTGGTGGCAGCCGACGACGGCGTGATGCCGCAAACGAAGGAAGCTATCGCCCACGCGAAAGCGGCCGGCGTGCCTCTGGTTGTCGCGATCAACAAGATCGATAAACCGGGCGGCAATGTGGACCGTGTGACGCAAGAGCTGGTCGCAGAACAAGTGGTGCCGGAAGAATACGGTGGCGAATCGCCATTCGTGCCGGTATCGGCCAAGACCGGCGAGGGCATCGACGCCCTGCTGGAACAGGTACTGCTGCAAGCCGAGGTGCTGGAACTGAAAGCCCCGATCGATGCGCCTGCGCGCGGTCTGGTGGTCGAAGGCCGTCTGGACAAGGGCAAGGGCCCGGTCGCTACCGTGCTGGTTCAGTCCGGTACGCTGAAGCGCGGCGACGTGATCCTGGCAGGCTCCTCCTTCGGCCGCGTTCGCGCGATGCTGGACGAGAACGGCAAGCCGATCAACGAAGCCGGTCCTTCGATCCCGGTCGAAATCCAGGGCCTGACCGAAGTGCCGCAAGCCGGTGAAGAAGTCATGGTCATGGCGGACGAGCGCAAGGCCCGCGAAATCGGTCTGTTCCGTCAAGGTAAGTTCCGCGACGTGAAACTGGCCAAGCAGCAAGCCGCGAAGCTGGAAAACATGTTCGACCAGATGGCCGAAGGCGAAGTCAAGAACCTGCCGCTGATCATCAAGACCGACGTGCAGGGTTCGCAGGAAGCGCTGGTTGGCTCGCTGCAGAAACTGTCGACCTCCGAAGTGCGCGTACAAGTCGTGCACGCAGCGGTCGGCGGCATCACCGAATCGGACGTCAACCTGGCGGTCGCTTCGAAAGCGGTCATCATCGGCTTCAACGCCCGTGCCGATGCACAGGCGCGCAAGCTGGCCGAGTCGAACGGCGTGGACATCCGCTACTACAACATCATTTACGATGCGATCGACGAGATCAAATCGGCGTTGTCGGGCATGTTGGCGCCAGAGAAGCGCGAGACCGTTATCGGTCAGGTCGAGATTCGCCAGGTTATCCTGGTCTCGAAAGTCGGCGCGATTGCCGGTTGCCTGGTCACCGATGGCGTGGTCAAGCGTTCGTCCTCGGTACGCCTGCTGCGCAACAACATCGTGGTGTGGACCGGCGAGATCGACTCGCTCAAACGCTTCAAGGACGACGCGAAAGAAGTACGCGCCGGTCTGGAGTGCGGCTTGTCGCTGAAGAACTACAACGACATCCAGGTGGGCGACTCCCTGGAAGTGTTCGAAGTTCAGGAAATCGCCCGTACGCTGTAAGTCCAGGCGCACAGGCAGCAATAAGGTAAAGTGGACGGGGGCATCAGCTCCCGTCCACTTGCCGTTTATGGAATATCATGGCAAAACATAGCAAAAACATCCCGCAGCGCGGTCAGCGCGTGGCGGACCAGATCCAGCGCGATCTGTCTGAAATCATCGCTTTCGAGTTGAAAGACCCGCGCGTCGGCATGATCACCATCACCGAAGTACAGGTGACGCCGGACTACGCGCATGCGAAGATCTTCTTCACCATGCTCAAGGACAGCAAAGAGCAGGTCAAGCAAACCGTCGACGGCCTGTCCGCTGCGGCCGGCTACATGCGCGGCCAGCTGGGCAAGCGCCTGCACATCCACACGCTGCCGGCGCTGCACTTCGTGCACGACACCTCGACCGCGCGCGGCATGGAACTGTCGGCGTTGATCGACCAGGCCAACAGCACCCGCTCGCTGGACGACGACCAGGCACCGACCGAAGAGAAGAAGGACGGCGAGTAAGCACGCTGCACCGATGAAGCAAAACCATCCTAAAAAAGTCCGCGACCTGGTCGACGGCGTGCTGCTGCTCGACAAGCCGGTCGGCTTTTCCAGCAACGATGCGCTGATCAAGGCCAAGCGCGTGCTCAACGCCAAGAAGGCCGGCCATACCGGCACCCTCGATCCCTTCGCCACCGGCTTGCTGCCGCTGTGCTTTGGCGAGGCCACCAAGTTCTCGCAGGACTTGCTGGAAGCCGACAAGACCTACGAAACCACGGTCCACCTGGGCCAGACCACGGACACCGGCGACACCGAAGGCGAAGTCATCGACAGCCGCGACGTCAACGTCACGCTGGAGCAGATCCACGCCGTGCTGGAAAAATTCCGTGGCCCGATCGCCCAGGTGCCGCCGATGTATTCGGCGCTGAAGCGCGACGGCAAGCCGCTGTACGAGTACGCCCGCGCCGGCATCACGCTGGAGCGCGAAGCGCGCAACGTCGTCATCCACAAGCTGGAGCTGGTGTCCTACGAGGCGCCGTTCCTGAAGCTGGTGGTCACGTGCAGCAAGGGCACTTACATCCGCGTGCTGGGCCAGGACATCGGCGAAGCGCTCGGCTGCGGCGCCCACCTGAACGCGCTGCGCCGCACGCAAGTCGGCCCGCTGACCATGGACGGCATGCTGACGCTGGAACAGCTGACCGCGCACGCAGCGCCGCTCAGCCTGCTGGCGCCGGTCGATGCGCTGCTGGCCAGCTTCCCGGCCGTGCGCCTGAGTGCCGAGCTGGCCAAGCGCTTCCTCAACGGCCAGCGCCTGGCGCTGGGCAAGGAAGCGGTCGAGCTGCCGGCCGAGCAGGGCAGGGTGCGCGTCTACCTGGACGCCAAACTGCTGGGCACCGCCATCCTCGGCGAATACAGCATCCTGGCCCCGGAGCGGCTGATCGCCTTCACGCCCGAATAGCAACTCTTTGAAAATATTCAGGAAGCCGGCGAGATAGTTGCAACGCAACATGCTATACTAGCCGGCTTCTCGTACAGTACGTACGTGCCCGCAGTTTTTCAGCATATAAAATCATCATGTCTACTACAAAACGCGCAATTCGTAATATCGCCATCATCGCCCACGTTGACCACGGTAAAACTACCCTGGTGGATCAACTGCTGCGTCAGTCCGGCACCTTCCGTGAAAACCAAGCGGTCGACACCCGTGTCATGGACTCGAACGACCTGGAAAAGGAGCGCGGCATTACGATTCTGTCGAAGAACTGCGCTGTTGAGTACGAAGGCACCCACATTAACATCGTCGACACCCCAGGCCACGCCGACTTCGGCGGCGAAGTGGAGCGTGTTCTGTCGATGGTGGACTCGGTTCTGCTGCTGGTCGATGCCCAGGAAGGCCCGATGCCACAGACCCGCTTCGTGACCCGCAAGGCACTGGCCCTGGGCCTGAAGCCTATCGTCGTCGTGAACAAGGTCGACCGTCCTGGCGCGCGCGCCGACTGGGCGATCAACCAGACCTTCGAACTGTTCGACAAGCTGGGCGCTACCGACGAACAACTGGACTTCCCTATCGTTTACGCTTCGGGCCTGAACGGCTACGCCGGCCTGACCGAAGACGTACGCTCGGGCGATATGAAGCCGCTGTTCGACGCCATCCTGGAACACGTGCCAGTGCGCGATGACAATCCAGAAGGCCCGCTGCAGATGCAAATCACGTCGCTGGACTACTCGTCCTACGTCGGCAAGATCGGCATTGGCCGCGTCAACCGCGGCACCGTCAAGGTCGGCCAGGACGTTCTGGTCATCAATGGCCCAGGCGCCACCCCGATCAAAGGCCGCATCAACCAGGTGTTGAACTTCAAGGGCCTGGAGCGCGTGCTGGTGAACGAAGCTGTTGCCGGCGACATCTGCCTGATCAACGGTATCGACGAAATCGGCATCGGTTCGACGCTGTGCGCAGTGGACACCCCTGAGCCGCTGCCTATGCTGACCGTCGACGAGCCTACCCTGACCATGAACTTCATGGTCAACAACTCGCCACTGGCCGGCCGCGAAGGCAAGTTCGTCACCTCGCGCCAGCTGCGCGACCGTCTGGACAAAGAACTGAAAGCCAACGTTGCCCTGCGCGTTGCTGCAACCGAGGACGACACCACGTTCGAAGTATCGGGTCGCGGCGAGCTGCACCTGACCATCCTGATCGAAAACATGCGTCGCGAAGGTTTCGAGATGGCTGTATCGCGTCCACGCGTGGTGTTCAAAATGGTCGATGGCGTGCGCCACGAGCCGTTCGAACAACTGTCGGTTGACGTCGAAGAAGCCAACCAGGGCGGCGTGATGGAAGAACTGGGCCGTCGTCGTGGCGACCTGCAGAACATGGAATCCGACGGCAAAGGCCGTGTGCGTCTGGAATACAAGATCCCAGCGCGTGGCCTGATCGGCTTCCAGGGCGAATTCATGACCCTGACCCGCGGTACCGGCCTGATGTCGCACGTGTTCGACGAATACGCGCCAGTGGACAACACCAAGGGCGAACTGGGCGGCCGTCGCAACGGCGTGCTGATCTCGCAGGACGACGGCGCCGCTGTTGCCTACGCTATCTGGAAACTGCAAGATCGCGGCCGTATGTTCGTGGTCCACAACGACCCAGTGTACGAAGGCATGATCATCGGTATCCACTCGCGTGACAACGATCTGGTCGTCAACCCGATCAAGGGCAAGCAGCTGACCAACGTGCGTTCGTCGGGTACCGACGAAGCAGTGCGCCTGGTGCCGCCTATCCAGATGTCGCTGGAATACGCCGTCGAATTCATCGACGACGACGAACTGGTGGAAATCACCCCGAAATCGATCCGTCTGCGCAAGCGCTTCCTGAAAGAGCACGAGCGTAAGAAGGCATCCCGCGAAGCGTAATACCGGCTTGGCGACATAAACCGCAGCTTCGGCTGCGGTTTTTTTTCGTCCGTCCATCCGGCATTGAATTCGTTTGCGTTTTCCTTGCTGCCGGGGTATTTTGGTGCATGGCAGCATAACCCGCGTGGAGGAAGTTCCGTGAGCGACGACAAGACTAACCCGTGGCCGCAATGGCCCGGCAATCCTTTTGCACTGGCCCAGCAGGCGACCGATTACTGGGTCGATGCCTGCCAGCGCAGCGTGCTGTTCATGGATGTGCTGCGCCAGCGGGGCGACGAGCGCAACCATCGCGCCGAACAGACCGCGCCGCACGTGCTGAGCTTTGCATTCGACGTCATCCTCGACGGCCGCCACCTGGCGCGGCCGGTCAATTACGGCCTGCTGTACATCGCGCCGCCGGACGGCATCGCGCCCGATCCCACCAAGCGTCCCTTCATCGTGTTCGACCCGCGCGCCGGCCACGGCCCCGGCATCGGCGGCATGAAGCACGACAGCGAGATCGGCGTGGTGCTCAAGGCCGGCCACCCCTGCTATTTCGTTGGCTTCCTGCCGCACCCGGTGCCGGGCCAGACCATCGAGGATGTGTGCCGCGCCGAGGCACAGTTCATCGCCAAGGTGGCCGAGCTGCACCCGCAGGCCGACGGCAAGCCCGCGCTGATCGGCAACTGCCAGGCAGGTTGGCAGATCATGATGACCAGCGCCCTCAATCCCGACCTGGTCGGGCCGCTGGTGCTGGCCGGTGCGCCGCTGTCGTACTGGGCCGGCGTGCGCGGCAAGAATCCCTTGCGCTACCTGGGCGGCGTGCTGGGCGGCACCTGGATGACGGCGCTCGCGGGCGACCTGGGCAACGGCATTTTCGACGGCGCGCAACTGGTCGCCAACTTCGAGAAAATGAATCCGTCCAACACGCTGTGGAGCAAGAACTACAACGTCTATTCGAAGATCGACACCGAGGCGCACCGCTTCCTGGAATTCGAAAAATGGTGGGGCAACCCGGTGCTGTTGAACGCCGGCGAAATGCAGTACATCGCCGATTCGCTATTCGTCGGCAACCGCCTGAGCGATGCCGCGCTGATGGACAGCAATGGCCACCGCATCGACCTGCGCAATATTAAATCGCCGATCGTGGTGTTCTGCTCGTGGGGCGACGACATCACGCCGCCGCAGCAGGCGCTGGGCTGGGTGCTGGACCTGTACGAGGACGACGCCGCGCTGGTGGCGGGCGGCCAGACCATCATCTATTCCATGCACCAGAGCATAGGCCACCTGGGCATCTTCGTGTCCGCCTCGGTCGCCAACAAGGAGCACGAGGAATTCACGGCGGCCATGGACATGATAGACATCATGCCGCCCGGCCTGTACGAGGCGGTGTTCCTCGACAAGGACGAGGAAATGCTGCAGGCGGAAATCGCCGCCGGCGACATGGCGGCCGGCGACTACGTGATGCGCTTCGAGCGCCGCAACCTCGACGCACTGCGCGCGTTGGGCGGCAATGATATCGAGGACGAACGCCGCTTCGCCACCGTGGCCCGCGTGTCGGAAATCAACACCGGCTTGTACCAGAGTTTCGCCAGCCCGCTGGTCAAGGCCATGGTGACGGAGGCCAGCGCCGAGCAGCAGCGCGAAGCCCATCCGCTGCGGCTGCGCTACCGCATGTTCTCCAGCAAGAACCCTCTGCTCGACGGCATACCGGCGATGGCCGAGAAGGTGCGCGCCGAGCGCCGTCCGGTGGCGGACGACAATGTCTTCATGCAGATGCAGGAGGCGATGTCGCAGCAGATCGTCGACGTGCTGGACCGCTACCGCGAGCTGCGCGACCAGGCCACGGAAAACATCTTCCTCGGCGTGTACGGCTCGCCGGTGCTGCAGGCGCTGGTGGGCCTGCGCACCGACGGCGGCCGTCCGCGCCGCATCGGCCGCGACATCGCGCGCGAGGCGGCGCTGAACGCGCACCGCGCCGCGGCGGCGATGAAGACGGCGGAGGGCGGCGTGACCGAGGCCATCATTCGCGGCCTGCTGTACATCTACCGCAGTCCGGAAATGAGCGCGGCCGACGAGCGCGCCTTCGCCACCATCCGCCAGCTGCGCCTGCGCACCTCGGACGACAAGGAGTTGAGCGTCACGCATTTCAAGACCATCCTGCGCGAGCAGTACCTGATGCTGCAGGTGGACGAGGAGGCGGCCATCCGCGACCTGCCGCTGCTGCTGCCGGAAGCGCCGGAGGCGCGGGCGACCGCGCTGGCCATCGTCCGCCAGGTGGCGGGCGCGACGGGCACGCTGAGCGGCGATGGCGCCGCTCGGCTGGAGCGGGTCGCCGCCATGTTCGCGCCGCAGTCGCCCAAGCTGGCCGTGGTGCGCAAGAAAACCAAGGCCTGATCAGCGCGCCAGCGGCTTCTGCATGAAGACGCTGAGCGGATCTTCCGGGTAGTCGCCGTACGGGCCGCAGCGCTGGAAACCGTGGCGCTCGTACAGGCCCAGCGCTTCCGGCTGGGCCGGGCCGCTTTCCAGCGTCAGCTGCGGACAGCCGTGTTCACGCGCAGCCCCTTCCAGCAAGTCCAGCAGTCCGCGCGCCAGGCCCAGTCCGCGCGCGGCCGGCTGCACATACATGCGCTTGATCTCGCCGTATTCCGGCGTCAGCACCACGGCGGCGCAGCCGACCACGGCGCCATCGTCGTCGCGCGCGACCGCGAAGCGCACGTGCGGCTGCATCAGCGACGGCAAATCCAGTGCGTACACGGATTCCGGCGGATACAAGCTCAACTGGTAGGCGTCGAGGTCGGCGATGAGGGCGATGACTTCGGGCTGGTCGGGGGATTCGAAAGCGATCTGCATGGCGGCGATGGACAGTTTAGTGGATGAGAAAATCCAGTATAATGGATTCCATGGATATCAACAAATTAATTGCCAGCCGCCTGCTGGCCTTGCGCGAGCGCCGCGGGCTGTCGCTGACCGCGCTGTCCGAGCGCAGCGGCGTGAGCCGTTCCAATATTTCGCTGATCGAGCGCGGCGAAAGCAGCGCCACCGCCACCGTGCTCGACAAGCTGGCCGGCGCGCTGGGCGTCACGCTGGCCTCGCTGTTCGAGGCGGGGCAGGGCGAGCCGGCCCCGCCGTCGCCGCTGCAGCGCGCCGCCGACCAGCCGGTGTGGACCGATCCCGCCTCCGGCTACGTGCGGCGCCAGCTGTCGCCGGCCGTGCGCACGCCGCTGCAGCTGGTGGAGGTGGTGTTCCCGCCGGGCCAGCGCGTGACCTACGAGCAGGTCGTGCGCGAGGCCGACATCCACCAGCAGATCTGGCTGCTGGACGGCGTGATGGACGTCAGCGCCGGCGACCAGCAATGGCGGCTGGAGGCGGGCGACTGCCTGGCCATCCGCGAAGACCAGCACATCAGCTACGCCAATCCCGGCAAGACGGCGGCGCGCTACCTGGTCGGGCTGGTGACGCTGCCTTTTGCGATATAATGTCGACCCCCAAGCGATTCCCATAGTTGCCGCCATGACCATCATCACTTTGCCGACCACCGACAACGCGCCCGTGAAAGCGAGCCGCCGCCTGTCCGTCGCGCCGATGATGGACTGGACCGACCGCCATTGCCGCGTGTTCCACCGCCACATCAGCCAGCACACCTGGCTGTACACGGAGATGGTCACCACCGGCGCGCTGGTCTACGGCGACGTCGAACGCCACCTGCGCTTCAACGATGAAGAGCATCCGGTGGCGCTGCAACTGGGCGGCAGCGATCCGGCCGACCTCGCCACCAGCGCCAAGCTGGGCGAGAAGTGGGGCTACGACGAGATCAACCTCAACTGCGGTTGCCCGTCCGAGCGCGTGCAGAAGGGTGCTTTCGGCGCCTGCCTGATGGCCGAGCCCCAGCTGGTGGCCGACTGCGTCAAAGCCATGCGCGACGCCGTCAGCATCGACGTCACCGTCAAGCACCGCGTCGGCATCGACCAGACCGAGAGCTACGATTTCGTGCGCGACTTCGTCGGCACCGTGGCCGAGGCCGGCTGCACGACCTTCATCGTCCATGCCCGCAACGCCATCCTCAAGGGCCTGTCGCCGAAGGAAAACCGCGAAATCCCGCCGCTCAAGTATGAGTTCGCCTACCAGCTCAAGCGCGACTTCCCTGACTTCGAAATCATTATCAACGGCGGCATCAAGACCGAAGCCGAGATCGATGAGCACCTGAAGCACCTGGATGGCGTCATGCTGGGCCGCGAGGCCTACCACAATCCCTTCGTCATGGCCGGTTTCGACCAGCGCTACTACGGCGACAGCCGCGCGCCCAAGAGCCGCGAAGAAGTGATCGAAGCCATGATTCCCTACATTCAAGCGCAGCTGGCCCAGCACGGCGCCCACGGCTTGAAACTCAACACCATCACCCGCCACATGCTGGGCCTGATGACGGGCCTGCCGGGTGCCCGCGCATTCCGCCAGGTCCTGTCCGACTCCAAAAAACTCGCCCTCGGCGATGCCCACCTGCTGCGCGAAGCCGCAGCCCGCCTACGTATTGCTGCGTAGCTCAGAGCACAATCTGACGTTTCTGGCAAACAATATATTGGACTGTTGGTATTTCCACGCAGAAAGTTCGTTTGCGTATTTTTTAGGCGGGTTTTGCTTGCTTTGAGGCAAAATTTGCATCTATAATTCCTGAATATACACACATATCCACCTTGTATTGACGTTTGTATATTGCGGTAAAACTACATGCAAGCAGCCGGTGGAGCCGCAAGTTTTGCATTCGCAGTCATTGTTTGCTACTGTCATAGATATTACCTAGCAGCAAGGGCCGGGTGGATTGTGTCGTGCACAAGACGAGACCATCCAGGGCACTCTTATCAACTGTGTCACTTAAGAAGAAGACGAAATGAATTTAGCAAAAATGAAAGTCGGAACGCGCCTGGGCCTCGGATTCGCCCTGGTTCTGTTATTCCTGGTGGCTGTCACCACCGTGGGTATCTTCCGCATGGCACAGATTCAGGATCGTCTGGATCACGTGATCACGGTGAACAACGTCGTGTCCCGCCTGGTGGTCGACATGCGCGCCAACGTGGGCGACCGCGTCACCTCGCTGCGCATCCTGACCATGATGACCGATGCCGCCGACATGGAACCGGACATGAACCGCATCAAGGAACTGGCCGCCAAGTACGCCGATGCACAAAACAAACTGAGCGCACAGTTCGCTACCGAAGCCAGCGCTGAAGAAAAAGCGCTGCTGGCAACGGTCAAGGAGCAGGAAGCGATCGCCATGCCGGCCATCGCCAAGGCGTCCGAACTGTGGCTGGCCAACAAGGCCGAAGAAGCGACCAAAGTCCTGATCAAGGAAATCCGCCCGGCCCAGAAAAAATGGATGGCCGCGCTGGATCAACTGGGCGCGCTGGAAGAAAAACTGAACGCGCAAGTGCAGACCGACGCCGCCGCCGGCTTCTCGTCCGCCCGCAGCTTCATGATCATCCTGGGCGTGCTGGCTGTGGCGATCTCGGTCGCCGCCGCCTACGTCATCACCCGCGGCCTGCTGAAGCAGCTGGGCGGCGAGCCTGACTACACGGCGTCGATCGCCGGCAGCATCGCCAACGGCGACCTGTCGATCTCCATCGACACCGACGGCAACGACAAGGACAGCCTGCTGTCCGAGATGAAGGAAATGCGCAACAGCCTGGTCGACATCGTGGGCCAGGTTCGTTCGGGCACCGAAACCATCGGCACCGCTTCGCGTGAAATCGCCGCCGGCAACATCGACCTGTCGTCGCGTACCGAAATGCAGGCCAGCTCGCTGGAAAAAACCGCTTCGGCGATGGAAGAGCTGACCTCGACCGTGAAACAGAATGCGGACAATGCCCGTGAAGCCAATCAACTGGCGTCGGCGGCATCGGACGTGGCGATCAAGGGCGGTAAAGTGGTGTCGGAAGTGGTCAACACGATGAGCTCGATCGACGCTTCGGCCAAGAAGATTGTGGACATCATCGGCGTGATCGACGGCATCGCCTTCCAGACCAACATCCTGGCGCTGAACGCGGCAGTGGAAGCAGCCCGTGCCGGCGAACAAGGCCGCGGCTTCGCGGTGGTGGCGTCGGAAGTGCGCAACCTGGCCCAGCGTTCCGCTGGCGCCGCCAAGGAAATCAAGATGCTGATCGACGACTCGGTGGAAAAAGTCGGCGCCGGCACCAAGCTGGTCGGCCAGGCCGGCGTGACGATGGACGAAGTGGTGGCCTCGGTGCGCCGCGTGACCGACATCATGAGCGAGATCGCCAACGCCAGCCAGGAACAGAGCGCCGGCATCGAGCAGGTGAACCACTCCATCATCGAGATGGACAGCATGACCCAACAAAATGCCGCGCTGGTGGAAGAAGCCGCCGCCGCCGCACAAAGCTTGCAGGACCAGGCCGCCGAACTGTCGCGCGTGGTCAGCATCTTCAAACTGGTGGAGGGCGAGGAGCGCGTGTCGGCTCCGGTGTACCAGCCTGCCGCCGCCAAGGCTCCGGTCAAACCGATCGTGGCCCGTGCTCCTGTCAAGAAACTGGCCTCCGCGCCGGCGCCTGCCGCAGCAGCCAAACCGAAGAAAGTCGCCTCGGCAGCTAGCGCAGCCGGCAGCGATGAGTGGGAAGAGTTTTAAAACTTTGCCGCAGTCTGCCGTCGCGCTTTTGCGCGGCATGTAGGTCCGCTGTGGGATTCGATCAACCAGTTTTTAATAATAAGTTTGGAAATTGTAAAATGAATAAGTTTTCGACCAGTGTATTCGCCGCCGTCATCCTGTCCGCCGCTTCGACCGCCTTCGCCGGTGAAGTGCCAGCAACCCTGGATGCCAAGAACTGCAAGGCTGAATACCCTAAAGCATCGCTGCTGAACGAAGAGCAGGGCGATGTGACGATGTCCTTCCTGGTGGCTGCCGACGGCAACGTCGTCGAGTCCAAGGTCGACAAGTCGAGCGGCTACAAGAATCTGGACAAGGCTGCGATCAAAGCCTTGAGCGCTTGCAAGTTCAAGCCAGGCACCAAGGATGGCGCAGTTGCCCAGACCTGGACCAAAGTCGACTACAGCTGGAAGCTGTAATCAGCTAGTGTTAAACGGGGCCGTGCGGCAACGCGCGGCCTGAGTGCCGGATACAAACACTTGGGGAAATCATGTCTACAAATAAGCGTTGGTTGAGTGTGATCGCAGCAGTGCTCGTTTCGAGCGCACCGGCAGCTTTTGCTGCCGAAGTCCCGGCCAGTTTTGATGCTAAAAACTGCAAGGCCGAATACCCGAAAGCGTCGTTGATGAACGAAGAGCAGGGTACGGTTTCGATGTCCTTCCTGATCAAGGCCGACGGTACCGTGGCCGATTCCAAGGTCGACAAGAGCAGCGGTTTCAAGAACCTGGATAAGGCGGCGATCAAGTCCCTGAGCGCTTGCAAGTTCAAGCCGGGCACCAAGGACGGCGCTCCGGCCGAAACCTGGACCAAGGTCGATTACGCCTGGAAGCTGGACTGATATTCCCGAAGTAGCAGAAAAAAGGAACCGCGTGCGGTTCCTTTTTTTTCAGCTGTTACAAGCCTTGTAACAAGCTGTAATCTGGCTCCTGCGGCGGCGCGCTTCCTTATATAGTACACTTTGAAACTAGGAGGAGTGCCATGAAAACCATCATCGCCGTTGTCGCCGCAGTAGCGGCACTGTCCGGCTGCGCCGTTCAGCAGCCCGGCTATTACGCCACCACCCGCGTGGTCCAGGATCCATATCAGTGGCACACCGTATCGTCCGCGCCGTCGGACCGTGGCGGCTATACCACCGAGGAAATGCCGGCGTCGAGTTCGCGCGTGGTCTACACCACCGAGCCGGTCTACACCACGACCTATGTTCAGCCCGCGCCTGTGTACTACGCGCCGGCGCCGGTCTACTACGCCCCTGCGCCTGCCTATTATTATCCGCCGGTCAGCATCGGCCTGGACTTCTCGTTCGGCCACTGGTGCTGCGGCGGCCATTACCGGGGGCGCGGCCACCACCGCCGCTGATTCCTGCCTGAAAAGTGTTTGTACGCCGGCGTCATGCCGGCTTTTTTTTGAGGTGCGCAGTTCAGCGCAATTGATACAGCGAGATGGTCTGGTCTTGCAGGACGTTTTCCGAGCACAGCACATAGGTCGATGCGCCAGCTAAGCTGAGCAGCAACGCGCCGAAGGCGATATGGAGATAGCGTGCCATGACAAACTCCTGGGGCTGGTGGGACTTCCGATGCCTCCAGAATAGCCCGGGAGATGTCGGACGGGCATCAGCCGAACGTCCGACGATTTGTAGGACAACAGCCCGTCTCTATCTTTTTGCCAACGTTTACTTGGTTTTCCAGACGATGATGGCGTCGCTTGGCGCGGTGTCGGTGGCGTTCGATATTTCCAGCCAGTGTTGCAGGCTTTCCGGCTGCTTGAGCTGGATGCCGGAGCCGTCGATGTAGCCGATTTGCTCGACCATCTTCGGGTCCATCTTGGCCTTGGACACGGTCGGCGCGCCGGCCACCATGCGGTCGTAGGCTTTGCGCGCCTTGTTCTCCCACTTGTGCAGGCTGCTTTCGTCGAAGCGGTTGGCTTCGAAGTAGACCGTCAACGAACCGTCCGGATTGCCGTAGCCGACGATGCCGGCGCCTTTGCGGATGGTGGTGGAGGCGTTCACATCAAACATCGCGGTCGGCACGAACACGGCGGCGCGGCCGTTGATGTCGGGGCAGCCGACCGGCGTGTCCTTGCTGTAGGTGCTGACTTCGTGCAGGGGTGTTCTCTCTTGGGACATGGCTGGATGTATTCTTCGTGGGGTTGGGCTGGCTCTGCATGCGGATGCAGCGTCGGTCATTGTAGCGCCAATCTAGTTCCATTAGGCAACAGCTACGCGAAAATTTTGTAACCGGTGATGCCGGAGGCAAACTGCGTTATAGTTTATCGGTGACGGTCTCGATCGGAGGAAGGCATGGCATCTCGGCAGCGACTGCGGGTGTTTATCATCGATGACAATGAAATGACGCGTGACTTGTTGCGCGTCATCATACAGGGCGAGCAATTCGACGTGGTGGGCGATGCCGGAACGGCCGAGTCGGCCAAGCTGCGGCTGCGTTCGCAAAAGGCGGACATCGTTTGCCTGGACGTGGTGATGCCGGATGGCGACGGCCTGAGTCTGCTGGAATGGATAGGACAGAAGCAGCCGCAGGCGGCCGTGCTGATGGTCACCGCCAGCACCGACCGCAGCACGGTCGAGCAATCGTTGCGCAACGGCGCCAAGGGCTATATCGTCAAGCCCTTCACGCCGGGCGCGGTGATGGATGCGCTCAACCAGGTCGTCGCCAAAATGCGCGCCGCCCGCGCGACCGCCGGTCCCGCCTGATGGATGAGGAGCCTGGATGCTGACGATAGATGGCCCATGGATTAATCCCTGGCATGCCGGTCTGGTTGCCGCCGTCCTCTTCTGCAGCGTGATGCAGCTGCTGCTGACCCGTTCCGATCCCGACAGTCCTCACCTGTTCCGCAACAATCTGCTGTTCGGCGGCTTGTGCCTGATGCTCAGCCTCTCCAGCAAGCTCATGATCAACATGGAGCAGCGCCAGGCCGCCAGCCTGCTCGAAAGCGCCTCCATGCTCGGCTTCGGCCTGCTGCTGATACGCATCCTGGGCCTGACCGCGTTCCGCGTACTGCTGCCGGCCCTGCGCATGCACCCGCCGCGCATCATGGAAGACATCCTGCTGGTGCTCACCTACATCGTCTGGGGCCTGGTGTGGCTGCGCGTGGCCGGCCTGGACCTGAGCGGCCTGGTGACGACCTCTGCGGTCATCACCGGCGTGGTCGCCTTCTCGATGCAGGAAACGCTGGGCAATATCCTGGGCGGACTCGCGCTACAGCTCGACAATTCGGTGCGCATCGGCGACTGGATCAAGGTCGACGATGTGCGCGGCAAAGTGGTGGAAGTCCATTGGCGCCACACGGCCGTACAGACCAACAACGGCAGCCTGATCGTCATCCCCAACAGCGTGCTGATGAAATCGAAAGTGGACGTGTACAGCCGCGAGAGCAAGCCGGAGTTCCGGCGCTGGGTGAATTTCTGGATCGAGGATGGCGTGCCGCCGCAGCAGGTCATCGCCACCGTCCAGGCGGCGCTGCGCCAGACCCATATCGCGCATATCTCATCGGACCGGCCGCCCGAATGCATCGTCACCGATTACCGCGAAGGCTTGATACAGTATGCGGTGCGCTACTGGCTCACCAATCCGGCCCACGACGACGGCACCGATTCCGCCGTGCGCATCCATTTCTACAGCGCCTTGCAGCGGCAGAGCATGTCGCTGGCCCATCCTTGCATGGACATCCGCCTGAACGCGGACACGGAGCGGCGCTCAAGCGCCCGGCTGGCGGCGGAGATGGACGTGCGCAAGCAGGCGCTGGCCAAGGTGGCGCTGTTTTCCGGCCTTACCGAAGAGGAGCTGGCCAAGCTTGCCAAGGCGCTGCGCCACACGCCCTTCGTCAAGAACGACATCATCACCCGGCAAGGCGCGGTGGCGCATTGGCTGTATCTGCTGGTTGGCGGCGAGGCCGACGTGTGGTTCGAAGCCGAAGGGCAGGAGCGCGTCCATTGCGCGACGCTCAAGGCTGGCGATGTATTTGGCGAGATCGGCCTGCTGACCGGCGCGCCGCGCGGCGCCACCGTCACCGCCAAAACCGATGCGCTGTGCTATCGGCTGGACAAGGAGAATTTTGCATCCATCCTGCACGACCGCCCCGAGTTGGCCGACCAGTTCGCCCATGTGCTCAGCGACCGCAATCAGGTGCTGAGCGCCATCCGCACCGACCATGCCGAGCCTGGGCAGGTACAGCAAGCCAACTATCTGGAGAGCATACGCCGGTTTTTCCGGCTGCATTGAAGACGATTGAGGACGAAAAAAAAGCCGCATAAGCGGCTAAATTTCCGTGAAGAAGAGTGGGGTGGCTGATGGGGCTCGAACCCACGACAACAGGAATCACAATCCTGGACTCTACCAACTGAGCTACAGCCACCACTGATTTACTTCACTTTGTCTACTGTTTCGTAGACAGGTGCCGAATTATACAAGCCGTTTTTAAAACGTGCAAATCTAAATGCAAGGTTTTCTGAATAAATGCCACTTTGATTAAATGGCAAGTCTTCACGGCGAGTGTTAACATTGTCTTAATCGCCACCGACAACAATGGCGCACGGGAGGGACGATGCGGATTTTGCTGGTGGAGGACGATAAGCTGATTGCCCTGGGCATCCTGGCCGGGCTGCGCGCGCATGGCATGGTGGTCGACCACGTGGGCACCGTGGCGCAGGCCGAGGCGGTGCTGGCCACCTTGCAGTGCGATGTCGTGATCCTCGACCTGGGCCTGCCCGACGGCGACGGCGTCGCCTTGCTGCGCCAGCTGCGCGCACGCGGCATGGCGCAGCCGGTGCTGATCCTCAGCGCCCGCGACGCCATCGGCGACCGGGTGGGCGGCCTGCGCGCGGGCGCTGACGACTACCTGCTCAAACCCTTCGACCTCGATGAACTGGTGGCGCGCCTGCAGGCGCTGGCGCGGCGCTGTGCCGGCCGCAGCGTCGACCTGATCGAATATGGCTGCGTCAGCGTCAACCCGGCCAGCGGCGAGGTGCTGCTGCGCGGTGCGCCGGTCGCGCTGTCGCGCCGCGAGCTGGCCTTGTTGACGGCGCTGCTGAATGCACAGGGCCGCATCCTTAGCGCCGACCAGCTCAAGGATAGCCTGTACGCATTCCATGAAGACATCGAGAGCAATGCGCTCAACGTCCACATCCACCACCTGCGGCGCAAACTGGACAGCGGCCTGATAGAGACCGTGCGCGGCCTTGGCTACCGCATCGGCGCGGCCGCGCCATGAGCCTGCGTCTGCGGTTGCTGCTGCTGATCGGCGTGTCGTTGAGCTTGCTGTGGGGCGGCATGGCCTGGTGGATGCAGCACAACCTGGAGCGTCAGCTGCGCATCTCGCTGGACCAGCGGCTGGTGATGGCGGCCGAGATGGTGGCCGGACTGGTGGCCGAGAATCCGGCCCTGTGGCAGGCTGCCGCCGCGCGCGGCCTGCCACAGGGCAGGCTGGGCATCGCAGCGCCGCTGGGGGCGAATGGCCTGGTGTGCGAAATCAGTTCCGTGCGCGGCCAGGTCGTGGGCGCCACGCCCGGCGTTCCTGCCGCCGGCCTGCCGACCTCGGGACGCGGCTTCTCCGAACGCCTGATCAACGGCCGCCCGTGGCGCACCTTCACCGTCGCCGCGCACGGCATGGTCATCACCACCGCCGATCTGCTGGCCGAGCGCCGGAACTTGATGTCCAATGTGATGCTGGCGGCGGCGTTGCCGTTTGCTGTGTCGCTGGTAGGCGGATTGCTGGTGCTGTGGCTGGGCGCCGGCCGCGCCTTGCTGCCATTGGAGCGCCTGCGTCAGATGTTGGCGCAGCGCGCGCCGGACGCGCTGGACCCGGTACCGGCGGTCGACACGCCGCGCGACCTGCAACCGTTCCTGGCGACGCTGAACGACATGCTGCACCGTATCTCCGCCACCTTCAGCCGCGAGCGCCGCTTCACCAGCGACGCCGCGCACGAACTGCGCACGCCGCTGACCGCCATCAAGCTGCATCTGCAAGTGCTGCGCCTGAGCCGCAGCGAGGATGCCGCCGTGGCGCTCGATCACGCGCAGGAAGGCGTGGCGCGCATGCAGCACACGATGGAGCAGCTGTTGACGCTGGCCCGCGTCGAAGGCCCGTGCAGCTGGGATGACGAAGAAGGCGCCGAGGCCGCGCAAGTGGCCCGGCTGGCCATGCGCGACGCGGCAGCGTCCGATGCGCAGCGCATTACCCTGGATGAGCGGGACGCCGGCATGCGCCTGGCCTTGCCGCAGGCGCTGGCCGTGACGGCACTGCGCAACCTGCTCGACAACGCCTTGCGGCACGGGCCGCCGCAGGGCTGCGTGCAGCTGACGCTGGAGGCCAATGGCGAGCAGGCCTGCTTCATCGTGCGCGACGCCGGCCCCGGCATGGCAGAGCAGGAACTGGCGCGCGCCACCGAACGGTTCTGGCGCCGTGGCGAGGGCGGCAGCGGCCTGGGATTGTCGATCGTGCTCGCCATCGCGACACGCGTGAACGGCACGCTGGCGCTGCGCAGCCATCCGGACGGCGGCCTGGAAGCGCGCCTGTCGCTGCCGCTGCGACCCTGAATGGCTTTGTTAATGTGGCGTTAATCCGGCCGCGCCAAGCTGGCTGCTCCTGACCACCACAATGGAGACGCCGCATGCAGATCACCCTGAACGTCAACGCCAGCGCACAGCGCGTGGAACTGGATGAGGACACGCCGCTGCTGTGGGCCTTGCGCGATACGCTGGGACTGACCGGCACCAAGTTCGGCTGCGGCGCGGGCCTGTGCGGCGCCTGCACGGTGCACATCGACGGCCAGCCGGTACGCAGCTGCCTGCTGCCGGCCAGCGCCGTGGGCGCCGCCCGCATCACCACGATCGAAGCGCTGGCCAGCAATGGCGGGCAGCGTTTGCAGCAGGCCTGGATCGCGGAGCAGGTGCCGCAGTGCGGTTACTGCCAGTCCGGCATGCTGATGGCGGCCGCCGCGCTGTTGAAATCCACGCCCAAGCCGACCGACGCCCAGATCGATGAGGCGATGACCAATCTGTGCCGGTGCGGCACCTACAACCGCGTGCGGCGCGCGATCAAGAGCGCGGCCGGCATGCCGCTGGGAGACGCAGCGTGAGCGCCGTGCCGCAGCCGCAGCGGCGCGACTTCCTCAAAGCCCTGGGCACCAGCGCGCTGCTGATTGCGATTCCAGCGCTGGCCGGCGCCGGTGCGGCGGCAGCGTTGACGGGCTGGCTGCGCATCGATCCCGACGGCGCCGTGACCATCCTGTCGAACACCAGTGAAATCGGCCAGGGCAGCGGCACCGGCATCGCCCAGATCGTCGCCAACGAACTGGACCTGGACTGGCGCCAGGTGCGTATCGAAATGGCGCCTGTCGACGAGCAGCACTTCAATCCCGGCTGGGGTGAGTACGCGACCTATGGCAGCGGCGGGATCTCGCGCCAGTTCGACGCGCTGCGCCGCGCCGGCGCGCAGGCGCGCGCGATGCTGATCGGCGCGGCGGCCAAGCTGTGGCAAGTCCCCGCCGCCGACTGCGACACCGACGCCGGCTACGTGCTGCATCGCGCCAGCGACAAGCGCCTGGCCTACGCCACCCTGAGCATCGCCGCGGCCCAGCTGCCGGTGCCGGAGACGGTCACGCCCATGCCGCGCGAACGCTGGCGCTTTATCGGCAAGCCGATGGCGCGGCTGGATATCCCGTCCAAGGTAGATGGCAGCGCGCAATACGGCATCGACGTGCGCCAGCCCGGCATGCTGATCGCCACCATCCTGCAATGCCCGAATTTTGGCGGCCGTCTGTCACGCGTAGACTCGGCTCCCGCATTGGCCATGCCAGGCGTGCGGCATGTGGTGCCGCTGGACGACGCGGTGGCGGTGGTGGCCGACAGCTACTGGCGTGCCAGGAAGGCGCTGGCGGTGCTGCAGCCGGTGTGGGATCTGAAGCAGGCGCCGCAACGCGATTCCGGTGAATACGATGCCGCGCTGCTGGCCGCAGCGAAGGCCGGCGGGGGCGTGTTTATCAGCCGCAAAGGCGGCAAGACCAAGGAGCAAATCGTCGCCGGCTACGAACAGGCCGCCAAGGGCGCCGCGCGCAGCGTCGGCCAGGCCTACACCTTTCCCTTCTTGTCGCATGCGACGATGGAGCCGATGAACGGCACTGCGCGGGTGGACGGCAAATCGGCCGAGCTGTGGCTGCCGACCCAATCCCAATCCGGCACGCGCGATACCGTGGCCAAGGCGCTGGGCCTGGCGCCGTCAGCTGTCACGATACACACCACCTTGTCCGGCGGTGGTTTCGGCCGCCGCGTCGAGTGCGATTTCGCCTTGCAGGCGGCGGCCATCGCCAAGGCCACCGGCGCCACGGTCAAGTTGATCTGGAGCCGCGAGGAAGACATGCGCCACGACTTCTACCGCCCCGCCGCGGCAGTGCATTTACAGGCGGAGCTGGATGCGCAGGGCATGCCGCTTGCCATGCGGCTGGACAGCGCGGCCGAATCCTTGCTGGAGCATTCCAGCCTGTACTCACCGCCGAAAGCCAAGCCGCCGGTCGATCCCAGCGGGCTGACGCCGGTGCCGGCCAGCTACAACATCGGCGCCACCATGCTGCGCGCCAGCACCATCGACGCCGGCGTGCCGGTCGGCTACTGGCGCTCAGTGGCGTCGTCGCAGAACATCTTTGCCTACGAATCGTTCGTGGATGAACTGGCGGCGGCCGCCAAGGTGGACCCGCTGGCCTACCGGCGCCGCATGATGAAGCCCGACGCGCGTGAGCGCCGCGTGCTGGAGGCGGTGGCAACGCATGCAGGCTGGGAGCGTCCGGCGCCCGGCCGCCATCGCGGCTTCGCCATCGATACCGCCAATGGCAGCGTGGTCGCGCACGTGGTGGAGTTGTCGGTCGATGGCGGCAAGGTCAAGCTGCACCGTATCGTCACGGCGGTCGATTGCGGCGTCGTGGTCAATCCCGGCAGCGTGCGGGCGCAGATCGAAGGCGGCATAGCGTTCGCGCTGTCGGCGGCGTTTTATGGCGAGATCACGCTGCGCAAGGGCGCGGTCGAACAGGGCAACTTCAACGACTACCGCCTGGTCACGCTGGCCGACATGCCGCCGGTGCAGGTGATCCTGCTCGACAGCCAGGATGCGCCAGGCGGCATCGGTGAGGAAGCGGTGGGGCCGCTGGCGCCGGCGGTTGCCAACGCGCTGTTTGCGGCGGTCGGCAAGCGCGTGCGCGCGCTGCCCCTGTCCAGGGCAGGCTTTAGTTTGTGAAGGGTATCAGGGCGCGATAGCGTGTACCGCCGGCCGCAATCCCAGCAGCGAGGAAAACGCCGCCTCCAGCGCCGCAGCGGGGCCGGTGGTGTAGCCGGTGACATGGGATGAGGCATCGGCCGCGCCGGCGTCGGACGACGTGCGCAGCAGGCCGGCGGCGTCCAGCAGGCGCACCAGTTGGCGGGCCACGGCGTCGCCGGTATCGATCAGCGTCACGTCCTGGTGGCCGTGAGCGTGCAGCACGCGCTCTATGCCCGTCTGGACGAAGGGGTAGTGGGTACAGCCCAGCACCAGCGTGTCCGCACCCTGGCCCAGCAGCGGGGCCACGTATTGCTCCAGCAGCGCGGCGATGGCCGGCGTTTCCAGGTCGCCCAGTTCGATCTGGTCGACCAGGCCGATACAGGGTTGCAGCAGGAACTCGGCCTGCGTGGCCGCACTGATCTGCTCGCGCAGTTGCAGGAATTTTTCGCCCTTGAGCGTGCGCGCCGTTGCCAGCACGCCGACCTTGCCGGAGCGGGTGATGGCGGCGGCCGGCTTCAGGCCGGGCTCGACGCCAACCACCGGCAGATCGGGATAACGCGCCCGCACCGCCTTGATGGCGGCCACGGTCGCGGTATTGCATGCCACGACCAGCGCCTTGATGCCGCGCTCCAGCAGGAAGGCGGCGACCAGCAGCGCGCGGTCGACCACGTACTGCTCGGTCTTTTCGCCGTAGGGTGCATGGCCCGAATCGGCGAAGTAGATCAAGTCCTCGGCCGGCAGCTGCGCACGGATGTGGCGCAGCACCGACAGCCCGCCCACGCCGGAATCGTAGACGCCGATAGGAGCACCGGGAACGCGGGCGACTATCATCAGGCGCTAAGGACCGGAACGTTCAGCTGTTCGATCTTGGCTTTCCATTCCTTCGGACCGGTTTCATGCACCGAAGTACCGGCGGCATCGACTGCCACGGTGACAGGCATGTCCACTACGTCGAACTCGTAGATCGCTTCCATGCCCATGTCGGCAAAGCCCAGCACCTTGGCGCCCTTGATTGCCTTCGACACCAGGTAGGCCGAGCCGCCGACCGCCATCAGGTAGGCCGACTTGTGCTTCTGGATCGATTCGATGGCGACAGGGCCGCGCTCGGCCTTGCCGATCATCGCGATCAGGCCGGTTTTTTCCAGCATCATGTCGGTGAACTTGTCCATGCGGGTGGCAGTGGTCGGGCCGGCTGGGCCCACCACTTCATCGCGCACCGGATCGACCGGGCCGACGTAGTAGATCACGCGGTTCTTGAAGTCCACCGGCAGTTCTTCGCCCTTGGCCAGCATGTCCTGGATGCGCTTGTGCGCGGCGTCGCGGCCGGTCAGCATTTTGCCGTTCAGCAGCAGGGTCTGGCCCGGCTTCCACGAAGCGACTTCTTCCTTGGTCAGCGTGTTCAGGTCGACGCGCTTGGATTTTTCGGTGTCCGGCGCCCAGCTGACGTCAGGCCAGGTCGACATCGGAGGCGGGGTCATGTAGGCAGGACCGGAGCCATCCAGCACGAAGTGGCCGTGGCGGGTGGCGGCGCAGTTCGGGATCATCGCGACCGGCTTCGACGCGGCGTGGGTCGGGTAGGTCATGATCTTCACGTCCAGCACGGTGGTCAGGCCGCCCAGGCCTTGCGCGCCGATGCCCAGCGCATTGATGCGGTCGCACAATTCGATACGCAGTTCTTCCAGCTTGTTCTGCGGGCCGCGCTGCTTGAGCTCGTACATGTCGATGTCTTCCATCAGCACTTCCTTCGCCATCAGCATCGCCTTCTCGGCGGTGCCGCCGATGCCGATGCCCAGCATGCCTGGAGGGCACCAGCCGGCGCCCATGGTCGGCACGGTTTTCAGCACCCAGTCGATCAGCGAATCGGAAGGATTCATCATGACCATCTTGGATTTGTTTTCCGAGCCGCCGCCTTTGGCTGCGACCTTGACGTCGACGGTGTTGCCTTCGACCAGTTCCATATGGACCACGGCCGGCGTGTTGTCCTTGGTGTTCTTGCGGTCGAAGTGCGGGTCGGCCACGATGGACGCGCGCAGCTTGTTGTCGTCGTAGTTGTAGGCGCGGCGCACGCCTTCGTTGACGGCGTCGGTGACAGTGCCGCTGAAGCCTTCAAAGCGCACGCCCATGCCGATCTTCAGGAAGACGTTGACGATGCCGGTGTCCTGGCAGATCGGACGCTTGCCTTCCGCGCACATGCGCGAGTTGGTCAGGATCTGCGCGATCGCGTCCTTGGCGGCCGGGCTCTGCTCGTGCTCGTAGGCGCGGGCCAGGTGCTCGATGTAGTCGGCAGGGTGGTAGTAGCTGATGTACTGGAGCGCGGCGGCAACGGATTCAATCAGGTCTTCTTGCTTTATGATGGTCATGATGTTCTCGCGTGGTGAATGGGATATTAATGGGATTCGTTGTGGGTCAGCGTGGTGATGCGGTCGGTGTACGAGATCGCCAGCGCCGACAGCAGGAAGACCACGTGGATGCCGGTTTGGGCGATCAGCGTCTTAGCATCGTAGACGCTGGCGTTGATAAAGGTCTTCAGCAAATGGATGGACGAGATGCCGATAATGGCCATCGCCAGCTTGGTCTTCAGCACGGAAGCGTTCACGTGCGACAGCCATTCCGGCTGGTCCGGATGCTCGTCGAGATTCATGCGCGAGATAAAGGTTTCGTAGCCGCCGATGATGACCATCACCAGCAGGTTGGAAATCATGACCACGTCGATCAGGCCCAGCACGACCAGCATGATGGTGGTTTCGTTGAGTTTTTCCGGCAGCGGGGCGCCGGGAACGGCGACGGCCTGGAAGATGTGCTGCAGCGCGGCCTCGTTGCCGAGCACGGCGCCGATCAAGTCTTTCAACTCGACCCAGAAATGGAACACGTAGACGCACTGTGCCAGGATCAAGCCCAGGTACAGCGGCAACTGCAGCCATCGCGTCATGAAGATAAAGGCGGGCAGTGGTCGCAGCTTCGGTTGTGGCTTGCTCATTACGGCGGAACTCCTAAAAGTGGTGCATGCTATCGGGACTGCCGACATTTTACACGTGCTGCCCAGCAATCGCAGCGACTGGCTACTACGTATGGTTGATGAAATATTGGTAAAATTACATAGAGCGCTACATCCTCCGCCGGGGACTATCAATCTGTAAGGGCTCAGTAAGCGACGAAGTTTATGTTTATAGCAAACGATTACAACCTCTGGAGACAAGCATGAGCAGCACTACTACCCAACAAGGTCCACAGGAATCCCGCGTCTTTACGCCCCCGGCGGCGTTTGTTGCCCAGGCCAGCGTGGCCGGCATGGATGCCTACAACGCCCTGTGCGCCGAAGCGGCGGCCGACTACGAAGGTTTCTGGTCGCGCCTGGCGAAGGAAAACCTGGTGTGGCAAAAGCCGTTCACCAAAGTCCTCAACGAAGACAACGCACCGTTCTACAAATGGTTCGAAGACGGCCACCTGAACGTCTCGTACAACTGCCTGGACCGCAATCTGCAAAACGGCAACGCCAACAAGACCGCCATCATCTTCGAAGCCGACGACGGCAAGTCCGTCAACGTCAGCTACAAGGAATTGCATGAGAAAGTCTGCAAGTTCGCCAACGGCCTGAAATCGCGCGGCATCAAGAAGGGCGACCGCGTCATCATCTACATGTCGATGTCGGTGGAAGGCGTCGCGGCCATGCAGGCTTGCGCGCGCATCGGCGCCACGCACTCGGTGGTGTTCGGCGGCTTCTCCGCCAAATCGCTACAGGAGCGCATCATCGACGCCGGCGCCGTGGCCGTCATCACCGCCGACGAGCAACTGCGCGGCGGCAAACAGCTGCCGCTGAAAGCCATCGTCGACGAAGCGCTGGCGCTGGGCGGCTGCGACACCATCAAGGACGTGATCGTCTACAAGCGTACCGGCGGCAACATCAACTTCAAGGAAGGCCGCGACCTGTGGCTGCACGAGCTGGTCGCCAACCAGTCGGCCGAGTGCGAACCGGAGTGGGTGGATGCCGAGCATCCGCTGTTCATCCTGTACACGTCGGGCTCGACCGGCACGCCGAAGGGCGTGCAGCATTCGAGCGGCGGCTACCTGCTGTGGGCCGCGCTGACGATGAAGTGGTCTTTCGACATCAAGCCTGACGACGTGTACTGGTGCACGGCCGATATCGGCTGGGTGACTGGCCACAGCTACATCGCCTACGGCCCGACGGCGGTGGGCGCGACGCAAGTGGTATTCGAAGGCGTGCCGACTTTCCCGAACGCCGGCCGCTTCTGGGACACCATCGCCAAGCACAAGGTCAGCATCTTCTACACCGCGCCGACCGCGATCCGCTCCTTGATCAAAGCGTCCGACGTGGATGCGAAAGTGCATCCGAAAAATTACGACCTGACCTCGTTGCGTTTGCTGGGCACGGTGGGCGAGCCGATCAATCCGGAAGCGTGGATGTGGTACTACACGCAAGTGGGCGGCGAGAAATGTCCTATCGTCGACACCTTCTGGCAGACCGAGACCGGCGGCCACATGATCACCCCGCTGCCGGGCGCGACGCCGATGGTGCCGGGTTCGTGCACCTTGCCGCTGCCGGGCATCATGGCCGCGATCGTGGACGAGGCTGGTGTGGATGTGCCGAACGGGCAGGGCGGCATCCTGGTCGTCAAGCGTCCGTGGCCGTCGATGATCCGTACGATTTGGAACAACCCGGACCGGTTCAAGTCGAGCTACTTCCCTGAGGAGTTGGGCGGCAAGATGTACTTGGCTGGCGATGGCGCGATCCGCAACAAGGATACGGGTTACTTCACCATCACCGGGCGGATAGACGATGTGCTGAACGTGTCGGGCCACCGCATGGGCACGATGGAGATTGAATCGGCGCTGGTGGCCAATCCGCTGGTGGCCGAGGCTGCGGTGGTGGGCAAGCCGGACGATACGACGGGCGAGTCGATCTGTGCGTTTGTCGTGCTGAAGCAGGCACGGCCGACTGGGGACGAGGCCAAGAAGCTGGCGTTGGAGTTGAGGAATTGGGTGGCCAAGGAGATTGGACCGATTGCCAAGCCGAAGGAGATTCGTTTTGGGGATAATTTACCGAAGACGCGATCGGGCAAGATCATGCGGCGCTTGCTGCGGGTATTGGCCAAGGGCGAAGTGATTACGCAGGATGTGTCCACGTTGGAGAATCCGGCGATTCTGGAGCAGTTGAAGGAAGCTTCCTGAGGGTAGGGAAATAAACTTTGTACTCTTGGGAATCTTTGCTATAATTCGCGGCTTCTCCGAAAGGGGAAGAAGTGATGCAGGAGAGGTGGATGAGTGGTTGAAGTCGCACGCCTGGAAAGCGTGTATAGGTTCATAGCCTATCGGGGGTTCGAATCCCCCTCTCTCCGCCAAGGATACAAAAGCAAAAGCCACCCTCGGGTGGCTTTTTGCGTTGTATCCTTGGCGGAGAGAAGGAGAGCGCCTGCGCGCTCTCCGCGGGGGATTCGAAGGCATCGCCCCTACCGGGGCGAGCCTCTCCGAATCGTCCAATTGCTGCCGCGTAGCGGCAGCGCGCCGAAGGCGCCGCGCGCAGCGCCCGCAAAATTCCCCCAAAACACTATCCCCCCAGCATCCAACCCCTCGCTTCCCCAGACAACAAACGCCCTACGTAGTAAGATGGACAAGCGATTCCTCCCGGTCCCAAGCCGACCCAAAGCGACCGTCGCGATGATCGAAGATGCAAGTGAGATGTCCGGCCTTTAGATAAGGGCCAGGTACAAGGCCCCGAATCCCGGGAAGCTATCTTGTTTAGCACTGCTGGATGATCGACCTATGGAATCAACAATTCAAAGTGACGAGTTCATCAGGTTAAATTTCCCCCGGTTAGCGGCTGCACTGGAATACATGCCGGTAGGTGTAACCATTGTAGATTGCGACCTGACCATCAGGTTCTGGAACCCGGCCTTTTGCCAACTACAAGGGTTTCAGGTTGAAGTGATGCACCCCGGCGTCACCATGGCCGACGTATTCCGTTGCATCGCCTTGCGCGGGGACTACGGACCAGGCGACATCGAAGAACTGGTGGCCGCCCGGGTGGAACTCTGCCTGAAGTTCCAGCCCCACAATTTCACACGAGCCCGGATGGACGGCGTCTTACTCAACATCATAGGCCGCCCCATCTATGGCCTGGACGGCAAGGTTAGCGGATTCGTCACCATCTACCACGACGTGACCTCCGAACGGCACTACGAAGAACAGCTGGAAGCCAAGAACAAAGAGCTGCAGCAGGCCAAGCAGCAAGCCGAAGCGGCGAGCATCGCCAAAGGCCAGTTCCTGTCCAATATGAGCCACGAAATCCGCACGCCGCTGAACTGCGTCATCGGCATGGCCTACCTGGCATTGAAGACCGAGCTGGACCCGCGCCAGCGCGACTACCTGGAAAAAATCCGTTTCGCAGGCGAACACGTGCTGGGCATCATCGACGACATACTCGACATTTCCAAGATCGAGGCTGGCAAGATGGACATCCAGCACATCGACTTTTCGCTCGACCAGGTGGTGCAAACGCTGACCACGGTCGTAGCGCCGAAGGCGGCCACCCGCAACCTGGAACTGGTGTTCGACCTCGACCCCAGCTTGCCGCCGGTGCTGGTGGGCGATCCGCTGCGGCTGGGGCAGGTGCTCATCAACTACGCCAACAACGCCATCAAATTCAGCGAGCAGGGCCGGATAGCGATCCGCGTGCGCAAGGTGCTTGGCGACGCCAACGATTGCCTGGTGCGTTTCGAAGTGAGCGACCAGGGCATAGGCCTGACCCAGGCGGAGATGGCCAAATTATTTGTCTCCTTCCAGCAGGCCGACACGTCGACCACGCGCGAATACGGCGGCACCGGCCTCGGCCTGGCAATCTGCAAGGAGCTGGCCCAGCTGATGGGCGGCGATGTCGGTGTCGACAGCCAGCCCGGGGTCGGCAGCACGTTCTGGTTCACGGCTCAGCTCGGCGTATCGTACAAGACCATGTCCACGCTCATCAACCAGATAGGCGACGCGGCCGGCGAGCTGCTGGCCAGCGCGCACACGTCGGTCATGATGGCGGCGCTGGGTGCGGCCCGCATTTTGCTGGTCGAGGACAATCTGTTCAACCAACAAATTGCGCAGGAAATGCTGGAAGAGGTGGGCGCCACTGTCTGCCTCGCCAACAATGGCGTTGACGCGCTGGAGTTGCTGCGCCGGAGCGATTTCGACTGCGTTTTGATGGACTTGCAAATGCCGCTCATGGATGGGCTGGAAGCGACCCGCCGCATCCGCGCCGATCCGCAGCTGACCCATATACCGGTGTTGGCGATGACGGCCACCGCCACCACCGAAGCCCGGATGCGCTGCATCGATGCCGGCATGAACGATTTCATTTCGAAGCCTGTGCATCCGGCCCTGATGTACCAGACCGTCGCCAATTGGCTGCCTCAGCGCGCGTTGCCGGGAGAGGCGCGGCGGCCGCAGCTGCCGGAGCCAGCCGCCAAGTCCGGCATCGATGACGACCGGGCCGTGATGGATTTATCGGTGCTGGCCACGCTGCTCGGCGACGACCCGCAGAAGCTGCGCAAGTTTGCCTACAAATTCCTGCTCAGTTCGCAGGAGGGTGTACGCGACATGGACGCTGCGCTGGTGCGCGGCGAGGTGCAGACGGTGCGGGAGCTGGGGCACCGCATCAAATCGGCGGCGCGTAGCGTCGGTGCTTTCCGCATGGCCGATTTGTGCGAGGATCTGGAGCGGCTTGCGCCGGGGGAGGCTGCCAGCGAGGTGGAGGGCGCGCTTTCCATGGTCGCGCAGTTGAAAGACTTGTTGGAACAGGTGACGCTGCATGTCATGCAGACCACCGCCTGTTCCGCTGATGATTGAGCCGTTTTATGGTTTCAACTGCTCGATAACGCTGGCCACCTTGGTGGTAATCATATCGACCGCCGGACCATTGGCGCCATGCGGAATAATGATATCGGCGTTGCGCTTGGTTGGCTCGATGAACTGTTTGTGCATTGGGCGCACGGTTTCCAGATACTGACCGACGACGCTCTCCACCGAGCGGCCGCGTTCGGTAATATCGCGTTGCATACGGCGGATGAAGCGGATATCGGAAGCGGTGTCGACATAGATCTTCAGCGACATCATGTCGCACAGGTCCGCGTCATACAGGGCAAACAGGCCTTCGATCACGATCACCGGGGCCGGCTTGACTGGAATGGTCCGGTTGGAGCGGTTGTGGATCGTGAAGTCGTACTCCGGCATCTCGATCGCTTGGCCATTGCGCAAGGACTGGATATGCTGCACCAGCAATGACCATTCGAACGCCTGCGGGTGGTCGTAATTCTGCTGGGGGCGAACTTCGGGGGAGAGATGGGTTTGGTCGCAGTAGTAATCGTCCTGCATCACGACCGAGACCATGTCCGCGCCAAACGCAGCCAGCACTTTCTGGGACACGGTGGACTTGCCACTGCCGCTACCGCCTGCGACGCCAATAATAAACGGTTGGAAGGAAATCGTATTCATGCCGAATGATACCGGAACTGCGGCCGGACGGACAGGGAGCGGCTAATCCCAAATGAAGCTTCCCATGACCCAGCCTAGTCACAGTCAGCCAGCACTTTCGATCCCTCCCGGCGAAAATTCTATACAGCTGTAAATTCCAGTCGCTTGCCGAGGCATCCAAGAGCTTGCTCAACCTTGTCGATTTTTGTGGTGTGGTGCAGGTCAATCAAGCGGTTCACCACCTGAGGAATTGTGCCCAGTCGCCTTGCCAACTCCGAGGGGCCAACTTTTTGCGCGAGCATTTCATTCAGCAGCAAGACTTTAACTGCAACGCTTGCCGGCAGAGCGACCATGAGTTCATTTGGCAGTGCTGCTGAGGGTGAGGGGACGATTCGACGGTCCTCAAAATAAAAATCCATAGAGGAAATTAGTACATCCTCGGCCATTGCCATTGCTTCGGCGTCATCATCTCCTTGAGTGATTGCCTCCGGTATATCCCGGAAGGTGACGACATATCCGCCTGCTTCAAGATCGGGTTCAAACCTGGCTGGATATTGCATACATGCTCCTTTCGTAGGGAGTTTGAGATGTGAATTGCGAGGCCCCTTCGGGAGCTGTCTCACTTCAAGTTGAGTTGTTTTTTAACGCCTTCAACGGTCCCGGTTTTTAGCTCTTTCGCCGGGTGTCTGGGTAAATGACTACAGCGACCGTTCAGGTAAACCTTCAGGTGGTTTGTGCCGTCTTTGAAGGTGGCGCCTTGCTGGGTTAGCCATCGGACAAACTCGCTCTGTTTCACTACGCCTCCGTATGCGGCGATATAACGATATTAAGCAAAATTGTTTAATCCATCAAGCGCAATTAAGCAATTTTGTTTATTTTGGTTGGGATTGGCGCCGGAGAGGGGCACCAGCGTGCACCAGGGATCAAGTATTGATTGGATGCAGTGTCGCGATTTGTGAATGCTCAAGACCGAAACAATTACCCGGTTCACGTTGCCTGGGGCAGGAATTTGTGTTTTCATGTTTGCGTTATCTACTAGATAAGGTTGCCCATGAAACGCTCTTTGATGGCCCTTTTGTTCGCGGTCTCGCCGCTGGCTGCACATGCCGCTGATGCCACCGATAACCAGTTGATCGAACGCGCGGTGCGCGACTATATCGAGTCGCAGCATAAGACCGATCCGGCACGCATGGAGCGCGGCATCGACCCCAAACTGGCCAAGCGCACCTACTGGCAGGCGGCCGACGGCTCCGAGTTCATCATGAACACCGACTTCGACGCCATGGTCAAGGTCGCCCGGACCTACAACAAGGACGGCACGAAATTTCCCGTTCAGCCACGCGTGGATATCAAGATCCTCGACGTTGACCAGCGTGTGGCGACCGTCAAGCTGACCGCCGACGAGTGGATCGACTATATGCACTTGTATAAGAACCAGCGCAGCGAGTGGAAAATCGTCAATGTGCTTTGGCAGTACCACGACACGGCACGCCAGGTCAGTAAAAAGTAATCGACGCGCGTTACGACCAGGAGGAAATCATGGTTGCATCACCGTTGGAAATACGGAACATGAGCGAGGCTGAGCTCGGTCTCGCGCTGGACTGGGCGGCCGATGAAGGCTGGAATCCCGGCCTGCATGATGCTGCCTGCTTCTACGCTGCCGACCCCGAAGGTTTTCTGATCGGCGTGCTGGACGGCGAACCGGTCGCGAGTATTTTCGCGGTCAGGTATGGCGCCAGCTTCGGCTTCATCGGCGGCTACATCGTCAAGCCCGCCTGGCGCGGTCGCGGTTATGGGTGGGCGCTGTGGCAAGCCGCGATGCAGCGGCTCTCCGGCCGTAACGTCGGACTCGACGGCGTGCTGGCGCAACAAGCCAATTATGCGAAGTCGGGCTTTCATCTTGCACATCGCAATTTCCGATATGAGGGACGTGGTGGCGGACGCTCGACCAGCGTGCGCGCTACCGTGCCGCTATCCGCGCTGAGCGATGCGGAAATCTGCCGCTATGACCGGCGCTTCTTCCCTGAAGCACGTGCCGGCTTCCTGCAGGGCTGGGTGCGGCAGGAGCAGCATATCGCGCTTGGCGTCGCGGGCGCTGAAGGACTGGCCGGGTATGTGGTGGCGCGACCGTGTCGCACCGGATACAAGGTCGGTCCCTTGTTTGCCGATACGCCGGCCGTGGCGGAGCAGTTGTTTGTCAGTGTGTTGGATCAGCTCACGCCGGAGCAGTTTGTATTTCTCGATGTCCCTGAATTGAATCCGGCGGCCGTTGCGCTTGCCGAACGCCATCAGATGCAACGCTGTTTTGAGACGGCGCGCATGTACACGCGGGAAGCGCCCGAGCTCAGCATGGACCGGCAGTACGGGATCACGACCTTCGAGCTGGGCTAAATGGGAGAGGATACTGGAGAGGCTACTTGATACACTGAAGTGGTAGCCGATATGACGAGCACCAATTTGAGCCCACCCTAAGGAGATCGATATGGACTTGCAACTCAGTGGCAAAGTAGCTTTGGTAAGTGGCAGCACGGCCGGCATCGGCTACGCGATTGCGCATACGCTGGCCCAGGAGGGCGCGAGCGTTATCGTCAATGGCAGGACGCAGGCCGGGGTTGATGAAGCCGTGGATCGCATCCGCTCGGAGACGCAGGGCACCGTCCACTGCTATGTCGCAGACCTGAGCCGCGCCGAGGCGGCGACGGAGGTCGTTCGGCTTCATCCAAATATCAACATCCTGGTCAACAACCTCGGCATCTTCGAGCCCAAGGCCTTCGAAGATATTCCCGACGAAGATTGGCTGCGCTTCTTTGATGTCAATGTGCTGAGCGGCGTGCGCCTTGCGCGCCTGGTGCTGCCGGAGATGAAGCGAACCAACTGGGGACGTATCATCTTCATCTCCAGCGAAAGCGCGGTGCAGATCCCCACCGAGATGATCCACTACGGCATGACCAAGACCGCGCAGCTCGCGGTATCGCGCGGGCTGGCGGAATCGGTCGCCGGCACCGGCATCACGGTCAACAGCGTACTGCCCGGCCCGACTAAATCGCGTGGCGTTGGCGACTTCGTCGCTGACATGGCGCGAGCCAGCGACAAGAGCTTCGAGCAGGTAGAAGCGGAGTTCTTCGATCACGTACGGCCGACTTCCTTGATCAAGCGCTTCGGCACGCCGCAGGAGGTGGCCTCGTTGGTGGCCTACGTGGCAAGCCCGCTGGCATCGGCGACTACCGGCGCAGCGCTGCGTGTCGACGGTGGCGTTATCAAGAGCGCGTTCTGACGGCGGTTATAGCCGAAAAAAAAAGCTCGCCGAGGCGAGCTTTTTTTCTGACACTAAATCTTAGAACTGGTTCATCGTGTTGTCTTTACCAGCGGCCTTCAGCGCCGCTTCGCCGCTGAAGTAATCCTTGTGGTCGTCGCCGATGTCCGAGCCGGACATGTTCTGGTGCTTGACGCAGGCGATGCCTTGACGGATTTCCTTGCGCTGCACGCCGGCCACATAACCCAGCATGCCCTGGTCGCCGAAGTATTCCTTGGCCAGGTTGTCGGTCGACAGCGCGGCGGTGTGGTAGGTCGGCAGCGTGATCAGGTGGTGGAAGATGCCGGCTTCGCGGGCTGCATCAGCCTGGAAGGTGCGGATCTTCTCGTCAGCGGCGATCGCCAGTTCGGACGTGTCGTACTCCACGCTCATCAGCTGGCTGCGTTCGTAAGCCGATACGTCCTTGCCTTCTGCCTTCATCGCGTCGTACACCTGCTGACGGAAGTTCAGCGTCCAGTTGAACGATGGGCTGTTGTTGTACACCAGCTTGGCGTTCGGGATCACCTTGCGGATTTCGCTGACCATGCCGCCGATCTGGGCGATATGCGGTTTTTCGGTTTCGATCCACAGCAGGTCGGCGCCGTTCTGCAGCGAGGTGATGCTGTCGAGTACGCAGCGCGCTTCGCCGCTGCCGGCGCGGAACTGGAACAGGTTGCTCGGCAGGCGCTTAGGACGCAGCAGCTTGCCTTCGCGCTTGATGATGACGTCGCCATTGCCCAGCGCGTCGGCCGACACTTCTTCGCAATCGAGGAAGGAGTTGTATTGGTCGCCCAGGTCGCCTGGTTCGTTGGTGACGGCGATCTGCTTGGTCAGGCCGGCGCCCAGCGAGTCGGTACGGGCAACGATGATGCCGTCGTCCACGCCCAGCTCCAGGAAGGCGTAGCGGATGGCGCGGATCTTGGCGAGGAAGTCTTCGTGCGGTACGGTGACTTTGCCGTCCTGGTGGCCGCATTGCTTCTCGTCGGACACTTGGTTCTCAACCTGGATGCAGCAGGCGCCTGCTTCGATGAATTGCTTGGCCAGCAGGTAGGTCGCTTCGGCGTTGCCGAAACCGGCGTCGATGTCGGCGATGATAGGCACGACGTGGGTGACGTGGTTGTCGATCTGCGACTGGATGGCGGCTTTGGCCGGGCCTTCGGCGGCGTCCAGTTGACGGAACAGGCCGCCCAGTTCGCGGGCGTCAGCCTGGCGCAGGAAGGTGTACAGCTCTTTGATCAGCGCCGAGACGGCGGTCTTCTCGTGCATCGACTGGTCAGGCAGCGGGCCGAACTCGGAGCGCAGCGCGGCAACCATCCAGCCCGACAGGTAGAGGTAGCGGCGGTCGGTGCTGTTGAAGTGTTTCTTAATCGAGATCATCTTCTGTTGGCCGATGAAACCGTGCCAGCAGCCCAGCGACTGGGTGTACTTGGATGGATCGGCGTCGTAGGCGGCCATGTCGGCGCGCATGATCTTGGCGGTGTACTTGGCGATGTCCAGACCGGTCTTGAACTTGTTCTGGGCGCGCATGCGGGCGGCGGACTCAGGATTGATGGCGTTCCAGGCGCTGCCTTGTTGCTCTTTCAAACCAGCAACTGCCTTGATGTCGTCTTGATATTGGGACATGTGTATCTCCTAAAGAATAAAGCAAGTTTGAGAAAATCTTGAGTGCGCCGCTACGTCTTGTCGAAGCAAACTGCATGACTAAATAGTAGGCCATTCTGGTGCACTGCATCAAGGTCTTATATAAGACATATAACTTAAATTTAGTCTTTGTATTTCAATGGCTTAGATGTTGAATTCCATTATGTAAAATGAATTTTCAAAAAGTGAGGTAGATCGGGCAGGCGATTATTGTGCAGGATTTCGCGATGTGAAACGATTTTTCAGTTCTTGAGGTGGGAAGGGGATATCGGCGAAATTCGCAGGATCGTGCTGTTTTATCCGCACGTTGCAACAACATTGTCATACTTACTCGTTATGATCTTTGATTCCGCACATCAGAGAGACCAGCGATGTCCATCACCCGCCGCAAATTCCTCCGCTACGCCGCCGGTGCCGGCGCCACTGCCAGCTCGATGTTCCCGGACCTGATCCGGCAGGCGCTGGCGGTGCCCGCGAATAACGCCACCGGCACCCTGGCCGACGTCGAGCACGTGGTCATCTTCATGCAGGAGAACCGTTCCTTCGACCACTACTTCGGCACGCTGGCCGGTGTGCGCGGTTTCGACGATCCGCGCGCGATCGACCTGCCCGACGGCCATCCGGTCTGGTATCAGCCGGACGGCAGCGGCGGCTACGTACTGCCGTTCCACTTCGACGCCAAGAACACCAGCGCGCTGTCGGTGGGCACCAACCATACGTGGAAGGGCTCGCAAACCACCTGGCAGGGCTGGGATGCCTGGGTCAAGCAGAAGACGCCGCAAACCATGGGCTACTTCGACCGTGGCGACCTGCCGTTCTACTACGCGCTGGCGGACGCGTTCACCATCTGCGACGCGTATCACTGCTCGGTATTCGGCGCCACCGATCCGAACCGGCTGTACTCGCTCACCGGCAGCAACCAGGGCTGGATGGGCGCGATGGGCAGCCTGTACAACATCAACGCGGCCGGCTACTACAACGGCGATCCCGCGCTGGACAACATCTCCGCCAGCGTCACCGCAGGCGCGCCCAACTGGCGCACCTACGCCGAGGTGCTGGAAGCGAACCAGGTCAGCTGGAAGGTCTACCAGGAGTGGGACAACTACGGCGACAACTACCTGGCCTACTTCAAGAACTTCCGCGTCAACGCCGACGGCAGCCGTCTGAGCAGCGACGCGCCCTTGTACCGCAAGGGCCGCGTGCTGGCGCCCGGTTCCAACGCGGGCAACGCCAGTGGCACCAAGGGCGATTGGCTGGTCGATTCCTTCGCCGACGATGTGCGCAACAACCGCCTGCCGCAGGTGTCGTGGATCAGCTCGCCGAACGATTACACCGAGCATGCGCCGAATTCACCCAACGCCGGCGAGCACATCACCGCGCGCCTGTTGGCCGCGCTGGTGGCCAATCCCGAGGTCTGGTCCAAGACCGTGTTCCTGTTGATGTACGATGAAAACGATGGCTTCTTCGACCACGTGCCGTCGGACCTGGCGCCGCTCAATGCGGGCATGGGCAAGACCACGCTGGCGGATGTCGGTACCCACGAAAACTATCAGGGCGTGCCGGTGGGCTTGGGGCCGCGCGTGCCGATGCTGGTGATCTCGCCGTGGAGCAAAGGCGGGCGCGTGTGCTCGCAGCTGTTCGACCACACCTCCAAGCTGCGCTTCCTGGAGGAGTGGCTGGTGGTGCGCGGCAAGGCCCGCGCCAATGTTCAGTGCGATCTGATCTCGCCGTGGCGCCGCGCCGTCTGCGGCGACCTGACCTCGGCCTTCGACTTCAGCACGCCCAACAGCATCTGGCCGGACAGCGTGCCGAAGACGGCGGCCTACCAGCGCGTCTCCGGCAAGCCGTATCCGATGCCGCCGACGGTGCAGGCCATGCCGAGGCAGGAGCCCGGCACCAGCGCGCCGGGTCCGCGCATCGCCTGCGCCTTGCCGTATGAATTGTCGGTGCAGGGCAGGCTGGCCGGCGCCGGCCAGTTCGCGTTGAGCTTCGCCAACAGCGGCCAGGTGGGCGCGGCCTTCATCGTCTACTCTAGCTTGCGTGCCGATGGCCCGTGGTACTACACGGTCGAGGCGGGCAAGGAAATCGACAACGAGGTGTGGAACTGGAGCGGCGGCGCCTACGACCTCGGCGTGCACGGCGCCAATGGTTTCCTGCGCCAGTACAAGGGCGCGTTCGCCGCAGCCACGGCAGGCGGTGCGCAGCCGGAAGTGCAAGTGCGCTACGAGCGCGGCAGCGGCAACATCAGCCTGGTGCTGTCGAACCTGGATGGTCAGCAGGCCTGCGGCTTCACCGTTACCGACAATGCCTACGGCGCCGGCACCGCCACCTATCGCGTGGCGGCCGGCCAGACTTTGTCGGTGCCGTTCAATCTGACAGGCAGCTACGGCTGGTACGACCTCAGCGTGACCAGCGACGCCGATGCGCAATGGCTGCGCCGCGCTGCCGGCCACGTGGAAACAGGATTGCCGAGCCGTCCCGATCCGATGATAGGCACCAACCGCGTCAAGATTTTTCTCGGCACCAGCACGCCCAACGTCACGCGTGGTAGCGTGGCGGTGTTCAACTATGCTGCGCCACCCGGCAAGCTCAATGCGCAGAATTGGATAGGCCTGTTCGCAGCAGGCACTTCGCCGGGCAAGGGCAACGCGGTGCAGTGGGCATACGCGCCGAATGCGCGCGGCAGCGCAACCTTCAACACCGGCGCCATGGCGGTGGGCGACTACACGGCGTGGTATCTGTACCAGAACGCCTATGTGACGCTGGGCGGGCCGGTGCCGTTCAGCGTGACGCAACTGGCGGCGTCGGCCGCCAGCGTCAAGCAGGGGACGGCGATCGCCTTCAGCTATGCGCTGCCTGCGTCCAAGGTCAACAGCACCAACTGGATCGGAATCTGGAAAGCCGGTGCCGCTCCGAGCAGCGGCGGCTACATCATCTGGCAATACGTCACGGCCGCCAGTGGCAGCGCCAGCTTCGACACCAGCAAACTGGCGCCCGGCAATTACAGCGCATGGTGCTTGTATAACGACGGCTACGGCGTGCTGGCCGGTCCTGCTGCGTTCACCGTCACCTGAACGCGGCGGCAATCTCGCCAATTATCACAAAGACAAATTTTTCTTGACGGGGCTTGACGCCCCATGACACATTGCGCCTCCGTTCATTGAAGGAGTGCATGTGTCGAAGCAATCTGGTTTTCTGATTTTCGTGCTGGCCGCGGCGCTCACGGCTTGCGCTTCCGCACCGACGCCGGCGCAGCTGGCGATGCAGCGTCAGTCGATCGACGAGTTCGTGAAGACGACTTTTCCCGTGAAGCCGCCTGATGCGCCCGCTTCTGCGGGCGGATATCTGGCGCGCTTCACCGATGCCGACAGTGCTCAGTTGTACTGGCCCAAGCAGCAGTTGACGGCGTATTGCGCGGCCCACGGCGGCTTCATGCGCGTGGACAGGTATTTCATCGCCAATGCGGTATCCCCGCGGCATGAAGAACGCACGCCGGAGCGCAGCAAGCTGGTACATCCGTATGTCATCGCGGCGGCCGAAGGCGCGCTGGGCATCATGCGCTGCAAACACGGCAGCAGCAACAAGACCTTGTGGGGCGTGGAAATCCAGCCGGGAACATTTGCCATGGAAGCCGCCGGCGGCAAGCTGCAAATGAACATCGTGCTGCCCGATTAGTTTCAACCACACCTCGTGTTGAAGTGATTGACCCCGCCAATTTGCTGGTAGACAATCTCCTGCAGTACCGAGTAACTCGCTGAGAAAAACATCCATGGCAGGGCATCAAGTTTGACTTGGTGCCAGCTTTAATTTTTTGATCAGATTGTCGAGATGAGCGCGCACATTTCCTTCACCCCGTCCGCAAGCTGGCATCCGCCGGACCATCCCTTATTCATCTCAATTCCGTGAGCAGCAAGACATAGCGTTTCTTCGAGGAGACATGATGTTTGCAAACATGAAGGTGGCGACCCGCCTGGGTCTGGGTTTTGGCGCTGTAGTGCTCCTGCTGTTGCTGCTGTCGGTGGTGAGCATCATGCGACTTACTGCGATGAACGACGCGATCAACCGCATCACCGAAGACCGCTACCCCAAGGTGGTGCTGGCGAAGGACAACATCCGCTACACCATCGATAGCGGCCGCCAACTGCGCAGCATGATGCTGGCGACCAGCGACGACGAGCGGGAAAAATTCCGCAAGCTGGCCGAGGCCAACCGCACCAAGATCGCCGAGGCGATGGAAAAGATCGACAAGCTGATCAGCAGCGAGAAAGGGCGCCAGCTGTTCAAGGATGTCGCCGGCAAGGCGGAGATGATGACCGGGAAATACGATCAACTGTACTCGCTGGCCAAAAGCGATCAGAAGAAAGCGATCGAATTCCTGAAAGGGGATTTCGCGGAATCCAACAACGTCTATGCGGGCACGCTGGATACCTTCGCCAAGTTCCAGAGCGACCTGATGGACCAGGAAGCCCAGCAGGCCGAAGACAGCTATCTGGAGACGCGCAAGGTGGTGATCACGCTGGCGATCTCGGCGGTGCTGGCGGCGATCCTGATTGCGTGGCTGATCACGCGCGACCTGGTCAAGCGGCTGGGCGGCGAGCCGACCTATGCGGCCGAGCTGATGGAACGCATCGCCAAGGGCGACCTGAGCGGCGAGATCCGCCTCAAGCCCGATGACCACAGCAGCATGCTGTTTGCGATCAGCGAGATGATCGTCAAGCTGCGCAAGGTGGTCGACGGCCAGCGCGCGCTGGTGTCCGCGGCCAACCGCGGCAATTTCGATGCGCGTGTGGACCTGACCGGCATGGCGGGCTTCCAGCAGGAGATGGGCGAGAGCCTGAACCAGCTGGCCATCACCACCGGCACCAGCATTGCCGACGTGGTGCGCGTGATGGGGGCGATGTCGGAAGGCGACCTGACCAAGACCATCGACAAGCCCTACGAGGGCGCGTTCGGCGAGCTGAAGGAATACGCCAACAACACGGTCGCCAAGCTGGCCCAGGTGGTCAGCGAAGTCAACAACAGTGCCGAGGCACTGGCCGCCGCCTCCGAGGAAGTCAGTGCGACGGCGCAGGCGCTGGCGCAGGCCGCCAGCGAGCAGGCCTCCAACGTGGAAGAGACGTCGGCCTCGGTCGAAGAGATGACGGCTTCGGTGGCGCAGAATACCGACAACGCCAAGGTGACGGACGCCATGGCCAGCCGCGCCGCCGTCGAGGCCAGCGAGGGCGGCGATGCGGTGCGCTCGACGGTGGCGGCGATGAAGCAGATCGCCGCCAAGGTGTTGATCATCGACGATATCGCTTACCAGACCAACCTGCTGGCGCTGAACGCGGCCATCGAAGCGGCGCGTGCGGGCGAACACGGCAAGGGCTTTGCCGTCGTCGCGGCGGAGGTGCGCAAGCTGGCCGAGCGCAGCCAGGTGGCGGCGCAGGAAATCGGCCAGGTCGCCAGCGGCAGCGTCGACCTGGCCGAGCGGGCCGGACAGATGCTGGGCGCGATGGTGCCGAACATTAAGAAGACTTCGGACCTGGTGCAGGAAATCACGGCCGCCTCGGAGGAGCAATCGACCGGGCTGGTGCAGATCAATTCCGCGATCAGCCAGTTAAGCCAGACCACGCAGCAGAACGCGTCCGGTTCGGAGGAACTGGCGGCGACGGCGGAGCAGATGAGCACCCAGGCCGAAGAGCTGCAGCAGACCATGGGCTTCTTCGCGCTGAACGGCTCGGCCGCAAGGCACGGCGGGCAGCGCCAGCCCGGCGTCGTGCTGCGCAGCCGTCTGTCGCCGGTGCGCATGGTCGGCGTGGAAGCGCCCGACGAGTCCCAGTTCGTGCGCTATTGAACAGTCAGGCGGGCGACTGCAGCAGCTGGTCGATGACGGCAACGCTGCCATCGTCGATGCGCAGGAATTGCACGCCGGTCTTGTAGCCGAGTTCGGCATCGGGATCGCTGTAGACCACCTGGCCCATGGCCAGCACCTTATGGCTGGCGTCGCCCAGCTGCACCTGGAACGAGACGGCGCAGTACTGGGCCAGCCGGATCTGGCTGCCGGTTTGCAGGCTGACGCCGCCATGCGACAAGTCCAGCGTGCTGGCGGTGTGGCGGGTTTCGTCGATCATCGTCAGCGTGGCCGCGTGACGGGTCGCGTGGCGGTGGGAGACTCTGGCTTTCTGATTCATCGCTGGTATCCCAATAGTAGCGTTGGGAAAAGAATATCAGCTGACCGCCGCCCACGGCAAGGGCTGAGCCCGCAAGTGTGGCGGCCTATCTACGTCCTGTCGGGCCCGCCTTGATCGAAGCGACAATGTTGGGCGCTTCCGCTTCCGCCGCCGCGCAGGCGGAGGCGGCGTCGACGAAGCGCTGGGTCACCGCCACCCGGCGCTTCGGGCGTACCTTGATGCGGTGCATGGGCGTGGTGGACGGCGCGAACACCGCGACGTAGGCGCCCCATAGCGCGCATCCTTCCAGCGGCGCCGCCGAAAATTCGATTTCGTAATCGTCGATGTACTTGGTCGGCACGGCTGCCTCCTTGATGGCTGGCTTTACGCCGCCAATGTACGCGCTCCGGCCCGGCTATGGCGCGCAGTACCGGGGAATCCATTACAATCCCTGCAATGAATGATACCAAGAATGTCCGCCGCCGTTCGCTTATCGCTGCTTGCAGCGCCCATGCCATCCACGATGGATTGACCGATGTGATCTATGTGCTGCTGCCGATCTGGCAGGCGCAGTTCGCCATCAGCCTGGCGATGGTGGGCCTGCTGCGCGGCGCCTACTCGGGCATGATGGCGGGATTCCAGTTGCTGGCCAGCCGCATGGCCAAGCGCTGGGGCCGCGAGCGCACGCTGATCGGCGGCACCGCGCTGGCCGGCATCGCCTACCTGATCGCCGGCATGGCCGGCGGCCTGACGGTGCTGCTGTTCGCGCTGCTGCTGGGCGGCTTGGGCGCGAGCACCCAGCATCCGCTGGCCTCGTCCATCGTCACCGATACGCATGAGGCGGGCGGCGGTGTGAAGGAAGCGCTGGCGCAGTACAACTTTGCCGGCGATATCGGCAAGACGCTGGTGCCGGGCCTGGTCGGCCTGCTGCTGGTGGTGGTGAGCTGGCAGGCCAGCGTGGTGCTGATCGGCTGCCTGGGCCTGGCCGCGGCGGCGCTGCTGTGGTGGCTGCTGCCGGTGGCCGTGGTGGCGGAGCACGATGCCACGCCGTCCGCCAAGACCGTCGCAGGCAAGGGCTCGGTCAGCGGCCTGCGCGCGCTCAATATGACGGGCATGCTCGACAGCGCGGTGCGCATGGGCTTTCTCACCTTCCTGCCTTTCCTGTTGCAGAGCAAGGGCGCCGGCACGGCCGGCATCGGCGTGGCCTTGTCGCTGCTGTTTGTCGGCGGCGCTTTCGGCAAGCTGCTCTGCGGCTACCTGGGCGCGCGCATCGGCATGATGAAGACGGTGTGGATCACGGAGTCGGCCACGGCGCTGCTGATACTGTTGTCGGTGTGGTTGCCGCTGGCGGCGATGATGGCCATGCTGCCGCTGCTGGGGCTGGCCTTGAACGGCACTTCGTCGGTACTGTACGGCACGGTGCCCGAACTGGCCGCGCCCGGCAAACGCGAGCAGGCCTTTGCCCAGTTCTATACCGGCACGGTCGGCGGCGGCGCGCTGGCGCCGGTGCTGTTCGGCCGCCTGGGCGACGTGGTCGGCGTGCCGACCGCGTTGATGGCGCTGGCCGCCTTGCTGCTGTTGACGCTGCCGTTGTCGTATCGTGTGCAAACATCGTTGGCCGATTGACCCTTACCATTTCACTCAGGGAGACACTTGCTATGAATCGTATCCGCTGTTCCGTGGCCGTATGCCTGGCCGTCCTGCAGCTTGCCTGCTGCGCCGCGCCGGTTGAGGCGGCCTTATCCGTGACGCCGGCGACGCTGAACGAACCTTGGGCTGTCGACTGGTGGATGCCGCGCCACGAGAAGAAGCTGGCGGAAGCGCGGGCGCTGGGCAAGTCGGCCGAAGTCGTCTTCATCGGCGATTCGATCACGCATGGCTGGGAAGATCGCGGGCCGGAAGTGTGGGAGCGCTACTACAAACCCATGCATGGCCTGGGGCTGGGCTTCAGCGGCGACCGCACCGAGAACGTGCTGTGGCGCTTGCAGCACGGCGAGGTGGACGGCATCGCGCCCAAGGTCGCGGTGCTGATGATCGGCACCAACAACACCGGCCATCGCAAGGAAGATCCGGCGACCACCGCCGCCGGCATCCGGCGCGATATCGATGAACTGCGCCAGCGCCTGCCCGCCACGAAGATTTTGCTGCTGGCGATCTTCCCGCGCGGCGAAACGGCGGACGATCCGCTGCGCCGCATCAACGAGCAGGTCAACGGCATCATCGCCGGCTTTGCCGACAACCGGCAGGTCTACTTCCTCAACCTCAACCAGGAGTTCCTGACGGCCGACGGCAGGCTGTCGACGGACATCATGCCCGACCTGCTGCATCCGAACCAGAAGGGCTATGAAATCTGGGCCCGGGCCATGGCGCCCGAGCTCAAGCGGTTGATGGCGCCCAACTAGCGCTGTAGCCAGGCCCGGTAGCGCCTGGTCAGGAAGACCATGCGCAGCTGGCCCATCAGCATGGTCAGCAGCGGCGAGTAGTTGCCTGTGCGTTGCACGCCGCTGCCCAGAGCGCGCAGGCGGCGCTTGACCAGCGCCATGGCGGCGACCGATGCCATGGTCTTGTCCTTCCATGTCACGGGCGGCGGCAGCGCTGCCGGCGAACGGCCGGCGCGCCATTCCTGCGGCAGGTTGGGCACCTCGGCCAATGCGGTGGCGATGCCCGCCACGGCGATGCCGCTGGCCAGCACCTGTTCCGCCACCTGCTTGCGGGCGATGCCGCCGGTGGTCATGACGGGCATGCGGGCGACCGCCGCCAGTTCCTTGGCGAACTCCAGGAAATAGGCTTCGCGCGCCAGCGTGCGGCCGTCGGCGGTGCGGCCCTGCATGGCCGGGCTTTCGTAGCTGCCGCCGGACAATTCGATCATATCCACCGGCAGCTCGTTGAGCAGCAACACCACCTGCCTGGCGTCGTCCTGCGAGAAGCCGCCGCGCTGGAAGTCCGCCGAATTCAGTTTGACGGCCACGCTGAAGCCTGGCGACACGCGCGATCGCACCGCGCGCACCACCTCCAGCAGCAGGCGGGCGCGGTTGGCCAGGCTGCCGCCCCAGCCGTCGCGGCGGCGGTTGGTCAGCGGCGACAGGAATTGCGAGATCAGGTAGCCGTGCGCGGCGTGGATCTGCACGCCGTCGAAGCCGGCCTGTTCGGCCGCATGGGCGGTGGCGGCGAAACGGCTGACGACTTCCTCGATCTGCGCGGCGCCCATCTCGACAGGCTGCGCGAACAGCTTGCTGTGCTTGCCCATGTCCAGCGCCACCGCCGACGGCGCCCAGGCGTTGCCGCCCATATTGGCCAGCACCTGGCGGCCGGGGTGGTTGATCTGCATCCACACCTGCGCGCCCTGGCGGCGCGATGCCTGTGCCCATGTGCGGAAAGTGTCCAGCGGCGTGCCCGCTTCCAGCACCACGCCGCCAGGCCCGGTCATGGCGCGGCCGTCGATCATGACGTTGCCTGTGATGATGAGGCCGGCGCCGCCGTCGGCCCAGCTTTCGTATAAACGGTTGAGCGCGGGGCCGGGCAGTTGGCCGGCGTCGGCCATGTTTTCTTCCATCGCGGCCTTGGCCAGGCGGTTGGGGAGGGTGCTGCCGTTCGGCAGCGTCAGTGCGGTGAACATCATGTCGATTCCGGATACGGGTAAAGGAGATGAGGTATCCTAAGGTTGAAGTTCACTTCAAGGTCAAGCGAAATATGAAAATAGGCGAATTGGCGCAGCGCTCGGGCGTTGCGGCCTCGGCGATCCGGTATTACGAGAGGGCGGGTCTGCTGCCGAAGGCGGTGCGCGGGGCGAATGGCTACCGCGTGTATGCGGAGGCGGCGCTGGAGCGGCTGCATCTGATCCAGATCGGCCAGAACCTCGGCTTCACGCTGGAGGCGATACGGGCGGTGTCGATGCTGGAGGGGGCGGCGTTTCAGGATGGCTTGCTGGACAAGCTCGATGCCCGCCTGGGCGAGATCGAGCAAATGGTGCAGACCTTGGGCGCCCAGCGCGCCTCCCTGCTGGAGACGCGCGCGAAGCTGACGCAGTCCTGGGCGAACAATCAGTGCCTGAGCAATGCCGAGTTCGTTTCGGAGGCGGTGCGTTAGCCGGTGGTGACTTCGGCGTCGGCCAGGAAGTTGATGATGGCCGGGTTGACCACGGCGCCGTGGGTGATCGGCCCCATGTGGCCGCCGCGCGTTTGCACGGCGGTGGCGTCGGGCAGGGCGGCGGCCAGCGCTTCGGCCAGCAGGCGGGTCGAGGCCGGGCTGTGCGCGCCCGACATCACCAGCGACGGCATGGTCAGCGCCGACAGATCGTCCAGCGTGGCCGCTTCGCCCAGCAGCGCCTGGAAGTCCAGCCGCACCTTGGCGATCATGCCCACCATCTTGTTTTGCGCCGCCGGCGGCGCGGCGTCGAAGGCGCCGGCGCGGTTCCAGTAATCGATGAAGATGCGGGTGGCGTCGCGGTCCTGGTTGCGGTCTTGGCGATCCATGCAGGCGTTGATGCGTGCCACCACGTCGACGATCTCGGCGCGCGCCGGATGCTGCGCCGGCAGCAGGTGGAAGGCCACCGGCTCGAACAGCGTCAGCGACAGCACGCGGCCGGGCATGCGGCGCGCCATGTGCAGCGCCGAGGCGCCGCCGAAGGAATGGCCGATCAGGTGGAAGGCTTCGCCCGGCTCCAGGCGCGAGGCGATGGCGGCGTTGACTGCGTCGACCTCGTGCGCCAGCGTGTGGACGTAGCCGTCGCCGACATCGGCCGGGAAGGGCGATGCGCCGTAGCCAAGCAGGTCGACGGCGATGCAGCGGAAACGGTCTTCGAGTTGCGACACCAGGTCGGCCCACTGGGCCTTGGAACTCATGGAACTATGCAGCAGTACAACAGCAGGTTTCATTATCAGCACGACACGAAAAAACGGAGCGCATATTATACCGGCACTTGTGAAACCGGCGGCGCGCCACGATGTGTGGCCTATATCACGCATGGCGTCATTTTTTCGTTCCGTGGAAGTGGGCGACAGGAGTAAAGTAAGGGTATGAATAATTCTAAAAAAGTCGCGGGCTTGGCAGGCATAGTCAGCGTGCTGTGGATGGGACTGACGGCCGCGGTGGCAGCCAACCAGAAGCGATTGCTATTCAATCCGCTGGGCAGCAAGCGCGAGGTGCTCAAGCCTTACAGCAGCGGCCATCGCACGCGGCCCATCGTGGTGCGCTCCAAGGATGGCACGCGCTTGTCCGGTTGGCTGATGACGCCGCCCGTGGCCGGACCGCATCCCGGCGTGATTTATTTCGGCGGCCGCTCGGAGGAAGTCTCCTGGGTGGCGCGCGACGCCGGCAAGCTGTTTCCCGGCATGGCGGTGCTGGCGGTGAACTACCGGGGCTACGGCGATTCGCACGGCGATCCGGCCGAGGAACATTTCGTCGACGATGGCCGCATGCTGTTCGACTGGCTCAGCGAACGCCATCATGTCGATCCCAAGCGCATCGCCGTGGTCGGCCGCAGCCTGGGCTCAGGCGTGGCGGTGCAGGTGGCGATGGAGCGCGACGCCAATTCCATCGTGCTGATCACGCCCTACGATTCCATCCTCGCCATTGCCAAGCGCAAGTTCAAGGCGATCCCGGTGGAGTATGTGCTGCGGCATAAATTCGAATCGGTCAAATACGCGCACCAGCTGAAGGCGCCGACCTATGTGCTGCGCGCCGCCTTCGACGACGTGGTGCCGCACTCGCACACCGATCTGCTGGTCGAAAAGCTGGGGTTGCTGCATGCGGACGAAATCGTGCCCGACTCCGACCACATGAACATCCCTTACCTGGACTCCACGCAGCAGCGCATCGCCAGCTTCCTGGCGCACCGTTTCAGCCAGCCGCAATCCTGACGGGTTTGTCGGCCAGCTGGTGGTGCAGCCGGCGCAAGCCCAGCCACACGCCACCGATCACCAGCGGCACTGCGATGCCGGTCAGGATGTCGGGATTGACCGGCAGGTTGCTGGCCTTCATGGCCTTGCCCGCGTAGCCGATCAGGCCCAGCGCGTAGTAGGAAATCGCCACCGCCGACAAGCCCTCCACCGCCTGTTGCAGGCGCAGCTGCTGCGCCGCGCGCGCGTCCAGCGATTGCAGGATCTTGCGGTTCTGCCGCTCCTGCTCGATGCCGACGCGGGTGCGCAGCAGGTCGTTGCTGCGGGCGATACGCTTGGCCAGCGTCTCCTGCCGTTGCGCCACCGAGGTGCAGGTGTGCATGGCCGGCGCCAGGCGGCGGCCCATGAACTCGGCCAGCGTCGGCATGCCGGCGATGCGCACTTCGCGCAACTCCTGGATGCGCGACTGCACCAGGCTGAAGTAGGCTTGCGAGGCGGCGAAGCGGTAGCTGTTGTTGACCGACAGTTTTTCCAGCCGTGCAGCCAGGCTGGTGATACGGTGCAGCAGCGCCTGCTCCTCACGGGCCTCGGTGGAGATGCCATCCGGCTGGTCGGCCTGCACCAGCATGGCGGTCAGGTCGGCCAGTTCGTTCTCGATGCCGTTCAACATAGGCTGCGTGGCTTCGGCCTGCGGCAGGCCGAGCAGGGCCATCATGCGGTAGGTTTCGATTTCCAGCATGCGGCCGACCAGGCGGCCGGCCTGGAATTCGCGCAGGCTCAGGTCGCGCACGACAAAGCGGCTGAAGCCGTCCGGCTGTATCAGGAAATCGGTCCACACCTCGGCGCCGCTGCCGACGCTGCTGCCGACCAGCGACTTGCCCTGGAATAGTTCGCGGATCGCATCCACCGCGCCGACATCATCCGGCTCGCCCTTGCACAGCAGCACGTGGGCGGCGACGATGATCTTGCCGTGCAGGCTGGCCAGCCATTCCTGGGGCACGTGTTGCAGCGGCATGCGCTCGAAGGCTTCGCCGCAGGCGGCGCCGGCTTCGCTGCGTTCGACGAAGGTGTAGGTGGCGAACTCGGTATGGCATTCCCACTTCAGGCGGAAGCGGCCGAAGTCGTGGAAGAAGTAGCGCGCCTGCGGCGTGGGCACGGCCACGCCGTAGTGCATGCACAGTTGTTCGAGCACCTGGTGCTGGGTGCTGCGGTGGAGTTTCTGGGACGGCTGGTCCTGCTGCACGTACAGCGCGAAATGGGTCAGGCTTTCCGGCGCTTGCAGCTGCAGGAAGGGGCGTGAGTGGATTTCCGCCGACAGCGGCACCCGCATCGGATGGTTCAACTTGGCGAAATCGGCATTGGCGCGGTAAGCGAGAGACATGACCTTCCCCGGGAAAAGTACTGCGATCGGAACTGCAAAAACGCGGATTGTTGCAGTGCAGTATAACCAGCTGCAAGCGTCGTTACAACCGCGCATTCCGCATACCAGTCATGCGGAACGCTGATGTTACCGGGGAACGCGGGTGTGAGCGATCACTTTTTGAACGGCGGCGATGCCGTTCAGCGGGGCAGGGCGATGACCAGCTGCTGGCTGGCGTCCCAGCTGCGGGCCGCCGTGTCGAGGCGGAACACGGTGAACGGCACTTGGCCGACGATGTCGCCGACGCGGTCCCAGTCGATGTCGGCATAGGCGCCGGCGTAGTCGACCTCCTTGCCGGCCTTGACCAGCGCCAGCGCGGCGCCGATGTTTTCCGGCCGCACCTTGTCGCCCGGCGCGTTCATCACGAAGCGGAGGCTGTCGCGCACCATCAGGCCGGTGGGGCTCTTGCTGTTGTTGACCAAGCCGGCGCGCTCGATCGCCAGCGCCATCACCATGGCGATGTCGTAGGTGGGCGCGGTGAAGTCTTGCGGCTCGCTGCCGTACTGGGCGATGTAGCCGGTGCGGAAGCTCTGGTAGGAGCTGTTGCCGTAGGCGCCGATGGTGGCGGCCGAACCGCGCGCGCCGCCCGCCAGGCGCGAGGGATCGGCCAGGTTGTCGAGGAAGGTCTGGTTGCCGGCGGCGGTGCCGGGCAGCAGCCACATGGCGCCGCTCTGGAACGGCAGCGATTCGTTCAGCACATTGGCCGAGATGTCGGCCGCCAGGATGCCGTTCAGGATCACGTCCGGCTTGGCGTCGTAGACTTTTTGCAGATAACCGGCGAAGCCGTTCTTCAGGCCGAAGGGGATGGTGACGGTGGCCACCACCTGCCCGCCCAGTTTCTGGAAGGCCGGCGAAAACAGCTGGGCCAGGCCGGCGCCGAAGGCGTCGCCTGCGTTGATCAGCACCACGGCGCGGCGCTTGCCCGCATCGAAGGCGACATTGGCCAGCACCGGCGTGGCGTCGACATCGGAGACGCCGATGCGGAAGATCAGGTCGCTGTCGGCCACCGTGCTCAGCGTCGGCGACGAGCTCGATTCGGTCAGGATGGGCACGCCCTTGGCCAGCGCCTGCGGCAGCAGGTTCAGCACGCGGGTGGAGGTGGAGACGTTGAGCGCGACCACGCCCGCGTCGAGCAGCTGCTGGCCCATGTCCTGGGCCTCGGCATTGTCGCGGGCGACCAGCGCGATGGCGTTGAGGCGCTTGCCCAGCACGCCGCCGGCGTCGTTGATCTGCTTGGCCGCCAGCAGGAAGGCGTCGCGGGTCGAGGTGCGCCAGCCGACCGAGGCGATGTTGATGGCGTTGGGATCGATCATCGCCTTGATCGGATTGGCGGGCAGCGGCGTGACAGCGTCGCCGGTGCCGCCACCGCCGCCGCCGCAGGACGCCAGCAGCGTCAGCGCAGCGGCCGTGGCTGAGGCCAGCAAGCGCCTAGTAGCGGTATTCATATTGCACTCCATAGCGGCGGCCCAGCGACGGGTAGTCGATGCCGCCGACGCCGGGATCGACATAGCGGCTGTTCCACAGGTCGCGCACCTGCACGCGGATGCCGGCGCGGGCGCCGAGGCTCCAGCGCGCGCCCAGCGTGGTGTCGACGTAGCGCGACAGGTGGTAAGCCTGGTTGGCCAGCAGCACGTTGGCGGTGGCGGCCGGGCGCGGGCCGACATAGCGGTTGTCCACGCTGAGCAGCAGCTTCTGTCCCATCAGGCTGGCGCTGGCGCCGGCGTTGGCGCTGTTGGTGGGGAACAGCTCGCCGTCGCTGCGCTGGGCCAGCGGCGCCAGCGAGTAGCGGTTGAGGCTGCGGCTGCCGTTGGCGCGGCTCAGGTTGGCGTAGGCGTTGAACCAGTCGCGCTGGTAGCGCAGCTCCAGCTCCACGCCGTTGACCTTGCTGTCGCTGGTGTTGCGCGCCACCAGGTTGAAGAAGGCCTGCTCCAGCGTGACCAGTTCGCTGACCTTGGTGTGGTAGACGGTCAGCGCGCCGTTCCAGTGCGGTGCGGGTGGCGTGCTCAGTTGCAGTTCTATGGTGCGCGATTTTTGCGGCGCCAGGTCGGGGTTGCCCTTGATGTCGCCTGGCTGCACGGCGGTGCGGTACAGCAGTTCGGCCGACGGCGCCTGGAAGGCGGTGCCGCTGAGGACTTTCAAACCCCAGTCGCCGGGCAGGGCGCCGACCACGCCGGCGCGCAGCGATTCCTGCGTGCCGTAGACCGAGTGCCGGTCCTGGCGGCCGCCGAGGATGGCCTGCCACTTGCCGAACAAGGGGAACTGCCATTGCGCGTAGAAGCCGGTGTTGCGCAGCGTTTTTTCGCCGGGCTGGCTGAGCTGGAAATCGCTGCCGTCGGCGATGCTGCGGCGGCGGAACGATTCCAGCGTCTCGCGGTCGCGCAACACGTCGGCGCCCAGCAGCAGGCTGGTTTGCGGGCCCATCTGCCACAGCCACTCGACGCTGCCGTCGATGGCCTTGTAGCCGAAGTCGCGCAGCAGATAGTAGTCGGCGGCGCCGGTGCGCACGCGGTCGGCGGCGCCCGGCTCGCCCTGGCCGTAGTTGAGGCTGGCCCGCAGCGTGTGGGCGTCGTTGAATCGGTGGCTGGCGCCCAGGTGCAGATAGCCTTGCTCCAGCTCGACATGGCTGGGCGGACGCAGCAGGGGATTGAGGCTGGCGAAGACATTGTCGCTGTCCTGCCGCTGCCAGAACACGCTCGCTTGCAGCTCGTCGCTGGCGCCGCGCCAGCCGCCGCGCAGGTAGAGGCTGCGCGGGTCGGCGTCGTCCACCGGCGCCGGGCTGAGGGCGGCATAGCGTTTGTAGTCGGGCGAGATGCGCGGCAATGCGAGGCCGCTGCGGTCGGCCCTGGCCGCTTGCACGCCCCAGGCCAGCCAGTACGGCGACGGCGCATCGGCCTGGCCTGCCGCGCCGAACTGGGCGCTGCCGCTGGCCGACAGCAGGTTGACGCTGCGGCCGCCGCCCGACCATTCGTGGCTCAGGGCCACGCGCTGTTCGGTGCCGTCGTGCCGGGTGATGACGTTGACCGCGCCCAGCAAGGCATCGGCGCCGTACAGCACCGACACCGGCCCGCGCACGATCTCGATGCGCTCGACCATGTTGAGCGGGATGAACTCCAGCCCGATCAACTGCTGCTGCGTGCTGCGGAAGGCGATGGGCTGGCCGTCCAGCAGGATCTTGATGGCGCGGCTGGCCGACTGCGCGCCGGCGTTGATGCCGCGCACGCCGAAGTTGTGGTTGAGGCGGTCATCGCTCTCGATAAAACCTGCCACATGGGACAGCGCCTCGGCCAGGCTCTGGTAGCCGTAGCGGGCGATGTCGTCGGCCGTCACCAGCGTCACCACGGCGGGCGTGGCGTACAGCGGGGTGGCGGTCTTGGTGGCGGTGAGCACCTTGACGTTGCGCAGCTGGTCGAGGCTGAGGTCGAACAGGGTGTCGTCGTCGGCTGCGATGTTGGCGTGGGCGCTGGCCAGCGGCAGCAGGAGCAGCAGCGCTGCGCGCATGCAGCTGTGGCGCAGCCCTGCCGTACCGGCCTGGGCGAAGGTTTTGCAATGTGGTGTGCGGTCGCCCACGAGTATGCTCCCATGCTGCGCGATTTAACAAAGTATTCACCAATTCCGACACGATCACAAGCTGCGTGTTGATCGCATGCACAGGGCGTTGTGTTTCAAGAACAAGTCTTTACCGCCATGCGAAAAATGCGGGCTGTGCGGACGATTCGGATAAAATCAGTACGCGCTGAACCCGTGGCAACATGCGGCTGCCGCGCTATAGGGAGGGGCGTGCATGATGAGACGACTGGGCGCTGGGATAAGAGTGATGCTGGCCTTGGCGGCCGCCGGTGCGCTGGCGTCCCTGGCCGGTGTCGCTGCGCGTGCCGAGCAGGCTATCCCGGAGCAGCAGGTCAAAGCCGCCTACATCCTCAACTTTACCCGCTACGCCAACTGGCCGGCGCCGGCGCTGGTCGAACCGCACGCGCCGCTGGTGGTGTGCATGGTGGGCCCGGGCGCGGCCGACATGGCCCGCCAGTTGCAGCACCGCGCAGCGGGCAGCCATCCGCTGGAACTGCGCGTCGTCAGCCGCGTCGAAGAGACCGAGCCATGCCACGCGGTCTACCTGGCGCTGCCCGAACGCAGCCGCCAGAGCGCATGGCTGACGCGCATGCGCGAGCAAGCCATCCTCACCATCGGCGACTCCGCCAACTTCCTGGCCGACGGCGGCATGATCAACATGATGCTGGTCGACGGCAGCATCCGTTTCGAAGTCAACCTGACGGCGGCCAAGCACTCCGGCGTCAGCCTCAATCCGCGCATGCTGGCGCTGGCTGAACGCGTGGTCGGCGGGGACGCCAAGTGAGCGGCCTGCCCAAGCGCTGGCACGACCTGGCCTTGCAGCGCAAGCTGCTGATCGTCTCGCTGTTGACGGCGTTGACGGCGATGCTGGTGGCGTTGATGGTGCTGATCACCTACGACTTCAGCGTGGTGCGGGTGCGGCTGGTGCAGGACCTGGCCAGCCGCATGGACCTGGTGTCGCTGAACCTCGACGTCGACATGAACTTCGGCGACCGCCGCGCCGCCACGCGCACGCTGTCGGCGTTGCGCGGCACGGCCGACATCCACAGCGCCTGCCTGTTCGACGTGCGGCAGCAGGTGTTCGCCAGCTATGCGCGCAGCGGCGAGGTGCGCTGCGCATGGCCTGAGGGGATGGCGCCGTCCGGCCACAGCTTCCACGGCGACCGCCTGTCGATGGTGGCGCCGGTGCGCTTCCAGCACGAGGTGCTCGGCTACCTGCAAGTGGAATACGCCTTGCAGCCGCTGGCCGAACGCCTGAGCAAATACGGGCTGGTGCTGGCGGTGGTGCTGATGACGCTACTGATCTGCGGCATGCTGCAGGCGGTCGGCCTGCGGCGGCTGGTGACGCAGCCGCTGCTGGCGCTGTCCCGGGTGGCGGACCAGGTCACGCGGGAGGAGCGCTACGACCTGCGGGCGCCGCACTTCTCCAACGACGAAGTGGGCAAGCTGTCGGCGGCCTTCAACACCATGCTGGCCACCGTCGCCGCGCGCGATGCGGCGCTGCGCGTGAGCCAGTCGCTGCTGACCAATATCGCCGACAAGTCCTCCGCCGTCATCTACGTCAAGGACCTGGAAGGGCGCTACCTGATGGTGAACGAGCGCCTGCGGCAGGTGCTGCCGCCAGGTTCGCCCGACCCGATCGGCCACCGCGACGCCGACATCTTCGACGAGGACACCGTGAAGGTCATACGCGAAGGCGACCGCCGCGCGCTGCTGTCCGAGCATTCGTACATTTACGAGGAGGGCGTGCCGGATGCGCTGGGCGTGGTGCGCACCTATATCTCGGAAAAATTCTGCCTGCGCGACGAGCATGGCAAGGTGTGGGCGATGGGCGGCATTTCGACCGACATCACCGACCGCAAGAAGAGCGAGGTCGAACTGATACAGTACCGCGACAAGCTGGAAGAGCTGGTGCAGCTGCGCACCGGCCAGATGGTCGAGGTGAACAAGGACCTGGCGGAATCGCTGGAGACGCTGCGGCGCGCGCAGGATGAACTGGTGCGCAGCGAGAAGCTGGCGGCGCTGGGATCGCTGGTGGCCGGCGTGGCGCATGAACTGAATACGCCGATCGGCAACAGCCTGCTGGCGGTCAGCACGCTGATCGACCAGACCCGCGAATTCACCCGCGTGACCGCCGACGGCATGAAGCGTTCGACCTTGCAGGCCTTTGTCGATGACGTGGCCAGCGGCGGCGAGATCGTGCTGCGCAACCTGCACCGCGCGGTGGACCTGGTGGCCAGCTTCAAGCAGGTGGCGGTGGACCGCACCACCTCGCAGTGCCGCGAGTTCCTGCTGTGCGACCTGGCCAACGAGATCCTGCTGTTGCTGTTGCCGACGTTTAAAAAGTCCGGCATCACGGTGCGCCAGGACATCCCGCCGACGATCATGATGAAGAGCTATCCCGGGCCGTTCGGGCAGGTGCTGATCAACCTGGTCAACAACGGCCTGACGCATGCCTTCGAAGGCCGCAGCGAAGGGGAGATCCTGATCTCGGCCATCGCCCTCGATGCCGAGTGGGTGCAGGTGATCATCCGCGACAACGGTTCCGGCATCGCGCCGGAGAACATGGGCCGCATCTACGATCCCTTCTTCACCACCAAGCTGGGCAAGGGCGGATCGGGACTGGGGCTGAACATCGTCTACAACATCGTCTACGGCGTCTTGCGCGGCAAGATCGATGTCGAGAGCGAGTTGGGTAGCGGCACGCGCTTCGTGCTGACGCTGCCGCTTACGAGCTGACCGGCAGCAGGTTGGCGCACGGCGCGCCGTGCATGTGGCAGGCCAGGTTGGCGAAGGTGACGGCGGCGATCTCGCGCATCGCTTCGATGGTGAAGAAGCCCTGGTGGCCCGTCACCAGCACGTTGGGGAAGGTCATCAGGCGCTGGAACACGTCGTCGGCGATGATGTCGCTGGAATGGTCGTGGAAGAACAGGTTGGCCTCCTGCTCGTAGACGTCGATCGCCAACGCGCCCAGCTGGCGCGACTTGAGCGCTTCGATCACGGCGGCGGTGTCTATCAGCGCGCCGCGCGAGGTGTTGAGCAGCATGGCGCCGGGCTTCATGCGCGCCAGGCTGGCGGCGTTGATCATGTGGCGCGTCGCGTCCAGCAGCGGGCAATGCAGGGAGACGATGTCCGACGCCGCCAGCAGCTCGTCCAGGCTGACCCGCGTGGCCAGGCCGTCCAGCTGCGGCGCCGGCGCCGGATCGCTGGCCAGCACCGTGCAACCCAGTCCCTTGAAGATGCGCGCCGCCGCCGTGCCGATCTGGCCGGCGCCGACGATGCCGACGGTTTTACCGTGCAGCGTCATGCCCAGCAGGCCGTCCAGCGCGAAGTTGCCTTCGCGGACGCGCGCGTAGGCGCGGTGGGTGTGGCGGTTCAATGTCATCGCCAGCGCCAGTGCGTGTTCGGCCACCGCTTCCGGCGCGTAGGCCGGCACGCGTGCCATGAACAGGCCGAGACGCTGGCCGGCTTGCAGGTCGACGTTGTTGAAGCCCGCGCAGCGCAGCAGCACGGCGCGTACGCCCAATGCGTGCAGCGCTTGCAGCACGGCGGCGTCCAGTTGGTCGTTGACGAACACGCAGACGGCGGCGCAGCCTTGCGCCAGCGGCACGGTGTCCAGCGTCAGCGGGTCGGAGAAGTAGCTTGCGTCGACCGCGCCCGCGGCCTGCTGGAGGCGCGCTTCGTCGAGAAAGCGGCGGTCGTAGGGCTGGGCGCTGTAGACGGCGATCTTCATGACGCTTCGATCTCCGGCACCATCACCAGCAGGTCGGTGACGCCGATGTCGACGCCGGCCTGCGTCAGCAGCGTGCTGGCCTGGCCGCGATGGTGGGTCTGGTGGTTGAAGAAGTGCTGCACCACGCTGCCGAACTGCTTGCGATACTGGTCGCCTTTCATGCTGTGGTACTCGAAGGTGTGCGCCAGGTCGGCGGCGCTGACCTGCGGCGCCCATTGCGTGACGATGGCGTCCAGCCGCTGGCGGTGGGCCAGCAGCGACGGCAGGTCGTCGCCGAAGCTTTGCGTCAGGCCGGATGGCATCGGCAGCTCCAGCAAGGGCACCAGCGCGCTGAACCCGGCCGGATGCGTGGCGAAGCGGCGCAGCCAGATGCTGTCTGCGGCCAGCAGGTGGTTCAGCGTGCCGAGGATGGAGCCGAAGAAGGCCTTGCGGTCGGCTGCCAGTTCGGCATGCGGCAGCTTTGCGGCGGCGGCATACAGCTTCTGGTTCATCGAGGCGTTGTAGGCCGCCATCAGGACGATGGATTCCGGTGTGCTCATTGCGGTATGTCGCTTGGTTCAGGCTTCAGGAAGATCTGCTGGTTGACGGCGTCCAGCGTCCTGCGGCGTTGATCTTCGTCGGGTTTTTTTCTCGGCGCCAGCGTGTCGAGCAGGTCGCGGATGTGCTTCGCGCTGGACGGGATGGTGGTGTCTTCGACCAGCTTGTCCATCAGGTACTTGAGGGTGCGCGTCGAGTGGCTGGCCGACTGTTCGAGCGTGGCCTTGGCCAGCGCGCCCTCGTCGTAGGCCAGCGCGGCGCTGCTGCTGGCGCTGTCGTCGATCAGCACGAAGTTGTAGTTCTGCGAGGCGGGATCCTCCGTCAGGTCCAGTTTGGCGCCGGGCCGGCTAGGTTCGTGATAGCTGGCCTTGAGCTGCGATTGCTGCTGCTGCGAGATGGCGCGGTCGAGCTGTGTGCGGCCTTGCACGCTGGTGCTTTGCGAGGTCCGGTAGTCGAAGGTGTCGTTCTCGTTGGCGCGCAGCGGGTTGGGCGATTTTTCGGCTTGCGTGATCGAGGCGGTGAAGTCGGCCAGGCCGGTGAGGATGGCGTGGTCCTGGTCGGTCAGCTTGATCTGCTGCCATGGCGCGGGCGGCTGCTGGCCATAGTCGCTGTGCATTTCGGTGAAGGCGTCCTTGAACAGGCCTGCCAGTTCGGCGTCGCCGTGGCCGCGCATGGCGGCCTGGTCGAACTGGCGCAGGTAAGTGGTCAGCGCCTTGGCTTGCTGCTCCTTGCTGCCCCAGCTTGTGGGCTGGCTCAGGTCGACGGCGATCTTCGCTTCGCCGGCCGGGCCGCTGAAATTCACCGAGCGTTGTTTGGCGTCGGCGTGGAAGTCCAGCTTCTGCGTGTCGGTTTCGTTCAGCTTGAGCTCCGAGTGCAGGTCCACCGACGACAGGACGTTGGCGTCGAATTTGATCAGGCCGGAGAGGTCGACTTTCGGCGGCACGGTGGCGAGGCCGTCGATAGCCTTTTGAAAGGCGGCCGACAGTCCGGCCAGCGCTGCGCGTTCGTCGTCAGTGAGCTTGCCGCTGCTTTTCACCTGCACGCCCACGCCTTGCTCGGAGCTGTCCAGCGCGAGCGTGACCGTGGTGCCGCTTTTGGTGGTGATGGTCAGGCCGGTCTGGTTGTCGCCCAGGTGATGGAACGGCGCCAGTTGCGAGTACAGCAGGGTGTCGTAGGTGGTGGTGGACACATCCTCCGGCGCTTGCTGTAGCGATTGCGAGTAGTCCGAGCCGTCGGTCTTGAAGCGCTCCAGCAGGGCTGCGCCCAGATCCTTGAAGCGGTTGGCGGAGGGCAGGTAGTTGTAGTTGCGGGCGACGAGTGCGGAGACAGCATCCTTGCCGCTGCGCTCCCACACCAGCGGCGCGCGCGGTGCGCCGTCCACTCGCGTGCCGACGGCGCCGAGCTTCACCACCGAGGATGGCGAGGTGGCCGGCGCGCTGTCGATGACGCCACTGTTGACGGGTGAAATGCCGGCCGTCTCCATTGTTGCGGAGGGAGACGTTACCGGGCTGTTTTTGCTTAACGAGGTTAAGGTTGTCATCGCCACATTATACGGCGATTCTGCGGCGATAACCCCCTTAATACAGCTTCACCGGCGGCACAATTTTCGCTCGCAGCCAGTCCACCAGCGCCTGCGTAATCACACGCGCCGTGCCGTGCAGATTGAGCAGGTGCTTCTGGTATAGAAGCTGGTACAGCAGGCTCGCCGTGGCGCCGCCCACGCGGATGCTCTTGCCTGTCACGGCGCCCGTCAGTACGCCCACGGCGGTCTGCGGTCCCAGTGACACCAGCGAGCCGTAGTCGTGATAGCGGAAGTCGGGACGCGGCGTGCCGCTGCGGCGCGACAGCAGATCGGCCAGGAACATCGCCTGCTGATGCGCGACCTGTGCGCGTGGCGGCGCGGCGCCCTTGATCGGGCACACATAACTGGCGCAATCGCCGAGCGCGTAGATCTGGCTGTCGTTGGTCGAGCACAGGCTGGAGTCCACAACAATCTGGCGCAGATTATTGACTGCGAGTCCAAACGTCGCGCACAGCTGCGGCGCTTCGACGCCGGCCGCCCACAAGGTCAGGTCGGCGCGGTGGGCGATGCCGGCGGCGTCGATCACGGCGTCCGCTGTCACCTGGGCGACGGCGGTGCCGGTCAGCACATCGATGCCGAGCGAGCGCAGTTGGCGCGCCGCGCGGTTGGCCTGCTGCGGATGCAGTTGCGGCAGCAGGTGCTGGCCGCGTTCGATGACGCTGATGCGGATGTCGGTTTCCGGGTTCAGCGTGTGCACGCGGTAGGCGGCCAGTGCGCGGGCGCTGTTGCTCAGTTCCGCCGCCAGCTCGACGCCGGTGGCGCCGCCGCCGACGATGACCACGTCCACCTGCGTCTTCTGTTCGCCGGCCCTGATGCAGGCGTCGATGAAGCGGCGGCGGAAGGTTTCGGCGTCGTCCACGCTGTCGAGCGTGAGCGCGTGGTCGGCGGCGCCGGGCACGTTGTAGAAGTTGGTGACGGCGCCCAGTGCCAGTACCAGCTTGTCATAGGCGATGGTGCGGCAGACGCCGTCGATGCCGCTGCGGTTGCGCGGCGCCAGCGTGATGGTCTGGTGGGCACGGTCCAGGCACAGTACTTCGCCCTGGATGAATTCGAAGTCGTGCTCCACGGCCTGCGCGGGGAAGGACAGTTCCTCCACGCGGGGATCGCATTTGCCGGATGCGACGGTGTGCAGCAGGGGTTTCCAGAAGTGGCCTGGGTAGCGGTCCACCAGCAGCACGCGGGCGCGCTTGCCGGCGCCGAGTGTGTCGCCAAGACGGGTTGCGAGTTCGAGTCCACCCGCACCGCCTCCTAAGATGACGATGGTTTCCATATTACGCCTCCAGATAAGTAAAAAAATCTGTGCTGCGGCTCTGCGGCCGCGTCGTTCTACGCCGCCAGCTCGTGCTTCGCGCGCTGGTCCGGCGTGTAGGGACTGGAATGCAGTTCGCGCAGTGCGTCGAAGGTGATGAACTGGCGCGGACGCACCACGTCGTTGCCGTAAGGGGCCACGGAGACGGTCCACAAACCGGTATCGCCGGCGGCGCGCAGGCCTGGCACGGCGGTGTCGATGGCGATGGCGTCCTGCGGCGCGACGCCCATGGCGTTCAGTGCGCGTGCATAGGGGCCGGTGCCGGCCGGCCCGTCGAAATTGGCGCCGCCGGTGACGACGGTGAACAGGCTGTTGACGTCGGCTCCGAAGCAGCCTGACAGCAGCGCCGATGTGGCAGGCGCAGGCAGGTCGGTCAGCACGCAGATCTTGCAGCCGGCGTTGAGCGCGTCGTCGATCAGGGCCAGCGCGGCGGGCAGCGCTTTCGGCGGCTTGGCGCTGATCGCCTGATGGAACTGGCGGTGCTTGTCGGCGAACAGTTCGGCCACGCGGGCCTTGTCGCGGGAGAGCAGCTCGCAGGCGATGGCGGAACCGATGGCGCGTGCATATCCATGGGTGGCGGCGGCGGTGCGCAGCGCCGGCAGCGTCCAGCGCACCGACAGGCCGGCATTGCAGAACGCTGCATTGCAGGCTGCAAGGTGCAGCGCTTCGGTGTCGAACAGTACGCCGTCCAGGCCCAGGAAGATCACGTCGATGCTCATGTCGGTCTCGCTTAAAACGATGTCAGATAATTATGAATATACGGGTACAATGAACAAAAGAAAAATTAAACATTTTCTATAATCGATAAGGAATGACTTATGTATCACGCCAGCTTTCGCCAGCTACAGTCGCTGGTATTGGTAGCGCGCCATGAGAGCGTGTCGCGCGCGGCGGACGCGCTGCACGTGACGCAGCCTGCGGTGTCGTTGCAAATCCGCACACTGGAGGAGATCGCCGGCATTCCGCTGACGCGCAAGGTCGGCCGCAATATCCAGCTGACGGCGGCCGGCGAGGTGATGGTGGAATTCTCCGAGCGCATCCTGCGCCTGTGGGAGCAGGCCGGCGACGAACTGGCGGCGCTGCAGGGCGTGACCAGCGGTACCTTGCGCATCGGCGCGGTGACGACGGCGGAGCACTTGCTGCCGCCGTTGCTGGTGCCGTTCACGCTGGAGCGCCCGGACGTGCGGCTCAAGCTCCAGGTGGGCAACCGGGCGGAGATCGTGCAGATGCTGGCGCGGCACGAGATCGAGCTGGCCATCATGGGCACGCCGCCGCGTGAGCTGCGCACCAACGCCGCCAAGTTTGCGCGCCACCCGATGGCGTTTGTCGCCAGCCCCGCGCATCCGCTGATGAAAAAGAAAAAGATCACGCTCAACGATGTGACGGCCGCCAACCTGATGGTGCGCGAACGCGGCTCGGGTACGCGCACGGCGGTGGAGCGGCTGCTGCGCGAGGCCGGGCATCCGCTGGAATTCGGTTCCGAGGTGTCGAGCAACGAGGCGATCAAGCGCATGGTGTCGGCGGGGCTGGGGCTGGGCTTCTTGTCGGTGCACGCCTGCGGACTGGAATTCGAATCCGGCCTGCTGGCCATCCTGCCGATGCAGGAGAACCCGGTCGAGGCGGACTGGCACATCATGCACTTGACCGGGCAGCCGATACCCAAGGTGGCTGCGGCGTTCCAGGATTTCGTTATCGAGAACGGCCAGGATCTGATCGGGCGCGAGCTGGAGAGCTTTTACAAGCTGCTGGGCCGGCAGCGCAAGCGGGGGTGATTCGTATCGGCGGTATGACCAATACACCGATGCTCACTGTTTGGATAAGTGTACCGGTACAGTAACGTACACTTTCCCTACAATGAGGGTTCATGCCTGCCACCGGATAATCCCATGTCGCCCGATCTGCTGTTCCCGCTTTGTACCTTTGCCGCCGTCACCACCATCACGCCCGGTCCCAACAACACGATGATGCTGGCTTCGGGGCTGAACTATGGCTTCGCACGGTCGCTGCCGCATCTGTTCGGCATCTGCTGCGGCTTCACGTTCATGATCTTCGCCACCGGCCTCGGCCTGCATGCGGTGTTCGAGCAGGTGCCTATGCTGCAGATCATCCTCAAGTACGCCGGCGCCTTGTACCTGCTGTGGCTGGCGTGGAAGCTGGCGCATGCGGCGCCGATGAGCGCCGAGCAGGCCAGCGCTTCCAAGCCTATGGGTTTTGCCGGCGCGGCGGCTTTCCAGTGGATCAATCCCAAGGCCTGGGTGATGGCGATCGGCGCGCTGACCACTTATCTGCCGCCGGGCTTCCAGGTGCTGGACGTGGCGGCGCTGGCCGGTGTGTTCGGCGTGATCGGGATATTCTGCGTCGGCTCGTGGGCGCTGTTCGGCGTGGCGATGCGGCGCGTGTTGCAGGATGCGCGTTCGGTGCGGATCTTCAACGTGGCGATGGCGCTGCTGCTGGTCGCCACCCTTTACCCTATCCTGATATCATGACGTTTTAGCAAACCACCAGGATTTACGATGTTGCGTCATATTGCTTCCGCCTTGCTGTTGAGTGCACCGTTGATGGCTGCTGCCGCCACCGTGCCGTCGGATTTGATGCGGCCGGTGCCGGAGCAGGCTGTGCAAGGATATGCCGTCAACTGGCTGCTCAAGATCGAGCTGGAGTCGGACCAGCTGAAGGACATCGAGCCGTGCCGCAAGATACTGGCGGAGCGCGGTTTTTCACCGCTGCTGTCCAAGACGGCCAGTTCCTCCGCGCCGCTGTTGCACTTCAAGATAGCCGGCGCCAAGCAGTATGAGCAGGCCGATGAGGACGCGGACGCGGCCTTGGCGGCGGTACAGCATGCCGCTTGCCCCGCCACGCTGACCTGGACGGTGGAATCCAGGCACCGCCCGCAGGCGCGCTGATCCCAGCCGGTTACGGCAGCCGCAGCGCGTGCAGCGCGGCGCGGATCGCGCCCAGGTCGGGCGTGCGCGATGTTTGCAGCGCTTGCAGATAGCCGCGCGCGAACTGAATGGTTGCGGCGGCGGCGTCGTGCTGCTGGCACAGTTCCCGCAACAGCCGGTCGGCGACCACAAGGTCGTTGTGGCTGCCCAGTTGCTCCTGCGTGGAGGACAGGGTTTTCAAATAGGTGCGCAATGCCTTGCCGCCGTACAGCGAATGGAAGAATTCCAATGCGTAGCGGGCCCGCTTGGCGGCGATGCGCGTGCGGTGGATGCTGGCCGGTTCGCTCTCGTCCATGCGCTGCGCGCGTTTCAGCAGCTTCTTGTGCAGGCGCTTCATGATGCGGCTGGCGAAGTCCTGTGCCGGTTCTTCCATGCCTTCCGGCGCAGGTTGCTGCATCCAGCAACCCATCGTCAGCAGCAGGCGCGTGTAGCGCTGCGAGAGCAGGGCTTGCGCGGCCTCGCTCCGTTTTGCGTGGGCGGCCTTGAGGGCCAGCGCCTGCAAGTCCAGCACGCCGTTGCGGCCGCCCGGTGTGGCCTGGATATGGGCCAGTGTCGACGCCAGCAGCACGTCCCAGTCGCGTGCGGCGCCCAGTTCCGTTCCCAGCCAACTGATGTCTTCCAGCAGCGCGGGCGGGCAGGGCGCTGCCGTCTCGAACAGCTTCAGCGCCGAGCGCAGGCGGCGCACGCCCACGCGCATCTGGTGCAGCGTTTCCGCGTCGTCGCCTTCGATGACGGCGGTTTCGTTGCGCTGGATGTGTTGCAGGCAGTTGTTGAGGATGGCCAGCCTGGCTTCGGCCGCCGTGGCGTCCGGCGCCAGTTGCAGGCTTTGCGCACGGTAGGGCACGGTGCCGGTCTGGCGGCACAGCATGTAGCCGCGCTCGGCCTTGTTGGTGTTGCTGAGGCGTAGGGGGATCTGCTCCTGCAACCGCAGCGCGAAGGCGAACAGGCTGGCCGGGTCGCCGTCTTTCAATTCCAGTTCGATTTCGTTGACGGGCAGGTGGCGGCCGTGGCGTTCGATGTGGCCGTGGTCGAGCACCAGTTCGATGTGGTTGCCGTCGACATCCAGATCCCAGCTGTGGCGCTCCACCGCCACCACGAACAGCGGCTCCAGCCGCGCCTTCAGGTCGTCGGCGGCCAGCACGTCCAGCCATTGCTGCTGGTCGCCGATCAGCTTGCGCAGCTTGCCCAGGCGCGGCCATGGACGGTCGACCGGACCTTCCCATTCGTTGCGGCGATGCAGGCCGCTTTGCACGCTGCCGCCGGCCTTCATGGTCTGCATCCAGGCGCCGTCGATCTTGCGCACGCGCAGGCCGGCGCCGTGACGCAGCAGGTGCAGGTCCGGCGTATCGAAGTAGCGGGCCGACAGTTGCTGCGTGCGTACCGGCGCGCGCGCATGGGCGGCGATCAGCGGATGCTGGAGCAGCTGGTCGTTGTCGGCGGGCGAGAGCAGGAGTTTGAGTTCGACTTCCATGGGGTCAGTGTAGAGGAAAAGCCGGGGCGCGCAGCGCACGCAATGGGCGGTGTTGATCGATGTCGAAGTTAGCCGGGATTCGGCAGATTCCGCAGAACTTGTGCCCACGCGGGCACGGCGGCCTGCCAGAACCCGGCGATGCTGTCGGCGCGCACGTCCATGCCGAGGAAGCGGGCGGCTGGCTGCAAGGCGTCCTGCAGCAGCTGCTGCGGTTCGGCGCCGTGGTCGAAGGCTTGCGCGCCGGTCTGCTTGGACAGTTTCTCGCCCAGCTCGTTGACCACGACCGGCACGTGCAGGTAGGCCGGGCGCGGCAGCTTCAATACCTGTTGCAGATACAGCTGGCGCGGCGTGGAGTCGAGCAGGTCGGCGCCGCGCACGATGTCGGTGATGCCCTGGTCGCCGTCGTCCACCACCACGGCCAGCTGGTAGGCCCAGAAGCCGTCGGCGCGTTTGATGACGAAGTCGCCGACGTCGTCGGTCAGATCCTGGCTGACGGGGCCGGCCCAGCGGTCGTCGAAGTGCAGCACGCAGTGCGGCGACTGCGGCACTTTCAGGCGCAGGGCGCGGGCGCTCTTGCCTGGCGCCAGGCCGTGGCGGCAGGTGCCGGGGTAGATCAGCGCCTGGGCTTGGCGGCCGGTCAGGCTCAGTTGCGAATCGGCGATTTCCTTGCGCGAGCAACCGCAGGGGTAGACCAGATCGCCCAGTTGCCGCAGGGCTTGCTCATACAGGCCGGTGCGCCGGCTTTGCCAGGTCACGTCGCCATCCCAGTGCATGCCGCAGCGTTGCAGCGAGGCCAGGATGTGCTGGTCGGCGCCGGCCACGTTGCGGTCGCCGTCGACGTCTTCGATGCGGACCAGCCACTGGCCGTGGTGGACCTTGGCGTCCAGGTAGCTGGCCATGGCGGCCACCAGCGAGCCGATGTGCAGGGGGCCGGTGGGCGAGGGGGCGAAACGGCCGATGTATTGAGTGCGCTGAGTCATCCCGCCATTTTAGCGTGACGATCGCATACAATGTACGCGCGGCAAATTCAATGGACCGCGACCATCTTTTACGTCTCCAGGAAATCATGCATAAAATGACCCCCTCCTTTGTTGCCTCCGCCCTGGCCATCAGCCTGGCGCTGGCATTCCCAGCCCATGCCGAGCGCGCCAAAAACGCCGCCGTTGTGAAGGAAGCCCCGTTGCGCGCCCACCTGGCCTTCCTCGCCAGCGATGTGCTGGAAGGCCGCGGCACCGGCCAGCGCGGCGCCGACCTGACCGTTGCCTATCTGGAAACGCAGGCGCTGGCCCTGGGCCTGAAGCCAGGCAATGGCGACAGCTATCGCCAGTCGGTGCAGATCGCCGGCGTGAAGACGCAGCCGGCCGAGAGCACGCTGAAACTGGAAGCGGGCGGCCAGGCGCTGCCGATCAGCTTTGGCAAGGACTGGGTGTTCGCGCCGGGCGATGCGACCGCGTCGCACAGCTTCAATGCGGACCTGGTGTTCGTCGGCTACGGCATCACCGCGCCGGACGAGCAGTGGAACGATTACAAGGGTGTGGACCTCAAGGGCAAGATCCTGGTCATGATGGTCAACGACCCGCAGCCGACCGCCGAGCAGCCTAACCGTTTCAACGGCAAGGGCCTGACCTACTACGGCCGCTGGACCTACAAATTTGAAGAAGCCCGCCGCCAGGGCGCGGCCGGTGTGCTGTTGATCCACACCACGCCGACCGCCTCGTACGGCTGGAGCGTGATCCAGAACAGCTGGTCGGGCGTGGAGCGCTTCCAGTTGGCGGCAGGCACGCTGGGCACGCAGCTGCAAGGCTGGATGACCGACGACACCGCCCGCGCGCTGTTCAAGGCTGCGGGGCAGGATATCGATGCGCTGCGTACCGCTGCGGAAAGCAAGGACTTCAAGCCGGTGCCGCTGGCTGCCAAGCTGAACGGCGAAATGAAGGCGGCCGTGCGCAAGGTCGAGCAATTCAATGTGTCGGCCGTGGTGCCGGGCACCGATCCCAAGCTGAAGGATGAAGTGGTGATCTACAGCGCGCACTGGGACCATCTGGGCAAGCAGGGCGACAGTGGAGACACTATCTTCAACGGTGCGGTCGACAATGCGTCCGGTTCGGCGGCCTTGCTGGCGATGGCGCAGGAAGCGGTGCGCGCACCGGCCAAGCGCAGCCAGATGTTCCTGTGGGTGGCGGCTGAAGAGCAGGGGCTGCTGGGCAGCGCTGCGTACGCCGCATCGCCGCTGTGGCCGATGGCCAAGACTGCCGCCAACCTGAATCTGGACAGCCTGAACTTCGTCGGCGCCACGCGCGACATCGGCACCCAGGGCAGCGAGCGTACCGAGTTGGGCAAGCTGGCCGAGCAGGCCGCCAAGGCCATGGGCATGCATATCGCGGAAGCCGAGCCTGACCTGGCCGGTGGCTATTTCCGCAGCGACCACTTCAACTTCGCCAAGAATGGCGTGCCGGCGTTCTCGATTGAATCGGGCCGCGAGTACATCAAGGACGCGGCCGGCGCGAAAGCCAAGGCTGACGCTTACGGCAAGCGCTACCATCAGGTGAGCGATGAGTACGATGCGAGCTGGGATCTGTCGGGCATGGTGCAGACGGCGCAGTACACGCTGAACCTGGGCCGCCTGGTCGCCAACGGCGCCAAGCTGCCGGAGTGGAAAGCCGGCGACGCATTCGCCAAGCCGCGCAACGCCAAGTAAGGCAAGCGCAGTTCACGCCGCGTGTTTGGCGCGGCCACAAAGCAGCCTTCGGGCTGCTTTTTTGTTGATGCAGCCCACGAGGCCACTCTGATATGTCCGCTAGATTTGAGCATTGACATGGCTAGTCGCATCAACAAAAATGAGCTATCGAATCCAGCACTATTTTTCGCCGAATGGTCGCGATGAGTTCGCTGAATGGATGAGGAGTCTGCGCGATCCCAATGCGCGGGGGAGTGTGACTGGACGCTTGAACCGCCTTAGCAATGGAAATTTTGGCGACCACCGATATTGTCGTGATGGTGTATGGGAGTTGCGCGTGGATGTGGGAGCAGGCTATCGGGTCTACTATGCCTTGGACGGCAATGACATCATCTTGCTTCTGGTCGGTGGGAGCAAATCTACGCAGGCAGTCGATATCGCTCGTGCTTGTGCTAATTGGAAAGATTGGCGTCGAAGGAGCCGGAAATGAGGGATAGAACAGATAGACCGCATGATGAGGCGATGGCTGAATTGTTCCGAGATGATCCTGTCTACGCGGCGGACGTTCTTTGCTACACGCTTGCTGAAGGCGATGAGGTGGATCTGGCCTTGCTTCTGCCTCAACTGGAGGATGCGTTCGATGCGGTGTGGGCTTTGGTGCCTGATCTGGCAGGCAGATTGCGTGAATTTTTCTCCGGCTCGGAACGGCTGCACTGGACGCCTGATGCGGTCGATGGCTGGTATTGCGTGCCTGTCGAAAACGGCTTCGATGTCTACCATCAGGAACATGGCCGGCGGGAACGATTTATACAGTTTTCTACTGAAAAAGAAGCGATGGCATTTGTGCTGAAGGCGGCGGTGGCGCGGCGCTGACATGGTGCCGGCAGTGTGTATCCCGAAAGCCGGCGGCAGCTTTCGGGATTTTCTTTTTATTGCCCTTGCGATGCCTTGCTGCGCCGGACGAACAACCCCAGCAGCATCAAGCCCGTGCCCGCCAGCAGCAGCGTGTCGGGGGCCGGTATGGCGAAGGCCTCGCCGGCGTTGCCGAGGTCGAAGTCGACCAGCGCGTTCGGGCCGCCCAGGCTGCCCAAGTCGTAGTCCAGGATCAGATCGTTGCTGAACGCGGTGGAGAAGGTGCCGCTGCTGCCCACCGACGGCAGCAGGCCGGCGAAGATGCCGGTACTTGTCGAGGTGGTGACGATGCCGTGGTCGATGATGAAGTCGACCGTGCCGCGCTCGCTGGCTGGAATGAAGGAGCTGTCCATGTCGATGGTGAAGACGAACTGGTCGGCATCCACCGACAGCACGTTGCCGGACCAGGAGGCGGAACCCGCGCCGTTGAGTTCGGCATCGATGTCCTCCAGCACGCCGGTCGAGTGCAGGCCGGTGATGGGATCTAGTACGTCGAAGGAGATGGGATCGCGCACGCGGACGCTGGCGCGATTGGTGGCGGTCATGCTGAAAGTGGGGCCCCATTTGATGCTGCCGTTGCGCATCAGGTTGCCACCGTGGACCAGGACCCGCGATAGCGCCGCCGAGGCGGCCGATCCCTGCCCCGGCACGCTGGCAAAGCCGTCCACGTGGACTTCCCCGATTGCGCGGCCGGGAACAAAGGTGGTGGTCGTGACGGAGGAGTTGGCGTCGGCGCTGGCGCCGCTGGGCGCTACTGAGTTGCAATTCTGGGTGGCGGTGGCCGGCATGGGGACCGACGCGGCCAGCGCGCATTGCACGTTCGGCGCCGAGGCGCGGGTGGCGACCCGGTAGTTCCAGACGCCGGCCAGGATGCCGCCTGCCGGCTTGAAGTCGAAAGTGTGGGTGACGTCGTAGTGGCCGACCGGATCGTCAGCCGGTGTGGCCGAAGCAGGGCCGGCGATGGCGAGTCCGGCGGAAATGGCAAGCAGCCAGCATGGCCGCATCAATCGTAGAGCTTTCATGGCAGTTTCCTTTGGTAGCGGGAGAGGTGGACCACAGTGCAGCCCCCGCTGACCAGCGAATTCCATGCCCAAGTATTTTTCCGCTATAGATCAAGCGCTTGGCAAACCGCTGCAGGCGCGCTCAGGCTCGCTTGTAAGAATTGCCGACGCCACCCTCTAATTTTTCCTGTCATGATGGCATCTTTAGTTTCTTGAGAGGCTGTGCGCATGATGCGTTTTCGATTCGGTGTGATGGCGCTGGTTCTGGCGCTGGCGGGATGCGGCGGGCCGCAGGTCGTGGCGGTGCAAGGCACGGGCGCGCAGCCTGCCATCGAGCAGAAATCGCTGCAGATTGTTTTCAGCGGCAAGACCAGCACCGGCTGGACCAAGCATGAGCGCAGCGCCGTGCAGACCAAACCGGCCGCCACCGAGCAGGAGCAGCAAGCGGCCAGCGTGCGCTGCAAGGAAATCGGCAATGGCATCGTCCAGCATCTGCGTCCGATGACGCGGGCCCAGCTGGCGCCCTATCTGTCCGCCAGCGAGCGCGACTACCGCAACGTGCTGACGGTGGAAATCAACCGCATCATGGCCGATACCGACGGCTCGGCCGATATCGTCGTGACGTTTTCCTATGGCGCGCGCGGCAATGAAAAGCCGGGCTGGTCGCGCATTGTCCACATCCAGGCCAGCCGCTTCGCCACCGGCGAATCGGTGGCGCGCGAACTGGCCGATGCGATGCTGGCCCAGCTGAAGGCCAGCGCCCTGGTTCAGTGATGGAAAGCCAGCGTGATCGAGGTGCCCGTCAAGTCGATGCCCTTGATCGAGATGCTGCCAAAGCTCGATCCCTCGGTGCCGCGCACGCGGATGTTGTTGAAGTTGAGCTCGCCGATCGATGACGGCAGGCTCAAGGTCAGCGAGCCATCCTTGTTGATGGTCGCGGTGGCCTTGCTGGGGTCGTAGACCACGTTTTTCATGCTGGTGTCGGCTTCAAGGAAACCCAGCACCGGGTTGAGCAGCTTGGCCATGTCGCCCACCACTTCCAGGCCGTTGCCCTTGGCCGATTTGACGGCGTGGATCAACTCGTCGCTGAGGCCTTGCGCCGAAGTCTCGCCCAGTTCCTCTTCGCTCAGCGCCTGCAGGCCGGCGCGTTCCTTGATCTGCAGGCCGCGCTGGTCCTTGCTGAGCACCACCGGCGTGCCCACCGCCAATGACGGCAGGGCTTGCGCGGCATAGGTTTCCATCGGCGCCAGCAGCGAGGTGGCGATGGCCGCCGCCATCCGCAGACGGCGCTGTTTGCGCAGCGCTTCTTCGATGTGCTGCTGCGTAATCAGGTTCAGCTCGGCGAAAATGTCACCGAGCCGCTGGCCCGTCGTGCGTTGCAGTTCGATGGCCGCGGCCAGCTGTTCTTCGGTAATCAGCTTCTGTTTGACCAGCAGCTGACCCAGCATCGACTTGCTTTGATTATTCGATAACCATCCCATCGCCCCGTCTCCTTGTTGTTATGCCGTCTTGCGCGGCGTGCCGGCGTGCATCGATTCGGGCTCGGGGCCCGGCTGATGCGCCATGTGTACGATGTCCGACGGCGCCATGCCGAACCAGCGCTTGCAGGCCCGGTAGAACGCGCTCGGCTCCGAGAAGCCCAGCTGGAAGCTGAGCATCTTCAGCGACAGTTCGCCGCAGCTGAGCGATTGCCGCGCCAGCTCGCGCCGGGTGTCGTCGACCAGGTTGGTGAAGCTGGTGCCTTCCTCGGCCAGCCGGCGCTGCAAGGTGCGCTCGCTCATCATCAGCTGGGCGGCGACGTCGTCGCGGTGCGGCGGACCCTTGGGCAGCAGGCTGGCCAGCAGGCCCTGCACCTTGGCGCTGAAGGTCGGCGGCTCGGCGCGCGCCAGCGTGGCCAGCACGCGTTCGCCGCTGCCCGGCACCAGCGGCGGATTGGCCGGCAGCGCCATGACCAGGTCGGTGTCGGAAAATTCCATCACGTTGTGCGGCATGGAAAACTTGACCGGGCAGCCGAAGGTTTCCGCATACACGTGGGCGTTGGCCGGTTCCGGGAAAGTGTATTCGACCACCACCGGCGCGATGTCGTCGCGGCCGGCGGCGCAGCGCAGCGAACGCAGCAGCACGCACCAGACGAAGTCGTAGCGCTGTTGCGGCACGTCGCGGCGCGCGCCGGGCAGCAGCAGGCCGACGCGGGTGTGGCCGTGGCAGCGCTCGATCGAGCTTTGCACCGTCGGCGACACCAGCATGATGTGGCCCATCACGCCCAGCCAGCCGAGCCGGTGCGGCGAGGAGATCTTCAGGCCGATCAGCGGATCGCCGGATTTTTCCACCACCAGTTCCCACAGGTGGCTCAGTTTGTCGGACAGCGTGAGGGCGTCGCAGGCGAGGCCGTCTCCTTCGTCCAGTCCGGCCTGCGCGAACAGCGCTTCCGCTTCCACGCCGGAATGGGTCAGGCGCGATTTGACGCCGCGCACCAGATGCAGGGCGGAGGAGTAAGTCATGGCGTGACCGCAGCGCGCAGACGCAGGCCGATTTTTTCCTTCAGGCCTTGCAGTTTGGGATCGATGACGGCGCGGGTGTCGGCGGCCACGCCTTCGCCCAGCGTCTTCTGCATTTCCGGCAGCATCGCTTCGAATTTCTTCTTGACCGGCGATTCGAGGATGGCGATCAGCTGCTTCAGCTCTTCCTCGGTGTAACGCTCGGCCAGCAGCGGGGCGATGGTGGTCGGGATCAGCTTGTCGGCGCTGCCCTTGGTGATGGGCGTGGCGTCGGCCATGAACTGCTTGGCTTCGCCGACGATGTCGTTCATCGCAGCATCGCGCTTCTCCGGCGCGGCGCGTCCTTGCAGCATGGCGCGCGCTTGCTGGACCGCGTCGGCCACCGGCGCTTGCAGCATCTGCTGGCCGATGTTGTCCGGGTTCCACAGCTTCAGCACCTTGTCGACCAGCGCCTGCTTGGCCGGCGGCACCGGGGCGGCGTGGACGGCGGCGCAGGCTGCGGCCATGGCCAGCAGCACCAGGCCGCGCTTGCATTGGGTAGGGATGGATGTCGTCATATTGTGCTCCTTAAAAAATCAGAAACGCTTGTTGATTTCAAAACCAAAATAGCGCACATGGATGTCGCCCTTGACGTTTTGTCCGGCGTAGGGGTTGTAGATGATGTTGAGGAAGTTGCTGCAGTTCAGATTGCAGTCGGTGTTGGCCGGCACGTCGAACTTGCCGGTCATGTAGGAACCGGTGACGCTGACCTCCATGTTCTTGCTGATCTTGTAGCTCACGCCGGCGCTCAGCAGCTTGGTGTTGGGCAGCGGCGCCAGCAAGTCGATCTTGTTGTTCGGCACCGACGTCTTGCGCGGCTCGTAGCCGAAGCGCAGCGCCAGTTTCTCCATCGGGAACAGCTGCACGCCGTAGGCCAGGTTGACCACGCTCTTGTAGCCGCGCGGGATGATCAGCTTGCTCGAATCGGGGATGCCGTACAGCCGCGCCACCTCCAGCAGCTTGATGCTCTGGTCGAACTGGAAGCGCAGCGCATCCCACTCGCTCCAGCGGGCGTAGCTGGCGTCCACGTTGAGCTGGGCAAAGCGTATCGGGCGCAGCTTGATCCCCACCTGCAAGTGCGAAGGGAAGGGGATGATGGCGCTCATATTGCCCCGCTGCGTGGCCGGGATCGAGGTCGGGAAACCCAGCACGGCGCCGGCGATCGGGCCCAGCAGCGAGGCGTTCATGCCGCGCACGAAGTTGCGCAGCATGGGCTCGGTGTCGAACACGTAGGTGCCGGTGTAGTGGGTCTTGGAGCCGCCCTGGTAGACCGCGCCCAGCGCGAACCACGGCCTGGGCTCCCACAGCACGCCCAGGTTGATGGTGGGGTCGAACGGCGCCGTCAGTTCCAGCCGCATATTGGCGGCCTTCTTGAACGGACTGACCATGCCATCCTTGCCGCCGCCGCAGACGCCGAAGCCCAGCACGTCGATGATGTTGCCGCCGTCTTCGGGGCACCAGCCTTTTTGCAGCTGGCCGAACACGCCCAGCAGCTCATTGGGGAAGCGCATATTGGTGTCGACCACGAAGGCGGCGTGGGCGATCGGAATCGAGACGCCGAAGCGCAGCGTGTCCGAGTACTTGTAGCCGACCGACGGCGACAGGTAGACCAGGCGCTGGATCTGCTCCTGCCTGCCCTGGTACTGGCCGGGATCGTTGGGATCGGTGGTGCGGTCCAGGCTCATCGCTTGCGACATATAGCTGTCGGTGGCGAAGGTCCATGGCGAGCCGGCCTTGTTCCAGTACATGCCGATGCCGGGCACGGCCACGGCAGGCAGGCGCCAGCCGGGCATGCCGTAGCCGGGCACGTACATCACCTGGCGCACCGGGCCGGTGTGGGTGTTGGAGATCGGGTCATCCTTCCAGCCGCCGATGTCGAAGTTGGGGCCGGGCGTGAAGCTGGCCGCAGTGCGGATCGAGGCCACGAAGTTGTGGATGCTTTCGCCATCGCCGGTCAGCCGCGCCAGGCCGGCGGGGTTGAAGTGGATCGAGGCGACGCCGGGCGGGTCGGCCGTGACCGCGTTGCCGAGCGCCATGGCGACCACGCTGGTGGTCAGGTTCTCGGTCAGCGCCGCTTGCGCCGCCAGCGGGCACAGCGCAAGCGCTGCGCACGCGCACGCGACGGCGGCGGCGATGGCGCGGCGGCGCGCCAGGACGGGGCTGTGCTGGCTCATGGATGGCTACGCATGTCAGAAGTTCAGCGGGATGTTCATGCCCACCGTCAGGTTGGGCGAGTCCGGCGTCAGGCCGATGCCGACCGAGACGTTGACGGTGGTCTTGGGCGAGATGCGGTAGCCGACGCCCATGTTGAGGATGCTGGACGTCTGCATATGGGTCTTGGCTTCCAGGCCGTCGGCAAAGCGCAGCTTCGAGCCGGCCGAGATCGCTTCCTGGAAGGAGATGGTGGTGGAGATGCCGTACGACAGCGCCCAGGCGAAGCCCATGCCGAAGCCGACCGTGCCGCCCGGCTGCACGCGGGTCAGGATGCGGGTGCCGTTGACCTGGTACAGGTGCTTGGCCGGCAGGCTGGCGGTGTAGTTCAGCGAGCCGAACAGCGCGACCGGGTCGACGATCTTGTTGATGTTGATGCCGGCCGTGAAGGCGGCCACGCCGCTGCCGGTGGCTTCGCCGCTGCCGGCGATGATCTTGAACGGGCTGCGGCCGGTCGGCAGGCGGAAGTTGCTGGTGACGGTCAGGTTGGGCGTGTCGCGGCGCGCTTCGAACGGCTGCCAGCGCGCGCCCAGCAGCATGTCGCCCAGCGAGTTGGAGGCGCCGTTGGACAGGTTGTTGTCGGAGTAGCGCGAGATGAAGGGCAGGGTGACGTTGCCGGTCAGGTTGTCGAGCAGGCCGTAGTCGGCCGAGAAGGTGTTGGTGATGCTGTGCGAGCTGGTGTTCTCGATGTTGAACAGCGTGGTGCTGCCGTTGGCCAGGTCGGTGACGATGCGTTCCTCGCCGACGTAGGAGTAGTTGACGTCGTAGGTGACGGCCAGCTGGTTGCGGCGGATCAGGCTGTACTGCTTGTCGACCGCGGTCAGGGTTTGCTTCAGCAGGGCGCTCTGGTCGCCTTCGCCTTCCTTCTTGGCCAGCGCGTCGCGCGCGGCGTCGGCGCTGGCGGGGGCGGTCTGTTGCGCCGAAGCGGGCAGCGCCAGCAGGGTGGCGGCAATGGCTGCGGCGATAGGCAGGGTACGGAAAATCATCTTGGTCATCCTTGAGAGAGTAGGCGCTGCTTGGTGGTTTAATTGCGATGCATCCAGGTGCCGGCGGCGCCTGTGTTGACGGCGCGCAGCAACAGCTGGGCCGCATTGGACAGGCCGTCCTGCCGGCCCTTGCCTGTGACGCGGTCCATGTCGGCCACGGCCAGCTCCTGGTCGTTCAGCGCCAGTTGCGCCACCGGGGTCTGGCCCTTGGCCGGGGAGATGATGAACAGGGTGTTCTTGTCCCACCAGCGCGCGAATTCCTCGACCGAGAAGGCGATGTTGCCGGCCGACGGGTCGGCGATGTAGACCACGCCGCCGCGTATGCCGCGCAACACCACGAAGTGCTTGGAGCCGGCGTAGTCGATCGGCACGATGGCCGGTTCTTCCAGCGTCATCAAGTCCTTGATCTCGGCCTTGAAGCCTGCGCCCGACAGGCCCAGCGAGCCGACGTAGCGCTTCATGTCCAGCAGCGAAAAGCCGCGCCGCTCGATGATCTTTTCCTTCTCGCCCTTGTCCAGCATGCCTTCCATGGCTTGCTGTTCGTTGACCATCACGCCCAGGTGGTAGTTGAGGATGGTCACCAGCGCGGCCGAACCGCAGCTGAAGTCGAAGGCCTGGCGCACGATGTGTTTGTACTTGAGCTCGGAGAACGGCTCCATCGTCACCGATTGCGTGTAGGCGCCGCCGCCCAGCAGGGTCTGCGGCATTTCGAACTGGCCCTTGGGACGGTCCAGCGGTTCGTGGCGGGACATGGCCCCGGCGCCGCCGATCGCGGCGGCGATGATGCCGAGCAGGATCATCAGCATGGCGTCATCCCGCGCGCGTCGCGCGTGAGAGCGCGCTTGGGCGCGCGCGATAAAAATGCCGGCGGGACTGCGGGCACAAAGTGCGGGCGTAGGCTGCGCCCAGAGGCGTCGGGCGCCCCATCGTGATGGTCATCTTGTCTCCAATATTCTTAATTAGAACGGTCGTGCTTTATTAAGGCGACAACTCGTCTTTCTTTTCTTGTAATTAATTAACGCATGGTTTGGCAAAACCGAGCATCTGTTTTTTTAGACATGTGACTCTAAAAAATTCCGGCGAACTTATGCTAATGGGGCGGCGGCTCCGGGGCGAATCGGCGCAACCTTTTGACAACAAGCGTGACATAACTGCCACACGCCGCATCCCCACTCTGTATGGCTCGCTAGGCCACGTTGTTGGCTTTCCAAGTCAGCGCGCCGCGCTGGACCGGCGTCGGCGGCGACTCATATGATGGCCTCAATTAATAGTCAAATATTAAGATTTTCACGGCACCGGACAGGGCGCCGCGGCTCCTACCCGGAGCCCAGGACCAGCCTGCCGAACGTGAGCCCGGACAAAAAATTTCAAACACAACTCGGAGATAAAAAATGCAAATCGTTAAAACCGCAATCGCAGCTGCCCTGGCAACCCTGGCCTTCTCGGCATCGGCCATGACCCCGATCCAGGACGCAGAGCTGAGCACCGTCAGCGGCCAGGACGGCGTGTCGATCGCTGCCAATCTGAACATCAAGATTGACTCCTTCGTCTACACCGACACCGACGCACTGGATGCCAACGGCATGGGTGGCGGTTCGGTCAGCTTCAACGGCATCAAAGTTAACGGCCTGATCGCCGCTAACATCGACATCCTGTCGAAAAACTCCTTCCTGGCCGCTGCCGGCGCCGCTGGCGTGACCAACCCAGGCACCTTCTACAACCCAGCTACCGGCGGCGACGTCGTACAGATCGCCATCCCAGCGAGCGTGGTTGCTGACGGCCACTACCTGAACGTGTCGGTCGACGCGATCAAGATGGGCAACAACGCAGCATCGTTCGGTTCGGTTGCAATGAACCAGATCGACATGCGCGGCACCACCGTCTGGATCTTCGCGCACTAATCCAGACCCGTCCGCGCTGGCTCGCAGGGTCTGTTGCTTGGCCTGAAAAGTCAGCGCGGCATGCTGGACGCTTGCAACAGCGTAGCCCTAAGATGGTTACGTAGCATTGAAAAAAACACAAATACCTAGACCAAAACCTCACGGAGACGATCACATGCAATTCATCAAAACCGCAGTAGCAGCAGCCCTGGCAACCCTGGCTTTCTCGGCATCGGCCATGACCCCAATCCAAGACGCAGAGCTGAGCACTGTCAGCGGCCAGGACGGCGTGTCGATCGCTGCCAATCTGAACATCAAGATCGCATCGTTCACCTACACCGACACCGACGCACTGGATGCCAACGGCATGGGTGGCGGTTCGGTCAGCTTCAACGGCATCAAAGTGAACGGCCTGATCGCCGCTAACATCGACATCCTGTCGAAAAACTCCTTCCTGGCCGCTGCCGGCGCCGCTGGCGTGACCAACCCAGGCACCTTCTACAACCCAGCCACCGGCGGCGACGTCGTACAGATCGCCATCCCAGCGAGCGTGGTTGCTGACGGCCACTACCTGAACGTGTCGGTAGACGCGATCAAAATGGGCAACAGCGCAGCATCGTTCGGTTCGGTTGCCATGAACCAGATCGACATGCGCGGCACCACCGTCTGGATCTTCGCTCACTAATCAGCTGAGCAACAACAGCCGCGTTCGCGGCTGTTGTTTCCCACATCATGAGCCCCTTCTATTCCCTGCGTTCGCTGTGGCTGTGCGCGGCTTTGGCCTGCTGCACGCTGACGGCTTCGGCGCAAATGCAACCGTTGAGCGAAGAAGAACTGTCCAACACGCGTGGACAAGGTCTGGTCGCGCTCACCAACACCAGCCTGGGCGGCTTCGATTTCAGCAAGGTCGCGCTGGACGCCGACATCACGCTGAGCGCCAACCTGCGCTATATGCGCCTGGGCGAATACGCCTACGCCCCGCGCAACGGCACCGGCGCCGACCTCGATATCGGCCTGCTGCAATTCGGCCGCAGCGACGGCACCGAGGCGCAGCGCCTGGTCCACATCAGCAATCCCTATTTCGAATTCGTGTACAAGAACGCGGCCGATGGCGCCTCGCGTGAAGCGGTGGGCATGCGCTTCGGCTTCGAGGGCATCAGCGGCGACATCGGCATGAAGATCAACAGCCTGTCGGGCTCGATGCGGGTGACGGGCCAGGCGGCCGACGGCACCGGCGTGGTGCTCGACTCGCGCACCGACACGCTAGGCGGCAAGCGCTGGGATGGCGGCTGCACCGCGCCGTGCCTGTCGCTGGCGCAGCTGGGCGGCGTGACGGCCGGCGATGCCGCCGGACCGAGCCGCGATTTCTGGATTTCCGTATTGAAGACCGGCGTGCAGTTCCCGACCGCCGCCGGCGTGCCGGCCACCGATGCGGCGCAGGCCGGCATCTGGCTGAACTGGCGCGACAAGCTGCAAGCCTTGAACACTTCCGGCCTGGTGCCGCCGAATCTGCCGAAGGGCCGTTGATGACGGTCGCGCGCGCTTCCTTGCTGATGCTGCTGGCCGCCGTGTGCGCGCCGGCGCCGGCGATGGAGCCCTTGAATGACGCGGCCCTGTCGACGGTGCGCGGGCGCGATGGCGTCAGCTTCGACCTGAACGGTTTCGCCATGAGCGGCGATGCGCGCGTGAGCTACACCACGCCGGTCGGCTCCAGCCTGTACGTGGAAAAATTCAGCGCGTCGCGCAGCGACAATCCGCTGCCGTTTTCCGATCCCTACAAGCTCGATATCGTGGCCGGTGCGCCCGGCCTGGCCGATGTCATCAACATCGCTTTCCCGCTGAACGTCAATGCCGACCAGCGCTGGCAGGCCGCCTACGATTGGGGCGTGACGGCGGATGGTGTCACGCGTGAGCAGGGCAGCGTGGTCATCAAGGATCTGGTGTTTTCAGGCGGCGGCTTGCAGTTCTCCACGCCGCAAGTCAATGACGGCGTGGCCTTCGGTGCGGCGCTGCGCATGGATATCGGCAAGCTGTCGTTCCAGCCGCGCGGCCGTAACGACGCCACCGAGGCGATGGTGCTGAGTGGCGTGCACATCGGCGGTGTCGATGGCAATGGCGTGTTCAACAATACGCCGTGGATGCTGGCCAATGTGGCGTCGCAGCCTGCGGTGATCAATGCGCTCAACGACGAGACCGGTCCGCGCCTGCACATCGGCATCGACTGGCCCGACTCGCGTTACGGCAGCGGCGTGGCGCCGGCCGGCGGCGTCGTGGTCGACAATATTTCCTTCGTGAGTCCGGGGCAGCCGACGGTGGATCTTGGCTCGTCGCGCATAGGCTCGATCCAGATCCAGTATCTCGACATAAAGTTCAAACACTGATGGCGCGCGCTCTGTTCCTGTGGATGATGCTGGCGGCGGGTGTGTCGCAGGCGGGGCCGTTGCAGGCGCTCGATGATAGCGAGCTGTCCAAGGTCAGCGGGCAGGATGGCATCAGCTTCGCGGCCCATATTTCGCTGAACGATCCGACGCTGGTGGGCGCGGTCAGCGACAGCCGTTTGTCGCTGGGCTTCAAGGGCGACGGGCAGAGCCGCTACATCGTGTTCAAGAATGTGCGCGGCACGGTGGACATGTTTGCCGTCAGCCTGGGCGTGCAGACGCGCACCGACGGCGGTGGCGACTACATCGCCATCGGCTTGCCGGGTTATGTGCGCTACACCAACTTCGGCTTCGAATCGCTGAGCGTGCAGAGCGATCCGAACGCGCCCGTCACCGGCAACCTGGGCAGCCTCAACATCAATGGCACCGTCTCGCTGCAGGGGCAGGTGCGCCTCTGGTCGCACTAGGTTCGGGGTTCGGTGGCGAATACGCACAGCGCGGTGACGGGGAAGGCCAGGCCTGCCCACAGCACGCCGCTCCAGCCGTGCGCGGCAAACATCCAGCCGCCCAGCGATGAGCCCAGCGCGCCTCCCATGAAGAACAAGGCCATGTAGAGCCCGTTCAGACGGCTGCGGATGTCCGCCGGCAGGGCGAAGATCGCCCGTTGCCCTGTCACCAGGTTGGCCGAGACGCCCATGTCCAGCACGATGGAGGTCAGCACCAGCACGCCCAGGTCGACCAGGCGGCTGGAATGGATCAGCAGGGGCAGGGCGAAGGCCAGGGCGCCCAGCGTCAGCGCGACGGCGGTGGTGGAGCGGCTCTTGCCATGGTCGGCGCGGCGGCCGGCAATCGGCGAGGCGATCGCGCCCGCAACACCCACCAGCGCGAAGATGGCGACGCCGGTCTGGCTCAGCTGGAAACGCGGGCCGGTCAGCTCCAGCGATACGCTGGTCCAGAACAGGCTGAAGGCGCCGAACATGCAAGCCTGGTAGGCGGCGCGGCGGCGCAGGATGGGCGTGGTCTTCAGCAGGTGCCACATCGATCCCAGCAAAGCGAAATAGTGCAGGCCCGAATCCGGTTGCCGCTGCGGCAGGCGCGCGCGCAGCAGGAAGGCCAGCGCGGTCGTGCCGACTGCGGAGATGACGAAGATCGCATGCCAGCTCAGCGCGTCAGCCACCAGGCTGGCGACGGGACGCGCCAGCATGATGCCCATCAGTAGGCCGCTCATCACCTTGCCCACGGTCTGGCCGCGCGTTTCGGGACGCGACAGGTGGGCGGCGAACGGCACCACGATCTGCGCCGCCACCGAACCCAGTCCGATGCAGAAGGCCGCCAGCAGGAATAGCGCGGCGCTGCTGGTCAGCGAGGCCGCCAGCAAGGCCAGCGCCGTGGTCAGCAGGGCGATGAAGATCAGGCGGCGGTTTTCCAGCAGGTCGCCCAGCGGCACGATGAACAGCAGACCCATGCAGTAGCCGATCTGCGTCAGCGTGACGATCAGGCCGGCCGCGCCGGGATCGAGGCCGGTGGCGCGGCTGATCGGCCCGATCAGCGTTTGCGCGTAGTACAGGTTGGCGACGATGAGGCCGGTCGCGGTGGCGAACAGCCACACCATGCCGGGCGAAATGTCGCGCTGGGCGTGGGACGGGCTCACGCGCGCACCAGCGTCTGTCGCACCTCGGCGGTGATTTCGTAGGAGCGCAGGCGTTGTGCGTGGTCGAAGATCTGCGAGGTGATCATCAGTTCGTCGGCGCCGGTGCGGGCGATGAATTCCTGCAATTGGCGGCTGACGGTGTCCGGCGCGCCGATGGCCGAGCAGGACAGCACGGCGTCGAGCATCGCCCTTTCCTGCGGTCCCAGCGATTGCAGATAGCCGGCCTTGGGCGGCGGCAGCTGCGACGGCTTGCCGGTGCGCAGGTTGACGAAGGCTTGCTGCATCGAGGTGGCGCGGTAGTGCGCTTCCTCGTCGCTGTCGGCGGCGAACACATTGAAGCCGAGCATGACGTGCGGTTTGGCCAGCTGCGCCGACGGCTGGAAATTGCTGCGATACAGGGCGATGGCCTGCTGCATCATCTGCGGCGCGAAGTGCGAGGCGAAGGCGAACGGCAGACCCATGTGCGCGGCCAGCTGCGCGCCGAAGGTGCTGGAACCCAAAATCCACAGCGGCACCTTGGCGCCTTTGCCGGGCACGGCCAGCACGCGCTGGCGCGGCGTGTCGGACAGATAGTCTTGCAGTTCCAGCACGTCTTGCGGGAAGGCGTCGGCGTCGCTGTCGAGGTTGCGGCGCAGGGCGCGCGCGGTGGTCTGGTCGGAACCGGGCGCGCGGCCCAGGCCGAGGTCGATGCGGCCGGGGTAGAGCGCTTCCAGCGTGCCGAACTGTTCGGCGATCACCAGCGGTGCGTGGTTGGGCAGCATGATGCCGCCGGCGCCGACCCGGATGGTCGAGGTGCCGCCGGCCACGTGGGCCATGACGACGGCGGTGGCGGCGCTGGCGATGCCGGGCATGCCATGGTGTTCAGCCAGCCAGTAGCGCTGGTAGCCCCAGCGTTCGCCGTGCTGGGCCAGGTCCAGCGTGTTGCGGAACGATGCGGAAGGATTGCTGCCTTCGGCGATGGGGGAAAGATCGAGGATGGAAAATGGAATCATGGCGCTTGTCCTGCCTGTATGGACCAGCAAGCATACACAGAATGGGCGAGGCGCGCTGGCGGCGCCTTAATTCGTGATAATCCGATAATTAATAATCATTTAAACAGTATTTTTATTATTGAGCTGCTATTTAACTGTGTTTATTTTGCCGATATTCACGGCGAATTTTAAAAAGATATTTCCCCGCGCGTGGTCCTGATTTACCATTGGCAACAGTAACGCGCCTCGCCTTACGCCTCCCATATTCCTTTTTTATTCGTTCGATGGCATGCCCTGCTATCGCGGGGAAACTCATGCCTAAGAAAATTGCCATTCTATTTAGCCTGTTGATATTCTGCTGTCAGATGGCGTTCGCGGCCGGTGTGGTCGAGCCCGCTACGGCTGCGCATCGCGGCCAGTTGTACCGCATCACGCACGATGGCAAGACCGGTTATCTGTTCGGCACCATCCACGTGGGCAGGGACGGCGTCTATCCGCTGGACCCGGTGGTGACGCGCGCGCTGCGCGACGCCAAGGCGCTGGTCATCGAGCTGGACATTCGCCAGGACGCACCGTTCCAGCTGGCGCTGGCGCGTCATGGCCGCTATCCGGAGGGCGACATGGTCCAGCATCATCTGTCGCCTGCCGCGCTGGGTGTGATGGTGCAGGCGCTGGCGCGGGCCGGCATGTCGCTGCAATCGGTGCAGCAGTACAAGCCGTGGCTGATCGCCAATCTGCTGATCGGTGCGGAGATGGAGGTGCACGGCTTCCAACGCAGCCAGGCGGTGGAGTACGCGCTGCTGGCGGCGGCCAAGAACCAGGACAAGACCGTGCGCGAGCTGGAGAGCGCCGATTATCAGCTCAGCCTGTTCGATGCGCTGGACGAGCGCCAGCAGGAGCAGTATCTGCTGGAGAACCTGGCCGAGCTGGCCGATGGCGCCTCGCTGAAAAAATCCACCGCGCTGATCGACGCCTGGAGCGCCGCCGACGCGCCGGGCATCCATGCGGCGTGGCAGTCCGCCATCAGCGGCGATACGATCTCCGCCGGCTTCATGAACCGGGTGTTGCTGGGCAAGCGCAATCCCGAGATGGCCAGCAGTATCGAGCGCATCCTGCAGCAGGACCAGGTCGCTTTTGTGGGCGTCGGCCTGCTGCATCTGGTGGGCGAGGATGGCTTGCCGCAGCTGTTGAAGCGGCGCGGCTACCAGGTCGAACAGCTGTACTAGTAGCTGCTCACCGTGCCGTTGTTGTAGCGCACGCGGTCGCCGATCTTGTAGCTGGGCATGGAGTCGGCCACCACCATCTGCGTGGTGCCGTCGTCCAGGCGCACGGTGACGCGATAGACTTTGTCCGTCGGTAAGCCAACGCTGCCGCCTGCCGCCGCCGCGCCCGCCAGGCCGGCGCCCACGTCCTGCCTCTGCATCTGGTCGATGGCTTGTACGACGCCGTAGCCCGTCTGCGCGGCGACGCTGCCGGTCATGCCGCTGGTCATGGTGCCGGTGGTGCTGGTCGTGCTGTTCGCGTTGGGCTCGCCGCTGCGCTCCGACGCGCAGCCGGCCAATACCAGGATGGTCAATGCGATCATGCTGTTTCTGCTAGTGTTCATCTCATTCTCCCGTGGTCACTCATCAAAAAGGCTAGCCTTTTGATTCAGAGGACAAGCGCGCGGTTTTGTTCCCTTCACATCCCGGGGCAGTTGATATACATCAATTGCGGCGTGCTACTCGCACGCAATAATTGTTGGGTATCACTTTTAAGGATATCGATATGTTGACACGCGTGACAGATACTATTATCGAAGAATTAATTAACTCAACCTGTGGAGAAGCGCCGGACCCGCGTAGCCGGCATTTATTGACACATTCATTGCACGAGTTGGTACGCGTGGCCAAAGCCGAGCAATTACAGCAAATGCGTCTGGATGTGGAGTTGGCAGTAGGCAGGCCCGGGGAGTACGCCGGGAATGTCAGTTTGACGGCTGGATGCGATAACGGGTCCACAGGAAGTACATGAACAAGGCCGTCAGCACCGCAGCATTGCAGTCGACCAGCCAGTCGGAGACGGCGCCATGGCGGTACGGGAAGAAGCTTTGCACGTATTCGTCAAGCGCGCCCATCAGGGCGATGGTCAGCACGGCCTTGCCGGCCCGTAGCCTCAGATTGCCGGTGCCGCCGGTGAAAATCAAGAAAGTCAGTCCTGCATAAGCCAGCGAATGCAGTATCAACCCCGAAGCGACCTGGCCGATGTCCTGGCGGGCGCCGGGCAGCGAGCCCAGTATCAGTATCAGCAGGTACAGGACGATGGCGGTCCAGTAGCGTAGTCGGGCGTGGGAATTGGTCAGAAGGAATTGTTTGATCATGAACCAGACAATACCATGTAGTGCGGGAAGGGGGGAGTGGTGCACCGGAGCCCCGGTGCACCTTTCTTCCGTCATGCCTATCGGTTGCATGTACTGAAGATGTAGCAAGTATAGGGAGCGAATATGACGCCGTCATGACGGCGGGCAAAAAAAAAGCCCGCTGGTTAAAGCGGGCTTAAAACTATTTTCTTGGAGGAGAATAGTGGAGACAGGTGTAATTATGGGGGTCTCCGAGATATGTGTCTAATTGTTGTTTCAGATACCAGACATCAATAATGCGTATAACTCTTTATTTGACCGGCACCGTGTAGTTCAGGGCCAGGCGGCCGCCGTCCACGTACAAGGTCTGGCCGGTCATGTAGCTGGCGTCGTCGCTGGCCAGGAAGGCGGCGATCGACGCCACTTCCTCCGGTTCGCCGCAGCGGCCCATCGGCGTGCGCGACAGGATGGTGTTGCGCGCTTCCGGGCTGGCCATCACGGCTTGCTTGGCCAGTTCGGTCAGGATGGTGCCGGGGCCGATGCCGTTGACGCGGATGCCGTGCGTGACCAGGTTCAGCGACATCACCTTGGTCAGCTGGTTGATCGCGCCCTTGGACACCACGTAAGGCACCTGGTTGGGAATGGCCAGCTCGGCGTTCACGCTGGACATATTGATGATGCAGCCGCCCTGCTGCTTGACCATCTGGCGCGCAACGGCCTGGCCGCACAGGAACATGGACTTGAGGTTGATGCGCAGCACGCGGTCGAAATCGTCTTCCGTCAGGTCGAGGAAGTCGGCGGCGTGGGTGACGCCGGCGTTGTTGATCAGGATATCGATGCGGCCGAATTCGGCGATGGTGGCGGCCACCAGCGCGTCGACATCGCATTTCTGGCTGACGTCGGCGGCGAAGAAGCGGGCGGACGCGCCCAGCGTGGCGGCGGCGGACGCGCCTTCCGGCTTGATGTCGACCAGCATGACCTTGGCGCCCTCGGCCACCAGGCGCTGTGCGCAGGCCAGGCCTATGCCCTGGGTGGCGCCGGTAACGATCGCGACTTTATTCGAGAGTTTCATGGGATGTGCTTTCTAAGGAGAGAGGGCAAATTTTAACAGCCCGATGCGGGCGCGTTACAATAGAGGGTTTGCAACAAAAGCTAAGGGTGCGTCGTGACTTTCATCAACAAATTATCTGCCGCCTGGACGGCCAACGACTCGCTGCTGTGCGTGGGCCTGGATCCGGACATGGACAAACTGCCGGCGCAGTTCCAGAACGACCCGCAAGGCATCTACCACTTCTGCCGCGAAATCATCGATGCGACCGCCGACCTGGCGTGCTCGTTCAAGCCGCAGATCGCTTACTTCGCGGCGCTGTCCGCCGAAGCCCAGCTGGAAAAAATCTGCCACTACGTGCGCGACAATTATCCGCACATTCCGCTGATCCTGGACGCCAAGCGCGGCGACATCGGCGCCACCGCGCGCCAGTATGCGCGTGAAGCCTACGACCGTTACGGCGCGGACGCCGTCACCGTCAACCCGTACATGGGTTCGGATTCGGTGGAGCCGTACATGGAGTGGAGCGACCGTGGCGTCATCATCCTGTGCCGCACGTCGAACGCCGGCGGTTCGGATTTGCAGTTCCTGAACGTCGACGGCCAGCCGCTGTACCAGCACGTCGCTCGCCTGGTGGCGCAGAAGTGGAACGCCAACGGCCAGTGCGCGCTGGTGGTCGGTGCGACCTTCCCGGAAGAACTGGCGCAGGTACGGGCGATCGTCGGCGACATGCCGCTGCTGGTGCCGGGCATCGGCGCGCAGGGCGGCGATATCGCGGCCACCGTCAAGTCGGGCAAGACGGCTGCTGGCGCTGGCATGATGATCAACTCTTCGCGCGCGATCCTGTACGCGGCGCCGCAGGCGGGTGAGGACTTCGCCGCCGCCGCCCGCCGCGTGGCGCTGGAAACGCGCGACGCCATCAACCAGCATCGCGCTTAAACCGGTTTAGTGCGCTGGAGCGATCAGCTCCACGTACTCGTACAGCTCGGCCAGGATCTGTTCGGCACGCTCATCGGCATCCTGTTGCAGATGGTCGATCTCGCCGAAGAACTGGTCGATGCTGCGCGCACCGCCCGCGCCTTCGTAGAAGCGCGCCGCGCGGTGCTGCTCCCAATGCTCCATCTCGCCTTCCGATAAAGTCTCGGGGAAGTTGCGCGCGCGGTAGCGGAACAGCAGTTCCAGCAGGCGCGGGTCGCTGAACGAGGGCGACGCCGTGGCCAGCCGGGCCGGGGTTTCCTTGCGCAGCGTGTCGAGCATGCGGCGGTCTTCCTTGCCGACGAAGCCGTTGTACAAATCCTCGTCCACATCGAGCTCGGCGCCGGCCGGGCGGTGGAACACCTGCTCCCATACGATGTCCATATTGCCACCGGCCGCGGCCAGCGCGGCGTGCGCCTTGCCCTGCTCCAGGTCGATGCCCCATTTGGCCGCCATCGCCGGCGACAGCGTCTTCAGGTTGGACACCAGCATCGGCGACTTGTTCAGGTGGATGCTCTTGACCGGCAAGCGCGTCATGCCTTCCGGCAGCGCGTCGGCGCGGCTGAAGATGCGGGTGCGGATGGTGTCGGCGTCCAGCGTGAACAGCTCGGTCGGATCGTAGGTGCAGTCCCAGACGATCACTTCATTCTTGTTGGTCGGATGCGTGGCCAGCGGCCACACCAGCGCGATGCAGCCGCGCTCGGCCGGGAACATGCCGGACACGTGCAGGAACGGTGCGCGCAGCGCCGGCGCCAGGTGCATGCCGATCTCGTCGGCCACGCGGTCTTTCTTGTGCAGCGCCAGGCAGAAGTCGAACAGCTTGGGCTGCTTCTCGCGGATCAGGCGGGCCAGCGCGATGGTGGCGCGCACGTCGGACAGCGCATCGTGCGCCGCCTCGTGCAGCAGGCCGTTGGCCTTGGCCAGGTGCTCCAGTTTGAAGCTGGGCTTGCCGTCCTCGCGCATCGGCCATGCTATGCCTTCCGGGCGCAGCGCGTAAGTCATGCGCACCACGTCCAGCAAGTCCCAGCGGCCGCACTGGTTTTGCCATTCGCGCGCGTACGGATCGATCAGGTTACGCCAGAACATGAAGCGGGTGATCTCGTCGTCGAAGCGGATGGTGTTGTAGCCGACGCCGATGGTGCCCGGCTTGGAGAAGGCTTGCTCGATGGTGTTGGCGAACTGGTGCTCGGGCACGCCCCATTCCAGGCACTGCTGCGGCGTGATGCCGGTGATCAGGCAGGATTGCGGGTCGGGCAGGAAATCATTGGCCGGCTTGCAATACAGCATGATGGGCGTGCCGATCTCGTTCAGCTCGGCATCGGTGCGGATCGCGGCGAATTGCGCCGGGCGGTCGCGGCGGGCTTGCGCGCCAAAAGTTTCGTAGTCGTGCCAGAGAAAGGTTTGTGTGGTCATAGGGTGCGGTCTAGGGGGCTACAGTTATTCTTAAATCTGCCGATAATTACAGGATATTCCATCAGGAGCAACATCATGGCGACTCCAGTATCGGCAACATCGGGCAGTACGGCTGCCACGTCCAGCGCGCCGGTCCAGTCCAGGGACGACAGCAATGTGTCGGTCGCGGCCAAGGCCAAGGCGCAGTTGAACGTGTCTATCGTACAAGCTTCCTTGACGGTATCGTTGAATTCTTCCAATGAACCGCTGTCGGTGCTGCTGAAAACGGCGCTGACCGGCATCAACGAGGCGCTCAAGGACGATTTCGGCGACAACGCCATCCAGAACGCGGTATCGCAGGATAATACGCCGGAAGGCACGGCGAGCCGCATTGTATCGCTGTCGACGGCGTTTTACGAAGCCTATAAGCAGCAACATCCCGGCGAAGACGGCGATGCGGTGCTGAACAAGTTCATGGAAACGCTGCAAAAGGGCGTGGACCAGGGCTTCAAGGAAGCGCGCGGCGTGCTCGACGGGCTGAAGGTGCTCAATGGCGACATCGCCAGCAATATCGACAAGACCTACGAGCTGGTGCAGAAGGGGTATGCGGACTTCGCGGCTGCGCACAAGGCGCAGCCGGTCCAGCAGAGTGAAGCTTAAGCGGTTTTACAACTTGTAGTTCAGGCCGATGAGGAACTGGCGTCCGAAGCGGTTGGTGTAGCGCGGGCGCAGTTGATCAGGGTCCGGGCCGCCACCGACGTTGCTGTAGTAGGTGACCTGGGTGTCGAGCAGGTTGTTGGCCTGGAGCAGGATGGACAAGCCCTTGTACGGGCCGGTCTCGAAGTTATACCCCAGTTGCATGTCCACCACCCGGTCGGCCGAGTGCGCGCTGATGAATTTCTGCAGGTAGACATCGGTCGACGTCGCCGTGAACGGTGCGCGGTAGCGTTCGCTCACGCGCGCCGAGAAGCCGTTCTTTTCATAGTAGGCCGTGGCATTGAAGGCAGTGCCGGACAAGCCGTCGAGCTTGACCTCGTTGCCCGCCTTGTCCTGCAGGTCGCTGCCCAGGCGGGAGGCGCCGAGGATCACGCCGAAGCCATCCAGCGACTTGCTCAGCAATTCCCCACCCAGTGCGGCCGACAGTTCCAGGCCGTGCAGCGCGCCGCCGTTGCCATTGATCGGGCGCGTGTACGAACCGTAGCGCTGGACCACGATGTCGGCCGGCAGCGTCGATGGCCGCGGCAGGAAGTTGTTGTCGCGCTCGGTGGTGCCGTCGAACACATAGCTGAGCAGCTTCTTGTGGAAGGCGGCGGCGGCCACGTAGCTGCGCTTGCCGAAATATTTTTCCAGCGATAGATCGGTGCCGTTGGCCAGCCATGGCTTGAGCTCGGGATTGCCGCCGGAAGCGCCGGTCCATTCACCGTAGTGGTCGCCCGGCTTGTCGATGATGCTCGGCGTGCTGGTGCCTGCGCGCAGCTGCTGCATATTCGGCCGCGCCATCGTCTTGGCCAAGCCGAAGCGCAGCACCCAGTCGTTCTTCAGGTCCGCGATCAGGTTCAGGCTGGGCAGGTAGTTGCGGTAGCTGGCGCCGCCCGAGTGCGGGAACACCAGCTTGGGATCGGGCGTGACGTTGTTGCCGCGGTATTCGAAGCCGTCCGAGTTCTGTTTCGAGTGCACCGCCTGCATGCCGAGGTTGCCGCGGATTTCGTAGCCGGCCACTGCGGTGTCGATGTCGAGCTTGGCGTAGGCGGTGGAGATGCGCTCGTGCACGCCGTAGTCGTTGGTCGCCTTGCCGCCGAACAGATCCTTGTTCGAGACCACGCCGCTGGCGACCACGTCCGGCGCGCTGATGCGCGGCACGTAGCCCAGGCCCGCCCATGACATGTCGACCGCGTCGCGCATCGCCGACGCCGGCACGTCGCGCACATAGCCGCCCTTGCCGTCGGAGGCGAGCAGCAGCAGCGTGTCGCCGTTGGTGATGACCTTGTCGCGCTTGGTGACGTTCAAGCCCAGGTCGATGCTGCGGAAGGGGCCGTCGAGTTCGCGCTTGGCGCTCAGGCGCAGTGTCTTGAGCTCGTCCTTGAGCGGACGGGTGCGCACGCCGCCGGCCCAGGCCGGCGCGTCGCTGGTATGGTAGCCGTGGGCGTCGCCCAGCACCGTATCCTTGAAGGTGTTGGGATTGACCGGCGTGAACGATTGCGCGGAACCGTCGTACGGGATGTTCCAGCTGAAGGCGCTGCGCTGCCAGTTGTTGATGGCCTTGTTGAACGGCGCGCCGTAGACTTCATCGTATTCCTCGTCGCGCTTGTCGCGCGAGAAGCTCAGGTCGGCGATGCCCTTCCATTTGTCGGCCAGTTTGAGTTCGGTGTTCCAGCCCAGCGCGGCGATGCTGTCGCGGCGCCGCGTTTCGGCGTTGCCAATCACGAAGCTCAGGTTGTCGGCGGTGCCGGTGGTGGCGTAGGTGTTGCGGCCCACCTGGGTCGTGCCGACATTGCTCAGTGTGATGCGGTTGGCGGCGGCGCCGTAGGCGTTGTACATATTCTCGCGGAAGAATACGCCCACTTCCTTGGTGTCGAAGCGCGAGTAGTAAAAGTCGAGCGTGCTGTGCAGGTCGCGGTTGGGCTTGTATTCCACGACGCCCATCAGGCCGGTGCGGGTGCTGCGTTTGGTATTGGCCGTGGTGTCCCAGAACAGCGGCAGCAGCGCGCGGTTGTAGCCGTTGGCCGGCTGTTGCTGCGGCGGCGCACCGTCGATGGGGATGCCGATCTGGTCGCGGAAGTTGGCCGTTTGCGTGCGCTTGATCTGGCTGCCGCGGTCGAGGCGGGCCAGGCCCAGCGCCACGCCGATGGTGTTGTCGGCAAACTGGTCGATGTAGGATGCGCTGAAGCGCTTGCCGATAGGCGAGGCGACGTCGCTGACCAGGGTGCCGTTGGAATTCTTCTCTGCGCGCAGATTGAGCGCGATCTCGCGGCCGCGCGTGGCCAGCGGGCGGCGCGTGTGCAGGTCGATGGTGCCGGCCAGCCCCTGGCCGATCAGGGCGGCGTCCGGTGTCTTGTAGACCACCGCTCCGCCGATGAGCTCGGAAGGGAACTGATCCAGCTCGACGGCGCGCGATTCGCCCGAGCTGACCATCTCACGGCCGTTGAGCAGGGTGCTGGAGAATTCGGGCGACATGCCGCGCACCGACACCCGGTCCACATTGCCGTCGCCGCCGCGTTCGCCGGTCACGCCGGGCAACCGGGCCAGCGCCTCGGCGATGCTGGAATCGGGCAGTTTGCCCAGGTCCTCGGCCGACACCGCTTCGACGATGGAGGTGTTGCCGCGCTTGATGGTCAGCGAGTCTTCCAGGCTGCGGCGCAGGCCCTTGACGATGACGGTGTTGGCGGCGGGGGCCGGTTCGGCCGCGCTGACGGCTTCGGCTGGCGCCTGCTGGGCGTGGGCCGCCCCGCACAGCAGGACGGTGGCCGCGCAGGCGGCGGCGATGGGGTTCAGCCGGAACAGATTGTGGGCGCGGCGATGGGCGCGCTGTGAATTGAAGGTTTGCAAAGCAGACTCCGTGAATAATGTGGATGTAATCGATAAGATTCAGACGCGCAAGCCGCTGACGCGCCTGCTATGGAAAGCTTTCCAATTTGGTGTTGAGTTATCCCCTAAAAAATACCGCCGCTCACTGAATGAGTCTGTTGGCGGTGGACACAGAAATTACCTCATCTATGTGGTCGTGATCAGCGACCGTCTTGCACGCAGCGAAAACCCAATGCCCCGGCGCGGTCGCGCGCGGGCGCCATCAGCAGGTATTTGCCGTGTTCGGTGAGCTTGCGCGCCTGCGGGAAGTACCAGTGGGAACCGGCAGGCTGGTAGAAACTGCCGCCGCGCAGGATGGCGGTGCGGGTATGCTCGTCTTGGAATTCGTCGGTCCATTGCCACACGGTGGCGACCATGTCTTCGACGCCGAACGGACTGGCGCCTTGCGGATGCTGGCCGACCGGCGGCAGCGGCGGCAACTCGCGTGCCGACGACGGCGCCGGCACCAGCGCGGCATTCCATACATTGCCCCAGGGGTAGAGGCGGCCGTCGCTGCCCTGGGCCGCGTATTGCCATTCCCACTCATGGGGCAGGCGCTTGCCGGCGGCCTTGCAGTAGGCGCGGGCGTCTTCGATCGACACCCAGGTGACGGGACTGTTCGCCTCGGCAGGGCGGGGCGCGCCGTCTTGCCAGTGGCGCAGGAAGTTGTGGGCGTCGGCCGGACGGTAGCGGGCGCCGTCGACGAAACGCTGGAACTCGCGATTGGTGACGGGGTAGCGGTCGATGTAGAACGCGGCCAGTTGCATGCGCCGGAAGTGGCCGCGGCGCGGCGCGTCTTCCCACGGATACTGGACGTCCATGCCGGGCCGGTTCTCGCCTTCGATCTCGATGCCGGTCACGCGGAAATCGAAGCTGCCGGCCGGCACGCCGACCATGCCGGCCGGCGCCTGGCCGGCGCGCCCGGTGGCGGCGATGGGGACCGCCGTCTGCGGCAGGAATTCCCAGTTGCCGGAATACGATTGCAGCGGCTTTTGCGCCAGTGCGCGCATGGTCGCCAGCAGGGGAGCGACGTCGGCCGGAATCTGCGCGCCTTCGAATTGCAGCACCGCGCCGTAGCCGCGCGCTTCGAGCGGCAGGTCGAGCACGGCCTGGCCGCCATCGATGCGCGCTTGCAGTTCGCGGCCGTTCCACAGGTCCAGGTAGCGCTGTCCGGCGCGGTGGTCGATGCGCAGGATGCCTTCGTCGATGTTGAACTCGTTGCGGTTGACCAGCGTCCACAGGCTGCGGCCGGCGCCGGGGAAGCGGCTGGCGTAGACGCCGTAGTGCAGCGTCGGCACATGGGGCGTCCATTGCGCGCTCACCAGCAGCTCCGGCACGGCGCGGTAGATGGTGGAGATGCGGCGCAGGGCTTCGCCGTCGCGCGGCGTCATGCGGTTCCACCAGCCCCAGACGTTTTCCCAGCTCTGCACGCCGACGCCGTTGAAGAAGGCCGCCTGGAAGGTGTTGCTGCGGTCCGTGGCCCAGCGGTCGCTGACGTGCGGCATGTGGCGCGGTTCCAGCCACTTCCATTTGCTCACCAGCGGCACCGGCGAGCCATCCCAGTAGGCCCAGCTTTGGAGATTGTTGGCCAGCATGGCGTCGTCCTTGAACGACAGTTCCGGCTCCAGCACCAGCGCGTGGCCGGTCTTGGCGGCGGCGTCGGCGTAGGCTTGCGGCAGGCCGTTCATGGTGTCGCCGTTGATGCCGTCTGCGCCGACCTCGGCCATGAGGCGGGCGGTCGCTTCGGCCGGCGCCATGCCCGGATCGCGCGAACCGGTGTCCCACGGCAGCGTCGGGAAGAACACGCGCACGCCCTGGCGCTGGAACTCCTGCACCATCTGGCGCGTGGCGGCCACGCCGCCCGGCAGGTCGCGCAGCAGGTCCCACTGGTTGCGGTGATCGATGCCCATGTTCGGGTAGAGCGGCCACAGCAGGACGCTGTCGATGCCGCCGTAGCGGCGCTTCAGGTCGTCCAGGAAGCGCTGCACCGTGTAGCGCCGGGTGACGGGATCGTACAGATAGCGGTCTTCGATCATCGCCTGGGTCTGGATGAAATTCTTCTGCGTCCATTGCAGTTCCGGGCGCCGGTACTGCGCATCGTCATAGCCGATTTCGGCCAGGTGGCGGGTGCGCCAGTCCTGCATGGCCGCCAGCCAGGACGGCAGGGCGCCGGCGGTGTCGCGCTTCCAGTTGTTCAGGCGCGCCAGCCAGTCCGGTTCGCCGAGGTCCATTTGCGCCGGTCCGGTGAGCTGGCTTTCGCGCACCGCAAACGGCAGCGGTTCCGCGGCCTGGGCGGCGTGCAGCGCGCACAGGGCCAGCGCCGGCCAGCAGGCGGCAAGACGCCGTGCCAGGATGGTGGGGACGCTCTTTTCGCCTGTGTTCATTGCCAGTCTCCGTCGTAGTCAAGATGGTGAAGTAGCGCTATCGAGCATATTGGCGGTTTTGAAATATTGCCAAGCAAACGTTTGCGCAAACGTTTGCCAAGGTAGACTAGCTATTTAAAGTTGTCAATATAAACATCGGAAATCTGCTGCGGCCGCACCAAAATCGCGCGCAGCGCAAAATTCGCCGAGATTTTCTTGACAATCGATAAACGAATAGCTACCGTAGAAAACGTTTGCGCAAACGTTTTCTTTTTTTGCGCGTCCTGTCAGGCAGATGCATTTTCGATGGAGATGTCAGGTGGTAGCTCACAAATTCAAGATGGTCGTGGCCGTTGCTGCGGCATTGCTGGCGCTGGCGCCGGCGCAGGCACAGGACAAGCCGCGTGTCGGCCTGGTGATGAAATCCTTGTCCAACGAGTTCTTCAAGAACATGGCCGACACCGCGCGCGCCTACCAGGCCAAGCGCGGCGATTTTGATCTAAAGGCGGTCGGCATGAAGGATGAGACCGACGTCGATTCCCAAGTGGTGGCCGTCGAGAGCATGACGGTGCAAAAGTCGAACATCATCGTTCTCGCGCCGGCCGATTCGCGGGCCATGGTGGCGCCGGTGGTCAAGGCGCTCAAGGCCGGCATCATGGTGATCAACATCGACGTCGCGCTGGACGAGGCGGCCAAGAAGAAGGCCGGCATCGAGCTCGCCTTCATCGGCCCGGATAACCGCGAGGGCGCCAGGCTGGCCGGCGACGCACTGGGCAAGGCGCTCAAGCCCGGCGACAAGGTGGTTATCATCGAAGGCAACCCGGGCGCCGACAATGGCCAGCAGCGCAAGGCCGGCTTCCTGGACGCGGTCAAGCAGCACGGCCTGAACCTGGTGGTGTCGCGCAGCGCCATGTGGGGAACGGACGAGGCCAACCAGGTGTTCACCAACATCCTGACAGCCCATCCCGACATCAAGGGGGTGATGGCTGCCAACGATTCGATGGCGGTGGGCGTGGTCAAAGCCATCGATGCGGCTGGCAAGAGCGGCAAGATCAAGGTGGTGGGCTTCGATAACATCCCGGCCGTGCGGCCGCTGATCAAGTCGGGCAAGATGCTGGCCACCGTGGACCAGTTCGGCGCCGAGATGGCGGCCAATGCGATCGACCTTGGTCTGAAGGCGCGCAAGTCCGGCGTTCTGCTCAAGGGCTGGGTCAAGACGCCGGTCGCGCTGGTCACCGCCGCCGACCTGAAGTAGGCCGCCGCCATGTCCGCTTCCATTGACACCCAGGCCGATGTGCCCGCGCTGCGCATCCGCGGCGTGAGCAAGCGCTATCCGGGCGTGACCGCGCTCGACGGCGTCGACCTGGACCTGTATGCCGGCAGCGTCCACGCGCTGGCCGGTGAAAACGGCGCGGGCAAGTCCAGCCTGATCAAGGTGCTGTCCGGCACGGTGGCGCCGGATGGCGGCAGCATGGCGCTGGCCGGCGTGCCGTATCGCCCCCACAGTCCGCTTGACGCCATGCAAAGCGGCATCCGCGTGGTGCACCAGGAATTGCTGATGCTGGAGCACCTGACGGTGGCCGAGAACCTGCTGTTTTCCGACTTGCCGCGCACCCGCTTCGGCTTGATCGATCGGGCGCAACTGCACCGCCGCGCCAGTGAGCTGCTGAGCCTGGTCGGGCTGGATGACGTCTCGCCCGGCCAGACTGTGCATACGCTGGGCATCGCGCAGCGCCAGCTGATCGAGATCGCCAAGGCCTTGTCCGGCGCCAGCCGCATCATCGTGCTCGACGAGCCGACCGCGACGCTGACCGCGCGCGAAAGCACGCGCCTGCTGGACCTGATCGTCCGCCTGCGCGACAGCGGCGTGGCGATCCTGTTTGTATCGCACCATTTGCAGGAATTGTTCGCGGTGTGCGACCGCGTCACGGTGCTGCGCAACGGCCGCACGGTGGTGACCGAGCCGATCGCCGCCGTCACGCCGCGCAAGCTGGTCAACCTGATGGCCGGCTGCGACGTGCCGGCGCTGCCGGCCCGGGTGCGCCCGGACGCCGCCGCTAGCGCCGCGCCCGCGCTGCGCGTCGACGGCTTGCGCTTCCGTGGGCAGGGGCAGGGCAAGGCGATCAGCTTCGCGGTGGGCCAGGGGGAGATCGTCGGCATCGCCGGCCTGGTCGGCAGCGGCCGCACCGAAACGCTGCGCGCCATCTTCGGCGCCGACACCATGCAGGCCGGCCAGCTGCTGCGCGACGGCGTGCCGGTGCGGGTGCGCAATCCGGCCGACGCCATCGCCCACGGCATCTGCCTGGTGACGGAGGACCGGCGGGGCGAGGGCTTGTTGCTGGACATGCCGATCCGCGCCAATCTGTCGCTGGCCACGCTGGACCGCAACGCCCGCGCCGGCTGGTTGCTGCGCGCCCGCGAAAGCGCGGCCGCCGAGGCCATGGGGCGGGCGCTGCACATCCGCATGCGCGGCATCGAGCAGGCGCCGCGCACCCTGTCGGGCGGCAACCAGCAAAAGGTAGTGCTGGGCAAGTGGCTGTTGCGCGAGCCGGCGGTGCTGCTGCTCGATGAGCCCAGCCGTGGCGTCGACGTGGTGGCGCGCGCCGAAATCCACCGCCTGCTGCTGGCGGCCGCCGACGGCGGCATGGCGCTGGTGGTGGCTTCGTCCGACCTGGCCGAACTGATGGAGATCGCCGACCGCATCGTGGTGCTGTCGCGCGGGCGCGTCGCCGGCGAGGTGGGCCGCGATGACTTTGATGAAACCCGCATCCTTGAACTCGCGTACAGCGAACTGATGCACTCTGGAGAACCCGATGTCGAAACCGTCTGACAGCGCCATCGCCGCGCCTGGCTATCCCGCCACCCTGCTGCCGGCCGGCTTGCGCGGACTGCTGCGCGAATCGGGTATCGCGCTGGCCTTGCTGTTGCTGGTGGCGGTGTTTTCCATGCTGTCGCCGCTGTTCCTGACCGCCGACAACGTCAGCAACATTTTCACCCAGATCGCCATCAATATCTGCCTGGCGGTCGGCATGACGTTCGTGGTGCTGATCGGCGGCATCGACTTGTCGGTCGGCTCGCTGACCGCGCTGTGTGCGGTGGTGGCCGGCACCGTGCTCAAGCTCGACAGCCTCAGCGTCGGCATGGCGATCGCGCTGGCGGTGGCGGCCAGCATCGCGGTCGGCGCCGTGTGCGGGCTGATCAACGGCTGCGTGGTCAGCCGCTGGGGCGTGCCTTCCTTCATCGTCACGCTGGGCATGCTGTACGTGGCGCGCGGCGCCGCCCTGCAATGGACCGACGCCCGTTCGATCTATGAATTCCCCGACCTGTTCAACGAGTTCGGCACGGCCACGGTGGCCGGCATGCCGGCGCTGTTCCTGGTGGCGCTGGCGCTGGTGGGCCTGGCGTGGGTGGTGCTCACGCGCACGGTGTTCGGCCGCGTCATCTACGCCATCGGCAACAACGAAGAAGCGGTGCGCCTGGCGGGGCACGATGTGTTCCGCTACAAGATCATGGCCTTTACCATCTGCGGCGCCGCCGTCGGCATCGCCGCCGTGCTGTACATGACGCGGCTGACGGTGGCCAGCCCCATCCTGGGCGTGGGTTTCGAACTGAACGCCATCGCCGCCGTCGTCATCGGCGGCACCAGCCTGGCCGGCGGACGCGGGTCCATCATCGGCACGCTGCTGGGCGGTTGTATCATCGGCGTGCTGGCCAATGGCCTGGTGCTGATCGAGGTCGGCGATTTCGTGCGGCAGATGATCACCGGGGTGGTGATTATTCTCGCCGTGATACTCGACACCTACCGTTTGCGTAAGACCCCCCGCAGCTAGCGGAAGCACAGCGGGTGGGCCGCCGCCCATCCGATCATTCAATTTATCCGCAGGGAGTGAGCAGCAGTTTATGGCCAATATCAAGGATGTCGCACTGCGTGCCGGCGTGTCGGTGTCGACCGTTTCGCATGTCGTCAACGGGACGCGCTTCGTCAGCAAGGAGGCGCGCGAAAGCGTGGAGGACGCCGTGCGCGTGCTGGGCTACGTGCCCAGCGCCGTTGCCCGCAGTTTGAAGAGCAACAATACGCGCACCTTCGGCATGGTGATACCGAATAACTCCAACCCGTATTTCGCGGAGATCATCCAGGGCGTGGAGGAGCGCTGCTACGCCGCCGGCTACAACGTCATCATCTGCAACTCCAACGACGATCCCGAGCGCCAAGCTTCGTATATCCGGGTGCTGGCCGAGAAGCGCGTCGATGGCCTGATCCTGGTGGCGGCCGGCAGCGACGAGATCGTCCGCGCCACCATCGGCGAATTGAAGATCCCGCTGGTGCTGCTCGACCGCGAAGTGGCCGAGCTGGACTACGACCTGGTCGAAGTCGATCATGTGGCGGGCGGCCTGATCGCCACGCGCCATTTGCTGGAGCTGGGCCATCCCCGCGTCGCCTGCATCAGCGGGCCGTCCGGCTTGTCGCCCAGCTCGCAGCGCAACGCGGGCTGGAAGCAGGCGCTGGCCGACGCCGGCGTCGAACGCTTCGACAGCGACCTGGTGCGCGGCGACTTCACGCCGCTGGGCGGCTACCTGGCCATGCAGGAGCTGCTCAAGTGCACGCCGGCGCCCAGCGCGGTGTTTGTCTGCAACGACCTGATGGCGATCGGTGCGCTGGCGGCCGCGCGTGAGGCTGGCGTCTGCGTTCCGGACCAGCTGTCCATCGTCGGCTTCGATGATATCGACCTGGCGGCTTACTCTGCGCCGCCGTTGTCGACGGTGGTGCAGCCCAAGCTGACCATCGGCACGCTGGCCGCCGAACTGCTGCTGGAACGGGTGGAGGAACATCGCGACAGCCAGCGCCACATCGTGCTGGCCCCGGAGCTGAAAAAACGCGCGTCGACGGCTCCCTACCGGCGCCCGGAGGGGGCACATGAAGCGTAGCGATCCCGCCAAGCCGGTGGTGGTGGTCGGCTCCCTCAATATGGACCTGGTGTTCCGGGTGCCGCGCGTGCCGGCGGCCGGTGAAACGCTGCATGGCCATGGCTACACGACCTCGCCCGGCGGCAAGGGCGCCAACCAGGCCGTTGCCTGCGCCCGCCTCGGCTGCCCGGTGGCGCTGGTGGGGCAGGTGGGCCGTGACGGTTATGGCGACGCCCTGTGCGCGGCGCTGAGCGCCAACGGCGTGGATATCCGCCACGTCCAGCGGACCGGCGACGCCACCGGCGTGGCGATGATCATGGTGGACGACAACGGCCAGAACCGCATCGTGCTGGCGGCCGGCGCGAACGGCGCGCTGCGCCCGGCCGATGTCGACGCCGCAGGCGATCTGATTGCAGACGCCGGCCTGCTCATCGTGCAGCTGGAAGTGCCGGCGGAGGCCGTGCTGCAAGCACTGCGGATGGCGGCGGCGGCCGGCGTGCCGGTGCTGCTCAACCCCGCGCCCGCGCAAGCCTTGCCCGATCCATTCTGGCCCCTGATCGATATCCTGGTGCCCAACGAAAGCGAGGCCAGCCTGCTGACCGGCATCGCCGTGACCGACGTGCCGAGCGCCTTCCAGGCCGCCCAGCAACTGCGGGCGCGCGGTGCGCGCCGCGTGCTGGTCACGCTCAGCGACAAGGGTGTGGTGCTGTTGGACGAGCAGGGGCCGCGCCACCTGCCGGCGCGTGCGGTCAGCGCGGTCGATACGACGGCGGCCGGCGACACTTTCATCGGCGCGCTGGCGACCGGCCTGCACGAGGGGATGACGCTGGATGAGGCGGCGGCCTTCGGGCAAAGCGCCAGCGCCCTGTGCGTGATGCGGGCGGGCGCGCAGCCATCCATCCCTTACCGGCATGAGCTGACGCCCTGATGCCGTCCTTTCCACCATCGAACGAGGAAGCGCTGATGCCAGCCATGGTCCCCACTTGCACCCCATCCGCCGCGCATACGCGCCTGGCCCTTGGCCTGGCCGCCGGCCTGTTGTGCCTTCATGGCGCGGCCTGCGCGCAGGCGTTGAACGTTGACGTGATGTCGTTTAACGTCCGGGTACCGGTGGACCCGGCGCCGCATGACTGGGCTTCGCGCAAGGCGCGCGTGGCGGGGCTGGTGCGGCAGCAGCAGCCGGATTTCCTGGGCCTCCAGGAAGCGGTGCCCGAGGTGGTCGCCGACTTGCGCCTGGCCCTCGGCGAGTACGCCGCCATCGGACGCGGCCGCGAAAGCGACGGCGGCGGCGAGGGCACGCAGATTTTTTACCGCACGGCGCGTTGGCGCATCGATGCGCTCGACCAGGGGACGGTGCAGCTGTCGTCGACGCCGGAAGTGGCAGGCTCCAACGACTGGGGCATGCAATGGCCGCGCATCGCGACTTGGGCCCACCTGCGCGAGCAGGCCAGCGGACGCGGCGTCTACGTCTACAACACGCACTTCCCGTTGAAGCCGGAGGAGCGCGAAAAGGCCGCCCGGCTGCTGGCCAAGCTGATTGCCGCCCGCCGGCAGCCCGGCGATCCGGTCGTGCTGACCGGCGACTTCAACGCCTGCGAGCAGGAGCCTGCGGTGCGCTACCTGCTCGGCGAGGCCGGTTCGCCGCTGGCGCTGCGCGACAGCTATCGCGCCGTGCATGGCGATGCCGCCGCACTCAGCTTCCATGCGTTCGGCAAGGAACGGAATATGTGCCGCATCGACTACATCCTGGCGTCGCCTGATGTGGGCGTTGCGCGCGCCGAGGTGCTGATCGATGGCCAGGATGGCCAGGGTTTCGCGTCCGACCACTATGCGGTCGTTGCCAGATTGTCGCTGGCGGCAGGGCAGCCGAAGCCGCGCTGAGCTTACGCCGGCGCCGCGTGATGGGCCACGCGGTTGCGGCCCAGTTCCTTGGCGCGGTAGAGCGCGCCGTCGGCGGCGGCGATCAGCGCCGATTCGTCCTGGCCCGCCTGCAGCGTCGCGACGCCGAACGAGGCCGTCACGTGCGGCAGCGGCAGGCGCATGTCGCCAAACACCACGGCTTGCTGCATGCGTTCGCACAGGCGCTCGGCCACCGCCACCGCGACCTTGTCGCTGGTGTCGGGCAGCAGCACCATCATCTCCTCGCCGCCGTAGCGGACGGCGAAATCGGTGGGCCGCAGCGCGCTGCTGAGCACGTGGGCGGCGGCGCGCAAGGCCTGGTCGCCGGCCAGGTGGCCGTGGCTGTCGTTGAATTTCTTGAAATGGTCGAGGTCGATCATGATCAGCGCCAGCGGCGCGTGCGAGCCTTGCGCGGTGGCCACCATGGTCGGCAGCAGGTCGTTGAGCCAGGCGCGGTTGTACAGGCCGGTCAAGCCGTCGATCATCGACAGCTGGCGGTAGAACTCGCCCAGCTTCTGGCGCCGGCGCAGTTGCGCGTTGGCGGCGCGGATGCGGAAGGACAGCAGCCGCAGCAGGTTGCGCGCCAGCACATTCGATTCGTCGATCAGCTTCCACACCAGGTCGGCTTCGATGACCAGCACTTCGCTCTGCTCCAGCGCGGTGATGCTGGACAGGTTGGCTTCCTCGTCCAGCACGGATTGCTCGCCCACGCTTTCGCCCGGCAGTATCTTGCTGACGGTGCCGTCGGCCATGCCGGTGCGGGTGTCGGTGGCGACCGACAGCGCGCCGCGCAGCACGATGTAGAGCCGGGCGCGGTTCGACTCGGCCACCGCCTGGCCGCTTTCCAGCAGCATCACGGGGCAGTGCGCCAGCAGCTTGGCGAGGGCGGCGTCATCGTCCGAATTGCGCAACAGTTGCAAGTCGCTGATCTGGTAGCCGGAGCCGCCGAATGTGCTGATTTGTTTCAAAGTCGTCTTTCAAGGTGCTGATGGGCAAGCTGACTAATCATAGCTGAACTGTCCTGGGCACTGTGTAAATTTCGTCCCTGTAGTTGTTGCGCGATGTATCCGCAGATGCTTCAATACCGCCATTGCCCACACTGGATCAGAACATGGAATATACCGACGCGATCGGCAACAAGCACCTGGCCGACCCGAACGCGCGCATCGTCTCGCTGGTGCCGTCGATTACCGAGCTGCTGTGCGACCTGGGCCTGGCCGGGCAGCTGGTGGGGCGCACCGGCTTTTGCATCCATCCGGCCGATGTGGTGGCGGCGATACCCAAGGTGGGCGGCACCAAGGATGTGAATATCGACAAGATCCGCAAGCTGGCGCCTACCCATCTGGTAGTCAATATCGACGAGAACGAAAAGCCGACCGTCGAGCTGCTGGCGGAATTCATTCCGCATATCGTCGTCACCCATCCGCTGCGTCCGCGCGACAACCTGGAGCTGGCCCGGCTGATGGGCGGCGTGTTCTGCCGCGAGCAGGCGGCGGCCGACTGGTGCGCGGCGTTCGAGGCGGAGTATGCGCTGCTGCGCGCCATGCCGCCGGCGCGGCCGCAGACCATGTTGTACTGCATCTGGCAAGACCCGTGGATGACGGTGTCGCGCGACACCTACATCGCCCGCATGCTGGAGGAAATCGGCTGGAGCGTGCCGGACCTGGGCGAGCTACGCTATCCGCGCTTCGAATGGTCGGCCGAGCTGATGGATGGGGTGGATGGGGTGTTGCTGTCGAGCGAACCGTATCGCTTTACCGAGGCGCATGCCGACGCGCTGGAAAAGCAGCTGGGCAAGCCGGTGTTGCTGGTCGATGGGGAAATGATGTCGTGGTATGGCAGCCGGTCGCTGCAAGGCTTGACGTACTTGAGGGAGCTGGCACGGCGCTAGCTCCCTCCCCATGAAATTATTCGGTGTCGTCGACGTCGGCTTCGGCCGGCACGGCGCCGTTGGCGTGGCGCTTGTCCTTGTCATGCAGGCGGCCCAGGGCGCTGTCGATGGCGCGCTTGAGTTTTTCCGCCGAGCCGCCTATGGCCTGGTGCAGCGTGGCGGCGTGGTCGCTGACGGCGATAGGCTGATACCCGGTGACGCGGGCTTCCATCAGGCAGCGGTTGTCGCCGTCGGCCGATTTCTGCACCAGGTTGTCGCTCAGGTGGACTTCGACGCGGGTGATCTGCTCGCCGAAGCGGTGGAGGGCATTGCTGACGACCGTTTGTACATGTTCATCCAGACCGGCGTGGCGGTCGATGGTTTTGTCGGCATTGATATTGATTTGCATACGCTTGCTCCTGTTTGTTGAACTGCAAAACAATATTACTCCTTTTCTCCTTAGGTTCGCGTTAAGTCGCTAACGTTGAGCTAGCCATTGATGAGCGAAGCGGCAATGTTGATCGATAAACCGAGGATGGCCAGGTTGTAGAAGAAGCACAGCACGGACTGGCCCAGCACCACCTGACGCATGGCGCGGCCGCATACGGCCACGTCGGAGGTCTGCACCGCCACCGAGATGGTGAACGAGAAATACAGGAAATCCCAGTAGTTCGGCGTCAATTCCTGGTCGGGGAAGTGCAGCGGTTTCTCGCCGTCATTCTTGATGTAGTACAGATGGGCGTAGTGCGAGCAGAACATGGTGCCTATCATGAACCACGAGCCGGTCAGCGTCAGCACCACGAAGCCGTAGTGCAGCGCCATGTCGGCCGCCTTCAGGTCCTTGAGCGTCGACAGCTGGGAGACGATGGCCGCCAGGCTGATCATGATCGCCACCGACAGCGTGGCCAGGATCACCGGCCCCTTTTCATCCTGGCGGCAGGCGGCGCGCTTGATGTCGTGCTGGTCGGCGCGCATCATCATCCAGCCCATCATCAGCAGGTAGGACCAGACCACGATATTCCAGGCCGTCAGCAGGCGCGACAGCAGCGGCCAGGCGTGCGGCAGCAGCGGGCCGATGACGACGCCCAGCGCGACGGCCAGGCTCAGGTGAGGGCGGCTGTGGACGATGCCAGGCAGCGGGATGCGTAGTGTCATTGCTTGTCCTCATGAGGGAAACGGTCCATGCGCGACAGTACAGGGAACAGCACGGCCCAGGCGCCGGTCACAGCCAATGTGGCGGCGCCGCCGAACAGCACGGCGCGCGTCAGGCCCATCCAGCCGGCGGTCAGGCCGGATTCGAATTCGCCCAGTTCGTTGGAGGCGCCGATGAACACCGAGTTGACGGCGCTGACGCGGCCGCGTATCGCGTCCGGCGTTTCGTACTGCACCAGCAGGTGGCGCACGTAGACGCTGATCATGTCGCCGGCGCCCATCAGGAACAGCGCGGCCAGCGCGACCACGAAGGTGGTGGTGGCGCCCAGCACCAGCGTGCAGACGCCGAACACGCCGACGCCGCCCAGCATCCACAGGCCGACCCGGCGCGTGATCGGGAAGAAGGCCAGCGCGATCGAGCAGAGGGCGGCGCCGGCGCCGGGCGCGGTGCGCAGCATGCCGAGGCCGGTCGGGCCGACGTGCAGCACGTCGTGCGCCAGCGCCGGCAGCAGCGCTGTGGCGCCGCCGAACAATACGGCAAACAGGTCGAGCGAGATGGCGCCCAGCACCACCGGCTTGGACCAGACGAAGCGCAGGCCTTCGAGCACGGTGTGCCAGGTGGCGGGCTCGCGGTTGCTTGGCTGCTTGACCGATTTGACCAGACTCATCATCACCACCGCGGCCACCAGCAGCGCCGAGGAAATCGTATACACCGTTTTCGGCCCGGCCAGGTAGAACAGGCCGCCCAAGGTGGGGCCGAGGATGACGGCGACGTGGAAGCTCGACGAACTGAGCGCGACGGCCTTGCTGAAGCTTTCCGGCGGCACCAGGTTGACCAGGATGGCTTGCGTGGCCGGCCCCATCAGCGCGCGCGCGCTGCCGAACAGCACCAGCACGGCAAACACCGGCCATACCGTGCTCAAGCCGGCGACGGTGAAGCCCAGCAGCATCAGGCCGCACAGCAGCTGCGCGCCCAGCGACAGCGCGATCAGGTTGCGGCGGTCGTAGCGGTCGGCGGCGTGGCCGGCGATCAGGATCAGCAGCAGGAAGGGCGCGAACTGCGCCAGGCCGATCAGGCCGAGGTCGAACAGGTTGTGGGTCAGCGCATACACTTGCCAGCCGATGGCGACGTTCTGCATCTGGACCGCGATCGTGGCGAGGGTGCGGGCGGACAGGTAGAGGGTGAAGTTACGGTGGCGCAGGACGCTGAAACCGTTGGAGGAGGTCGGACTATCGGACATTGGCGCTTTCAGGGAGCAGAGCCTTGGGACTCTGCATCCCTGTCTGCTCCCGGTGGGGATGGATGCTTGCTGGTTTAAGGCTTGTGGATGTCGGCTTCGGTGGTGAAGGCGTCGGCGTAGAACTCATCTTCCGGCAGGCGGCATTGCGCGACAAAATCGCGCTTGGCGGAGTCGACGACGATGGGCGCGCCACAGGCATACACCTGGTGGCCGGACAGGTCGGGCAGGTCGGCCATGACGGCGGCGTGCACGAAGCCGGTGCGGCCGGTCCAGTGGTCTTCCGGCTGCGCGGCCGAGATCACCGGCACATACTTGAAGTTCGGCAGGATCGCTTCCCACTGGCGGCACAGCGCGTCCATGTACAAGTCCTGCGGGCGGCGGCCGCCCCAGTACAGCACCATCTGGCGCTGCGAATCCTGCGCGCGCAGGTGTTCGATGATGGCCTTGATCGGCGCGAAGCCGGTGCCGGAGGCCAGCAGCACCATCGGCTTGTCGCTGTCCTCGCGCACGAAGAAGGTGCCCATCGGGCCTTCGAAGCGCAGGATGTCGCGTTCCTTCATGGTGCTGAACACCTGGTCGGTGAACAGGCCGCCCGGCATGTGGCGGATGTGCAGGCTCAATGGCTGGTCCTGGTCCGGCGGCGAGGCCAGGCTGTAGCTGCGGCGCTTGCCGTCGCGCAGCATGAATTCGATGTACTGGCCGGCGCGGAACTTCAGCGTTTCGTTGGCAGGCAGTTGCAGCGTCATGACGACCACGTCCGGCGCCATTTTTTCCAGCGTCGCCACGCGGGACGGCATCTTGCGGATCGGGTAGTCGTCGCTGCCGGCCACTTCGCGGGCTTCGATCACCAGGTCCGAGTGGGCGGTGGCGCAGCAGAACAGCGCCTGGCCGGCCGCTTCATCGTCCTTGCTCAGCGCGCGTTCCTGGTGCGCCTTGTGCGTGACCGAACCGGAGATCACTTTGCCTTTGCAGGAGCTGCATGCGCCATTCTTGCAGCCGTAGGGCAGGCCGACGCCGGCGCGCATGGCCGCGGCCAGTACGGTTTCGTCTTCCTCGCAGCTGAATTGATGGCCGCTGGGCTGTACAGTAATTTGAAACGTCATACAATCCTTCAAATGAAAAAACTCACTAGTCAAAAACTCAAGCTGCCGCGCCTGCTGATCGTGGGCTGTGGCGATGTCGGCATGCGGCTGTTGCCGCTGCTGCGTCCGTATTTCCGCGTGTTCGCCACCACCAGCCAGCCGTCGCGCTGCGCCGAATTGCGCGCGTTGGGCGCCGTGCCGCTGGTGGCCGACCTGGACCAGCCCGCGACACTGCGGCGCCTGGCCGGGTTGGCGGCCTATGTCGTGCACCTGGCGCCGCCGCCCGCCGAGGGCGTGCTGGACAGCCGCACGCGTCATTTGACCGCCATTTTACCTGAGCATGCCCGTATGGTTTATGTCAGCACCACCGGCGTCTACGGAGATTGTGGTGGAGCGTTGTTTGACGAGAGCCGTCCGGTGGCGCCGCGCAATGCGCGGGCGCTGCGTCGGGTGGATGCCGAGCGGGTGTTGCGGGGCTGGGCGCGGCGGGCCGGCGCGCAGTTGTCCATCCTGCGGGTGCCGGGGATTTATGCCGGCGACCGTCTGCCGCTCAAGCGCCTGCAGGCGGGGACGCCGGCGCTGATCGAGGCGGATGACGTCTACACCAACCACATCCACGCCGACGATCTGGCGGCCATCATCGTCAGGGCGCTGTTCCGGGGCGGGGCCAACCGGGTGTACCACGCGGTGGACGACAGCGATATGAAAATGGCGGCGTATTTCGATGCGGTGGCCGATGCCTTCCAGCTGCCAAGGCCGCCGCGCCTGCCGCGTGCGGAATTGCAACAGGTGGTGACGCCGGCGCTGCTGTCCTTCATGTCCGAATCGCGGCGGCTGAGCAATGGCCGCATCAAGCGCGAGCTGGGCGTGCGGCTGCGCTACGCCACCGTGGCGCAGACGCTGCCAAGGCGCTGATCAGGCGCGCGGCGGGCGCTTCTTCTGCTGTACGCGTTGCTGCTGCTTCTTCTGGGTTTGTACCTTGTTCTGCTTGGCCTCGTACAGGGCGACCGCGTCGGTGCGGGCCTGTTCCGGGGTGCGCAGCTCAGGCTGGTCGTCGTGCTTGACGAAATATTCGGCGTCCTGGGCATCGACCACCAGCTTGATGGCGGCGGCGTCGTCCAGGTCGTAGATTTCGTGGAGCAGGGTTGTTACTTCGTCGAGGAATTCTTCGTAGGTCATGGGGAATGTAAAAACAAGTAAAGACGGGGCGGAAATTGCAATGTTGCAAGCCGCTTTTGTGGTGTTTGTGCCAAAATGGCAACGCGGTTTGGCTGATCTGTATCAATCAAGTCACCACATGATACGATATTGTTAGCTATCTTACGAAGGAGCCATGCGCATGCCAGCCACTTCCCATCCTACCAAGGAACAGGTTCGTGCCTACATGCATCAGCGTGAGTGCGATCACCGCCCCCCGCCGACTCCCGACGAGATCCGCCGCCAGCTAGGCTGGCACCAGTATCCAGACGGCACAAGTTTTCCCGCCGCATCCTCTCTGCTCCTCCCAGGCACTATCGCCCAACTGGCCGCCTTGATGGCCGTTGAATGGTGTTTTCGTGCCGCCGGCCTTAGCCGTTCCAACTGAATTTACAAAGATTTATACCTTTTCTTACAACAAATATCTTCCTAGCATAAGAAATAGGGGTAAAATCTCTCTAAATCTCACAGAAATGTCTGATGAGTTAGCCGTTCGTTAACGTAAACGTGTATTATCTCGGCTAAGCACTAAAAACCGGCATAAATGACTGTGTTTTGTAGTGCTTCATTGGTAATAGAGCTAAAAATTTTTTTTACCCATGTGTCGTTTTTTGTCTAAGACGGCCAGAAACCTACTTAAAAACATTATGTCTATCAAAGAAATCACCGCATCGCCGACCTACAACCCAAACCGCGTGCTGGACGCCATCATCGAGAAGCTGCAACTGAAAAACGATGCCGCCCTGTCCCGCGCACTGGAAGTAGCGCCACCGGTCATCAGCAAGATCCGTCACAACACGCTGCCTATCGGCGCGACCATCCTGATCCGCATGCACGAGATCAGCGATTTCAGCATTCGCGAACTGCGCGAATTGATGGCGGCCTGATGACGGCCTAGTCGCAAAGAAAACGGCGCGGACCTCTCGGTCACGCGCCGTTGTCTTATGTGGCTGGGTTGGCCAGGAATCAGGCCGACGTGCTGATGGTGGTGCCGATGCGCTGGCCGCTGGTGTTGACGGTCGGCGCGGACGCCGCTTGCGGCGGCGCAGGTGGTGCCGGCGGCGCGACGCGTTCGGCGGGTTGGGCCACTGCCTTCACCGGCTCAGGCTGGCGTGGCGGTGTCGCTTGTACTGTGGCGGTACTGGAAGCTACGGTATTGACAGCCATGATGCACTCCCGTCATCGATAAATATCCCCAGAGTATGCCACTTATTTGAGCAGCCTGCCTGTTCGCGTCGCCGTTTGTGGCGCAAACGCCAGCGCTCAGGCGGCCGGCGCGAGGCGCGGACGGTCGCTGTAGAAGCTGGCCAGACGTGCTTTCTCGACGGCTGCGCCGGCGTCGGCCGCGGTTTGCAGGCCTTCCGCCACTTGGCCCGGGGCCGCCGAGTAGGCGGTCACGCCTGGCGCTGCCGAATAGGCGGTCTTGGCGGTCTGGCCCGGGGCTGCCGAGTAGGCAGTCTTGGCCATCTGGCCTGGCGCGGCCGAGTAAGCGGTTTTCGCCATCTGGCCCGGAGCGGCCGAGTAGGCGGTCTTGGCCATCTGGCCTGGGGCTGCCGAGTAGGCGGTTTGCGCCATCTTGCCTGGGGCGGCCGAATAGGCGGTCGCGCCTGGCGCGGCCGAGTAGGCGGTCTTGGCGGCATTGCCCGGTGCTGCCGAGTACGCGGTGGCGCTCTGGCCTGGCGCGGCCGAGTAGGCCACGTCCTGATGCGCCGCGCCGCGCAGATAGGATTCGCCGAAGGTCTCTTCATACAATTCCTGCATGCGATGGCCCAGGCGCTCGTGCGCTTCCAGGTCGTCTTCGCCGCGCAGGCCGATGTATGGGAAGTGGTGCAGGAAATAGCCGAACACGGCGTCGCAGTCGACGGCGTATTTCATCGTGTCCAGGATATGGTAGTGCCAGAACGTGTCCACATCGACCAGCGGCGCGGTTTGCTCATTCGGGAACTGCTTCATCAGGAACAGGAAACGGCGGTACTCGGTTTCGATGGCGTTGGCGCGTTCCAGCGACCAGCCCTCGCCGGACTCCTTGTGCATCAGCTTGACTTTGATAGGTTCCAGGTCCAGTGCGTTGATGACGTTCATGGCATTTCCTTTGCGGTGATGATGCGGGTTGAAAAAAGTGGAACAAATGTAATTTTTGTCCGGCGAGAAAGCAGACTTGTTGATTTTTCTCAATGTTTGTCAGGAATGTCCTAACATCGGTGGAAAATACTGAGTATCAGGTGGTCGCGTCGGCCGCCAGCTGGGCGCCGGCGTTGAAATCGTCGGGTCCGTGCGGCGGCAGGTAGTCGACCGGCACCGAGATCGACACCGTGGTGCCGGCGTTGTGGCCGCCGGTGATGGAGCAACGGCCGCCGAGCAGGCTGACGCGCTCCTCGATGCCGACCAGGCCGAAGGAACCAACCTTGTTGCGGCTGCTCTCGCGCAGGCCGACGCCGTTGTCGCTGATGGTCATGGTAAGCATGCCGCCGGCCTGCTTCAGTTCCACCCGCACCAGGCTGGCGCGCGCGTGCTGGGCGATATTGCTCAGCGACTCCTGCAGCACGCGGAAGAAGGCGGTGGCGCAGCGGTCGTCGATGCGGATGTCGCTCTGGTGCTCGATCAGCTCGCAGACCATGCCGGAGCGCTGGCGGAATTGCGCGATCTGCCATTCCACCGCCGCGTTCAAGCCCAAGTCCAGCACCGTCGGGCGCAGGTCGTTGATGATGTGGCGCACGCTCTTGATGGTGCTGTCGATCTGGATCAGCGTGCTGTGCGCGCGCGCGTGCAGGCGCGGATGGCGGTGGCGCGTGCGGCTGGCCAGCAGGTCGGCCTCGATGCGCAGCACCAGCAGGTTCTGGCCCAGGTCGTCGTGAATTTCGCGGGCGATGCGCTTGCGCTCCTCCTCCTTGATGCGGTCGGCATGGGCGGCCAGCTGGCGCAGCTTGTGGTGCGACTGCTGCAGCTTGGCCTGGCTGTCGCGCAGTTCCTTGGTCATGGCCTTGGCCATCTTGATGGCGCGCAGGCGCGACGACGACAGCGTGTGGAACAGCAGGTAGAACAGCATGGAGCCGACGAAGCCGCAGGCCATGGCCAGCCACGGCAGGAAGGCGTCGAAGCGGCTGTACCAGACCGACTTGGGCGCGCTGAAATGGGCCGACCATTGCCGTCCATTGAAGTCCACCGGCAGCACGATGGCGAACTGGTCGGCCATGCGCGGCGTGTGCCGCGTGCTGCCGCGGTTGTCGTACAGCAGGGTTTGCGGCGAGACGCTGCCGTCGGCGTTCTTGCCGTCGTCGTACAGCATCAGGTGCACATCGCGCACCTGCATCTGCTCCATCGCCGCCTGCACCAGGCGCGGCACGCTGAAGCCTATGCCGACCGAGCCGATGTAGGCGGCGCGGCGCTGCGCCACGTCGGCCAGCGGCGAGTCCTTGCGGTACAGCGGCAGGCGCATCGCCAGCGCCCAGCCTTGGGCGTTGCGGGTGTTTTCGATCGGCATGCCGGAGGTGATCAGCTGGCCGGTGTCGCGCGCCTGGGCGATGGCGCGCGCCGCCTGCTCGCGGGCGTTGATGTCGACCCCGAGCCGGTGGCGGAAGGGCGCGACCGGCTCGATCATGGTCAGCACCGAGTACTCGGCGCGGCGGCCGGGCGGCTTGATGGCGAAGTCGGGATAGCCGTCCGGACGGCCGTCGCCGCTGTGGGCCGCCTCGCGCTCGAAGGCGTCGCGCCTGGCGTCGGTGACATGTTCCGTGAAGTTAATGTTGTCGAGCGCGGGGAAGTGGCGCTCCAGGTCCAGCCCGCCGACGTAGCGGTGGAAGCTGGCGCGGTCGACATGGGCGCTGGCGTCGAAGAAGCTGGCGGTGCCGCGCAGCACATCGGTGTAGGCGTTGATGCGCGAGCTGATGTTGTACTGGGCGTTGCGGGCCTGCTGGTTGAAGCGGCCGGCGGCGTCGTATTCGATGGTCTTGAAAACAGTCACATAAAACAAGGCGCCCACGCCCAGCGATAACAGGACGCCAGCCCACCAGACGGGTTTCGTCGGCGAGAACAATTGTTTTTGCGCGAGGAACGTTGCCATATGAATTGCCTGAAGCACCTCCTGGTAGCGGGGACGTAGGCTGAATATAGGAAACTTTGGCAATGCTAGTCAAGTAAATTTGTAAATTTGCTATTTGTCCTGGACGTTTTGTCATTATCGTTAACGCAAAAGGCCGGCGCCTCCCGTGGGGGAGAGCGCCGGCCTCTGGGGTGGTCGCTTTTGCTTACTTGGCGACCCAGCTGTCTTTCAGCGTGACGATGCGGTTGAACACCGGCTTGCCTGGCGTGGAATCGACGCGGTCGGCGACGAAGTAGCCGTGGCGCTCGAACTGGAAGCGCTGGTCCGGCTGGGCCGCGCTGATGCCCGGCTCCAGGTAGGCGGTGACGACTTCCTTGGCGTTCGGGTTCAGCAGCGAGATGAAGTCCTTGCCGCCGGCGTCAGGGTTGGCGTCGGTGAACAGGCGGTCGTACAGGCGCACTTCGGCTTCCAGCGCGGTGGCGGCGGAGACCCAGTGGATGTTGCCCTTGACCTTGTAGTTGTCCGAACCCGGCGTGCCCGATTTCGAATCCGGGAAGTAGTTGACGTGGACGGCGATGACTTTGCCGTTCTCGTCCTTGTCGTAGCCGGTGCATTCGGTCACGTAGCCGTGGCGCAGGCGCACGCGGCTGCCCGGCTTGTCGTCGATCGGCGGGTAGTAGCGGAAATAGCCCTTGCTCGGCACTTCCATGAAGTCCTCTTCCTCGATCCACAGCTCGCGCGTGATCGGGAAGGTGCGCACGCCCATTTCCGGGTGGTGCGGGTGGACCGGCGAGGTGCACTCTTCGGTCAGGCCGTCCGGGTAGTTGTCGATGATCAGTTTCAGCGGGCGCAGCACGGCGGTGGCGCGCGGCGCTTTCGGATCCAGGTCTTCGCGGATGCAGCCTTCCAGCGTGCTCATGTCGATCCAGCCGTCGGCCTTGGTGACGCCGATGCGCTCGCAGAACAGGCGGATCGCTTCCGGCGTGTAGCCGCGGCGGCGCAGGCCGACGATGGTCGGCATGCGCGGGTCGTCCCAGCCGTCGACGATGTTTTCTTCGACCAGCTGGCGCAGCTTGCGCTTGGAGGTGACGACGTAGGTCAGGTTCAGGCGCGAGAACTCGTACTGGCGCGGCACCGGCAGCTTGAAGAAGCCGCCGGCCGACAGGGTTTCCAGCAGCCAGTCGTAGAACGGGCGGTGGTCCTGGAACTCCAGCGTGCAGATCGAGTGGGTGATGTTTTCCAGCGCGTCCGAGATCGGGTGCGTGTAGTCGTACATCGGGTAGATGCACCAGGCGTCGCCGGTGCGCACGTGGTGGGCGTGGCGGATGCGGTAGATGGCCGGGTCGCGCAGGTTCATGTTCGGCGACGACATCGCGTCGGCGCTGGTCTTGGCGCGCAGGATGTGCTCGCCGTCGGCGTATTTGCCGGCCTTCATGTCGCGGAAGATTTGCAGCGATTCGGCGGCCGGACGGTCGCGGAACGGCGAATTCTTGCCCGGGGTGTTGAAATTGCCGCGGTTGGCCGCCATCTCGTCGGCCGACTGGCTGTCGACGTAGGCGTAGCCTTGCTCGATCAGGTACTCGGCCATCGCGTACAGCTGGTCGAAGTAGTCGGACGCGTAGTGCAGATGGTGCTCGACGCCGCCGTCCGCTTTTGGATAGTCGTAGTCAAAGCCCAGCCATTTGACGCTGTCGATGATGGTGTCGACGTATTCCTGTTCTTCCTTGGCCGGGTTGGTGTCGTCGAAGCGCAGGTTGCAGCGGCCCTGGTAATCGCGCGCCAGGCCGAAGTTCAGGCAGATCGATTTGGCGTGGCCGACGTGCAGGTAGCCGTTCGGCTCGGGCGGGAAGCGGGTGATCACGCTCGGCATGCCCTCGCGGACGTGGGTGCCGGCCGCCAGGTCGGATTCGACGATGGCGCGCAGGAAGTTGGAGGTCAGGACGGGCGCTGGGCTGTTTTTGTCGTTGCTCATCTGAAAAGTTGGCTTTGCAAAAGTTCGAGTAAAGGGCATTTTACCGTATCCCCCCTATGGCAGCGGTGGAAATGCTGCGTTGCGGCGGCCTGAGGCGGATTAGGGGGCTGCCACACGGGTATAATTCGTCTTTAATTGTTCGGCATCACGGCCCGGAGTTTCCAAAATGGAAAATTACTACAACACACTGGGTATCGCGCCTAACGCCACCGACGACGAGATCAAGAAGGTCTACCGCTCGCTGGCGATGCGTTTCCACCCGGACCGCAACCAGGCGCCCGGCGCGGAAGCGCGCTTCAAGGCCATCACCAAGGCTTATGAAATCCTGTCCGACCCGGTCAAGCGCGAGGAATACAACCAGAGCGTGAACCACCGCATCATCATCGATGCGGAGGCGGAAGCGTACCAGTTGTGGCGTTCGGTGTTCAACCTGCATGGCACCGTGCTGCCACCGGCCTGAGCCGGCCACACAACAGAAAAATAACGAAAGTTTGCAATGTCTAGAAAAGTACACCCTGAGTTCGCCTATCAATCGCGCGAGCTGGAAGGCCAGATCGAGGGCATCCTCGGCGATCCGCCCGACCGCAAGAACTACCAGCGCATGATCGACGCGCTGGTATCCGAGTACGCCAGCGGCGGCGGCATCGAGGATGTCAACATGCTGGCCTTCGCGCTGGTCGACCACCTGGAGTTCAACAACCCGAAAGGCTTGCTGGCCGAGGCGGAAGACTACGAGTTCGGCGACGCCGCGCGCGTGTTCGCGATGGCCTCGTGCAAGGGCGAGGAAGCGGCGCGCATGTACGCGGCGCTGGAAGAGAACCTGCCCGACCTGGCCCGCCAGGCCATCATCACCGCTTTCCTGTACAAGAATCCGCGCAAGTGGGACGACGACGACCAGTCGCTGGACCAGCTGTCGGCCAACGACGACGGCGACGATGTCGACGACGAAGACCAGGCGACCGACGACTTCGCCCAAATGTTCGATCAGGATGGAGACTAACCATGACCGAGAAAAGTAATCTGCCGGCGCTGAGCAAGCAAGTGACCGAGCTGGTGCTGGCCGGTTCGCTGAGCCACGCCGAGCAAGCTTTCGCCGAGGCGGCCGACCAGTTCGGCGACCTGGCGGTGGTGGAAGTGCTCAACAACATTCCGCCGCAAGTGACGGCGCTGCACATGGCAGGCTTCGACGGCGGCAAGATGTCGCTGGCGACCTTGCTGGTGCCGCCGAAGGCCTGGGCCGACAGCCTGGCCTTCTTCGCCGCGACCTGGCCGGACGACCTGATCGAGGACGACCCGGAGCGCATCGCCGAATCGCTGTTCGCGCACATCCACGGCGTGGTGTTTTCCACCGACGATGAAGAGCGCCGCCATGAGCTGCTGGCGGCCGCCTCGGCGACCGACCACGGTTCGACCGCGTTCGCGATCCTGTTCTCGATGGCGCCGAAGGAAATCCTGGAAGTGGCCGGCGAGATCATCTCGAAAGGCCCTTACCTGACCGGCCAGACCTCGTCCGACAACGACGTGGTTCCGCTGGCGATCGCGCTGGCGCAGGCCTCGGAAGACGGCTGGGACCGCGCGCTGTTCGAGCTGTTCCCGGAGTTCCGCCACAGCGCCGACCTGGCCGACGCCGAGTTCAGCGACGACCCTGACGACGAGCCGACCTTCCTGCAGCGCTCCACCAAGGAATTGCTGTACCGCTTGCGCAAGCAGGTGCCGTCCACGCGCAGCGCCGCCAAGCCTGGTTCGCGCCGCAGCCTGGGCACCGGCATTTTCTCGTGATGGGTGTCTGATACATGCTGCCAGCAATCGTCGTAGAAAATTTACCGCGCCTGACCCGCGCCATCCAGCAACTGGCGGCCCATCCGGACGATGACGCCGCCTACGCGCTGGCCGATGAACTGACCGGCATCACCGCCATGGTGGCCGAAAAATTCACCAACGACCGCACCGCCGACGGCATCCAGAAAGCACTGCAGCTGACGGTGGGCGGCGTGTCGCTGGGCCTGGACCACGCGCTGATGCACGAGGGTGACCTGGCGGCGCTGGACTTCCTGGTCGAGCACGGCGCCGAGCATGCGTTCCAGATCGGCTTCCGGCTGGTCAAGGAGCTGTCGGCCTTGCCGGAGGATGCGCTGGTCGGCGAGTACGATACCGATCCGGTGTACTCGGCGCGCCGCCTGCGCGACCTGTTCATCGATTTGTGCCAGACCGATCCGAATGAAAACTGGAACGGCCTGGAACGATACGAGGTCATGCTCAAGCAGCGCAAGGAAGTGCAGGCCGTGGTGCGCCTGGCCGGCTGGCTGCGCCGCCACAACAGCGAAGGCCCGGTCAGCGATACCGACCTGAATGCCGAGGGTGTGATTGCGCTGTCCATCATCTTCGCCATCGAGGGCGGCGGGCGCGTGGTGGCGCGCACGGGGCAGAAGGAGTTCGAGCGCTTCGTCAAGTCGGTGCGCAAGGCCAAGCCGGATTACGAGGAAGGCTGGGCGGCGCTGGTGGCCAAGGTGCCGGTCCAGCATCATCCGGTGCTGCTGGACCGTATCGCCAGCTACCGCAGCAGCTGCACGGTGATCCAGAATATCAAGGGCCGCACGGCGATGAAGACGCTGTTCGCGGAGCTGGAGAACTACGCCGGCTCCGAGCTGGACGCGGACTACAATTAAGCTGCAGCGGCCTCCGTAGCAATCGCGACGAAGGCCGCCACCAGCGGCGAAACTTCGTCCTTGCGCTGCGCCAGCAGCAGTGTGGTGTTGGCCTCCGGGTCCGCCAGCGGGCGGTAGCAGACGCCGCCCATGCGGATGATGTCGAAGGAGCTGGGCAGCACCGAGATGCCGCAGCCGGCCGCCACCAGGCCGATGATGGTCGATGCTTCGTTCGCTTCCATGGCGATGGTCGGCAGGAAGCCGGCGGCGCGGCACAGGCGGAAAATCTGATAGTAAATCCCGGTGCCGGCCGTCTTCGGATACATGACGAATGCCTGTCCCTGAAGGTCGCTGATGGCGACCTTTTTCTTTTTGGCCAGCGGATGGTCCAGCGGCAGCACCAGCGTCAGCGGATCGTGGCGCAGCACGGTCATGCTGACGGTGTCGGACACGGCCACTTCGGGCGGGCGCACCAGGCCCAGGTCCAGCGTGCGGTCGGCGATGGCTTCGAATTGCGGCACGGTCGACATTTCCAGCAGCGTCAGCGTCACGCCCGGGTAGCGCTGGCGGTAGCGGTTGACGATGGTGGCGAACAGCGGCGTGAGCGGGGTGGAGAAGGTGAAGCCTACGCGCAGTTCGCCGGCTTCACCGCGTTCGGCGCGGCGCGCGGTCTGCACCGCCTGCTCGGACAGCGACAGCACGCGGCGGGCGTCGTCCAGGAACAGCTTGCCCGCTTCCGTCAGCCGCACCCAGCGCTTGCTGCGTTCGAGCAGCAGCGCGCCCACTTCCGCTTCCAGCATCTGGATCTGGTGGCTCAGCGGCGGCTGGCCGATGTGCAGACGCTCGGCCGCGCGCGTGAAACTGAGCTCCTCGGCGACGGCGACGAAGTAGCGCAGGTGGCGTAATTCCATCTTTGTTATCTTTTTAAAGTATGAGTAACGGCTTAAATATATATTGGACAGTGGTTCGGTGCAATCCTAAGATGCAGACATCGTACCTCTGAAGAGAGCACCATCATGTCGTTGAGCGCCGCCGCAATATCCCACATCACCGTGGGCAGTCCCGAATTCAAGCGCAGCAGCCGGGCGCTGTTCTTCGGCGGCTTTTCGGCGTTCGCCCTGTTGTACAGCGTGCAGCCGCTGATGCCGGTGCTGTCGCATGAGTTCGCGCTGAGCGCGGCGCAGAGCAGCATGGTGCTGTCGGTGTCGACCGGGGCGCTGGCGGTGTCGCTGGTGGCGTCGAGCGCGGTGTCGGAGCGGCTGGGCCGCAAGCCGCTGATGGTGGTGGCGATGGTGGTCGCGGCGCTGCTGACGATCTTGTGCGCGTTTGCGCAGAGCTACTCGCAGCTGCTGGTGATGCGGGCGACACTGGGCGTTGCGTTGGGCGGCATGCCGGCGATCGCCATGGCCTATCTGGGCGAGGAGATGGAGCCGACTTCGCTTGGGGTGTCGATGGGCTTGTACATCAGCGGCAGTGCATTCGGCGGCATGGCGGGGCGGGTGATTACGTCGGTGCTGAGCGATCATTTCTCATGGCGGCTGGCGCTGGCGGCGGTGGGTGTGGCGGGCCTGCTGGCGGCGTGGGAGTTCTGGCGGTCCTTGCCGGCGTCGCGGCATTTCGTGCCGGTGCGTAGTGGCTGGCGCACGTTGCCGAGCGGCCTCCGGCTGCATCTGTCCGATGCGGGATTGCCCTGGTTGTTTGTGCTGTCCTTCCTGCTGATGGGGAGTTTTATCAGCCTGTACAACTACATCGCCTATCGTTTGCTGGCGGCGCCGTTTCACTTTAGCCAGAGCCTGGTGGGGGCCGTGTCGTTCATGTATCTGCTGGGGATATACGGTTCGGTGTGGGCGGGGCGGCTGGCCGATCGCTACGGACGCCGCCATGTGCTGTGGGCGGTGATGACCATCATGTTCGCCGGTCTGCTGCTGACCTTGTCGGACTGGCTGCCGTTGATCGTGGTCGGCGTGGCGCTGTTCACGTATGGCTTCTTTGCTTCGCATTCGATCGCCAGCAGCTGGGTAGGGCGCAGGGCCACCAGCAACAAGGCGCTGGCGTCGGCCTTGTATCTGTTCTTCTACTATCTCGGTTCCAGCGTGGTCGGTTCGGCGACAGGCGTGATGTGGGGGCGCGGCGGTTGGCCGGGCGTGGTGCTGGTGCTGGGCTTTACGCTGACGCTGGCGATGCTGGTGGCGCTGCGCCTGCGGCGGCTGGCGCCGCTGGTACAGGCCGAGCGCTGATCATTTGGGGCAGAGGGTGTAGCTCTTGCGGCCGTCCGGGCGGATGTTGATGCAGTAGGCGCCGACGGCGGTGATGATTTTGTAGGTGCGTGTTTTGTTCTCGCCGTCGGGCGTGCTCAGCTCGACTATGCGGGCGCCCTGGTACCACTTCGGCGGCACCGCGTCGTGCGCGGCGTTGATGCCGCGTTCCAGGCGGGCTTGCTTGCTGTCCGGCGGCGGCTCCGGTGCGCGTTGCCGATAGGTGGCGCGCAATTCCTTGTCGATTTTTCCCACGTCCAGTTTGGCCTGGTTCAGGATATCGCTGGCGCTCTGCGGGCGCGGCGAGGCTGGCGCTTGGGCGAACGGATCGTCAGGCAAGGCGGCTGCCGGCGGCTGCGGATCCGGCTGAGCGGCCGGAGCGTCGGAGGCTTTTGGTGGCGTGATGGCTTGCAGTGGCGGTGCGGCGATGGGCTGCGGTGCGGGCTTGTTCTGCGGTTTGCTTTGCGGTTGGTGCGGCGGCTCGATGGCGGGGCGGGCGATAGGTAGCAGCCATTGGATCTCTTCCCGGTGCGAGCGCGGTGTGTCGGCCATGTGCTGGCGCTGCATGAATGCATAGATGATCGCTATGTGCAGCAGTCCGGTGACGAGCAGTCCCGGCAGGTAGCGTGGTCGTTGTTTGATCATGCCGGGAGAATAGCTTGCAAAATAGGTATTTGTTGGTCTTGTAACAAGTCCTTACAAAGGCTGTAAGTTTGCAGCTGGAGGCGCGACCAAGTTGGATCAAATCGAGACCTGGAGACGTCGTGAAGCATTTAATCCTGAGCCTGGCCGCTGCGGCCGCGCTGAATATTCCACCAGCGCTGGCCGCCGGTTGCAGCGCGCAGAGTCCCGCTTATCGCATCGCCTTGCTGGAGTTGTACACGTCCGAGGGATGCAGCAGTTGTCCTCCGGCCGATCAGTACGTCAGCGGCTTGCGCGGCGAGGGTATGACGGCGCAGCAGGCGGTGCTGCTGTCCGAGCATGTCGACTACTGGAATTACATCGGCTGGAAAGATCCGTTCTCCAGCAAGACCTTTACCGAACGCCAGCGCTGGCTGAGCGACCTGGCCGGCTCGCGCACGATCTACACGCCGGAGATTTTTGTCGGTGGCAAGGAGCAGCGCGGTTGGCCGCGCGGTGTGATGGATACGGTCAAGCGTATCAATGGTTTGACGGCGCAGGCGGACATCGCCATCACGCTGGGCGCGGCGGATGCTGGTGGTTTGCCGGTTGCCGTTACGGCCAAGTCTGGACGCGAGGGGAAGTTGTTTGTTGCTCTGGTCGAGAACGGCGTGGCCAGCCAGGTGAGGGCGGGCGAGAATCGCGGCCGTTTGCTGCGGCATGATTTCGTCGTGCGGGAATGGCTGGCGCCGGTGCCGTTGTCGTCGGGCGGCGCGGTGGTCAGCAGGACTTTGCTGATGCCGGCGGGCGCGGTGGCGGGCAAGCTGGGCATCGCGGCGTTTGTGCAGACGGACAAGGGGGAGGTGTTGCAGGCGCTTGCTCTGCCGGTTTGCGGCGGCTAAATTTGAGGGCGCGCTGATCTGCATCAGTGCTGCCGCGATCGGCGTCCGTTGAGTCGAAACTGGCGGCGGCCTCCACTGTCGAATCTGCACGGGCACGCCTGTGCCTGAGCAAACAGAGGAGGAGTTCATCATGCTGCAAACGAACGACATCCAGCATCGTTTTCATTTATTGGAGCAAGCGATAGGGCAGGCGGCGCAAGCCTGTTCGGCCGAGCCCTACATCCCCGGCGAACTGCGCGACAGCATCCAGCGCCTGGACCGGCAGTCCGACACTGCCAGGGAGGTGTTGCTGTCCCAGGACCAAATGCGTATCCACAAACTGGTGCGTGAAATGGAGCGGCTGGCTGAGCGCGCCCGGCAGGTGTGCATCAACGTGCCGCGGCTGTCGGCCCATATGCGCAGCGCGGTCAATTACATGCACGGGCAGGTCATGGAGCTCAAGCGCGACTTGCGCATCAGTTCGTAACCACCAGGAGGCAGGCCGCCTTCGCGGCGGCCTGCAAAACACCATGGACCATAAACAAGTCACGATCAGCCAAGTGGTTCGGCTGCTTTCCAGTATTGCCTTATTCCTGATATTGGCTGCGACCGCAGTGGTGTTGGACCTGTTGTCACAATGGGTCAAGACCTTGAATATCGCAGACTGGACATACGAAATAATCGCCTGGAGCGCGCGCTGCATGTTCGCATTGGACATGCTACTATTTTTTGTCTCCTTGCTTTTTCAAAGCTGGGATTTTGTCAAAGGACTTCGAAAATGAACAATCCTTTAGATCACAAAGACGACAGTTATGCGTGGCGCATGTTCAAGGAAAGTTTGCGCCTCTATTTTCTGCCCATAATCGGCGCATGCCGGGCTATGAAGGCGGAAATGATCCGTTCCGAACGGAGGCGCAAACGTTCAAGAGAATGAGTCTTTGGGAATCACATGCCTGAAGGTCGGCTCGATGTTTTTCTCGTGCAGGTGCTGGATGATGTCTTCCAGCGTCGCGTCCTTCAGCAGCAGGCCGGCTGGCGCCGAATGCGCCGCTGGCGTTGGCGTCTTGTGCGTGCGTTCCTTGCCGTGCGGCGGGTGCATGATGGTGATGGCTTGCGTGAACTGCTTGTCGCTGATGCCTTGCAGCCCCTCCAGGAACGCAGCCTGCGCCGCATACGGCGGCATCATCTCCAAGCCGGTGTCGTCCGCAAACGACGCGCCCATGCCGGGATTGATGAACGCGGCCCAGGTGCCGCTGCCCATGTGCAGGCACGGCGGCAGTTCGGCCGTGGTGCTGGTCAGCGTGTCGGGACGCAGGCCGATCTCTTCGTTCGGGATGTCGGGGAAGTAGGTCTTGCGCAGCAGGTGCAGGAAATGCTGCGCCTGGTTCAGCGGGACCGGCCTCTCCAGCGACAGCCACAGCGCATAGCCGTTGCCGCCGTTGATGCTGACCGCCGGCGCAGGCAAACCCAGCTGGTCTTGCAGCGCATTGGCCACGCCGCACAGGCGGTCCCAGTGCTGCAGGGCCGGTGCGTCGCCCATGCGGTTGAAGTCGACGATCATCGTCCGCACCAGACCGTTGTCGGAGACCAGGTTGAGGGCGATGGTCTTCTCTCCGCCCAAGTGTTGCGCCAGCATCTCCGGCGTGAGCTCGCCCGCAGGGAAGCATTCCTGGTCTTCGAGCAGGTACAGCCGCTTTAGTTCCGCGATCAGTTTTTCCATCATCACAGCACTCCCTGTGCGCGTAGGGCGGCGATGTCTTCGTCGCTTTGGCCCAGCATGTCGCGCAGGATTTCGTCGGTGTGCTGGCCCAGCAGCGGCGGCGCGACGGCGTTGTCGGTCGGCGTCAGCGACATCTTCATCGGGCTGCGCACCAGCCTGGTGGTGCCGGCGGTTGGATGTGGCACGTTCATCACCAGCTCGCGCGCCAGCACTTGCGGATTCTTGTAGACGTCGTCGAGGTTGTTGATCGGGCCGCAGGGCACGCCGACCGCTTCCAGTTGGTCGATCCAGAAATCGCGCGGCTGTTGCAAGACCATCTCGGCCAGCAGCGGCACCAGCTCGTCGCGATGCTTCACGCGCAGCGGGTTGGTGGCGTAGCGTTCGTGCGTGGCGAGGTCGCTGCGGCCGCCCACTTCGACGAACTTTTGATACTGGCCGTCGTTGCCGGTGGCGACGATGATGTAGCCGTCGGCGCACTGGAAGGTCTGGTAAGGCACGATGTTCGGATGCGCGTTGCCCCAGCGCTTGGGCGGCTTGCCGCTGTTGAGGTAGTTGCTGCCCATGTTGGCCAGCATCGCTACCTGCACGTCGAGCAGCGCCATGTCGATGTACTGGCCTTCGCCGCTACGGTCGCGGTGGGTCAGCGCGGCCAGGATGGCGATGGTGGCGTACATGCCGGTCATCAGGTCGGTCAGGGCGACGCCGGCTTTCTGCGGGCCGCCGCCGGGCAGGTCGTCGCGCTCGCCGGTGACGGACATCAGGCCGCCCATGCCCTGGATCAGGAAGTCGTAGCCGGCGCGGTGCGCGTACGGGCCGTCCTGGCCGAAGCCGGTCACGGAACAGTAGACCAGGTCGGGCTTGATGGCTTTCAGCGATTCGTAGTCCAGGCCGTAGCGCTTGAGCTGGCCGACCTTGAAGTTTTCCAGCACCACGTCGCAATGGCTGGCCAGCTCGCGGATCAAGGCCTGGCCGTCGGCGCTGGCGATGTCGATCGTGACGGAGCGCTTGCCGCGGTTGGCGGCCAGGTAGTAGGCCGCTTCGGTGGTGTCGTGGCCTTCGGCGTCCTTGGCGTAGGGTGGGCCCCAGGCGCGGGTGTCGTCGCCGCTGCCGGGACGTTCGATCTTGATGACGTCGGCGCCGAGGTCGGCCAGATTCTGCGAGCACCACGGTCCCGCCAACACCCGGCTCAGGTCGAGGACGCGGATATGGCCTAGCGCTTTTGGTACGGTCATGATGTGTGTAACCTTTTGAGTAATCCAATCAGGCCGCTAGTGTAGTGGCTCAGTCCGGCGCGTGCACCTGATTTTTTTGCAAGGCGGCGGCCAGCGCGCGGGCGGCCTGCCAGCGCATCAGCGGCGAGGGGTAGTCGGGCTTGCTGCGGCGCGGGGAGGCGCTCTCCCGGAACATCTTCTTGAAATAGCCGGCCAGTTGCTCCGCCGGCCACCCGGCGCGCCAGGCCAACTGCATGCCTTCGCGGTCGGCTTCGGCTTCCTGCTCGTAGTTGGTGGCGGCCAGCTGGTCGATCAGGGCGTCGTCGTGGTCGACCGCGTGTTCCAGTTCGAGGAAGGGGCGCTCGGCCCAGCGCGGATCCAGCCGCAGCGCCTGCTGGTATTCCTTCAGGTTGTGGTGCAGGGCGGCATGTTCGATTTCATGCGCCAGCAGCATGGCCAGTTCGGCGTCGGCCAGCTCCAGCCGCTGCACGTAGGCCTGGCTGACCAGGATTTTGCCGCCGGCCATGCAGTCGGCGTTCTGGTCGGGATCGTCGGTGGTGTGGACTTCCCAGTTCCAGCCGGCGGTTTCCGGGTAGTCGCGCCTGGCGCGGGCGATCAGGCTCGCTGCGATGGTCGTCACGCGGGTGGTGAAGCGGGTGTCGGCGTCGAGCATGTGGTCGTTCAGGCGCGCGGCGTACAGCGTGGCGGCGCGGGCTTCCACCAGTTGCTGGGTCAGCTCGGCGGCCTGCGGCGCGGCGGCCAGCAGCGCGAGCGTCAGCAGGCCGGCCCAACGCAGCCTATTTGACGCCTGCCGCATTCGTGATAATGTTGACATCGTTTCCATCTTTCGAGGCATCCACCATGTGGCCTTACCCAAGAATCGTTGCACACCGCGGCGGCGGCACGCTGGCGCCGGAAAACACCATCGCCGGCCTGCGCGCCGGGCTGGCCTACGGCTTCCGCGCGGTCGAGTTCGACGTGATGCTGTCGCGCGACGGCATCGGCATGGTGATGCACGATCCCGACTTCGGCCGCACGGTGGCGGGGCAGGGCAGCGTGGCCACCACCGACGCCGTCGAATTGTCGGGCATGGATGCCGGCAGCTGGCTGGGGCCGCAGTTCCGCGATGAGCCTGTGCCATTCTTCACCCAGTTTATCGATTATTGCAAGCAGCAGCGCATCTGGATGAATGTGGAGATCAAGCCGGCCGACGGCTTTGAACGCGAGACCGGCAGCTGGGTTGCAAAAATAACACGCGAATACTTTGCCGATGAAATCGCCGCCGGCGACCCGGCTGCCGTGCCGCTGCTGTCGTCGTTCAGCTTCGAGGCGCTGGCCGCCGCCCGCGACGCCGCGCCCGACCTGCCGCGTGGCTATCTGCTGGACCGCATCCCCGCTGACTGGCAGGCGCAGGCGCGGGAACTGGGCGCGGTGGCCATCCACACCAACCAGAAGCATCTGACGCCCGAGCTGGCGGCGCAGATCAAGGCGGCCGGCTACGGGCTGTTTTGCTACACGGTCAACGATCCCGGGCGGGGCAGGGAGATTCTGTCGTGGGGTGTGGATGGCTTTTGCACTGACCGTATCGATTTGATCGGGCCGGGTTTCGCCTAAGAGGACGTTTTAAAATGCCCACACCCCCCTGTTAACTCGTCAAGGCTTCTGTTAACTTTGCTCATCATGACGATTGGCCTACAATAAAATCGCCATGAATCGACTTGCCTTTATCGCCACAGCAATGATCCTGTGTTCCGCCAGCGGCGCCTACGCCGCTTGCGGGGAAGTGCGCTATGCCTATCCCAATCAGCACCGCCCTCCGTACTGGCTTGGCGAAGGCCAGGCGGTGCCGGACCCGCCGGGGGCGGGAGTTGAATTTGCGCGGGAGTTTGCGGCCAGCGGCAATTGCTCGCTTGTTCTTGTGCGCTTGCCTGTTCTACGTTTGCGAACGGAGTTGAGCAGCGGCGCCGTGGATTTTGCGCCGGTCGATATTACTGCCGACGGCCAGGCCGGCATCGTGATACCGCGCGATGCGCAAGGCAAACCCGATGCCAAACGCGCCACGCCCATCGTTGTGGTGCTGTTCGTGCGGGCCCGGGAAGGCATCAACCGGGAAACCGATCCGCTGGACTTTGTGCGCGACCGCCAGGTCGGCATGACGCATGGCGCCACTTATGGCACGATCTTGCAGCGCGCCGGAGCCAGGCTGGACCTCGGTTCGACTTCGACCAGCGCCAATTTCGAAAAGCTGCGGCGCGGGCGAGTTGACGCCTTTGCCCTCTCGTTAATGACGCCCGGCGACATGGACAAATATGTCGAGACCCACTTTCACGGTGATATAGTAAGGCTGGAAAAGCCAGTCTCCAGAGTCCTGGTATGGGTAGGGAGCAGCCAGGCCTATTACGATGCCCATCGCGCCCAGGTGGAATCCATGTGGGATTGGCTTGGGAGCGATGGGACCCGCCGCTACTACTCGATCCTGAAGAAATACACCGAACAGTAGTCGACTTGCCGATTGCGTGTGCGCTTCGAGCGGCGCGCCGACATTCACGAGGCTTTCCTTCGGCTTGCCTGCGCGCTCATTTGCTGGCGCACTCTTCAGTGGCCGGCGAAGTCATTTTGCAACGTCTACTAAGACCCTATGACTCTCACGGTCATATATAATCAACCCTTTGCATTTGCCAGCTACCACTGCTTACGACATGAAATCATCTGAAATCCGCGACAAATTCCTCAAGTTTTTTGAATCCAAGGGTCATTCGATTGTCCGTTCCAGCTCCCTGGTGCCTGGCAACGACCCGACCCTGCTGCTGACCAACAGCGGCATGGTGCAGTTCAAGGACGTGTTCACCGGTACCGACAGCCGTCCGTACACCCGCGCCACCTCCGTGCAGCGCTGCGTGCGCGCCGGCGGCAAGCACAACGATCTGGAAAACGTCGGCTACACCGCGCGTCACCATACGTTCTTCGAGATGCTGGGTAACTTCAGCTTCGGCGACTACTTCAAGCGCGACGCCATCAACTACGCATGGGAACTGCTGACCAAGGTCTACGCCCTGCCGGTCGACAAGCTGACCGTGACCGTCTACATGGAAGACGACGAAGCCTACGATATCTGGGCCAACGAAGTGGGCGTGCCGAAAGAGCGCATCATCCGCATCGGCGACAACAAGGGCGCGCGCTACGCGTCGGACAACTTCTGGCAGATGGCCGACACCGGCCCATGCGGCCCGTGCACCGAGATCTTCTACGACCACGGCGCCGACATTCCTGGCGGCCCTCCAGGCTCGCCTGACGAAGACGGCGACCGCTTCATCGAAATCTGGAACCTGGTGTTCATGCAGTTCAACCGCGACGAAGCGGGCGTGATGCACAAGCTGCCGAAGCCGTGCGTCGACACCGGCATGGGCATGGAGCGCCTGGCCGCCGTGCTGCAGCACGTGCATTCGAACTACGAGATCGACCTGTTCCAGGCCCTGATCAAGGCCGCCGCGCGCGAAACCGGCGCCACCGACCTGGAAAACAAATCGCTGCGCGTGATCGCCGACCACATCCGCGCTTCGGCGTTCATGATCGTCGACGGCGTGATTCCTGGCAGCGAAGGCCGTGCCTACGTCCTGCGCCGCATCATCCGCCGCGCGCTGCGTCACGGCCACAAGCTGGGCCAGACCAAGCCGTTCTTCTACAAGCTGGTGGCCGACCTGGCGATCGAGATGGGCGCTGCCTATCCTGAGCTGGAAGAAGCCAAGGACCGCGTGGCCCAGATGCTGAAGGCCGAGGAAGAGCGTTTCGGCGAGACGCTGGAAACCGGCATGAAAGTGCTGGAAGCCCAGCTGGCCAAGGACGGCAAGGGCATCGACGGCGCCACCGCCTTCACCTTGTACGAAACCTACGGCTTCCCGCCGGACCTCACGGCCGACATCTGCCGCGAACGCGATATCGAGTTCGACCAGGCCGGCTACGACGCTGCGCTGAAGGAAAGCCAGGAGCTGTCGCGCAAAGGCGGCAAGTCGACCAAGGACGCCAAGGTCGAGTACACCGGCGAGAAAAACAAATTCGTCGGCTACGACAACCTGACCCACAACAGCAAGATCGTGGCGCTGTACGCCGCCGGCACGCCGGTGCAGGAACTGAAGGCTGGCCAGGCCGGCATCGTGGTGCTGGACACCACGCCGTTCTACGCTGAATCGGGCGGCCAGGTTGGCGACCAGGGCGTGATCGCCACCGGCGCTGCGCAGTTCGCCGTCAGCGATACGCTGAAGATTCAAGCCGACGTGTTCGGCCACCATGGCGTGCTGGAATCCGGTTCGCTGAAAGTGGGCGACGCCGTCAGCGCCAATGTGGACGAAGCCAAGCGCGCGCGCACCATCCGCAACCACTCGGCCACCCACCTGATGCACAAAGCCCTGCGCGAAGTGCTGGGTTCGCACGTGGCACAGAAAGGTTCGCTGGTCGATCCCGACAAGGCCCGTTTCGACTTCAGCCACAACGCACCGATGACCGCCGAGCAGATCGCCCAGGTGGAAGCCATCGTCAACCGCGAAGTGCTGGCCAACACCTCGGTCCAGCAGCACCACATGTCGTTCGACGACGCCGTCAAGCATGGCGCGATGGCGCTGTTCGGCGAGAAGTACGGCGATGAAGTGCGCGTGATGGACATCGGCAGCTCGAAAGAGCTGTGCGGCGGCGTGCACGTGCACCGCACCGGCGACATCGGCCTGTTCAAGATCATCTCGGAAGGCGGCGTTGCGGCCGGTATCCGCCGCGTGGAAGCCGTGACCGGCGAAGGCGCAGTGGCACTGGTGCAGGCCATGAACCGTCGCCTGTTGGAAGCTTCGGCAGCGTTGAAGGCGACCCCGGAAGAACTGACCGCGCGTATCGGCCAGGTGCAGGACCACGTCAAGGCGCTGGAGAAGGAACTGGCCGCGCTGAAATCGAAACTGGCTTCGGGCCAGGGCGATGAGCTGGTCACGCAAGCGGTCGACGTCAACGGCATCAAGGTGCTGGCTGCCGTGCTGGACGGCGCCGACGTGGCGCGCCTGCGCGAAACCATGGACAAGCTGAAGGACAAGCTGAAGACCGCCGCCATCGTGCTGGCCAGCGTGGCCGACGGCAAAGTCAGCCTGATCGCGGGCGTGACGGCGGACGCCACGTCCAAGGTCAAGGCCGGCGAGCTGGTGAACTTCGTTGCACAACAAGTGGGCGGAAAAGGCGGCGGACGCCCCGATATGGCGCAAGCCGGCGGTACCGATCCTAGCGGTCTGCCTGCTGCGCTGGCGGCGGTTCCGGCATGGGTGGGCGAGCGCGCTTAAGTTGCCAAAAAGCCTTGTAATGCAGTAAGCATGCGGCCTGCGTATCTTGCGCAGGCCGTTGTTGTCTGGAGCGAGCTGTTGTATACTTGCCAGTTCCCGTTGCAAACTTGCAACGCACTATGAACTATTTTGGTGCAGCGCGTCATGCGGTCCGTTTTGGAGTAGTATGACGACAGTCCTAACAAAACATGCGGGTTCTTGATGAGCGACACGATACTTGAAAACGAAATCATGGAATTCCACAAAGAACTCGACGCGCGCGGTTTGAACTGTCCGCTGCCGATCCTCAAGGCCAAGAAAGCCTTGTCCGAGTTGCAAAGTGGGGAAGTCCTGCGCATCATGGCAACCGACCCGGGTTCCGTGCGCGACTTCCAGGCTTTCGCCAAACAGACGGGCAACGCCCTGTTGTCGCATGTCCAGACCGGCCGTGAATTCGTCTTTTTGATGCAGCGCAAATAATCCTGCTGCGTATTTTTCCTAGAAACTTCGTCTGAGAGATTTATTTTTTAGACGATTTCTACTAGCTAAAAAACGCACGATCGTGCTTTATTTTCTTGTGCGGGCTGAATTTCTCATATAATCTAGCCCACATAATTTAGTCCCGAATTCTTTAATTTTTCCAAAGGCACAGCTATGAAAGTCTTGGTACCCGTCAAACGCGTGGTCGACTATAACGTCAAGGTGCGCGTCAAGTCCGACGGCACGGGCGTAGATATCGCCAACGTCAAAATGTCGATGAACCCATTCGATGAGATCGCTCTGGAAGAAGCGATGCGCCTCAAGGAAGCCGGCAAAGTCACCGAAGTGGTCGCCGTATCGTGCGGCGTGACCCAGTGCCAGGAAACCCTGCGCACCGGTATGGCCATCGGCGCCGACCGCGGCATCCTGGTGGAAACCGCCGTTGAGCTGGAGCCGCTGGCCGTCGCCAAGCTGCTCAAGGCGCTGGCCGACAAGGAACAGCCACAGCTGATCATCCTGGGCAAGCAAGCCATCGACGACGACTCCAACCAGACCGGCCAGATGCTGGCAGCCCTGCTGGGTTGGCCGCAAGCGACGTTCGCGTCGAAAGTGGTGCTGGAAGACGGCAAAGTCACCGTGACCCGCGAAGTGGACGGCGGCCTGGAAACCCTGGCGCTGACGCTGCCTGCCATCGTCACCACCGACCTGCGCCTGAACGAGCCGCGCTATGTGACGCTGCCGAACATCATGAAGGCCAAGAAAAAACCGCTGGATGTGACCAAGCCAGAAGACCTGGGCGTCGATGTGACCCCGCGTCTGAAAAACCTGAAAGTCGTCGAGCCTGCAAAACGCTCGGCCGGCATCAAGGTTCCGGACGTCGCCACCCTGGTCGCAAAACTGCGCACCGAAGCTAAAGTCATCTAAAGGATAAATCATGGTCGCATTAGTTATCGCAGAACACGACAACGCTAGCCTGAAAGGCAGCACCCTCCACACCGTGACCGCCGCAGCACAATGCGGTGGCGACGTGCACGTCCTGGTCGCTGGCTCGAACGCCGGCGCCGCCGCTGCCGCTGCCGCGCAAATCGCCGGCGTGTCGAAAGTTATCGTGGCCGACGCCGCTTACTTCGCAGACGGCCTGGCCGAGAACATCGCCGAGCAAGTGCTGGCGCTGGCCGGTTCGTACAGCCACATCCTGGCCCCAGCCACCGCCTACGGCAAGAACATCCTGCCGCGCGTAGCCGCCAAGCTGGACGTTGCGCAGATTTCGGAAATCACCAAAGTAGACTCGCCGGACACTTTCGAGCGTCCTATCTACGCCGGTAACGCGATCGCCTACGTGCAATCGTCGGACAAGATCAAGGTCATCACCGTGCGTTCGACCGGCTTCGACGCCGCTGCCGCCACCGGTGGTTCGGCTGCGACCGAGACCGTTGCCGCTGTTGCCGACAACGGCAAGTCGGCCTTCGTCGGCCGCGAGCTGGCCAAGTCGGACCGTCCGGAACTGACCGCCGCCAAGATCATCGTTTCCGGTGGCCGCGGCATGGGCTCGGGCGAAGCGTTCAAGATCCTGGAACCGCTGGCAGACAAGCTGAACGCCGCCATGGGCGCATCGCGCGCCGCGGTCGATGCCGGCTATGTGCCGAACGATTGGCAAGTCGGCCAGACCGGCAAGATCGTTGCGCCTACGCTGTACATCGCTGTCGGCATCTCGGGCGCGATCCAGCACTTGGCCGGTATGAAGGATTCGAAAACCATCGTCGCGATCAACAAAGATCCTGAAGCGCCGATCTTCTCCGTTGCCGACTACGGCATCGTGGGCGATCTGTTCGACATCGTGCCGCAACTGGTTGCAGAACTGGGCTAAGCAAGCCAGTGTGAATACAGGGCCACGCTGATCCGGAACACCGGATTGCCGTGGCCTTTTTCTTGGAGAGATAAGATGCCATATCAAGCACCCCTGAAAGACATGCTGTTCGTGATGAACGAACTGGCCGACCTGGCCGGCGTCAATGCGCTGCCGGGCAATGAAGATGCAACCCCGGACACGGCCGAAGCCGTGCTGGAAGAGAACGCGAAATTCGTCGCCAATGTGGTGGCGCCGCTGAACAACCCGAGCGATAAAGAGCCGAGCTTCTGGCACGATGGCCAGGTGACGACTTCCAAGGGCTTCAAGGATGCCTTCAAGGCGTTCGCCGAAGCTGGCTGGCAAGGCGTGCAGCATCCGGTGGAGTTCGGCGGCCAGGGCCTGCCGAAGCTGCTGGCGACGCCGTGCATCGAAATGCTCAACGCGGGCAGCATCTCGTTCGCGCTGTGCGCGCTGCTGTCGGATGGCGCGATCGAGGCGCTGCTGACCGCAGGCAGCGATGCGCAGAAGGCCACCTATCTGGAAAACCTGGTGTCGGGCAAATGGACCGGCACCATGAACCTGACCGAGCCGCAAGCCGGTTCCGACCTGGCTGCCGTGCGCACCCGCGCCGTGCCGCAGGACGATGGTACTTACAAAGTGTTCGGCACCAAGATCTTCATCACTTACGGCGAGCATGATTTCACCGAGAACATCGTGCACCTTGTGCTGGCGCGCACGCCGGACGCGCCTCCGGGTGTGAAGGGTATTTCGCTGTTCATCGTGCCCAAGTTCCTGGTCAATGCCGACGGTACGCTGGGCGCGCGCAATGACGCGCATTGCGTATCGATCGAACACAAGCTGGGCATCAAGGCCAGCCCGACCGCCGTGCTGCAATTCGGCGACCACGGCGGCGCCATCGGCACGCTGGTGGGCGAAGAGAATCGCGGCCTGGAATACATGTTCATCATGATGAACGCGGCCCGCTTCGGCGTTGGCTTGCAGGGCATCGGCCTGGCCGAGCGCGCTTATCAGAAGGCTGTGGCTTTTGCGAAGGATCGCGTGCAGTCGCGTGACCTGGCTGGTTCGGCTGGTCCGGTTTCGATCATTCATCATCCTGATGTGCGCCGCATGCTGATGTCGATGCGTTCGCAGACCGAGGCGGCGCGTGCGCTGGCCTATGTCGGCGCGGGTATCAGCGACGTGGCGCACAGCCATGCCGATGCCGAGGTGCGCAAGGCCAACCTGGCCGTGTACGAGTATCTGGTGCCGGTGATTAAGGGCTGGTCGACCGAGATGTCGCAAGACGTTACCCGTGATGGCGTGCAGGTGCATGGCGGCATGGGCTTCATCGAAGAGACTGGCGCTGCCCAGCACTATCGCGATTCGAAGATCCTGACGATCTATGAAGGCACGACCGCGATCCAGGCCAATGACCTGGTTGGCCGCAAGACTGTGCGTGACGGTGGCGCTGTGGCGAAGAGCATCATCGCCCAGGTGCGCGCGACCGAGGCGCAGCTGGCTGCTGTGGACGGCGCTGACTTCAAGGCCATCCTGGCGCAGCTGTCGTCCGGCAGCAAGGATCTGGAAGCGGTGGTGGACTATGTGGTCGCCAATATGAAGAGCGATATCAAGGGCGTGTTCTCGGGCAGCGTGCTGTACCTGAAGCTGGCCGGGCTGGTGCTGGGTGGCTGGCAGATGGCGCGCGCGGCCCTGGTCGCGCAGCAGAAGCTGGACGCCAACGAAGGCGACGCCAGCTTCTACAAGGCCAAGATCGCCACAGCGCGCTTCTTCGCCGACCATATCCTGTCGCAAGCATCGAGCCTGCGCATCGCCATCATCGACGGCAGCGCCGGCGTGCTGGCCTTGAGCGAAGACCAGTTCTAAACGCGTCTTCAACTACTGGGGTCAAGTCTGACATTTGGACACGGACTCTACCGTAAGCAGCTGCTCGCGGTAGAGCTCGTGTCCGAATGTCAGACTTGACCCCTTTTTTTATTCGCAGTCGTCGAGGTTGGCTTTGACTTGCAGCAGCAGGCTGTGCAGCGTTTGCTGCTGCTCGGGGCTGAGGCCTTGCAGGGCTTGCGTGTTCAAGACTTCGGCCTGGCGCTTGATTTTTTGCTGGATGGCGCGGCCGGCGTCGGTCAGCGACAGGCGCGTGTTGCGGCGGTCGGCGGCGTCGGCTTCGCCTTGCAGCAGGCCGCGTTCGCGCAGCGCCGTCACCAGGCGCGTCAACTGCGCCTTGTCCTTGCCGGTGCGCTTGGCCAGGTCGCTCTGCGTGCTGCCCGGATGGCGCGCGAAAAATCCCAATACCCTGCCTTCCATCGGCGTCATCTCATGCTGGCCTTCACGCAAGGCCTGGAATTGCTGCGAACGGAACTGGTGCATGATCGTATGCACGAGATCGAGCACGCCATCCAGGTTGGGATCGCGAGAATGGTTGACTTTGTCATTTGACTTGGGAATAATGGGTGACATTATCAATTATCTAGGTGGGCAAAGACATGAGTATAGACGCTCCAATCAGCCGTGTGCAGCGGGTTCGCCATGAACTCAAGATCCGTGAGGTGGAAGTGGCCGAGGTGCGCGATATCGGCACGCATTTCCGTCGCATCACGTTCCGCGGGCCGGCTTTGCATGATTTTCATAGCGCGTCGTTCGACGATCACGTCAAGTTCATCCTGGGGCAGGGCGAGGGTGCGGTCAAGCGCGACTACACGCCGCGCAGTTTCGATCCGGTCGCGGGCGAGCTGTGCCTTGAGTTCGCGCTGCATGGCGACGGTCCGGCGGCACGCTGGGCGGCGCAGGCGGCGCGGGGCCAGCGCGTGATCGTCGGCGGGCCGCGCGGCTCGTTCATCATTCCGGCCGACTACGACTGGCAGCTGCTGGTCGGCGACGAGAGCGCCTTGCCGGCGATTGCACGCCGTCTCGAAGAGTTGCCGGTTGGTGTGCGCGTGATCGTGATCGCCAAGGTGGACGATGCGGCCGACCGCCGTGCGCTGGCCAGCAGCGCCCAGGTGGATTTGCGTTGGGTGGGCAGTGATGAAGAGATGATCGCGGCGGTGCAGGCGTTCGCGCTGCCGGACGGCGACGGCTACGCCTGGTGCGCGGGCGAGGCGGCGACGATGGCGGCGGTGCGGCAGGAGCTGGTCGGCGTGAAAGGCCTGGGCAAGCATCAGATCCGGGCAGCTGCCTACTGGAAGCGCGGCGGCAGCGGCTTCCATGCGACGCTGGAGGATTGAAGCCGGGCCTGCAAAAGTTGAATCCGTTGTTGTGCGCACTGCGTACAAGAAGGATGTCAACTACGAGGTCCAGTATGAAATCTATCGTTCTTTCCCCCGTTGCCGTCGGCGGCGATCGCAAAGCCTACGCGGTCAGGCGCATGAACATCGCTGCCCAGCGCCTGCTGCATGCCGAGACGCCGGGCGAGGAAATCCGGGCCGGCCAGTGGGTGCTGGCCTGGGCAGTGGCCGCCGGCGCCCGCCCATCGGACCGCGCGCTGCGCGAGGCCGAATCCAGCATGCGCTCGCTGGTGGAGTTGCGCCTGCATTGAATGGGCGGCGCATTGCGGCGCCGGTCGATCAGGCCGGGGGCGTCATGACATCGACGATGGCCTGATAGACGCGCACCGGTTCTTCGGCGATGCGGTTCAGCACGTAGAGGAAGTGCTCGTCGCCGAAGACGGCGTATTCGCGGGTGGGGAAGCCGCGTGCTTGCAGTTCGGCGATCTGCTCGGTGCCGAGGCCGATCAGCGATTCGAATTCGAACCAGCGCGGGTCGATGCGCTCTTTCAGGATCAGCGCGCTGAGGTCGCCCTGGATGCTGCGGTCGTGCGTGGCGATCGAGCACTTGTGGCCGCTCAGCAGCAGTTCCTGCGCGTAGCGGCGGTAGGCGGCGGCCAGTTCTGGGCTGTTGCGGTGGTGGGAGATGTCTGCCGATTCGAGGAAGGCGCCTTTCACCAGCCGGATGCGGCCGGGGATCTTCATCAGCGACGGCAAGTCCTGCGCGGTGCGGTGGCGCTTGGCCGGCACGGTGACGCCGACGTTGTGCAGGCCGTCTTCACTGTGCAGGCGGGCGTAGATGGCGTAGATGTCGTCGGCGCGGTCGGCGGCTTCCATCGAGATCATCACTTCGCGGTTGATCTCGGCCGCGGCCAGCGCGATGCGGCGGGTGTTGCGGTAGCCCAGTTCGGTATCCACCGTCATGCCCACGTGCGACAGGTCGAGCGAAACCGAGCAGTTCAGGTTGCGCTGGCCGATGGCCCCGGTCAATTCCATGAACACTTCGGTCTCGGCCATCGCGAAAGCTTCGTCGCGCACGCTCTCGCCCATGTATTCGACCGAGGCCGCATGGCCCTGGGCGATGATGTGCTCGACCCGTTGCAGCGCGTCGGCCACGGTGCGGCCGGCAACGTAGCGCTGCGATACCTTGTGCATGTAGGGGCGCAGCAGCGGGTCGTTGCAGAATTTTTCCTTGGCGCTCTCGTCGAGCGCCAAGGCGCGCAGGGTGGTGGCGGCCTGGTCTACCAGAGGTTGCCATTGGGCGGGGAAGGCGGGATGGTGCACGGGGTCTCCTGTGGTGGTCGAATATGCAAGATGATGTGGTGACGCAGGCGAAAAAAAACAGCCCGGAGGCTGTCTTTTATTTTGCCTAGTTGCGGACCAGGGTGCCGTTGTTGTTGCGGACCCGGTCGCCGCTCATCATGCGCGGGTCGTGGTCGAAGTTGAAGCTGACCTGTTTGCCGTCGTCGTACTGCACGTGTACGGTCCACTGTTTGGTGGACTTGGCTTTTTCTTCGATCTTCTTGCCGGCGTAGGCGCCGCCGGCCGCACCGGCCACGGTGGCCAGTTCGCGGCCATGGCCGCTGCCGACCTGGTTGCCCAGCAGGGCGCCTGCCACGCCGCCGGCGATCACGCCCAGCGCGCTGCCTTCACCGGCCTTGTCGCTGACCACGACCGAGGTCACTTTGCCGCATTCCATGCAGCTGGCGCCCGGCTTGGCGGGGGATGCCTTGAGCTGGGCCTTGGCCAGCGCCATCGATTTGTCGTATTCGGATTTGGCGTCGCGCGTGCATTGCATGCGGGCGGCGGAGTTGCTTTCTTCCGCGCACAGCTTCTTGTCTTCGGCGTAGCGGGTGGTGATGCGCTTGGATTCGGCGTTGTATTGCTCTTTGGGTGTTTGCGCCTGGGCGGCGGAGGCCAGGGAGGCCAGGGCCAGGGCCGCGAGGATAGAACGGTTCATGCTTTTCTCCTTATTAACCGTAGGAACCACCAGTGTACAACAAGTCAAACAGGCGGGAGATGGTGGCGATCAGGCTCCCCGCGCCTACCATCATGCTGGCGACCAGCACCACGGCCAGCGGCCAGTGGGTGTCCGATTGCTTGCCGGAGCCGGGGTTGAAGCGGGCGTCCCATTTTTCATCCGACATCAGGCCCAGCACCAGCGCCTCCAGGAAGCCGGCCAGGCCGGAGACCATGATGGGCAGCAGTTTATAGAAGCCGTCGGCGTCGGGCCAGGCGGCGCTGATGGCGGCGCTGGCGGGCAGGCAGGCCAGGTGCAGCCACAGCCACGGATCGCGCAGGCCGCGCAGGTAGAGGCGCTGCAGGCCCAGGCCGCCGGTCAGGAAGGCGAGCAGGGTGGCGAAGGTCTTGTTTTTGTGCGAAGTGTGGTGCAAAACAGTCATAGTTGTTGAGCAGTAGGCGGAAAACATGCAGTATCGGTCATAATACGGCCCCCGGCGGACCTTTTTTATGGACAAGGCTATTGCCCCGCACGCCGGATCGGGGGATAATCTTCGATTACCCCAATCTGCCCGATTATTTCATTAACGCTTGCTGCTTCGCGGCAAAGCGCGCTATAATTTGCGGCTTTTTCCGTCCTAGCACACTTTTTGGAAATATTATGGTCGTTATTCGTTTAGCTCGTGGAGGCGCCAAGAAGCGTCCGTTCTTCAACATCGTTGCAACCGACTCGCGCAATCGTCGCGATGGCCGTTTCATCGAGCGCATCGGTTTCTACAACCCGATGGCATCCGGTGGCGAAGTGCCACTGCGCATCACCGCTGACCGTCTGGCTCACTGGCAATCGGTTGGCGCACAACTGTCGCCTACCGTGGCTCGCCTGGTAGCTTCGAACAAAGCTGCTTAAGTCTGGCTGCTGGTTTGACCGATAAGAATGCATCCGGGGTGCAAGTCCCCGACGATCTGGCACAAGTAGGCTTTGTCTTTGGTGCTTATGGCGTCGCTGGCTGGGTGAGGGTACGCCCTTTCTCGGAAGATGCGGATGCACTCCTCTCGGTGAAAACCTGGTGGATCGACAAGCCAAGCTTGCACGAGGTCGAAGTCAAGCAGTGCAAACTGCATGGCGGCGACGTGGTGGCACAGCTGGTGGGAGTGACCGATCGGAACGTCGCAGAAGCGCTGAAGGGCGCAGCTGTTTCGGTTCCGCGCAGTCGTTTCCCGGCCTTGTCCGATGATGAGTTTTACTGGGCCGAGTTGATCGGTCTGGATGTAGTGAATTTGCAAGGTGAGCACCTCGGTACGGTGACTGACATGATGAGCAATGGTCCACAGTCGATCTTGCGCATCCAGCCAGCCGCTACGCCAGATGCCGATCCAGAAGCTGTGGCGCAGGAGCGCCTGATTCCATTTGTGGACGCGTTTGTCATCAATGTAGACAAGGCCGCAAAGAAGATCACTGTCGACTGGGGCCTTGATTATTAAAGAACATAAGGGCGGCCCGCCATGCAATTCGATGTCGTGACCCTGTTCCCTGAAATGTTCGCCGCACTGACGCAGTCGGGTGTCACCCGGCGCGCGTTTGAACAGAATAAATGTGGCTTGTCGTTGTGGAATCCGCGTGATTTTACGACGGACAATCACCGTACCGTGGATGACCGCCCCTATGGTGGCGGCCCCGGCATGGTGATGCTGGCCAAACCCCTGGAAGCGACGCTCAACGCGGCGAAGCAACGCCAGACCGATGCCGGTCTGCCCGCGCCCCGCGTGGTGTTCATGTCGCCCCAGGGCAAGCAGTTGACGCATGAGCGCGTGATGCAGCTGAAGCAGGAGCCCGGTCTGGTGATCCTGTGCGGCCGCTACGAGGCGGTGGACCAGCGTTTGCTGGACCGTTGCATCGACGAGGAAATCAGCCTTGGCGATTTCGTGCTGTCCGGCGGCGAGCTGCCGGCGATGGCCTTGATGGATGCCGTGATCCGCCAGATTCCTGGCGTGTTGAACACGGATGCCTCGGCGATCGAAGACAGCTTCGTCAACGGCTTGCTGGATTCGCCGCACTACACGCGGCCGGAAACGTATGAAGGTGTGGGCGTGCCGCCGGTTCTGATGGGCGGCAACCATGCCGAGATCGAGAAATGGCGCCGTCAGCGCATGCTGGAGGCGACCGCGCGCAAGCGCCCGGATTTGCTGGTCAAGGCGCGTGAGGCAGGGCAGCTCACCAAGCTTGATGAAAAGTTTTTGGCAGGTTTGTAAACCTGTTGTCGTAGAAGCCGGCGGACATGTCGTCCGCATGGTTGTTTAACCCCATCCTCTACTGGGCAACGAGTTTCGGCTCATAGCGCGCCAGCACGATGGTTTATGGAGTCATCTAAATGAATCTGATTCAACAACTCGAGCAAGAAGAAATCGCTCGCCTGGGCAAAAGCATCCCTGACTTTGCACCTGGCGATACCGTGATCGTCAACGTTAACGTAGTCGAAGGCACCCGCAAGCGCGCCCAGGCTTACGAAGGCGTGGTCATCTCCCGTCGTAACCGTGGCCTGAACTCGAACTTCATCGTTCGTAAGATCTCGTCCGGCGAAGGCGTAGAGCGTACCTTCCAGCTGTACTCCCCGCTGATCGCTTCGATCGAAGTGAAACGCCGCGGTGACGTACGTCGCGCTAAACTGTACTACCTGCGTGATCGTTCCGGTAAATCGGCACGTATCAAGGAAAAACTGCCAAACCGTCGCCCAGTGGCGAAAGCAACCGCCGCTTAATAGCTGCGTTTGTGTTTGGATGGAAGGGGCGCCGCTGGTGCCCCTTTTTCGTATGTGGAGGTAGTGTTTGGCCAAGTCCCTGTTCGATCCTCAGCAATTACCAATTGACGCCATTGCAGGCGAACCGGCCGTCGCGCCGGAGCGTTTGACGCCCGCGTGGTTGCGCGGCCGCTTCATCGAGCAGCCGTTGTGGACGCCCGAGGGCGTCGAAGAATCGCTGGGCAGCCTGTCGCAGCGGCCGACGCCGACGCCGGCCTCGGTGCTGATCCCGCTGGTGCAGCGCGAGGGCGGCCTGACCATCCTGCTGACCCAGCGCACCGCGCACCTGACCGATCACGGTGGCCAGATCAGTTTTCCCGGCGGCCGCGCCGAGGACTACGACAGCGATGCGGTCGATACGGCGCTGCGGGAGTCGGAGGAGGAGATCGGGCTGGCGCGCCGTCACGTCGACGTGCTGGGCACCTTGCCGAAGTATCTGACCGGCACCGGTTATTGCGTCACCCCCGTGGTGGGGCTGATCGCGCCGCCGTTCGACATGACCGCAGATCCGTCCGAGGTGGCGGAGATCTTCGAAGTGCCGCTGGCCTTCCTGATGGACGGCCTGAATCACCAGCGCCTCTCGGTGCAGCTGCCGGGCGGCCGACGCAGCTTCTACGCGATGCCGTACGGCGACTATTACATCTGGGGTGCAACTGCGGGCATGCTGCGCAATCTGTTCCATTTCTTGCGCGCATAGTCACACTACGCTATCGTAGCGGGCATCAAGGCATTGCCGACTCAAAGGACGTTTAATGACATTTCTTTCCATTCTATGTGCGCTGCTGATCGAGCAAATGAAGCCGCTGCGCGCGGACAATCCGATCTACGCTGAAATCAAGAGCCTGGCGTTGCGGATGGAGACCTGGTTCAATGCCGGTCACTCGACCCACGGCCGCATGGGCTGGTTCCTGATGATGGCCATCCTGATGGTGCCGACGGCGCTGATCTACTGGGTGCTCAAGCACTACAACTGGTTCCTGGCCGCGTTCGCATGGAACGTGCTGATCGTCTACCTGACGCTGGGCTTCCGCCACTACAGCCATTACTTCACCTCGATCCAGCTGGCGCTCAACGCCGGCGATGACGCCACCGCGCGCGCCTTGCTGGCCGAGTGGACCAAGCAGGATACGGTGGGCATGGAGACCTCCGAGATCGCCCGCATCGCCGTCGAGAAGTCGCTGATCACCACGCACCGCAATGTGTTCGGCGTGTTCTTCTGGTTCCTGATGCCGCTGGGCCCTGCCTGCGCGGTCATGTACCGCGTGGCCGAGCATCTGGCGCGCGCCTGGAACGAGCCTGAGCATATGCGCAACGAGGCCTTCGGCCAGTTCGCGGCGCGCGCGTTCTACTGGATAGACTGGATACCGGTGCGGCTGACGGCGGTGGCCTTCGCCGTGGTCGGCAATTTCGAAGACGCGATCTACGCGTGGCGCAACTTCGCCCGCCGCTGGGCGGACGAGGCGATCGGCATCATCCTGTCGGCTGGCGGCGGCGCCATGGGCGTGCGCCTGGGCTCGCCGGTGGAGAACGCGGCCAAGGTCTTGCCTGCCGATGCGGCCACGGTGGACCTCAGCGACGAGGAGCCGGACGTGCTGCCGGGCGAAGAGCCAAGCGTGCGCGCCTTGCAAAGCACGGTGGGCCTGGTGTGGCGCGCCTTGCTGCTGTGGATGATGTTGTTATTGCTGTTGTCGGGCGCAGTCTGGCTCGGAGCGACCCCATAACGCAGCACATAAGCAGGTACAATAGCGGCATTGCTGTGGTGCAGAATGATGATTATTCTGCACCAAAGTGGTTAATCGCGCTGGAATCTGGATTGAAATCAATGACTTACGTATTTAGGTCTTCTATAAGATATAATACGTAAGATTCTTACAGAATGATATCCGCCCGTCCGACCAAGCCGGGATCTTCCACGCATTCTTGTTACCAACAAGTATCTACTCCTAAGCAGCCGCCTATGGCAGAGTCAGCGAACAAACCGTCAGAACAGCAGGATTCGTTCTTCATCCTCGGCCAGACCAGCAATGGCAGGCAGTTCCGTCCCAGCGACTGGGCCGAGCGCCTGTGCGGCGTGATGTCCTGCTTCAAGCCGGAAGGCTATGGCGGTGGTCGCGACTCCCATTTGCAGTTCTCGCCCTACGTCACGCCGACCGTCATCAATGGCGTCAAGTCGGTGGTGGTGAACGGCAAGCTGCGCCAGCTGGAACCGCTGGCCTATCACTTCGTCATCTCCTTCGCCAAGGACAACGACCTGCAGATGGTCGATGCCTGCATCCTGCCTGAAAAAGCCTGACCCTTCCCGTGTTTTAAAATTTGCTTAAGCGTCTACCCACGAGGGCGGGGTAGGGCGTATGCTGCCTGTTCTTCAGTTTTTTTCGCGAGAGACCATGAATAGCAGCCGTTTGAAACACGTCGCCGCCGCCAGCCTGATGCTGTGCGGCCTGTCCTTTGCCGCCACCGGCAGCGCCTGGGCGCAGACCTTGCCCGCCGGCGTGGTCAAGGGGCCGTCGGTCGAGGGCATCAGCGAGTACCGGCTGCCGAACGGCTTGAAGGTGCTGCTGTTCCCTGATGCGTCCAAGCCGACGGTGACGGTCAACGTCACTTATCTGGTCGGCTCGCGCCACGAGAACTACGGCGAGACGGGCATGGCCCACCTGCTGGAACACATGATGTTCAAGGGAGCGCCGAAGAACCGCAGCATCCCGCAGGAATTCGCCAACCGGGGCATGGAGTTCAACGGCACCACTTCCTATGACCGCACCAACTACTACGAGGTGTTCCAGGCCAGCCAGGACAACCTGAAGTGGGCGCTGGATATGGAGGCGGATCGCATGGTGCACTCCTTCATCGCCCGCAAGGATCTCGATTCCGAAATGACGGTGGTGCGCAACGAGTATGAGAGCGGCGAGAACGATCCCTTCTCGGTGCTGTTGAAGCGCATGCAGAGCGTGGCCTATGACTGGCATTCGTATGGCCGCTCGACCATCGGCAATCGCAGCGATATCGAGAACGTGCGCATCGAGAATTTGCAGGCGTTTTATCGCACCTACTATCAGCCGGATAACGCGGTGCTGCTGGTGGCCGGTAAATTCGAGCCGTCGCAGACGCTGGCGTGGATCAGCAAATCGTTTGGCGCGATCCCGAAACCCAAGCGCAGCCTGCCGCCGTTCTGGACGGTCGAACCGACTCAGGATGGTGAGCGCAGCTTTGTCGTGCGGCGCAAGGGTGATATGCAGGTGATCGCGCTGGGCTACAAGATTCCGTCGGCGCTGCAGCAAGATAGCGATGCGCTGAGTTTCATGTCCGAGATCCTGGGCGATACGCCGACCGGGCGTCTGCACAAGGCGTTGGTGGAGAGTGGCAAGGCGGCGCAGGTGTTCAGCTTCGGCCAGACCGGTTATGCGCCGGGCTTGCAGATCATCGGTGCGGTGGTCAAGGCGGGCCAGCCGCTGGAGCCGGTGCGCGATGCGCTGATCGCGACGGTGGAGGGTTTCGCCACCACGCCGCCTACCGCGGAAGAGATGGAGCGTGCGCGGCGCAATTTCGCCAATGGCATCGAGAAGGCGCTGAACGATCCGCAGCGGGTGGGCGTGAGCTTGTCCGAGGAGATCGCGCTGGGCGACTGGCGTTTGCTGTTCGAGGGCCGCGACAAGCTGCCCAACATCACGCCGGAGCAGGTGGCGGCTGCGGCGGGGCGTTATCTGAAGCGCGACAACCGTGTGGTCGGCAGCTTCGTGCCGGAGGATGCGCCGCTGCGCGCGGAGATTCCTGCGGCGCCGCCGGTGGCGGAGGTGATGAAGGACTTCAAGGGCAAGGATAGCGTGCTGACGTCGGAGGTGTTCGATCCGAGCCAGGCCAACATCAGTGCCCGCAGCGAGATCAAGACCATAGGCGGCTTGAAGGTGGCGCTGCTGACCAAGAAGAACCGGGGCGAGTCGGTGTCGGTGGACTTGCAGCTGCATTGGGGCGATGAGAAGAATCTGTTCAACACGGCCATCGTGTCGAACGCCGCGAGCGAGATGCTGATGCGCGGCACCAGCAAGTACAGCCGCGAGCAGCTGGCCGATGCCTTTGCGAAGCTGAAGATCTCCGGCAGCCTGTATCGCTTCGATACCACCGGGCCGAACCTGGATGCGGCGCTGCGGCTGGTGGCGCATGTGCTGAAGGAGGCCAGCTTCCCGGCGGCGGAGTTCGAGCAGTTGCGCCAGCAGTGGCTGGTGGCGATCGAGGCGACGCGCAATGAGCCGCAGTCGCTGGCGCGCACGGAGGTGGACCTGTATTTCAACCACTATCCGAAGGGCGATGTGCGGGCGCCGATGACGGTCGATGAGCAGCTGGCGGCGGTCAAGGCGTTGAAGCTGGAGGACGTGGTGGCGTTCCATCGCGAGTACTACGGCGCCAATCATGGCGAGCTGGCGATAGTCGGCGATTTCGACAAGGCGGCGATCGGCAAGACGATAGCCGAGAGCTTCGGTGGTTGGGACAGCAAGGTGGCTTATGCGCCGATCACTTCGGCCAATGAGGACAAGGCTCCGCTGCACAAGGCGATCAATGCGCCGGACAAGGAGAACGGTTTCTACACCGCGCGCTTGAACCTGGACCTGAACGTCAACGACGCGGAGTATCCGCTGCTGGACCTGGCCAATTACATCTTCGGCGAGGGCGGCTTGAAGTCGCGGCTGATGGATCGCATTCGTCAGAAGGATGGTTTGTCTTATGGCGGCGGTTCGGGTTTGCAGCCTGGGGAGATTGATCGTGCCGGCAGTTTCGGTATCGACGCCATCGCTGCGCCGCAGAATCTGAAGAAGCTGGAAGCGGCGATCCGGCAGGAGCTGGAGCGGGCGGTGAAGGACGGCTTCACGGCGGCCGAACTGGCGGGCGCGAAATCGGGCCTGTTGCAGCAGCGTGTGCAGAACCGTTCGAAGGACAGTGTGCTGGCGGCGGGCTGGACGCGTAATCTGTACATGAACCGCACGTACAGCTGGAGCAAGGAGTACGAGGACAAGCTGAAGGCTGCCACGCTGGCGCAGGTCAACGCGGCCTTCCGCAAGGCCATCGATCCGGCCAAGCTGACGGTGGTGACGGCGGGCGATGAGGCCAAGGCCAAAGGTGCGGCGGCTGCCGTGAGCGCGAAGTAATCGATAGGGGCGAGCATGGCCGTACTGTCGCTTTTTCTTACCGCCTTGTCGGCGTTGACTTTCTGGCTGGTCGTGCCGCTGTTCGTGCTGCCTCCTTTAGCTTTCTTCTTCGGATACAAGGCATATAAGGCCGGGCGCGCGAAGCGCGTCCCGGCGGGCCGCTTCGGACAGTTGCTGTCGGTTTTGCCGATGGTGCTAGCCGTGGCGGCGTTCTGTCTGGAGTTGTACGTTATGAATGTGGGTTATCGGGCTTGAATGGGCAATCCGAAGCAATTTTTTGTCAATGGATGTCGTCCAGCTGGTCATACGCGCGGCGGTAGCGGGGTAGGCGGCGTTCCAGTGTGTTTTGCGATTGGTTGTTGGCGTGTTCGACCAGCGTGAGCGCCGTGTTCAGTGCGGCGCTCATGGCTTTGGCTGCGGCGGCCATTGCGTCCGCTGGCGATAGCGGTGTCTTGGCGGCCAGCTCTTTCTGGCGCGCGCGCAGTTGGGCGGCTCTGGTCCAGGACTTTTCGCCGGGGAAGCGTATCCAGAGTTCGAGCCAGGCGTTGCGCGCATCGCCGCACACTTGTTGTACCATCCGATTCGGCGAGACAGACTCGCCGCGGAAGATGAGGTCGTCCCCGATGACTTCGGCGATGTGCCAGTTGTCGCCGCTGTGCAGGCGCAGGCGCGTGGCTTCGGGCAGGAATAACTGCTTCCATTGGTAGCCGCGCAACGGGGCCGCGTCTTCGCGGCTTTTGGCTATCCATAGCTTGATCGCGTTGGCGATGGCTTCGGCGGGCGTCAGCGGGCTGCCGCTCTGGCGCAGGAAATCGCAGAGCTCGTCATAAGCGGCGGGAGGGACCTTGGGGGAGAGGTTTTGAGTCCTTGTGAAATTCATCTCTGATTCTCCTGTCGGTTTTTTGCTGGCGTCTTCTATTTCTCTCTGTTAGACCAGCGACCGGAAAAAGAGTTCGGAAATGATGAAAATAGATGGAAGCAGAGGGCCGGAATCGTATCGTCCGGCGAAGGGTCGTGCAGGGCTAACCCCACCCTGTATTCTGTCGGCAATTTGGGAGCGTTCATGATTCGATTGATGGTGGAGGGGCGGGTGCAGGGCGTCGGCTATCGCGCTGCGTTTGCGGAGCGGGCGAGGGCGCTGGGCTTGTCCGGCTGGGTGCGCAATCGCCGCGATGGTTCGGTGGAAGCCGCGGTGGATGGCGAGGCGCACGCGATCGAGGCCATCACCGCGTGGGCAAAACGCGGCCCGCCCGCAGCCGCGGTTGTCAACGTCACCATCGACCAGGACTGCCAGCCGTACCCGGTGCGCGGCGACTTTACGATACTGCCCACGCTGTAACGGCGCGGGCATCAGTTCACGTGCCGAGCTGCAGCTGCAGGGCCATGGTGTGCCTGGCCGGGATGCGCTGCGGCTTGGGCGTCGCGTGGGCGCGAACGGCATCGGTCTTGAACACGCTGACGATGGCGGCCAGGTGACTGGCTTGTTCCTGCAACGATCCGGCCGCCGCCGCCGCTTCTTCCACCAGCGCGGCGTTCTGTTGAGTGACCGCATCCATCTCAATGATGGCGTGGTTGATCTGTTCGATGCCTGAGGTTTGCTCATGGCTGGCGGCGCTGATTTCACCGATGACGTCCGCCACGCTTTGGATGCTATGGACGATGGCCTGCATTGCTGCACCCGCTTCTTCCACTTGCCGCGTGCCGCTGTCGACCTTGTCGACTGAATCGTTGATCAAGGTTTTGATTTCCTTGGCGGCCGCCGCCGATCGTTGCGCCAGGTTACGCACCTCAGTCGCGACCACGGCGAAGCCTCGTCCCTGCTCGCCGGCGCGTGCCGCCTCGACGGCGGCGTTCAGGGCCAGAATATTGGTTTGGAAGGCGATGCCGTCGATGACGCTGATGATGTCCACGATTTTTTTCGACGAGTCGCTGATGCTGCCCATGGTATGGACCACCGCCGCCACCACGCTACCGCCCTGGTGCGCCGTCGTCGATGCCGTGATCGCCAGCTGATTTGCCTGGCGGGCGTTGTCGGCGTTTTGCTTGACGGTGCTCGTGAGCTCTTCCATCGCCGACGCGGTCTCTTCCAGGGCGCCGGCCTGCTGCTCGGTGCGGGAAGACAAGTCGAGGTTGCCACTGGCGATTTGCGTCGAAGCCACGGCGATGGTCGCGGTCCCGCTGCGCACCTTGCCGACGATATTGAGCAGACTGTCGTTCATTTCCTTGAGCGCCTGCAGCAATTGCCCGGTCTCGTCGGTCGAGTGGATATGGATGTCGCCCGTCAGGTCCCCCGCGGCCACCGTCTTGGCCAACGCCACGGCGCGTCCTAGGGGAACGGTGATCGAGCGGGTGGCCGCCACAGCGATCAGGCTTCCCAGGATCATCGCGGCCAAGGCCAGTCCGAGCATATAGGCCAGCGTGCTGTTGTAGGTTTCCGCCGCGGCGTCCTGGTCCTGCGTGCTCTTGCGCTGTTGCCGATCGTCAAACTCGTCCAACGTTGTCTGCAAAACGGTGGTGGCCGGGATTGCTTCCTTGAGCAGAAAGGCAATGGCGGCGCTCTTGTCGGACTTGAGCATCTGCGCGAAGCGGTCGTTTGTCGCGCGCACGGCGATCACTTCGGCTTTGATTCGCTCCATCGCCGCCTTGCCGGCGTCGTCGAGCGGCAATTTCGCCAACGCGTCGTAGGCCGCGTCGAAGCGGGTGCGGGCGTTCACGATTTTCTCGTGCTGCGTGTCGGCCTCGGCGTCATCGCTCAGCAGGGCGATGGTGCGGGTGACGCGGGCGACGACGTGAACCGAGGTCGACATGTCCCCGATCAAGTCGATCTTTTTCATGTTGACGCCGACGATATGCAGCAGCGCGTCGTTTGACTTGCTCAGGCTTTGCACGGCCAGGCCGGCAATGGCGATCAATAAGGCGAGGACGATGGCAAATCCCCCACCCAGGCGTACTCCGACTTTCATGTCTGTAATTTTCATTTTTTTTCCCGATTGTGAATTACCATCCCGCTGTGGTCGATGGTAGGAGAGTCAACTGATGAAATTTGATGGAAGTGGCACGGGGCTGGGTGCTGATCTTGCCGAAACGGTTTATTTGTTTATTTCGGTTTATTTGATGAATTCAGTTTCTCACGGACAATTTAAAAATGCAAGTTAAATCGACAGGCTGTCGGACCAGCACGTTTCCCGATTATGTACTATCATTAGTTACATGAGACGAGACAGCAAACTATCTTCCATCCTGCACGTGCTGCTGCACATGGCGCACGCCGGGCGGCCGTTCACCTCCGACGAGCTGGCGGGCTTCCTCGGCACCAATCCGGTGCTGGTGCGGCGCGTGCTGGCCGGGCTGCGCGAGCGCGGCTACGTGGGCTCAGGCAAGGGCCACGGCGGCGGCTGGAGCATCACCTGCGACCTGCGCAAGGTGACGCTGCGCGACATCTACGAGGCGGTCGGTTCGCCCACGGTGTTCGCGATGGGGAACCGTGACGAGCATCCTCAGTGCCTGGTGGAGCGCGCCGTCAACGACGCGCTGTCCAGCGCCTTCGATGAAGCCGAGGCTTTGCTGATCGAACGTTTCAAGGACGTGACGCTGGCCGATCTGTCGGCCCGCTTCAACGACGGATACGCCAATCACAAAGGAGCCTCCCATGCACATCCCCCATCCGACGACTGAATTCGATGTCATCGTCATCGGCGGCAGTTACGCCGGCCTGTCAGCCGCGATGCAGCTGGCGCGCGCCCGCCGCCGCGTGCTGGTGATCGACGCCGGCCAGCGCCGCAACCGATACGCCCAGCATTCACATGGCTTCCTTGGGCAGGACGGCCGCGAGGCTGCGGCCATCGCCGCCGATGGCCGTGCGCAGTTGATGAGGTATCCGACGGTGCGCTGGATTGAAGGTTCGGCCACGCAGGCGGCTCAGACGGCGCAGGGCTTCCGCGTGACGCTGGCCGATGGCGGCGCGTTCAACGCATCAAGGCTGCTGCTGGCGACCGGCGTGGTCGACGAGCTGCCGCCCATCGCCGGCTTGGCCGAGCGCTGGGGCAGCAGCGCCTTCCACTGCCCGTATTGCCACGGCTATGAATTGATGGAAGGCGCGATCGGCGTGCTGGCGACTGGCCCGCTGTCCATTCACCACGCGATGATGCTGCCGGACTGGGGGCGGGTGACGTTCTTCCTCAACGGCGCGTTCGAGCCGGACGAGGCGCAGCTGGCGGCGTTGGCTGGGCGCGGCGTGGCGATCGAGCGCACGCCGGTGCAAGCCATAGCCGGCCGTGCGGCCGTCCAATTGCAGGATGGCCGCAGCCTGGAGATGGCGGGCTTGTTCGTGCTGACCCGCACCCACAGCGGCAGTCCGCTGGCCGAGCAGCTTGGGTGCGAGATGGAGCAGGGAGCGACCGGTTCGCATGTGCGGGTCGATGCGATGAAGGCGTCCAGCGTGGCCGGTGTGTTTGTGTGTGGCGACGCGGCGCGCCTGTTCGGCAATGTGGCGCTGGCCGTGGCTGACGGTGCGATGGCCGGCGCCGCCACGCATCAGTCGCTGGTCTTCGGGCTGGCCGCGGCGGCCTAGCATGCGTGCGCCGCGTCAGGGCCGGCGCGGCGGGCGGGCGTTGTGCAGCACGCCCTGTTTGTTTTCCGGTATATGGGCAGCCGGGTCCTGCGCCGGGTCGAACACATAGTGCTGGAAGATCGCGCCCCAGGCGGCGCGTAGTTCCGGCGGCTGGTGCTTCATGCTTTGCAGCGTGGCGACCAGCGCTTCGAAGGTGGTGCCGGCGTCCGGCGCCGGCTGCTCGTTCTTCCACCAGTAGTTCACCATCATGTTCAGGATGCCGTTCGACTGCACGTGGTGCCACCACAGCGGCGGGATGAACAGCGCATCGCCCGGCAGCAGGTCGGCCACCAGGGCCGCGTCCATCGCCTGCCGGAAGCGCGGGTGCTTCTCATCATCCGGGTCGCGGAAGTTGACCATGCTGATGGGCGTGGGCGTGGGCGCGAAATCGAGCGGGCCGATATACAGCTTGCCGATCTGCTCGGGCGGGAACAGCGTGAAGCGCCGCTCGCCGCTGACCACGCAGGCCAGGTTGTAGGATTCGTCGAAGTGCGCGGGCGTGGTGATGGTGTTGCCCAGCCAGATGCGCGGCCGCACCGATGGCGGCAGCGCCGGCACCACGTTGTGCAGCGCAAACTGCGGCAGGCAATCGTCGATCAAGGCGCTCTGGATCGCCACCGCCGGCGGCGCTTCGAACTGCGAGTAGCGCGCCAGCTGCTCGATCACCTTGGACACCGTGACCTGGTTGCGCACGAAGTTGAAGCCTTCCATGTCCGGCTTGTAGAACAGCCGTCCGCGCTGGTCCGGTGGCGTCATCACGGCGTCGACCGGGCGTCCGCTGTCGAAGCCCATCAGATACTGGCACAGCGCTTCCGGCGCTTGCCGCGCCTGGTGCACGGCAGGCCAGTGGCGCACGAAGCCGCGCAGGATGGCGGGCCGGTAGCTGCCGGCGATCTCGCGCTCGAAACGCGCCGGGTCGAGGTCGTGGTGTTCGGGGATCTGGTTCATGGATCGTATGATGGCATAAAAAAACCCGCCAGGGCCGGGGAGGCCGTGGCGGGAACAGACTACACAATGAAACGGTTACAGATTAATACTTGATGTGCAGGCCGGCGTAGTACTGCGCGCCGTTGGCGTAGAAGCGTGCCGGCTGGTCCTTGTTGAAGATGTAGTTCTTCAGGATAGGATTGTTCAGGTTCTGGCCACTGATCGTCAGCACGATGTTCTTGCTGATGTTGTAGTTGAACGAGGCCGACAGGGTGCCCGACGCGTCCTGGTACAGCGGGGTGCCGCGGTCCTGGGCTGCCAGGAACGACGAGCGCCATGCGTAGCTCAGACGTGCATTGAACTTGTCGTTTTCGTAGTACACGCCGGCGTTGGCCGTGACTTTCGAAGCGCCCAGCATGTCGCATGGATCGCCGGAGGTGGCGGTCTGCATCGCAGGGCAGGCACCGAAGTTCAGGTGCGAGTCGGCGAAGGTGGCGTTGGCGTCGAAGCCGTAGCCCATGCCGACCGGTACCTGCGCCGCCAGTTCCATGCCCTTGACCTTGGCGCCGACGTTGATCGGCGAGGTGATGCTGTAGGTCGCGAACACTGGCTTCTTCTGTTCCTGCGAAGCGCGGGTGTCGATGAAGGTGCCGGTGCTGGTGCCGTAGCCGACGTAGTCATGCAGGTCCATGTAGAACAGGCCGGCCGACAGCAGGGCGCGCGGTGCGAAGTACCATTGCAGGCTGACGTCCAGGTTGTTCGACTTGACCGGTTTCAGTGCCGAGTTGCCGCCGTTGCCGGTGTGGGTTTCGTCGGTCAGGATCACCGCGCCGCCCAATGCGCCGTAGTCGGGACGGGTCATGGTGCGCGACAGGCCGACGCGGGCCACCAGGTCGGAGCGCAGGTCGAACTTCAGGTTCAGGCTAGGCAGCGGGATGGTGCTGTTGTTGTCGATCGCGGTCTTCTGGACGAAACCGCCCCATGGGTAGGCTGGCAGCGTGCCGCCGGCCGGCTGGTTCGGCAGGATCTGGTAGCCGTTCGAGGTGCCTTCGGTGCGCACGATGCGCAGGCCGACGTTACCGTTCCAGCCTTCGCCTTCCATCTCGCCCTGGACGTAGATCGCCTTGGTGTTTTCCTTCAGGTCGAACATGTCCTGGTAGTAGGTGCGCGAGACGTCGCGGTTCGAGTGCAGGTCGCCCCATGCGTTCAGGATGGCAGGATCGAGCAGCCAGACGTTTTTAGGGAAGTCGCCGCCCAGGTCCTTGCCGAAGTTGCCAGGGTAGGTGGTGCCGTTCCAGGCCGGGTTGGTGCTGCTGCCGCCGACGTCGGTGTTGGCCCAGTTCGGGCCCTGCGCCACTTCGAAGTTGGCGCGGGTGTGGTGCGAGCCGCGCACGCCGAATTTGATCTCGCGGAACACGCCGGCGTCCAGCGCGAAGGCAGCGTCGATCTGGCCGTAGCTTTCCTTGTCGTCGGTGGTGGCCGGCGAGACGCCGAATACCCAGTCCAGCGGGGTGCCGGTGAACTTGGAGACGTCGATGTTAGGGAACTTGACGTTGGCCGGGCTGCCCAGGCCATTCAGCTGGTAGCTGGCGCCGGAGTTGTTGACGTCGCCCTCGAACACGCCCTGGCTAGGCGTGACGCCCTTGCCCTTGGTGGCGCCGGCCTTGGCGGTGAACACCAGCTTGTCGGTGGCGCGCCATTTGGCGTCCAGGTCGAAGAACTCGGTCTGTGCGTAGGCGCCTTCGCGGACGATGTCGTCGACGATGCCGTAGCGCAGAGGCTTGGCGGCGGTGCCCTTGTTGGTGAACGCGGCCGACACCAGCGTGCCGTTGCGCACCACGTAGCCTGGATCAGGCGCCACGCCCGAACCCAGCATGCCCGAGCCGTTCATGTCGGTCATGTAGTTGGCGTTGAAGTTGGATGCATCCATCTTCGAGCGGAAGTAGGTCGCTTCCAGATTGAGGTCGCGGCTAGGCTTGAATTGCACGTCGATCAGGCCGCCCTTGCGCTTGCGCTCCTGCTGGAACAGCGAGGAACCGATCAGGCGCGGGAACCAGACGTTGGCCAGGTCCGGGTTGGTCTTGACGGCGGCGTTGGTCGGCGCGACCTGGGTCCATTGCAGCAGCTCCTGGCCGTCGCGGCGCAGGCTGCGTTTTTCCGAGAAGCCTTGCACCATCAGGCCCAGCGTGCCGGCTTCGTTCTTCCAGTTGAACAGCGCGCTGATTTGCGGATCGGTTTTCTTCGGCAGCGTGGCGTACACCGCCTGCACGGTCGCTTCCAGCGACAGCGGCTGTTTGAAGTCCAGCGGGTGACGGGTGCGGATGTCGATCGAGCCGCTCGAGCCGCCTTCGATCTGGTCGGCGGTCGGCGATTTGTAGACTACGACCTGGCCGACGATTTCCGACGGCAGCAGCGAGTACGAAGCCGAACGGCCGACGGCGCCGCCCACCTGGTCCAGCACGAACCAGTCGCCCGACGATACGGCGTGGCCGTTGATCAGGGTCTGGGTCAGCGACGGGGCGGTGCCGCGCATCGAGACGCGGTCGTTTTCGTCGAAGCCGCCCGAGCCTGCGCCCGAGGTCGAGATGTTCACGCCAGGCACGCGTTGCAGCGAGTCGGCGACGTTCTTGTCGGGCATCTTGCCGACGTCTTCGGCGGTGATCACGTCGACGTTGCTCGACGCATTGCGCTTGACCGACAGCGATTGTTGCAGCGAGCCGCGGATGCCGCTCACCACCACAACTTCCGGCTCTTTCTCGGTCGCGGCCTGCTGCGCCTGGGCGTTCATCGCGGCGCTCAGCGCCAGGATGGCCGCCGCGGTCGCGATAGGCGTCAGTTTGGACATTTTCGTGTTATTTGAATTGTGGTACATGTTCCCTCCCGTTGATGAAGGCTCCGCCGAGCCCACTGATTGTTGATCTGCTTCTTATTTACTTCTTTACAAACCACTTACAAAACCAATCCAACGCCAATATACCCGTCTTTGAATACCAGATCACTACCACTTTCAAATTCTTTTTTGTTATGTTGTATGCGGCATACAGACTGTTGCTTTGGTAACTATTCGATACCGGCTCTGCGGTGGTATGGAACCGGGATTTGTATCGCTGCAACAGCTTGAAACCCAGCATCCATGCGGGTTAGCCGGGTGTGGCTTGAAATATTTGATGATACGGACGGGGCGGTGGCTGTGCGCTGGTCTTTTTTTGGTATTATCAATTGACAACGACAAGACAGGATGCGTGCAGCGTTATGGAAAGCAATCCAATCAGCCCACTGGTACACATCCGGGCGCACCTCAATGAGACCAGTCACATCCCGCTGTACCAGCGTTTGCAGCGGGCGCTGCGTTCGGCGATCGAGCAGCATTTGCTCAAGCCGGAGGACGCGCTGCCGGCCGAACGCCAGTTGGCGGCCGACCTGGCGATCTCGCGCATCACGGTGCGCAAGGCCATCGACGGCCTGGTCGCCGAGGGGGTGCTGGTGCGCCGGCCCGGCTCCGGCAATTTCATCAACACCCGCATCGAAAAGAACTTCGCCAAGCTGACCTCTTTTTCCGAGGACATGCGCGCGCGCGGGCGCACGCCGCGCAGCGTCTGGCTCAAGCGCTCGGAAGGCACGGTGACGCCGGACGAGGCGATGCGGCTGCGGCTCAGTCCCGGCGCCGCGGTCTACCGCTTCCACCGCATGCGCTATGCCGACGAGGTGCCGATGTGCCTGGAGTACGCCACCATCGTCGCTTCCTGCCTGCCGTCGCTGGAGGCGGTCGACACCTCGATGTACGACGCGCTGGAGCGGGCCGGCAACCGGCCGGTGCGCGCGCTGCAGCGGCTGTCGGCGCTGCTGCTCAATGCGGAGCAGGCCTTGCTGCTGCAGGCGCGCGAGGGCGATGCCGGGCTCGCGGTCGAGCGGCTGGGCTTTCTGCGCGACGGCCGCGCGGTGGAATTTTGCCGCTCCTATTTTCGCGGCGATATGTATGACTTCGTGGCCGAACTGAACGCCACCTGACCCTTGCAAGGACTTATGAACTCCTACCGTTTGAAACGCCCGGCGCTGGCGCTGGCCGGTGCGCTGGTGTGTGCGCCATCGATGGCCGCACCTGAAATCGTCGGCTACTACCCCGGCTGGAAGTCGGACGCCTTCGCCGTCACCGCCGCCAACGTCGGCGCCGGCAAGCTGACGATGGCCTTGTATGCTTTCGTCGATGTCTGCTGGGACGGCAAGCATGGCAATGCCGACCCCACGGTCAACGATGTGGCGCCATGCCAGGACGCGGCCGGCGATGCCGCATCGGCCAACGGCGCGCTGGTGTTGCGCGACGCCGCCGGCGACGGCGCCAACCTGCGCGCGCTGGTGGCGCTGAAGCGGCGCCACCCTGGCTTCAAGGTGGTGGTGTCGGTGGGCGGCTGGAACTGGTCGAACCGGTTTTCCAACGTGGCCGATGCGCCGGCCGCGCGCGCGGCCTTCATCGCCTCCGCCGTGAAGACGATGCGGCGCCATGGCCTGGACGGCATCGACATCGACTGGGAATATCCGGGCGAGGCCGGCGTGCCATGCGTGGCGGGCGAGGTGTGCGCGCGGCCGGCCGACAAGCGCAACTTCATCACGCTGGCGCGCGAGCTGCGCGCCGCCTTCGACACGGCCGGGCGGGAGGACCGCAAGCATTACAGCATCACCATCGCCGCCGGCGGCAACGCCAATTACGTCAACGACGGCGGCGCGGCCAGCGGCTGGCTGCGCGAGCTGGCCTCCAGCCTGGACTGGATCAACATCATGGCCTACGACTACCACATGCCGTGGGAGCAGCGCAGCGGCCACCACGCGGCGCTGTACGGCGACGCCCGCGACCCGGTGACGGCCGACGGCTTTTACGCGGCGGGATCGGTGCAGCGTTATCTGCAGGCCGGCGTGGCGGCGCGGCAGCTGGTGCTGGGGGTGCCGTTCTACGGCTACGGCTGGAAAGGCTGCCCGCCGGGCGCCGATGGCGACGGCCAGTACCAGGCCTGCGACGGCGGCGCAACGGGCGGCGTGGACGGCGGCAATTCGTATGGCTACGGCCATCTGCTCAAGCAGGGCTATCTGACGCCGGCCGGGGAGGGCGGCGCCGGCTACCGCCGCTACTGGAACGCGGCGGCGCAGGCGCCGTATCTGTACAACGCGGCGCAGCAGGTCTGGATCACCTACGAAGATCCGGCGTCGCTGAAGGAGAAGGCGGCCTATATCAAGGCGCAGGGTTTGCGCGGGGCGATGTTCTGGGAACTGAGCGCCGACGGCGGACATCAATTGCTGAACGCCTTGTCGTCGGCGATGCGGCGATGAAAAAAGCCGGCGCTAGGCCGGCTTTCTCGATTACTTGGCTTCCGCCGGTGCTGCTTTTGGCGGGTTCTGGTACATGATCCAGTAGCGCGCCAGGTCGCCGCGGCCGTCGTTGCCGCTGATGGTTTCCAGCAGCTTGACCGATTCATCCTTCTTGCCGGCGATCGCCAGCGCGTAGGCCAGACGCAGTTTGGCGTCTTCCGGATTCTTGGCCACGCCCTTGGCGACACCTTGCTTCATCAGGTCGATGCCCTTGTCGGCCTGGCCCAGCGTCACATAGTTGTAGCCCAGGTTGACCAGGCCGACGCCGTCCTTGGATTTGAGCGCGGAGTCGATGCCCTTGTCGATGTTTTTCGCATCGTCGGCGGCGCCCTTGTTGGCGCTGTCGCGGATCTTCTGCAGTGCGGCCTTGTTCTTGTCGTTCGGGATGGCGCCTGGGTAGCCCTTGTCCATGGCGATCTTCGCTTCGGTGAAGAAGCCGCCCAGCACCGCCAGTTCGGCGATCTCGGCGTAGTCTTCCGGTTCCATTTTCGACGGCGCTGCCAGCGCTTTCAGGCGGGCGATGTCCAGGTCCAGGCGCGGCGCGTAGGCCTTCTTGCCGCGGGTGCGGTTCAGCAGGTCGAACCAGTAGTCTTCGGTCGGGTAGTAGCGGGTCAGCTCTTCCACCGCTTGCAGATACAGCTCGGTGTCCTTGGTCTTGATGCCGACGTTGCCCAGCAGGTTCAACTCGTCCTTGGGCGGCGCGATGCCGGACTTCTTGGCGGCGGCGATGTCCTTGAATGCCTCGGCCTTGGCGGTGGCGAAATCGTCCTTGAAGAAGTAGGAACGCACGATGAACTGGCGCTGCTTGAGGGTGTCGCCCGACTCGGTGCCGTAGCGGGTGAACCAGGCGATGGCCTGGTCGTAGTCCTTGATGTTGCTGTAGTAGATGCCGCTGACGGCGTCGATGAAGCGCAGCTTGTCTTCAGGCTTCAGGCGGCCGGAGTCGATCATGGCGCTCAGCGCCTTGACGGTGCTTTGATGGTCGCCGTTGGCCTGGCCCAGTTGCACGCGCATCTGGTTCAGCACGAATTCCTCGTATGGCGTCACGTTCGGCATGGCGGCCGCGGTGTCGATGCGGTTCTTGAATTCGGCGTAGTTTTTCGCTGCCAGCAGCTCTTTGGTCTGGGCCGGGTCGATCAGTTTGAAGATCTCGGGACGCACGGCATCCTTGGGCGGCTCGGCCGGCTTGGCGGCTTCGGCGGCGTAGACAGGGGACATGCCCAGCATGGCCGGTGCGGCATTCAGGCCGATGGCGGCCAGGATCAGGCTAATACGAGCGAGACGAGTGTGGGACATGAATTATCCTTCTATCAAACAATTTAGAGGGCCGGCGGCGACGCCATGCCATCGCGACAGTGTAAACCCGCGTATTGTTACATAAAACCGGGTCATATTACGAATTCAAGCGTGTGCCAGCGCCCGGCCTGCGGCGTCGAATAGCAGGCAGCGCGCCGGCGGCAGGTGCACGCGGGTGCGGCTGCCGGCATGCAGCGGCGGCGCCTCGGCGGTCTGCTTGACGGCGATCATTTCGCCCACTCCGGCCAGCGTGGTGTAGACGATGGACTGGTCGCCCAGGTATTCGACGTGGCCGACGCCGACGTCGATGGCGTTGCCCTGCTGCGGCGTGGCGATGGACAGGTGCTCGGCGCGCACGCCCAGCGTGACGCGGTCGCCGCGCTGCGGACCGTTTGCGCCGCCGGCCAGCGCGACCTCGACGATGGCGCCGCCCGGCAGCAGCACGCCGGCCTGGCCGGCCGCCACCGCGATGATCTCGCCGGCGATGAAGTTCATCTTCGGCGTGCCGAGGAAGCCGGCCACGAACAGATTGGCCGGATGGTTGTACAGCTCATGCGGCGTGCCGACCTGCTCGATGCGGCCGGCGTTGAACACCACGATGCGCTGGCCCAGCGTCATCGCCTCGACCTGGTCGTGGGTGACGTAGATCATGGTGGTCTTCAGTTCCTGATGCAGGCGGCTGATCTCCACCCGCATCTGCACGCGCAGGCTGGCGTCCAGGTTGGACAGCGGCTCGTCGAACAGGAACACTTCCGGCGTGCGCACGATGGCGCGGCCGATGGCCACGCGCTGGCGCTGGCCGCCGGAGAGCTCCTTGGGCCGGCGCTTGAGCAGCGGGGCGATCTGCAAAATCGCCGCCGCGCGCTCCACCGCCGCCGCCACCTCGGCCGGCTTGCGGCCTGCCAGCTTGAGCGCGAAGGCCATGTTTTCGTACACCGTCATGTGCGGGTACAGCGCGTAGGACTGGAACACCATGGCCAGCTTGCGCTGCGCCGGGGCGATGTCGTTGGCCAGCACGTCGCCGATGTGCAGCGTGCCGCCGCTGATCGGCTCCAGGCCGGCGATCATGCGCAGCAGGGTGGACTTGCCGCAGCCGGACGGGCCGACGAAGACCATGAATTCGCCGTCGGCGATATCGAGGTCGACGCCGTGGATCACGGCGCTCTGGTCGTAGCGCTTGACGATCTGTTTGAGGCTGACGCTGGCCATCCGCTCAGCCCGCGCGCACGGCTTGCGGCGCCGGCGCTTCCTGTTCCTGCGGCCGCGCCGTCATCGGAATGAGCTGCGACAGCACCGCCACCGGGATCGCGCACAGCATCACCCAGATGAAGAAGTGCTGGTAGCCCAGCGAGATCTGGATGTCGCCGCTGAACAGCTTGAACAGCACGAAGCCCAGCTGCATGATGCCGGTCGAGAAGGCGTAGTGCGCGGTCTGGAATTTGCCCGGCGCGACCACCTGCATCATGTACAGGATCAGGCCGACGAAGCCGAAACCGTAGCCGAACATCTCGACGCTGAGCGCCACGCCGATCACCGACAGGTCGGTCGGCTGGAATACGGACAGCAGGTAGAAGGCGACGTTGGGCAGGTTGACCGCGAGGATCAGCCACAGGATGGCGCGCTTGAGGCTGAGCCACGAGGTGAAGTAGCCGCCGGCGATGCTGCCGACCACGAAGGCCACGGTGCCGACGGTGCCGTAGACCGCGCCCACTTCGGCGGTGGTCAGGCCAAGGCCGCCGAGGTTGCGCGCCTCGCGCAGGAACAGGGGGCCGATCGACTGCACCTGCGCCTCGCCGGCGCGGAACAGGATGATGAACACGATCGAGATCCAGATGCCGGGCTTCTTGAAGAATTCGACGATCACTTCCCACAGCGTGCGGGCGATGGCGCCGGCGTTGGTGTCGGCCGTGACTTCGTTCATCGCGGTCGGCAGCGCCCAGCTGTTGTACAGGCCCAGCGCCACCATGATGGCGGCCAGGATGCAGAAGCAGATGGTCCATGCCGGCACCACGCCCAGCGTCTTCTCGAAGTGGCCGGCCAGCAGCAGCAGGCCGCCGGTGGTGAAGAACTTGCCGGCGTTGAAGAAGGTGCCGGTCCAGCCGGCGTACTTGGCCTGGCCTTTTTCATCGAGGCTGGAGATGTACAGGCCGTCGCAGGAGATGTCGTGCGTGGCCGACGAGATGCCGACCAGCGCGAGCATGGCCATGCAGGCCGCGAACCAGAACGGCGCGTGCAGCGCCAGCGCCACGCCGCCCAGGCACAGGCCGCCGAAGATCTGGAAGCCGACCACCACCAGCTTCTTGCTGCTGGCCAGTTCCAGGAAGGGACTCCACAGCGGCTTGAAGACCCAGGCGAAGCCGATCAAGCCGGTCCAGTGATTGAGCTCGTCGTTGGGCACGCCCATGCTCTTCAACATCTGGTTGGCGACGATGGCCACCGCGAAGAACGGCAGGCCCTGCGCCAGATACAGGCTGGGTACCCAGAACTTCGGATTGCGTATTTTTTTGTTGTCCATATTGCCTCCTCCCCCTGATTGATGTGTTATGCGAAGCCGGGCACCGGTGCGTTGCCGGTGGCTTCCAGTTCGCCGCTTAACCAGCCGTTGACCGCGTCCAGCGCCGGCTGGGCGAAGCCGTAGGTCATCAGCGATGGCGAGTCGATGTCCAGCGCCTGGTACGGATTCCACAGCGCCAGGTGCAGGTCCGGCTTCCATGTGCTGCGCGCGTGTTCGCCGTAGCGCAGGCGCGAGGTCGACGCCAGGATGGTGAAGCGGCCGTCCTGCGGCAGGGCGCTCCAGTCGAAGGTGTCGGCGTCGGCGAAGGTGGTCAGTTCAACGTCGTACAGGCGGCGCAGCGATGCGGCCACCGCTTCGGCCGGCACGCCGGCTTCGGACACGCCGTCGCTGACCACGTCCTGGCGCACCACCAGGCGCACCTGCGCGCCGGCGGCCGGACGGGCCGGCGCGCCGTAGGCGGTGAGGCTGCGGCGCCAGCCTTCGGCCATCACCACGCGGTCGGCGGCGTCTTCCTTGTACGAGCGCGGCTTGCATGGATAGGCCAGCGCCAGCGACGCCAAACGGTCCAGGCGCTGCTGCACTTCCGCCATGGTCAGCTCGCCGGAGGCGATGGCGGCGGCGATGGAGTCCAGCGTTTCGTTCTGCGTTTCGGTGGTGCCCAGCGCCATGACCATGTCGGCGCCCGCGACCAGCGCGCGCACGGCGGCGTTGCCCACGCCGTAGCGGCCGGCGATGGCGTGCATGTCCATGCCGTCGGTGATGACGATGCCCTTGTACTGCCACTCTTCGCGCAGCAGGCCGGTGAGGATGCGGCGTGACATGGTGGCCGGATTGTCCGGGTCCAGCGTCGGGTAGACGATGTGCGCGGTCATCATGGCCGGCGCTGCGCCGGAGGCGATGCGGAACGGCGCCAGTTCCAGGCGGTCCAGTTCCTCGACCGGCTTGTTCACGGTCGGCAGGTCGCGGTGCGAATCGACGTTGGTGTCGCCGTGGCCGGGGAAGTGCTTGACGCAGCAGGCCACGCCTTCCGCATGGCTGCCGGCCATCCACGCCATCGCCAGTTCGGCGGCGCGTTGCGGCTCGGCGCCGAAGGAGCGCTCGGCGATCACCGGGTTGTGCGGGTTGTTGTTCAGGTCCAGCACCGGCGCGAAGTTCCAGTTGAAGCCCAGCGACTTGACGGCGCGCGCCACGGCGGCGCCGGTGCGGTAGCACAGGTCGGTGTCGTTGGCGGCGCCCAGGCCCATGGCGGCCGGCGGCGCAGGCACCCAGGTGGAGCGCACCACGGCGCCGCCTTCCTGGTCGATGCCGATCAGCGACTCGGGGCCCATGACGGCGCGCAGGTCGGCGGTCAGCTTGCCCAGCTGTTCGGAGTCGGTCATGTTCCCGCGGAACAGGCAGACGGCGCGGATGCCGTTGGCCTTGATGAAATCAGCGGTGGCGGCATCGAGCACGGTGCCGGGGAAGCGGATCATGATCAGCTGGCCGGCGATTTTTCTGAGGTCGTTTTGGGTTTGGGTCATTTCACAGCTCCGTCCATGCCACGCATGAAGAATCGTTGAGTAAAGAGGAAGGCTGCCAGCGTGGGCAGGATGGTCAAGATGGTGCCGGCGGCGATCACGCGCGTGCTGCTGCCGAAGGTGCCGCGCAAATACAGCACGCCCACCGACAGCGGGAATTCGTCGGGCTTGCTCATCACGATGGATGGCCAGATGTATTCGTTCCAGGCCTCGACCGCCGTCAGGATGCCGACGGTGGCGAGCCACGGCGCGATCAGCGGCAGCATGATCTTGCTGAAGATGGTCCATTCGGAGGCGCCGTCGACGCGGGCGGCGTCGATCAGGTCTTGCGGCACCTCCTCGAAGGCTTGCTTGAGCAGCAGGATGGCGACCGCCGTGACGACATTGGGCAGGATCACGCCGGTGTAGGTGTCGACCAGGCTCAGTTTCGTCACGGTGATGAAGTTGACCAGGAAGTTCACTTCCGACGGCAGCACCAGCGTGGCGAGGATCAGGCCGAACACCAGCTTGCGGCCCTTGAAGTGCATGCGCGCCAGCGGGTAGGCGGCGGCCGAGCACAGGGCCAGCTTCCAGAATACGGTGCAGGCGGCGATGAAGACCGAGTTGCGGAAGAAGGACCAGATCGGAATCGCCTTGAACACTTCGATGAAGTTGTCGAACGAGGGCTGGTTCGGCCAGAAGGTCGGCGGGAAGGCGAAGATGTTCCCCTCGGTGGAGATGGCCGTCACCAGCGTCCACCAGAACGGGAACACGCAGACCACGGCGATCGCGCAGAGCAGCAGGTAATGGGTGATCGTCTTCATCGGTGTTTGGGCTTGATGTAGCGCAGGCAGAGCAGGGCGATGCCGATGCAGAAGATGGACATGACGAAGCTGGCGGCCAGCGCGCGCGGCAGCTTCAGGTGCTTGAGGCCCTGGTCGTAGGCGTAGTACAAGCCGGTGAAGGTGGAGTTCATCGGGCCGCCCTGGGTCAGCACGTCCACTTCCTGGTAAGCCTTCAATGCGGCCAGCACGGAGAGGATGGTGCAGACCATGATGGTCGGGCGCAGCATCGGTACGGTGATCTGCCAGAAACGCTGCCAGCGGTTGGCGCCGTCGAGGATGGCCGCTTCCTGCATGTCGGCGGGGACGGCCTGCAATGCGGCGAGGTACATCACCATGTACCAGCCAAGTCCGCGCCACAGCGTGACGAACATGATGGCGAACAGCGCCAGGCTGTCGTTGGAAAGCCAGCCGACCGGCGCGCCGACCAGCCGCAGCGTGGTCAGCACGTAATTGAGCGCGCCCTGTTCGTGGAACATGAAGCCCCACATGATGCCGACCACCGAGACGGTGGTGACGACCGGTACGTAGAAGGCGGCGCGGAAGTAGCGGATGCCGGGCAGCTGGTTGTTGACCAGTACCGCGAGGCCGAGCGCGCCGATCTGCACGAAGGGCACCATCAGCAGGAAGATCAGCGAGTTTTTCAGGCCGGTGACGAACATCTCGTTGTCGAAGATGTAGCGGAAGTTGTCCAGGCCTACCCAGTGGGTGTCGCGTATCAGGCTGTAGTCGGTGAAGGCCAGGAAGGAGCCGAAGGCCACCGGCCAGAACGAGAATACGGCCAGCAGCGCCAGCGCGGGGGCGAGGAACAGCCAGGCGGCGAGGTTCACGCGGCTCATCTCAACGGCTCCGCTGCGCGGCGAGTTTCTTGTTCCAGATGGCTACCGCCTGGTCCAGCGCCTGCTGCACATCCTGCTTGCCGGTGACGCCGGCTTCGACGGCCTTCACCAGATAGCGGCGCAGTTCATCGTAGTCGGTGATGCCGGCCACGTACAGCGTGTGCGAGTGCGGCATTGAAACGGCGCCCGCAGATACGGCCTTCTCGGCCGCGCCGGCGCCTGGCGGCACGGTCATGAAGAAGGGATCGTTGGCCGCCTGCGCCATCGCCGGATATACGCTGGCCTGTTTGGCGAAGGCCAGCTGGTTGGCGTCGTTGGTCAGGTAGCGGGCGAACTTGCCCACCGCCGGCAGCAGCTTGGCGTCGACGTTTTTCGGCACGGCGAAGTGGATCAGCCAGCCGCCGTCGGCGATGCCGGTGGGGCCCAGCGGCGCGGGGGCGACGTCGGTGATGGCGTAGATGTCCTTGGCGTCGCTCTGGATGCGCTTGACGGCCGTGGGCGGCGCCAGCAGCATGCCGAGGCGGCCGCCTTTGTAGGCGTCTATCGCGGCGGGGAAGTTATCTTCGGCGAACAGTGCGTCTTTCAGCAGGCCGCCGGCCTTGTAGGTTTCGGCGAGTTTTTTGATCAGCGCGATGTGGGCGGGCGAGTTGAATACGGCCTTGCCGTCCTTGATGACGGCGAGGCCTTGCTGCATCATCAGGCCGTCGATCTTGGACAGCGCGGGACACAGGCCGGCCTTGCCGGTGCGGGCGGCGATCTGGCGCGCGAACAGCAGCTGCTCGTCGAGATCGCGCGGCGCGTGCGGGATGGCGGCGGCTTTGAATATCTGTGTGTTGTAGGCGATGACGGCGACGTTGCTGTACATCGGGAAGCCGTAGATGTGGCGACTGAGCTTGCCGCCGAAGGTCAGGTCTTCCAGTGTGCTGGGCAGGTAGCGCGGGCGGGCTTCGCCGAGCAGGGCGTCGACCGGCGCGAGCAGGCCGTCGCGGGCGAATTCGTCGGCCCAGGGCACGTTCAGGTTGACCAGCGCGGGCGGGGTGCCGGCGACGATGCGCGTCACCAGTTTGGTCTGGATCACGTCCCAGGGGAAGTCGACCCACTCGACTTTCACGTTCGGATTGCCGGCTTCGTAGTTCTTCACCAGCGTCTCGAAGTAGGGAGTGAATTTGGGCTTCATGCTGAAGGTCCAGAATTCGATTTTTTCAGGCGCCGCGAGTGCGGCAGACATGACCAGCGCCGCCGCCGTCATTCCCGCGAAAGCGGGAATCCATGCTGAGCGTGGATGCCGCTTCAGTATGGATCCCCGCGTGCGCGGGGATGACGGTTTCGCGTGCGACATTACTTAGTTGGTCTTGGTGACTTTGCTCAGGTGGCGCGGGGCGTCCGGGTCCATGCCGCGTGCCGCCGACAGCTGGGCCGCCATCACGTAGAAGGCCTGGATCGCCACGATAGGATCGAGATCCGGCGTCGCCGCCACCGGCAAGGTCAGGTCGCGGTCGGCCACGTCGGCCGGTGCGGCCAGCAGCACGCGGGCGCCACGGCCGCGCATCTCGGTCGCCAGTTGCAGCAGGCTCGCTTGCGTCGGGCCACGGGTGGCGAAGATCACCAGCGGGTAGCCTTCTTCGATCAGCGCCATCGGGCCGTGCTTGATCTCCGCGCCGCTGAAGGCTTCCGCCTGCAGTGCCGAGGTTTCCTTGAATTTCAGCGATGCTTCCAGCGCCACCGGGAAGCTGATGCCGCGGCCGACCACCATGATGTTGCGGGCGGGCGCCAGCACTTCGATGGCCGAGCTCCAGTCTTCCTTGGCGGCTGCGCGCAGCGAGTCGGGCAGGGCTTCCAGGCCGGCCAGCAGCTCGGGATCGTTCTGCCAGGCGGCGACCAGGCGGGCGCCGGCCACCAGGCTGGTGATGAAGCTCTTGGTGGCGGCCACGCTCTGCTCTTTGCCGGCGCGCAGCGGAATCGACCACTCGGCGGCGTGCGCCAGCGGCGAGTCGATGTCGTTGACCAGCGCGATGGTGGTGGCGCCGCCGTCGCGGAAGTATTTGATCGGCTCGACCACGTCCGGGCTCTGGCCCGATTGCGAGATCGAGATCGCCAGCGTGTCGCGGGTGATCAGCGGCGATTTGTTCAGCGTGACCAGCGACATCGGCAGCGATGCCACCACGCGGCCCAGGCGGGCCATGATCAGGTAGGCGGCGTAGGCGCAGGCGTGGTCGGAGCTGCCGCGCGCGATGGTCAGCGCGGTCGAGAAGGACGTGCTCCTCAATTTGCGGCCCAGCTCCGCGTAACGGTCGCCATCGCTGGCCAGCTGGAGGGCTACGCAATCGGCTGCGGACAGGGCTTCTTTCAACATCATTGAGGTCACAACAATTCTCCTTCGATATAGACGGCTTTGAGATTCAGGTCACGGTCGAGCACTACAAAGTCGGCGTAGGCGCCGGGAGCCAAACGGCCCCGCTCTTGCAGGCCGAGATAATCGGCCGCATACGTTGAGACCCGTGCCGAGGCGTCCGCCAGATCGAGGCCGAGTCCGACCAGGTTGCGCAGCGCCTGGTCCATGGTGAGGGTGCTGCCGGCCAGCGTGCCGTCGGGCAGGCGCACGCCGCCCATGCACTTCATGACGGTGTGGCGGCCCAGCATGTACTCGCCGTCCGGCATGCCGGTGGCGGCGGTCGAATCGGTCACGCAGTACAGCTGCGGGATGCAGCGCAGCGCGGTGCGGATGGCGCCGGGGTGCACGTGCAGCAGGTCGGGGATGAATTCGGCGTACTGCGCGTGGGCCAGCGCGGCGCCGACCATGCCGGGCTCGCGGTGATGCAGGCCGGTCATGGCGTTGAACAGGTGGGTGAAGCCGTGCGCGCCGTGCTCCAGCGCGGCCACGCCGTCCTCGTAGGTGCCGAGGGTGTGGCCGATCTGCACGCGCATGCCGGCGTCGGACAGTTCGCGCACCAGCTCCAGGTGGCCGCCGATTTCCGGCGCCACGGTGATCAGTTTGATCGGCGCGATCGCTTCCAGGCGCTCGACGTCGGCCAGCTTGGCGGTGCGCGCGTACGGCGGCTGCGCTCCCAGCTTGCCGGAGTTGATGAACGGGCCTTCCAGGTGCACGCCCAGCACGCGCGCTTCGCCTTTGCCGCGCTGGGCGGCGGCCTTGCCTATGCCCTGCAGCGCCAGGTCGATGTCTTCCGGCGGCGCGGTCATGGTGGTGGCCAGCATGCTGGTGGTGCCGTGCTTGGCGTGGATGGCGGCGATGGTGTGGACGGCGTCGCCGCCTTCCATCACATCCTTGCCGCCGCCGCCGTGCACGTGCAGGTCGATAAAGCCAGGCAGGATATAGACGTCTTCGTTGTTCGACGGATCGGTGCTGCTGCCGTGGATGGCGGCGATGCGCTCGCTGAAGGAGATCTCACCGCGGACCCAGCCCGCCGATGTCAGGATATTGCCTTGGATTGCACTGCTCATCTGCGCGACTCCGCTACGAATTCATAATAATCACTGCGGCAATACGAGTGGGTCAGTTCCACCGCTGCGCCGTTGTCGAGATAGCTGACGCGGGTGATGTGCAGCATCGCCGCACCCGCAGGTATGTTGGCCAGGCGTGCTTGCTCCACGCTGGCGTTGACGGCGCGGATGTGCTGCAGCGCGCGCATCGGGATGGTGCCGTTCGCTTCCAGGTAGCCGTACAGCGAATCGGTGACGCTGTGCGGATTGGGCATGTACTGGGCCGGGATGGTGGTGGTCTCGATCGCCATCACCACGTCGTCGGCGGTGCGCAGGCGCTTCAGGCGCGCCACCGGCATATTGGGCGACAGGCCGAGCGACAGCAGCTCGACCGGCGAGGCGATGCCGATGTCGCGTTGCAGCCAGCGCGAGCCGGCGGTGAAGCCGCGTTCGCGCAGCTCTTCGGAAAAGCTGGTCAGGCGGGATAAGGGCTGCTCCAGTTTCGGCGTGATGTAGGTGCCGGAGCCGCGCTTGCGGGTCAGCATGCCGCGCTCGCACAGCATGTCGATCGCCTTGCGCGCGGTGACGCGCGAGATGTTGAGCATGTCCGACAGCACGCGCTCGGACGGCAGGGCCTCGTTGGCGCGCCAGTCGCCGGCGGCGATCCCGTCGGACAGCTTGTTCGCCAGCTGCATGTAGAGGGGGGTGTCGCTATCGGCGTCCGGCTTGAAATCGCTCAACTGGGCTAGCACAGGCTTACTCCTTCAGACGTTGTTGGATCAGCCGCAAGGCACCAGCCGCGGAATCGCCTTGCGGCGTGACGATCCGCTTCAACATCGAGACTGGCAGGTAGGGGCGCAACGGCGCCGCCAGTCCGCCGCACAGCGCGATCGGCAGCTTGCCGCCGGCGTCCAGTGCGTTGCCCATCAATTCCACCTGGCGGCCCGCTTCGAGCAGGATGGCGCGCGCGGTGTCGTTCGATTCGCCGTGCTGCAGCACGATGCGCGCCAGTTGCGCGTATTGCGTTTGCGTGGCCTTGGCCAGCCAATTCTGCAGCGCGTCGCGGCCGCCGCCGCAGGCTTGCGCCAGGTCGGCGCTGAAGGGGGAGGCCGGCATGCGGCCGTCCAGCACCTGCTGCACGTGGTTGATGGCGCGCAGGCCGATCCAGGCGCCGCTGGCTTCGTCGCCGGCGGGGAAGCCCCAGCCGCCGACTTCGACGTGGACGCCGTCGGCGCGTTTGATTTCGCCGACGCTGCCGGTGCCGAGGGCGATGATGGAGCCGGGCTGGCCGCGATGCGCGCCGAGCACGGTGGTGTGGCCGTCGGTTTCCAGCGCCACGCGGGCGTAGCCGGGATTGGCGGCGACGAATTCGGCCGCCCATGCGCGGTTGTGCACGCCAGCCAGGCCGAGGCCGATGGCGATCTTGTCCTTGCCGGGCAGTGCCAGGCCGGCGGCGCGGAAGGCCATGGCTGTGGCGTCCTCGACGGAGGCCCAGGCATTGGCGATGCCGTGCATCAGGCCCGATGGGCCGCTGACGCCTTCGGCCAGTTCTACGCCGTCGGTGCGGGCCAGGCGTACCCGGGTGCCAGTGCCGCCGCCGTCAACGCCGATTAAAAATTCGATCATGATTATCTGAGAATTCCGTGCCGGGATACCCCGTGTTGAGGGGCACTATATGTTTGGCAAACCAGCTTGTCAACAGGTATTTAACTGGTATTAGAAAATATTGAAGTGGACTGGCGTTGTCGACTTGGAATGTATTTATAAGTTATTGTTTTTATTGATGATTGGTGAATTTTGCGGGAAGTGGTCGGGTGTCGTATTTGCATGCCACTTTGGTCTGCATTTGGTAGGGAACGTGGTCGAGGGAGTACACTATGGCTTTAGTGCACTTTTGAAAGCAAGATGATGAACGATTACTGGGACGACTGGCAGAAGGAAGCGTTGGCTGCCGGCGTGAAGGCGCCGCTGGCCAAGCTGGGGATGGAAGTGATGAAGGCGAACCGCAAGAATCGCTGGCCCAAGCATTTCATCGGGCGGATGGAGGATGGTCCGATGATGCTGGCGATGTGTCTGGAAGAGCCGGATGAGACGGAATTGCTGTTTGTCGAAAACCTGCATCCGTACGACGAGAAACTGATCGCCGCCACCAAGAAGCGCCTCTGCTTCGATTAAAAAATCCGGGGTCAGATACCGTCTTGAATAGCAAGCCCTTTGGCTAAGTAATTTGGGTTGAAGGGCTTGCCGGTATGAATAACGCCATAGATCAGATGTGCCAGCTTATGCATGACGGCAGCAATCACCGC